>OLHA01000008.1_pt1 | contig 152635 bp, 145 predicted proteins | sample 1605961 | NCBI WGS metagenome assembly OLHA01 (sample SAMN03283288) | human gut metagenome | biome: human-associated habitat; material: feces | host: Homo sapiens | place: Peru | collected 2012
GGCGGTGTTAGGACACACCGCCGCTGACGTATTTAAACTCTCAAATGCCAACCGGCTCTGATGAAATCTGCCGTTATTTCGGGGTACTCTTTTTTATTATCATCAACAATTCGTGATACGGTCGTTCCGAATCTGTCGGCAATTTCGGTTAAGGTGTCTCCCCTTTTGACCGTATACGTTACAAGCCCGGGTCTGTCATAATGCTCACCCCTGCACTCCTCCTCTGCGGTGTAACCGTTTTTGCCTGTTCTTTTTATTATTTCGGGGAAGTCAACAAGCATATAATCCTGGTCACAGGTCACACCTGCCACCTGAGTTGAGCGTATTTCATTCACACTGCCGCCAAACTGCCACATACCTAAAACGCTTCTCGGCGTGTAGGTGCACTCGCGCTCCCACTGTGCGACCCAATGCGTGTATGCGCGAAGTTCTTCATCGTTTGTATGTGTTTCAAAGAAAGAAAGCGAAGAATAAACGCCTGCAAAATAATTTTTCTTTTGCATATAATCGCACCATGTTTTTATTATTTCGGTTACCTCTTCTCTGCTGAGTGCTCTCTGCACTTCGTCCTCAATATCTATATAAATCGGCAGTTCAAAACGCTTACCTTTAAGCACGCGCTCACACAAAAACTCTGCCTCTTCTGCCGCCTGCTGGGCGTTAACGGCTTTAGTGTATTGATAAACGCCGACATCAAGTCCCTGCCTGCGCGCTCTGGAATAATTCTGCTCAAATTTTGAGTCGATATATGTATGATATGCGCCGCGGATAACCGCAAACCGCACCCCCTCTGCCCTTGCCGCTTCAAAGTCAAAATTCCCCTGCCATTCAGAAACATCAATACCGAAAATTCTCATTTATATCACCTTTCATAAAATATTACTATATTTTATGCCGATAACAAAAAAGCGTGCCATTTAAAGGCACGCTTTTGGTCAATTAATCGGTTTTTGCGGTCTTTCTCCGCTCGGTTTCTCGGGCGGAGTGCCGCCATTGTTTTGATTATCGGGCGGTGTTTGACCATGCCCTCCGCCGGGATTTTGCCCTCCGCCGGGGTTGCCTGTTGCCGAGCCTGCCGATGAATAAATTATATCGCTCATCTCAACCGTTTGGCTCTCGCCCGCGGCCGTAACCGTGTAAGTCTCACCCTTTTTAATATCAGGAGTGCTGATAACAACCGAGTTATACTCTTTTTCGGGAGTGAAAGAAATTATAACGCTGCCGGAGCTGTCTTTAACAGTCACCGCGCCGCTCGAACGCGATGAAACATTTAGCAAAATCGAACCCTGTGTTGAACTGCTGCCGAAGTTTTGAGCCATTCCGCTCATGCCCGCCGCAACGATTGTTCCGCCTGTTATTTGTGCGTCTCCCGAATAATCAAGCGCGCCGTTGCCGTCGTTTTCGGGGCCGGAAACATATATCTCTCCGCCTTTGACATAGAGATTGCCGTTTGAGTCTATACCGTCACCCGAGGCATTTATTGTGATTTTGCCGCCGGAGATTGTTATAGAACTGTTTTCGTCCGTGCTGAAATCATCCTGCATCATCTTTCCGCCAAAGCCGCTTTCGTCATTGCCGCCTGCTGCGTTCATGCCGTCATCGTCGCTGACTATTGATATTATTCCGCCGGAAATATTTATTGTCTGACCCTCTAAGCCTTCATAGCTCTTTTCGATATTCAAAGTGCCGTTTGTTACAGTAAGATTTGCGTCGGCGTGTATTCCGTCATCGCCCGTGAGTATTTTATAAGTGCCGCCGCTAACGGTGATGCTGCTGTTTGAGTGTATTGCATCGTCGGCAGAATTTATTGAAAATTCACCCGATACTATCGTCAGATTGCCGTCGGCTTTTATGCCCTTTGCGCTGACGGAGTCGCTTTGCTCTGTTGTCTGCTCTGCCGATTGATTTTGCTGATTTCTGCCTCCCGGGAAAAATTCTTCGCTCTTTTTCTCTGCGTTTTCGCTTCCGCCGCCGGAGGTTATATTGACACTGCCGTTCTTCACCGTCACAGTACCCGAAGCATCAATGCCGTCACAGTCACAGGTTATATCGAGCGTTCCGTTTGCGATATATATAAACCCTTTTGATGTATCGTCGGTATTTTCGCTGTGAAGTCCGTCTTTGCCTGCATTCAATGTATAAGTGCCGTCTGCAACGCGTATGCTGTCCTTACCCGAGAGCGCCTGTTTTTCTGAAGTTATGCTGTATTCACCGCCCGTCAGCACAAGGTCATCTTTTGAGACTATGCCGTGACCGTAAGCTGCGTTAACGGTGAGCTTGCCGCTGCCGTTGAGCGTTAAGTCCGATTTTGAAAAGATTACGGAATCAATATTATTATCGTCCACAGCGACAAATTCGCTCTTGTTTGAGAGAGTGTTTTCGCTTGACGGAGCAAGAGTTATAAACACTTTATCCGCCTGTTTGACATATATAGCCGCGCTGGTGTCGCAGTTTATTGTTGCACCGTTTAAAACGAGCTGAATTTTATCGCTGTCTTTAGCGTTTATGATTATTCTGCCGTTTGTGAGCGTACCGCTGATGATATATGTGCCCTCGCCTGTTATCTCAACCGCGTCGCCGTCTGTCTTTACGTTATCAGAGTCGCTTTTGGTTGCTCCGTCGGCAAGCGCAATTTTAGCGCTTGAGCTCTCGTCATAAGACGCATCCAAATCCCGTTCGGTGAACATATCTTCATCAGAAACACTTGTGCCGCTATCGGCAGAGTCAGTCTTTTTAAGCGAGCAGCCGCCGAAGGTCATTATCACAAGCACTGCCGCCATAACAATCGCAAATATTTTATATTTAAAGCTCATTATAATTCTCCTCTCTGTTTGAGACGCTGATTTCAAGGTTGCCGTTTCTGCACCTCAAGGCATCAATCATTTCTTTTTCTTGTGAAGCGTCTTTGAGTGTGATATTATATGTCAGCTTAAAAAGGCTGCCCATATTTGTTGTTTTGACGCTTAAAGATTCATATTTTTTAGTGTATTTTTCAAATATATCATTAAAAACATCTGTATAATTAAGATCTTCGGGAATGGTTATACGCAAAACTTTTTCTTTGTTTTCACTGCCTTTGCCGGATATAACTTTGTAATAAACAAACATTGCCGTGCCGAGCAAAACCGCCGCCAAAGCCGCATATGCGAGGTAACCCATGCCGGCTATCATGCCCGACGCCATGGCAATGAAGATTGCGCCTATCTCGCGTGCGGAGCCTGCCACGGAGCGAAAGCGAATTAAGCTGAAAGCACCCGCGACCGCAACGCCTGCACCGATATTGCCGTTAACCATCATTATTATAGTGCACACTGCCGCCGGCATAATTGCAAGCGTGGCAACAAAGCTTTTGGTATATTTGCTTTTATAGGCATAAACCGCCGCAAGAAAAATTCCTATTAAAAGCGATGTTCCTATGCAAAGCAAAAAGTTTGATGCAGAAATTACCGTCTCACTCTCTGATGAAAAAATCCCTTTAAATATATTCTCAAGCATAAATAGCGCCTCCTGTTTGTGATTTTAAAAATATTTCTTTATATGCTTCTCCGTACTTTGAAAAAGACGTTTTATAAATTTTATTTTCGCTAAGCGTTCTCACAAGCCACATCGGCATACCCGAAGATGTTTTTATCTCCATGAGCGTTTGACCGGGTTTCAACAGTGAATTGCCGTAAGCCCCCGAGCAAAGCGAAAGGTCATCATCACGCCACAGGATATTGTTATCGAAAGTTATTCTTAAATTTCTGTTATCCGCGGCATAAAACGCTTCTCTTTCATAAGAAATACAAACCGACGGCGAAAGCCCACCGTAAAGCGACATAAAATAATCTATTTCATTCGTTATCTGATTTGTTTTTGCGGGCGAGCCGCCGCTTAGATATTTCACGGCTTCGCTCTCGTTCATGCTCACTCGCCTTTTATAAACCACCGAATCATATTTCTTTTTTATCTCGGCAAACACTGTGCTGTCGCTCTTTGCTACGCCGTAGCTTCTGAGCCTGAGTTTTTCTTTATAATGCGGCTTTTCTATTGAGCGGCGTATGAGAAGATAATTCGGCGTGTCATAATATAAATTGCAGATTAGGCTTTTGCCGTATTCGTCCTCTCGCATAAACGGCTGCATCGCTTTCATCACTGCATCTTTTTGCTGCGGAGAAAGCATATATTTAAATTCGTACCGTTTAAAAATGTTTTGGTATTTCATAAGGTTTCTCCCCTTTCGTTGATAAAAGCTTAATACGCGAACTTTAAAATAAACTAAAAAAACGGATAGTTTTCAAAAAAAATCGAAAAACTATCCGTTAAAAATTTGTGACTAAAGTATTACGGTGAATTCTATGGATTTGCCGTCTTCACTGTGTGCGGATATTTTTCCTTTATGCGCCGTAACTATTGCCTTTGCTATTGAAAGCCCTATTCCGTGACCGCCGGTTTGCGAGTTTCTCGACTCATCAGAGCGGTAAAAACGCTCAAACAAAACGCTGTGGTCGCCTTTTTCTATTTTTTCTACGCTGTTTTTTACTCTAAGTCTTTTTCGCTTGCCGTCGGAGGAAAGACTGAGTTCTGTTTTGCCGCCGTCGGGCGAATACTTTATTGCATTGTCTAAAAGCACCGAAACAAGCTGGCGTATAGAATACTCATCGCCCCTATAAATAATATTCGACTCAATGCTTATTGAAAGCTCTTTATTTTGGGCTTTTGCCATTGTTTCAAAGGGAAACGCCGTCTCGGATACGGCGTCCGACAAAGAGAAATCTTCAAAATTTAAAATGTTGCTCTCTTCGTCCATTTTTGAAAGGAACACGAGCTTGCCCGTGAGCTCGCTCAATCTTTTAACCTGATTTTTTATGCTTCGTATCCACTCATTTTCGCCGACCTCCATCTCAAGGACTTCGGCATTGGCGTCTATTATTGTGAGTGGAGTTTTTATCTCATGACCCGCGTCTGTGATAAATCTTTTTTGCTTTTGGTAGCTCTCTTCAAGAGGTCTTACAACAGCACGCGAAAAAATTAAAACCAATATAAATACCGTTATAAGCCCTGCGGTGCTGGCAAGCAGACTTGAATACAGAAAAGATTTGAAGGTTGAAAGCGACTGCGAACAGTCAACAAAAATATACATCCTGCCGTTTTCAACAGATATCACCGAAAACTTGTAATTATCCCTAAATCCGCCGGTTTTGTTTTTTTGAAAACACTCCTTGGCATAAGTCACCGCATCATTTTCTGAAACAGCGGCAATTTTGCCTACATCGGCTGAAACAAGCCCTCCGCCGTCACTCAGCGTAACGGTGAAATATCTTGTATCAAACGGTGCCTCGGGCGACAGCTCTTTCGGCTCGTGAAGTTTGTCTTTTTTCGGTTCTTTCTTTTCTTCTTCGCCCGGTTTCGGGAAGTAGCCGCCGTTGCTCTCCAGCACAGATAGAAGCCTGTCGGCACGTTCGTTTATATTGCAATAGTTTGCAATGTTGATTGCACCGATAATCACTGCCAAAACGGCAAAAACAGAGCACATTGCGGTTGCAATAAATTTTATTCTTAATTTTTTAATCATGACTCGGCAAAGCACCTTTCAAAGCTTTATGTCAAAAGACAATATCCCAAACTTCGCGCAGCCTTTATCTGCACATTTGAGCCGATACTTTTAAGCTTTTTTCTTAAATTAGAGATATAGACCCATACCACGTTCAGCTCTGCGTCACTGTCAAGTCCCCAAATTTTCTCCATAAAAAGCTCGGTAGAAATCACCTGCTCGTGTGAAAGCATGAGCATCTCAAGCATCTGAAACTCTTTGCCCGAGAGCCCGGTCGTATCGCCATTACACGAAAGCTCAAATTTTAGTCTGTCAAGCGTAATATCGCCGGCCGAGAGCAGATTATCTGCCGTAATATCGGCTTTTCTTCTCGTCATGGCTCTTATACGCGCCAAAAGCTCTTTGGTCGAAAAAGGCTTCGGCAAATAATCGTCTGCCCCGCTGTCAAGGCCGAGCACGCGATCGTCTATTTCTCCCTTTGCGGTCAAGAGTAAAATCGGCACCGAGTTGCCTGCGGCACGCACCTTTTTTAAAACAGAAATGCCGTCAAGCCCCGGCATCATAATGTCTAAAATAATTCCGTCATATTTGCCGAGCGAGATATAATCAAGTGCGTCAAGTCCGTTATAAACAGCGTCAACAGAAAAATTGTTGTGCTTCAAAATCACCGTAAGGGCGTTTGAAAGCTCTTTTTCGTCTTCTGCCAAAAGCAATCTCATAATAAATGCCTCCTTTACCTTTTATATTAAGTGACTAACCTTAAATTAACTTAAAAACAGCGTTCACCGAGCCTGTGGTAAAATATATAACAATACCGACTGAATAAAGACTTCAGTCGGTATTTTGCATTTCAAATATACGGCTGACAAATGCCGTGGTAATTACTCAACTTCTGCGGTGTTGGGGTCATCCCAGTTTACAGAATAATTTGCGGTTGACGAATAAGTAAATGCCAGCGGAACCGTGCCCATCTCTGCAAGTGTATTCTGACCTGTAACCTCTGTTTCAACTCTGATTTCTCTTTCGAGTTTAAGCTCTGAGAGGCGGTCTGTCTCTTTTGAAACAACGGCAATGATTTTGCCAACCTGATACTGGGCGTCATAATCGTCAATTGTCATATAATCGCTCGCCTTTTTAAGCTCGTTGAGAATTTCATCTTTGGGAGTAATTTTATAAATCTTGCCGAAAATGCTGTTCTCCTGAGTGGGATTTGATTCTTCCCATATGGTAAGCTCTATTGTGTATGAACGCGATGTTGCATCGTCAATATCAACTATGTTTGCGGATTTGATATTTTTAAGATCAAGCGTATTCTGAGGGAAAAGCTTTGAGCAATCTTCACCGTATTTGGTAGACTCTTTAATGCTGCCCGTCATAAGCTTTGCTATCGTGGGGAACGCCGCCTTGATACTGCTGTTTTCACTGTCGGCAGATTTTGCTTTTTGCGAGAGCTTGTAGCTGACAGCAGGATTCTTTTCTTCTACCATTTTCATAGCCTTGCAGAAATAATCAAAGATTTCTGCCTTGGTCTGCGGAATTGCAGAAGCTCTTTTTATAACCTCCTCCTCATATGAACCGCAGGAACACAGAGAAAAAGTCATTACAGCTATGAGAACCAATGCCAAAGCTCTGATGATTTTTTTATTCATAAATAAAACATCTCCTCACAATATAGGGAAATCGGGAGGTCATATGCCCTCCAATCAGAATAGCTTTCGTTATTATAACACATCTTTACATAATTTAACAATAGTTTTTTTAAAACTTTTTATCTAATATTTACAAGATAATATCAGATGCCTCTCTCGTCAAAGAGGAATGTGGTCTCAAGTGCAATTTTAACGCCTGCCTCAATGGTTTTGGGGTCAAGGTTATCTTCTGTATCAAGTCTTGTATGATAATAGCGTGCAGGGGACGGATCCATAGCAACAAAAGAAGCCGCCGCAACGCCTGCCTGTGACATAGCCGCCGCGTCTGTTGCGCCGAGAGCTATTGTGTCTATTTTAACATTGTCATAACCTGCGATGGTTGCGCCGTCTTTAATAAGCTTTGCAACGCGCTCGTCGTTTTTAACAACGCCTGTCATGTCCTTATCAAAAATTGTCATAAAGTCAAACTCACGGATTGTGTCAAAGCCGACAAAAACAGTTTGAATGTCACTGTTTTTAAGCTCGTCTTTATGAGCCTTTGCATAAGCCTTTGAGCCTCTGAGGCCTGCCTCTTCGCCTGCTGCCATGAGGGCTACAACCTCTGTGTTTTCAAATCTTATATCGTTGTCACTGAGGAACTTTGTAACAGCTGCCGAAATAAATGTGCCCGTGAGGTCGTCGTTTGCGCCCATAACGGGTTTTTTATAGTTGCAGAAGAAAAGCGCCGCAATATAAAAAGGAACAAGTATGAGCATTGCTATGCTGAGACAGGCAACAAGAACGTTATCACCCGTTACAACTATGCTGATGTCAAAAGCGCCGCCGTTTACTATTGAAATAATGCTTGCGGCAATAGTGATAACTATGCCTGCTATTGCAGTGCCGATGATTGTGGCAACCGCGGGTCTTCCACCGTGATAGGTGTAAGTCCACTCAAAAGCAGAGTCGGTATGACCCGAAATTATAATTCTTCTCTTTGTTTCGCCTGCGGCCTTTCTGACACCGACAACGTTTGCGGTGTCCTTTTTCTTAAAGAAAACATCAAGAGTCTGCTTATAAAAAATAAATTCGGATAAAATGAAGAAAAGAGTTAAAGCCGTGAGTGCAAGCGATACAACCGCCATGCCGAAAAGATAAAAAAGTGCCGAAAGAGTAAGAAGTACCGCGCCGAGCGGAACCCAAGCCATAAATGCCTTGTCGCTGACTTTAAACGGTTCAACCGTTACTTCATCACAGAATTTTTCAAGGTCAGCTTTGTAATACTCCTGCGCTTTTCTGTCGCTTTCGCTGCCGACCGGTCTCGGTCCATATGTTTTGCACACATTTTTTATGCTCTTAATAACATAATTAGTGTATTCCCGCACGCGCGCAGGGTACTTTTCAATGCTTTCGTTTGCTTTCATTAAATATCAATTCCTCTCTTGAAAATAATATATGTAAGTGTTAAAATAAAGACGAAATCAAAGGTTGGTGATATTTATGTCTTTTAAAAACACATTATACCGTATGTCTGCCGTCGGCGCCGCCCTCGCGGTTTTATTTGCATCGGCAGGCTGCTCAAAAAAAGACGTCGGCAAAGGAGATAACGCCGCAAGCTCACCGTCATATTCGCAGCAGACTGCTGCAGGCTCGCAAAAGAGTGAAGAAAGCCTCTCTTCCCCTGGTACTTCCACTTCTTCAAAGTCGGGACTTTCAAAAGAAAACTCAACATCGGCAAAATCAAGTCAAAGCGCTTCAAAGAGCACATCTGCGGTCAAAAACAGCACATATGCTTATGCCTATGCGGGATTTAACCCTGCCCCGGCTAACATGAACGCTCCTTATACCGAGCTTTTGCTCAACAAAAAGCACATTTTGCCCGACGGCTATGTGCCGAAGCTTGCCGAGGCGGTTAAAGGCTCCGGCGTAATGCTCGATTACAGGGTTGCCCCTCACTATCAAAAAATGTATGACGCCGCCAAAAAAGACGGCATCACATTGACTCCCGTTTCCGGCTACCGTTCGTTCCAACGTCAAAAAAACAATTTTGAAAATAGCATTGCCCGGTATCAAAAGCAGGGCTACAGCAAAAAGGACGCAACAATCAAAGCATCCGAAACAAGGCTTTTACCCGGAACAAGCGAGCACAATGCCGGCCTTGCAATGGATATTTGCTCACTTAGCACATCCTTTGACACAACAAAAGAATATAAATGGCTGCAAGCTCACGCGCATGAATACGGTTTTATCCTCAGATATCCGAAAGATAAAATCAACATCACTCAAATAACTTATGAACCGTGGCACTACCGTTATGTAGGCACCGAAATAGCCAAAAAAATGAAAGCGAGCGGTCAGGTGCTCGAAGAGTATCTCGGCGAGGCTTAATCAAATTTATTCAATTACAGATCCGTCATAAAAAACGGATCTGTTTTTTATTTAGATGATTTTTTGTTGTCCTTTTCTTCACCGTCATTTATATCCGCACGCGTTATGACGGATTTAACGGTCATAAAAATTATTTTTAAATCAAAAGCAAGGCTCTGTTTTTCTATATATTCCCTGTCAAGCTTTACTTTTTCTTCATCGCTGATGTTGTCTCTGCCGTTAACCTGCGCCCAGCCGGTTATGCCCGGCATAGCGTCATATATTCCGTACTGACTTCTGAGCTTTCTGATTTTAGTCTCTGACGGAATAAGCGGTCTCGGCCCCACAAGGCTCATAGTGCCGTTTATCAAATTAAAGAACTGCGGCAATTCATCAAGGCTTGTCTTTCTCAAAAATTTGCCGAAGCCGGTTATTTTTTTATCCGCGTCTTTAAGTTTGCCCGTGGCAAAATCACCGACTCCCTTTTTCATGGTTCGGAATTTGTATATTTTAAATATTTTGTTGTCTTTACCGACTCTGTCTTGCTTAAAGATAACGGGCATACCGTCGTCTGCCAAAGCGATTATTGATATTATCAAAAACAAAGGCGACAATATCAAAAAGCCAAACAGACCGATAAGAAAATCAAATACACGCTTCAAATTTCAAACTCTCCATTCGTGTACAGTCTGACGCTTGATTATACACCAAAATGTGCCGGTTTTCAAGATTTTATTTTACATTATTCCATAAAATATAATCGTCTATTAAAACCGCTCTCACCGGTGCGCCGTCTATCGCGCCCATTTTAACGGGTGCGGCAATCAAAAAATAATCGCCCGGCTCAACCTTGCTCAAATCAAGACCTTCGAGTATAGCTACACCGTTTCTCAAAAAAGCTCTGTGCGGCTCGGTCTGGTCGCCCGCCCTGCCGACGGAATCCGCATCCGTACCGATAAGGCAAATGCCCGTGTCCACGGTTTCATATGCCGCGCTGTCCATAAAATGGCAAAGTCCGTTGCCCTTTATGAGTATTCTCGTGCATACTTTCGGGAAGTGCTTATTCACATACTCGCCGGATATTACCCCCGGCGGAACCTCGATAACCGTGCACGGACCTATATATTTGTATAAATCCAAATCCTCGACCGTATCCGCACCGTCAATAAAATGGCATGGTGCGTCGGTGTGCGTGCCCGTGTGGACGCACGAGTAAACAGCAGAAAGATTGCAGCTGTCGCCGTTCTCTATCTTTCTGACCTGCTCATGGCGTGTTTTTGGGTCACCCGGGTATTCCACCGCTGTCAAAAGCGTGCGCGATATATCAATAATGTTCATAAAGAGCACCTCCTCAAGAATTTAATTCCTTCAAAGACTCCATTTTAAGATATGCGTTGATAAATCCGTCAAGGTCGCCGTCCATAACAGCGTTTATATTGCCGGATTCGTAGCCTGTTCTGTGATCCTTAACGAGTGTGTACGGCATAAATACATATGAGCGAATCTGGCTGCCCCAGCCGATTTCTTTTTGGTCGCCCTTAATATCCTCTATTTTATCAAGATGTTCTCTCTCTTTTATCTCGATAAGCTTTGATTTGAGCATACGCATCGCAACCTCGCGGTTTTGGTGCTGGCTTCTTTCAACCTGGCAGGCAACAACTATGCCTGTGGGTATATGCGTTATACGAACGGCAGAGGACGTTTTGTTAACCTTCTGACCGCCTGCGCCGCTCGCGCGGTAGGTATCTACCTTCAAATCCTCGGGATTTATCTCGACCTCGATTGTCTCGTCAATTTCGGGCATAACCTCAAGAGATGCAAAAGAAGTATGGCGGCGGCCGGAGGCATCAAACGGCGAAACCCTTACAAGTCTGTGAACGCCTGCCTCGCTCTTTAAATATCCGTATGCGTTCTCGCCCTCTATAAGGACGGTTGCGGATTTAAGTCCCGCTTCGTCGCCGTCAAGAAAATCAAGCATACTGACCTTAAAGCCGTGTTTTTCACCCCAGTGCGAGTACATTCTGACCAGCATCTCCGCCCAGTCCTGAGCCTCTGTTCCGCCTGCACCGGCATGGAAAGTAAGAATGGCGTTTTTGGCGTCATATTCACCCGAAAGCAAGGTGCTTAGCGTTTGCTTATCGAGTTCTTCTATAAATGCGTCAACATTTGCCGAGCACTCGTCTATCATACTCTCGTCGCCCTCTTCATCAGAGAGCTCTATCATCATAAGCCCGTCGTCAAAAGCGGCTTTGAGATCTTCGTAGGATTTTATCTTATTCTTTAATGCAGCTATGCGCTGAAGAACCTTTTGCGAATTTGCAAGATCTCCCCAAAAGTTCTCGTCCGCCGTCATAGCCTCAAGCTTTTCCTGCTCCGCACGCATCTCGTCAAGTCCGAGTGCTTCTTTAAGCTCTTTGAGCTTATCCTCATAGCTTAAAAGTTTTAATCTTAACTCTTCAAACTGTAACATAAATAACCTCTCATGCAAAAAAATATTCCTCTGATGTTAGATTATACAAGAAATTTCTTATAAAGTAAAGAAACTTTTAATAAGATGATTGAAAATTATTAAAAAATCGGCTACAATATTTTACATTCTTGTGATATACTATCTTACTAGAGATAAGTTTTTGCCGAATACAGACATTACGGCAATATAAATTGACTTTGGAGAAACAAATTATGGATTACAAGAACGAAATTTGCCCCGTGTGCGGCGAACCGTTTAAAAATGATGACGATATAGTAGTATGCCCCGATTGCGGCACTCCCTATCACAGGGAATGTTGGAAAAAGGTCGGTTACTGCACATTCCGCGACCGCCACGCAGAGGGATTTGTATGGCAGCCGAGCGTAAAAGAAGAAACACCCGAGGAGCAGGCGCAAATAAATGAGCATCAAAATAACGGGCAGGAGCAGCAGCCCATACAGCCCGTATTTATGAAAACCGCCTCTGAAGAAGATTTTGAAAATCTTTTGCTTCAGGGTGTGGCGGCAGATAAGAACGATGAATTTGACGGCATAAAGGTTACCGAAGCCGCGCTCTATCTTCAAACCGGCAACAGAAGATATATAAATAAATTCATGCGCGCCGAAAGAAGCAAGGCTAAAATAACATGGAACTGGGCGGCATTCTTTTTGGCACCCGCGTGGTTCTTTTACAGAAAGCTTTATAAAGCAGGTCTTATATTTTTATCTGTTTTTGTTGCGCTCAATCTTTTTATGGGCGGCGTAGCGCAAAGAGTATATGATAATTACGACGATCTCTCGGCGCAAATATATAAAATATATAACGGCGACAACGACGAAGAGGCTGCCGCTAAGCTCACAGCAGACCCTGAATTTACCAAAAAATATGAGGTAATGTCCAAAGATGTCGGCAAACTCATTGCGGTAACATTCCTGATTCCGAACACCGCAGCGGCTTTGTGTGCCGATTTTCTTCTTAAAAAGAAGATGAAAAAAGAAATAAAAGAAGCTAAAGAATATACCGAAGATTCCCGCTCCGAAAAAATTGAGCTTATAAGGCGCGGCGGAGTTTCACCGTTTGCATTCTTGGCGGTTTTTATTGCCCAGCCGTATTTGTCATCTGTTTTGATAAACATTGCGGACTGGATAAAAAATTGGTTTTAAATTTTATTTTAATATAGGAGGAACCTGTTATGAAAATTAAAAAAGCAGTCATTCCGGCAGCAGGACTCGGCACAAGAGTTCTCCCGGCTTCAAAATCAGTACCCAAAGAGATGCTCAACATTGTTGACAAGCCTGCAATTCAGTATATAGTTGAAGAGGCGGCTGCAGCGGGAATTGAGGATATTCTTATCATCACAAACCGCGGCAAGGGCGTTATGGAGGATCATTTCGACCACAGCTATGAGCTTGAAGATCAGCTCTCTAAAAATCCCGCAAAGAAAGATATTTATGACGTTGTAAAAGCAACGGCAGACATTGCAAACGTATATTTTGTACGTCAGAAAGAGACAAAAGGTCTCGGTCATGCAATTCTCAGAGCAAAACCGTTTATCGGCAATGAGCCGTTCGCAATTCTTTACGGCGATGACGTTATCGTAAACTATGACGGTCACCCCGTAACCAAACAGCTTGTTGATACATATGAAAAATACGGCAAAGGCGTTGTCGGCGTTAAAGAAGTTCCGCGCAAGGACGTTCAGAAATACTGCACACTTGATATAACCGACATCGGCGGCGGCCTTATGGACGTTCACAAGATTATCGAAAAGCCCAGAGAAGACCAGATTATGTCCTGCTTCTCAATTCTCGGCAGAGTTATAGCTCCGCCCTGCGTATTTGATTATCTTGAAGAAGATCTCGCAAGAACTCCCGAAGGAACAGAGCTCTATTTCACCGATACTCTCTCACGCCTTGCCGGCGAGGGCAGACTTATGGCTCAGGATTTTGACGGAATCCGTTATGATATGGGCAACAAGCTCGGCATTATGAAAGCAAACTGCGAAATAGCTCTCAAACACCCCGAAATCGGCGCAGATTTTAAAGAGTATATCAAAAAGCTTGCCGCAACATTATAATCAATTATAGACTCGGCCGCATCGTTTGATGCGGCTGTTTTTATATAAAAATAATATTAGATTGATTTTTTACCGATTTATGATATAATAAAATCAAATTTAAAGCAGGAGTGAAAGCAATGGCTGAATTTAAAATTGATGATATAGTCAAATACTCATTTGACGGTATTCCCGGGTACGGAATTGTAACCAAGGTCACATCTAAAAAAATTTCTGTCTATGATTTTGATGACGAAGATACAGTAACGATATTAAAAAATCAAGCGGCAGTCCTCCCGCCGATAATGCTCAACAAAGGCGAATATCAAAAACTCGCCCGTTATGAACTGACTCTCACCGACATTGCAGAAGATAATATATTTTATAACATTCAAAACGCAGACAATTACCAAATAACCTTAGAGGATTTGCTCTGCGTATTAAAAAAGATACAAAAAGAAAATATAGACCCAGACACATTCTATGAGGAATGGTATGACTATTTTGCAGATATACTTGAGAGCACCGAATATGAAGGAACGGACAATATTTTTTATAACAGAAACACTGTTTTAGAAGAGATAATATTTGCTTTTTACATACTTGACACATACGAAAATAATCCAACGCTCAAAGAACTGACGGCAGAAGTCGAAACTTATCTTAAAGATGAATCAAAACCGCTGTCCGAGCGCAATTTTCCTGTCGGGGCAAAGCTCTCACTGTTACATATGCTCAATAACAATGACGCATTAAACGCCGCAGATGAAGAAACCGCCCGTCTTTATAAAAAATTTGCGCAAGAGCTTTATAAAAAAGATGAAATACTCGCCCTTGATGCAGTCGGCTACGGCTCATACGGCGGCAACCGTGTTTTTGAATGTGACTGGAAAAAGTCAGAGGAATGTATGCTCAAGCTGTTCAATATGGTTGACACACTGCCCGACAAAGCTTTTTATGCAAACACACTCGGCTACATCTATTACTACGGCAGATGCAACGGCGGTGTGCCGGAATATGAAAAGGCATATAAATACTTTTCTTTCGCCGCATTCAACGGTGTTTATGAAGCGGAATATAAAATAGCCGATATGTTTCAAAACGGTTACGGCGTTGCCAAATGCAAAGAGACCGCAGAAAATATTATTCTCAGATTGTACGATGAAAATTTAAAATATTTTCAGCAAGGAAATTTTACAGGCAAATTTGCGGATATAGCGTTTCGTATGGGCAATTTTTATAAGGACAACGAAGATGAACCGCTTTATGAAAATGCGCTTTACTATTATTATCAAGCGAGCTTTGCCATTCGTGCGCGAATGGCAGAGGCAACCCTTTACGGTGACGCTTCGGTTGCAAAAAACATTCAGGATAAGCTTGATGAGGTTAAAGAAGCACTCTGCTTTGAGCCTCAAAAGAAAATCAAGTGCTGTAACATATCATATATATTTGCACCTTGTCTTTCAAACGGTGAAATTCTTGATATTACACCCAAAAAAATCTCTGAAAATAAATACAAACTTACAATCAGACTTCATCAAAAATTTAATAGCAACAATAAAAGAAGGCTCTTTTTAACCGTTCCCGAGCTTGATATGTGCGGACTTTATGACAGTCTTACCATAACCGTAACAGGAAGCAAATTTAATCACCTTGACGAAAAATTCAGTGTTGACGAAATTAACGAAGACGCATTTTATTATGACGGATTTCCGGTATTCTTTTGCGATAACTGTATTTTTGAAGTATCCGCACCGAAAAACAGTAATAAAAAACACCGATTTATCTCTGTGAAATTCACTCCAAACGGCGGCAGCTATGATTATCTTTGCGACAACGAAAATATAAAAATCGGCGACAAAATAATTGTCCACGCAAATGATGAAGAAAAAGAAGTGACCGTTGTAAATATTTTTGAAAAAACAGAGTCTGAAACAGCGTTACCTATAAAATCTTATAAAAAAGTATAGAAGCAAATCCACCGCATCGATTAATCGGTCGGTGGATTTTTAGCTTTTTATGCCTTAACAAGTCTCTTGGCAACCGCACACAGCACGCATATTGCAGTCGCAGCGGTCACTGCCGAGGCTGCGGCGCTTAAAAAATCAAGCACCTGCGATAAGGTAGATACATATTTCAGCAGCTTTATTCCGTCATAGGTCTTTTTCATTTTCTGCCCCCTGTCAAATATACTCCGTGAGCTATGCCGGGCACGGTCTCGCCCTGAAGAGTGGTTGTCTGCGACAAGAGCGCTCCGGTTGCAACAAAGAGCATTTTTTCTATTGTGCCGTCAAAAAGTTCTTTCATAATTTTTGAGCACAGCACGCTCGCACTGCACCCACAGCCCGAACCGCCTGCGTTTACGTCTTGCTCGTCGAGTTTATATATCATAAGTCCGCAGTCGTTGTGAACCTTTGAAATATCAATATCATACTCTTTCTCAAGCATTTCATAAAGGAGCTTTTTGCCCACTGCGCCGAGGTCACCCGTGAGTATCAAATCATAATCGCTCGGTTTGGTATTCGTCCCCTGCAAAAATCTTGCAATAGTCTCACACGCGGCAGGAGCCATTGCCGCACCCATGTTGTTTTCGTCCGTGACGCCGAGGTCGCGCACCTTGCCGAAAATCACCTTTTCGATATGCGGTGCTTTTTCTTCATTTTCGCCCAGAATTACGCAGCCCGAGCCCGTAACCGTCCACTGCGCCGAGGGCGGACGCTGACCGCCGTATTCAAGCGGCTTTCTGAATTGCTTTTCGGCAGAGCAAAAATGAGACGACGTTATTGCAGCCGCTTTTTTTGCATAAGAGCCGTCAACGCTGAGCGAGGCAAGGATAAGGCTAAGCGCCATTGTTGAGCACGCGCCGTACACACCTGCATACGGAATTGAAAAGCCGCGCATCCCGAAGCTTGAGCCTGCGCACTGAGCCAAAAGGTCGCCTGCAAAAATTATATCTATATCTTCGTCCTTGTAGCCTCTTTTTTTCATAGCGGTTTTAAGCGCCGTCTTTTGAAAAAGGCTCTCGGCTTTCTCCCACGAATCCTGCCCCATAGATGTGTCGGTATTTATTACGTCAAAATAATCTTTCAGCGGCCCTTCGGATTCTTTTTTGCCGACCGCAGAAGCATAGCTTAAAACCGCGGGAGGATTTTTGAGTGTGATTACATTCTGTTGCATCAGCCCACCGCCTTTTCAAATATCCAATAAATAAAGCCGTAGATTACAGCCGCCGTTGTGCCATAGAGGATAACAGGGCCTGCAATGTTAAATATTTTTGCGCCCACGCCCATTATTTTGCCCTCGTTTTTAAATTCCATGGCAGAGCACACAACCGAGTTTGCAAAACCCGTTATCGGCACTATTGTGCCTGCGCCGGCATGGCGTGCGATTTTATCAAAAACACCGATTGCCGTTAAAATCGAAGTTATAACAATAAGCGTCATAGGCACCAGGGCTTTTACCTCGTCCTCGCGCATATCGGTCATTCTGTAAAGAGAAAAAAGCACCTCGCCTAAAAGACATATCGCTCCGCCGAACACAAATGCCTTTATACAGTTTAAAACTATGGGTGACGAGGGCGACGCGTCCTTTGTCATTTTATCGTATTCTTTTTTTGAAACTGACATATAACCATTCCTTTGAAAATAATGCACTCATATATAATTAGTATCTCTTTTTGCACATAATTTATGCGAGCGTATTGCCTTGAACAGCACGGAATATAATGATATAATATAGCTAACAAAAATTTGAGAGGTCAGCTTATGAAAAACAAAACTTCTTTGGTATTCACCGGTGACATCGGTTTTGACAGATATATGTACGAGAAATGGAACGATGAGGATTTAATCTCCGATGAGGTGCTCGCATTTTTGCACTCTGCCGACCATGTTATTGCGAATGTGGAGGGGCCGATAGCCGAAATCCCGCAAAATACCGTCCAAAGCGGAGTGAAACAACTTTTGCACACCATTGACCCCGAGGCTGTAAAGGTGCTTAAAAATATGCGCGCAGATATATGGAACATCTGCAACAATCACATAATGGACGCAGGCGAAGACGGCATAAAAAGCACCATAGAAATCGCAAAGCAAAACGGCGTTAAAACAATAGGCGCAGGTATGAATATAAATGATGCAAGAAAGCCGGTCATTATTGACGAAGCAGGCGGAATCGGGCTTTTCGGCGTGGGGTATCAGCGCGCCTGCCGTGCCGCAGGTGAAGAAAAAGCGGGGTGCTTCAGCTGGAGCGACCTTGACGCGATACAAAACGTGATTGACGATATTAAAAGAAAATGCCGCTGGTGCGTTGTTGTTGCGCACGCAGGCGAGGAGTTCACTCCCCTGCCGTCGCCATACACAAGAGAAAGATACCGCAAATATCTTGACATGGGCGCGGACATTGTTATTTCTCACCACCCCCATGTGCCGATGAACTACGAGACCGTGGGCAACAAAATTATTTTTTATTCCCTGGGCAATTTTATTTTTGATACGGACTATCAGCGTTCGCAATATTACACGGATCTCGGTCTTTTGGTTAAGATAAATTTCACTGTGGATAAATTTTCTTTTGAGCCGATGGGGCTTAAAATTTTGCGCGGAGAGGAGCATATCGTAAAATCCGATCTGCCGAAGATTTTTACCGACGTGCAGCAAAAAGATTATGAACTGCTTGCACCGCTCTCTGCAAAGGCACTGATTGCGGCAACAAAACGTCAGCAAACCTATCTTAACCCCAAAGAATTTAAAGACGCCGACGAAGAAAAGTGGAAAGAGCATTTTTCTCAGCCGCTCAGAACAGGCAGAGTGCCCGGTGAGACGCTCGATTTCTTTATAATCTGCCCCCTTGCGGAGGAGGAAAAGAAAAAAGAGTGGCAAAAAAGTGAATTGGAAGATGTTAAAAACTACATTTTAAATCAGCTTTGATTTATGAAGATGTGACGAGCATCAACATTTCATCCGCAGTAATATGCGGCTGCAAAGCTTTGTTGACCGTCAGAGCCACAAGCTTTGCGGCCCTGCTTATCACAAGGTCTATTTCGCGCGGAGTGATTATCATATCTCTGCCCTTTTCGCTGTCGCCGCCGCGGAACGCATCGTCGCCCGCAATATCGTTTGCAAGCGTTGCGGCGTCAACAACCGTAGGTATACCTATTGAAATAACGGGTACGCCGAGTGTAGATTTGTTAATTGCGCTTCTTGCATTGCCTACGCCGGAGCCGGGAACTATACCTGCGTCAGACATTTGCAGTGTGCAGCCGAGCCTTGAAAGCCGCCTTGCCGCGAGCGCGTCTATAACTATAACCGCGCAGGGTGATAAAAAAGAGACAAGCCCTTTTATTATTTCGGCTGTTTCAACACCCGTTTGACCGAGCACGCCCGGTGACAGCACCGCGGAGGCTCTTAAATCGCCGAGCCCTATGCTTTTGGCAAGCTCGCCTTTTATGTGCCTTGTTGCAAGAATCATAGAGCAGCTCAAAGGGCCGAGTGCATCGGGCGTAATATCTTCATTGCCGAGCCCGACGCTCAGCACCGCTCCGTCTTTGGGCAAAAGAGAAGAGAGCTGCTCACCGAGAGCACAGAGCAAGTTCTCGTCATAAGAGCCGTATTTCCCGAGCGGAGGAATTTCGGCAGTAATGTAAGTACCGACGGGCTTGCCCATTGTTTTGCTGCCGTTTTCGTTTGTGATTTTTATTTTTGTAATTTGCGCTCCGGCTGTTCCGAAAGCTTCGCTTTCAACACCGTCTATGCGGTTCTCCGGCAAGCTCTCGCGGCATTCCAGCGCAAGGTCGGTGCGAAAATTCATAAAACTCCCCCTTTTTATGATACAGAGACTTGATTTTGAGATAAAAATATAGTATTATTAGTTGCGTTTCAAAAAAACAAGAGATTTTTTTGAAAAAAACTTGCAATTTGTTGCAAATGATGATATTATAATTTACTGTGTAAAGAATTAAAGGAGGTGCAACTATGCCCAACATTAAATCAGCTAAAAAGCGCGTTATCGTTAACAGAACTAAGGCCGCTCGCAACAAGTCAGCTAACACTGCTTTGAAGACCGCCATCAAAAAGGCTCATATCGCTTGCGAGAGCAACGCAGCAGACAAAGAGGCTGTTGTTAAGTATGCTATTAAAAAGGTCGACCAGGCAGCTGCAAAGGGTCTTCTTCACAAGAACAATGCTTCAAGAAAGAAATCGGCTCTTGCTAAGCTCATAAACGACTAATCAAAACATTACGGGTGGTTTTTGCCGCCCTTTTTGTTTGCCCTTTTGTTAAATTTCAGTGAACTGCTTGACATTGCTTTTTGCGTGTACTATAATTGAGTTACTAATAAAAGGAGGATATTACCATGTGTGATACATTGAAAAAGATATTTAAAATAGTCGGTATAATCGCTGCTATTGCAGGTGCGGCAGCAGGCGTATATATGCTCATCAAAAAGTTCTGTCCCAAATGCAATCCGCTTGAGGATGACAAGTGTGATTACGTTTCATGCTCATGCTTTGAGGACGAAGAGCCCGAAGCACCCCAGGCATAAATAAATCAACAACGGACTGTCGCATTTGCGACAGTCTTTTTTATTTATCTTTAGGGCCTGTTATAAACGATACAACAAGTCCGCACAAAAGCGCAGTTGTAATCCCTGCCGCACCTGCGGTAAAGGGACCTGTTATTACACCGAGAAGCCCCTGCTCGCCGACGGCGTTTGCCGTGCCCTTTGCAAGTGTATAGCCAAAGCCCGTGAGGGGCACGGTTGCACCTGCTCCGGCAGCATCGACCAGCGGCTGATATACTCCTATCCCCTGCAAAAACACGCCGAGCACCACAAAAAGTACAAGTATTCTTGCCGGCGTGAGCTTTGTTTTGTCAATGAGTATCTGCCCGACTACACAAATTGCCCCGCCAATGAGAAAAGCCAAAATATAATTCATCGCGTTCACCTTATTCATTAAGCTAAAATTATTTTTTGAACGCAAACAAAAAATATTACAGGTATATATTAGAAAAGAGCTTGCTCACTTTATTTTGTGAACAAGCTCTTTTTAATTTTAACTTTTTGCCCGGTCGTCATTGATTGAATTATATTTAAAAATATTTTTCTTTCCGTCTGAATAATGCACCGAAAAATCATTGCCGTTTTCTGAAAATTTCTCTTTTTGACGCTTTTTATTTAATTACATCAGCTCAAAGAAGCTGTGAATTACTTTATTTGATATTTTTTTAATATCGGCAAAATCTTTTTCGGAATTTTTATCGTAGACCGCAACGGTAAAAAATCCGCCCTTTAATGCGCCGCGTATGCCTGCAAGCAAATCCTCAAAAACCACGCAATTTTCTACGTTTTCGCCTGCTTTTTGTGCCGATTTAATATAAACATCGGGGAAGCCCTTGCCCCTGTTCACTTCTTTGAGAGTGGTAATGCAATCAAACAAATCATATACGCCGTTTCTTTTGAGCGCGGGAACAAAAAGCTCCTCATGTGAAGCGGTGGCAATGCAAAGTTTTATATCTTTGCTTTTCAAATAATTGAGATACTCGTAAGCACCGTCTTTTAAGCCGACATTGTTCTCAAATTTCTGCTGAGCCATATAATTCCATTCCTCCATAACCTGTGACTTGGTTTCGGGAAGAGAAAAGGTTTCTATTGTGTATTCGGCGGCTCGTTCAAAGCCCATGGGCGATATGGTTTTGGCATAATCCGGCGGAATCACCAGCCCTCTCGCCTCAAAAAATTCTTTGTCTATTTGATACCAGACATCGGTTGAGTCCAGCACGGTACCGTCAAGATCAAAAACGGCGCATTTAAAATTTTTCATAATTTCTCCGTAAGCTTTATTTTTTTAATCATATCATATTTTATCAAACGATTCAACATAAAAAGCCGCAAGTCAAATGATTTGCGGCTTTCCCGTTAAAATTTTATAATATTAAGCCCTGTTTCTTCGTCAAAGCATCTGTCTGTTTCGGCGTCAATGCAGTGTAAAACGATTTCGCCCGTTCCGCTTATAACCGCTTTGCTCAAATGCCCGCCGTAGACCTTGCCGCTCTCGTCCGCAATGCTCATGTGAAGGTGCAAATACGCTTCTCCGTTCATTTTGTTTATGATGCCGCAGAGCGAAACAATTTCAAGATCTCCCGTAAGCTCACTGCTTTTAAAGCGTCTTTCCCCGGTGTCAAAATATCCTGTCACCGCGCTGCCGACTGCGCCTATGCCGCTGACCGAGGCAAAATGAATATCCTCTTTTACTGCGATTTCTTTTAGCTTTTCGACCAACTCATCGCCTTTGTCAAGCCTCACGGCAATATCTGCGCCGAAGCGTTTATATTCCATAAGCTACTCCTCCTCGCAGAAATTTTTGTTAAAATAATCGTCTATTATCTTGCCGTCCTGTATTCTGATAACTCTCTGAGCTTCGGCAGCTATTCCGTTATCGTGAGTTATCAAAATTATTGTTCTGCCCTCGCTGTGCAGATGATGAATTATTTTCATAACATCCTTGCCGGAGTGTGAATCGAGGTTGCCCGTCGGCTCGTCGGCAAGAATGAGCGGCGGCTTTGCGGCTATTGCCCTTGCAATCGCCACTCTTTGCTGCTGACCGCCGGACATCTGCGCCGGCCGGTGGTACATCCTTTTTTCAAGCCCGACCATTTCGAGTGCCTTGGCCGAGAGCTTTTCTCTCTCGGATCTTTTCATGCCGCGGTAAACGAGCGGCAATTCGACATTGCCCTTTGCCGTAAGGCTCGAAATAAGGTTAAATCCCTGAAAAATAAAACCGATTTTTTTATTGCGAATTTCCGAAAGCTCGTCGTCGCTCATGTGAGAAACATCTATGCCGTCCATATAATATTCGCCGGAGGTGCAGGTGTCAAGCAAACCGAGCATATTCATAAGTGTTGATTTGCCCGAACCGGACTGACCGATTATAGCAACGAACTCGCCCTCTTCGATTGTGAGGCTCACTCCGTCAAGTGCACGAACCTCATTCTCGCCGGGGTTATATATTTTATATACGTTTCTGACGTCTATTAAGCTCATGTCAATCCCTCCTGAGGGCTTCTATGGGTAGCATCTTTGCCGCTTTGCGTGCAGGATAAAGCCCAAAGAAAATACCGACTGCGCTTGAAAAGCCGACCGCTATCAAAATAGTTGTTGCCTCAATTTTTATCGTTATTCCCGCAAATTCGGCAACACCCGCCGCCATTAAAACTCCGATTATAAAGCCGACCAATCCGCCTATTACGCACAGAATTATCGACTCTGTCAAAAACTGGAACATTATCGTTGAGGTCTTTGCACCGAGAGCTTTTCTGATACCTATTTCTCTTGTCCTTTCGGTGACGGAGACAAGCATTATATTCATAACGCCTATGCCGCCCACAAGCAGCGCTATTGCACTTATGCCTGCAACAAATGTTGTGAACACATTTATTATTTTATCGACCATTTCGGTGTATGCTTCCATATTCATAACTGTATAAACATCCGAGCCGAAATTGCCGTGCTTTGCATAAAGAATGTTCTTTGCCGCATTGCCGACTGTGTCTGCATTTTCTTCATCCGCAGCCATAACATAGAGCATATCATAGTTGCCGCTGTTGCCGCTGATATTGTCGGTAACCGTGATGGGTGTGACTATGGCTATCATTTGAGAGCCTATTGCCATCATCGGGTTGTCGCTCGCAGAGGAGGAGCTTGCCTGCGAAAACATGGAAACGGACGAATTCGCGGACGATGTGCTTGCGGAAAGATCGGCACTCGTTACGCCTATTATCTGAAGCTTCACCGTTTGACCGCTGAGCTTAAAGTTGATATACTCGCCCGTGCAGTCGATTTTATTAAACATTGCGAGTGCGCCCAGCTCTGTTATAACGCAAACCTTTGAGCCGTTTTTATTTTCTTCTTCGGTAAAGAATCGTCCTCTTCTCATGCTTATGTTCATTACCTTCGACAAATCCTCATTGCCGGAGAGAGCAAGGCACATTGCGCTTTCATTGTCCGTAAATGCGGAGCCGATTTTATAATCCAGCGGAGAAGCATATTTTATGGTTTCTATTTTTTTAATATCCTCTATATCCTCTTTGGTTATTCTTTCGGACTCGGACGCGCCGGAGCTGACCTGTATGCTGACCGCGCCGGAGCTCATATTGCTCATAAGATCAACAACAAAATCCTTGCCGCCGTTGCCGACGGTGATTATCGCAATAACTGACGCAACGCCTATAATTATGCCGAGCATGGTAAGAATAGAGCGCATCATATTTGTGCGTATGCTGAATACGGCTATTTTAATGTTTTCCCAAATACTCACTTGCTTACCTCCGAGGGTCAGGTTTTATCAACATTATGAGCTATAATTTTATCCTCGTCCTTCATTGTTGCAACAGGGGTTCTGACTATTATATCACCCTCGTTTATTCCCGAAAGTATTTCATAATACGTGCCGTCAAAAATTCCCGTTTCAACCATTTTGCGGTTGATGATTTTTTTGCTCGGGTCATAAACAAAAACATATGCGTGCTGTTCGTCATACTGTATTGACTCAACCGGTACGGTCAAGCAGCCGTGCTTTTCTTCTGTTTCGATTGAAACATCCGCATCAAGGCCTATAATAATGCCGCTGTCCGCCTCACTGAGCGTTACCTTTGCCTCAATTCCGCTGCTGCCGGAGGAGGTGCCGAGAATAGAATTTATATCCACACTGCTTGAGGCCGTCGCAACCGCCGCTATGTAGCTGACTTCGCCGCGAAGCTCTTTGCCGGTTTCGGATTTCACCGAAACGCTTTTGCCAACAGATACCTTGCTGAGGTCGCCCTTGTTGAGCATGAACGAAACCTCAAGCGGGTAATACTGAACCTTTATGCCGATTTCGTCCGCCGAGAAAAATCCGCCGACTATATCCGAAATGCTGTTGCCGGATGTAACCGCGCTGACGATGGAGGAAATGTCAAAGCCGGAGTTTAAAGATAAATTTTCTTTTTCCTTAACCGTTTCGCCCTCTGTTATGTTCACTTCGCTCACTATGCCGTCTTCGGCGGCAACCCAGCCCGAGTTCAGCGCGTCAATGCTGCTTTTCACGCTGTTGTATCCCTTTTGGGCGGATTCGTAAATGGATCTGTAAACGTCCTCAAGGTCGCCGTTTGCCTGAGTCTGTGCGGCCGCCTTGCTTATTTTTAAAGAAGCAAGCTCTATCTGCGCCTGTGCAAGCTCATACTGTGCGCTGCCGGCACTCATTGAACCCATAGAGGACAAAATCTGAAAAATCGTATCCTCGTTTGCTCCCGAAATTTTTTCGAGCATGGCTTTAAGCTCCTGCAAGCTTTTGCTTGAGGAGACAAGGTTGTCAATGATTTTACCCGCAAGGCTTGAATCGCCCATAAGAGAGGAAAGCTTATCTTTTGCCTGCTGAGCCTGATTCTTTTGCTCGGTGCCGGAAAAAGTATTCTTTTTGCCGTTCACCTTTTTTTCAAGTGCGTCAACCTTTGCCTCTGCCGCGGCAAGCTGAGAGTTTATGGACGAAAGCTGCCCCTTCGCGGAATCCATTGAGCTTTTATAATCGTTATAAGCTCTCTGCGCCTTGTCGAGTGCGCTCTTTTTTTCGCCGAGCGTTTTGTTTAATGATGAAGCGTCAAACTCCGCGAGAACATCGCCCTTTTTGACGGACGAGCCGACCTTAACATTGACCTTGTTGACCTTTACACCCGGCACAAGTGTGAAATCTCCCTCGGATTTTGACGAGACTTTTCCCGAAGTGTCAAAGGTTGCGGTGATGTTTCTTTTTGCAACGGTGACAACGTCCGCATCATAGCCTTTGTTGAACCAGCCGAGCATATAGCCTATGACGCCGACGAGCATCGCCAGTATCACAAAAGCAATTATGCAAAGCACCGTTATTCTTTTTTTGCTCATTTTCTTTTCCATAAACAAGTACGCTCCGTTTAGTATTTTGCTTATATTATATAACAATTATATATTTTATGTTGTCAAAAATCAATAAGAACTGTTTAAATTTTACACAATGGTAACATTTGTAAATCGTTTTACCCTCATATGAACGGCATTATTGATTTTTGCAAAACGGTATGCTATAATTTATTATTAGAAAAAACTATTAAAAGGCAGTGTATCACTATGACAAAAACTAAGGCCAAAACCCTATCGGCAGATATTGCGCTTATTGCACTTTTTGCCGCGCTTATCGCGGTCTGCTCATGGGTAAGTATTCCGTTAACAGTTCCGATAACCTTACAAACTTTTGCCGTTTTTATGGCAGTCGGCACGCTCGGCATGAAAAAGGGAACGCTCAGCGTTTTAGTATATATTTTGCTCGGAGCCGTCGGTGCTCCCGTGTTTTCGGGCTTTCGCGGCGGCGCATCGGTCTTGATAGGCACAACCGGCGGATACATTGTCGGATTTATTCTCTCGGCGCTCCTTTGCGGATATATAATAGATAAATTCCCGCAAAAAATATGGGTCAGCGCCCTTGCGATGGCGGCAGGTCTCATAGTCTGCTATGCGTTCGGCACGGCGTGGTATGTTATAGCATATGCGCGCTCCTCCGGTGCGGTGGGTGTCGGCAGCGTGCTCATGGCGTGCGTTGTTCCCTTTATTTTACCCGACGCTTTGAAGATAGCGGCGGCGGCAATACTTTCGCAAAGAATCAAAAAACACATAAAATAAAGGGTTGAGATTATGGAAGGCAGACTTATAGAATTCGGTGAATTTCAGACGATAGCCAAAAGCGTTCTTAAACGAGTTTGCGAATTTTGCGAAAAAAACGGTCTTAAATATTTTTTATCTTACGGCACTCTTATCGGTGCGGTTCGTCACGGCGATATGATTCCGTGGGACTATGACATAGATATAATGATGCCGCGAGAAGACCTCAACAAATTTCTCAAGCTCACAAAAAATCAGGATGCAATAGAAAACGTCACGGTTTTCTCATGGGTAACTCACAAAGATTATTACATTCCCTTTGTAAAAGTCTGCGACAGCCGCACAAGGCTTGTCATTACCAAAACCACAAATCCGCTGCCGCTCGGCATATGGGTAGATATATTCCCTGCGGACGGGATTGTCTCTGTTGAAGAGAGCAGTGAAACAAAAAACGAAGCAGAAAAATATACAAAAGCCGCCAAAGCGCCGTATACGGTCGCCTGCACTCCGAAAGAAAAAGCTTTCAGATTTTTTTCAAGATGCAAAAACAAATTCAAGCCATCGGGCGAATACTTAAAAAAGGCCGCCGAGCTTGCCGCCGAGCACAGTTATTATGATTGCGACAAGGCAGGTGTGATTTTATCTGTTGACTGGTCGGTCGAGAAAGAATGTTTTGACAAGAAAAATACGGACGAGCTTATAAAGCTTCCGTTCGGCGACAGAGAGTATTATTGCCCCTCGGGCTATGATGCGATTCTCACAAAGCAATACGGCGATTATATGACTTTGCCGCCCGAGGAACAAAGAGCAATACCGAAAATCAAAGCATACATGATAAAGGAATGATAACAATGTCAACCGTCACCTCTTTTGATTTAATGAACGAGGCACAAAAAAAAGGCTGCGCCGTTCCGGCTTTTAACATTGACAACCTTGAGTCCGCCATGGCGGTGGCTCAGGTTATGAAAGAAACGGGATTGCCGGTAATAGTTCAAACCATTCCGCGCACGCTCAACTACGGCGGAATTTTCACATACCCGGCCATGATGAGTGCACTTATGAAAGACTGCGGCACGGACTATGCCATGCACCTTGACCACGGCAGCAGTGCAGAGCTTGCCAAAAAGTGCATAGACAGCGGCTTCACATCGGTTATGTATGACGGCAGCACTTTGCCGTTTGAAGAAAACATAGCAAAAACGAGCGCCGTCACGGACTTTGCCCTTAAAGCCGGCGTATCGGTTGAGGGCGAGCTCGGCACTATCGGAGGGAAAGAAGAGGGCGACATAGACCTTGAAACGAGCTACACCAAAGTAGAAGAAGCGGTCGAATTTGCAGAAAGAACCAAAGTCAGCACTCTTGCAATAGGCGTTGGCACAGCTCACGGCGTTTATAAAGGCGTGCCCAAGATAAACGTAAAGAGGATAGAAGAAATCCATGCCGCCATTGATACGCCGCTGGTTCTGCACGGAGCTTCGGGACTTTCGGATGAAGTTCTTGACAAATGCATTAAAGCGGGTATTTCAAAAATCAATTTTGCAACGGAGCTTCGCCAGGCATATACCCTCGGTATAAAAAAAGCTTTTGAAAATGACCCCGAGGCCTTTGACCCCAAACTTTATATGCCGACCGCAATAGAATATATTAAGGAAGTGTTGAAATCCAAGCTTAAAATATGTTACCGTCTTAAATAACGAGGTGCTTTTTATGATTTACAAAAATTGGATGTCTTATATTAAAGATGACGTAAAGCTCTGTGATGTTGTTATGCCCGGCTCACACAATACGGGTAGCTACGGCATGACATGGACCGGCTGCTGCCAGGACGGCGATATCTATGACCAGTTTTGCTACGGTGTGCGCCATTACTGCATGAGGCTTGACACCAAAAACGGCGTTATCGTTCAGTGCCACGGCGTAACAAAGGGTGAGCCGTTCACATATTCCCTCAGGCAATTCAGAAGGATTATCGAAGAAAACGATTCTGAATTTCTTTTGATTGACCTCAGAGAATATTATCCCCAAAAGGTCGGACCTATTACTCTGAAGTTCCGCGCAGACCCCAAAGAGGTCGATAAGCTTTTGGCAAAATACATCAATCCCGAAAAATATGCGTTCACCGATTTTGACGATATATCAAAAGTAACCATGGGCGATATAAGGCGCTCCGGCAAAAGATATATTCTCATAAATCATGAGTGTGCCTATGCCTACTCGGTCAATTGCAAAATAGATTCTCCTTGGGATAAAAAAATTCACGGTCTTCACGCGCCGCACTTTGTTAAAGAATGTCTCTCTTTTCTCGATAAGGAATATGAAGGTCTTTTGTGGTTCCAGACACAAATGACCCCGAACCTCGGCACCGATATCGGCTTCCGCTCACCCAGAAAGCTGGATAAAGCTCTTCGCCCGCACTTTAAAGACCTTATAAAGAACATTGCAAGCGACCCGGATAAGCTAAAAAAGGCCAACATAATCGGCGGCGATTTCATGACGGAGGACTATATGAAATCCTGTGAAATTCTTATGCTCAATATATTAAAAAATAACATAATAGAACCACTTAAAGACGAATTCAAGAAAGGACTTACACCGGCATGAAGCACTACGAATCTCTTATAATCGGTCATATTTCTATGGATCAAAATATTGACCATCTCGGCAACGAGGCAAATATTCCCGGCGGAGCGGTAATTTACTCTTCGGCTTCCGCATACTCTTTGGGTCACAACGTTGCGGCACTCACCAAGGTTGCCCCAAAAGACCGCGACCGTCTTAACGCTTTCACCATTCCGAGAGAAAACGTCATTTGCCTTGATTCAAAAGACTCAACAAATATGTATAACAAATATCTCACCCCCGATAAAGAGCGCCGCATCTGCAAATGCTTCTCAAAGGGCGACGAGATAAAAGCAGAGGATATTCCCGCAGATATTGAGGCTGATATTTACCACTTTGCAGGTCTTATTTACGGCGATTTCAGCTCCGAGACGGTCAAAGAGATAAGCAAAAGAGGCGCAGTTGCCGTTGACGTTCAGGGATTTCTTCGCCACTGGAACCCCGATGACAAATCAATGTTTTTTGAAGACTGGGCAGACAAAAAAGACGTTTTGCCGCATATAACATATCTTAAAACAGACGCGGCAGAGGCTGAAATTCTCACAGGACTTACCGACAGAAAAGAAGCCGCAAAGCTTCTTCACTCATGGGGAGCAAAAGAGGTTGTTATAACACACAACACCGAGGTTCTTGCCTATGACGGCAATGAATTTTACACCTGCCCCATACGCGCAAGGAATTTGAGCGGCAGGACTGGCAGAGGCGACACGACCTTTGCGGCATATCTTAACGAGAGACTTCATCACAGCGTAAAAGACGCCCTCCTCACCGCAACGGCTACCGTTTCGTTTAAGATGGAAACCCCCGGTGCCCTCAAAGCAACAAGAGAAGAGATAGAAAATTACATAAACGAATTTTATTCGGATATAAAATAAGCTGAAAAGCAAAGAAAAAAGACTATAACCCATAAATAACGGCAGCCAAATAAACTTGCCGAATGTGGATTATAGTCTTATTTTTATATCCTCTGCTTTTTAAGTGCTTTTGTTATAAAATTCAGCCCTCATACTTTTTAACCGCTCTTGCAGGTACGCCTACCACGGTACAGCCGCCGGGCAAATCTTTTATAACAACGGCTCCGGCGCCGACAAATGTGCCCTCGCCCACCGTCAGCCCCTGCAAAATTTGCGAGCCTGTGCCTGCCTGCACTCCCTCTTTAAGCAAGGTGTTGCCCGATACGTTTACGGACGGATAAAGCGTAACAAAATCTTCGAGCACCGCATCGTGCCCCACCGTGCTGTTGACATCAATTATGCAGTGCCTGCCTATTTTTATATCAACGGTCAGCACGGCACCGGCGCAAATCACTGTTCCCTCGCCTATTGCGACCTTGCCCGAGCATATCGCGGCAGGGTCTATAAGCGTGGCAAATTTGTTGCCGAGAGCAGAAACTTTATCAATAATCATTTTTCTTATGCGCGTGTTTGCAATGCAGCACACGGCAAAAGCGTCGGGATAATTTTTGATTGCATCACAGCCGCCGAGAATTTTATATCCGTCAACCGACTCGGGCAGTGCATTTGCATTGTCATCCGCAAAGCCCAATAAATTCCACTGCGGTGAAACGGCGTTTATTCTCTCAACAAGCCATGCAGTCTCTCTGCCAAATCCGCCCGCGCCGATGATAATAAGATTTTTCATAACGAAGAACCCCCGAAAATCAGTTTTGCTTTCTGACTATTTTATACTCGTCATACGGGTCAAAATACGGGCAGTCATAAAAAGTGCCGCCGATAAATTTTGCCATTTCATCCTCATCAAGATTTACGTCGCAGCAGTAGCAATCGTCCTCTTCATCATAGACAAAGTTTGCACACTCTTCGCAGTTTGTTGCAGTTTTCATAACAAAACTTCCTTTAAAAAATGGGGCGCTGACTAATCAACGCCCCTGATTTTTTTTAGTCTCTTTTGCCTCTGTTGCCGCCTCTGTTACCGCCACGGCCGCCTCTGTCGCCTCCGCGACCGCGTCCGCCTGCAGGACGTCTGGGAGCATCGGATATTTCATTTTCGGGAACAAGACCCTCAACCTCTATAAGAGCCTCTCTGCGCGAAAGGTTAAGTCTGCCCTGATCGTCTATCTCTCTGACTTTAACTATAACTTCATCGCCTACGTTAACAACATCCTCTACCTTGTCGGTATGTTTAACGTCAAGGTGGCTGATGTGAACCATGCCCTCTTTGCCGGGGGCAATCTCAACAAATGCGCCGAAATCCATAATTCTTGTAACTACGCCCTTATAAATAGCACCAACCTCCGGGTCGTTAGCTATTGTCTCTACCATAAAGAGCGCACGCTTTGCATCTTCAATATCAAGAGCACTGATGAATACGCTGCCGTCTTCTTCAACGTCAACCTTACATTTGCACTCTTCGCAAATCTTCTGTATAACCTTGCCCTGTTTGCCGATAACGTCGCCGATCTTTGAGGGATCAATCTTTGTTGTGAGCATCTTAGGTGCATATTTTGAAAGCTCCTTACGCGGCTCTGCAATAACGGGGAGCATAATCTCATCAAGAATATAGCAACGAGCCTTATATGTCTTATCAAGAGCTTCGCGGATGATTTCGGGTGTAAGGCCGTGAACCTTGAGGTCCATCTGAATTGCCGTGATACCCTTTTTGGTACCTGCAACTTTGAAGTCCATATCGCCGAAGAAATCTTCAACGCCCTGAATATCAACCATTGTCATGAAGCGGTCGCCCTCTGTTACAAGACCGCAGGAGATACCTGCTACGGGAGCTTTAATCGGAACACCGGCAGCCATGAGTGAAAGGGTTGAACCGCAAACAGAACCCTGTGAAGTAGAACCGTTTGAAGAAAGAACCTCGGATACAAGTCTTATGCAGTACGGGAACTCTTCAACCGACGGAATAACGGGGAGGAGCGCTCTCTCTGCAAGTGCGCCGTGACCGATTTCGCGGCGTCCCGGTCCTCTGCTGGGCTTGGTTTCGCCGACAGAGTATGAGGGGAAATTGTAGTGGTGGATATATCTCTTTGTGGTTTCGTTGTCAATACCGTCAAGGAGCTGAACATCGCTCATAGGTCCGAGTGTTGTAACGGTGAGAACCTGAGTCTGACCTCTTGTGAACATACCCGAGCCGTGAACGCGGCTGAGAAGGTCAATCTCTGCGTTAAGGGGACGAATCTCGTCTATTCCTCTGCCGTCAACACGCTTGCCCTCGTCAAGGAGCCAGCGTCTTACAACGAACTTCTGGAGTTTATACATACAGTCGTCTATCTTTGCTATGTCGTCGGGATATTCCTCGTCAAACTTAGCATGAACAGCCTCATAAACGGGCTTGAGTCTTTCGTCACGAACTCTCTTATCGTCTGTGTCAAGAGCTGCCTTAACATCGTCAATTGCAAAAGCCTTGACAGCCTCGAACATCTCGGGTGAAGGATCGTTTGAGGGGAAGTCAATCTTCTTTTTGCCGACCTCTGCCTGAATGCCCTTGATGAACTCAACGATCTCCTGGTTTACTTTGTGGGCATACATAATGCCGTCATACATATCGTCGTTAGAAACTTCGTTTGCGCCTGCCTCAATCATAGCAACAAGGTCGCTGGTTGAAGCAACGGTAACAGCCATCTGAGAAACTTCTCTCTGAGCCTCGGTGGGGTTGATAACGAATTTGCCGTCAACAAGACCGACCGATACGCCGGAGATCGGGCCGTCCCACGGAATTTCTGAAATTGAAAGTGCAACCGAAACACCTATCATAGCTGTGATTTCGGGTGAGCAATCGGGGTCAACAGACATAACCGTTGCAACAACGCCTACGTCGTTTCTCATATCCTTGGGGAAAAGCGGACGAATGGGTCTGTCGATAACTCTTGAAGCGAGAGTGGCTTTTTCGCTTGCTCTGCCCTCACGGCGCTGGAAAGAGCCGGGGATTCTGCCGACAGAATAGAGTTTTTCTTCAAAATCAACCGAAAGCGGGAAGAAGTCTACACCCTCTCTGGGCTTGTCTGCCATGGTGGCGGTGCAAAGAACTTCTGTTTCACCGTAACGGATAAGGCAGGAGCCGCCTGCAAGCTGAGCCATTTTGCCGACTTCAACTTCAAGAGGACGGTCTGCAAGTGTGGTTTTAAAGGTTTTAAAATCTTTAAAAAACATAAAATCTTACCTCTTTTTAAAATATATTTCTTCGCCGGGCAAGATTTAGCAATAAATCCGTACTTCAAAATTTGAAGCACCGATTCACTGCTAAAGCCTGACCTTTTTGAGCATTTGCCTCAAAAAGGCTGCCCTGCGACAGATTCAAATTAAACAAAGGCAGGCATATTTTGTATGCCTGCCCCGACGGCATTATTTACGTATGCCGAGTTTTGCTATGATAGCACGGTATCTTTCGATATCGACTTTCTGAAGATATGCAAGAAGATTACGTCTGTGACCAACCATTTTAAGAAGGCCGCGGCGTGAGTGATGGTCCTTTTTATGAACCTTGAGATGCTCGGTGAGGTCGTTGATTCTCTTAGTGAGAACGGCAATCTGAACCTCGGGTGAGCCTGTGTCGCCCTCGTGAGTAGCATACTCCTGCATAATAGCGGTTTTCTCTTCTTTAGTCATTACTTTCACCTCATTTTAATTATTTGCCCGTCATCTCAGGTCAAGGCAGGTGAACACTGCTTTGCAGTTTAAACCAAGATCCGAGAAGCGGAACATACAACAGTTATTATATCATAAAAAATATTTTTGTAAAGTCTTTTTTTAGATTTTGCCTTGCAACAACGAAAAATATAGCAGTCGCTAAAAAAAATAAAAGGCATATACTGCAATGAGGATGTTAAAAATAAAGATATGCGGAAACTCGGCCGCAGCGGCTTTTTGCGCCCGAGGGAAACTGCGGTCTGCATTTTTGCAAAGCTTCCGCTTAATATATCTCCGCCCGTGCGGCAAACCCGGGCGGAGAGAAAAGCCGAAATTTGCTTTTTAAAAAATTTGTGATAAGATAAAAGAAAAATCGGAGTTATATAAAATGAATTTCAAAACCCGGCAGATATCGTCTCTCAGTCGCGTATTTCTTGACGGAAACTGCGCTCTTGATGAAATTTGCAGCGCTTCGGCTTTAAAAGGCGAGCGTTATTCATATCAAATCGCATACCAAAGCGAGGATAGCTTCACAGCCGAAATATCGGTGGAATCGCCGCTGTCGCAATACATAAGCATAAGAGAAGTCGGCAGTGTGCCGTCGGAGCTACCCGTTTACAAATCCGACTGCGGATACTATGAGCGCACCGAGCCCGGGCTTTTCCCCGATGTGCTTTATCCCGTAAAAGACGGCAGTCTTTTGGTGAAAAGAGACTGCTTTTATTCCCTATGGGTAACGGCGGAGCTGCCCGAAAATATTGACGCCGGCGAATACGGCATAACGATAAAATTTTTGCGTGAGGGAGAAGAATTATCCTCCGACACATTTTATTTAAAGGTTGTCGATGCCGTGCTGCCCGCACAAACGCTGATATACACGCAGTGGTTTCACTGTGACGGAATCGCGCAATACTACAACGCTCCCGTTTTCGGCGAAAAATTTTGGAGATTAACCGAGGAATTTATAAAAACAGCGGTACACACCGGCATAAATATGCTTTTAACGCCGGTGTTTACTCCTCCGCTTGACACTGCCGTCGGCGGAGAACGACTGACCGTTCAGCTTGCGGATGTTAAGATTTGCGACGGTCAATATTATTTTAACTTTGACAAATTCAAAAAATGGGTCGGCATCGCAAGAAAAAACGGAATAAAATATTTTGAAATATCACATCTGTTTTCTCAATGGGGTGCAAAGTATGCGCCCAAAATCGTTGCGGAGCTTGACGGAACGCAGAAAAAAATCTTCGGATGGGAAACTCCGGCAGACTCGCCTGCCTACAAAGAATTTTTAAAGGTATTTTTGCCGGAGCTTATCGCCGTTATACGCTCGCTCGGCATTGAAAAAAGCACCTTTTTTCATATTTCGGATGAGCCGAACAAAGAGCAGGCCGCATCATATAAAAAAGCAAAAGAAATTATTGCTCCGCTTGTGGAGGGCTTCCCTGTGATTGACGCGCTTTCGGACTATGAATATTATAAAAACGGGCTTGTTTCTCACCCTATTCCCGGCACCGACGAGATTGAAAATTTTATTGAAAAAGGCTTTCCCCACCCATGGACATATTACTGCTGCTCTCAAAGAGAAAAGCTCAGTAACCGTTTTTTCGGTACGCCGCTTTCTGCCGAAAGAGCAATAGGCTTACAGTTTTATAAATTCGGCATAGAGGGCTTTCTTCAGTGGGGATATAATTTTTACAATTCCCGATTTTCTCTCAGAAGCATAAACCCGTTCTGCGTAACGGATGCCGACGGAGCCTTCCCCTCCGGCGACGCATTCTCCGTTTATCCCGGAGAAAGCGGTGCGCTCGAATCGATAAGAAGCGTCGTGTTTTACGAGGCTCTTCAGGATATGCGGGCATTGCAGCTTTTAGGCAGCCTTTTGGGCAGGGATAAATGTATTTTTTTGATAGAAAATAAATTCGGCAAAATCACTTTTACACAATATCCGCGCCAAAAAGATGAAATAATAAGGCTGCGTGAATTTATTAACAAAGCAATATCCGAAAGCATAAAAAAAGAGTGCCCGTGAGGACACTCTTTTGATTATTGAATTACTGCTCAACAGCGTATACGCTGACCTTTTTGCGGTCTTTGCCGACACGCTCAAATTTAACGGTACCGTCAATAAGAGCAAAGAGGGTATCGTCAGAACCTTTGCCGACATTGTTGCCGGGGTGGATGTGTGTTCCGCGCTGCTTAACAAGAATGTTGCCTGCGAGAACAAACTGACCGTCTGCACGCTTAACGCCGAGTCTCTTTGACTCTGAATCACGTCCGTTACGTGTTGAACCCATTCCTTTTTTATGAGCAAAAAGCTGAATGTTTATTTTAAGCATTTTGGCACCTCCGTCATATCTTGATTTTAATATATTTGGGGTAATCCTCCGCAAGAGCCTTAATATGAAGCTCAAGCCCTTTGAGGATTGTTTGCGTTTCACCGTGCCCGTCTGACACGAGGCTTAAATAACCGTTCTTCACGGTAATTTCGGCATTGTCGCCTATAACATCCGTTATGGTGTTTGCCGCCATGTATGCCGCGGAAGAAACCGACGCACACACAATATCATCTTCACCCTCTCGGGCAAGGCCGCTGTGACCCGTTATTTTAAAGCCGGTGAGTGAATCGCCTTTTTTAAAAAACTCGGCTTTTATCATAAAGCCTTAAGCGTTAATAGCTGTGATCTCAACCTTGGTGTAGGGCTGTCTGTGACCTTTTTTACGCTTTTCGTTCTTCTTTGATTTGTAGGTGAATACGGTAACTTTCTTGGCTTTGCCGTTTTTCTCAACCTTAGCGGTAACTGTTGCACCCTCAACATAGGGAGCACCTACAACGATACCGTCGTCCTTACCTACTGCTGCGACCTTGTCAAATGTGACCTCGTCGCCTGCTTCAACGTCAAGCTTCTCGATAAAAACAGCTTCGCCTGCCTCAACCTTATACTGCTTGCCGCCCGTAACAATGATTGCGTACATTCTTCTAACCTTCCTTTATTATGGACTCGCTACTGTTAGGCGGATAAATCACTTGTGCCGTTTGCACGGCGCCCAAAGTACGCGGTATGAGAGAGTATATCACATAAAGGCAAAAAAGTCAATAGTTTTAAAAATTAAAAACAGACGATTTTAAATATGGCTTATTTGTTGAAGCCGTCAACAAACGGAATGAGCTTTTCTTTAAAAATTTTATAGGCAAATTTCACCTTATCCTCGGGCCAACGTTCACTTCGCAGCATACTTGTGCAGCATCTGAACCACGCAAGCGGATAAAGCCATTTAAGCTCGGGATCTTTCTTTTCCGCATCTTCTAAACTATTGCCGTCAAGATATTTTGACATAAACATATCAAATATTTTTCCAACGGTTTCATTAGGTAATTTATAAAAGCTGTTAAAGCCCTCATCGCCGTAGTTTGAATAGTGCATTGAAAAAATAATTCTTGAAACGTCAAACACAGAAATTCCGGTGCTGAACTCGCCCATGTCTATAAGGCAACATTCTCCGTTCTGAACCATTATGTTATTAATATTGAGGTCCCCGTGGATGCAAGCATCACCGTCCGGCACAAGGTCAATAAATCTATAAAGATAATTCTTTTCATCTTCGGTTAAGTCCGTAACCTTTAAAATATCCTCACGGTTTATATCTTTAAAGGATGGTATTTCGGGATCTGATGTATGTATTGAACCGATATGTCTGCAAATATCAACATACATATCAACATACTCCTCCGTCTTTTCCGGGTTGCTTCGTATAAGCTCACAAAGCGTTTTTGAATTTATCAGCTCATACATAACGCCTGTTCTGCCGTTTGACTCAACAATGTCATATGATATAGCGGTCGGCACACCCATAACAAACGCTTTTTTGGCAAGAGCCTTTTCTCGTTCGATTTCTTCACGATTTATTCTCGGATAATAGAGTTTAATAATCGTCTCGTCATCTATTCTGTAACATTCTCCGCACGCACCCGCACCGATTTTTTGACATCCGTCAATGCTGATTTGCTTGACCGCCTGGCTAACATCCATAATCTCTGAAAAGCCGGTAACGTCAAAAATATTTTTGACATCATTATTTACATTTATAACCTTAAAGGTCTTGCATTTACAACGTTTTTTCGTAGCGAGCACAACTCTGAGTCCGGCACTTGAAATATATTCGAGCGCTGCCGCGTCAAGTACTATTCCGTCAAGCTCAGAAATGTCAATGTTCATCGCTTTTTCAAATTCGTTCGCATTTGCAGACGTTACGTTGCCGTCAACAGAAATATATGCAATATTCTCTTTAATCTCAATATGTGAATTCATTTTCCGTTCTCCTTTATTTGCTGCCAAACACCTTGTCGGTCAAAGTATTCAGTTCTTTATACATTTTCAAATCATCAACAGGCGAAAGCACATCAAGCATTTCACGATAAAGCCACTCTTGTTTATCCTTTCCGCGTTTAAACCGGCTCCAAACATCTGCATTGCCCAGCTCAAGCTGTTCATAAATTTCTCGCAAATTTGCAAGCTTATCGGCGCAAACCAGCATACACATTTCTCTGTTTCCGTTTTTCAGCTCATTAAGAGTACTTTGTTTTCTTTGCTCCCACGAAAGAGATTTATCTTCACTGTCTTCGCGAACAAGTCTTGCAATTTTTTCGCCGAATTTTTCTTGAATCTCTCTCTGTGTAACACCTGCATCCTCAATAACATCGTGCAAAAGTCCGGCACAAATGAGTTCATCCGAAGCGCCGTTTTTGGCAAGCTCCGTCGCAACTGTAAACGGATGCGAAATATAGGGTTTACCGCCTTTTCTGAATTGATTTTTGTGTGCCTCATAGGCGAATAAAAAAGCTTTTTGTATCAATTTCATTTCTCCGCATCTTTAAGATTGAAATCTACCGTAAGCATATTTTCCGAATTTTTATATTCATATTGCACACGGGAAGCAAGATTTTTTACCATGAATATTCCAAGACCACCGATTTTTCTATCCTGAGCAGAAAGGGTAATATCCGGACTTTCTGCAGCAGTCGGGTCATATTGTCTGCCGTTATCCGTAAACACAAGCGACAATCTCTCATTTGCAAACAAAAACTTTATTTTGACAAAATCCGCAGAGCTGAACTTCATAATATTTGAATAAATTTCATCAACGCTTACTTGAATTTTGTTAAGCACACTCTTTGAAATATTCAGCATTGAAAGCTTCTCCGAAAGAAATTCGGAAACCTTATGCAGCGATTTTATATCCGGATAAACGGTTATGCTGTTAGCAGACTGCATATAATTCAATCTGAAAGAGAGCATAGTCATATCATCTGCCTGTGGTGCAGAACCGGCAAATTTCAGCGTATCCGACTCTACAGTTTTGCAAATCATTTTAGGCGACCTTTCTTTTACGCTTAAAAGTGAGCGCAAAAGCTTGTCTTCGCCGTAAAATTTGCCGTTAATATCTGATGCTTCCGTTATTCCGTCGGTGTAAAGAAACAGTACATCACCGGGATACAGCGTCATTTCATATTTACGGTATCGTGTTTCTTCCATACCGGCGAGAATAAAGTTCGGCTTGGACTTTAAATATTGAAACTCACCGTTGTTTTTGCAAATCAGCGGCGGATTATGCCCTGCATTCGCATAAGCCATGTGACCCGTTTCAAGATTTACAGCACCCATCCATGCCGTCACAAACATACCTGCGTCATTATTGCGGCAAAGCTTTTCATTTGTTTCGTTAAAAACCTCGTCGACCGTTTTTCCGCGCTCCGCAAGTCCCTTTATAAGCGTTTTTGAAGCCATCATAAACATAGCTGCGGGAATGCCTTTGCCAGACACGTCTGCAATCAAAAAGGCAAAATGCTTATCATCGGTAAAATAGAAATCATAAAAATCTCCGCCGACTTCCTTTGCCGTGTTCATAAGCGCATATATGTCAAAATCCTTACGCTTCGGGAATGGCGGAAATATAAACGGCACTGCAGATTTTTGTATCTGCCTTGCAAGTTCAAGCTCGCGGTCAATACGTTTTTCCGCTTCCGAAATATGCTCTTTAAGCGTATCAACCGTTTTATTTATGTCGTCTGAAAGATCTGAAAATTCACGGCACGTTCTGACATCAATAACAGTATCAAGCTTGCCGTATGTAATATCGTTCAAGCCTGCGTTTACCTCATGAAGCCTATCTACCATTTTTCTTTTCATAATCTGATAAACTATGCAAAAAATGGTGACGTAAATAATTATCTCCATAAAAACCGACATATAAAGCGTTACATTTCTAAACAAATCAGCCTCTTTAACAGGGGTAAAAACAAACACATAATAATCTTCGGTTTCGGTGACCAAGCAATAAACTTTTTCACCGCCCATTGAAGTTTTATAACAAGCGTCTTTGAGGTTAATTTCACAATTTTCCCAATCGGATAATGATGAAACGCGCTTGCCTGCACGGCTTGCTATCAACGGTCTTCCGCTTTTATTGCAAATAAGAAGCCCTCCCGTTTGCCCTGTTCTCCAACTTGCAAGTCTTTTGCTGAGTCCGTTTTCTTTAAGCTCGGCGCAAATATCATCGGCATTATATTCAAGAAGAGAGCCTGCCTCATGACTCGAAATTTCGGTGTGTATGAGGTAGGTCAATGAACCGGTAACAACAAACGCTCCCACAACGCTTATAAAAAGTACTTTTGTAAAGTCTCTTATAAGAGGCCGGGGCTTGAGCTTTTCAAAAATTCTTTCTCCTGCGGCAACATAAGCAAATGACACTGCCAAGCCATTGCAAAGAGTCATTACCGTTGTACACTGCCTAACGAACTCAAAAGCATATGACATATCGCTCATATTAGTCACAAGCACAAGCAGCATATGAAAGACTTCGGTAACAAGAGCAAATCCAAACATAAACCCAAAGGTCGGACGTTTGTTGTCAAACATCCTCTTGCGAAGCAATGCGGCAAACAAACCCGCAAAAAGCGTTGCAACAGAGCATGCCAACCTTGTATACTGTGCGCCGCCCCAATATACGCAAAGCCAACGTTCAACACCGCCGATAACTCCTGCGATCATTCCGGCAGGTCCGCCAAAGAGCAGTCCAGCACAAAGCGGCGCAGAATCGCGCACGTTAAGTATCGCTCCGCCTATGTCCACACCGTATTCTGTAGAAAGAACGGCAAAAATTCCAAAAGCCACACCGATTATAATTTGGCGTGACGCATAAGAAAAATCTTTAAATTTTGTTTTTTTATCCAGCAAAGTAAATATGCCCGAAATAATCGCCGGGCACATAACAGCCACCATAAGCTTTAATATCGACATAGTCAAAATCTTTCTGAAATAAAATTTAATATATTATTTGTTTTATTCTACCATGGTTCATATTAAAAGTCCAGTAGATACGGTCAATAATATTTTTTGCAAAAACAACAAAAAGCCGTAACCCGGATTGCCTGCAAGCATATGCTTCAATCCGAATTACAGCTTTTTAATAGATTGCGCTGCCTAATGTGGCAACAGCGTTATTGAAAATATTATTCTGCCTCTTCAAATACAAAGTCATCATCTTTATATTTGCATACATATTTTTTGCCTGCCGAAACAGAAGAGTCAAGCATCTTTTCACTGAGCTTATCCTCGATTTTTGACTGAATAGCTCTTCTGAGCGGTCTTGCGCCGTATACCGGGTCAAAGCCCTCATCCGCTATTTTATCAACAGCGCTTTCGTCAAAGCTTATTTCAATACCGAGTCCGCTTGTGCGCTTTCTGAGTATCTCAAGCATGTTGGAGGCAATCTTTTTAATATCGTCCTTTTTGAGCTGCTCAAATACAATTATATCGTCAACCCTGTTAAGGAACTCGGGTCTGAACATCTTTTTAAGCTCGCCCATAACGGCATCGCGTATTTTGCTGTCGCTGAGTGTGCCGCTGCTGTCCTTATCCGAATTGAAGCCGAGCGAACCTGAACCGCCGCTTATAAGCTTTGCACCAACGTTTGACGTCATTATGATAACGGTATTTTTGAAGTCAACCTTTCTGCCCTGCGAGTCGGTGAGAATACCGTCGTCCAAAATCTGCAAAAGCATATTGAACACATCGGGATGCGCTTTTTCAATCTCATCAAAAAGAACTACGCTGTAGGGTTTGCGGCGTACTTTCTCGGTGAGCTGACCGCCCTCTTCATAGCCGACATATCCGGGAGGTGAGCCTACCATTTTAGAAACGGTGTGCTTCTCCATATACTCTGACATATCAAGCCTTATAAGCGCGTTTTCATCGCCGAACATTGTTGCCGCAAGTGCCTTGCAAAGCTCTGTTTTGCCTACGCCGGTAGGACCGAGGAAGATAAACGAACCCGTAGGACGGTTGGGGTCTTTAAGACCTACCCTGCCCCTGCGGATAGCCTTTGCAACCGCAGAAACCGCTTTGTCTTGACCGATAACCCTGCGGTGAAGCTCATCCTCAAGGTGAAGAAGTCTGTCGCTTTCCTCCCTGGTGAGCTGAACTATCGGGATATGAGTCCATTCGGACACAACAGCCGCTATATCCTCAGGTGTTACAACGCCTTTCATTTCGCAGCTCTTTCTGCTCCAGGAGTCTTTAGCCTCGTCAAGCTTTTTCTGAGCCTCTTTTTCTTCGTCACGAAGTCTTGCGGCAAGCTCATAATTCTGGCTGTTGACAGCCGAAGCTTTTTCATCCGAAATTGATTTGATTTTATCTTCAAGTTCTTTTATATTTTCGGGCGGAGTAAAAGCACGAAGTCTGATTTTTGAAGCAGCCTCGTCGATAAGGTCTATCGCTTTATCGGGCAAATATCTGTCGGTGATATATCTTGAAGAAAGATGAACAGCCGCTTCAATGGCGTCGTCGGGAATTTTGACGTTGTGGTGAGCCTCATATTTATCGTGCAAACCTTTGAGGATTTCGATAGCTTCCTCCTGCGAGGGTTCGCCGACAACAATGGGCTGAAAACGTCTTTCAAGTGCGGCGTCTTTTTCAATATTTTTGCGGTATTCATCGAGCGTTGTTGCGCCGATAACCTGAAGCTCGCCCCTTGCAAGCGAGGGCTTCAAGATGTTTGCGGCGTCAACCGCGCCCTCTGCCGAGCCTGCGCCCATAAGAGTATGAACCTCATCAATAAAGAGTATTACGTCACCCGCCTTGATAACCTCGTCTATTGCGGATTTTATACGTTCCTCAAAGTCGCCCCTGTATTTTGTGCCGGCGACCATGCTTGTGAGGTCAAGCGAAATAATCCTTTTATCTTTAAGAAGCTCGGGAACCTCGCCGTTGGCGATTTTAAGAGCCAAGCCCTCTGCTATCGCGGTTTTGCCTACACCGGGTTCACCGATAAGGCAGGGGTTGTTTTTGGTACGTCTGATAAGAATTTGAATAACTCTGTTAATCTCGTTCTGTCTGCCGATGACGGGGTCGATCTTGCCCTCTTTTGCCATAGCGGTTAAATCTCTGCCGAACTGCTCAACGGTCGGAGTAGACGACTTTTTATTTGAACTTGCCGACGGTGCACTGCCGCTCGGCGATGTGCTGACGTTCTTTGTTATTTCATTTATTATATCGTTTGAGGATACGCCGAGCTGTGAAAGAACCGTCATTGCGAAGCAGCTCTCATCCTTTGCTATTGCAATGAGCAAATGCTCTGTGCCGACATAACTGTGACCCATTGCACGGGCGGCAGCTATCGCACTCTCTATTATCTGCTTGCTTCTCGGGGTGAATTCGTTGGGCGAAAGCATTGTGGGAGTACCTATGCCGACGGTGGATTTCAAAACATTCTCAACTCTGTCTGCGGTTATACCCTTTGCCGTAAGAGCGGCATAAGCTACGCTGGATTCACTGTGAAGCAGACCGATAAGAAGGTGCTCGCTTCCGATATAGGTATGGCCGAGATCTTCAGCCGTTTCAATAGCGTCGTTTAACGCGATGTTTGCTTTTTGCGTGAAGCCTGTGAATTTATACATAACAGCACCTCTCCTTTATATTATATTCTTGAACTGAATTTTGTTTGTTATGCAAATGCCTTGCGTACCATATCCGCACGCATTATGTCTCTTTGCTGTGCGGTCAGCTCCCTGCCCTCGTGGGCGTTTATGGTTGCCGGCTGTACGCTGTAAGTTATTTCGTTAAGTTTTTTAATATCAACATCTATTTTACCTGCTCTTGCGCCCATTCTGACGAGCGAAGCAAGTTCCATAAATTCATCGCAGCTGAGCATTCTTGCATTTTTGAGTATGCCGAGTGCACGCCACATTTTGTCCTCCTGCGCGGGATTTTCCATCAAAGACTGCGCCGCCGCACGCTCCTGTGCAACAAGCTGCAAGGCTATTGACTGCAAATTATCAAGTGCCTCTTCTTCAGATATTCCGAGTGTTATCTGATTGCTGAGCTGATATATTTCGCCCTTGGGGCTTGTGCCCTCGCCGTGCGCTCCCCTGATAACAAGACCGAGCTTTGAAACGGTAGAGGCAAGCCTGCCTATCTGACCGCACTTTGTGAGTGCCGGCAGATGAAGCATAACGGACGCTCTCATTGCCGTGCCGAGGTTTGTCGGGCATTGGGTAAGATAGCCTATTCTCTCGTCAAAAGCATAGTTAAGCCCGGCAGAAAGAATATTGTCTATTTTATCAGCAACGCTGTATGCCTCTTTGAGTGCAAGTCCCGACATCATCACCTGCAAGCGAATATGGTCTTCTTCGCAAAGCATAATGCTTATCGCCTCGTCATCGGTGAGGATAAGCGCACCGTCCTGCTGTGAAATAAAGTCTGGGCTTATAAGATGTCTCTCGGCAAGCGATATGCGCTGCGCCTTTGAAAGATTCTTCATTTGAGTGTAGCTGAAATCCCATTCCTTTTGAGAAAGAAGCAAATCCCTAACCTTTTCGCACACTTCTTTTTTGCCCTGTGCGTTAAGTCTTGCCGGGAACGGGTATTCATCGATATTTCTCGCTAAACGTACTCTTGTGCTCAGGACTATATCGCCCTGTTCTCCGCTTTCTATATACCATTTATCCATACTATTCACCTTATCTTTCGTTGATACAGCGTTATTCTTCTATATTTTTAGAAGAATTGTTTTCAATCTCTTTAATTTTGTCTCTCAAAACAGCCGCCTGCTCAAACTCTTGGTCGGCAATGGCTTTTTCAAGCTCTTTTTTGAGTTTTTCGATAGGATTCTCTTTAACGGGTTCTTCTTTTTTCATTTCGGTCTGCGGTGCGGAAACAAGCTTTCCGTTGTGTTTTATTCTGCCGTGTATTCTTTGTATCGACGGAAGTAGTTTATCGTAAAAGGTTCTGTAACACTCGCTGCAGCCTATTTTGCCGCTGTTTACTATATCGCCGAAGGTGCAGCCGCACTTGGGGCATCTTTGCTCCGTCGGCGAAGAAAGCTTCTGAACGCTGTCGCCTAAAAAGCTGCCGAAGAAATCGTCAAGATTTAAGCCGAAGCCGCTGAACATATCGCCGTAACCGAGATGCTGAGCGCACTCCGCGCAAAGATGTGTTTCTGTTGTATCGCCGTTTACCACTCTTTTGATATGGGTGGTAGCTTCATTTTTTCCGCAATTCTGACAAAGCATAAATTATCTCCCTTTCTTTATCGTACTCAAAAGTATCTGTTTAAATATTGCCGCACGGGCGATGTCTCTGGTCTGCTGATCAATGTCTTTAAGGCACTTATCACCTGTGACCGCCAGCGCCGCCGCGGCTATATCGTCATTTATGAATTTTTGATAGTTAAGATTTTTTATATGAGCGCGGCACGTCGCTTCATCTGCGCTCTGACCTATACTGTTTATGACGTGCATCAGAGCCGAACCTTTATCGTAGTTCACTCTTGATATTCTCACATAGCCTCCGCCGCCTCGCCTGCTCTCTACAATATAACCGTGCTCGGGCGTAAATCTTGACGAAATAACATAGTTGATCTGGCTCGGCACACAGCCTATACTTTGAGCCAGCTCGTTGCGCTGTATTTCGGTAAATCCGCTGCCCTCAAGCATATGCAATATCATATTGGCAATTTCATTGCTCATGTTCATATCTTTCATCTCTCTTTGTCTTTGACTTTCTTTGACTTTAATTATACACGATTTCCGGTCAAAGTCAAAAGGTCAAATAAGGTCAAAGTAATAATTTTTGATATGACATTTCAAATTATCTCTTTCATGCTGCATTTTTCTCACTTATTTGCGTTTTTTCTGATTTTTTTATTTTGCTTGAAAGTCAAAAATCGTTACATTAAAGGTCAAAACATCATACACTGTTATCAGGGAGGCAAAAATCAAACTCCCGAACAGAAAAATCGGGTGCATTTTCCAATAAATATATATCTATTATTATGCAAAAAAATATTGCAAGAGAGGTAAAAATGATGTATAATATTAACGTCTATTTTCAAAGCAATAATTATCTTCTTACGGAGGGATGTTAAATGGAAGCCTATCTTGACAACAGCGCCACTACACCGGTGTGTCCGGAGGCCGTAAATGCGGTAACAGGTGCGCTCACAACCTATTGGGGCAACCCGTCCTCCCTCCATTTCGGCGGAATCGAGGCTGCCGAAGTTCTCGAAAAATCACGTCGTTCAATCGCAAAAAGGCTCTCATGCGACGAGAGCGAGATATATTTCACGTCCGGCGGCACAGAGAGCAACAACATTGCCGTTTTCGGCGCAGCTCACGCCTACCGCTCAAAGGGTATGAGAATAATCACAACATCAATTGAGCACCCGAGCGTTGAAGAGCCGTTTAAACAGCTTGAGATGCAGGGTTATGACGTTGTAAGACTCAATGTTGACTCTGAGGGCAGATTTGACGAGAGACAGCTTTATGCCGCAGTAAATACTTCAACATCGCTCATAAGCATTATGGCGGTCAACAATGAGGTCGGCACAATTCAGGCAGTAGAAAAGGCGCGTATTGCCGTTAAAAAATTTAACGCCCCCGCCCTCATTCACTGCGACGCAGTTCAGGCATTCGGCAAAATACCGTTAAAGCCCTATGCCATGGGTGTTGACCTTATGACAATAAGCTCGCATAAAATTCACGGACCTAAAGGTGCAGGCGCACTGTTTATCAAAAAAGGTTCGCGCCTTGCTCACCATGTATTCGGCGGAGGGCAGGAACACGGTATTCGCCCCGGGACAGAACCTTTGCCGGCAATAGCAGGTTTCGGCGCGGCGGCGGACGCTTTGCCGGATCTCAGTATTCAGCTTGCCAAAACGGCAGCACTCAGGGATTATATGCTTGAACAGATCGAGTCTATGGACGGAATTGTTTTGAACTCACCGCGCGACGCACTGCCCTATGTCACCAATGTTTCTGTCGTCGGTATTCCCTCGGAGGTAATGGTAAACTACCTCTCGGAAATGGGGATTTACGTCTCGGGCGGTTCGGCATGCGCAAAGGGTCACAAGAGCCGTGTGCTTCAGTCAATGAAGCTTGACGGCACAAGAATAAACAGTGCCATACGCATAAGCCTGTCGAGATACACGACAAAAGACGAGATAGACTATTTGATTCAAGGCATTTCATCGGCGCAAAAGTCGATTATGAAAAGGATAAAATAAATCACGGAGTTCATCAAATGAAAGAAATCATTCTTATAAAAAACGGCGAGCTTGCGCTCAAAGGCCTTAACAGACGCACCTTTGAAGATATACTCATCAAAAATATGCGCCATCGCCTTAAAGATTTAGGCAAATTCAAATTCACTCCGGCTCAGTCCACCATCACGGTTGAGCCGGAGCAGGACGTTACAGACCTTGACGAAGCGGTAAACAGACTTCTCAAGGTTTTCGGCATTGCGGCGCTTTCAAGAGCCGCCGCAGTCGAAAAAGATATGGACGTCATTCTCTCAACCGTGGGCGAATATCTGCGCTCTCAGCTTGAAGTCGCTTCGACTTTTAAGGTTGAAGCCAAAAGGGCGGACAAGCGCTTTCCCCTCAACTCCCCTGCCATATGCCGTGAAGCAGGAGGAAAAATCCTCGAGATGTTCCCCCACCTTAAAGTGGACGTGCACAACCCCGACCTTGTTGTAATGATTGAAATACGCGACACATACGCATATATACACGGCAACCAGTTAAAAGGCGCGGGCGGTATGCCCACAGGCTCCTCCGGCAGAGCGGCACTGCTCGTCTCCGGCGGAATTGACAGCCCCGTTGCCGGCTGGATGATGGCAAAAAGAGGTTTGAGCCTTGTCGGTATCCACTTTGCCTCTCCCCCTTACACAAGCCAGCGTGCAGAGATGAAAGTTCACACGCTTTGCAAAAAGGTCTCGGCTTACAGCGGCAGGATTCCGCTCTACGTCGTTCCCTTTACCCATATTCAGGAAGAAATAAAAGAAAAGTGCCCCGAGGATCTTTTCACTCTTATCATGCGCCGCCTTATGATGCGATGTGCACAGATAATAGCTAAAAAAGAAGACTGCGGCGCACTCATAACAGGCGAAAGCGTGGGTCAGGTTGCGAGCCAGACCATGCAGGCAATCGCTTGCACCGAGGCCGTTGCGGATATGCCGGTTTTTCGCCCTCTTATAGGTATGGATAAAAACGAGGTCGTTATACTTTCAAGAAAGATTGACACATTCGAGACCTCAATTCTTCCGTTTGAAGACTGCTGCACGGTCTTCACTCCAAAGCATCCAAAAACCAAACCGAAGCTCAGCCAGCTTGAAGAGGCAGAAGAAGCCCTCGATATTGACGCACTTGTTAAAGAAGCCGTTGAGGGTGCAAAATTTGTTATGATAGACAGATAAAAGGTGATTTGTTTGGCAACTTGTGAAATAATCAGCGTCGGCACAGAAATTTTATTAGGCGACATTTTAAACACCGACGCACAGTTCTTATCAATACAGCTTGCCTTAATGGGCATCAGTGTGCTGCACCAGACCACTGTCGGCGACAACCCCGAAAGGCTGCGGGAGGCTCTCGGCATTGCCGCTTCGAGGAACGATATAATAATCACCTCCGGCGGTCTCGGCCCAACACCCGATGATTTAACAAAAGAGATTTGCTGTGAGTTCTTCTCTAAAAAATGCGTATTGCACCGAGAAAGCCTTGAGAAAATGAGCGCATACTTTGCTTCAAAAGGCTTAGAGATGACAGAGAACAATAAAAAGCAGGCCATGCTCCCGGCAGACTGCACCGTTTTCCCGAACGACAACGGCACCGCTCCCGGCTGTGCAATTGAAAAAGACGGCAAGCATATTATTATGCTTCCGGGACCTCCCGGTGAGCTGAAGCCAATGTTTTTTAAATCCGCGGCAAAATATCTTAAAAGATTTTCTGATAAAACAATAATTTCACATTCCATACGCACCTTCGGCATAGGCGAAAGTGCAATGGCTCAAAAAATGAACGACCTTTTTGACGGCAGTAACCCCACCCTCGCGCCATATGCCAAAAACGGCGAGGCTCTTTTAAGGGTAACCGCCATGGCGCAAAGCAAAGAAGACGCCGAAAAGCTGTGCGCCCCGATTATAAAAGAAGTAAGCAAAAGGCTTGACGGCCTTATTTACGGCATTGATGTGCCGAATATAGAAACAGCGGTTGTAAATATGCTCAAAGAAAAGCATTTGAAGCTTGCAACGGCAGAATCCTGCACAGGCGGATACATCGGCAAAAGGATAACCGACATTCCCGGCTCCTCCGATGTTTTTGAGTGCGGTATTATTTCATACTCAAACGAAATAAAAGCGAACGTGCTCGGCGTCAGCAGAGACGACCTTCAAAAATACGGCGCAGTCAGCGAGCAGGTAGCAAAGCAAATGGCAATCGGCGCACTCAAGGTCAGCGGTGCGGATATTGCCGTAAGCGTCACGGGCATAGCGGGCCCCGGCAGTGACGGAACCGACAAGCCCGTTGGGCTTAGCTATATAGGCATTGCGGCAAAAGATTTTGTATATGCAAAAAAGCTTGTCACAGGCAAAAAGAACGACGGCTGCCGCGAATATAACAGATACGTTTCGGCGTCAAACGCCTTGAATCTTGTAAGGCTCTATCTTGAAAACAGGCTTTGATAAAGCATTTAAGGAGAAATTTTATGGACGACAACAAAAGAAGAGACATTGATCTTTCGAGTTTTGATCTTTCTCAGTTTAAAGAATATTTTGAAGAAGAAGACGCTCAGCGCGCCGCAGAAGAAAAAGAAAGAAAAGAACGCGCCGCAAAAGAAGAGGCGGAGCGCCTTGCCGCGCAGGAAGAAGCCGTTAGGCTTGAAATAGCCGAAAAGCGCAGACGTGAAAAAGAGCTCGCCGAAAAGCGTGAAGCCGCCATGAAAGCGGAGCGTGAAGCGAGAGAAAAAGAAGAGGCAAGACGTGCCGCAGAAAAAGCCGCCGCGGCGGCAATGGCGGCAAAGCGCGCAGAAGAAGCGCGTCAAAAGGCCAATTTAGAGGCATCTGCAAAGCTGCGTGAGCAGGCAGAGGCAGAGAATACGCTCTCTCCCGAGAGTTCTCCGACAAAGCAAAAACCTGACGAGAGCGAGGCTCAATTTAAAAAATTCGCTTCTATACTTGATATAGAAGACCTTAAAAGCAACACCGAAGATGACAAAGATAACGAAGAAGACGATGAGATCACGGGCTTTCTTGTTGACAAAGACAAGACCAAGAGCCGTCTTTTCACAGCGCTCTGCATAGTTCTTTGTGTCGCCTTCATTGCCTGCGCGGCTTTTGCGGCAGTCAATTTCTTTAAAGCAAAATATTCTGATGACGACAGCTCGTCGGCATCAGCCGATACTGCCGCCGTATCGTATAATCCGTATAAGAACTTAAAAGCGACTTACGGCAATGCGGAATATCCGAACGCCATATTAAGCGACCTTAAGCCCATGTATTCGAGAAACGACGACCTTGCCGGCTGGCTCACCATACCCGGCACGGCTATCGACTACCCGATAGTTCAGTCCAAAAACAACACCTACTACCTCAACGGCAAAAACGCCTTTAACGAGAATGCCCGTTACGGAACACCGTTCCTTGATTACAGATGCAACACATTTGACCTTAGTAAAAACACCATAGTCTACGGTCACCACATGAACAACAATATGCATTTCGGCTCGCTCGATTTATTTGCGGATGTAAAGAATTATAAAGAGCACCCGATTATAAAATACGAAACGCTCACCAAATCATACACCTTTAAAATATATGCCGCATTCTATGCCACAACAGAGGCAAGTGTAGACGGCGGATATGTTTTTGAATACTATAACCCCAATATGAGCACATCTAATTTCTCCGGCTATATTGATATGCTGAAGCAATATGCTCTTTACACCACCGAAGCAGGTCTTAAAGCCGATGACAAAATCATCACTCTTTCAACCTGCACTCATGTTTATGACTCGCTCAAAAGCGGAGGAGTTGACGCACGTCTTGTGGTAGTGGGCAGACTGCTCAGAAACGGCGAGAGCGAAAGCATAAACACCGACAATGTGCTTGTAAACTCAGATTACAGACGTCCTCAGATATGGTATGACAAGAACGGAAAGTCAAATCCGTATGCGTCTTCAAGAAAATGGACTCCGTCCAAATAATCATTCTGAAGCTGCCTGCAAAGTTTTAAGAAAGGAGCGCTCAAATTGGCAAACGACAACGACATAAAAAAGGGCGTCGGCATTCCCGAACAGCCTCAGAGTCCCGAAGCAATCCCTGTTGACGATAAGGGTCAGCCATTGCCCGACCCCTCGGAAACACTCAGCGGATATATTGTTCCCGGTGAATTTGATTCACTCAAAAAATCTTTTGCCCAGGCAGAAGAGGATGAAGATATAAAAGACACCATGGAGCCGCCTCAGCGCACCAATTTTTTCCGTAAGCACAAGCCCGGCAGCAGAGGTTATGATTATTACGGCGCTCCTGCCGGCAGCATACCCAATGACAGTAACGGTTTAGAGCCGTCCCCGCTCACAAAGCTGTTTTCAGAAGCCGAGCCGTTTGAGTTTGTTCCGGACGAAGACGAAGAGCTTCCGCCGGAGCTCCCCGAAGAGCCGATTTTTGAATCAAGACCTATTGAAACGCCAAAGCAGACATCTAAAGATATAAACAGCGTATCCGACGCAAGGGAGCTTTTTGCACAGGCCGGCTACAGAGTTGTTGACGACGACCCTGTATTCACCAAAAAAGAAATTAAACGTGATGAGAACGCTCCGAGGCTTCGCGACCTTTACAAAACCAACACCAAGGTTATATTTGAGGCCGGTCAAAACGGCGAAAACATAGCCAAAAAAATCAACACAGCTTCAAGCATTTCAGAGAGCACGGCTGAACTTTTTAAAGAAAACGCCAAGATTTCGAGAACTAAAAAGCGTTTACAAAAGAAGCAGGAGCGCAAGGCTCTCAGAGCACAGATAAAGCTTGAAAAGAAAAAGGCGCGTCTGCAAAAGAAAGCAGACAGGGCCGCTCAAAAAGCAAAACTCAAAGCCGAGAAGCAAAAAGTCAAAAACAAAGCCGTCGGCGCAGTCGATACAGCAGTCGGCACTCAAGACATTCTCGGCAATGCAAAGCAAAAAAGAGACGAAGCGGCGGCAGAAAAAGCAAAGCTCCAAAAGCAAGAAGCTCTTGCCGCAGCAAAAAAAGCTAAAGAAGAAAAAGAGCGCGCTCAAAAAGAAGCTGCCGATGCGGCGCAAAAGGCCAAAGAAGAAAAAGAGCGCGTTCAAAAAGAGGCTGCCGACGCGGCGCAAAAGGCAAAAGAAGAAAAAGAACGCGTTCAAAAAGAAGCCGCCGATGCGGCACAAAAGGCAAAAGAAGAAAAAGAACGCGCTCAAAAAGAGGCTGCCGACGCGGCGCAAAAGGCTAAAGAAGACGCTCAGCGTGCCATTGACGAGGCAAACCGTCAAAAAGAAGAGGCTCAACGCGCCGCAAAGCTTGCCGCCAAGCAAGCCGCAGAAAAATTACTTGAAGAGCGCGAGAGAAACCGCCGTCAGGCGCAGGATGCAGAATCGGAAAGAGTCAAAAGCGAACAGCAGGCTCTTGAAGCAAAGCAAAAATTAGAAGAGGAAAAGGCAAAGGCTCAAAAAGCCGCCGAAGAAGCCAAAAAGGCTCTTGAAGAAGCCGAGAAAATAAAAGCCGAGCTTTCTGCAATGAAAGAAGCCGCGGCTGCGGCGCTTATGCAAAAGCAAGAGGCAGAAGAAGCCGCCAAAAAAGCGCGTGAAGAAAAAGCAAAACTCGACGAAGAAGCCAAAAAGCGCGAGCTTGAAGAAAAACAGCGTCAAGAAGAGCTTGCCGCCAAGCGTGCCGCAAGGCTCAAACGTGAAGAAGCAAGAAAAGCCGAAACCGAAAAAATCAGAATGGAGCGCGACGAAGCCATCGCCAAAGCCCATGCGGAAAAAGAGGCGGCAATAGCCAAGGCAAAAGCCGAAAGAGATGCCGCGCTTGCCAAAGCAAAGGCAGAAAAAGAAGCGGCTATCGCAAAGGCAAAGCAAGCAAGCTCCTCTGCGGCCGCAAAAAAGACTTCTAAAAGCAGAGACGTTTATTCAAACTCAAAAACGGCGGACGAAATTAAGCGAAAGATAGCAGAGATGGAGTCAAAGCTTTCCTCTCCGCCCAAGGATATTTATATATCCGAAACCAAACGTCCGGCACAAAAAGAAAAAGCTCTTCCGCCGGAATTTTCAATAAGCAAAGAAAACATTATTTCACGCTCCGCAAAAAAGGATGACAGCTCAGATGAAAGCTCCGAAATCTAAAAAAGAGATAATAAGAAAAATTCTTCTCATCATCTCCATAATAGGTATTGTGTGCAGCTCGGGGTACCTTGTGTATGACCTTGTGTGGATGCCGCATGTTATAGAAAAAAAGAACGAAGAGTTTAAAGTTGACGAATCCGATAAAAATACCAACCCGTCAAACTCGGGCTCTAAAGCAGAGGCTCCGCCTATTCAGGAAAAGTATGCAGAACTCAAAAATAAATATGCTGATTTTGCAGGCAAGCTCATAGTCAAAGGGCTTAATATGGATTTCCCCGTTGCACAGTACACCGATAACTCATATTACCTTAAATATACCTTTGACAAGGTTGAGGATAAGCACGGCGCACTGTTTGTGGATTACCGCGACGACCTCATAAATTTAAGCCATAACACTATTATCTACGGCCACAATATGCGCGACGGTACGCAGTTCGGTATGCTGAGTATGTATAAAAAGCTCAGCACCTATAAAAGCTGCCCCGTCATAACCTTTAACACGATTTATAAAGATTATAAATGGAAAGTCTTTGCGGCATTTTTGATAAACACAAAACCCGAAGACGACAACGGCTATGTATTTAACTACACCCGCACGGAATTTGCAAGTGACGAAGAGTTTAACGAATTTTATAAAGAGGCTCTCGAAAGGTCATATTTCACAACAGATATTGACGTTACACCGCAGGATAAAATTCTCACGCTCTCCACATGCAGTCTTTTGATTGACGACTCGCGCTTTGTTGTTATGGCAAGGCTCGTGCGTGACGGCGAGAGCGAAAGCGTTGACACAAGCAATGCAAAAACAAACCCGAAACAGCGTTTTCCGCAGGCGTGGTATGATGAGAAAAAACAGACAAACCCATATGTTGATTAGTTTTAAGAAGGACAATGTTTAATTATGGAAATAAAACTTTTTTCTTTAACTAAAAAAGAACCCCATCTGTTTGCAGACGAAAAAAGAGCAGTAACCGAGTGTGCCAACTCCTTTTCTTCGGAAACAGAAAAATTCAAAAACTATTCGTCGCCGAAGCGTATGCTGCTTGCCGTTTCGCAGGCTCTACGCTCTGCCGACGTCGTAATAATTGCGGTGCAGTCTTCAAACTACAACTCTGCAAAAAAGATGATTTGCTCCGCCCTCGGCATTGATTTAAAGCAAGATGAAGATATATACTCTGCTCTTTTGCCCGTTAAAGAAAGCGGTAAAATAACGCAGGGTGCTCTTCTCAACAACTCCATGTTCCCGAAAGAAGCCGATATTTTTGCAACAGGTGATTTTAAATGCTGCGGATTTTCGGTAACATCGGGTGCTCAAAGCATAATTGTATTGCCGCTTGAGAGCATTAAAACAGCAGAGATTGTTTTTGGCTCGCTTTATGATTACCTCGGTGACATTGCCGGCGTAAAAGACAAAAAAGAACTTGCGCGCCTCAAAAGATACCGTCTGGCACAAAGAACATATCAGTCGCTTAAAAAGAGCGGAGAAAAAATCTCTTTTGCTCCCCTCGGAGGAAAATCTCTCATAGACGAAAATATCCGTCTTATAGACAAAGAGAATGAATTTATGTCTCTCGGCGAAGCGCCCGAGGCAAGGCAGTCCTCCCAATCCGTAAAAGAATATATCACCGCCGCCGCGCAGGCAGAGCGTGAAAAAAGCGGATGCGACTATGCAGGTGTCGTTTCGAGCGCATTTGCCAGCAACACAGATGATTCCGTATTTATTTTTTATGCGGTTGCCGATAAAGAAAACACTCATGTTATAAAGCTCTATGCGAATGAAGACGAAGACCCCAAGGCTCTCACCGCATACGCCGTTGAGCGAATGTTTGAGACAGCCGGCGACACCGTTATAACCAAATTTAACGAAAAAGAAAGCGCAAAGCCGACACAGGCAGACCGCAATCTTCGCCAAAAAATATCTGCGATAACAGCTTTTGCCATTGGTGGTTCGGCGGCAATCTGTGCCGTTCTTGCGCTCATACTCGGCGGTCAATAAAATAAAAAAAACGTCCCGTTCCTCTCGGAACAGGACGATATGATTTTATCAATAATATCGCATAACGGCAACAACCTTACCGAGAATCGAAACATCGCTGACTATTATCGGCATATAGCTTGGGTTCTCGGGTTGAAGGCGATAATATCCGTCTTCTTTATAAAAAGTTTTTACGGTTGCCTCATCTTCAACGAGTGCAACAACAAGGTCGCCGTTTCGGGCATACGGTGTTTTTTCGGCAATAACAAGGTCACCGTCTAATATACCGGCCTCAATCATGCTCTCGCCCCTTACATGCAGGGCAAAAAGCGGCTTATCGCGCGAAACGCTGCCTGTATAAGGGAAGTAGCCCTCAATAGACTCAACCGCAAGTATCGGCGCACCTGCCGTGACCGTGCCGACTATCGGCACCTGAGTTATATTGTCGTTTTGACCGACTATTCTTATGGATCTTTTGAGCATCGGATCCCTGGTTATATATCCCTTTTCTTCAAGTGCGTCAAGGTTTGCCTGCACAGAAGAAGTTGATCTCAGACCTACGGCTGTGCCGATTTCTCTGACCGAGGGAGGGATGCCGTCTGCGCTCCTCTCAACGAGAAAGTCATATATTCTGCGCTGTGTATCGTTTAATGACATGGCATTGCACACCTTTCAACATTTATTTAAGGCTATTTTAGCACAAATGTTCGTATTTGTAAACATTTGTTTGTGATTTTTTTATATTTTTTTGCGAGGTTTTTTAATGAACGGCATTTCTAAATTTTTATCTACCCTTATAACGGTCATTTTTGTATTTTCAACATTCGGAATTGCCGTTTTTGCCGGCAGCGAAAGCTCTGCCGCGGATATAAACTATACTGTGAAAGTCTGCGCAGATAAAGGCAACTGGCTCACCCACCCCGAAAATTCGCTTGAAGCGATAAACGACTGCTCGGCAGAATATATTTCTTTAGATATTCGTCTCACAGCAGACGGTGTGCCCGTTCTCTTAAAAGATGAAACCGTAGGCAGAATGTGCACGGATCGAAATGGGAACGCAGTCAGCGGCAGCGTAAAAAATATAAATTACCCTGTTTTGTCAACATACCGTCTGCGCCAAAGGAACGGCGGAGTCGGCTCCGAAGTGAGCGAAAGTACCGTTGCCTCTTTGCAGCAGGCCTTGACTCATTCGGACGGTAAAACGCTTATTCTTGACACCGAGAAGTCGGATTTGGACGCTGTTTATAAATGCGTAAGCGACAACTCGGCGCAGGAAAAGGTTATTTTCAGACCAAATTGCTCCGCAAAAGAGGCATTTGCCCTCGCCAAAGAAAAGGGCATTTCAAATATTATGGCGAAATATGACGGCAACATAATTTTCAGTGCGGTGTCGCTCATTAAAAACAGCGAAAAAAACGGACTTTCAACCGCTCAAATAGGCAGCAAAAATCAGTACGGCGTTGTTTTTTATCATGCCTTTACAAAGATTTTTAATAAATATAACAGAACAGTCCTCTTTTCAATGACGGACGGTTACAGCGGCAAAAGACCCGACAGCGCCGAGGGCTGGGACGACATTATTTCAAGAGGCTACGGAATTATTGAAACAGACTACCCCGACTCTTTGCAAAATTACATCAGCGAATCGGAAGCGATAAAGACAAATCTTCGTTCTCTAAAAGAAACTTGCGATAAGTATAAAAACGGGAGCTACTCAAAAGACACCGCGTTGTCTTTTAAAAAAGCTTTGGCAAACGCAAACGGTGTTTTAGGTCGTTATGCTTCAAAAAACGAGCTTTCAAAAGCGTATTCGGAGCTTAATAACGCCTTTGCAAATTTGAAAACAGACGGCAAAATCACAGAAATGTTTTCTTTTACCCCCGGCAGAATAATTGCCGCCTCGCTTTGTCTTTGCGCCGTAGCGGCGGCACAGGTGTTTTTCTATAAACGCCGCAAATCAAATTAGTTATTCTTTACAATAAAAGGAGTGTTTTTATGGCAGCGACATTAAAAGAAAAAATCCGCCTTGAAAGAGCGGATTACCCCGAGCAGGTCGGTGTGTCTTCTAAAGAGATGGAAGCACTGATAGCGGATTTTAAGCAGAATAATATCGAGGTTCACAGTATCATGGTCATGAATCACGGCAAGGTTGCCTTTGAGACATGGGCAGACCCTTATTCTCCGGATATTCCGCATGCAATGTACTCTGTCAGCAAAACCTTTACCTCGGCGGCAATAGGCTTTGCCGTAAACGAGGGACTTATAAGCACAGACACAAAGCTTATAGAAATATTCCCCGAATTCATGCCCGAAAAGTGCGACGATAAGCTTGAAAAGCTCACTATTCACGCTTTGCTCACCATGCAATCCGGCAAAAACGTGAGCGTATTTTCTGACAAAACAAAGGGAAACTGGGAGAAGGAATTTTTCGACGCGCCCTGGGCTTTTACGCCCTGTGACGGCCACTGGCAATACATAAGCGAGAACCAGTATATGCTCTGCTCCGTAATTCACAGGGTAACGGGTATGTCTGTTACCGAATACCTCACTCCGCGCCTTTTTGAGCCGCTCGGCATTGACGTACCCGCATGGGAAAGATCGCCCGAGGGAATAGAGGCAGGCGGTTGGGGTCTGTTTATAAAAACAGAAGACCTCGCAAAATTTGTCACCTGCTATCAGCACGGCGGTATGTTTAACGGCAAGCAGGTTATCCCCGAAGAGTGGGTACGCCTCACACACCGCAGACATGCCGATAACTCCACCGTAAACAAATCACCCGATACCCAGTGCGGCTACGGCTACTGCGTATGGCACTGTGCAGGTGCATCGGCTTACAGAATGGACGGTATGTTCTCACAGTTCGGCATTGTATTTAAAGACCGAGATGCCTCTGTTATCATCACGGCAGGCGAAATTGACGAGCAAAAAACAAGAGATTCCATTTGGCGTCACATTCCCAAGTGTTTTATAGAACCGGACAGCGAACCGAAAGCGGATCACGAAATTGCTCTTGCTCCGCTTGACGATAGACTCCCTGCCGGCGAAAGAAGCGAACTTGAAAAAGAGATTGCAGGCAAGAATATTACTTTCAAAAAAAATCTTATTCTTGAAGCTTCGGGCTTCCCGGTGAGCATGCTGCCCATTCCCGTTGTGTATATGTCGGCAGACAAAGCAGGCAACATAACAAATGTCAAGTTTGAATTCGGCGAAGATGAGTGCACAATGACGTGGGACGAGGGCAACGAGCACAACACCATAATTTGCGGTATGGACGGAAAATACAGAACAGCACCCATTCACCTTGCAAAAATGGATTTCACAGCTTACAGCACCGCCGCATGGAAAGATGAGCGCACACTTGTTATCAACATGCGCCCGATAGAGTCCGTTTGCCGCAGAACCATTGAGTTCCATTTCGGTGAAGACGGTCACAGCGTTTCGTTTAAGCCGAGCAGTCAGCAGTCGATAAACGCAATGGCAGAAAATCTTGCTCTTGATGTTGACTCATACTTCCCAGGCGTACTTCAAAAGCTTGGGCTTGTGGCATTTGACCAGTTGCCCAAAATTATTGACGCGGTTCACAAGGGCTCAATAGAAAAATAAACAGAAATCAAGTTAAAAATCAATGACGTATTATATCATTTTAGCAATTTTAATTTTAGGGCAAATAGCTTTAACCCCGGTTTTTATCACCGTTCAAAGACCGGGGCGATGCTTTAAATCGCTGTGCATAAAAATATTATGCTCAAGTATGTTTTTGCTTGCCGGCATAGTGAGCGCGGCTCACGCAGGCGAAATCACCGAGTATAAGAAATATATGCTCTGTGGCCTGGCACTCGGCTTTTTGGGGGACATATTGCTGCACGTCAAAAGCAACATATTTAACGGGCTCGGCTTTTTATCCTTTCTTTCGGGTCATATCTTTTATATTCTTGCATTTAACAGAGTGGGAGAGCAGGGGCGCAAATTTTTAACAGGCGGTGAAATTGCAGCGGTTTGCGCCATAATGGCTGCCTTTGTTTTGGTTGGGATTATTTTTAAAATCGACCTCAAAATTGCCGTTATCCCCTGCCTTATTTACGGCGCGGTAATAACTGTTATGACGGTCAAGTGTTTTGTGTTCGGCTGCAATCTTCTCGCTGCGGGAGGAATACAGGAAAAAGTTTATTCCGCGATGCTGATATGCGGCAGCACACTGTTTATCCTCTCGGACGCTTCTATAGCGCCGCTTATTTTTGACGACAAATTTAAGCATAATTATCCGCTTAAAAAGTTCAATTTATGGACTTATTACATGGGGCAGCTGTTGATTGCTCTTTCGCTCAACATTTCATCGGTATAAATCAAAAGGAAGTAAGGCACTATGAACATAACAGTATATCTCGGTGCGCTTGAGGGTAACGACCCGTCGCTCAAAAAAGCCGTAAGAGAACTCGGAAATTGGATAGGCAAAAGCGGCAACGCACTTGTTTACGGCGGCTCCAAAAGCGGACTCATGGGTGAAATTGCCGACAGTGTTCTGTCCTCCGGCGGCAAAGTAACCGGGGTTGAACCACAGTTTTTTATTGACAGATGCGCTCAACACGAGGGCTTAACAAAACTTATAGTAACAAAAGATATGGCAGAACGCAAAGCAAAAATGATAGAGCTTGGGGACGCGTTCATAGCTTTCCCCGGCGGCACGGGCACGCTCGAAGAAATTTCGGAGGTCATGTCAAAAGTTTCTTTAAAACAGCTTGACGCACCGTGTATATTCTATAACCTCAACGGCTATTACAACAGCCTGAAAGAGCTTTTAGAGCATATGACCGAAATGGGGCTCTCTTCAAAAGAGCGCCAAAACGGCATATATTTTGCCAAAAGTCTTTTGCAGATACAGGATATTATAAAAAATACCAATAGATAACAAAAACGACAGCCGGATTAAATCTGACTGTCGTTTCTGTTTACGCGCCTTTTTTATTAAAACGCTTTGAATTTTTATTTTTAACAAGCTCCGGCGGAGCTCCGTTTTTGACCGAATCGGCTGTGAAAATAACTTTTTCGATTGTCTTGTCGCCCGGCACTTCATACATCACGGGCAAAAGCACCGATTCCATAATAGAACGAAGCCCTCTCGCGCCTGTCTTTTTCTCAAGAGTTTTTTCCGCAACGGCAGAAAGTGCGCCGTCGTCAAATTCAAGCTCCACTCCGTCCATTGCAAACAACGCCTGATACTGCTTTAATATAGCGTTTTTGGGCTCTTTAAGAATTCTTATCATGTCGTCTTTATCAAGCTGATGAAGAGTTGTGATAACAGGAAGTCTGCCGACAAGCTCAGGGATAAGACCGTATTTGGAAAGATCCTGATGAATAACTTTGCCGATAAGATTTTCTGCCGTAAGCTCCGACTTGTTTTTAACATCTGCGCCGAAGCCGAGAGCCGAACCGCCTATTCTTTTCTCAACGATTTTTTCTATGCCGTCAAATGCACCGCCGCAAATAAAGAGGATGTTTGAGGTATCAACCTGAATAAACTCTTGCTGCGGATGCTTTCTGCCGCCCTGCGGAGGCACATTGGCAACAGTGCCCTCAAGAATTTTGAGAAGTGCCTGCTGAACGCCCTCACCGCTGACGTCTCTTGTAATAGACGGGTTCTCTGATTTTCTTGCAATCTTATCTATCTCGTCAACATAAATTATGCCGCGCTGCGCTTTTTCAATGTCAAAATCCGCCGCCTGAATAAGGCGAAGCAAAATATTCTCAACATCCTCGCCTACATAGCCTGCCTCGGTAAGCGTTGTGGCGTCTGCAATAGCAAACGGAACGTCAAGGGTTTTGGCAAGAGTCTGTGCGAGCATGGTTTTGCCCACACCCGTGGGGCCGAGCAGCATAATGTTGCTCTTTTGAATATCAACGTCACTCTCTGCGCCCTTATAAACGCGCTTATAGTGGTTATAGACCGCAACGCTGAGCGCAATTTTTGCCTCGTTTTGCCCAACGACATACTCATCGAGATTTTTCTTTATCTCAGCCGGGGTAGGCAGATGAACCTCGGCAGCCTTGGCCTTTTTTTTGCGCACCGTCTGCTCGTTTTCATCGTCAATTATTCGCTGGCAAAGCTCCACACATTCGTCGCAAATATAAACACCCGGGCCTGCAATTATTTTTTCGACCTGGTTCTGTGTTTTTTGGCAAAAAGAACAGCGAATATTTTTCTCCCGTCTTTCGTCATCTCTAAGCATACTGTTCTGTCAAATCCTTTCGGGTTTATCTGTGTTTAATAACCTTATCAACAAGGCCGTATTCCATAGCCTCCTGCGCGGTGAGGTAGTTGTCTCTCTCAGTGTCAAGCGCAATCTGCTCAATGGGCTTGCCTGTGTTCTCTGCAAGGATAGCGTTGAGCTTTTCTCTTGTTTTGAGTATGTGGTCGGCAACAATCTTAATCTCTGTCGCCTGACCTTTGGCACCGCCGAGGGGCTGATGTATCATAATCTCACTGTTGGGCAGAGCAAGTCTTTTGCCCTTTGCGCCGGAGGAGAGCAAAAATGCACCCATCGAAGCAGCCATGCCCATGCAAATGGTTGAAACATCGCACTTAATATACTGCATAGTGTCATAAATCGCCATGCCTGCGGTTACAGAGCCGCCCGGGCTGTTGATATAAAGGCTGATGTCCTTCTCGGGGTCCTGACCCTCAAGGAACAAAAGCTGTGCAACAACAAGGCTTGCGGTAGCGTCGTTCACCTCGTCCGAGAGCACTATTATTCTGTCGCTCAAAAGACGTGAGAATATATCATAAGATCTCTCGCCTCTGTTAGTCTGTTCAATAACATAAGGTACCAATGCCATAATAAATTCCTCCTTATACAGAAATGAATGGCAATAAAGCCATCCACTTCATTAACATTATAGGTTTTAAAACAAAGAATTATTCAGCCGATTCTTCCTTTTCGGCCTCTGCCGCTTCTGACTTTTTGGTTGTCTTTTTTGCAGCGGTTTTCTTTGCGGGCTTTTCGGGAGCTTCTGCTACTGCGTTGTCAACAACAAGCTGAACCGCCTTGCCGTTGATGATGTCTGTCTTAACATCCTCTGCGGGAACAAAGCCCTTAATCTTTTCAACTTCAATTTTATAGAGGTCAGCCATCTCTTTATATTTATTCTCAACTTCTTCATCGGAAGCCTCGATGTTTTCGAGTTCGGCAATCTTCTCTATTGCAAGCATAAGCTTAACCTGCTTAACCGCACCGTCACGGAAGCTCTCTTTGAGCTTGTTCATATCCATGCCTGTGTATTTAAGGTAGGTGTCAATATCCATACCCTGAGACGCAAGGCGCTGAGAGAAGTTGTTGATGTCGTCTTCAACCTTGTTGTCATACATAACCTCGGGGATTTCGCCCTTAACGCCGTCTGCAAGCTGCTCTAAGAGAGCACTTTCAAAGTCTTTATCTGCCTGAGCCTTTTTGCCCTCGCCGAGCTCTGCCTTTATGCTCTTTTTAAGAGCCGCAAGTGTGTCTGCGTCTTCGCTTACGTCCTTTGCAAACTCATCGTCAAGCTCGGGGAGCTCTTTTGCCTTAATCTCTTTAACCTTAACTTTGAATACAGCATCCTTATCTGCAAGCTCGGGAGTATACTCCTTGGGGAATTTAACGTTTACGTCAAACTCGTCGCCTGTGTTGTGGCCGATAATCTGATCTTCAAAGCCGGGGATAAACTGACCCGAACCGATTGTAAGCTCAAAGTCTTCGCCTTTGCCGCCGTCAAATGCAACGCCGTCAACAAAGCCTTCAAAATCAATAACTGCGATGTCGTCTTTTTTAACTGCTCTGTCTTCAACGGTGATAACTCTTGCGTTTCTCTCCTGAAGATCCTGAAGCTGTTTTTTAACCTCTGCCGCAGAAACGGTTGTGTCTGCCTTAACGGCTTTAAGTCCCTTGTACTCGCTAACCTCGATTTCGGGTTTAACGGTAACTTTCATTGACATCTCAACGCCGTCTTCGTCAATTTTGGATACGTCAAGGTCATGAGGAGCTGCAACAGCCTCAATGCCTGCCTCTTTGATTGCATCGCTTACAACATCGGGATAAAGGATGTCGAGAGCATCTTCGTAAAATACGCCCTTGCCGTAGTAACGCTCAATCATGTGAAGCGGAACCTTGCCCTTGCGGAAACCGGGGATGGCAATATTGCCTTTCTGTTTGTTATATGCCTTTAAAATGGCAGCTTTGAAGTCCTCGCCGCTTATTGAAACCTCTAAAGTATAAATGTTGGTTTCTGTTTTGTTTGCTGATTTTAACATCGTTGTTCCTCCTGTACATTCTCTAACTTATACATTATAGCAGATGTTTTCTGCAATTTCTATACTTTATGAAAAATTTATCATCAAAAAATCAGAATTTTTCGACCAATTTGGGGCAAAATCCGAGATAATCGCTTGATACAAGCTTAAACTTGATGCCGAACATCTCGCAGCCCGGTGCAAAAGATGCCGCCGCGCCGTGAAGATGGCCGTAGTAACAGCGTTTAACGCCGCCTGCGATAAGCTCCGAAACTATCTCTTCGCACACTTTGCCGCCCGACATCGGCGGATAATGCAAAAACGCAATCGGCTCGCCGCCTAAGCTTTTTGCACAGTCTATCGACATTTTAAGCCTTGCCGCTTCCCGAAGAACTATTTTTCTGTCCTCGAGCTTTGAGCTGTCCGCCATCCAGCCCCTTGTGCCGCAAAGCGCAAGCGAGCCGACGGAATAAGCGTTGTTATTTAATATTTTTATGGTTTTTATTCCGTTGTTTTCAAAAAACGTCTCCGCCTTTTTTTTGGTTGACCACCAGTAATCGTGGTTGCCTTTCATTATGATTTTGGTGCCCGGCAAAGCGTCTATAAATTTAAAATCCGGCAGTGCCGTTTCCATAGTCATGCCCCATGTTATATCGCCCGGTATCACAACGGTATCATCACTTTTTACAACGGCAAGCCAGTTGTTTTTTAATTTTTCTTCAAAATTTTCCCATCCGCGAAAAATATCCATCGGCTTGTCCGTTCCGAAAGAAAGATGAGTGTCGCCGATTACAAATAATGACATCCGTTCACCTCGAATATAACAAATTATTTTGCAAAAAATACTCTCAGGCGAATGAATTTCGCCCAAATAACCTATGGAGGGTAATTTTATGCGTCATACTATAAAAGATATCAAATGCAACGTTGACAACTGCATATACAACGAAAACCGTTGTGAATGCACAGCCGGCAAAATAGAAGTCGGCCCGTCAAGCGCATGCTGCTGCTCTGAAACACTTTGTGCAACATTTGAGCCAAAGCACGGCACAACTGAGGGCAACCGCTAAAATTCGGCACTGAAACGCCGTAAAGTCACAAAACCGAGTTGCTCACAGCGTCAGGTTTTGTGACTTTATTTTTACTTATTTTGAAAGCATGTCAAAAACAACTTTTTCCATATCCTCTTTTTTGCAGCAGCCGGTAAATCTCGGCGTTTTGTCTTTAAGATTTGCAAGCTGGGGCGGGCAATCCGCGCCTGTCTCTACATGAAGACCCAAAACCATATCAAACTCGTTCATGCCCTCTGTCATGCCGGGGCGAACCGCGTCAAGCACGCTCGCACTGAATTTAAACGGATTTGCGGTTGAGGCAATAACAGTGGGGGTACTGTCGCCGCTTTGTGCGATATAATCTTCATAAACCGCAACGGCAACGGCCGTATGCGTGTCGCAAAGATATTTTTTCTCTTCAAAAACCTCGGCTATCGTTGCCTTTGTTTTTTCGTCATTGCAGCAGCCTGCTTCAAATACGGCTTTGATTTTTGAAAGAACTTCATCGCCGACACGGTATTTGCCGCTCTCTTTGAGCTCTTTCATCCAAGCGTTCACTTTCACATCGTCCATTGAGCTTAAAAGGAACAAAAGCCTTTCAAGGTTTGAGGAGATAAGTATATCCATAGACGGTGAAATCGTGGTGTAAAAATCACGAACTCTGTTATACACGCCCGTCTTTAAAAACTCGGTGAGAACATCGTTTGAATTCGATGCGCAAATAAGCTTCTTTATCGGCACGCCCATTTCTTTTGCATAATATGCGGCAAGAATGTTGCCGAAGTTGCCCGTGGGGACAACGACGTTTATCTCATCGCCCATTTTTATTTTGCCCTTTGAGAGCATATCGCAGTATGCCGAAACATAATAAACAATCTGCGGAACAAGACGTCCCCAGTTGATTGAGTTTGCGGAGGAGAACATCATACCCATGCCGTCAAGCTTTTTGGCAACCTCTTTATCCGTGAAAATTGCTTTTACGCCGTTTTGTGCGTCGTCAAAGTTGCCCTCAATGGCGCAAACGGCGACATTTTCGCCCTCCTGCGTTATCATCTGAAGCTTCTGCATGGGGCTGACTCCGTCCTCCGGGTAGAAAACGAGAATTTTTGTACCGGGTACGTCTTTGAAGCCCTCAAGAGCCGCTTTGCCCGTGTCTCCCGATGTTGCAACGAGTATAACGATTTTTTTATCGGGTGCACTCTTTTTAGCCGCTACCGTGAGAAGATATGGCAAAAGCTGAAGCGCCATGTCTTTAAACGCACAGGTGGGACCTTTCCAAAGCTCCAAAATTTCGGCTTTGTCGCTGAGAGTGTGGAGCGGTGCGATTTTTTCATCGCTGAACTTGCCCTTTGCGTATGCGCCGTTTACGCAGTAATCTATCTCATCCTCGGAAAAATCGGTGAGATAGAGTGAAAGTATTTTTTTTGCTCTGCCGATATAATCCATACCGACAAGCTCGTTTATATCGTCCTTTGATATTTTCGGTATTTCTACCGGAATAAAAAGTCCGCCCTCTTCCGAGATTCCGTGAGCTATGGCATCTGCCGATTCGACCTTTATGCTTTTATCTCGCGTGCTTGTATAGAGCATTGTATTTTCCTCCGATTATTTGTGTTGCTTAATTTTATAATAACATATTGTGTCAAGAACTAAAAAGCGTTCTCAATATAGTTTATGTTTACAGGATCGTAAGTTTTGCCGAGCGTAACCTCGACAACGTCAAAGCGCGAGGTTTTCTCTTGCGCAATATCCTTTAAATAAAGTGCCGCAGCAGCCTTGAGCCTTTCGCGTTTATAGCCGTCAACAGCCTCCATAGGGCGAAACATCGGGTCTTCCCCTCTTGTTTTAACCTCTATAAAACATGTAACGCCGTCTTTTTCGGCTATAATGTCAATCTCGCCTACTCTTCTGCGATAGTTGCCGGCAATCAAATCAAAACCGTTGTCGCGCAAAAATCTCGCGGCATAAATTTCGCCCCAAAGGCCTGTTCTGTTTATATCCATTATTTTTCACCGGTCAGCTTTTTAAGAAAGGATTTTCTGTGTATGTCGCTGATGCCGTATTTTTCTATCATTTCGTAGTGAAGCTTTGTGCCGTAGCCCTTGTGCTTTTCAAACATATACTGCGGGTATTGCTTGCACATTTCGAGCATATAGCGGTCTCTCGTAACCTTGGCGAGCACCGACGCCGCCGCTATTGAAGCAGAGAGTGCATCGCCCTTTATAACCGTTTCGGTTTTTATGCCGAGCTTCGGGTCGCGGTTGCCGTCAACCAAAACAAAGTCGGGCTTTACAGAGAGCGAATTTACCGCCCTGCTCATCGCAAGAAAAGTAGCCTGCAAAATATTTATTTCGTCTATCTCTTTTTCGCTCGCCATTGCAACCGAATAAGCAACGGCTTTTTCTTTTATAACATCAAAAAGGGCTTCGCGCTTTTTTTCGGTGAGCTTTTTAGAGTCGTTAAGCCCATCAATCACGCAGCCCTCCGGCAAAATGACCGCCGCAGCGCACACAGGACCTGCAAGAGGGCCTCTGCCCGCTTCGTCAACGCCGCAAATTGTTTTGTAGCCTGCGCTTCTTGCCTCATTTTCATATTTGTGCCAGTTGATTATTTCGTCCTGTTGTTTCTTCATAATTGAACATCCTCTGTTAACCGCACAAAGATTGTGTTCCCGTTTTATAGGCGTTTATTTTATATCATGCGGAGTTTCCATACTTATTTTGCCGAGCTTGCCCGCGCGGTACTCATCAAGCAGTGTAACCGAGGCACGCTCGGTGTCGATTTCTCCGCCGCTTATGAGCATACCTCTTTTTTTGCCCAAAAGCTCCAAAATTTCAAAGCTTTCTGTTTCGGCAAAATCAATACCGTTTATTTTATACCGTTGTGAAAGAGTGTTCGGATATTCCTTTTTTAAAACGTCTATAAGGCGCACCGCCATTGTCTCGCTGTCAAGCACGGTATCTTTAACCGAGCCGATAAACGCAAGCTTATCGCCGACAGACGGGTCGTCAAACTTCGGCCAAAGCACACCGGGGGTGTCGAGAAGCTCTATTCCGTTGCCGATGTTGAACCACTGATTGTGGCGGGTAACACCGGGTCTGTCTGCAACCTGAGCGCGGTTTTTGCCTGCCATTCTGTTAATAAACGACGATTTGCCGGTGTTTGGTATGCCGACAACCATCACGCGCAGGCTTTTGCCTGCCATGCCCTTTTGCTCGTTGGATTTTATTTTTTCCGCGAGCACCTTTCTCACTGCCGGACGGTATGCGCCGAGCCCTTTGCCGGAGCGGCAGTCAACAGGCAAAGCGGTGAAGCCTTTGCTCTCAAAATAATTTATCCATTCTCTTGTAATTCTTTCGTCGGCAACATCACACTTATTCAAAAGAATAATTCGCGGTTTGCCGGCGGTTATCTGCTCAATTTCGGGGTTGCGGCTGCTCAGGGGTATGCGTGCGTCCAAAATCTCGGTCACGGCGTCCACCATTGAAAGGCTCTCTTTTATGAGCCTTCTTGTTTTTGCCATGTGCCCCGGGAACCACTGAACGGTCTGTTTTTGAAAATCTCCCATTATTTTCCCTCTGAAAACAATTATTTAAAATAAGTGAATTTATCTATCGGCATAACTCTGAATTTAACCTTGCCTATAATATAACGCTCGTCAAGAAGACCGATAAGAGAAGAGCGGCTGTCTGTTGAGTGGCGGCGGTTGTCGCCCAAAACAAAAAGCTTACCCTCCGGCACGGTTATGGGGAAGGCCATATCCTCGCGGACAGTTGTGGTCTCGGCAATATAATCCTCTTGCAAAACCTTGCCGTCAACTTTTACTTCACCGGTTTCAAAATCAATATCCACCGTCTGACCGCCCGTTGCGATAACTCTTTTAACAATCGGCTCGTTAAAAGCGTTGGGCTGTGAGCTTATTATTATGTCGCCGTATTCATAGCTGCTTTTTGAATGTACCAAAAGCCAGTCGTTATTCTCAAGCGTCGGCACCATTGAGTCGCCCACAACGCCGACAAATCTGAAAAAAAACGTAAATGCAACCATTATAACTATAACCGCGGTGCAAATGACCGACACAACATCATAAGCAAACGGCTGCTTATTTTTTTTATCATTCTCTTTTTGAGTTAAAATCTCGCCCTCGTTCATATATAAGCCTTCTTTATAACGGACTTTTAAAAGCCGAAAAATTTAAAATCGCTTATCGGCAAAACTCTGAAAACAGCCTTGCCGAGTATGTATCGCTCGTCTATCGGTCCTACTCTCGAAGAGCGGCTGTCAATAGAATCGTTTCTGTTGTCGCCCATTGCGAACACACAGCCCTCCGGCACAACATACGGAAATTTTACGTCATACTGCAAAGCGGTCGGTTCTTTTATATACGGCTCGTCAAGAAGCTTGCCGTTGACATAAACCTCATGGGTATTAAAATCTATATCTATCGTCTCGCCACCCGTTGCGATTATTCTTTTTACAAGCGGCTCGTTATCAAGTTCATTCGGCTGAGTGATGATTATTATATCTCCGCGTTCATAGGTCTTTTCGTCAGAGACAAGCAGCCAGTTGCCGTCTGCCAGGGTCGGCTGCATGGAGCTGCCCACAACGTTCACGGCGCGGCACAAAAAAGTGAAAACTATAAAAAGTATCACCAAAGCCGTCACAAATGAACCCGAGAGGTCAAAGAGCTGATACCATCTGCGCTTTCTTGCCTGAGCCTGCTTGGCAGTTATGCCGCCGGGGTAATATTTTATATTGTCGGATTCACAGCGATGATAATTATACATTGCGATTCCCTCTGTTTATCTAAAAATAAAAAGGTATGCAGAATTACGCTCCGCATACCCTCAACGGTACGACAAAGGCGTACCTTACGCTCTTTTTGATTAGCCGATCTTCTGCTTAACCTTAGCAGCTTTGCCGACTCTGTCACGCAGATAGTAGAGCTTGCTTCTGCGAACCTTACCGCTTCTGATGAGCTCAACGCTTGCAACGTTGGGTGAGTGAACGGGGAATACCCTTTCAACACCTACGCCGTAAGAAACGCGGCGAACGGTAAAGGTTTCGGATACACCTGCGCCCTTGCGAGCAATGACGATGCCTTCAAAAGCCTGAAGTCTTTCTCTTTCGCCTTCACGGATTCTGACCTGCACCTTAACGGTGTTGCCGACTTTGATTGCTTCGGATACGTCAGCCTTGAGGCTGTCCTGAGCAATGATTTTAAGTGCGTCCATTTTATAGACCTCCCGATAGTTTCAGACGTTCGTGCCGACTACACGGCAGAGGACCGTCCGCTTTAATGTTCGGCATTAAACCCCACTTTTAAAAAGCGGATACAAATGCTGAAATATCATAACATATAAAAATAATAATTTCAAGCCTTTTTTAAGATTTTTCAGCAAAAGATTTCGCCGTCTTTGGTTTTTAGATTTATTCTGTGTATAACGCGGTTTTGCGGCTCAATAAGCGTATATTTTGCCAAGGTTTCAAACAAAAGGTCGGGGTTCAAATTCACTGTGTTGCCGGCGGCAAGCTCCAGATAAAAATTTGCCTCTGCGCCGCTTTGCGAAATATCGGCTTTATATATCTGCTCAATGAGATTAACCTGCTTCAAAACTTTTCTGTGTCCTTTTTTGCCCATTTTTTCTGCCATAAGCTCTGTGCCGCACAAAAGCCCGCGGGATTTTTCGGAGAACTCTTTTGCCTCTGCTTCGTTTTTAAAAATCAGCTTTGTATCATAACAGGCAGAGGCTATTTCATTTGACGAATGAACGCTCTCGCCTGCCGAAATTATCTCTATCCCCTGCGGCATAACTTCGCGAAGGCGCGATACAACCTCATCATTTGTAATGTCGCCTGTCACTCTTATATCCATAAACTCACTCTCGCTGCTCTGACCGAGCGGAAGCGGCAGAGCAAACGCAATATACGGGTGCGGATTGAAGCCCTCGGTGTACCACATGGGAAGCTTCGCGCGGCGCACCGCCCTTGTCATAAGGCGATTGACATCAAGGTGCGAAATATAAATCATACTGCCGCTTTTTGAAAATTTAATTCTTACGCATCGCATGGCAGTACCCTCCGTTGAGCTTATTTGCACCGCAGCCGGCGCACTTTTCACGGCAGTTAGGTGTTGTGACGCTGCCGTGCGCCTTTTTATTTTCGTTTATCAAAAAGTTTTTACTTACGCCGTAGTCAAGATGATCCCACGGCAAAACCTCATCATATTCTCTGCGGCGGTTTGCATAAAACGCAGGGTCTATGCCGCACTCCTCAAATGCCTCGCTCCACAAATCAAAACGGAATTGATCGTCCCAGCCGTCAAAGCGGCAGCCCTTTTTCCACGCAGTCTCCATAACTCTTGCGAGGCGGCGGTCTCCCCTTGCGAAGACTCCCTCAAGAAAGCTTGTAGGGGTAAGATGCGTGCTGATATTTATTTTTCTTGTGGTCACACTCGCGCGCAGATGTTTTTGCTTTTCTTCAAGCATTTCCATTGTGTCCTGCGGTTCCCACTGAAAAGGCGTGAACGGCTTCGGCACAAATGATGATGCGCTGATGCTGACAGTTACGCCCTTGCCCTTCGGCTTATCGGGGTTTGCATAAAATGCGTTGACGACCTTTTGACCGAGCTCGGCAATGCCCGCTACGTCCTCAAAGGTTTCGGTGGGAAGACCGAGCATAAAATAAAGCTTAACGCTCGTCCAGCCGCCTGAGAATGCTTTTTTTGCGGTTGTCATAACATCCTGCTCGGTGACGTTTTTGTTAATCGCGTCTCTGAGTCTCTGCGTGCCCGCCTCGGGTGCAAAGGTAAGTCCGCTGCGCCTCACTGCCTGAAGCTTTTTCATAAGCTCATCCGAGAAATTATCAACTCTGAGCGACGGCAGAGCAACATTTATCTTTTCGTCAACCGTCCAGTTCAAAAGCGTGTCAAGAAGCGGCTCAATCTGTGTGTAATCGCTCGTGCTGAGTGAGCAGAGCGATATTTCGTCATAGCCCGAGGTTTTGCAAAGGCTTTTGCTTTGCTCGTTCACCGTCTCGAAGCTTTTTTCTCTTATGGGGCGATATATAAATCCCGCCTGGCAAAAGCGGCAGCCCCTTATGCAGCCTCTGAATATTTCGGAGGTTACCCTGTCGTGCACAATCTCTATTGACGGCACTATAAACGACTTTGGATAAAAGGATTTATCGAGGTCGCTCACAACCCTCTTTTTTGCCTTTTGCGGCGCAGTGTATTTGGGTGTTACGCTTTTAACAGTGTTGTCTTCGTTATATTCAACATCATAAAACGACGGGACATAAAGCCCCTCTATTTTTGCCGCCTCACACAAAAAATCATGCTTTGAAGAGCCCTTTTTCTTGTGCTCTTTTAAAAGGTCAAGGAGTTCGTTTGTTGTCTCTTCGCCCTCACCAAGCATGATAACGTCAATAAAATCCGCTATCGGCTCTGCGTTGCAAACGCACGGTCCGCCTGCGACAACAAGCGGAGTGAGGCTCTCTCTGTCTTTGGAATAAAGCGGTATCTTTGCAAGCGAGAGCATATTCAGCACGTTTGAAAAGCTGAGCTCATACTGCAAAGTGAAGCCGACCATATCAAAATCCTTAACCGGGTCGCCGCTTTCGAGAGCATAGAGCGGAATGTCGTTTTTTCTCATCTGCTCTTCCATATCCACCCACGGTGCAAAAACGCGCTCGCACCATGCGTCCTCGCGCTCGTTGACAAGCGAATAAAGTATTTTCATGCCAAGGTGCGACATGCCTATTTCATATGTATCGGGAAAACAAAAGGCGTATCTTAAATCAACCTTGCTTTTGTCTTTTATAACGCTGTTAAGTTCGCCCCCGACATATCTGCCGGGCTTTTGAACTTTCAGCAATATTTTTTCTGCCTCTTTAGGGAACATATATCCTCCAAAAAATTACTTGAGTGTGACAATGCTCACGCCGTCTTCGCCCTCGCCGAACGTGCCGAGCCTGTGAGATTTGACATATGGGCTCTTTTTAAGATATTCTCTCACGGCGGTTCTGAGCTTGCCCGTGCCCTTGCCGTGGATTATCGTGAACTCGTTAAGTCCTGTTCTCAACGCACTGTCCATAAACCTGTCAAGGGTCATAATGCACTCTTCAACCGTCATTCCGCGGAGGTCAAGCCGCGTTTCGGCAGACATATTCATTCTGCTTTCCATAGCTCCTCCGCGCCTTGCTTTAGGCGGTGCGGAGGTCTTTTTTGGCTTGTCGGCAAGCCTTAAATTGCTCTCGCTGACTCTCGTTTTAATTGAGCCCATTTGAACCTCAACAAGACCTTTTTTATTTTTGAGGTCCGTTACAACGGCTTCGCCGCCTATATCTGCCAAAATGACCGTGTCGCCCACTTTAAGCGCACGCGGCAAAACGTAATTTTCGTCATCATCAAAGCTGCCCACAACAGGGTCTGCCGCCGCGTCTATTGCGCCGACGCCTTTTTTGACCGCGGCTCTTGCGCGCCTTGCCATCTCTGCGGCGTCCTTTTGCTTGGACTGCTCTTTTTTGAGTCTTTCAAGCTCTTCCAACAGTGCATAGGCTTCGCGCTTCGCCCGATCCGTCAGTTTTATTGCCTGAGCCTTGGCGTTTTCAAGCTCTTTTTCTCTAAGCCGTTTTATGTCGGCTTTCATCTCTTTTGCTTTTTCTATCTCTGCCTCTGCCTCGCGCTTTAAAGCAAGAGCCTCGCTTCGCTGATTTTCCATATCCTTGCGGCTCTCTTCAAGGCGGTCTATAACGTCCTCAAACATTGTATTTTCGGACGAGACGAGTGCCTTTGCGTGTTCTATGACATCAACGGGCATATTCAGCCGCTGAGAAATTGCGAACGCGTTGGATTTGCCGGGTACGCCGATTAAAAGCCTGTATGTCGGTCTTAAAGTCGCAACATCAAACTCACAGCTGCCGTTTGAAACGCCGTCGGTCTGAAGTGCATAGGCTTTCAGCTCTGCATAGTGGGTTGTGACCGCAACCTTTGCACCCTGCGAGCGCAGCTTTTCAAGAATCGAGATGGCAAGCGCCGCACCCTCTACCGGGTCGGTGCCTGCGCCGAGCTCGTCTATCAGCACAAGGCTTTTATCGTCCGCACACGAAAGAATTTTCACTATGTTTGTCATGTGCGAAGAGAAAGTCGAGAGCGACTGCTCAATGCTCTGCTCGTCGCCTATATCCGCAAGCACATTTTCAAAAACCGATATGCGGCTTCTATCGTCCACGGGCAGCATAAGTCCGCACATTGCCATCAAGCTCAAAAGACCTATTGTTTTAATCGAAACGGTTTTGCCGCCCGTATTTGGACCCGTGATAACAAGTGTATCGAATGTTTCGCCGAGCTTTATATTGACGGGCACTACCTTTTTCGGGTCAATGAGCGGATGCCTTGCGCGTTTAAGCTCAATTATACCCTCGTTGTTTATAAGCGGTGCGCTCGCTTTCATGGCATATGCCAGCTGCGCCTTGCCGAATATGAGATTCAGCTCAACGGCACATTCGTAGCTGCTCTTTATGCTCTGTGCAAAAGAGCCTGCAACAGACGAGAGCTCCGATATTATGCGGTCGATTTCGTCCTGCTCCTGATTTTTTAGAAGCTTTATTTTGTTGTTTGCCTCAACAACGCCCATCGGCTCAATAAACACCGTTGCGCCGCTTGATGAGGTATCGTGAACAAGACCCGGTATTTCGGCTCTGTGCTCGCTTTTTACGGGAACGACAAATCTGCCGTTTCGCATGGTTATGATACTGTCCTGCAAATATTTTGAATAGTTTGTGTTCCTTGTAATTTTGCCGAGCTGGTCGCGAACGTGCGATTCCTGCGACCTGATTTTGCGGCGAATATCCGAAAGAGTGCTTGAAGCGGTATCTGCAATTTCGTCTTCGGAGAGCACCGCATTTCTTATGGAATCTTCAAGATACCTGTTGGGGCTTAGTGAATTAAAGAGCGAGTCAAGGCTCGTCTCCACCCCGGCGCAGGTTGAACGCCACTGCGTTATTGTTCTTATAACGTGCAGTGTGCTCGCAATGTCAAGCAATTCTCTGAGAGTGAGAGAGCTGCCTGCGTCGGCTCTGTAAAGGGCGTTTGTAACATTCACAAGTCCGCCGAAAGCAGGTCCGCCGAACCTTGCAAGCAGCATATGAGCGTCTACCGTTTGCTTCATAGCCGCCTGAACAAGAGGCAAAGATGTCTCGGGTTCAAGATTTTTTGCGGCAATGCGCGCGTCCTCACAAGAAACGTGAGAAGCGAGCATATCCAATACCTTGTCAAGTTCAAGTGACAAGCAATGTCTTTTTTTGTCAGTCATAATTTCTCCTGTGGCTTTGCGCCTTATGTATAAAGGCTTTTATAAAAATCAAGTGTTTTGTATTTTTTGTTTGTCTGCGCTAAAAGATATTTTTCGGTCACGGCCGAGAGAGATGCGTAGTTTTCATTGCTTAAAGAGAACGAAAAGAGTTTATCGTCGCTCGAATAGCAGATATATCTCATCGCAGTCACAACGCCCATGTTCAGCTCTTCGCACGGTATATCGCCCACGCAGTCGCGGCAATAGAGATGGCCGTCATAAACGCAAAAATACATCTGCTCGTCCTCAAATTTTCCGCAGCCCTCGCACGCGACAAGGTCGGGCATATAGCCCGCGAGCGAGAGGGTTCTGAGCTGTGCTATCGACTTTAATTGGAGCGGCGGTTTTTTATCTTTTGAGAGCATATGCAGACAGTTGAGAGTAAGGCGCAAAAAAGAATCCGCCTCGCTCTCCTGCGGAGCAAGCTCATATTGCAGCTCACAAAAAAACTGGGCAAGAGCAAGCTTGCCTATATCGTTTCTCAAATCAAAAAATATTTCTTTCGGCTGAACCTCGTCAATCACATATGCGTCACGGCCGCGATAAATAGAAAAATCGGCATAAGAAAACATCTGACTGCCGCATTGGGAGCGGCTTTTTATTCTCTGCGCTCCCCTGACGAAAGCGCGCAGAACCCCGTAATCTCTCGTGAGCACCGTAACAAGGCGGTCGTCACCGCTTGTTTTGTGCTCCTTTATTACCAGTCCGTCCGTGTTCATTCGCATTTGTCTTATTCTCCTGTGACATATGTGACAAATTTTTATAGTTCAAATAATCGCTTATTTTTCCGCTCTCGGCAAACTTTGCCCATGCGTCAAAGATGTTCGTTTCCATAAAGATCCCTCCGCAATTATTATTTGCAGAGAAAAGTTTTTATTTATGATTTCGGTGTAAAATTACCGAGAAAAATTTTGTTGAATCTGCCTATCAATCAAGCCCGAAGTTGTGGATAAGACCCTCTTTGTTGCGCCAGCCCTCTTTGACCTTGACCCAGCACTGCAAATTTATTTTGCAGCAGAAAAATCTTTCCATATCCTCTCTTGCTCTGGTTGAGATTTTTTTGAGCATTGCGCCTTTTTTGCCGATGATTATGCCCTTGTGGCTGTCTTTTTCGCAATATATAACCGCGTCGATGTCCATAATTCCGCCGTCCTCGCGCTCGCGCATTTTCTCTATGCTCACAGCAGTGCCGTGCGGAATTTCTTTATCAAGATTTCTGAGTATTTTTTCTCTGATTATTTCTGCGGCAATTACTCTTTCGGGCTGGTCTGTCAAGGTATCCTCCGGGAAGAAGAAAACCGACTCCTCCGCAAGCTTTTCGAGCTCCGACACAAGCTCGTCCATGTTCGTGCCTTTTATTGCCGAAACGGGAACGACCGCCTCAAAATTATAAAGAGACGACATCTCGAGTATTTTTGCCATGAGCTTTTCTTTTTCGGCTACGGTGTCAACCTTGTTTATAGCAAGAACCACTGGAAGCTTTTCTCTTTTAAATCTTTCGATAAGCTCTTTTTCCGCTGCGCGGAGTTCGCCCTCGGGTTCAACAACAAAGAGCACCGCGTCAACGCCGGATATACTGTCCCCCACCGCTTTAATCATTTTTTCGCCGAGTTTGTTTTTGGGCTTATGAAAACCGGGCGTGTCGGTGAAAACAAGCTGGGTGTCACCGTTTGTCAATACGCCCATTATTTTGGTGCGCGTGGTCTGCGGCTTGTTTGAAACTATCGCAACCTTTTGACCCAACATTCTGTTAAGCAAAGATGATTTGCCGACATTGGGGCAGCCGACGATTGATATAAAAGCGGTTTTAGTCATTATGTTTACCTCTGATAAAGTTAATTATTTTTTTAGGACCCGAAAGTATAAATATACCGTCCAAAATCAAAGTGACTGCAAGCACGGCAATATAAAGCGGATTGTTTTTGAAATAGCAAAACATCTCGGTGAAAGCCGAAGGCTGATAAAGAATTATTATGCCGACCGCCACCGAAAAAATTGCGAGTACAAGCACTGCACCTGCCGCCGCGTCTTTTGCTATTTTAACAAACTCGTTTTTTTCGAGCGTAGCAGCGTCTGCGGCTCTTTCGATTCCAGTATTAAAAAGCTCGCCTGCCATAACGAGAGACGACATCATCAAAAGAATTGCAAACTGCGTTTTGCTCACCTCAAAAAAATCATAGTGCAGCAAAAAGAACATCATGTAAATAAATATACTCACATGAAAGCGCATATTTCTCTCGTTTATTACGCCGAAAGCTATTCCTCTGAAAGCATAGCCGAAGCCCTTTATAAATGCCTTCATTCTTATTCTTCTCCCAAATAATAACTGCTGTTTCTTTTAAGGCCGAGCTGAGTGAGTATAGCCTCTTCTTTTTCTCTCATTCTGACCTGCTCAATTCCGCCTGCCTCGTGGTCATAGCCGAGCAGATGGAGCATTGAATGAACGGTCAAAAATCCTATCTCGCGCTGAAGCGAATGACCGTAATTCTCTGCCTGAACAACGGCGTGCTCAAGTGAAATGACAATATCGCCCAAAAGCTTTGCGCCAGTATCGTAGTTTATATCATATTCGCCGTTTTCACCCAAAGGGAAAGAGAGGACATCCGTGCTTCTGTCGGTATTGCGGTACTGAAGATTTAATCTATGTATCTCTTCATCGTCAACAAATCTTACGCTGACCTCGACAGAGCCTTCAAAATGCTCGTTCACAAGCACGGCGTTGCAGCAGCGTCTTATTAAAAGTCTTATGCCCGTAGGCACCTTAACAGCCTTTTGATCGTCCGAGATTATAACCTTGATTTTGTCACTCATCTTTTTCTTGCCTCCTCATATTTTTCGTATGCCTTGACTATATCCTGCACCAGTCTGTGGCGCACAACGTCTTTTTCGTTAAACTTAATTGTTTTTATATCGTCCACATTTTTAAGTATCTTTGTTGCCTCTACAAGGCCGGAGCGTTTGCCGTCCGGCAAATCTATCTGCGTAACGTCGCCGGTGATAACCATTTTTGAATTAAAGCCGAGACGCGTCAAAAACATTTTCATCTGCTCCGGCGTGGTGTTCTGCGCTTCGTCAAGAATTATGAAGCTGTCGTCGAGAGTACGTCCGCGCATATAGGCAAGCGGTGCAACCTCAATGTTGCCGCGCTCCTGATACCTCTGAAAATTCTCTGCGCCGAGCATATCAAACAGAGCATCATAAAGCGGTCTTAAATAAGGGTCAACCTTTTGCTGCAGATCACCGGGTAAAAAGCCGAGCTTTTCGCCTGCTTCGACGGCAGGCCTTGTCAAGATGATTCTGTTGACCTCTTTTGCTCTGAATGCGTTTACGGCCATTGCGACGGCAAGGTAGGTCTTGCCCGTTCCGGCAGGTCCTATGCCGAAAACCACCGTACTGTCCTTTATCGCGTCAACATATTTCTCCTGACCGAGTGTTTTGGGCTTTATGGGTTTGCCCTTGGAGCTTATGCAAATGCAGTTGTTGGTCATTGCCGCGAGCTTGTCCTCGCCGCCCTCGTCAACAAGCCCCATGACATACCTCACATTTTGCTCGCTGAGCGCTTCACCCTTGTTAATTAAAAGCAACAGCCCGTTCACCGCGCGCACCGCTTTTGCTACATTCTCGGCTTCGCCCGTGATTTTTAAATCCGAACCGCGGCTTATTACGTTGACGGAATACTGATTTTCTATCAGCTTAATATTCTCGTCAAAACTGCCGAAAAGCGCAACCGCCTGCTCCATTCGGTCAAAATTTATTATTTGTTCAAACACGTTTCGTCCCCCTTAGGCAGAGAAAACTGTAAAAAGAATATATTTTTACGCCTATATATGTTAAAGTATATCATATTTTGCACAAAAAGTCATTTAATCATCTAAAAAAAATCTGAAATTTTTAATAGTTTTTTGCACTCTCATTTGTGCAATATTCACACACAGCGGCGATTAAAGTCTAAAATTGTTAAAAAAAATAAAAATCACTCTTTTATTATCTTTAAAAGTATAGTATAATATCTTTATAAGTGTTTTTGCAGGGGAAAGGATGTTTTTTCTACATGGATACCAAAAAAGTCCGCGTCCGCATAGGCGGTATGGATTATTACCTCACAACAGACGACGATATCGGCTATGTCCGCAAGGTGGGCGACGAGGTTGACGAGATACTGACAAGCATTATGAGAGAGCACGCCCGTCTTTCAATGACGCAGGCGGCGGTGCTTTGCGCCCTGCAAATGGCCGATGAAAAGCACAAGACGGCAGACGGAGCTGCCGAGCTCCGCAAAGAAATTCAGGCTTATATGGAGGATGCGTCAAAGGCAAAAACCGATGCGGAAATCGCCAGAAGAGAAGTTGACCGACTCAACAAAGAGCTTCACGCTTTAAGAAATGAAACTACAAGGAAAAGATATGAATAAAAAGACAGAAATTCTTGCCCCCGCAGGCTCACCCGATGCCTTGAGAGCGGCGGTGCTCTGCGGTGCGGACGCCGTATATTTCGGCGTTAAAGAAATGAACGCACGCAGAAGTGCGGCAAATTTTGATTATGACGAAATGGACGAAGCTGTCCGTTTTTGCCGTTTGAGAGGAGTTAAAACCTACCTCACGCTCAACACCCTTGTGAGCGACGGCGAAATTAAAACAGTTTATAAAATTATTGAGCGCGCCTGTGCCGCCGGCATAGATGCGCTCATTTTGCAGGATCTTGCCGCGGTAAAAATCGCCTCTGCCGCCGCGCCCGGCATGGCATTGCACGCTTCAACGCAAATGTCGGTGCAAACTCTTGAGGGCATAAAAAATTTGCAGGAGCTCGGCTTTAAGCGTGCGGTTTTGCCAAGAGAGCTGAGCAAGTCGGAAACCGAATATCTGTGCAAAAATTCACCCATTGAGCTTGAAGCCTTTGTGCACGGTGCGCTGTGCATGAGCGTTTCGGGTCAGTGCCTTATGAGCGCGGTTTTAGGCTCGCGAAGCGGCAACCGCGGTGCGTGCGCTCAGCCCTGCCGTCTGCCGTTCAGCGCAGGTGCAAAGGGCAGGTGCGATTTAAGCTTAAAAGATTTGTCGCTCCTCTCTCACGCAAAGGAGCTATCGGACATGGGAGTTTTGTCGTTTAAAATCGAGGGCAGAATGAAACGTCCCGAATACGTTGCCGCCGCAGTGACTGCTTGCAGACAGGCGCTCGACGGCGAAATAGAAGAGGAACTCAAAAAAGATTTGCAAAGCATTTTTTCAAGGACGGGATTTACGGACGGCTATTACACCTCGTCTCTCGGTACCGATATGTTCGGCACACGCCGCAAAGAAGATGTTGTATCTGCCGCGCCGATACTCAAAAAGCTTGAAACGCTTTATAATAAAGAAACGCCGAGAACTCCCATAAGCTTTTTCTTCACCGCCTATGAGGGTGAAAAGGCTTCGCTCAGCGCAAAGTGCGGCAAAATATCCGTATTTTGCGAAAGTGAGCACGAGGTTCAAAAGGCGCTCAATAAGCCTTTAACAGCCGACAGCGTTAAAACGCAGCTCTCAAAAACGGGCGGCACCGCGTTTTTGGCAGAAGATATTGAGTGCGATATAGACGACGGTGTAAACGTGCCCGTATCAGTGATAAATGCTCTTCGCCGCGACGTGCTTTCGGCGGCAGAAGAAAAGCTCTCCGCTCCGAATATAAAAAAGTGCAATGAAATAAATTTTGAATATAAAAGGCACAGAGCTTTTGCGCCTTATCTTGTTTGCAGATTTAAAACCGAGGAGCAAATTCCGGACGACCTCGGCTCTGCCAAAGAAATAATTTTGCCAGCAGGCAGTATAAAAACACGCTTTGATTCTTCCGCTCAACTGCCGCGCGGAATTTTCGGCGGATACGAAAAAATTTCAAAAAAGCTCGCGGATTTAAAATCGAGGGGCGTTAAAAAAGTTTGGGCGGGCGGACTTGACGGCATTGCCGCCGCAAAAGCAAACGGTCTTGACTTTGCCGCAGGCTTCGGCACCAACATATTTAACACGCTCAGCGCAGAAGAATATAAAAACCTCGGTGCTAAAAAAATATTGCTTTCACCCGAGCTTACTTTATCACAGATCAAAGACATCGGCGGCGATATTCCGAGAGGAATTTTTGCCTACGGCAGACTGCCTTTGATGCTGACAAGAAACTGCCCGCAAAAGAACGTCAAGTCCTGCGCCGAATGTAAAAAACACGGCAGGCTCGTTGACCGCAAGGACGTTACTTTCCCCATAGAGTGTGACGGAACATGCAGTGAAATTTTAAACTCCAGACCCATATACATGGCCGACAGGCTCGGTGAAATTAAAAATGCGGATTTTCTTCTTTTATATTTCACGGACGAATCAAAAGAAGAAGCGCAAAAAATTATAAACGCATATAAAATCGGCAAAAAGCCCGACGGTGAATTTACCAGAGGTCTTCTTTACAGAGGTGTTGAATGATGATAAAAAAATTACAAGCTCTGATACCTAAAAACGTTGACGGCATACTTATAATCTCGCCCGAAAACCGTCTTTATTTTACGCATTTTGCCTCGTCCGACGGCTACCTTTTTGTCACAAGAGACGACGCGCTGTTTTTAACCGACAGCAGATATATAGAAGCGGCTCAAAAAAAGGTCCAAAACTGCCGCTGCGAGGAGCTTGTGAGCCTTTCAAAGCAGCTCCCCTCCATTGCAAAAGAAATGGGATTTTCTTCTCTTTTGACCGAGGCGGACAGATTGACCGTTTCGCTTCTTTCGTCTTTGAGAAAAACATTCGGCAAAATACGTCTTTCGACAGTCGGCACCGATAAAATAATAAACTCTTTGAGAGAAATAAAAACAGAAGAAGAAATAAAAAACATTCTGCTTGCCCAAAATATAGCAGAACGGGCTTTTGAGCATATTCTCAAATTTATAAAGCCCGGCATCAGTGAGCGCGACATTTCGCTTGAGCTTGATTATTTTATGCTGAAGAACGGTGCACAGGCACTCTCTTTTGAGACGATTGCCGTCAGCGGTGTTAAATCCTCTATGCCGCACGGTGTGCCGGATGGCAAAATAATAGAAAACGGCGATTTTATAACAATGGATTACGGTGCGGTTGTGAACGGCTACCACAGCGACATGACAAGAACCGTCGCCGTCGGCAAAGTGAGCGATAAGCAAAGAAAAGTTTACAACACGGTGCTCACGGCGCAAAAAAATGTTATTGATTTTGTAAAGGAGGGCGTATCTCTCAGCGACGCGGACGCGGCGGCGCGCAATGTTATAGCAGACGCGGGCTACGGCGAATTTTTCCGCCATTCGACGGGTCACGGAGTGGGCATAGAAATTCACGAAGCTCCGTTTGTCTCTCCGAGAGCAAAGGCAAAGCTCAAAAAGGGCAATGTTATTACAGACGAGCCAGGCATATATATCCCCGGTGAATTCGGAGTACGCATAGAAGATATGCTTCTCATAACCGAGAACGGCTGTGAAAACCTCACCCGCGCGCCCAAAGAGCTTATCATTATTTAATAATATGTAAATTTTTTCATCAGCATTTGAATTATACGTTTATTTATGATACAATCTTTTTGAATTTATTAAGGGAGGTATTCCTTTGGCTGAAGATACAACCAAAAAAGGTGAAAACGGCGAATCAGAAGAACCCGAAAACAAAGATTGGGATTGGGAAGCCGCCACACCGGACGCTCCGACAGACACGTTGGACCTTGCAGAGCTTTCGCATGACGCAGTGCATGAACAGACGGCGGAAGAAGCGGAAGAATCCGATGAGCCCGAAAGCAATGACTCGGAAGAAGAAAACGATGAACACAAACCCGGCTTTTGCGTAATATGCGGCGAACCTATAAGAAGAAGCCCCAGCTCGGTTTACTGCAACGTGTGCAGAGAAAAATATCTTTGCGTCGGCTACGGTGCAAGGCACATAATTCTCTCGATAGTTATGATTATAGTAGCGGTTGTCGGCATTGTTGCATTTATGACAAGCGCAAAAATAGTCAAAAATGTTTTTGAAGGCGACAAAGCCTTGAAGCAGAGCCAATATGCCAACGCGCTTGACAGCTACAACTCCGTTGATTCAACGGTAACGGAGCTTAACAGCGGCTTCAACAAGTTTTTGCAGGGCATAAGCGAAAACTTCGGCGAGGTTGATTTGTTCAAAAGCGGCAAAGCGGTTGACAAAAAACTTGTAAAGGTCAAGCTCAAAACTCTCACATGGCAGCCCGATGATTTGAGCGCATTTGTTTCACTTGTTGACTCGGCATACTCCGAAAAAGAGCTTAAAAGCGTCGAGAATAAAGATATTAAAGACTGCTACGACTACTGCAAATCCGCCTATGCGACTTACGGCGAGCTTCAGCAGGAGTGGTCAAGCCTCATTCAGGAATATATGGGCTCTTATGACGAGGACGGCAACCAAAGCGGTGAGAGCACCGTTACCGAAGCCGACATCATAACCTACCTCAAAAACTTTGAGGAGGAAAACCCCGACGCAGACAAGAGCACCATAGAGTATTTCAGATTTATAACCTATTATTACGGTTATATCTACTTTAACAAAACCGAAACAGACAATGTTCTTTCTCAGCTTCAAAAAGCTTATGAAGCGGCAGGCGACTTCGGCTATCTTTACGCGAGCGACTATATGAGCATTGCATATTCGTTTGACAAATACGACATTGCTCTTGAAACGGCGCAAAAGCAGCTCAAGGTTAATCCCTCGGACGAAACAGCTTATCAGTATTCGGCAAAAATCCATGCTATAAACGGCAATTTCGATGACGCTTTGAAAGACTGCGAAAGCCTTAAAGAATATAACCCCGACAGCTTGCAGTATTACGCTTTACAGGCAGAAGTGCTCCGCAGAAAGGGCGACTTCACCGCGGCGGTCGATATTTGCGAAAAGGGCAAAAAAGCGGGCTCCGACAGCGGCGAATTTGCAAGACAGGAAGCAATAGCCTATATGCTCTCCGGCGAAAAAGACAAGGCGCTTGAGCAGGCAAACGAATCATACGAAACCGCATACTCATCAAGCTACAACGGCGGCTCGGTATCGCTTGAGGTTGTAAACACCTCGGCACTTATATGCTACCTTTGCGGCGATGAAGAAACTTATGACGAGATTAAAACCCAGCTCTCAAACCAGAGCTATGAGCTTGAGGATTCGGTTAAATCCGTCATCAGCGGCGACAAAACGTTTGAGGATCTCTTTATGAGCGGAAAGGGGGATATATAATATGAAAATCCTTTACCTTATATCTAAATACGCAACCGTTTTCGGTACGCTCATAAAGGGCTTATGGGAGCATTTGACCTGCGGAATTTTAAACGTTCTTGTTGAAGACGGCAGATATTTGCAGCCAAACGAGCTGTGCGGTCATGTTGAGCATGAGTTCACCTCTACAAGACCCAAAACATTTTTGCTCGGCTGGCTCCCCGGCATAATAAACACCGTGCTCGCATTCCTTTTAGGCGGTGCGGGATTTATGGGGTTGTTTATCTTGCGTGTATCTCACAAGGACGCAATCTTCTGGGTATATATAGTTTTGTTCTATCTCGGCGTTTCGTTTTTCTGCAATATGTTCCCTCTTTATGAGGATGCGCTTAACAACTGGAATCTTCTCTATCAGCAGAAGCTGAGCGATAAAGATAAAGAAATGAACGAAGAAATAAAGCAAAAAATCAAGGCAGACAAAGCGTACAGAAAAGAAGCCCAAAAAATCGCAAAAGAAAGCGGCAAAAAAGTTACCAACATTCCCTCGGCAAAGCCCAAAGAAAAAATAAAGAAAGAAACCAATATTTTCTTTAAAATTATACTTTTTATTCCGTCGGTTATTATGTCGGCAGGCTCGTTCCTTGAAAAATACGGTCTGACATTTATTCTTGCAATAATCATAACCGTTCTTGCGGCATTTTTAGTTTAATCGCATAAATCAGCAGGCAGGCAAAAAGCCCCTGCTGATTTTTTGTTGAAATATTTTGTTCTCGATTCTCCCCACGGAGAAGCTGTCACGGAGTAACTGATGAGGTGAAATTTTGCGGTTTGATGTCATTCTCGGCGAGACACTGCGTAGGGCGGCATGCCCTCATGCCGCCGATTGCCGTGAATTTTATGCGTTTGATGAACTTCAACCCCTCCGTCACGGCTTCGCCGTGCCACCCTAAAGCGGAGGCAATGTATGTTTGGTCGCACCGCCCTACATGAGAACCGAAACACCATGCAGGACGGTTCGGTTTTATTTTAATTTAATTGACTTTAATTGTTTTATAATGTTATAATAAAGTATATTTCGATCAGAGGTGAGTTTAATGTCCGTTTTGTCAGAAAATTTTGATTTTTTAATCAAAAAATATAACCTAAAAATAAACCAAATTGCAGAAGAATGCGGCATTGAACGCTCACTACTCTCAAAATTCAAAAAAGGGACACGTTCCCTCTCACCACGCAGCTTTAAAAAGATGCTCGGCAAGCTCAACATAGCAGATTCAGAAAAGAAAACGCTCACCGCAACATACATAGACGATTATTTCGGCACAGATAAATACGCGGAATATCTTAAAATACTCTCTAAATTTTCTGAGCATGAACCGAATCAAAAAGATTACAGCATAAAATATAAAATATCGGCAGAGCTTGATTTCAAAAACAACATAATGCACCTGCACTCGGGCGAAAATCTGTTGACCGCAGCAAGATATCTTATCGGCATCGAAATTGACAGAGAAAACGGCAGAATATATTCCAACATCCCATCATCGTCAATGCTGAAGCTCATGCAGAGCTTTCCGAACAAAATAGTGGATTTTAAGCACATTGTGAGCATAAGCTCAACAGGCGATTATCACTTCAACCTGCTCTCGCAAATTTTTGAATTGATGTCGCTCGGCTATATCAGCAACTACACCTCCTCGCCGTCGGGAATATATGAGCAAAACGATTTGATATATCCGTTTTATATTATTTTCACAGACCGCGTTCTGCTTGTTGACAAAGAGCTTAAGCGCGGAATAATCTGCGACAATGCGGACTTTGCAAAGCACTATGCCGACGTATTTTTAAATCAGTTCAAATACACCGACCGCTACGCTTATCAGTGTGACAATATTTTATCGCTTAAAGCGATGAACGAAAAGCTTTATTCGAGCGAGATTGAAAGTATTTATTCTTTCGGCACAATAAATTGCCAGATAACGACCTCGCTTACCCTTGATATGTGGGAACAAATTGCAAAGCCCGATGTGCCGAACCGCGAATATCTGCGCGATATGACATATGCCTATTATCAAAAATTAGAAGAATGTGTCAAAAACATGACGCTGATTACAAGCAGAAAATCTCTTGACGACTTCATATCAAACGGCACGGTTAAAACCATGCCGCGCGAATATGCTTATCCGCTGAGCAAAGATAACAGAATAAAACTGCTTCAAATAATATATGATAAATACCGCGAAGAGAATTTCGACTTTTATTTATTTGAAGATATGCCGAGCTTCACCATGAGTGACAACCTCGGTATAGAAGTTATAAGCAACACAAAATCGCCGTCTCAGCTCAACATATGCTATGAGACCGAAAACAGCCCCATGCACTACTACGGCAACATCGGCCTTCGCACAGACAATAAATTTGCCGTGCAGGATATTGCGAACTTTTTGGAGTGCTTTATTATTTCTTCTGCCTGCCATTCAAAAGAAGACTCTCTGAAAATATTAAAAGAGGCAATTCAAAAATGCCAAATGATGCCAGAATAAAAAATCCCGTGAAAGGTTTAAACCAATCACGGGATCAAATTATTTTACAAGCATATCTGTCTCTATATATCTGACACCGAGGTCATACAGCATTTTTGCGTCTTCAAGCGTGTTCACCGTCCAGTACGATACGTCCACGCCCGAATCTGCCGCATTTCTTATGCTGTCTTCATTATTTTTAGAGAAGTTTGCCGAAAGCCATGTGTTGCCGAGAGCTTTTGCCTCGGCTGTTTTTTCGTTTGTTATTTCGTCAACAAGATACCAAAGCTCAATATTTTTGTCAATGGTGCGTATTGCTTTAAGCTGTTCAATATCAAAAGAAATGATAATAGCCTGCTTTTCAAGTCCCTTTGCCCTAACGGCGTCAACAACCGTGCCGAGCATATCATAATTTTGAACCTTAATCTCTATTTGCGGACGTGTGTTTGAGCCGACAAACACATCTAAAAACTCTTCAAGAGTCGGGATTTTCAAATCCTTATACTTCCAAAAGTTCGTTCCGTTTTTATAAGCATAAGTGCGAAGCGAGTCAAAATCCGTCTCTGCAATTTTGCCGAACTGCCAAAAGTGCTTATCAATATCATCACTGTGGCTGAGCACCCATTTGTTGTCGCTTGTGAGCTTTATGTCGCACTCTGCCGAATAATATCCGAGCTTAACCGCTTCTTCATAGGCAGGCAGGGTATTCTCCGGTGCAACTGCGGTAACGCCTCTGTGAGCCGTTATGTGCATTTCATCTGCCATTTGCTCATATCCGCTTTCGCTTATGGATATCAAATCAAACGGACGGTAAATAATTTTTTTGACAAGCAGTACGGGCGACATACAGTGCATTAAAACAGGCACAAGCAAAACCGATATTATCTTGTTGAGTAAAGAAATAAAAAATGTTTCCATAAACAATCTCTCTTACTGCTGTGATTTTTGAAGAGCCTGCTCAACATCTGCAATTATATCGTCAACATATTCTATGCCGACAGAAAGACGAATGAGGTCCGGTTTAACTCCGCATTCTTCAAGCTGTTCATCGGTGAGCTGACGGTGGGTCGTGCTCGCCGGGTGAAGAGCACAGGTGCGGCAATCCGCAACATGGGTAACAACAGAGGCAAGCTTCAATGAATCCAAAAACTTAGTTGCCGCCTCGCGGCCGCCCTTAACGCCGAATGATATTACGCCGCTTGTGCCGTGGGGCATATATTTCATTGCAAGGTCATGCTGACTGTCACTCTCAAGCCCCGGATATTTGATCCATGAAACATTGGGGTGATTTTCGAGCATTTTGGCAACTGCCATTGCGTTTTCACAATGACGTTCAACTCTTAAAAAGAGCGTCTCTAAGCCGAGATTTAAAAGAAATGAATTTTGCGGAGCGGGGATTGAACCGAGGTCTCTCATAAGCTGAGCCACCGCTTTTGTTATGTATGCGCCCTTGCCGAATCTTTCGGTATAAGTGATACCGTGGTAGCTCTCATCGGGCGTTGTAAGACCCGGGAACTTATCGTTCTGAGTCCAGTCAAAATTACCGCTGTCAACTATAACACCGCCTACCTGTGTAGCATGACCGTCCATATATTTTGTTGTTGAGTGAGTGACAATATCGGCACCGAACTCAAACGGGCGGCAATTCACGGGTGTGGGGAAGGTGTTGTCAACTATAAGCGGAACACCGTGAGAATGTGCGGCATTTGCAAATTTTTCAATATCCAAAACTTCAAGAGCCGGGTTTGAAAGCGTCTCGGCAAAAACGAGCTTGGTGTTGTCTTTAAATGCGGCGTCAAGCTCCTCTTTGCTCGAGTGAGGGCTGACAAACGTAAAATCTATACCGAGCTTTTTCATCGTAACAGAGAAAAGGTTGAATGTGCCGCCGTAGATTGCCGCCGAAGCAACAACATGGTCGCCCGCACCGCAAATATTAAACACCGAATAGAATGAAGCCGCCTGACCCGATGAAGTGAGCACGGCCGCAACGCCGCCCTCAAGAGCGGCTATTTTTGCCGCCACTGCGTCGTTGGTCGGATTTTGAAGTCTTGTATAAAAATATCCGTCCTTTTCAAGGTCAAAGAGCTTGCCCATTTCTTCGCTTGAATCATATTTATAAGTTGTGCTTTGATATATGGGCAAAACCCTCGGCTCACCGTTTTTTGGTGTATAGCCTGCGTGCAGGCAGTTTGTATTAAGATGATAATTACTCATTTTGTTGCTCCTTAAATTTCTTTTATAAATTTGTTCATCAGTTCATATCCCGCGTCAATAAAGTTGCCTGTTTTCTTTGCCGACTCCTCGTTTATTGACTCAACGCCGCTGTCTTTTTCTTTTGATTTTTGATAAATCATATAAGGCACGGGGTCGCTCGCGTGAGTTCTTGTTGAAAGCGGTGTGGGATGATCCGGTAAAATCATTATTTTATAATCCTCGCCTATTTCTTCAAGTCCCTTTATAACTATGGGCAAAACACGGGAGTCGATATACTCTATCGCTTTCACTTTATTTTCGGGCTCATATCTGTGACCGCATTCATCGGGGGCTTCAATGTGAATATAGGCAAAATCGCAGTCTTTTTTAAGTGCGTCAACCGCAGCGTTCGCCTTGCCCTCAAAGTTTGTGTCAATATAGCCTGTTGCGCCCTCAACCTCCGGGGTCTGCATACCTGCGGCAATACCTATGCCCTTTAAAAGGTCAACTGCCGATATTACCGTGCCCTTTACGCCGTAAAGCTCGCTGAAAGGCGGAAGCGTGGGCTTTGTTCCCTCACCCCAAAGCCAAATGGAGTTTGCGGGGCGTTTGCCCTGTTTAATTCTCTCAATATTAACGGGATGGTCTTTTAAAAGGTCATAGCTTTTTCTCATAAGAGAGGTGAGCTTCTGCGCATTTGGCGAGGTTGAGATATAAGGCCCTACAACCCTGCCCGAGATATCGTGCGGAGGAGTCATCGTACCGAGATCGGTTGTTCCCTTGTGAAAAATCAGGCAATGGCGATAGCTGACGCCGCTGTAAAAATCAAATTCACCGCCGCCGAAATTTTGCTGAACTGTCTTGATTATCTTTGCCGCCTCTTCACTCGAAATATCGCCGGCAGAATAGTCTACCATTGTTTTGTCGTCGTAATTTTCTTCATCCGAGAGCGTAACAAGATTACAGCGAAGAGAAATATCGTCATCCGCCATTTTAACGCCGATGCTTATTGCCTCTAAAGGAGAACGCCCGGTAAAATATTTTCTCGGGTCGTAGCCCATAACGGTGAGATTGCCTATCTCACTGCCGGGCTTTAAGCCCTCGCCTATGGTGCGGACAAGCCCCACCTCTCCCCTTTTTGCAAGAGAATCAAAAATCGGCTTATTCGCCTTTTGCATGGGAGTTTTGCCGCCGAGAGCCTCGACGGGGTAATCTGCCATGCCGTCATATAAAACCACTACATATTTCATAAGTTCGCCACCTTAATGTTAAATATCAATCTCAAGGTCAAATTCTTTATGCCATTTGCCCCTGTTAAAATCTACGGCTTTAAACTCTACACGGTTGTCATAAACCTCCATCTGATAGCCGATGCCAAGCTCGGGGTGCTCGGTGGGTTTATCGTAGCCGTTTTCAAAAGAGAAATTTTCTTTGCCGTATGACGGAACATCAAGCATAATAATGTTGCCGTCTGTTTCTATTTTATTCACGCCGAAATAATTGTGAATATGACCCGTTATAAAAAAGATTTTAAGGTCCTTATGCTTTTGGAGCAGGGCTCTGAGTTCATCCGAACGCTCGCCAAGCTCGCCCTCCGGCCAAATTTTCTCAATCTGCATGGTGTTGTTAAAAGCATAGTGATTAAAAATAAAAACGGGAAGACCTGTTTTTTCGGCATCATAAAGACGTGCGTCGAGCCATGCAATCTGCTCGTCGGACATATCCTCGTTATCTTCAAGTCTGTCGCTCTCTGATGAGAGTGTGATGAAATAATAACCGTTTATCACTTTATAAAAATACGGCGTTTTGCTCTCGTGATACATATTTATAACTTTCATATGTCTTGTCATACAAGCTTCGTAGCCGTCTGTACCCTTTGTGCCGAGACCCGTGTCGTGGTTGCCCATTACGGGGATTACGGTTTTGGCACAGTTATATTTTTTGAGGAGTCTCATTATCTCTTTATTTTGGCTCTCATAGCTGCGGTTGGTGCAGTCGCCGTCTATAACAAGTGCGTCATATGCGGGTTCGGCACAGGACATTCTTTTGATTCCCGTCTGAAAAGCCGCGGTGGATTTAAAATCGTTTCTCAAATGAGTATCCGAAATAACAGCTACTTTAAGCTTTGCGCCGCTGCCGCTTTTCATAAAATCGCAGGGCTTGCCGACGCCGCTTCTGAAAGCGTATGAAGCAGAGTTCAAAGAAGTTATAAAGTGTGAACATATATTATCCCAATCCATGTTTAGCACATCCGTTTCTTAAACTGTCAGATTTTATTTTATCACGCATAAATATAAAATTCAATAGCTGCGCCGCCTTTAAAATTTGCAAAGCAAATATATTGAAAAAAAGAGAGAAATATGATATTATCTTTTTATGCAAAATTTGAGGGAGGTCGTTTTATGCTGAAAAATTATTTTAATATGTTTGAGCTTGACCGCGACTTTTCTTCAAGAACCGCACGCAAAGAATTTTGGCGCACCGCATTGCCGGATGTTATAATCTGGGCACTGCTGATTGCTTTTTATTTTATTTTTAACGACATAGGCATAACATTTATATGTATTGCCGCCGTTTACTTGCTTGACACATTTTCTGCAAGGCTCGCGCTGTGGTTTCGCCGTATGCATGACACAGGCATAAAAGGTACATTTTCGCTTGTTGTGCTGATTCCGCTTTTAGGCGCACTGGCGCTGCTGTTTGTCTTTATGTCGGATTCTCAGCCGAAAAACAACGTCTACGGCGAATATATTGCCGAAGAGCCGAAGAAAAAGAAAGCTAAAAAGAAAAAATAATTTCCGCCCGTAGCACAGCCGGATAGTGCGTCAGACTCCGATTCTGAAGGCCGGGGGTTCGAATCCCTTCGGGCGGGCCAAAAGCCCACTTCTTTTGAGGTGGGCTTTTTAATAAACTCGGTAAAACTGCAGGCTCTGCTTTTATATTTTTGACTTGTCAGGTAATGTTAAAGCTTTTGTGTGGTAACAAATCGTGGGTCTGCGTTTTCGTGCACAGCTATAAAGCTGTGCATTTTTTATTTGCTTTCAAATAAAGATTTGAAATATGGGCTGTTGCATGCTACAATAGCGATATAAACCGCATATTTAATTTTATCGGGTAAAACCGCAGGCTCTGCTTTCTCATACTTATTATGTGGAGATCTATTTTGTTTCGCAGCAAATTCGAGTCTGCGTTTTCGTGCACAGCTATGAAGCTGTGCATTTTTATTTGCGTTATTAAAAATGTTTGAAATCTTTGCCGTAATATGCTATAATAACCGCACCACACAAAATTTTATATTCAACAGCATACGTGCACATTTTTTAGGTAAAAATGTGGGCTCTATTTTCGCATGTATGGTGTTGAAAATTTTGTGTGGTAGCAAATCGGAGCTTGCGTTTTTCTGCGCGGCTTTCGGGCTGCGCATTTTTTATTTCGGAGGGTAAAAATGGGATTCGCAGAAAATTTTAAATCCGCACGCATAAAAAACGGCTTAACGCAAAAGCAAATTGCGGAAAAGCTGAACATCGACCGTTCTTCAATCGCTCACTATGAAAGCGGCGACAGCGTACCGAGCACAAAAAATATTCAAAAAATATGCGATATGCTGAACCTGTCTTTTGAAGAATTGTTTCGATAAAAAAGCAGAACCTCGGTTAAATCTGAGGTTCTGCTTAATATTATTTGGTCGCTTTTTCTTTTTTTACTTTAGCGGGCTTGCTTTCTTTTTTCTGTGCTTTTTTGTTTTCTGCTTCCTGCTCTTTTAAGAGTGACTCCTCTGTTCTTCTGCCAATCTCGTCAAAGCTGTTTTTGAGGTCTTTCTCTGTTAAAATAACAGGCACAAAGAACATTACAAACTGAACACCGATAACAAACGTTGCCAAAATATTTGCGGCGTCGGGCGACATTTTGACGGTTATAACCATAATTGCCGCTGACACGGGCAATGCTATCAACCCAAAAAGCTTGCAAAGATGACCGAACTTTTTGTGGCCGTACTGCCATGTATCGCCGTTCACCGTCGAACGCCTTGTTCGGTAAGCAATGAACGCATTTACATCCTCCGGCGCACCTTTTTCAAATCTGCTGCCGAAAAATATCATAAGAAGCGGAACAAGGAGCACAAGCACCAACATATATACCCAAAAGCCCATAAAATCATCTCCCAATATTTCTGTTTAATATTTTAGCATAAATTTATTTTGATTTCAACAAATAATTACTTCTTAAAGCCTCCGAGTAATATGCCGACCCATGACGTTATAATATTCACAACCATAACCGCCGTCTGTTCGAGCCCAAAACGCTTTAAAAATCCGACTGTATTCTCGGGTGCATACCGGTCAATAAGATTTTTTTCACACAGCGGCGAGGTCGGTTTATTCCCGTCATAAAGAGCGTTTTCGCCGTTCATCAAAGTGAAGTTGAGAGTCCTTTCGCAAAGCGGAGTAATACTGCCGAGAAGCACAAAGTCAATAACGATTTCTTTCTTCGCAAGTCCGGTATTTTGAAGCTTGCCGCTGAAAGAAATTTCTGCCGTCTCGCCCGGGTTTAAAACCGCCGTGTTTGCAAAGTCAAATTTTAAGCCCATATTATTTTTGACAGACATTATTTTGAGCTTATATTTTGTAGAAAGATTTTTTACCGTAAGCTTCGTGTCGGCAGACGAAACAAATCCCTCTTTGCTGTTATCAAACGCCGCCCATATGCCCGAGGACGGGCTGGTGTTTGCATGGAACTGCGGAAAATTCGGGTCGGAATTTACATCCTCTATCTCGTCGGTCAAAAGAAGCTTTTCGAGCAAATCATCGGAATACGAATCTTTATACATCATTCCGTGGAACATATTTTCTATAAGCCATGTGTTATTCGGCAAATATCCGCAGGATATATCCGTATCCATCGCAGGAGAAACCTTATAATCCGCAGAGGATATTTTCTGCGTGTATCCGTCAGAAAATCTCTCGTCAATATTCGCACACAATGCGCCTGTTGATGATTTTGTCGTTATAATTCCGTCAGAAGATGTTTGACTGCCCGTGACTATCGGCAAGCCGCAGCCCGCGATAATCGAAATATTCACCCCTGCCTGCTGTGCCTTTTTAAAATTATCGGCAAAGCTCGGCATTATTTCATAGTGCATATAATCGCTTTTCTTTATAATCTCTGCATTGAGGTCTTTATCGAGATATTTATTTTTAAGCTTCTCATAATATTCGCTCGGCACAAAATCCCAAATACTGCCCCAGTTGCCGAGAACCTCCAAAACATACGGAACAAATGCATTTAAGACATCGTCAACAAAGCCGAGGCAATCGGACTCTAAAAGCAAATGATAATCTTCTTCATACATCATACCGTATTCAACAAAGCGAAGAAGCTCTTCTTCGTCAAATTTTATATTCTGGGTAAGAACATCATATATAACCGCCGAGCCGCCGAGTGCGGGAACAGTCATAACGGCATTATTAACATCACCCTTTTCGCCGTAAACAGAAAGATATGTGCCCGTCACCTGACCGCCGTGGCTGATTGAGAAAATATTTACTTTATCCTTGCCCGTATATTCTTTAACCGCCGTTATATATTCATCAAGCTCCGCCGCACAGGCAACTGCGCCCATTCTGAAATCGCACGCGAAGTTAAAAATATTTTCGTGCCCGATGTACTGCGAATAATCGCCCATTATTTCGGACTCAAAGCGGCAAAAACTGCTGTCGGGATATTTTTCCATAAGATATACGTCGTTCGTCTCGGCAGGGTCAAAATGGTAGCGTTTAACATCATAAACACTGCTGCCGTCGTCATTGCAGGCAAGGTCGCCGTACATTCTGATAAATTCTTCGCCTACGGCTTTTGCAATGTATTCAGCATCGCCCTGCGTCAGCTTTTTGATACCTATGCAAACATCTGTTATTCTTGAGAAAAAAGCCTCGATTATTTCATCTGTCATAATGTTCCAGACGTGTATTCTCTCGCCCGTTTCTTCGTCGATTCTGTACATGGGCGACGAAGCGTAACCGGGCACAACAACAACGGGATAATCGGAATAACCGCCGTCATTTTCGCTTGCATACGCCGCTGCGGAGCAAACCGAAAAGATCAAAACAGCGCTCATAAAAAGAGATAAAAATTTTTTCACCGCAAGTCCCTCCGAAAGCAATTTTTTCAATTATATCAAACAAAATCGTTCACATCAACACAAATTTATTTTTTGTTGATTTTGCCCATTACCAAAACCGACAAATTGTGATATAATAATTATAACAACGTACGGTTTGGAGCAGGGACTTGTCGCTTGTTTCAAACTGTTTTTTTATGAACAAATGCATCACGGAAGGAAAAATCATGTTAAACGTAGGAGAAACTGTTTTATACGCAGCCAACGGAGTTTGCACCGTTGAAGAAATTACGGAGCTGGACTTTGGCTCGGGCAAAACAAAATATTATATTTTAAAGCCCGTTTCATCAAGCCAAAATACTTTTTATATACCCGCAGACAATCAAAAAATGCTCTCAAAAATAAGAAAGATTTTATCAAGAGAAGAGGTTGACGAAATAATTGCCTCTATGCCGGACAGCACCGCAGGCTGGATTGAGAACGACCTCGAAAGAAAAAACGAATATAAAAAAATTATCGGCAGCGGCGACTGCAAAAGCCTTGTGAAAGTTATTAAATCAATTCACATGCACAAAACAGAGATTGCCGAGAACGGCAAAAAGCTTCATCAAATCGACGAGCATATGTTAAAAGATGCGGAGTCTCTTTTATATGGCGAATTTGCAACCGTGCTCAACATAAAAAAAGAAGAAGTTTTGCCGTTTATTATCAAAACGCTTGACGGAGCGGCGGACGAATAAAAAAACACCCTTTGCACTCTTTCGGAATGCAAAGGGATTTTTATTTTACTGTGCTGCAGCGGTCTATTCCGTAATATTCAAAACATTTTATAACATCTTCGTCTATCACTTCGCCGTAGGAGACTATCGGCACGGCAGGGGGACAGCAAATTGCCGAGGACGCCGAAACTCTGCCCAAGCAATCTTTCACAGGTAAAATTTCGCCGAGTGAAAGCATGGCTTCGTGTGCAGGTATTGCGGCTTTAGGCTTGACAAGCTTCGGTGGACGTGATTTTATCGCGTCTTTTCTTTTTATGCGTTTTAAAACATCAAAAATTCTTTCAAACTCTTCGTCGGTGTTATACGGGGAGAGCATTAAAACAAGGTGGTCACAATCATAAAATTCGGGATAAATTTCTTCTTTTTCCAAAGTGAGTGCCAACTCGCCGCCCGTGTAGCCGTAAGACTTCGGTTTTAGTGTTACTTTAAGCTCTTCGTCGCCGCAAATTTCAAAGCCCAATGAAATTATTTTTTCTTTAAAAGCTTTTGCTTTAGGCAAAAAATATGAGAGCCTTTGTTTAAACTCCTCTGCCCCGCCGTTAAAAAGATCCAGCGACTGCAAAATCAAATATGACGGGCTGCTTGAAGAAAAAACAGACATAGCCTCAACAGCTTTTGATTTCAGTATTTCATCTGCCCCGTCGGCTATGTGGAGATACGCGCCGCCCGTGAGTACTGGCAATGTCTTATGCGCCGAATCACAGCACATATCTGCGCCCAAATCCATAGGATGCTTTGATTGCGGCAAAAATTTGAGGTATGCCCCGTGCGCGTTATCAATCAAAAGCAGTATGTTTTTTTGACGGCAAACCTTTGATATTGCTTTTATATCCGAAATATTGCCGAGATAATCGGGCGAGGTAATATAAACCGCGGTTATTTTATCGCCGCAGCCCTCTATTGCGTCTTTAACCTCTTTTTCGGTTACTGTTCCGCTGAAATATGTGCCGTCTTTCGGAAAAATCCACCGAACATCAATATCCAAAAGAGCGGCCGCGTTTATAAATGATTTATGCGCGTTTCTCGCGGCTAAAATCAGCGGCTTTTCAGAGCGTGAGGAGGCAAGCAAAGCCGTCAGATAAAGCATTGCTTGAATACAAAGCGTCGAGCCGCCCGCGGAATAAAAAGTTTTGGATGAAAAAATTTCGCTTGCGTTTTTTTCACTCTCCGAAATTATTCCGCTCGGAGCAAACAGATTATCGGCTCCGTCGATTTCGGTTATGTCAAATGCTTCCATACCGAGCAGAGATACGCCCTTGTGCCCCGGCATGTGCGCTCTGACCGCTTTGCTTTGCGCGTATCTTTTTACAAAATCAATAATCGGGGTGTTCATTCCTCGTCACCGAATTCTCTTGCGACGGCAACGGCTATGGCACATTCCATTCTCTTTTTAAACAAATCACAGCCGTATTTATAAACGCCCTTTACACTGCCTGTCGCGTGGTATGCATTTGCCGCACAGCCGCCGGAGCAATAGAGCCTTGCCCAGCAATCGCGGCACTCGCTTCTTGCATAAACATTGCAAGAGGCAAATTCGTTTTGAATTTCTTTATTTTCAACCCCGTGCCAAATATCGCCGAGCTTGAATTTTTCGTCGCCTACAAACTGGTGGCATGGGTAAAGGTCGCCCCACGGTGTGACCGCCATATATTCGGTGCCCGAGCCGCAGCCGGAAATTCGCTTGTATATGCAGGGACCTCCCGCAAGGTCTATCATATAATGATAAAATGTGAAAGGCTTGCCCTCTTTGTCTCTTTTGAGCATAAGCTCCGCAAGCTCCTCATATTGCTTCATAACAACAGGCTTGTCCTCTTCGGTCAAAGCAGCCTCATCACCCTCTGCGGCAACGACCGGCTCCATGCTAAGCTCCGTAAATCCGAGATTGAGCATGGTTTTTATATCCTCTAAAAAATCGGGATTTGCGTGGGTAAAAGTGCCGCGCATATAATAATTTTTGCCGCCGCGCGCTTTGACGAATTTTTGAAACTTCGGCACAATTGTATCATAGCTGCCGCGTCCCTGATAATCCACACGGTAGCGGTCGTGAACCTCTTTTCTGCCGTCAAGGCTCAAAACGACATTGCTCATTTCTTTGTTTGCAAAGTCTATAACATCATCGTCCACAAGCACGCCGTTTGTTGTGAGAGTGAAGCGGAAGTTTTTACCCTTTTCTTTTTCAATGCTCCTTGCATACTCAACGAGTTTTTTTACAACATCAAAATTCATAAGCGGTTCGCCGCCGAAAAAATCGACCTCAAGGTTGCGGCGTGTACCCGAATTTTCTATTAAAAAATCAAGCGCGCGTTTGCCGACCTCAAAGCTCATCAGCGCACGCTCGCCGTGATATTTGCCCTGACTTGCAAAGCAATATGAGCAGTTGAGATTGCAGGTGTGCGCAATATGCAGGCAAAGTGCCTTGATAACGCCCGATGTTTTTGCTTTAAGCTCGCCTGCCATCGGCTCAAAATTGTCTTCTGTAAAAAGCTCGCCGCTGTTTTTAAGCTCTGTTACCTGGTCGTAGCACTCTATTATTTCATCTCTCGGCACATCGCCGTATTTTTTAGAAATTTCGGCTATTACCTCGTCTTTCTCTTTATTTTCATAAAGTGAAATAATGTCATATGCAATGTCGTCAACAATATGCACCGCACCCGAGCAAATATCAAGAACTATGTTGTAGCCGCACTGTTTATACTGATGAATCATCTTAATCTCCTTGGTTTTGGGAATATGTTTATCGCTTATGCTAAAAATGCCGCCCTTTTGCCGGGCGGCATCATAGTTTTAAACTGCCGATTATTTGCTCTTTTTGCTCTCGCAAGCCTGGTTGGCAATGCCGCAGCTTGTTTTGCAGGCTGACTGGCAAGAAGTCTGGCACTCACCGCAGCCGCCTTTTTTTGCGCTCTCGCAAAGGTTGCGGGTTTTAACAGTCTTTATATGTTTCATAGCAATAAACCTCCGAATCGAGTAATTTTTATTTATTATATCACAGTAAAAAAGCCTTGTCAATCAAAGCAAAGGATTTTTAGCACAAAGCTTTCGGTTTAAACAAGCCAACTTAAAATATCCGATATAAAGTTGACTGCTGTTTTGACAATATATAAAATCCATTGCCACCAAGTAAACTTGACAGTTACCTTGCATGAGTCCGATTCGCCGTTCTCGGCAGCAGCGGTTATTGTTGCAGTCCCTCTTCCTACCGCCGTTACAACACCGTTCCCGTCAACCTTTGCAACATTCGGAGCACTTGAACTCCAGGTAACCTTTGATTCACACTCCGCTGTTATTTTTAAAGAATCGTCACAGTGTAAATCGACCTCAGTTTTATCAAGCTTTACGCTTATTGACTCAAGATTATTTATTGCTGTTTCAATATCCTTTGCAAATTTGTTCACTTTATCTTGCATTGTTTTGTCAAGATTATATTCTACGGCTTCAATCGCTTTTGTCAGTTCATCTCTGCTCCTTTTTGTATACCAGGATAAATCGGCGGGAACTTTACTCAAAGCTAAATCAACGCAGGAATAATCTGCAGACAATTTCACCGTTCTGTTTTCACAGGCGCTTGTTTTGATAGTTATGGGGTCAAAATCGCCGTCTTTACTCGTTACCACGCAGTAATAATACGGGGCATAATAATCGGCAGGATTAAAGGTTTTGCCTGTTGCGCCTTCAATCGACGTTCCTCCCTCATTGCTGTTGACATCATTTGCATACCACTGATATTGCCTGTTAAAACCAACAACATCTGCCTCAAGCTCGCCCATGTATGGCTTGTAATATTTCGGCAGGTCTGTTATTACAGCGGTTTCCGGCGTTACTTCGATAAATTTTATTTCATTCTTGCTTGCCCATTCTTCAACATATGTTCCTGACGAACCGTAAATTGTGTAGGTTGGGAGTATATCGCCGTAAATTGAAAAATCTTTATATTCACTCAAATCTTTCGGCATGTATTCCAACGTTGACGGTAAAACAAGAGTTGAGAACGGGCCCGGAAGATCATATAAATTCTTTAGTTTAGAAAATTCGATTCTGAAAACATTTTCACTGCTTACATGACCCCAAAGGCTCAATTTTAAATCCTCCGCTTCAGACCAATCAAGCGGATTGCAAATCTTCGTATGATTTAAAATATCCGGGCGCATTGTTGTATATTCCCCGTCGTGAACAAAAGAAAACTTCGGTGTATATATGCTGTAAAAAAAGCTATTGCTAAATGCTTCATCGGCACATGATTTAAGTTCCGGCAACCATAATTTATACATATTGCAGGATGCGAGCGCTTCTATTCCGAGGCGTTCGACTTTGGGCAGGTTCAACCGATGCAAACCATTTGAAAGATAAAAAGAACACTCCCCTATCTCTTTACATTTCGGAAAATTTACTTTTGCTAATTTATAGCATTTGTAGAATACACTGTCTCCGATAGCTTCAACGGATTCTCCATCAATGTATTTTAATGACTGATTTTCGTAAAAAGACCTATATGCAAGTAAGGTATCTACAGATATATCTTCCGTTTCAAACATTCCAAGCGTTTTAACCGTATGTGGCAAAACAATTCCCGTAACCTGAGAATCAGCAAAGGCCGATTGAAGTATATTGGTAACTTTAGTTGAATTAATTGTATCGGGTATAACAATGTCAGATAAGTTTCCGTTATATTTTGTTATGGCACCGTCTTCGTCAATTTCAAAGCTGCTTTCTTTCTCCAAAATTGAAGAACGGTATGCACCGGAAAACAATCTGCTCGGGACATTGTTGTCACTATATGCCACAGCATTTACAATAAATTGATCCGAATATATTTTTATTGGTTCTTTATATAAAATTCCGTTTTCCTTTGTCGGGTAGCTTTGATCCACGCTATAATAAATTTCAGCATCATCCGATGTTGTCAGCGTAAGATTTATTTCGCTTTTATAATCTCCCTCGTTTAAGCTAACGTCAATTTTACTTGTTCTTTTAATTCCCGTTGCTTCGACAGCATCAACAAAGCCAGTTCCGTAAACGCTCGGCATTCCATCCAAGCCGCAAGAATCATCGTAAGGAACAGCCGTTTCCTTAACTCTGTCAATAAGCATGTCAGGAGTATAAGACGGATTTAATGTGAGAATTTCCGCACAAACCGAGGCGGTTATGGGCGATGAAAAAGATGTTCCGTCAAGATATTTATATGAGCTTTTATATGCAGTCGGTATGTTTACTCCGGGGGCGGACACATCAACGCATTTTCCCATACTGTAAGTCGGCTTTAAATCTTCTTCCAATCCCGTTACGCTAAGCACATAATCAGATGTACTCGGCAAAGTAACCGCAGGTTGACGTGATATATTTATATAATTTCCTGCACTGCACACAATCAAAGAGCCCTGATTATAAACCTCTTCCAACGCATCTGAAAGCATATTCCAATCTGCATTTTTATAATTACTTAAAATTGATAGACTGCAGTTTATTACATCGGCACCATCCATAGCAGCCTGCAGAATTGCTACTGTCACATCCAAATAAGTAAAGCTTCCGTCATCGGATATTTTATAATTTCTGACTTTCACGTTATCAGGTGTGGAATCCAAAATAACACTTGTTACCGCAGTTCCGTGACCAAGCACATCATATTCATCATCTTTTTTATCGTGCACAACCGTAAAATTTGTTCTCTCAAGCCTATCCTTTTTGTTCGAGAAAAAATCATGATCATATTCAATGCCGCTGTCAACAACAGCTACGGTTACATCATTTTTTACGGCACTGTTATTCTTCGTCAAATAATCCTTAACAGCATAAGCCCCTGACACCTCACTGCCCCAAGAATTTAATCTGTCCGGAACGCCGTCATATGTAAGATTCTCATCTTCATTTGAAGCGTTGACATTCTCGGTTGCATCAAGCATTCCGCCGAATTCTATTGCCGTAAAAGCCCCTGTATCCTCATCGGCACATACATCTATGTAGTCAAACTTTGAATAATAATCGTATGCTTTTTTTGTATCATCTTCATTTTTAAACTGAATTATATAATAATCTTTAAATCCGCTTGCCATTCCGACAGAGTTAAGCTTTTGAGGCTTCTTGTCGGATTTCACAATCAATCTGCAAGTAGAAAAATCCTTATTTTCAATATTATCGTTATTTACAGAGTTTGTTTCAATCAAATGTTCAGGTTTGAACGAAAGAAGTTCTGTTGATTCATTGATAAATTTTTGTAAATCATCTCCATAGTTTATTGCGAACACTTTACTGTCGGCTATAAATGTTGTAAATAGCATTAAAAGAGTCATTATCATGCTGAAAATCTTTCTCATAATTTATACCTCCGTACAGCAATTTTATCATATTGATTAACGCTTCTGTTAAAATCAGCCAAAACGATTAAAAAAGCAGAAAAAAACGATATTACTTTTTATAAAATAATACTTAAATCAAGCTAATTAAATGTCGGCAAAAGACATAAGGTTGTTTTATTATACAAACGAATTGCGGCAATAACTTTTAAATAATCAGCTTTAATGCCCCACACCGACTTTCTGATTTGATTATATAACGCCAAATATATTTTGTCAATATATATTTGGTGCAAAAGTATTTACAACAATAATATTTTGCTTTATTATATATATAAATCAAAAATGGGGTTGATGTGCTTGGGTAAAAATCAGGAAAACTTTAAAAGAGGATGTACGGAAATACTTGTTCTTTATTTGTTATCTAAAGAGGATCTTTACGGTTATCAAATTACACAGTTATTTGAAGAAAAAAGCGGCGGTCGTTTCATCATGCTTGAGGGCACTCTTTATCTTATCCTCTATAAATTGGTAGAAGCCGGTTACCTGTCAACTTATTCAAGAACGGTCGGCATTAAGAGAACTCGCAAATATTATCACCTTGAACCCTCTGGGCAGGAATACTTAAGCCGAATTTTGAATGAGTACGACGAAATAACCCAAGGCATTGCCATGATACTTGACAGGGAGGTTCATAATGATGAGCAAAATTAACAAAGAAATCAATGAGTATATTGCCGAAATAAAAAAGAACTTGATTTGTTCTTCATCTCAAAAGAATGCCGTCATAAGCGATTTGCGCGACAGCGTTATCAATTTTGTTGAAGAAAATAATATTGACGATATCCATAAAGTATACGACCAATTCGGAACCCCTCAGGACATAGCGAATCAGTCGATTTCCGATACAGAACCGCAAAAAATTAAAAAGAATTACAGACAACACAGAGTTATCATTATTGGTGTTGCAGTCGCAGTTTTAATTGTTGCAATTGTAATAATATGGGCAGCTCTTGACGGGCATAAATCAACTGACGGCTATTTTGTAGATACTTTTAATACAACATCCGAAGCGACGGCTACAGATGCAAACACTCAAAATATTAACAGCAATCCCCTCATAAACAATTGACAAGCTAAGCACCGTAATTTAAACAACATTATATTAAGCGAACAAAAATAAGTCAGCAACAATCGGATAGCTTGTCCGATTATTGCTGACTTTAGTACATTTTAATCATCAATAACAGCATAAAAAGTAAAATAACCATTATATGCTTACAAATGACCGATTCTTCATGTGCCGTAACGCGTACCCGGAATTTGACGACGGTCAGAGATTAAAGGCCGTATTCAGCGGCAATATCCGCCACCTTAACCGGCAATCCGGTTACGAGAGATTTTTTAGCGGCGAGGCCGATAAGAACGGGCTGGAGGCCGCAGTCGATGCCGACGTTGACGGGCTTATCATTTACAACGCAGTCGATAAACTCGCTGATTTCGGCAACATATGCCTGCATATATCTCTGGAGGAAGAAGTAGAGAGGCTTCTCGGAATGTACGCCTGCGGCGTCGGAGAGAACTGCGGTTGATTCGCTGTCGTTAGCGATGGCAATCTGACCCTTGCGGCCGAAAGCCTCTACTCTCTGGTCATAGCCGTAGCTTGCTTCGCGGCTGTTATCAATAACTGCGATAGCGCCGTTTGTGAGCTTCATTGAGATAACTGCTGTGTCGATGTCGCCTGCTTCGCCGATTGCGGGGTCAACTCTGACAGCACCGTAAGCAAATACCTCTTCAACCTCTGCGCCGGACATGAATCTGACCATATCAAAATCATGGATAGTCATATCAAGGAAGATGCCGCCGGAAACCTTAACATATTCAACCGGGGGTGCGCCGGGGTCTCTTGAGCAGATTTTGAGAATATCCATATCGCCTATCTGACCGTCTGCAACAGCCTTGCGCGCCGCTGCAAAGTTGTGGTCAAAGCGGCGGTTGAAGCCTACCTGATATTTAACGCCGCTGTTCTCGAGAGCCTTTTTAACCTCAAGAATTTTGTTGACGTCATGGTCTATCGGCTTTTCGCAGAAAATGTGCTTGCCTGCCGCGATTGCTTCAAGAGAAATTTTTGAGTGAGTATCTGTTGAAGAGCAGATAAGAACCGCGTCTATCTCTTTATCATTCAAAATATCGTGATAATCTTTTGTGAACTCGTTGATGCCAAGCCCCTTTGCCCATTCGATTGTTTCATCGTTAAGGAACGGGTCTGCAACCGATTTAACGGTTGCGCTCTTAACATAATTCATTATTGACTCGCAGTGCACCTTGCCGATACGTCCTGCTCCTATAATGCCGACTTTTAACATAGTATCAATCCTTTCAAATTTCGGTATAAATCAGATGGTGCCGTCCCAAGTTGAGACTTCTGTCTTTTTCATTTCTTCCTCATCAAACCAGCGTGTTGTTACACACTTGCTCTCGGTGTAGAATCTGTAAGCATCCTTGCCGAGGCAGTGGAGATCGCCGAAGAATGAGTTTTTATGACCCGCAAAGGGGAAGAATCCAATCGGTACGGGTATACCTACGTTTACGCCGACCATGCCGCCGTCCGTATGGCGGGTAAACTCTCTTGCATAGTAGCCGTTCTGCGTGAAGATAACGGAGCCGTTTGCATAGGGGTTTGCGTTCATAACTTTAAGACCCTCTTCAAAGTCTTTAACTCTCTTTATGCAAAGGACGGGGCCGAAAACCTCCTCGGTGCCGATAGACATATCTGCCGTCACCTTGTCAAAGACTGTGGGGCCGACATAAAATCCGTTTTCATAGCCCTCAACAACGCAATTTCTGCCGTCAAGAACAAGCTCTGCACCCTCGGCTACGCCCTTGTCGATATCCGCAAGAACTTCTTTATAGTGCTTTTCGTATGTAATCGGTCCGAGCTTAGAGGTCTTGTCATATGCGGGGCCGACTTTTATGTTCTGAGCCTGCTTTTTAAGCTCTGCAACAAATTTATCCGCAATGCTCTCCTGAACTACGCAGCAGCTCAGAGCCATACATCTTTGACCTGCACAGCCGAATGCAGAGTTAATAACGCCTGCAACCGTTCTCTCAATAGGTGTGTCCTCAAGCACAAGGGCATGGTTCTTTGCCTGGCAAAGGCACTGAACTCTTTTGCCTGCCCTTGCGGCTCTTTCGTATATAATTTTGCCGACGGGTGTTGAGCCGACGAATGTGATGCCGCGAACGTCCTCACTGTCAAGCAAAGTGTTAATCTCGTTCCTTGAGCAGGTAACGATGTTGATAACGCCGTCGGGAACGCCTGCCTCTTTATAAAGGCCTGCTATTCTGAGCGCTGTTCTGGGGGTAAGGCTTGCGGCCTTGAGAACCATGGTGTTGCCGGTTGCTATGCAAACGGGAGCCATCCAGCCGAAAGGAATCATGGCGGGGAAGTTTACGGGAACTATGCCTGCGAAAACACCCATTGCCTCACGGTATTTAACCGTGTCATAGCCCTTTGAAGCGTCCATAATGCTCTCACCCATCATAAGCGAGGGAACCTGTGTTGCAAGCTCCGTGCCCTCTTTGGCTTTGAGAACGTCGCCCTCTGCCTCTGACCAGCACTTGCCGTTTTCTTCTGCAACGAGCATAGTAAGCTCTTCCATATGCTCAATAAGAAGATCGCGGATTTTATACAAAACCTGTGCTCTTTTTATTGCGGGTGTTGCGCTCCATGACGGGAATGCCGCCTTAGCCGCCGCAATTGCGCCGAGAACCTCGTCGTTTGTGCAGCAGGGAGCGTAGCCTGTGATCTCGCCCGTGCTGGGGTTCACAAGGTCATAATACTTGTCTGTTTTTGACTCAACGTACTCGCCGTTGACAAAATACTTTAATTTTTCTGCGGACATTTGATTTATCTCCTCTTTAAAATTTACCAAAAGTTATATTCCTGCTTTTTCAGCAATATATTTTCTTGCCATTTTAGCATATTTAAACGGATTTGCAACAGCAGGGTCCTGCTCTGCTTCAACAAGCATCCAGCCCTCATAGCCGGCTTTGTCAAGCTCGTCAAAAATCGGAGCAAAATCTATTGCGCCGTCGCCGGGAACCGTGAATGCGCCGAGTCTTACGCCCTGAAGGAAGCTGAGGTGCTCCTCCTTAACCTTTTTAACGATTTCGGGGCGGATGTCTTTGAGGTGAACGTGCTTAATTCTCTTTGCGTATTTTTTGAGAACAGCCATATAGTCCTCACCGCAATAAGCAAGATGACCGCTGTCAAAAAGAAGATATACGCTCTCGGGGTCGCAAAGCTCCATCATTTTATCAACCTCGGCGGCAGTCTGAACAACTGTGCCCATGTGGTGATGATATACGAGAGTGATGCCGTATTCTTTTGCAATGCTGCCGAGGCGTGAAAGTCCGTCTGCAAACTTTTTCCACTCTTCGTCGTTCATAACATATTTCTTTTCAAATACGGGTGTATCCATCTGACCCTGTATGCTGTAGCTCTGTTCGGAGGCGCCTATTCTTTTTGCGCCGCAGCCCTTGAGGAACTCGCACTGCGCTCTGAAATCTCTTTCTACCTCTTCAAAGGGCTTTGTGAGAATGAATGATGAGAACCACTGGTTGCAGATCTGCAAACCGCGAATATCGAGATATTCATGAATACCCTCTGCGGTTTTGGGGTATTTATTGCCGACTTCACAGCCCTCAAAGCCTGCAAGAGCCATTTCGCTCACGCACTGCTCAAAGGTGTTTTCACTGCCGAGATCGGGCATATCGTCATTAGTCCAAGCTATGGGCGCAATGCCGAGTTTAATTTTGTTAGAATCCATTTTTAAAACCTCTCTATATCAATATTTTCTAGCCGTATTCAAATGCTCTTGTCTGTCTTTAAGAGCCGCTTTGCCGCCGTCGTTTCTCGGAATATCCGAGCAGCCGACATTCCACCAGCTGCCGTAGCCGTCCGTCATGGTCTTCGGCAAAACCTTTATGTCAATAAGCGTGGGCTTAGTCTGCTTGAGGCTGTCTTTCAAAGCGTCCTCAAGCTCCTGCATCGTCTTTGCGGTGTAGGTGACATAGCCGTAGCCCCTTGCGCACATGGCATAGTCTATATTCATAAACTCGCCCTCGCGTATGGGCTTATCGCCGTCTCTGAAACGAGCCTCGGTGCAAAGCGAAGCAACACCCTGACCCATTTGCAGGTTGTTTATGCAGCCGAAAGAGGCATTATCAAAGAGCATTACATTTATCTTTTTGCCCTCCTGCAAAGCGGTGAGCATTTCTGAGTGGAGCATATTATAGCTGCCGTCACCGACCATTGCATAAACCTCGCTCTCGGGTTTTGCAAGCTTTGAGCCGAACGCGCCCGCTATTTCATAGCCCATGCAGGAGTAGCCGTATTCCATATTATAAGAATCTTTTTCATCTGTGGTCCACATTCTCTGCATACAGCCGGGGAGTGAACCTGCCGAAGCGACAACAACCGCATTGTCGGGTATAATTTTTCTGATAAGCGTGAGTGCCGCCGTCTGGCAAATAACGCCGCCGGTAGCTTTGTTATAATCTTCTACAACGCCGTCTGTATGGGCTTTTATCTCGGTTTCAAAATCCTTTGACGGATATGTAACGGCAGAGAGCCTTGCCATCTCTTTTGCCCAAACGTCTTTGGCCTTTTTGATTTCGTCTTTATACTCTGTTTTATAATCGCCGAGATATTTTTCAAGTGCGTCTATGCCCTCTTTAACATCGGCAACGAGCTGAATTGCATCAAGCTTGCCTGCGTGGAACTCGCTCGCATTCACGGTGACGACCTGTGAAGATGCATAGAGCCACTTTGAAGAAGTTGTAAAATCCGTAAATCTTGTGCCTACGCCGATTATAAGGTCTGCCGCGTCCGCAAGAATGTTTGCGCTCGCATTGCCCGTTACGCCTATGCCGCCGACATTCAGCTCATGGCTCGATTTTATAACGCTCTTGCCCGCCTGGGTTTCGGCAAAGGGAATGTTGTGCTTTTCACAAAACGCGCGAACCGTTTCGCCCGCTTGGCTGTATCTTACGCCACCGCCGACAATAAGGAGCGGTTTTTTGGCCTTTTTGATAGCTTCGGCGACGTTTTTGACCTCATAATCATCGGGCTTTTGACGTCTTATAAGGTGAACGCGCTTTCTGAAAAATTCTTTGGGATAATCATAGCTTTCGCCCTGAACATCCTGGCACATTGCGATTGCAACCGCGCCCGTGTGAGCCGGGTCAACCAAAATCCTCATTGCGTTTGTGAGAGCGGTCATTACCATTTCGGGTCTTGTCACTCTGTCAAAATAACGTGTAACGGCCTTGAAAGCGTCGTTTGTGGTAACTGTACCGTCGCATAGCTGTTCAATCTGCTGAAGAACAGGGTCGGGCTGGCGCGAAGCAAAAGTGTCGCCCATAAAAAGGAGCAGAGGAATGTTATTGACTGTTGCCGTTGCCGCCGCGGTGACCATATTTGCCGCACCGGGGCCTATTGAAGACATACAGGGAATAATCTTCATGCGGTTATTCATTTTTGCATAGGCAGTTGCCGCCTGAGCCATGCCCTGCTCGTTTCTGCCCTGCATAACTTTTATTGTGTGCTCTGCCTGTGAGAGTGCCTCGCCCACACCGAGAACACAGCCGTGGCCGAATATTGTATAAAAATACTCAACAAATTTGCTCTCGATCATCTCGCCGTCTTTTTCTATCGTGACATACTGGTTGTCAAGATATTTAACAACCGCTTCGCCTGCGGTGAGGCGAACAGTCTCCGGCTTATAATTTTTTTCGCTCATATCAAACCTCCGCTTAGAAATTAAATTTCCGGTTTTATCCTCACGAGCAGTACCTCCGGCGGGTTATAAATCCTCGGGAGCAAATAGGTTGAGGTGGTGATTCCGCTGCCTACCAAAAGCTCGGTGCCGCCGATTTTGTATTTGCCGTGAACATATTTCGGAAAAATCTTTTTTCCTCCTCCGGCAACGCCGAACTCGGTTTTCGGCAGCCTCCACAAACCGCCGTGATTGTGACCGCTCAGGATAAGGTCAAAATTTTCATCGCCCTGCACCCACATGGGCACATGACGCAAAAGTACGCTGAAAGTGCTGCTGTTTTTTATCGTATTTATAATATTCTCTTTTTGCTTTGTGACCTCTTCTTCGCCCAAAGCGGCATTGTCAACCCCGCAAATATATATTTGCTGAAAGTTTTTTGCAGTGAAGAGAACCGCGTCGCCGCGAAGGACTTTAACCCCGCTTTTTTCAAGCATAGTTATGAACTCCTCTGCCCTGCCGCTCTCTATCTCGTGATTGCCGGTTACAAAGAAGCAGTCTTTGTGAAATTCCGCAATTCTTTTTGCAAAATCCACAGCCGCCGCAAAGCCTGTATCATCGCTGTATTTGTCAAGAATGTCTCCGCCGAGCAAAATACAATCGACATTTTCTTTTTTGATTATTTCAAAAAGCTTATCCGAATTTTTCTCTCTTTTTTGAAAGTGCAGGTCGGATAAAAACAACAGCTTAACTTCTTTTTCTGCTTTTTTGCTTTTAACGATATATTCTTTTAAAACGAGCTTATTGTCAATTCCGCAAACGGCAAAAATCACCAAAGCGAGAATTAAACACAAAAAGACCCATTTCATCATTTAGTCTCTCTGACAAATTTTTGCGTCTCGCCGCCGTTGAGCCACATATAACGCTCGTCGTCAACGCGGTCAAGCCACGGATTGCCGGGCAGATGACGAATCATCCAAACCGTATACATCGGATAGCCCGGTGCTGTTACCTGCGGATGGTTAAGTCCGCCGGGGAAACAGCCGACACTGCCGTCTTTTATCATGTGTGCGCTCTCGCCTATAAAGCAGGCGCCGAAGCCCTCGGGGCGTTCAAACTTGTAGTAATAAACCTCCGGCTGGGGGTGACTGTGCGGAATATAACTGCACCATCTGCCCTGACGGGTGAGTATTTCGCCGAGAACCATGTTTGAATAAGGCGCATTTTTATAGTCAAAAACGGTAACCACGTCTCTGACGGCGGTATTCTCCCACTTGTCCTCGCAGGAGGTGAAGTAGTCGCAGTCATCCGGGGCATAGTATTTTGAGGGGAAGTCTTTGTCATTCTCTGTGCTCTGGCAAAGAAGCTCACTGTCTTCATCGGCAGTAACGCTCACCTTCGTGCCCTTTGAGACATGAAGCGTTGAGGGTCCCTCTTTAAAAAGGCTGCCTCTTTTTGCAGAAACCTTTTTGCCCTCATATTCAAAAGTGACCGCGCCGAGAACAAGCATCAAAGCGAGCTCGTCTTTATCTAAACAAAATGACTTTTTATCGCCCTTTTTCATTTTATAGGTCACTATATCCATCATCATTTCACTCTCGGCAGTTGAGAGAACTTTTTTGCCCTCGCTGTCAAACTCGGGGTATGCAAACATTTAATCACCATAGCCTTTCAGGCAACAAATATTTTATTAAAAATTACCGTATATCCTGCGTTGCCCGAACAGGTATAATATGTCAACGGCAAATTTTACGGCAATTTAACAGTGTAATTTTTACACTGTTTCTGCCAAAATCAGCCTCTTGCAACCATGTCGCCGTATTTGTCTTTGCAGTCTTTGATATAAGACTGAAGATCCGAAAGGGACGGCATAAACAGCGAGCAGCCGTGTGCGTTTATAAGGAGCGAAGCAGAAGCACTGCCGAGCTCAAGGCAGTCGATAATATCCCAGCCCTCAAGAAGACCATAGATAAACGAAGAACCGTAGCCGTCGCCGCCGCCGAAAGATTTAATCTTATCAATCGGGAAAGGCTTTATGTTAAAGCTGCCGTCTGCCGTGTGAGCGGTTGAGCCCTCTTTGCCGTGCTTGATTATGATTATTTTGTTGCCCTTTGAGAGCCAATATGCGGCAGTTTCTTCATCTGTTCTGCCGGGAGCCGTTATAGCCTCTGTGAGGTCATACTCTTCGCGTGAGCCCATTATCATATCGCTGTTTTCTGCAACGATTGAATAATAGATGGCTATTTCGTCCGCACTCTTCCAGTTATAGGGGCGGTAGTCAATATCAAAAATAATTTTTGTGCCGACCTTTTTTGCAAGGTACATTGCTTTGAGGCAAGCCTCTCTTGACGGGCTTTGGCAAAGAGCCGTGCCGCTTATAAGAATTGCCTTTGCGCTTGCGATATATTCCTCGTCAACATCGGCAGGCTCAAGCATAAGATCAGCAACGCCGTCGCGATACATAAGTATGCTGCTCTCTTTGGGTGAGAGCATCTCGGTGAATGTAAGACCGAGCTTTTCGCCGTTTTTGGCTCTTGTGACGTGCGAGGTGTCTATTCCCTCGTCATCAAAAAACTTTGTGACGTAGTCGCCGAACTGATCATCCGAAACCTTGCCGATAAAACCGACTTTTTTGCCGAGCCTTGCAAGACCTACTGCAATGTTTGCAGGCGAACCGCCGACATATTTTTTGAAGGTATCTGCCTCAACAAGCGACTGAAAAGGCGGAATAACCGGATTAAAATCTATTGCCATTCTGCCCATGGGGATAAGGTCGATAGGACGTGATTTGTCAAATTCAATATAACTCATAATTAACCTCCGCTAATATATTTATTATTCAACAGTGATGCCTTTTTCGGCTCTTTGCTGTGCGAGTTCTCTTGTTATTTTATCTTTCTTTTCGCCTACGATGTCATAGAAGAAAATCGGTATAGCGCAAAGAAGAAGGCTTATGCCGGGCACTATGGTGACAAGTGCGAACATCGCAAACTCCTGATTTGAGCTCAGATTTATGCTTGCTGCGCCCGTGCTGTCATACATGCTGTTTACGTCGATTTCAACAAGCATATACATTGCTATTATCATAACGGTAGAAAGTGCGTTGCCGAGCTTGTTGACGAATGACTGGCAGGCAGAGCCGAGAGCCGTGTCTCTGTGTCCGGTCTCCCACTCCATATAATCAAGGCTGTCGCAAACCATGGCATAAGAAACAACGTTGATAACGCCGAGGGGGATAGCCGAAATTATCATTGTGGGTATGCAGAAATAAAGATTGTGTGTAGACCAGCCTATAACACAGGTTATCACGCTCGCCGCAAAGCCTGCGATGCAGGTGTATATCATAAGCTGTTTGTAGTTGAATTTTTTATAGAGGAACGGAACAACTATCATTGCGCCGAACATACCGATTGCGGCGCACACCTGAATAATAAGCGCAACCGCGGTGACGTTTGACTGAAAATCGTCTTTAATATGGAAGCCCGCGTATCTCGCAACATGGGGGGCCGCCGCCTGAAGCATATATCTGCCGAAAGAAAGCGTGCCTGCAAGAACTATAAGCATAAGGGGTTTGCAGTGGAATATGCGGTAAAGGGTAGATTTTTCTCCTGTGCCCTTTTTGCTTTTTGCGTTGGGAATATGTATTCTCTCTTTTGCGGAGAAAGAAACGGTTGAAAAAACAATTACGCCGATAACGGCACAGGAAAGAGCCATTATCATATATTTTTTCTCGTCTGCTTCAACGTCGGAGTATCCCATACCCTTGAGGACAGGTCCTATAATCATGGGGAGAACCGTAACTATTCCGGTAGAAATTCCGCCGAAGGTACGGCCGAGAGAAATAAGCTTGCCGCGCTCTTCGGGGTTCGGGGTCATAATATTCGGCAAACTCCAGAACGGAACGTCGCTTGAGGTATAAATCATTCCCCACATAACATAAACAACCGCTGTGTATACCATGAGCGGTCCGTCTACGAGATTGGGCTTGTAGAACATCAGTATTGTGAGTATCGCAATCGGGATTGCGGTGATAACCGGATAGGGCTTCATTCTGCCCCATTTGGTCTTGTGTCTGTCAACTATCATGCCCATAAGCGGGTCGTTGATTGCGTCCCAAACTCTTGCAAGAAGCATTAAAAGCAAAACGAACATCGGTGCAAGTCTTAATACGTTTATGTAATAATCGGTTACATAGCTTGACATACAGCTATATACAAGACTCTGACCCAATGCTGCAATTGTAAAAATCCAGAATTCTTTTTTTGGAATGTGATTAACGGTAGTCGCTGCTGCCGCCTCGGCAGTTTTGGTGGATTTTGCCATAGTATGCGAACACTCCTTAAATAAAATACTCGTATAAATATACGTTCATTATATTGTAACACAATTAAAAGAGCTGTTCAATAAATCTAAATGTAGAAATATGACACCAAATCTTATTAAAAAAAACGAAAATACGACCGTGCAGGGTCTGCACAGCCGCATTTTAATCAATCTTCTTTTTTCTTGTGCATTAAAAGCTTATCCACCGGGAAATAAAGGAAGAACTGTATAGCACTGCAAGCCATTGTTGCAGCATTTGCCGAAAGTCCCTCGCTCCAACCGGCAGAGTGAACCAACAAGCCGTAAAGTGTCGGAGAAAGCCATGCCGAGAAGCAAATAAGCGCCACGGTAAAGATTATGTATATGGGCAAAGTGACCGCAACATTTGCGGACGAATTAAACGTCTTTTCTTTATTGACAAAAAATGCAACTATCTGCGCCGCAATGTTTGCTGTGTTAAAGGCTATGAAGTAGCCGAGTCCTCCGTCCTTAACCGGGTAGTCAAAAACAAACCAATTAAACGGCTCGTTATAAAGCTCTGCAATAGCAGGTATAAGACGAAGTGCATTCAGCAAAGCAAACTGCACAATCATTGCAAGAAGGCTCACAAATATAAATTTCACAAACTGCCACAGCGTGGTCATGCCGGAGCCTTTACTCTCTGCCTTTTTATCAATGTCCTTTAATTTAGCCATACCTTTCCTCCTCTTAAACGTTTGAGCCGATTATATTTTTTATGCTTTCAAAGAGCTTTTTTATTTCGCTCTTTAAATCAATTTCTTTTTCGGGTTCGGTTATTTCTGTCAGTGTCATTTCTTTTATATCCGACTTTAAAAACTGCGGATATTCAGGGTAATCATACACACTGTCCTGCCCTTTTGAAGTTATGAGAAGACTTATGAGCTTTCCGTAATCCGAGCCGTATTTGCAGCCGACATGTTTTTCGCCTTTTATAAACCATGTGCTGTCGGGGAAAAGACATGTCGAAGCGTCGATTTTTAAATCTTTTGAAACATGAGAATGTCCGCCGCAATTTTTGACCTGCTCATAATTTTCGCCGAGAGTTTTGCCAACGGGTGAAGCATATGCACCTATGCTTGTGCAAACGGTTTCGATAAGAGTGTCACCCTCTGCGCTTGCCATTTGCGTTACGGGAACGCTGCCCCTGTCATAGTGAGAAAACACATCTATCGCAACGCCGTTTGCCGCAGCCTCTTTGAGTATTTCGTTATTTTTTGAGCCGACGTTTTTATGATAATGCTCTATTTTGGCTATGAGCTCCTCGCTCATATTGCCGTTTATCATAAAGTCGAAATCTTTGTCAAAATAATCATCGCACACAAACGCCCACATGCCTGGCATTGTGCCGAAAACTTTTCTCATAGTCTCATATACCGTCTCGTTGCTGAGCTCAAGAGAAAAATCATTTATCTTTTCAAACAATTTATTTAGGTACGGTGCCGAGCCCAAATATGAGCAGATAAAATCAAAAACATTGTCTGTATTTTCGTTGCCGATATTTAAAAGCTTTGAGAAAAACATAAAAATATTTTTTTGGTCTATCTCAATATTGTCGCCGAAAAGCTCGCTGACAAGAAGAAGTCCCTTGTGCGCCGACGACATAAAAATTATTTTTTCAACATCGTTATAACCGTACTCTTCAAGATAAGCCATAGTCTGCACGCCGCCCATGCTGCACGGAATGAGTATGACCTTGTCGCTGCCGGTTTCTTCTTTTGCTTTTTTTACCGCCGTATTTAGTCCGCTTGCGTTGCCGCAAGGGTCAATTCTCCAGTCATAGTTATAAAAATAAACATTTTCCGCACCTATTTTATCGGCGCAGGTACCTGCAATGGCAATTTCCGGAACATCGTTTTCATAGTCGAAATCATAATTTGCAATTGACTCTTTATAGGTCGGAGTCGAAACATTGTCATATTTTGAATTACCGTTTTCATCGCACATAAAGCCGTCAAAAGTTTCTTCGAGAATTACGGACACCGCAGACGAAAGCTTTGAAATATCACTTGTCAAAATTGCCGAAGCAATGCCGACAACAGCTTTTGAAATTACGCTCGCATAATCTACCGTAGGCGGGAATACGGACTCTTCGTTATCTTCGCCCAAATTTTTGTAATAAGGTCTTGTGCCCACTCCGCCGACAATTATCACGGGCGTCACATCTTTTTTTGCCGCAAGCGCAGATAAAGAAAGACCCGTAACGGCTATCACAAGAGCCATGAAGATGCTAAGTATCTTTTTCATTCAAATCCTCCTCATTTAAACATCGAAATAAGCGTTTTTATAAAGCTTACGGCATAAATCACAATGCGCTCGGCGGGTTCTGTGCTTTCACTCTCTTTATTCAGTGTGAATGAGTCTATCTCGCGGTCTCCGTCCGTAGTGTAGGTTTTTACGTCTATGCTTTCGCCCGTCACATCAAGCAGCGAATACGTCGCGGTCTTTTCTCTGAAAACAAAGCGCGAATATCTGCTCTGCTCCTGCTTCGGCGTGCCGAAATTACTGCCGGAGGCGGAGGATGCCTGAAGATAGGTTGTACCCTCGCCGACCTTGCCGGAGCGCACGGGGTATGAGCAGGAATACATATGGTCGTTGCCGCTTAAAACAAGGTCTATAGAATATGTATCAAAAAGCGGTGCGAAAACGCTTCTCTCAAGCACGAATTTGCCGTCGCTTTGATATGCCGAATACGCGCTCAGATGAAGTGCGGCAATTCGCCATTTTGCTTTTGGATAAGCATCAATTGCACTTTTTATAAGCTTTGCCGCATCGGGCACATACATATCGTTTGAGTTGAGAATTATAAACAGTGCGTCACCGCGGCAAAAATAAAATCCGTTGCCCGCAGGTGAAGCGAGTTTTTCTTTTATTTGATTGGGATTTGCGGAATAATATGTATAGCACGGAAAATAAAAATCATGATTGCCTATGACGTTCACCAGCGGATAGCTGCGAAGCTCTTTGGGCGAAAGGAACGCCTTGTATTGCGTAAGGCTGTAGCCGTGCTCGGTCTGATCGCCTGCGGAGAGAATAAACGACGCGTCGGGTTTTCTCTCGGATGCCATGCGAACCGTTCTCTGCCAGCCGCAGGTGTCGTTTATCAAAACGTTTTTATCCTTGGGGTCGCCCGATCTGCCTATTTGAGAATCGGAAACAAAGATAAAAGAGAAATTATCTTTGCTGCCGATTTTAAAGCTTTCGGGTTCGCTCCAAGCACCGTTTTCGGTATAAGAATACCAATAGGTTTCATTTTCTTCAAGTCCCTTTGCATAAGCCTTGTTTGAGCGGCGCAAAAGAACGGTGCTTTTGCTCTCGACCGAAATATTTTCGCTGTCTTTCATATCGCTGTTTTTGCTGATTTTAAGCATGGGTTTTGCATCAAAAAAGTCGGACAGCCAAGAGAATGAAATGTCGTTAAAATTTTCGCCTACCGAGAGTGTGATAACAGAATTATCAGCCTGTATATCCTCCCACTCAAGGCGCGTTTTTTGAAGCTCGTCTTCTGTGAAAGTGAAGCCGGGCTCGGCAAAAGCCGTAACAGAAAATAAAAGTGACAATGCGAGAACCAAAGAAATGACCTTTGATATTCTTTTCATTTTATTTTTCCCCCGATAAATTTTTAAGGAAAATTATCGCCTGCCTGTATCCCTCAAAGCCGAGACCGCAAATTGTCTTTTTTGCCGCAAGGCTCACATAAGAAAATTTGCGAAAATCCTCACGCTGAGAAATATCGGATATATGAACCTCTGCCGTAGGAATTGCAACCGCTTTTAAAGCGTCAAGAATCGCAACGCTCGTATGAGTATATGCGGCAGGGTTTATAACGATGCCGTCAAATTTGCCGTAAGCGGATTGAATTTTATCGACTATCGCGCCCTCGTGGTTTGACTGAAAGCACTCGCACTCCACACCCTGCTCGTCGCAGGATTTTTTTATAAATTCAAGCAGTGTTTCATAATTTTGCGCGCCGTAAATCCCCGGCTCTCTTATGCCGAGCATATTTATATTCGGTCCGTTTATTATGAGAAATTTCACAGTATCTCTCCTTTTAATTTTTCGAGAATTTTTTTGCCGGTTATGCTCTCGTCCGGGTCAACGTCTATCGTGACATCGGCAAAGCCCTCATAAATCGGCTTTCTCTCTTTCTCTATTCTTTTAACTTCTTCAAGGCTTTTAGAAAGCGGACGTCCGTCCCTTTGAAGCAAGGACGCGTCCTTTTTAAGCAAAACAATTATGCTGTTTTGTTTTAAGAAATATCTGTTTTCTTCTCTCAAAACCGCTCCGCCGCCGGTCGCTATTATCACGCCGCTTTTTTTGCCGGCTTCGCAGGCAGATTTTGTCTCTTCGTCTCTGAAATATTTTTCGCCGTATTTTGAAAACATTTCGGGTATGGTTATTTTGCATCTTTCTTCTGTCATTAAATCGGTGTCAAAAACTTCTCTTTTAAGCTCTTGACCGAGAAAATTTGCCATTGTGCTTTTACCGCTGCCGGGCATACCTATAAGCACAATATTTCTGCGCGATTTTTCTATTTTTTTTACCGTCGATTCGATTTTTTCGCGCGGAATTTTATTTTGGATAAATTCTTCCGCCGACATATGTGCCTGAGCGACAAGCATATTGAGTCCGCCGGCATAGGGAATATTCAAATTTTTTGCGTCATACAAAATCGGCGTAAGCGAGGGATTGTATATGAGGTCAAACACTCCGCAAAGATTTTTAAAACGGCTTATGTCAATAACTTTTTCTCCGTTATTCGGGTACATACCGACAGGCGTTGCGTTGACTATCACCTGAGCCGAAGAGCAAACGTCATAGATATTTTGATAATTCACTTCTCCGCTTCTCGAAACAAAAATCACTTCTTTTGCGCCGAGGTCGCAAAGCACCGCTTTCACCGTGAGCGAAGCGCCGCCCGTGCCGAGTATAAGGCAGATTTTATCTTTAATTTGCACTCCGCTTTTTTCTATCATATAAGAAAAGCCGAAGTAATCCGAATTATCGCCGAAAAGCGTGCCGTCTTTTTTTATGGTTATTGTATTTACGCTGCCGATTTTTTCTGCCGCCGGCGAAAGAGCCGAGCAGTATTTTATAACGTCTTTTTTGTAAGGAATTGTAACATTAAGTCCGCTGAAATTTTTTTCTTCAAAAAATCCGTCAAGCTCCTGCGGTTCTTTTTCAAAAAGCAGATATTCATAATCGCAAAGCTCTGCGTGAATTTCGGGTGAAATGCTGTGAGAGAGTTTTCTGCCGAGAAGTCCGAAAGGTTTCATGCTCTGCCTCCTCAAGAAATCTCTGTGTAGGTGCCGAGATAATCAAAAAATTCAAGCTCCGAGTCAAGCTCGTTTATAAGGTCAGTAAGCTCGGGTCTGTAAACCGAAGCGGCAACGTCTATATAAAATTTAAACTCAAAATCTCTGCCGGGTATGGGTCGGCTTTCAAGCTTGCTGATGTTTATATCCACCGCTCTGAATTTTGAAAGCACGTCATAAAGAGCACCCGGTCTGTGAGGAGCTTTGAAAATAACGCTCGTCTTGTGTGCGCCGGGATAAATCTCAAGTTCTTTTGAAATGCAGATAAATCTTGTGTAGTTATTGTCGGTGTTCATAATGTCGTCTCTTATGCCGACAAGGTTATAAAGCTCCGCGCAATCGGGCGAGCCGATGGCGGCAATATCGTTTCTGCCGCATTTTGAAACATACTCTGCCGCGGCGGCGGTGTTTTCATAAACCGTAACCTTAACATCGCCCAAAGAAGAAATAAATTCGCTGCACTGCCTGATTGCCTGCTCGTGAGAAACTATCTCTTTTATATTCTCGAGCTTTGTGCCTCTTTTTGCAAGAAGGCTGTGATAAATTTTAAGCTTAACGCTTCTGACAATATAAAATTTATATTTGCCCAAAAGGTCATACACCGCATTGACCGTGCCTGCCGTGCTGTTTTCAAGCGGCAAAACACCGTATCTGCAATCTGAGTTTTCAACAGCTTTGCAGACGTCCTCCCAGGTTTTGTAATATTTTATATCGGGGTTATTAAAAAGCCTGTCGCACGCACTTTGAGAATATGCGCCCTCTACCCCCTGGCAAGCGACCTTTGCCGCCTGCGGAAAAAGCTGCGGAGTTTCTTCAAGCGCACGTTTCATGTTAAGAGTTATGGGCGACTCCGAAGACAGCTGCTTAAACTGATATGAACGGCTGAGCTGAAACATGGTTGAATACAAAATTTTTGCATACGAGCCTAAATCCTCGCTCACCTCGGAGCTTACGCGGTTGATTATATCGCGCTCTCTTTTTCTGTCATAAACAGCCATGTCGTTTTGGCGTTTATATTCTGCGACCTTGCCCGCAAGATTCATTCTTTTTTCAAAGAGTTTTGCAATGCTGTCGTCCGTTTCGTTTATTTCTTCTCTGATTTTATTTAAGTCGAGTTCCATTTTATCACCTGTTTAGCAAAAGATCTGCCATCACCAGAGCTGCCGCCGATTCAATAACCGGCACCGCTCTTTGAACTATGCACGGGTCATGCCGCCCTCCGATTACAAGCGGTTTTTCTTCACCCGAAGCGAGGTCGGCGGTAATCTGCTCTTTGGCTATTGAGGGCGTGGGCTTCATTGCCACTCTGAAAACTATCGGCATACCCGATGATATTCCGCCCAAAATTCCGCCGTGGTTGTTGGTTTTGGTTTTTATGTTTTTATCTTTATCAAAGCAAAATGCGTCGTTATTTTCACTGCCGAAAAGCGAAGCCGCCGCAAAGCCCGAGCCGAACTCAATGCCCTTAACCGCAGGCACACCGAAAACGCACGCGCTTATACGGTTTTCTATTCCGTCAAATATCGGCTCGCCCACGCCTGCCGGCACACCCGTTATAACACATTCGATTATGCCTCCGACGGAGTCGCCCTCTTTTTTGGCAGAGAGGATTTTTTCTTTCATTCTCTCGCCCGCCGCGTCGTTTATAACAGGGAACGGCTTTTTCTGTGCGGCTTTAAGCTTTTCCATATCGCCCGTTACGGGATCGGCTGTGTCGTCAAATTCATCTTTTATGCTGTAAATATGCGCGGCAACCTCTATGCCCCGCCTTTTTAATATCTGCATCAAAACTCCGCCCGCAAAGCAGAGCGGAGCCGTCATTCTGCCCGAGAAATTGCCGCCGCCGCGTGCATCATTATGGCCCGAATGTTTTATAAAAGCGGTGAAATCCGCGTGACCCGGTCTCGGGGTGTTTTTTAATTTGTCATAATCACCCGAGCGTGTATTTGTGTTTTTTATCACGGCGCATATCGGCGCGCCGCAGGTCATGCCCTCTGTTATGCCCGAAACTATATCGGGTATATCTGCCTCTTTGCGCGGAGTTGAAAATGCGTTTTGCCCCGGAGCACGCCGCGCCATGAACGAAAGAAGAGAGTCAATATCTACCCTTTCGCCTGCCGGCAAACCGTCTAACACACAGCCTATACTCTCGGAATGAGACTGACCGAAAACGGTAAGCTTTATATTGTCACCGAAACTGCAAGACATCGCATTTTCCTCCTAATAATTTAAAATCCTCAAAAAATGACGGATATGATTTGTTAACTGCCTCGGCATTTTTTATTGTGATGCTGCCGCCGTTTGACGAAGCAACCGCCATTGACATAACGATTCTGTGGTCGTTGAAGCTGTCCACCGTTCCTTGGTACTTTGCATTTTTGCTGCCGATTATTTCGAGTGCGTCGGGGTATTCTTTGACCTCGGCGCCGATATTTTGAAGCGAGTTTGTTATCGCGGCAAGTCGGTCGCTCTCTTTTATTCTGAGACGCGCGGCATTATAAATTTTTGTTTTGCCCTCGGCAAACGCCGCGGTGACCGCAAGCACAGGCACAAGGTCAGGGATTTGAGAAGCGTCTATATCGATGCCTTTAAGACCCGATGACGAGACCGAAACAAAGTCATCGCCCCATGTGACGTTTGCGCCGAAACCCTTTAAAACAGATACAATTTTCTTATCGCCCTGAAGCGAGTTTTTATATACTCCCTCATATTTTACATTGCCGTTTATCGCCGCCGCGCAAAGAAAGAACGCCGCGTTTGACCAGTCGCCGTCAGAAGAATAGACGCTGTTTTGCACCTTATAAAAAGAGCCGCTCGGCACAGAAAAAACATTGCCGTCTTTTTTTATGTCTATACCGTATTTTCTCATAGTGTCAACCGTCATGTCAATATATTTTTCAGATTCTACCGGCGGAATAACCGTTATTTTTCCTCCCCTGCCGAATATCGGCAAAGACAAGAGAAGCCCCGTAATATACTGAGAGCTGACATCGCCTCTTATTTCATACCGAGAGCCTTTAAGCTCGCCGCCGACCTTCAGCGGAAATTCGCCGAGCCGAGAAAATTCACAGCCGTTTTTCTCCATAACCCGTGCAAGGGGTTCCAGCGGTCTTTGCGAAAGCCTGCCGTGACCGGTAAACCGCGCCTCGGCACCGAGCGCCGCCGCAACGGGCAGCATAAATCTTATGGTGGAGCCGCTCTCGCCGCAATCGAGCAAAATATTCTTTTTGACCTCTTTTATCGGAACAACCGTCGCTCCGCCCCCGTCCCTTTTAATCTCCGCGCCAAGCGATACAAGGCAGGATATTGTTGCGTCTATATCCTGCGATGAACAGGCAAAGTTCACACGGCTCTCTCTGTCTGCCAAAGCGGCGCAGATGAGTGCCCTGTGAACGTCTGATTTTGACGGTATTGCAGAAATTTTTCCGTCTGTATTTTTAAGTGTAACCTTTGTATCCATGTTATACACCGCGCTTTATAAATTCAAGTACGTCGTTTGCATCTGTTTTTCTGAGCACACATTTGCCCATAACCTCGGGGATAACGAGGTTTATACTGCTGCCGGAACGTTTCTTATCATTGAGCGCAACCTCAAAAAGCTCTTCGGCAGAGAATTTGCACTCTGTGGGCAAAGCATTGTTTTTAAGTGCGGTGATTATATCGGCCGTGCAGTCCTCTTTTGACCAGCCCAAAAAATATGCGGCTTTTGCGGCTATAACCATGCCGATTGCCACTGCCTCGCCGTGTGCAACGGTGAAACCGCTGCACTTTTCAATCGCGTGACCTACCGTATGACCGAAGTTTAAGAGCTGTCTTTCGCCGTTATCATGCTCATCTTTTTGAACAACGTCTCTTTTAAGCTCAACGCACCTTTTGATTATGTGCTCAATATTGCCCTTGACGTCGCCGCTCTTTGTTAGATTAAAAAGGTCTTTATCAAATATAACGCCGTATTTTATGACCTCTGCCATGCCCTGAGCAAAGACCGCATCGTCTAAAGTATCAAGCGTTTCTATATCGCAAATCACGGCAGACGGCTGATAAAACGAGCCTGCAAGATTTTTGCCCGCCTTGAGGTCTATTGCAGTTTTGCCGCCCACAGATGAATCCACCGCCGCCAAGAGGGTCGTGGGTATCTGCACAAAGCGAACGCCTCTTAAATAAACCGCCGCCGCAAAGCCTGCCATATCTCCCGTTACTCCGCCGCCGAGGGCAACTACCGTGTCGCTTCTCGTTATTTTATTCTCTGCCATGCACTCAAGCAAAGATGAGAGTGTGTTAATGTTTTTTGACTCTTCTCCGTTTTTAAATATAAATTCGGCTGCGGTGAAGCCGGCGCTTTCAAAAGATTTTTTTACTCTTTCGAGGTAGAGCGGCGCAACCTTGTCATCGGTCACTATCATCGCCTTGCCTGCGGAAAAAATCTCGCCGCACATTTTGCCGGCAGAATCTAAAAGCGACTTGCCTATAACAACGTCATAACTGCCCGAGGCTTCAATTCTTACTGTTTGAGGCACCCTTATCAGCCCTTTCTTTTTTCTGTGTTCCGTCGCGCAAAAGCGCAATCAGCGCATCGGCGTCGTTTGCTTTTATCGCGTCGCTGTATTGCTTCAAATTCTCTATAAGCGTATCTATTTCAAAAATTATATTCTCTCTGTTTTCTAAAAACAGCTCCGTCCACATCGGCTCGTTCAGCCTTGCCACACGCGACAAATCCTTGTAGCTGCCTGCCGAAAATCCGCGCTGATCCAAAGCATTCGGGCTTTTGACGTATGCGTTTGAGATTATGTGCGGCAGCTGCGAGGTGTAGCCGATAACACGGTCATGCTGCTCGGGTGTTGTGAACTGAACTCTGCCGAAGCCCGTTTCAAGAAAAAGGTCTCTCGCCTTTTCTCTTGTCTCAATGCTTGTTTTATCCTGCGGAGCGAGAAGCATTGTGGCGCCCTTATAAAGGTTTGCTCTCGAATGTCTGAAACCCGAAAACTGCGTGCCCGCCATGGGGTGACCGCCGATAAACTCAAAGCCGTTTTCATCCGCAACAGGATAAAGCTCGCGGCAAACCACCCTTTTTGTGCCGCCGCAATCTATGACTATTGCGCTTTTTTTGAACTTTTTGGCATTGTTTTTTACAAAATCTATAACTCCCTGCGGATATGCCGCGACAATAACAAAATCGCACTCGCCTATATTCTCGTCACCGAGAGCACCGTCAACAGAGCCGACAAGCTCTGCGGCATAAATCTCGCTGAGCTTTATATCATAGCCCAAAACAGTATGTTTTGTGTTCTCTTTTAACGCTTTTGCCATTGAGCCGCCTATAAGCCCAAGACCGACTACTCCGATTACCATAATACACCCTCCGTCAACCTATCGACTTGCCTACTGCGCCGAGCACTTTTTCCACATCTTTTGAAAGAGAATCAAACTCACTCGGTGTGAGTGCCTGCGGACCGTCACACAAAGCGTGTTCGGGGTCGTTGTGAACCTCTATCATTATGCCGTCCGCGCCTATTGCCGCCGCCGCAAGCGAGAGCGGATGAACCATAGCCGCGATACCTGCCGCGTGGCTGGGGTCAACGATAACAGGCAGGTGAGTCATTTTTTTGAGCATGGGCACGGCAGAAATATCAAGAGTGTTTCTTGTTGCGGTCTCAAAGGTGCGTATGCCTCTCTCACAAAGAATCACTTTCTCGTTGCCGCCTGCCATTACATATTCGGCACTCATCAAAAGCTCCTGCAAGGTGTTGGCAAGACCTCTTTTAATAAGCACGGGCTTGTCGGTTTTGCCGAGCTCTTTAAGAAGCTCAAAATTTTGCATATTGCGCGCACCGACCTGAAAAACGTCCACATCTTTAAAAAGTTCTATGTGTGAGGCGTCCATTATTTCCGTCACTATCGGAAGACCCGTTTTTTTCTTTGCGGCAAGAAGGAGCTTTAAGCCCTCTTCTCTCATGCCCTGAAAAGCGTATGGTGAAGTTCTGGGCTTGAATGCGCCGCCGCGAAGAAGACCTGCGCCCGATTTTTTTACATCTTCGGCAATGGAGCATATCTGCTCTTTTGACTCAACCGAGCACGGGCCTGCAATAAGCTGAAAATGACCTCCGCCGATTTTAACGCCGCCTATATCCACAACTGTGTCTGCCGGGTGAAATTTTCTGTTTGCATTTTTATAAGGCTCCGTTATTCTTGTGACATTTTCTACCATGCTGAGACCCTGAATCAGGTCTGTGTCAAGTCTGCTTGTGTCGCCCACAAGGCCAACTATTGTCACGCTCTCGCCCTTGCTGATATGCACTTTTATGTTTTGGCTGTTGAGCCATGCGGTGAGTGTATCGAGCTGTTTTTTATCTGTGTCTTTTTTTAATGTGAGTACCATAATTTTTCCTCCTGATAAATAAAAAAGGTTCCGCGGCGTTTCGCCGCGGAACCCAAAGCTTTTATATGCTTTCAGTTTTTGTTTTAAGCCGCAGGGAAACAGACCTTATCAGTTGAGCCGATAAAGTAAAAGTAATAATATTCAGATGCGTTAAAAAATCTGAGCATTTTTCTGTCTCCTTGTTGTTTATGCAGTGATTGTAGCACTTTAAAGCGCTGATGTCAACACTTTTTTCAAAAAATATTAAATTTGTTCAAAAGAACCGAAAATCCGATATAAAAGTTCTGCTATTCGTCTTGATTTTTATTTTGCTTTGCCGCAGACACTTTTTCTTTGCGAATATAACCGAGCACCGCCGAAGCGGCAACCGCAACTGCCGAAACAGAGCCCAAAACAATATACAGCTTTTTGTTTTCTTCACTTCTGCTCGGCGGTACGGCAGTGAAATCATCTGTAAGCACGCTGCCGTTTTCATCTGTTAAAGACTGCCGCGCCTCGCCCTCGCCGCTTTGCAAAACGGTATTTTTAACACTTTCGGCAAGTTTATATGTGAAATCGTTGCCTGCGCGCGCCGATGTGCCGCGCTTTTCAGTTGCGGCTTCTTTTGTCTTTTTTGAAGCGGAGCTTTTCTCCGTCGCGTTTTTATCGCTCCGGCTTTCGACCGCCTCGCCGAAATCAACAGTATAAAGATTTGAACTTTTGCCGTAAGTATCAATTATTCTCAATTTTAGGTTTCCGCGAGAGGCAAGCCGAGCTTTGACTATTTCGGCCTCTATCACCGCATTTTTTGAATAATCATACCAGCTTGCCGCTGTTTTAACGGCATAAGAGTCATCGGTACATCTGTATGTTCCGTCGGCACTCAAATATATCTCTGCACCGCCGCAAACAGACACGGTTGCACCTGCAAGGTTCAGATCGTTTATATTGCCGTATTCTATGCCTATGCACAAAAAGATTTTATTCTCTTCGGGCACTGTTACAATTCGTACATAGGCAAATTTTACATCATTGCCGAAATCATCGGGAACTTCAAGAAAGTGAAGCTCGCTGTCGCTCCACTCGGCATTGCCCTGCCTGCCGTCAATATTTATGCACTGTGCAGAAAATGCCGTAATCCATATTATTGCCATAATTACCGCAGCAAAAATGACCGATTTAATTTTAACGTCCTTCATCTCTCAAAATTCAGTTGATTTTAAGAGTGATTATTTCAAACGGCTTTGCCTTGAAGCTGACTTTGTTTCCGCAAACCTCGGGCACGTCCGTTTCATTCTCCATAAGGTCGCAGATTTTTGCACTCTTTATATCAAAGCCGAAATCAAGAGTTACATCTGTGTGCTTGTTAAAGCATTCATAGCCTCTGACTATCACAGAGCCGCTGTCCTCTGCTTTTTTGACGGTTTCTATTATAAAATTGTCGGCACTGCATTTTACAAATGAATATTCATCGGGCAAAGAGCCGCTTTGTCTTCCGATTTTTTGAGCGGTCATGGGAATATTCAAATCATATGCAAGCTTTATCGTACCCGCCTGCCTGTAATCCCCGGCGTGTGGATAAAGAGAGTAGGTAAACGAATGCAATCCCTTATCGGCATCCGGGTTAGGCTCGGTTGCACATTTGAAAAGAGAGAGCTTCATTGTGCCGTCCTTGACGTTGTGACCGTATTTGCAGTCGTTCATAAGGCTCACTCCGTAGCCGTAGTCGCCCATATCCATAAACTTGTGTGCGCAGACCTCAAATTTTGCCGCGTCCCATGATGTGTTTCTGTGGGTGTTGCGCTGAATTGTGCCGAACTGAATATCATATGTTGCTTTGTCGGTGTTCACATCAATGTCAAAAGCCGCTTTTACCATATAATGCTCCTGCTTCCAATCGGCAAGGGTGACAAAATCTATTCTCGGGCTATGCTCATAGAAGCATATCTTTTGGCTGAAGTCGGAGTCAAGAAATTTTCTTTTTACGATAATTCCGAATCTTTCACCCTCGTCAAAGGTCTCTGTGCCCTCAACGGAGTTTATCTCATACATTTTATCCTCATAGTAATTTGAAAGCTCCCAGGCGTCATACTGATAAGGATAATCCTCATAAGCCTCAATAACATTTGCCCTGCCGCCGTCTCTTAAAACCTCGCGGCGGTTGAGCTTGTCATAAAGTCTCTTTATAGAATAATCATCGGCAAATTCGACGGTATAATATTTTGTCTCGAGAGTCTTATCTTTAAAAGTATAATCTGCCTTGACCTTTTCGGGTTTAATAACCTTGTAGCCCTTGGGCGGAATATTCTCGGCATACACGGCTTCTCCGTCAACCTCCACCGCACCGAAGCCCACGAATGAGTTGGGGTTGAATACAAGCACGCCGCCGTCTGTGCCGATGTTGTCGGTTATCGCTTTCTTTGCGGATTTTAGCACGCTGCCGCCTTTTTCAAAAACAACGGCATAATCTTCATCGCTCTTGTCATAAACGGGCTTAATTGAAGAGCCGGGTATAATATCATGGAACTGGTTGAGAAGAATTATCTTCCAGCCCTCGTTTAGCTTTTTCTGCTCGTACTCATGACCCGTCAAAAGCTTTGCCATGCAAGAGAGAAGCTCTGCATTCTCATAAAGGAACTCGCTTTTTCTGTTATTCTTTTTATTTTTTGCAATGGAGGTATATGTACCTCTGTGGAACTCAAGATAAAGCTCGCCCACCCATTTCGGCAGCCTCGGGTCATCCTCAAGCTTTGTGCGTATTCTGTCAAGATAATCGCCTGCAAACTCGATTTTTGTGCGCGGAATACCGGGAAGCCCTTTTTTCATTCTTTCGTGGTATTCAAGCTGAGCGTCCTCGGGTCCGCCGCCGCCGTCTCCGTGACCGAAAGTTATTATCGTGTTGCTGTTAAGCTCTTTAGGCTCATAACGCACATAAGAGCCTTTTGCATAGGACGGATTAAGCCCGGAGGTATAAACAGTTACTATATGGTGATTATCCGCAAAATTTTTAGGCTGACGGAGCAGATCCTGTGCCGTTAAAAATGCGGTGAACACCTTTGAGCCGTCTATGCCGTACCAGTTAAAATTGTCGTACGGCATACGGTTAAATTCGTTCCAAGAAATTTTTGATGTCACGAATGTATCGATACCGCACTTTTTAAGTATCTGCGGCATTGCCGCGCTGTAGCCGAAAACATCGGGCAGCCAAAGAATATGATTTTCTTTGCCGAACTCATCTTTGAAAAATCTTTTGCCGAACATAAACTGGCGAACAAAGCTCTCGCCGCTTATGAGGTTGCAGTCCGCTTCAAGCCACATACCGCCCTCGACCTCAAACCTGCCCTGCTCCACAAGCTTTTTGACCTCGGCATAAGTCTCGGGGGATTCCTCTTTTAAAAACTCAAAAAGCTGCGGCTGAGATGACATAAATTTATACTCCGGGTATTTTTTCATCATCTCAACAACAGATGAAAATGTGCGCTGCACCTTTTCCTTGGATTGACGGTAAGTCCAGCGCCACGCAACATCAATATGTGTATGACCTATGCACGAAACGACCTTGCCGTTATCCTTGCAGCACTTGCCGTAAAACTCCGTTTCAAGATATTCATTTGCCTTCTTGACGCTTCTCAAAAATCCCTCGGAGCCGGGGGCGCGCCAATCAAGCATATTTATCGCGGCATAAAGATGATTTACCGTTGTGACATATTCGTTTGAGAGCTTATCGAGTACAGGCAGAGCGTCAAACGGAGCTGCGATGTTGTAATAAAGCTTTTCGGTCTCGCGCTCAAAAACGCAAAGCTCACAGTAAAACTCAGACTTTTCGCCAAACGGCGCCGAATAAGCATAAACGTGTATATCCTGCTCTTTTTTTGTGCTGTCAATCTTCAAATAGCGGTGATTCGAGTCCATGCCGCGCACAAATTTTCCGTCAACATAAGCCATATACTGAGGGTCCCAATCGCTATCGTCCTCGGGTGTTGAGGCTATATAAAGCTCCGCGTCCGAGCCGACAAGCTCATCGGGTATTCTGAGCTTTGTATAAAACCAGCGGTGCTCCTCCGGATTCATTCCCCAGCGGTCATACTCACCGAAGCTTCTCCATTCTTCGGTCACTTCGGGAACGGTGTTATCCGTTTTATAGCCGCACTCCATGGTTTTTATATCGGTAATTTTTATTCTAACCGGCGTAATTTGCTTTTTAATATTCAAAAGCATAGTTTCTATCTTTTGAACTGTGCGATCATTCATCATGGCAAAATATCATCCTATCAATTCATAGATTTTTTCAATTTCTTTTTTGAAAGAGTAGTCCTCATTTTTTATGTTTTCGGCTATCTCTCTCTGCAAGTCCGCATTTTTTATAAATTCGGCAATTCCGTCCGCGCATTTTTCATTTTCAAGCGGAACTATAACGCCGTCATATCCGTTTTTTATTTGGCTTTTTGCAGTCGAATAATTTGTTATTGCAACCGGTTTTGAAAGAATCAGCGCCTCATTCACCGTGACGGCGTTGCCCTCAAAGCGCGAAGGCTGAATGTAAAAATCACATTCTTTCATATATGGGTACGGGTTTGATTTTTTGCCGAGCAATATGACATTTTCTTTCATTCCCGATTTTTCTATGCTGTCTTTTATAAGCTCGGTATCCGTACCGTAGCCGATAATGTACCACTTGACGTTTAAGCCGTGCTTTTCTCTTAGATATTTGCATATAAAAGGCAAATTGTCAAAATTCTTTGCCGTGCAAAATCTGCCGACCGAAAGAAGCCTTATACTGCCGTCGCGCGGCATTTCGCCCGACACGTCAAATTCCGCGGCTTTTTCTTTTATAAACTGCGACGGGTGCATATTTTTTATAACCGTCAGCTTATCCCGAAGCTCGGGGAAAACCTTTAAAAAGCTGTTGCTCACTTCGTCCGAAATAGATATTATGCGGTCAAAGCCGCTCCACATTTCGAGTTCGGATTTTCGGTCAATTTCCACCGCGCTGTAATCTGTATGTATCCATGCGACTTTTTTCTTTGCCTTTGTTTTATGCAAAGCGTAATAATGCGGAGTCAAAAAACTTATGACAAGGTCATATTCCTCATCCGAAATCATCGGCATATATTTATAGGTATATTTCTGCGAATAATTTATAAACACGTCAAAACCGTTTTTGTGCCCTGCCTCGGCGGTAAAATCCGCAGCTTTCTTTTTACCCAAAAACCTGCCGAAAGCTACGCCGAAACAGCCATTTTTCAAAACCTGCAAAGCAGATATGCCCATGCAGGCATAATGCTTTTCTTCATTTAAAATGTTGATATTTTTCGGGATATAATCATAAAGCTCGCCGAAATGACGTTCAAGAAAAAGGTCAACACTGTATTTTGAAGTGTCTATATTGTTAAGAAGCCCCAAAAGTGCGCGTTCCGCACCGCCAAGCTCCATAGTATGAGAAACTATCAGAATTTTTTTCATTTTTTCACTCCCATACGCCGATTTTTAATATTATAAACTGCCGCATATAATTAGTCAATACAGCTTTAATCCCATAACTTGTAATTATATAGTGCTTTTTTACAAATTGAACGCATATTTTATGAACAAATTGACGTTTTTTAATCTCGCTCGCAAAATTTTACAAAATTCGCGCGAAATAACAGTATAAATGTATTATTCTATAATTAAAGGAGGTGAATTAGGCTGTCTGGGATGTTATGTGAGAAATATTCCAAACATGGGGTTTATGAACAGTTTCTGCAAAAACAAATCCGATGACGGAGAAGGTTCCCTAGCCGAAGACGGCGGACCTTCGGCGATTATGCCCTTTTCCGTGGCTCTACCCTATAAATTGGGTCAAAGCGTGTGGTCAGTATGCAACAAGATAGTACGGGAATACACAGTAATCGGCTTTCGCTATGATTGCTCGGGTATTTCGGTTGACCTGCTGAACACCAAAGACGCCCGTGATATTCTTAACACGGATACGTCGTTTCTTTTTCTCAGTGAAGAAGAGGCGAGACATAGGGCATAGCAGACCTTCATGCTTTTGGCATTGAAGCAACAGATTCGCGGTGCAAACCACACTGCGAATCTCTTTTTGTGCATAAATAAAGAAAAGCTATAATTCATAGTTCGGCATATACACGCCGTTTATGAATATAGCTTTTCGGCAAATGTGTCCGTGCCGAATTTTACCATTCGTATTTTGTAAGCTTGCCCTCGCACAAAAGCTCCGGAAAATCCCACCGGCGCAAAACCTCATAAACCGCTATCGCAACCGAATTTGAGAGGTTGAGACTCCTTGCCGAGGAATCGTTTATCATTGGTATACGCACGCATTTTTCGGGATTGTCGTGCAAAAGCTCCTCCGGCAAGCCCTTTGTTTCTTTGCCGAAGAAAAGATAGGAATTATCGGGGTAGTCAACATCGGAATATCTGTTTTTTGCCTTTGTCGAAAAGAAATAGTAACTGCCCTTATTTTTTTCAAAAAAATCATCAAGATTTTTATAATAAGTTATATCAAGCAAATGCCAGTAATCAAGCCCCGCACGCTTTAATTTTTTATCGTCGATTTTAAAGCCCATCGGCTCGATTATATGCAGCCTTGCGCCCGTTGCGGCACAGGTTCTTGCTATGTTGCCTGTGTTTTGCGGAATTTCGGGTTCAACCAAAACAATATTTAATGTAGACATTTTTTATCTTCCTTTCGGGATATGCCGAGGTTTAAAGGGCAAAATAATAAAAAACAAACGGGAGGGAAAAACATGAAGAAAAAAGCTTCAGCCGTTATAAAAGGCGTTGGTATAGGCATGATAGCCGGAGGTGCGACAGCGGTTGCCGGCAGCATGATGATGGGCTCGGGATCGAGCCGCAAATACCGCAAAATGGCAAACAAAGCCGCTAAAACAGCCGGTGACATCATGGACTCTATAAGCCACAGCATAGGTATGTAACCTGTCACATTCGGCACAAAAGCCAAAACAAAACAATGCTATAATTCACATCAGATATTTAAAACCGAGATGTGAATTATAGCTTGATTTTTAATTAAAGCGATTCATCGCTTCATCTGTTTTTGACTGTGTTATGAGCCTTATTGCTTCACAGGCGTCCGAAACCGCTTTTTTTAATTCCTCAAGTTCATCTTTTTTGAAGGTTGAAAGCACCCAGTCCGCAAGGTCATAATCGGGGTGCGGCTTTGCGCCTACGCCGACCTTAACTCTCGGAAATTCATTGCTTTTAAGATGATATATTATGCTTTTTATTCCGTTATGGCCGCCGTCAGAGCCTTTGCGGCGTATTCTTATTTTACCGCACGGCAGAGAAATATCGTCAAAAACAACAATTATATTTTGCGGCGGTATCTTATAAAAGCCCGCCGCCTCTCTGACAGCCTCGCCGCTGTTATTCATAAAAGTCTGCGGCTTCATAACTATACAACGGTGGCCGCCGATTTTCACATCGCCCAAAAGAGCCTTGTGCTTTATTTTGTTTATTTTAAAATTTTCCTCAACGCAGAGCCTGTCCAAAGTCAAAAAGCCTGCGTTATGGCGCGTGTATTCATACTTCTCGCCGGGGTTGCCCAAGCCCACAATCAAGAACTCGGGCGCCGAGGCGTAGGAAAAATCTTTTTTCTTTAAAAACATAGTATTCCTTTATCAGCCGTTAATATTCATTGCATAGGTTGTAACGCTGCTCCAATCGTCAATATCGGATTCGGAAGAATCGATAAATGTGTACTGAAGCTTTATTTTAAGCTTTTTGAAAGCCTCTTCAAAAGCTTCATCCGAATCGTATTTTGACATATCGGCTATACCGTAAATTTCAATATTCATGGCGTTGCCGGGGCCTATCGAATACTCTGCGCCGAGCTCGCTCTTGACCCAAATTCCGTTTTCGCCGTTGTTCTCTGCTTTTATAAAGCTGCACGCGAGCTGTTTGTCGGATTTATTCTCAATATACTTCACAATATAAAATGTGCGCCAATTTTCGGGCTTGTCGGTGATGTCTTTTATATCGTCATCTGTCATGCCGTCCTCTTTTTTATCGGAGTTTATAAAAGAGTCTTTAATTGTCTGCGAAATTTTTTCGTCCTTTGCGATAACCTGCGGAATATTGACCTTGTCAACGTCCACAACCTCGGTGTACTCTTTCTTTTCACCGGTTTCTTTATCGGTGTAGCTGTGAGTATAAATTACCGTTCCGTTTTCTTCTTTCATATCGCCGAAGTCAACAACTCCCGCGTCCTTACCGCCGGAGCCGTCCTTGCCTTTTGAGCAGCCGAATGTACCGAGCAAAACCGAAAGAATTATCAGAAAACTCATTATTTTTATAAAAGTATTTTTATTTTTCATGTTTATATTCTCCTTATTTCTGCCATTTATAAGGTTTTTTGGACGTTACCCAGCCTTTTTTGATTGTCTGACGCGATCTTGCAAGCGCAAGTGAATCCTTCGGCACATCTTCTGTTATAACCGAGCCTGCCGCGGTGTAGGCATTGTCGCCGACCTTAACGGGTGCAACAAGGTAGGTGCTGCAACCGATAAACGCATTGTCGCCGACAACCGTGCGGTTCTTTTCGCGTCCGTTAAAGTTGACAGTGGCACAGCCGCAGCCGACATTGATGTTTTTGCCGAAATCCGCATCGCCGATATAGGTGAGGTGAGAAATTTTGGTCTCATCGCCGATATTGGCGTTTTTAAGTTCAACGAAGTTGCCGACTCTTACATCCGCGCCGACATCGCAGCCGGGTCTTATTCTGACGAACGGGCCTATCTGTGCGCCCGACCTTACAAGTGAAGAATAAACCTGTGTGTTGTTAAGCTCAACGTCGTCTTCTATTTTTGAATTGTCAACAATGCTGTTTGGGCCTATCAAACAGCCGCTGCCGACAACGGTTTTGCCCTTTATTATTGTGCCCGGCAAAATTTGAGTGTCAACGCCGATTTCCGCCTCCGGGTCTATCATAACGCCGTCAATGCAGGGTATGCTTACGCCGCTTTTCATTATTTTTGTCAGCACGCTTTTGCGCGCTATTTCGTTAAGCTCATAAAGCTGAGCGCGGTCGTTTGCACCCAAGACAACATCGGGAGTTTTTGAAACATAAGCCGCCGCCTTGCCGCCGTTTGAGAGAATAATCTCTATCGCGTCGGTGAGGTAATATTCTTTGCTCTTATCGTGAGAAGATGCAAGAATATCGAGTGCCTTGAGGAGTGCGGAAGAATCAAACCAAAACGCTCCCGAATTAACTTCGTTTATCTGTTTTTGGGTGTCGTTTGCTTCTTTTTCTTCTACAATCGCTTTGAGAAGGCCTTTTTCGTTTCTCTCTATTCTGCCGTAGCCGAAAGGATTTGCAACCTTTGCGGAAATTACGGTTGCGGTGTTGCCCGTTTCACAGTGGAAGTCGAGTGCTCCGCTTATCGTGTCGGCATCCATCAAAGGTGCGTCGCCGTTTAAAACGAGGACGTTGCCGGGCGTGTGCGCCTTTATAAAATCACGCGCCTGCATAACTGCGTGACCCGTACCGAGACGCTCCTGCTGCAAAACGGTCTCTATGCTGCCGTCAAGATGGTCTTTTAATATTTCGCTCTTGTAGCCCGTAACAACGCAAACCTCTTCCGCTCCGCCTTTTTTCGCCGCGGAAACCACCCAATCTATCATGGGTTTGAAAAGAACCTCTGCCATTGCTTTAGGTTTTGAAGACTTCATTCTTGTTCCCTCACCTGCGGCAAGGATAACTGCACATTTATAATTCATAAACAGAACCTCCGAAAAAATTTTATACGGAAAGTATATATATAATTATCGCACAAAACAATGCGAAATACAAGTAATAATTTGCGCTCGGAGCAAGCTGCGTCGCAAAGAGCGCAGAGCCGTCGTTTTTTGCCGTTTATATATATGAATTTTGCGGTAATTGCGCCGTGAGCCAACTTGTATGGCAGCGTGCCTATGCACCGCCGCCGGCAATATCAAATTGGGATATTCCACCTCATCAGTCACTTTGTGACAGCTTCTCCTCGAGGAGAAGCCGATTTTGAAGCTATCCTCAGTGAAAACGCAGAGCACATATCGCCTCCACTTTAGGGGAGGTGGATTCGGCGCTTTGCGCCGAAGACGGAGGGGTTAAAGTTTCATCAAAAATTGCATCACTCATTACAAAAGCTCAAATAATTTGCAATAAAACGTTGACAAAGCAAGCCAAATAAAATAAAATCAAGATGTATATTAAACTGCAGGAGGGAGTTTTATGAAAAAGATATTTAAAAGAATTTTATCAGCACTTTTAGTGGTAGTATTACTTATCGGCATAGCACCGATAGGCGGATTTGAGCTTTCTACGAAAGTAAGCGCAAAAGACATTTCATCATGTAAAGTCGGCGACATAATTGAGTTCGGTTCATATCCTCAGAGCAAGATTACAGACAGCGACCTTATCGCAAAAATAGAAGCCGTAGGCAAGAGCATTTCTTGGGTAGACTATAACTACTACATCGGCACAGGCACTTCGGATGACGGCAACATGAAGCCCGTTGACGGTATGATGCTTTATAAGGATATCCCTTACAATGGCAGCAAATACCGGGCAGTTAAAATAAATCAATACCGTCCGTATCGCACAGGCAACACCTCCTCAGAAACATATCAATACGACAACGGTTATAACAAAGGCAATATATATTATTTTAAATACGAACCTCTCTCATGGCGTATTCTTGACCCTTCGGAGGGCTATGTTATGTGCAATCAAATTATTGATTCGCAGGCTTATCAGAATTTTATTTATTATAACGGCAGTGAATACTACAACAGTGAGGCTTGTGAGAATTATGCTTCCGACTGGGTGACAAGCTCACTCCGTCAGTGGCTTAATAACAGCTTTTATAAAACGGCTTTTTCTGAAGAAGAGAAATCACAAATCGGAACATCGCATCTCGAAAATAAGAGTAAACATTCAAGCACATATGACAGCGCAGATACATACGACAAAATTTTTCTCATCTCATATTATGACGCAGCAAACAGTGCATACGGCTTCGATTCATCAAGCGATGCCAATGACGCGGCACGACAGCTTAAAGGCACAGATTACGCAAAGTGTCAGGGATTATATGTAAGTTCGAGTTACGACGGACCTTCTTGGTGGCGGCTTCGTTCGCCCAACAATTCCTACGGTGCAACCGAAGTCGTTCTCGGCGGCTGGGTGTACGGCTACTGCGGTGCCGGTGACACTGACGGAGGCGTCGTTCCGGCTTTTAAATTCAATCCAAAATCCACACTTCCGAATAAAATCGGTGATATAAACACAGACGGAAAGATAAACTCCGCCGATGCATTGCTTGTTTTGCAGTCATCAATGGGTGTAATAACCTTGACCGACACACAAAAGCTGCTTGCAGATGTAAACGAGGACGGAAAAATAAATTCTACCGACGCTCTTTTGATTTTGCAGTACGCAACCGGCAAAATAACCTCTTTCAAATAATTTTTAAACCGTGTGAATTTTTTGTTCACACGGTTTTTTGCGGTATAGATTGGTGTGCCCACACCGCCGCCGGCAAACCGTGAGACTTCACCTCATCAGTCACTTCGTGACAGCTTCTCCTCAAGGAGAAGCCGATTAGCCGCACATTGCCTCCCCTATATGGCGCCTATGCACCGCCGCACCGCTTCGCTGCCTATATGGGAGTCTAGGCAAGCCGCCGTCACCGTCCGCACCCGTAAAATTCGGAGCAACCGTGCCATGAGCCGCCCCCGCCGCAAACTATTGCAATTTTTTTCGTTTTGTGAGATAATTATTTTTAATCTTGATTTACACCGGACGGGAGGGACTTTTAATGAAAGACATAGATCCGAAAGAGCTTGAATATCTCGGCACCGTGCGCGGTTTTATAGACAAAGAGATATTAAAGCTTAAAAATCTCTCGCAGGAGCTTGAGGACAAAATAATGGCCGAGGGCAAAAAATTCTCGATGGACGACCCGTTTTTGTCCGTCTACGGCGGACCTGCTTTGACCGATTTGCATTACAGCATCGAAAGAAAAATTCAGCGCTCCGAGAATGCCAAGCAAGAGGCTTATTTTCTCGGAAAATTAAAAAGTCACCCGTATTTTGCGCGTGTTGATTTTAAAGAAGAGGACTGGCCGAGCGAAAGCTTTTATATCGGCATAAAAAGCCTTTTTGACGAAAAAGAAATATCCCCCTACGTCTATGACTGGCGCGCTCCCGTTGCCTCTCTTTTTTATGAAGAATTTGACGACGGCAAGGCGTGGTATGACGCACCCTCCGGCAGGATAGAGGGCGAGCTTGAGAAAAAAAGGCAGTATAAATTTGAAAACGGCGAGCTTGTCTATTGCTTTGACAGCGACATGAAAATAGACGACTTCATTTTGCAGCAGGCTTTGAGCGAAAGCTCAACAGACCGGCTTAAAGTTATTGTCGGCAGTATTCAAAAAGAGCAAAACAGAGCCATAAGATTCGGCTGTGATAAAAATCTTGTAATCTGCGGTCCCGCAGGTTCCGGCAAAACCTCGGTAGGTTTTCACCGCCTTGCGTATATGCTTTATCGCCACAGAGAAAATTTATCCTCCGCGCAGATAGTTATGCTCACAGGCAGTGACATTTTTGCAAGCTATGTATCGGATATTATCCCCGAGCTCGGCGAAGCGCCGATTAAGGATATGAATATTTATTCTCTTTTATCCGAAATTCCCGGCGAAAACCGTTTGCTTGATTATTATGAGCAAGCGGAAGCAATCATGTGCGGCGACGGCGACAGGGCAGAAAAAATCAAAATAAAATACTCTGCCGAAGCAGAGGAATTTATTAAAAACTATACCGAAAAAATGAGTTATTCGGTTTCGGATTTTTCTCTTTACGGCGATATTGTTTATAAAGGAAGTGCTCTTTCGGGTTATTTAAAGCGCAGGAACTCGCTCCCGTTCCCGGAGCTTCTCGCCGCGGCGATAACATATGCGGAAGAAAAAATTGACGCCTATTTCAGCGAAAATTATGAAAAGATATATGAAATTGCCGACAAGCAAAGCAGTATTCTCGACAACACGGGCGAATATATCGAAAGCATGAAAAAAGAAATCAAGCTTGATGTCAGAAAAAAGCTTGAGACAGAGCTGGATACCGACGACAGGCTCACCCTTTTGAACATATATAAAAGATATGAAAAAAATGTGCTCAAAAAAGACGTTTTATCGTCCGGTTTTAACTCCGACCTTGAAAACGGCGTGCTTAAATTTGAGGACGCATTGCTTATACTTTATATACGATGCCTTTTGGGCAAGGTGAAAAAATTTAACGACGTCCGTCATGTACTCATAGACGAGGCGCAGGACTGCCCCGCTCTTCAGCACAAAATAATAAAAAGTCTTTATCCGAGGGCGACTTTTACGATTTTAACCGACCCGAAGCAGGCAATTGTTCCGCTAATCAACACACCGAGTCTTGATGAAATATGCGGCATTTATTCGGCTGAATTGTTGGAGCTCAAAAAGAGCTACCGCTCAACAAAGCAGATAAGTCTTTTTGCGAAAGGGCTTCTCTCTTCGCCGGATTATGAAACATTTGACAGAAGCGGCGATGAGGTCTTAATAAAAGAATCGGATGATATAATTAAGCTCATAAAAGAAGAAAAAGAAAAGGCAGACGGCTCTTTTTGCGTTATCACAAAAACAAGTGCCGAGGCAAGGCACATATACAATGAGCTTATTAAAGACACCGACATTGAAATATATGACGATAAAGATAAATTCTTTTCTGATAAAGCCGCGATTTTACCGGTCGTATACTCAAAAGGTCTTGAATTTGACAACGTGCTGATTATAAATTCAAAAGACGGCGGCTTTGCGGGCGAAGAAAACAAGCCGTATCTTTATATGGCGGCAACAAGAGCTTTGCACAGTTTAAAAATTATAAACACCAAATAAATTAAGGCTATGTCAGAAACCTGTCATAGCCTTATATCGTTATCGGGTCTGTATTACAGTTCTTTGGCAAGCGAAACGATTATGTCAACGCACTTATCCTGACCGATTGCGGAGCTGTCGAGGGTCAGGTGGTAATTCTGTACCTTACCCCACTCCCTGCCCGTATAGTGGTTATAATTGACCCTTCTTTTCTTGTCTTTTTCGTCAAGTCTTTTTTCGGGGCTTTTTTCGGATTCGCCGTAAAGTCTTACAATTCTGTCTGCTCTGTAAGCCTTGTCTGCGTGTATAAACACATTGAGGCAATCGTCACGACCCGCCAAAATGGCGTCGGCGCATCTGCCGACTATTACGCACGGCTCTTCTTCTGCGATTTTAAGAATAACGCCTCTTTGAATATTCCACAAAAAGTCCGAGGCCGACATACCGTTCATAATTCCGGGTGCGCCGGGTGCAGAAAACGCATAGGCAAAAATGCTTTTGCTCGGAGCGTATTCACCCTGATCCTCAATGTATTTCGGGTCAAATCCGGTCTCTTGCGAAACCTGCTTTACAAGCTCTTTATCATAATATTTGCAGCCGAGCTTTTTTGCGACCTCTTTTGCAATGCTCCGCCCGCCCGAACCGAACTCGCGGCTGATTGTTATAATCTTTTTCATATCGGATACCTCCCTGAACATTTTATATTGAACCCTTGGTCTTCCGGTAATATTATATATTAAAATTTGTTTTTTTACAAGAAGAAACCGCACAAATATTGTTCAGCTTATACAAAAATCGCAAAATCCGCAAAGTGCAATTTTTTACAAAAAGGTATAGACTTTTACAGCAAATATATGATATACTGTTTAGCGAGTGTTAAGGGGCGAATTATCGTCCCGTTAAACCACATTTTAAATCGGAGGTAATTTAAATGCATAAGTATGTTTACTCTTTTAAAGAGGGTAACAAGGATATGCGCGAACTGCTCGGCGGTAAAGGCGCTAACCTTGCAGAAATGACCGGTATCGGTCTTCCCGTTCCTCAGGGCTTCACTGTTTCAACAGAAGCCTGCACAAAGTATTATGAGGACGGCAGAAAGATCAACGACGAGATAATGGCTCAGATCGATGAGTACATTGTTAAACTTGAAGAGGAATCCGGCAAGAAGTTCGGCGACAAAGAAAATCCGCTTCTCGTTTCGGTTCGTTCCGGTGCAAGAGCTTCTATGCCCGGCATGATGGACACCATCCTTAACCTCGGCCTTAACGAGGACGTTGTAGAAGTTATGGCTAAAAAGTCAAACAATCCCCGTTGGGCTTGGGACTGCTACAGAAGATTCATCCAGATGTATTCCGACGTTGTTATGGAAGTCGGCAAAAAATATTTTGAGCAGCTCATCGACAAGATGAAAGAGGCAAGAGGTGTTCAGCAGGACGTTGAGCTTACCGCAGACGATCTTAAAGAGCTTGCAGGTCAGTTCAAAGCCGAGTACAAAGCTAAAATCGGCACAGATTTCCCCTCAGACCCCAAAGAGCAGCTCAAGGGCGCTGTTGAGGCTGTTTTCCGTTCATGGGACAACCCCCGTGCAAACGTTTATCGCCGCGACAACGATATCCCCTACTCATGGGGTACTGCAGTTAACGTTCAGATGATGGCTTTCGGCAACATGGGCGATGACTGCGGCACAGGCGTTGCGTTCACTCGTGACCCCGCAACAGGCGAAAAAGGCCTTATGGGTGAGTTCCTCACAAACGCACAGGGCGAGGACGTTGTTGCCGGTGTTCGTACTCCCATGCCGATCGCACAGATGGCTGAGAAGTTCCCCGAGGCATTTGCAGACTTCCAGAAAGTTTGCGCTACTCTTGAAGATCATTACCGTGACATGCAGGATATGGAGTTCACCGTTGAAAAGGGCAAGCTCTATATGCTTCAGACCAGAAACGGTAAGAGAACCGCTAAGGCTGCTCTCAAAATCGCTTGCGACCTCGTTGACGAGGGCATGATCGACGAGAAAAAGGCTGTTGCTATGATCGACCCCAGAAACCTTGACACACTCCTCCATCCTCAGTTTGACGCTGCTGCACTTAAAGCTGCAACACCGGCAGGCAAGGGTCTCGGCGCATCACCCGGCGCTGCTTGCGGCAAAATCGTATTCACCGCAGAAGACGCAGAAGTATGGGATGACAGAGGAGAAAAGGTTGTTCTTGTTCGTCTTGAGACTTCACCCGAAGACATCACAGGTATGAAGGTTGCTCAGGGTATTCTCACGGTTCGCGGCGGTATGACTTCTCACGCAGCTGTTGTTGCCCGCGGTATGGGTACTTGCTGTGTATCCGGCTGCGGAGACATCAAGATGGATGAAGAAAACAAGCAGTTTGAACTTGCAGGAAAGGTATATCACGAGGGTGATTACATTTCAATCGACGGTGCAACAGGTAACATCTATGACGGAATTATCCCCACTGTTGACGCTGAAATCGCAGGCGAGTTCGGCAGAATCATGGAGTGGGCAGATAAATACAGAACTCTTAAGGTTCGCACAAACGCAGACACACCCGCAGACGCTAAGAAAGCAAGAGAGCTCGGCGCAGAGGGTATCGGTCTTTGCCGTACAGAGCATATGTTCTTCGAGGTAGACAGAATCGCAGCATTCCGTGAAATGATTTGCTCCGACACTGTTGAAGAGAGAGAAGCAGCTCTTGACAAGATTATGCCTTATCAGCAGGGCGACTTTGAGAAGCTCTATGAGGCTCTTGAAGGCAACCCCGTTACAATCCGTTTCCTTGATCCGCCTCTTCATGAGTTCGTTCCCACAGAAGAAGCTGACATCGAAGCTCTTGCAAAAGCTCAGGGTAAGAGCGTTGCAGACATCAAGAACATCATCGCATCTCTTCACGAGTTCAACCCCATGATGGGTCACCGTGGATGCCGCCTTACTGTTACTTATCCCGAAATTGCTAAGATGCAGACAAAGGCTGTTATCCGCGCTGCTATAAACGTTAAGAAGGCTCATGCAGACTGGAACATCGTTCCCGAAATCATGATTCCCCTTGTTGGTGAAGTTAAAGAGCTTAAGTTCGTTAAGGACATCGTTGTTGCAACTGCTGACGCTGAAATCGCAGCTTCGGGCATTGACCTCAAGTATGAAGTCGGTACCATGATTGAGATTCCGAGAGCAGCTCTTACAGCTGACGACATTGCTAAAGAAGCTGAGTTCTTCTGCTTCGGCACAAACGACCTTACTCAGATGACTTTCGGCTTCAGCCGTGACGACGCAGGCAAGTTCCTCGGCGCTTACTATGACAACAAGATCTATGAGAACGATCCGTTTGCAAAGCTCGACCAGGTTGGCGTTGGCAAGCTTATGAAGATGGCTGTTGAGCTTGGTAAGAAGACCCGTCCCGAGATGCATTGCGGCATCTGCGGCGAGCACGGCGGCGACCCCGTTTCCGTTGAGTTCTGCCACAAGATCGGTCTTGACTATGTTTCATGCTCACCCTTCCGTGTTCCGATTGCTCGCCTTGCAGCAGCACAGGCAGCTATCAACGAAGGCTAATCGGCAGTTGAGACAAGCTAACTGAATATTTAAAGACCTTGCAAAGACTATCTCTGCAAGGTCTTTTTAAACTTATAAATGGGATAAAATAAATGGCAAAAGATTATGTGGGCTTAAGAAGAGAAGAGAATTAAATGCAATTTGATTTGAATTTTTTTGCAAAGAGCAGACTGTTCAAATTCAGAAAATCAAAAATATCTAAACGACAAAAAGAGCGGTAATCCATTGCCGAGCAATGTTATTCAATCAAGAGAAAATCCCAACAAATTTTACACAGTAAAAGACTCAGGCTTAACAGAAGACGAAAGGCGCTTATATATAGAGTTGAAAAAACTCGAATATATAAAAACCATCAAAAATTGTGTTTTGTTTTTCACGGTGATAGCCGTAATCGGTCTGATTGCAACTTTTTTGTTATCACTGCAATAAAACCTGTTGACAAACCGCAAGTTATAAAATATAATATTGACACGACCATAAAGAGTGCGTGAGGGAGCAAGCCCAATGACCGCACACCAACCTGCTTTTGCAAGGTGGTAATGCTTGACCGATGGTGTGCAAAATAAAAGTTTTATCACACTCATTGGTAACGATGGGTGTGATTTTTTTCCTCTCTTTGCGGTCAGACTGACAAGAAGGGAGGCTTTTCTATGCTCAAATCTTTGCTGAACAGCTGCAAGGGCAGAATATATGTATATCTTGCAACAAAAGACATAGCGGAGCAATTCATGCGAGACGCAGAAAGCGAGGGCTTTACTTTCGGCGACGGCGTTAAGCCGACAGAGTGTGAACCGTCGGACATTATGGCAATAAATCGTGATATGACAATAAACTATGTCGGATTTGTCGGACATCTTGCATATCAAATTGCGAGCAAAATCGGTGACGAGCCGCTTGTAAAAATTGACTATCGAGACTGTTTGAAATCGTCAAAATAAGAATTTATCTATTCACGCCGTTCAATTACCGGTATCATATTCTTAACGCCTAACTCTGCACCGATTGAAGAAAATATAACAATATGATATAATCAAATAACAAACTCTGATTTTGTACGGGTTGGGAGGCAAAGCATTTTGATTTTTTATTTTTCGGGAACCGGCAACAGCCGATATATAGCCAAAAGAATATCAGAAGCACTGCATGAGGACTCGGTCGATTTAAACAAAAAGATTAAATCCGGCGACACGTCGGCAATTAAAACCGACTCCGATATTACGCTCGTCACGCCGACATATGCCTGGCGTATCCCGCGGATTGTATCAAATTGGCTTTCTGAAACAGAGCTTGTCGGCGCAGAACGCATATGGTTTGTTATGGACTGCGGCGGCGAGATAGGCAACGCCGCAAAATACAACAAAGAAATTGCCGAGCAAAAGAATCTTTGCTATATGGGCACGGCGCAAATTGTTATGCCTGAAAATTATATTGCCATGTTCTCGGCTCCGCAAAAAGAAGAAGCGCAAAAAATTGTGTCAAAAGCCGAGCCGAGTATCCTTAACGCCATTGAGCACATAGAAAAAGGGCAGGAGTTTTCTCTGCCGCGCAACAATTTATATGACCGTTTTATGAGCGGTCCGATAAACCCGATTTTTTATAAATTCTTTGTAAAGGCAGACGCATTTTATGCCAAGAAATCGTGTATCGGCTGTGGGAAGTGCGCCAAAAATTGCCCCGTGAATAATATTGAACTCAAAAACAACTTGCCTGTTTGGGGAAATAAATGCACGCACTGCATGGCATGCATTTGCTACTGCCCCGCCGAAGCCATAGAATACGGCAAAAAGAGCGTCGGCAAACCGAGATACCATTTTGAAGAATTGCAAAACGGAGGAAACGAATATGAAAGTACTGATAATTAACGGAAGCCCAAGAGCAAACGGAAACACCTCCGTTGCACTTGAAGAAATGAAAAAAATTTTTGACGCGGAGGGCATTGAAGCCGAAACCGTACAGATCGGCAATAAAAATGTAAGAGGCTGCATTGCTTGCGGACGCTGTGCCGAGCTCGGAAAATGCGTGTTTGATGATATTGTGAACGAGCTTGCGCCCAAATTTGAGGAGGCGGACGGACTTGTTGTTGCAAGCCCTGTTTATTATGCGTCTGCAAATGCAACTTTAATTGCCGTTCTTGACAGGCTCTTTTACAGCACCCATTTTAACAAGACAATGAAAGTCGGGGCAAGCGTGGTTTGCGCCAGGCGCGGCGGTTGCTCGTCAACATTTGATGAGCTGAACAAATACTTTACAATATCGGGTATGCCGATTGCGTCGAGCCAGTATTGGAACTCAATACACGGCCGCACTATCGGCGAAGCCGACAAAGACGAAGAGGGCAAGCAAACTATGCGCGTGCTCGCAAGGAATATGACGTTTCTTATGAAAAGCATTGCCCTCGGCAAAGAAAAATTCGGATTACCCGAAACGGAAAAGCGTGTTTGGACTCATTTTATATGATAATAATTTTTGGGGGCTGCCGCATTTAGCGCAGACCAAAGAGCAAAAGTGTAAAAAAATAAAGGACTATAATTCATAAACGGTGATTAAAGAAGCTGCCGAATATGGATTATAGTCTTATTTTTTATTTAATGGTAAAATATTTTACTCTTTTAAGCGTTTTTTGCCCTTTTGCGGTACTTGTGTACTTTTTCGGGGCAAAGAAAACGCTTTCTGCATCTAAATTTGACACCCCCCTTTTGCAGGCTTCTGTATGCCATGCGCACATATTTTTGTTGAAATACAACACAAGATATGGTACGCTATAAGTAAATATTATTTTATGTGGGGGAGGCAAATTCATATGGGAGCAACAGTTGTGCCTATAACTATAATAAGATTTTTTACATTTGGAACAAGATTTCTCGTAACCGCAATTGTTGGAATTGTTGTCTGCAAAAAATATGATGAACGAAACGCCGAAAAGTGCAAAAGATGGGTATGGGTGCTTCTCTGGACGAGATTTGCCATTGGTGCTTTTTTTATATTGACGGCTATTGCTATAATATTGTTTTTTGTTGCTATAAATATGTAAGAAAGTTTGTATCACTATGGAATTTAATGAAAAACTGCAGGAATTGAGAAAGAAAAATAATCTCACGCAAGAGGAGCTTGCGGAAAAGTTATATGTCTCCCGCACGGCAATTTCAAAATGGGAGTCCGGCAGAGGTTATCCCGGCATAGAATCCTTAAAAGCTATATCAAAATTTTTCTCTGTATCTTTGGACGAATTGCTTTCAAGCGAAACGGTGCTCACAATGGCCGAAGAAGAAAACAAACAAAAAGAAAACATTTTACGCTCAACTGTATTCGGTCTGCTTGATTGCTGTGTTGCAATCTTCCTGTTTCTCCCATTTTTCGGTCAAAAATCAAACGGCGAAATTAAATCGGTCTCGCTTTTAAATTTAACGGGTGTTGAGCCTTATACAAAAGCGGCATATCTGATTATTGTTTTTGCAATAATTTTATGCGGAATTTTAACGCTCGCCCTGCAAAATTTGAAGTCCGCATTTTGGCTCAAAATCAAAAACAAAATTTCTTTAATTTTAAGTGCAGTCGGCGCGGTTATCTTTATGGCGAGTTTGCAGCCGTATGCGGCTGCATTTACCTTTATATTTCTTGTGATAAAGGCTCTTATGCTTATAAAACGTTCTTGACACGATTCGTGTCGCTCGTGTGAAAGAGCGTTTCTTGTAAAAAATCCGTCTTTTCGGCACAATGTATCCGGGCGAAAGCCAAAAAAATAAAAGGACGGATGAAAATGAAGAAAAAAAGAATTTTATCGGCAGTGGGATTTATTGCACTTTTTGTTTTGTGGACAGCTGCAATTAAATGCTTTGACGTTCAAAGCATCGGACCCGGCGGCTCTGCCGTGGGTTTTGCTGCGCTTAACGGATTTGTGCATGAACTTTTCGGCGTTCATATGCTGCTCTATGTCGTCACGGATTGGCTCGGCATTGTTCCGCTGTGTTTTGTGCTCGGCTTTGCGGGTTTGGGGCTTATTCAGCTCATTAAAAGAAAAAGCCTTTTTAAAGTAGACAGCGATATTCTTGCACTCGGCGGATTTTATGTTGCAGTGCTCGCAGTATATTTTTTGTTTGAAACGGTTGTAATAAATTACAGACCCGTGCTCATAGACGGATATTTAGAGGCGTCTTACCCCTCTTCCACAACAATGCTTGTCATGTGCGTTATTCCGACAGCGATAATGCAGTTTAAAGTGAGAATCAAAAATAAATTATTGCAAAAAATTATTATTTTTACACTGGCTGCTTTCACGGTGTTTATGGTTATCGGAAGGCTCGTTTCGGGTGTTCATTGGTTCACCGACATTGTCGGCGGTGCAATTTTGAGTGCAGGGCTTGTGACGCTTTACAGCGGAATATCGGGCACAAAAAATCATATCTGACAAAGCTGTGATCTGCCGCATTAAAATGCAGAAAGTGTTTTTTTGCCAAAAGCCATACGTTGCAAAAGCACCAAAAAAAGCAAAGACTGACTGCGATAAAAATAAAAGCTATAATTCACATTGATGCGTTTAAATTGCCGCTTGTGAATTATAGCTTTATTATTTAACTTAATTTGCTATTTGGTCTGCGCTGAATACTGCACTCCAAATTAGCCAAGGAGCTTTTTGAGCTGCTCAAGACCGATGATGAGGATGTCGATGAAAGCTACGATGTAGCCCTTAATCTTAGCCTCAATCTTTTCCCATACTGTGGGTTCATAAGGTCTTGCTTCAATAACAACGTTCTCGTTGATTATACCGTCAACATTAACAACTGCATCTCCGGCTGTTTCAATATAAGCCTGACCTGCGTCGCCGCCTGCAAAGAACTCTGCCGAGATCTCCTGCTGTGCAACATGGTCAACAACCTGCCAATTCTCCGATACGGCAATCTCAACCGTGAAGAGGATTAAGCTCTTGTTGCCATAGAGATAAGAAGAGGGAAGAGTAACTTCGCCTATAATTGACTGTTTGTTCTCGTCAACAGCGGTATCTTCCGAAAGAGCAACGCCTGCTGCTTTAGCTTCTTCTGTGAGTTCTATGCCGGTAAGAGGAGCAAGCTCTGCATCACCTGTGAATACCATAAACGGAATGTGAAGTGTTCCGTCTGTGGGGTAACCGTCTGACTCAAAAGCATCGGCAACGAACTGAATCGGAGCCTTAACAGTCTCGCCGGGGTTTGCATATACGGTGCCTTCAGGTCCGCAATAGATCTGACCGCTGGTAATTTCTTTAGCTGAAACAGCCAATGAGCCAAATGCAAATACCATGGTAAGAGCAAGCACAACGGCTAATACTTTTTTCATAGTTTTCATTTGTATTTTCTCCTTTCGCACTGTGTGCGTAAATTTATAGGGCAATTATACCCTACTGTATTTGAAATATTATCACAACCAAGCTTTGATATAATTCTAAAAAAGAAATATATTGTTTTTTTAGTTAGAATTTACAATTACAAATTTAGGCATTATGCCAATGGGTTTTATGGCAAAATCAATATGTTGTGGACTATATATCATTTGCATACAGCTTGCATAACTTTGTTTGCCACAACTCCTGCCGCGGCAAGACCCGTTCCGCCGTTCTCAACAACAACCGCAACCGCATACGGTGTGCTCTCATTCTGCGAAAAGCCCACAAACCATGAATGCGGCTCGCCGTCATCTATCTGCGCCGTTCCCGTTTTGCCGCACATCTCAAGGCCGGGGAAGGTGCTGTCTTTATAATAATTCACAACATTTGAGCGAAGCAGCTTTTTCATCTTGTTTGCAACATCTGCCGGTAAAGAAATTTCGGTAAAAGCCTCGCTTTTAGTTTCGGTTTTTCTGCCGTTTTGGGTTTGAACATAATCTACAACATACGGCTCCGTCGCCGTTCCGCCGTTTGCAATGCAGCCCATTATGCTCATCATATGATATGGGCTGACAAGAGTTGTGTACTGACCTATACCCGCCCAGCCGAGGTCAACCTTTGCCGCTTTGCTGACATCAAAAGAAGATTTTGCGGGTGAAGCAATGCCGTTCACATCGAGCTTTATGTTAAAGCCAAGCTCGTTTGCGGTTGCCGTCAGCCTTTCGGAGCCGAGCTCAACCGCAATCTTTGCAAAGGCACTGTTGCAGGAGTGATTGAGAGCCTGCTCAAAATTGACCGTGCCGTGAACGCCGTTGCACTTAACAATTCCGTCGCCCGTAGAATACTCGCCCGTACATTTAAATGTCTGAGAGTAAATATCCGGCAAATTTTCTATTGCGCTGACCGCAGTTATAACTTTAAAGGTTGATCCGGGTGTGTAAAGACCTGATATAACGCGGTTCAAATAAACGCCCTCGTATTTTTTATTTGAGTCAATATCTGACGGCTTGTTTTTGGGGTCATAGTTCGGTGAAGAAACCATACAGACTATTTTGCCTGTTTTGTAGTTGTATACACCCACCGCACCCTTTCTGCCGTTAAGAGCCTTGTATGCGGTTTTGCATATTTCGGAATTTATAGTCAGATGTATGTCATTGCCCTTGCCGTAGCTGACTATGGACGATATGCCGTCAACAAAATCATAGCCCGTCAGCGTGTTGCGGTATGTATACTGAACACCGGTTGCAATGTATCCGTTAAGGTCGCCCACAGTGTGAAGAGTTGACCTTCTTATCGTGACATCGGAGTTATATTTTCTTTTGCCGTCAACGGTTTGTGCAAGGATTTCGCCGTTTGCGTCATACACCGAGCCTGCGGCAGAAATACTGCCGTCCGAATAAAGATGGCGGTTGGCTTTGCTTGTTGCCCACTGGGCGCCGTTTGCAATGAAGCTGTAAATCAAAATGCCCATTCCCACAAAGAAAAGCGCCACAACGGCATAGAGCACATAAGCTCTTTTGGTTGTATTGTTCATTTAGCCGTGCCCCTCCTTCTCTTGCCGATGAATATATCGTCAGCGTAAAGCGGATGATCCGGCAAAATAGTTTTTGTAAGCTTCGGATAGGTGCTGATATCTGCAGATTTTATAAATGCAAAAAGTCCCCATGAGCACAGCATACTCGAACCGCCTCTGCTTATAAACGGCAGTGTTACTCCCGTAAAAGGCAAAAGGTCCGTAACACCGAAAATATTGAGTGAAGCCTGAAACAGCAGCATACCCGAAGCGGCGCAGGCGGCTATTGCATAAAACGCCGAACGTGTGCTGCGCGCGGTCTTCACGCAATACAGCACCAAGAACGCAAAAGAGAGCATTATCATCAGCGCGATTATAAGACCCCACTCCTCGCAAATCATGCCGAATACAAGGTCGGTAGTTGCGGCAAAGGTGTTTTTGAGCTTGCCGTTTCCTATGCCGAGCCCGAAAAGTCCGCCGCTTGCGGAATAGATAAGCGCCCTCGTCTGCTGCATTCCTTTGCCGTACATATCGTCCCAAATATGCCTGTAGGTTGCAAAACGTGCCGCAACCGTAGATTTAAAGTAAATTACCATCACAGCACCCAAGACTGCTCCCGCGCAAACAAGGGCTATGGTTCTCACATCACCCGAGCGCATAAAGGCCATAACAACGAATGTGAAGAAGAATATCAGCGCTGTGCCGAAGTCCCTCATCAAGAACAAAAAGCCAACGCAGACAACGGCGAATATAATATATTTGGTAATACTTCTGGTTCTCTGAAGTTTTTCCAAAGAAGCCGCACCGACAAATATAAACGCAAGCTTTACTATTTCGGACGGCTGAACAGAAACGCCCGCAACGGTTATCCAGTTAAGTGTTCCGTTCTTTGTTTTGGCAAGCGCAAGGTTTAAAATCAGCAAAGCTATCGCACAAATCGCTATCGGCGTGCGGAGCTTTGAGACTATATCGGTTCTTCTGAGCACCGCAAGCATTGAAATATAAACGATCAGCCCCAAAAGAATCGCGCCGCCCTGCTTCAAAGCATAATCCTCGCTCACGCTCGCGCAGACCGTGAGACCGATGCCGGAAAGGAAAAATCCCAAAACCTCTATTTCAAGATGCCGAAGCCCGAAAAATATCCTCGCCGTAAAAAGATATATCCACTCCACCGCCATGTAGCCGACAAGCAGCAACATAAGTGTGTAGCTGAATTCATTTGTTTTAGTCAGCACCGTGAGCGAGCATATCGCCTGAAAAATGCTCACAAGCACCATAACCGGAAACCATTTGAAAGTCCTCGGCTTTTCGTTAGTCATAGGCAAACCTCCCATTTTGAACATTATAGCATTTTTTGCGCGAATGTCAAAACGGCAGAGACAAAATTCAGTTTTATATAATGTAAACTTTATAATTATGCGTTACGGCAAGACCGCCTATACCAAGAAAAGAGCATCATCATGTAAAATTTCGAAAGTGTCAATTGACAATTCAGAAAATCTGTTGAAACCGTGCTTTATAATATGGTAAAATAAGAGTGTCCATCATAACCGTATTAAAATTTTTGCGGTTACATCCGCAGGAAGGAGCAAATCAATATGAAAACAAAAAGAATTACGGCGCTTGTGCTGGCTTTAATCATGACCCTGCTCCTTGCCGCTTGCGGCAGCAAGACCGGTGTGGACAGTGACAGCACAAAGCCGGGACAAACAGAGTCCGATACAAAAACAGATAAGCCGGAAAAAGGCGTTAAAATCACACCGACGGCCGCCAAGTCCGTGGAGACGGAGAAATACGAGACCGCTGATTTCAGCATCACCATCCCCAAGGGCTGGCAGGTCAAAACAGGCGGAGCGAACATGAGCTTTTCTGTCGTCGCATACGACCCCGATGAACCGCGCAACATTATATTTTATCGGCTGAAGCTTGAGCCGCTGCTGCACACGCAGGAGGGCAAGGAACTCTGGCAGAACGAGTACAAAAAGAATTCCATCTACGCCGATTTTGCCAATGCTCCGGTGCTGGAGAATCCGACCACCGAGGGTCTGTTCAAGGTCCTTGTTCCGGATTTCACTGTTACCGACCGCTGCCCCGCCTCCTCCTCTTACGGCACCCTTGCTCTGGGCGATGAGATCCTCCGCGCCACATACACCGATTCCGGCGGACCTGTCGAGGGCTTGTTCACCGCCAGTATTGTGGATTTCGGCAGCGTTCCCATGTGGGACGGCATTTTGGATTGGAATTTCAAGCAGGTAGATGCCGGCTACTACATGGCGTACAATATAGCAATGGTCACGGCAGCCAAGGATTCCTTTTTGGATTGGAGCGAGCTGCTCCTCAAATGTATCAATACCCTGCAATTTTCCGATAGTTTTGTCTCCGCTACCATTAAGGCAAGCGACGATCAGGTAAAGCAGTCCCAGCAGATCAGCCAAAATTTCAACGAAACTATGGACGGTATCATGTCCTCCTGGGAGAACCGCAACAAAAGCTATGACATTATGAGCCAGAAGCAGAGCGACGCCACTCTCGGCTATGAGCGTGTGTATGATACCGAAACAAATGAGATCTACAAAGCGACAAACGGCTTTACCGATGTGTACGACGGCAAGCGCTATAAGCCCGTGACCGACGACAATATGTATGCCGAGCCTATCAGCGGCTATATTGAAAAGCAATAACATTATAACAAAAGCGGTTTACCATAGAACCGTGATGAAAACGAGGCGCCGAACGATGAACAAGCAGCTTTCCGCTTTGCCGGACAGTAAAACAACAAGAATAATGCTGCCGTACAATCGGCAATATGTGATCGTCGCCGTTTATGAAGTGCTGGATAAAAACGGTGCCGAATATGAAAAAACAGACGCATCCACTATTTTAACGAAAATGTCGGTGTACGGTAATTTGAGCAGCTTTTCTATATCCGTAGATGAACAGGAAACGGGAACGGAACTGACTGTAACAATGATACATCCTTGCGAGGGACTGTCCGACGCCGGTATCCGAAGGGCAACGACCGCCATAGCCGACAGCGTATCGCAGCATCTGGAAAACGAGCTTGAGATAAACAAGGTATTCGTCCAAAAACAACCTGTTTGAAATTTCAGAACGGAGGCAATCAAAATGAATGATTCAAGAGTATTTATGTTGAACGGAACAGAGGTG
>OLHA01000011.1_pt1 | contig 137322 bp, 128 predicted proteins | sample 1605961 | NCBI WGS metagenome assembly OLHA01 (sample SAMN03283288) | human gut metagenome | biome: human-associated habitat; material: feces | host: Homo sapiens | place: Peru | collected 2012
AATTTTTACACCTTAAACCTGTAAAATTTTTGTGTTGACTAAATAGCGCATTTTATAACAGTTGTTTTTCCGGATCCATTCTGACCATAAATACCAACAATATCCGAAGAAATTTTTGAAGTATTTGATTCCGGCTTTTTTGAAATTACAATCTTACCATTAAATACATTCTTTAAGTTTTTGATTTCAATAGAATTGATTATAACTGAAAAATTATTCATATCATTTATAATATCGGTATTTCACAAAAAAAACAACATAGAAAACTTAAATTCTGCAGTTTTTTTGACGTTTTTATATCTTTGGTACATAATTTTGGATTTTTAATTGAAATTCGATATAAAGGGTTGGAATAAAATCGTTTTTTATAATTTTCACACTCATCCAATTCTTATTTCGATAACCACAAGCTAGTATGTGGCCGTAAAAATGATGGAACAAACAGCAGAAATCCCAACTGCCAGAAAACCTGACCGGAGGGGAAAAGGATGAGTTGATATGTCAGTTGAGAACTGATATGGAGCTTTTGTAAGTTAAATTATTATTTCTCTTATGGAAGATATGATAGAACAAAAAAAAGAAAAACCTTCGGAAAAAAAATATTTACTTCCGAAGGTTGAATAATCTGTCGCAGGAAGAATTTACAAATCTTTGCCGACATTTGTTGAAATAAACTGCGAATATTGACCACGATAAATTGCTTTTTCTAACCAAGAAAATGTTGAAAATAATTTTGCAACAGTAATTTTTCCCGTTCCTTGATCACCAATAAAAATTGTTACTCTTTTTACTTCAAAATAGCCGTTATTATCATTAAATCCATTTTTTATTGGACCAAAATTTTTTATTTTCATTTATCGCATAACTATCACACCTAACCCTTACTCAACAATCCATTCACAAATATTCTTTTCTACACTAGAAAAATTAACGCCGATTTTAAATAATTTTCTTTTATCACAATTAAAACTTTCAGCGTATTTTTTTTCGTTAATTTGATTTAATGCTTCTTGAGCTGATTTGTCGCGTTTAAATTCAAAAATAAAAATATAATCCTTTGTTTGAACTACGCAATCTGCCCTACCAAATGAATAATGTTCTTCAACATTTACAAATTGTCCCATAAGCATAAAAACAATGTAAATCACATTCTGAAAATTCTGTTCCATTACTGAATCGTCATTTTTTGTTGAATATGGGAGCCGTGCAAAAAGCGATTTTAATCGATTTAAAACTTCATCTATTTTTGCAAGCCGTAAATCTTTTACAAAATTTACAATGAAAAGAGCATCACAAGTATCAGCGGGAGAATAAAAAATTGGAACCAAGCTTTTTAAAAAAGCATATTTTACTTCCTTATTTGGATAACCTAAGTAATACTGTTGATATTCTTTATCATATTTTTTTATTGTTAAATATCCGGTTTGATACAAAAGCGGAAGCGGATCGAGATTGTCACTTCTGTAATCTGAAATTGAATTTGTATCAATTGCAAGTTCATCTGAAGTTAAAAGTTTTGGTTCAAAATTTACAGATTTAATTTTTTCAACTAAAAAAGTCGGCGTCCCTGTTGAAAACCAATAACACTCAAACTCATAAGAAGCAAATGCATGAATTAAACTAAACGGATTATACATTCCTTCTGAAATCCGAGAAAAATGATAACCGTCATACATTTCTTTTAATTTTTCTAAGCAACCTTCAAAAGTTAAATCATTTTTTTGTGCCATCAATTGAATTTCTGGAACAAAAGTTTTTTCCATCTCTTCCTGAGTAATTCCACAAATTGAAGAATATTGATCATAAAGAGAAATATCTTGAAGTTGATTTAAATCACTAAAAATTGAAACTTTACTAAACTTTGTAACACCAGTAATAAAAGTAAATTTTAAAAACTCATCGCATTTTTTTAAATTTCCAAAAAATCCTTTAAAAAGACGGCGATTACTTTCTAGAATTTCAGATTCGCTTTCAAGCAAAGATTTATCATATTCATCAACTAAAACAACGCATCCAAGTCCTGTTTTTTCGTAAGCTTTTTCAAGTAAATATGCAAATCTTTCTTCTAGTGAACGTTCTTTTTTTTCATCACCATAAAGTTTTTCCCAAGACTCAAGGTGAAAATTTATTACAGCTGCAAGTGAAGAAGAACCTGAATAATCTTTTCCATTAAAATCAAAATGAAATACAGGATATTTTTTCCATTCAGTTTCAAGTTCGCTAATTTTTAAGCCTTCAAATAATTCTTTTTTTCCTTCAAAATATGCCTTAAATGTTGAAATTAAAAGACTTTTTCCAAATCTACGTGGACGAGATAAAAAATAAGTTTTTCCAAGGTTTACAAGATTCCAAATAAATTCAGTCTTATCAACATAAAGATAATTTTCTTTTCTGAGACTTTCAAATGATTGAATCCCTATCGGGAGCTTTCGAATATTCATAACTCTATTATATAGTAGAAATTATAATTTATCTACTTCTTTAAAATCCTCTAGCCAGTCCAAACACTGTCGCCAACAACTGCAAATTCATCTTTTTCTACAATTTCCGGAATTTAATGGAAAAAAAGAAAACAACCTTTGCTATGATTTTTTGGGAAGAAAAAAATCATAGAGGAAAGTCGTAGAGTAATAGAAACTCTTTACGCAGATGAAGTTAATCAGTATTTAAACCGAATGGCTTCGCTGGTAAATGAGAACGGTAACAAACTTGTTGTTCAAAATGGTTATCATAAAAAACGGATAATTCAGACTTCATGTGGAAATATTGAAGTAAAACTTCCGCGCCTTGATGATCGAAAAGCTGATGAGAAGTTTATCAGCAATATTCTGCCGCCATTTGTCAGAAAAACACCGACAGAAATGATTCGCGACATGCATATGACAGACACAAAAGAAAATGCATTGAAAGCTTTATGACAGATTTGTCGAAACCTTTGAAGCAAAATACGAAAAAGCAGTTGAAAATCTGAAAAAAGATAAAGAGGATTTGTTCAGATTTTATAATTATCCTGCTGAACATTGGACTCATATCCGAACCAGTAATCCGATTGAATCCACTTTTGCCACAGTTCGTTTGAGACATAATTCAACAAAAGGAAACGTAACTGCAAAGGCAACAGTTGCAATGGCCTTTAAACTCTGCCAGCAGGCAGAAAAAGGATGGCGTCGATTGAAAGGCTTTGAAAAACTCGATCTTGTCGCCAAAAATATAGAATTTGAAAATGGTGTATTGAAAGAAGCCGCCTAAAAACTTTAACGGTTCAAACTTCAGTCCACAACATTTGACAATTTCTCTCAGGTGCCTTGTAAGGACGGAAAGCTATACATCGCTCCAATTTTTGATTGTTTCGGTGGTGAGATAATAAGTCTTGCCATGGATACAAACATGAAAAAGGAACTGTGTATTTCCGCTCTGGAAGCGGCTTTTGAAATGAGAAAACCTAAGTCAGGAGTGATAATTCACAGTGATGCCGGAAGCCAGTACACAAGCGAGGCTTTCAGGCTCGCAGTTGGAAAACATCATGCAGTCCAGAGCATGAGCGATGTCGGAAAGTGCTACGACAACGCGAGAATGGAATCATTCTTTGCAACTTTGAAAAAAGAAAAGCTGTACAGAATGAATACTACAAAAATGACGGTAGAACAGGTAAAGGCTGTGGTCTTCCGTTATGTCATGATTTATTACAACAGAAAAAGAATTTCCACTGTAAATCCAGGCGGTCTGCCTCCTGCAATCTACAGAAAAAAATCAGCAGTTATTTCTGTAGCTGCTTAGAAATTTAGGGTATTTTCTGACTGTACTAAAGTTGACTTTTTCAATATTTTTATTTTTCCCTATTACATCTTATCAATTAAAATCATATCGTTTATCAGCTTCAAAATAAAATTCAAGTGAATTTTGTCATAAGTTTAACGAAAGCAAAATTATTTTATGTCGCTGTTTTTAATAAGAAAATAGAATTCTGTATCATTTAGAAATTCATTAGAATCTATTCCAAAAACTAAATATTTAACATTGTTTGCTAATAAGTAATTTGTTCTTGTTAAACCGTTTTCAAGAGTTGGAATAATATTTATTTCATCTTCCATCATTATTTTAACATTTACAATCGGAACAGGATTATCCCTGCCTGATTGGAATCCAATTTCAGCTTGTTTATATTTTTAATCATTGTGCTTATCCTCAATATTTGCAAGAATTTAGAGCTAAGCCCTTTGTCCAGACATTTTGTCTGAAAAATAACGAATTTTATGCAGCCATCTTGTTGATGATTGCCGAAGGAAAACTTCCTTCCCTGTATACTTCGTCAGGAGTCTTGTAATCCAAGCCCTGATGAATTCTTTCATTGTTGAAGAACCTCACGAATTCTCCAAGCAGATTTCGGAGTTCTTCTTCGGATCTGTAATCCTGGAGAAAAATCCATTCATATTTCAAAGTACGCCAGGTTCGCTCTACAAAGATGTTGTCCTTGCATCTTCCGATTCCGTCCATGCTGATTTCAACATTGTAGGATTTCAGAAGCCCGATGAACTCTCCGCTGGTATACTGGGAACCGCAGTCCGTGTTGAATACTGCCGGAACCCCGTATTTCTCAAAGGCTTCCCTCACGCATTCCAGGCAGAAATCTGTCCTCATGCTGTCCGAAAGCCGCCAGCTCAGAATCTTCCGGCTGTACAAATCAATCACGGCCGTAAAATACATCATGCCCCATGGAGTCTTGATGTAAGTGATGTCTGTCGCCATTACCTGATTCGGGAACGCGATGAACTTGTTCCGCAAGAGGTACGGGAATTTTCCGTATGGCGCTTTTCCGCTTCTTGTGGTCTTGAAGACAGGCTTCTGGCCTTTGATTCCAAGTTCCTTGTACAGGTTGCGGATAAACTTTTCTCCAGCCCAGTCGTACCCGAGTCTTTTCAGATGCTTTGACATCTTTTTGTAACCATAGGTACTGTGAGTTGACCACTCATTGATTACAATTTTTGCACGATTGAGCCTTGTTTTGTTTTCCCCAGCCTTCTTTTTCTGTCATTCTGCTTCAAATCTGCGGTGCTCATAGTAAGTTGCCCGTGAAAGTTTCAGTATCCGGCACTGTTCAAGTACAGACAGCCTGACTCCATTTTTGTCATGCATATCTTTTTGAACAAGCTGCCATGATGCTAGTCCAGATGAAGCTTTTTTTTTAGCAAGTCAACCTCGAGCTGTTTCTTTCCTAATGAGGCGAGCATTTCATCCTGCTTTGCCCGTAGCCTTTCATTCTCTTCACGGAGGGCTTTCTGTTCGTCTGTCGCAAGTTTTCCTTCCAGAAACTGCTCCATCCATTCAGACAGTGTGCTTGGTGCAATGCTGTACTTTGCAGCGACCTCCGCCTCTTTAGCTCTCTTTTTAAGAGCCTCTTTTGCGACTTCGAGTTTGAACTTGTCTGAAAAATCCTTTCTTTTTCTTCCCATGAATTTGTCCTACCTTGACCTTAGCACAAATTCGTTGTTTTTTCTCCTCCGTGTCTAAATCTGAGGCTTATTATATTTTTTGAATATCAAATTCCGTCTTTTTCCACTGTTTATCAAAATAGTCAGCATTGATTATAATAAAATAATTATATGAAGAACTCATATAATAAGTTTTTGAACCATCAATTTCAAAAATCGCCATATTCAAATCATCTCTGTAAATTCTTAATCTGTCATATTTTATCAATCTTTACCCCCATTTATCTAAAATTGACAAAATAATATTTTTACTTTGTCTGTTATATTTTTGAAGTATTTTTTTATCATCTCTTTTAAACTGCAAATCGTCAATAAAAAGAATTCTATAATCTACGCAAAATCTAAACTTCTGTTTAGAACTTATTGTTTAAGCTTTGTCATAACCTTACTTTATTAAATATTCATCTCAAGCAAATTTAAATACTCTCTGTATATCTTCATAAAAATCTCATCCAACAAAACTAAAATTGAGAATCTAAAAAAATAGTTCTCATAATCATATTCCTTTTTTACTAAATTTGATAAATTTGGAAGATTTTCTTGATATGATTTTAAATTATGGGCACAACGGTTTCTATGCTCATAAACAATATGTTCAAAATCAATACAGTTTTCAATAAGAGATATGTTCTCATTCTGTTTTTTATCACAAGAGTAATTACAGAAATGAGAATTATCGAATACTTTTGAGAAATTACTTTTATAGAATATGAATTGCTTTTCTTGCCAACTCACTAAAACTTTTTTTTCAAAAACACCAATAATATTTTCAGTCGCTTTTTTCTTAATTTCAGTCTTAATTTCATCAGAAAAAATATTTTTAATATAATCTGTATCAGGTGAAAGCTTTTTTATTTGTGCCGTAATTTCTTTAAATATTTTGTTTTTATCTTTTAAATTTGAACATTCTCCATAACTTGTTTGAGGTTTTAAAAAATCATATCGAAACTCAAAATCATTTGTAGCAATTTCCCATAAAATACATTTCAATTTCTGTTCACTAGCACCTGTCATTTTTAGAAATGTTGTTTGCATTATGTAATCACAAAGAGGATATGTTTCAACTCCCATACTTAGACCTTTTGTTGCGTTTACACAATCTTTTAGTATTTCAGAAACAGGAGTAAGTATAAACTTTGTATGTTTTCCACATTTCATAGCCTGCTATTCCGTATAATTTTTATATATTTGAATAGAATCATTTAAGCGAGCTCTAAGATTTCCTAATCTATTTGGGCTTCTTGAATATGAATTATCCTTTCTTTTTTCATCTATAGCAGTTTGTAATTCATTAATCAATGAATTGCTTAGCTTAATTCTTAAGTTTTCAAAAAGAACATAATAAATCAAGCCAAAAAGATAATAATCTGCGTCTATCCATGAATCAAAACTACTCTTGCTTTTACCTTTCGATAAATCTATTTTACTCTTTAATTCAGCAGTTGTTGCTTTTAGAGTTTTAAATCGTTCTTTCCAACATTCATTTGGAAATATTTTTTCCATATCAAAATTATTAAATTTATCTTCATGACTTTCCTGTTCAAGATTAACAATAAATGAAACATAATCAACATAGAAAGCTTCTCGTGATGCATAAGATGAATAGTATTTCAGAACATTCCAGGCAGAAACATTGAGCTTTATATTGTGATAGAATTGAAAGATAACGTATAAAGTCAATTTTAGTGGATTGCATATTTTCAGTAATAGTCAGTGAACACAATACATCTTCATTATCAATCTTGCCATCTAAAAAATCTTTATATTTATCATTCATAAAGTACAATGAACGTCGACTTTCTTGGGCAGACAAAGACTTTCCAAAATAATTTATCTCTCTAAAAGTTTTTGAAAAAGACTTCTGGACTTCGTCTTTTTTATCAGAATCAGGAACTATGTAAGAAAAGCCTAAAAAAGTATTTTCCAAGAATTCATTATCAATCTTATCTTTAATTTTTAATGAGTTATACTTATCAGAATCTTTTGCTTTGTTTTTAATACTTTCTATATTATTTCCTAATTCAAGCAGCTGATTAAATGTCCACTTAATAGGTGTAGTTTTATCAGAATTATCATCATCCATACTGTCATCTTCACTTTTTGTTATATCTTATGCTTTTTCAAATTTACTTCTATCTGGAAAAGAACCTATTGCAGCAAGTAACAAAGAAGTGAGTCTCTGCTGTCCATCCAATATAAGATTAGTTTCGTTATCATCATTCTCAATTTTATAATGAGCAATAGTTACTGGAGGAATAAATTGTTTATCCTCTAATGATTTAATAAATCTTTTAACAGCTTTTTCATCCCATACATAACTTCGCTGATATTCAGGCAAAGTTATTTTCTTTTTTAACAACATTTCAATCCAATGTTTTAAGGAATATTCCCCATAATATATTCTATTCTCCATTTTATCCCTCTCTTCGGATATGTATTCTAGTCAAAAGTTTCATTTCCAGAATTTATTTGATTCTCCAGATAATTTTCTACACGTAATTAAATTGTCAATGCAAAAAAACAACAGAAAGGCTGTCCGTTTTTTTCTCACAAACTTGAAAGAATTATACAGTTCAATTCTCATAGTCAAGCAGAAAGAGCGAAATTTGATTTATCATAACCAGTTCTTTTAGACAAATCTTCTAACGATAAATGCTCCCATTGAGGATTATTATAATTTTTATCAAAAGAAACTATCGCATATCTGTCTTCCTCAAAGAAATAGACTCCTGCTGGATAATATTCAACCCAAATTATATTTTTTTTATTGTGCAAACTTGAAACAAAAAATGAAAAAAACTGCTTTAGTAAATTACAAAGAAACACTTTCATATTAAAATCAAATAAATTTATAATTAAATTCGACACGCTAGAAAACGAAGCATTTTTTATCTTATTGCAAATTTCATTCTTGACGCCAAACTCTTTAATTTCATGTTTGGCCAACGAATCAATTGTATTGGTTATTGTAGTGCCCTTGGCTATAGGCTGCTGAATAATTTCAACAACAGTGTTTTTTTGAGGATCTTTTATGATTTTTATTTGGCAACTAGTTAAAAAACGACCATTGTATGAATTATAAAAATCTAAATTTTTTATTTTCATAAACATAGAAAGTCTCCTATTTTTTACGAATTATAATTATTTAGTTGCGAAATAATATTAAATTATTTATAAGTCAAGATAAAATTGATAGTAAAATCGATATTAAATTTAAAGAATTATCTCACACACTCCCTGTAAATCTCCGCCATTTTCTTTACGGCAATATCAACCGAATACTTTGCAGAATCTTCTATGTTATTTTTCCGCATTTCTGTTCGAAGACTGGGATTTTTGTAAAGTTCCACAATCTTTTCCACAAAATCAGCGTTGTTATCCAACTGATAGAGTTCTCCGTTTCGTCCTGGAGCAACGGTATCGGTCTGCCCACGGATACGACTTGCCACAATCGGAAGTCCGCTCGCCATCGCTTCAATCACGCTGATTGGAAGTCCTTCCTGCCGGCTTGTCGTAACGTAAAGATCCGAAAGCGCACACAGAAGATTTATGTCTTTTCTGTAACCGGGAAACCAGACAATGTCGTCAACCTCAAGATTCACGGCAAGAATTTTCATTTCTTTCAGCTGAACGCCTCGTCCTGGCATTATGACTTTCAGATTCGGGATCCGCTTTTTCAGCTCTGGAATATTTTTTATAAAAAAAACGTGGTCTTTCCGCGGAATGAATTCAGCAATGTAAAGGATTATGAAATCGCTGGAATCGTATTTGTATTTTGAACGGAGCGCGTTTTTTTCTTGTTCAACATGTTTATCTTCCATATTTTCTCCAAACTTTTCTTTTAAATAGGCTACAATGACAGCGAATTATATTTTTCAAGATTCACACCTACTCCGTCGATTTTTACTATTTTTTTCGCCTTGAATTTCTTCAGTATTGCAAGCTCATAATCTTCCTCATTTATGCAGACAAGGACATCTGTATATTTTGAAAGCCATTTTTCCATTGGATAATACAAAAGCCAGTTCAAGACCGGCGCACCTTTGTAAAAATGGAATCCGTGCGCAGTGTAAATAACCTTGATTTTGTGCTGTTTCCAGAGCTTTTTAGCCGCAAGCCGCCCGAGAACTCCGCCCATCGGCGTATGGCAGTGAAGAATGCCATAATGGTTTTCAAAGAGAATCTTTTTAAGTTGCCTGTACGCCTTGAAATTTTTCAAGGAAAAAAGAGAACGCACGATGCTTATCGTGTACTGGTTGTCGCAGTCCTTAACTTCCTCCTCGCCAGCGGAAGCATAGTCAACTTGCCAGCCCTGCTCCTTGAACCATCGCATATAAGGCAGATTTAACTTCGAGAAATTGGCAGTGTTTGAAAGGAAAAGAACTTTACGTTGATACGAATTATTTTTATCCATGGTTAGCCTCATTTTGAGAAGAATGTTATGTAAAAGATTTTTTATATAAATCGAAATAAATAAAAAGTGTATTAAAAATCAGTTTCTAAAAACTTAAGTAATTTTTTTGCAGATGTTTTCCACGAAAAAACAGTTTCATTTTTTTCTTCCGCAAATTTTCCCATTTCAGGAATCTTTTGAGGTTCTTCATACATTTTAAGAATCGAATCAGCAAGAGCATTTTTGTCATTTGGTTGAACAATAATTCCAGTATCTTCAAATACCTGTTCTGGCAATCCGCCTACATTTGTAACAATAACAGGTTTTGAAAACGAATACGCAAGCATTACAACACCGGACTGGGAAGCTTCTATATAAGGAACTACAACAAAATCAATATCCTCAAAATATCTGTAAATCTCTTCGTTCGGAATATATTTATTTATACCATTGCAAGATTTTCCAAGCCAATTTATTTTCTCATTATCAGAATCTGAAAATTTTCCTTTTCCAACAATGTTCAGCACAATATCCGGATCTTTTTCCTTTATTATAGCCATTGCATCAAGGAGAACAGAAATTCCCTTGTATTCATGGATTCTTCCGAAAAAAAGAATCCTTTTTGTTATTGAATTTTTATTTTGGAAATTTACTGGCCTGTAATAATTATAATTTCCGTGCCTAATCCAGCAAATCTGTTTTGTATTAAAAACATATTTTTCAGAAATCAAAGGTATAAATCTTTCGGAAAGAGTAACAATTTTATGTGAGTGTCTTATAATATAATCGTTGAATCTATCAATTAAGGAATTTTTCTCACCCAAATGCATGGAAACATCATGGATTGTTGTTATAACTTTTGTTTTTTTGTTTACAAAAGACAAAATCATTCTTGCCCAAAACGGACTAGACACACCCCTAAATTCCTTTAGGTTCTGCATCTAGTCCGCTTCCTAAAACTGACTTAAAATGTAAAACTACTTACTACAACTTCTCAATCACGCCACACATCTGCTCAAAAGCCGCATCCACAATCTCTTTAGCTTTCTTTGTCTCTTCTGGCCTGCTTCTTGCAGTCTTTATTTTCTCACCTGCCATTTCAACGGCTCTATCAAGTTTTTCTTCATTTCCATCATCAAAAATATCAGAAATATCTACCATATATTCTGTAAGTCCAAGTGTCTCCAAAAGACCAGACATCTTATGCTCGTAACATAAAGAAACAAAAGGCCGTGAATTATTCAGTGCAAATACAATACTGTGGTAGCGAGCACCAATCACAAGCTCAGCCTTTGAAATTATAGTCTGCTGAATATCTGATGACTGGTTTTCATCAACAACAATAATCTTATCATTACAGTCAGTATGACTTTTACAATAATTTTCCTTAAGCTTCATAAAATAATCCCAGTCTTCGATTATGCTCATATAAGTCTGCGGTAGCATAACAATTTTCCAGTCTGGGTGGTTTTCAATAATTTTACCGAAAACCTTATAATAGAAACTATCAATTCTCTCCTGTGGCAAAGGCTTATAGCGATAGTGCCAAGTAAGTGAGTTTGGAACAAAAACCATATATTTACCGTCGCCTATTGCCTTTGCTATTTCTTCCGGCACATTAGCATTTGGAACTTCCAAGAAAGCAGAATCAACAGTGCTTACAGCTTTTACGCCCATCTCCTCAGCAATTTTCAATGATTTTTTATCCCTAAGAGAAATAAAGGAAAAATAATGCAAAATTTCATCAGCAGCTTTTGTAAACACTTTGTGTTTAAAATCTTCTGTCGTAAAAGGGCCAATTGACCGCCCCCAGTAAAGAACAGGCTTTTTCATCTGCTTGGCAAGGTGAAGCTGGTAAACATGATTCCAGTTCATAAAACCACCCATACAAATTCCACCAGGAGCACAAATAACAGCATCATAATTTTTAAGCTCTTTTGCAAGATTATTTACATAAGGATGCAGCCTTGCCAACTTGGCATTGTGCAGAACTAATCCAACTTGTTCCGCTCGCATAAAGTCCTTTTTATTACCGAGCAGAGTGATATAACCTACATTCGGTTCATTCACTTTGAAAGTTTCAATCATCTTTTGATTCTCAATAGTTTCTATAATGTCAAACTGAATGTTTGGAAACCTTTGGCAAAGTCTTCTCGTAAAAGCCCTGTGGGCAGACTCATCCCCACGGTTTCCCATCGGTTGATTTACAATCGCAATTTTCATCTTTTATTCCTATCTATCAAGTTAGTAAATATTAATTTTCTTATATAGTCAATTAAAGTACATACTGCAAAAATACCAACCACACTGCAAACAGCAAGTAGTGGAAACCATACATAATTAAAAGCTTTCTCCGCTCTAACACACTTCCAAATATAATTCTGCAATGGCCCTGCATGAATTATATAAACTCCAAAAACGCATCCTGCCAAAGTATTGATAAATTTTGAATAAAAAGGCTTTATAAGAGTTGCTACCATGAACAAACAAAAAGCACTTGCTGTTCCAAAAACATAACGCATTCCGTCAATTATCTGATTAAAATACTTGCCGCTATTAAATGGTAAAAATCCCTTTTCAACCTGCATACTAAAAACCATAATAATAACACCAGCCAGCCACATAAAAATCGCAAGAAAAATCCATAATATTCTTTGCTGTTGTATTTTCTCTACAGAACACGGCTCAATGAATCGTCTTACATAATAGCCTAACATAAATCCCATTACAGCCATTTCCAAATCAAACCAGTGGGCATTAAGAATTGCCGCAATAATAAAATAAACAATAAAGAAACTAATGCAGGCTTTTGTAAATGCTCTCTTATTCATTCCTGCAAATATACGGTTCAAAGCACCTGCACCTAAGAAAAGCACAATATAGGCATCAAAAAACCACCAGATTCTTCTACCAACCGGAAAGATGGAAGCCTTAATTATTGATACCCCCCCCCTATCTTTTTGTATAGTCATAATTAAACCAATAAGAATAAAACAGCAACAGTAAAAAACAACCTGCCTTACAAGAGGTTTAACCTTCTTTAAGGCTTTTGTCTCAAAATCATTACTTACATTACAAAGAAAGTAACCGGTAAGCATAAAAAACAAAATATCGCCCACAATTCCACCGGGAGAAACAAAGCAAAGAAACCACCTGTTTGCTATAGAACCAGAAAGCCACGCCGTTGTTAGTGCAATATCACTTTCGCCTACATGCTTAATTCCAACAGAAGCATAATGAACCATAACAATCATCAGCATGGAAATGATTCTTAATAATTCAAATGCAGAATTTCTTTGCACCTTAACTTCACTCATTTTGATTCCCCCGTCTTTTTTTGCTCTTTTTTCTCCTTTGTAAACGAAAATATTTTCTGCCTACCAAGTTCAATACCGGCACAAATCAAAAACAGTCCTATGCCCAGACCTAAAGCCAAAACTGGAAACCAAGTAGAATTATAAACACTTTCCACATGAGCCAGTTTCCAGAATGTTTCTCTTATCGGGGAATCATGAATCAAATAAATCCCAAACGTTGTTCCAGCAATCAGATTTATAGTCTTATTTGTAAAAGCCAGAAGATTTTTAAATAAAATAAACAGGCACACACCTGCAAAAGGACAGAATACCGCATAATTCATTCCGTCGCATAGTTTTAAAAGATACTTTGCAGGTATAAAGTCAAAACTTCCAAGCTTTACCTTCATCTGAACAAAGTTCATCAAAAAAGCACCGGCATAAAACAGTATAAAAGCTAATATTGAAAATATAATTGTATTAGTTATTTTTTCTCTTGCTTCAGATTCACCAGTGTATTTTCGTAGATAGTAACCTGTAAGATAACCGAACAGCCCTCTTTGAAAAGTAAAATAAGGCTCAGGAATAAATGACGGAACAAAATAAAAGAAAATATAAAAGCCAATATATAGTTTTATAAAAGTCTTTTTTTCAAGCCCTTCAAATAATGAATTCAAAACCGGAGAAAAAAGGAAAAGCAAGATATAGGCTGTAAAGAACCACCAAGTTCCCCTGCCTATAGGAAAAAGACTGCCTAAAACCGCAGCTTTAGATTCTGGAAATACCCCCCCCATACAGATGTATAGCATTACCAAAATATGCAATTAAACCAACAAAAAAAAACAGCCCCGCATAAAAAAGAACCTGCAAAACAAGCGGCTTAACTTTTGTCAAAGGGCCAATGCCTTCTTCCAGTTTCTTATTTGCAAGAAAGAATCCTGTCAGCATAAAGAATATCATTACACCTATTCTGCCACCAGGAATCATTGCACACAAGGTCAAGCGGTTCAACAAGTTGCCAGTAAGCCAAGCTGAATTAACTGCCATGTCTGGTGAACTTACATGCTGAATTCCATGAGCCGCAAAATGTCCCATCAAAATCAGGAACATAGCAAGAATGCGGAGAAGCTCGAAAGAGCCGTTTCTTTGAGATTTATCTACTGTCATATTATTTTATCAGTAATGCTTCTGGATCCGTATCAAGAAAAACCTTAATACCTATATTCTTAGGATTTTTTTGTGTTAAAAATGTTTCCAACTCAGATGCAAGAGAATTTTTATAATAAGATTCATTCATTTGCACAGCTCCAGAAATATGAAGTTGTGTAGAAGTTTCGCCAGATGCAAATAAAGGTTGCATATATTCATAAATCAGCACAAGTTGCCACTCGTAAAGAACAATCCCTTTATGAATATGAAAATTACACCAATCAAATATCTTTTTGACAATAGCCTTATTTATATTAGGCAACTTTATATTGTCATTATCGAAAATAAAATCAACAAAGTCATCATTAGCAATCTTTGCAGACTTATCATTCAAAAGAATCTGACTAATTCCAAGGGCTTTTCTAATTCGTAACTCAATGCTGTCCCGCATAAGAAAGGCAAGATTTATAAAACAGGCATTATTTGAGTAGTCTACAATTCCATTAAATAGCAAATTTGCATACCATAACGAATCAAAACCTTTTACTGAACGATTATAGCCAATTTGCCTTTTGGGAGTATCATTATTAGAAGCCTCTAAATACATCAAGAACTCTTCAGCATCAATTACAAGTTTCCTTAAATGTTGGGTATTTGCAGAGATTAATTCACTTTTAAACAAGTTTTCTTCCGCTGTATTTTCAATGGCATTATTAATTTTATCTACAATCTCATCATAAGCATACAACAAGGCACAGCACTGATATTTAAACCAGTTTTGCATATTATCTTTCTTTACATTTTCACATAGAATCTGTTGCAACAAATGCTCAACACTGTACTTCTTTTTTTTCTATATCCTTATAATAAACACAAACTCTACTTAATATTTCAGTTCGTTGTTTTTCTGCATGATACCGAAATAGTTTAGGAAAATCATTCTCGTAAATAAGACTAGAATAATCTTGCAGAAAAGTCATTGTGTCAGATTCAACAACCATTTTTTTGTACACGGGAGCAAAATTTGGAGCTTCCTTCAACTTAATTTCTGAATAATCTATTTCTTCCATATCGATATATTACTTTCCTAAAATTCCTTTTACAAACTGTGTGCCTTTTTCACCGAGCATTTTCTTTGCAAGATTTTTTGCCCCGCCTTCTGCAGTCTTATGTGTATTCATAATTTGCTTCAAAGCTGCATCTTCATATTTATCTTCCGTAAATATTTCAAAAAACATTGGCCTGTCTGTAAGTTCCGGCGTTACAAATCTTTTATAAACTTTTTGGAACTCTTCCTTACTTGAAGCACACATATATTCAAACCCCAAATCCTCTGCATAGTGCTTTACAAGCAATGGAGATTTATGCCCAAAGTGACCTTCTGCCGCAACAAACTTATTTGTTGCTTCCCCCCAAGGGTAACAGTGATTAAAGAAAGTTTTAAACTCTTCCCCAAGTCCATTGTTTACAAGCAGTACCCTTACATTCCGTGAAACCTGCCTGTTTCCAAGTGCATTCATATCGTAAAAAAAGCAGAGGTCTCCAAAAACTCCAAAATATATTTTTTCAGGATTTATAAATGACGCACCAACTAAAGAAGAAAGTCCTCCATCAATACCATAGCCGCCAGTATTTGCAAAACTCAAACTGTTTGAAGGAATGTCAAAAAAGTTCCATGCACGAAGGCTACTTAAAATTCCAAACTGCAATTCACTATTCTCTGGAATAAGTGGAGAAAGCTGTTGGGCAGCATAAATATTTGAAAAAGGGAAATCCTCATTCATTGCATCCTTATGAACTTCTTTTACATAATCGGAAACTTTTTGGTAGTATGTTGTCCTTTCGCCTTCTTTTTTTGAATAATAGTCAAAAAAGTCTTTTTCTTTCATTTCAAAAACATACTGTAGTTTTTTATAAGGATCTTTCAGTAATCCGTCTTCACTAAGTCGCCACATTACATTGCCCTGCATACGCCCCCAAGAAGCAATTTCCCCCATATCAATTACAAGGTCTGGCCGGTATCCTGCAAAAGAAGACGACTGTTGATTTTGAGCAAGCGAATAATGAACTCCATATTTTCCATGATATCCGCTGTTGTGTTCAACAAAAACAACGGCATTGTTTTTCTCACAAAAACGGTCTATTGAATCTGTAAGTTCCTGACTCATTGTTTCATGAGCACCAACATATATACCAATTTTATTTACACTAGGCAGTTCTGGAAGTTTATCGCCTGTAATAAACCTTTCAATTTTCCTAATCTTAGGTAATGCATTGCAATTATACCCATGGTCATAGCGTGTCGGAAGGTTTACATGAACAGGCCCCTTACCGTGGTGATTCAACTCAAGAATTGCCTCATTTATTTTAAGCTCGCATTCCCAAGCATCCTCATCATCTTTTACATAAGGAAGATTCACAGAAAGTTTTACAGTGTCCTTAGGTTGTAGAGAGCGGTCAATCTGTTGGTCAATAAGCTGCCCAACCTGTGCAAGTGTCCTTGTTGATGTAATTGCAAGAATAGGAAGTTTTCTGTAATAGGCTTCTGTAAGACCTGGAAAATAATTTCTTGAAGCAGTTGCAGCAGTACAGCTTAAAGCAACAGGTTCTCCTGTTTCTTCTGCAATACCACAAGCCATATAAGCCGCAGACCGCTCATCTACACATGAATATAAAATAAATCTGGGGTCTTGTTGTGCACTAAGAACCAAAGTATGGTTCGTAGTGCCCGGACTGACGACTATCCGTCGCAGCCCGTGCTCTACCAGTGCGGAGAGAACGATTTGAACATCTTTTTCATCAGTATACCGTATTGCCATATTTTTTTCTACCTCTCAATTAAATCCCTAGTCTTCTCACAATATATCTTATTTTATTTTTATTACCTTTTATTTTTAATGGATTTATCCATTCTTTTGTAATACAGTCTGCCCTTCCTTCAAAACTTGCTCTAAAAGGCAACTGCACGGCCATGTTCTTTTGAATAAAATCACTTATACAACTTCTTAATCCTTCTTCTGGCGTAACAAAAGAACTTGTATCTATAAACCTCTTTATTTTGGAATTATCAAATCTTCTGTCATACATTCGGTCATAGAATATCTGATAACGCTGTTGGTGTATTGTCGCCAGTTCTTCAAGTGAACAAAAATATAATTCAGAATTAAAGCTGGCTTTTCCAAGCTCATCCTTGTAAATATTCCAGGCATCTTCCCATTTTATTTCCTTGTCCTGTGTTATATGAAATGCTTCGCCTAAAGCATCTTCTTTTCCAATCAAGGCCTTTATTCCCTTTGCAACATCTCGACCGTATGTTAGTGTTGTAGCTTTTTTTAGCATCTCTTCTGCAATAACTATTTTATGTCCTTGCATTGCCCTGTACAACCATTCTTCCTTTTCCAAAACTCCAAGCTGTAGTCTTGTTTCACTGTAAGTAATATATGGCCGGATTATAGTCCAGTTTCTCCTTCCACAATTAAATAGTATATTCTCTTCACGTGCCTTAATTAACGCATATTCATTTGTTGCCAAAAATTCCTTATCCAAACTTACATCCAATAGTCTGGGTGAATTTTCTGTAATTAGATTTTCTGATTGTGCATAAACTCTTGAACTGCTTAAATATATGTACTGCTTTGTATGATTCAAAAACAAATCAAGCCGCTCCTTAAAATCAGCCGGACTTCCGTAAACCATAAAGTCAACAACGCAGTCAAAATTCTGCTCAATCAAAGGTTTTATAAAAATTTCTTCAAGTGCATTTCCCCTTACATATTTTACAGTAGCAAAATCTTTTTTTACACTTCGGGAAGTAACCCATGTTTCTATATTATCTTCAGAAAGCAAATCTACAAGATGCTTTCCCATCGCACCAGTTCCACCTAAAACTAAAACTTTCATTAGGCTGTCTCCTTGTTGGAGGCAAGTGTCATGTTGCCTATTAAAAGTCGTATGTTATATCGTCGAAGGTAGTCAGTCCTGCCCCCCCCGTCATGTATAGTATATTTCCGACAGCCATGCGGCATAGTGGACTGACGAGGACAACAGCCATGTTTGCCATTTCCACAGGTTCCGCAAAACGCCCGGAAGGATTTGAATCAAGTTCTATTCCGTCATAACCGTCTTTTACAAGCATTTCTGTTGCTGTAGCCCCAGGTGCAAGCCCATTGACTACAATTCCGTATGGAATCAATGTCTTTGCCAATCCTAAAGTAAGTCCTCTAAGCCCCCACTTGGAAAGTGTATAAGGGGTAACAGCAGGTCGCAAACTTGAAGAAGAACAGATATTCAAAATATTGCCTTGAACCTTGTTTTCCTTCATGTATTTTGCAACCACTTGGCTCAGCATAAAAGCACCGCGAAGGTTAGTATTAAGTGTCTTGTCATAATCTTCTGCTGTAATTTTTCCGAATTGCGAAAGTCCGTTTACCCCTGCATTGTTTACCAAAATATCAATTTTTCGCTCTCCGGCAAGTTTTAAAACTTCCTCAAACTTATTATCAAAGGAATCACAATCTGTATTGTCTAAAACCACCCCGCTAACGATTGAATCATCTTCACAAAATTGTTTCAAATCTTCGCAGGCTTTAGTAATTCTTTCTTGACTGTGACCGGTTACTATGACAGAGGCACCAGCTTTCAAATACGCCTTTGCAATTTCAAATCCAATTCCACGTGTTCCGCCAGTAATTAAAGCACAACGCCCCTTCAATAAATTTGATTGCAGAACAGGTATGTATACAGGAACCTTCTTCTTCATTGAGCGTACAATTTTTTGCTTCTTATTTGCTAGTGCTCTATATATTTTTCTAATCATTCTGCTTTCCTAACTTTATCTATTAAACTTTAGCTTGCTTTTCATTTTCTGTATTATTTCATGCCGTGTATTATTACTCATTCCAACATAGAACATTGCAACAGAAGAAAGAATCACTGCAACTGCCGTAACAGCACAAAGGCTGATAAAATTCTGAGGTAGCAATCTGTCAATAAATACTGAAGGAATTGTAGAAACAACCATAATTATTGTGACTGGAATAATCACTTGAATTGTAAATCTTCTAAGTGATATTCCCAATAATCCACGTAGTAAAAAAGCTCGAAAAACAAACATCAGCACATTTATAATAATTGCCATGTAGTAAACGACTACGGCTTCACCGCCAAAAAACTTAATCCAGATAAAAGAGCCAACAAAAATTATTACCTGCAGTGTACCAAGTATTCCTTCATACAAGGCCATCTTTCCAGGAGCCCTTGCAGCTGTAGAAAGTGGATAGCAAATGGCAACAAGTAACACCTCAATAATACTTAAACGTGTAAACAGCACCACATACTCCGGTAGCTCTTTAAGCCAAAGTGTCAGAACATAATCCATCCGAAGATACAAGGGAAGTGCAAAAATCCACATCAAGAAAAATGTCATCTTGCAGCCATTAAAAATCAAGCGGAACATCTCCTCTTTATTGTCTGCGGCATATTCTTTAATAATAGGAGCATAAAGCCCGGTGTTAAAATTTGAAGAAAAAAGGCTAAGCGTATTTGTAACTTGAAGGGCTATTGCTCTGGCGGCTACCACTACAGGACTAAAAAACTGATTAATTAAAACTGTAATTGCCTGATTGCGGAAAACCCCTGAAAGAGAGCCAAACAAAGTCCAGCCTGTAAAGCCAGTAATTTCTTTGAACATGGCTTTATCCCACATAGGCCTAAAAACACATTCTTTATAATGCTTCTTGCAATAAAAACGGTAAAGGGCAGTGTTTATAAAACCAACCGCAAACAAAAGAATTCCATAAACTATCAACTTGTCATAAGGAAGAATCTTTAACAAAAATACAATCGCTAGCTTAAGAACCGCTTCCACAATACTTACATAGGCATACACGCTCATATTCTCGTGCGCGATAATGTCTGCCATGTAAGGCGTTGTAATCAAGGTAACAATAAAATTCAGAATCGAAAACTGATAAATCCATTTAGCCGCCGTCAGCCGTTCTTCTGGAATTACAAGCTTATTGTAAACAAACCAAAGCCCCACAGTTTCCGCAAGCAGAACAACAAGACCAATCAGAATCAGATAAATACACAGCGTTACCGAAAAAGTCTTTTTTAACCTTTCGCTATCATCCCGCCCAATTTCATAAGAAAAAAACCTCTGGCTAGCCGTCGCCATCGCCGCCGACAAAAAACTGAACATAGTAACCACTCCGGCCACTACATTGTAAATACCGTAATCACTTGCTCCCAATGTATTCAACACTACACGAACTGTGTAGAGAGAGACAAGCATAATAAGAATCTGCCGGAAGTAAAGAAAGAGAGTATTTTTTGCTATGCGTTTGGTGTTGGATGGTGTGGGTTGTGTCATTGTATTTTACTCATTAGTAACAAGTTTCTTGTCTTGACTACTGATTTCCTTGCCACTCTGAACTTCTATTACAGTCATATCAGTAACTGCTTTTAGGGTATGTTTTACTCCAGCCTTGATTGTTATGCTATCGCCAGCTTTTACGGTCTTTTCAATTCCATCTAGAACGACACTGCCCTGACCGTTGGTTATTACCCAAGTTTCACTACGAAGAGCGTGACTATGATATGAAAATTGGCTGCCAGACTTTATTACCAAGTTAGAGGTTAAAATCTGGGTACCATTTTCTAATTTTGTAAAATCTATTACCTTGTAACTTCCCCAAATCTTGTCTGCAACTTTAGGCTGTCCACTTATCTTTTCTACATAAGGTTTCATATAGTCGGAGAGTTCCTTATCTGAAACAAGAATACCGTCGTTGCTTGCAGCTATGATGAGATCTTTGCACCCCATTGCCAATAGCGGAATGTTCAGTTCATTGATTACATTCGTATTAATACATTTTTCATCAATAAATGCATTACCAACAACCTTTTCGGACATAACTTCGGTCATTGTGTTCCAAGTTCCTACATCCTTCCATTCACCGTTATACTGCAACATCTGGATAGATGGTTCTTTTTCTACAACAGCATAATCAAAAGAAATTTTTGGAGCTATGGCAAAGTTTTTGTATAAATCATTATAATCTGAAAAATTAATAAGCTGGTGGGCCTTATCCATAAGCCAACCTAGTTTAAATGCAAAAACACCGGCATTCCAAAGAGCTCCTTGTAAAAGGTACATCTTTGCAGTTTCTGTATCAGGCTTTTCTTTGAACTCTTTGACAATAGTTATACCATCAGCATTTTCTTCTTTAGGAATAATGTAGCCATATTTTTCACTGGGATAAGTAGGTTTTATACCCATAAGTGTTAAATTAGCTGTATGTTTATTCACAATATTTTCAAGTTTCTTTACAGATTTGTAATAACTATCTTCAACATATGGGTCTACAGGACAGACCGCTACGACTTCATCATCAGAAATATTTAAAATGTCATGAAGATATGCACATGATAGAGCTATTGCAGGGAAAGTATCCCTTCTGCAAGGTTCTATCGAAATAGAAACCTTATCTCCGAGTTGATTTCTGATAGCCGGAACCTGAGTTTCAGACGTTGCAACAGTGATATTAATATCTTTATCGACATGCTTAATCTGGTTATATACCCGATTAAGCATTGATTCAAAAGAACCATCAGAATTCTTAAAAAGTTTAATGAACTGTTTAGACCTAATGTCATTTGAAAGCGGCCAAAGACGTTTTCCACTACCGCCAGAAAGAAGAATAATATGCATAACTTAAACCTATAAATCCTATTTTTTAATAGCATTCAAAACAGTAATTAATCCATCCACATGATTTTCCCATGTAAATTTAGCCAAAACAGGTTTATAAAAATCTGGAAGTTTTCTTCCTTCTTCAAGTATTTTAGATAGTTTTGTTTTTAATCCTTCTGAATCATCAGGAGAAATAAGCTCTCCGTACCCATTCGCAATCTCTTTTAAGGAAGATCCATTTGATGTAATAAAAGGACAGCCACAAGCCATTGCTTCCAATACAGGCATTCCAAAACCTTCATATTGTGATACAAATATAAATGCTTCTGCTCCAGAATAAAAATATGGAAGTTGTTCTTTTTTTACTGGGCCGGTTGTTAATACAATCTGCTTTCCTACCTTATTATTTACATCTGCTATTTTTTGATGTATAAGTTCTGCATCTTTACCATCAGGACCTACTAAAATAAATTGTAAGTTGTTCTTCAATAATATTTCTGATATATTATCAAGAACAAATAAAAGATTTTTTTGAGGATGGGCAAGATAGCCTACATATAACAGATAGTGTTGCTTTATATTTGAAAAGTCCTCTTTTATTTTGTCAAATGCCTTTTCTTTGTCAATGGGAACCAATGATTCATCTCTTCCATCATATAAAACTGAAATTTTCTCTTCTGGATAGTGCAAAATATTCACAATATCCTTCTTAGAATTTTCTGATACTGTAATAATTGCATCACTTATTTTGGCTGCACGTCGATAAAAAAACTTTCTTAACCTTAATGATAAAGATTTTGCATTCTTAACAGAATATTCAATTAAATCGTGAAGATAAAAAACAGTCTTACATTTTTTGAAATAATAAAAAGTTATCTGTGGGAAAATAACCAAATCAATTTTATGTTTTTTAATGTAACTTGGTAGTTTGAACAGCGTGTAAAATTGATTTTTTGAAGCACTATCTGCCGGAATATCAAGTAAATCTATACTGAAATTTACAAATTCACTAAACGAATCTGCATGTTCTCGGTTTGTTAAGACTGTTATTTTATTATTTGTGAAATCATATTTTTCATTAAGCCCTTTACAAATACTAAGAATAACATTACGAATAGCAAAATGATGATTAGAAAAACGCCCATAAATTAAGATGTTCATTATTTTCCCTCTTCTTTTATTTCTTTTTCATCGCTAATTGTGTGTACAACTTTTTGACAATTTTCACATCTTTCTGGCAAGTCTAAACAAAGAGGTTTTCCACACAATGAACGTAATTTATTTTTTAGAATCCACTTACCAGGTTCCATTGGGTATTTTTTTATTACAGGAGAAGCAGTACCTATCATCCAACAATTCTTCTTGCAATTTCGTACTGCTTCTCTAATTTTATCAGCCTTTTCAGAATGCCAAATTTCATCAAAATTTTGCACATCCTTTATGTTACCAAATGAATCAAACCATATATTTTCTTCCATTCCATTACAAGGTAGAACTCTTCCAAATGGGTCAATAAAGAAATTTTCGGTTCCTGCTTCACAGGGTAAAAGCCGCTTATTTCCATGAATGTAATTAATTAAACCATAATTAAAATATGCACGAGCCCATGATTTTGGACTTTTTTCCTTGAACAGTTTTTCAATCAATGTTTTAAAATTATTTTCTACCTCGTCAAGATTAGTGATTTTGTTATCATTTTTATGGAAATAAAAAGAGTTGTGGAATGCAGCTGTCGCAAACTGCATATTAAGTTCTTTTGCAAGCAGATAAAGATTTAACATATCATCTGAATTATTGTTGCTTACAGTACATCCAAATCCTATATCTTTAACTCCCATTTCACGAAGTTTTAAGAGAGTCTTTAAGCCTTTATCAAATCCACCCGGTCGTCCTCTTAAATCATCATTTTTCTGAGATAGACCTTCAATACTAATGCGTATTCCTAAATCTGGATACTTTTTAAAAAGTGCAATTACTCTATCATCAAAATATCCACTAGACGAAATTACAATTCTCTTTGTTTTAGTTCTAAGAATTTTTATGATTTCTTCTAAATCATCACGTACAAATGGTTCCCCACCAGTTACATTTATAGCATTACATTGAGGTAATTTTTTATATTCTTCAGGTTTTAGTTCTTCCTCTTGTTTAGTCGGGTTTGCCCAAATGTTGCACATCTTGCACCGCATAGGGCAACGATAAGTAACAATAATCGATGCATCCATTTTTACTTACACTCCTTATAAAAGTTAATCATTCTCTCTGAAAGAACATCCCATGTAAAATTATTCTTTACACGGTTATAAGCTGCTTCTTTCAATGAAATATATTGACTTTCGTCATTGTAAACATTTTTAATTTGACATTCCAAGTCGTCCAAATTTCCTTGTTTAAAATACAAACCACAATCCCCAGTAACTTCTTTATTGGCTTTGATATCACTTGAAAGACAAAGACATTTTTTTGCCATTGCCTCAACTAGAGAAACAGAAAAGCCCTCTAAATCTGATGGCAGCGAAAAAATAAAACAATTTTGTACTAGAGAATCTTTTTCAGCTCCGAAAACAGGTCCATAAAAATAGATATTTTTATCATCTCTATAATCAGCTACTATTTTTTCATCTTCAACAGGACCTGCAATAACTAACATTAAATCAGGAAAAATAGAACCAAGATCTTTGGTAGCTTTCAATAATAAATCAACACGTTTTTCAGCAACCACTCTTCCCAAAAAAAGTATATACCGTTTTTCTTTTAGTAATTCCTGTTTTTGATATGTTTCCAAAATCATAAATCTACTCCAGTGGGGGCGGCCATTATATGTTTACCAGGATAATTTTCATTTACATAATCAACCTGCTCTTGTGAGCACATTAAAATATTCTTGTTTCGACCAAGGACAAAATCATCTACCATTTTATTTAGTTTACGAATAATTGGATTCCATTTAGCTCTTTTCCATTCAAATCCGTGCCCTTCAAATACAACTTTTTTATTTTTTCGTAATGGAATGTAAGAAAAAAGCCCTGCAATATTTGCATTGTAGTGATAAATATCCGCATTTGGGTATTCTTTCATAGCTCGTCGTGTTGAAACCTTACCAATTAAAAGTTTATTCAAATATTTATTACTGGTAACTTTAAACTTTATATAAGTAATATTTTTGTCAATTCTCTTTTCATCAACATCACTTCCTTCGTACAAAATAGCTTCAACATCATCTCGCCGCTTTAATACTTCCAAGAGGCTCTTCATATATGATTCAATACCACCAACTCTCTTGTCTATATCTCGACAACCTATAAATACTATTTGCATCATTAAAAACTCTTAAAATATTAGGTTTATTTATCTTTCATTGTAACAGAATAATTTCAAAATATTCTGTTCAAAGATTTCATTTGTAAATTTGGAAAGCACAGCTTTTCTAAGTGTGTCGTATTCAGATTCATTAATTTTCATAATATTTGTAATTGTATTTTTCAATGACTCGTATGAAAAGTCAAAAAAACAAGTCATAGGTTTCATCGTCTCTTTAAATACAGGAATATCAGAAACAGCACACCTTGCTCCTTGGTTCAGAGCTTCCAAGGGCGGAATCCCTAACCCTTCATAAGTTGATGGAAAAATAAAGCAAGCCGTTCTTTTATACAAAATGTTTAATTCTTGATTAGTAACTTCACCAACATGGATTATGAAAGATTCAACATTGTTTTCTTGTATTTCTTTCTTTAATTTCAAATAACCATCATTATAAAAATCTTTGCCAAACAATACTAATTTTAGCCCAAAATCCATATAAAGAGATTTTGCATATTTTATTAAAAACTCAGCATTCTTTCTGGGTTGTCCTGAACCGTTTGCTAATAGGAATTTACCAGAGTTTATTAATTCTTTATTATCTCGTATCCACGGTTCAGTCAATTTTTTCTCAGGTAGAATATTTATGCTTGCCGAAAAACATACATTAATTTTTCCATTTGTTCTTGGGAAAAAATTTTCAATTTCATTCTGGCTAAATTTACTAATCGTTATAATCTTATCGACATTATTCAAAATCTTAGTAAATCTAATTTTTTGAATAAATCTTTTTATACCTTTTTTGGAAGTATATTCAAAAATGTCATGAATTAAAAATACACTTTGGCATTTTCTTTTTTTATACAATAAAAAACCACCTAAGTTAGCAGGACAAACAAAGGTATCATTTATAGAAAGCGTTTTTATTTTTTTATTTAAGTCAACATTATAATATTTATACCAGTCCATAGTAGATTTTTTTTTGTAAAAATCAAAATATGAAACTGTTTGATAACTAATTCTATTTTTTTTTAATACTTTTTCTATATCATTTATTACAGTAGCAATACCTGTATTTTTAAATGACGCAAAAGTAGATTCCAGAAGAATCATGATTGTCCCTCTTGAGCAAATATAATTTGATTTTGAGTTTTCTTCATTGAATAGAATAAAACAGCTAGGAAAATTAGAAAAAAAACATCATAGAAACCACTTGAAAACCAAGTGCTTGTATCACCACCAATTAACCCTTTAGACTTGTTTGTAAAATAAAACCCAAAATATTGTAAATATATATTTTTGTCCTTACGCAAATAACATTGTTTAGCAATGTATAAAATAAAAATCAACAACAAAATAGAAATAATTACACCCAAAATAAAAGAGAAATTCATATACATTTCTCCTAGTAAAGACATTCTTTCTCCTACTCGAATATAATCATGATGTTTTATTTCCTTAAAATACTCTCCTGCGGTTAGCCAATCATTTTTATTTGGTAAAATAGCACGAGGCATCAATAAAGTAAAACAAGAAATTAATGTTTGCCCATTTCTAAAATCAAACTGGGCTGGGAACATATTAATACAATCCAAGAAGTTGTCATATTCAACACCAATTTCTGCCATAAATACCATTATAGCAATAGCGCCATTCTTTCCGTTCCTAATGACTCCCCACAACGTCGCAAACACAGCCATGAGTAATCCTGCTATAATAATTTTCTTAGTAGAAACTTTTTTTACATTCCATGAATACAAAAATAACAAATTAATTACTGCAAATACAGCCGATGATCTAGAGTCAGACAATATTGGCATAATAATTAAACAAAAAATAATGATTAGAAATGAAAGTTTATCTTTATGTTTTTTATTAAAATAGGCAATAAGAGTAAAATATATTAAGACATTTGCCCAATTAGTAAGATACTCAAGGTAACCTAAACCTTTCCCAAGAGTTGCTTTACCTGAATCATGATACCCTGAAATCAGAATAGGCACACCACCTAGTTTATAAAAGAAAAATGCGTTTATAAGAATCAGTAGCCCGCCAAAACATAGAAGTAGAGGAAAATTGTTTCTTCTAAAATATTCATTGGGTGCTACAAATGAAATAACCTTCGCTTTTTTTTCAAAAGTTTTAATTAAAATTTTTAATAATATAGCGACAGTTAAAGAGTATAAAATCCCTTTCAAAACTACTTCATCAGAAAATTCTGTATTTATACCAATACTGTTTCTAATTCTATAACAAATATACCCAAGCCCATAATAATAAAAGTACCATGCAAAAAAATAAGAGTAGGGTGAAAAAAAATCATATTTCGTTGAAAAAATATCACCACAACAAATTAGGAATAATAGAAAAATTAATGCCCATTCATAATTAATTGGTAAAAGAATTCCGATTCCAAATAAAAATAAAAAAATATGGGAATACTTTATTTTTGTGTCAGTTATTCTTTTAATTAATTGAAATGAAGTCATATTTAAAACGATTTTAGTTCCTTTAAAAAAGGCTTAGTCAATTTATACTCAAAAGGATTTAACCAATCAAGCAAAGTTAGAAATTTTAATCTACCGATTTTTGTCTGTAAATTTTTTTTAGCATAATAAAGAGCTGAACGCTGAGCTTGTACTACTGAAAATGTAGTTATAGAAAAATTCTTTTCCCTTCTCTTTTCTTTGTGAATTATTGATGGGCCATCTATTAAATAGTTAGTTTTCCCAGCTTTTACTAGTCTGTTTTGCAAATCCGTTTCTTCATAATATAAGAAAAAATTTTCATCAAATCTAGCATAGTCGTTATTCATTAAAAATAAATCTGCACCTGTAACATAGCCAATTTTACCTGCGGTTAACTGTTGTTTAGGGGCTTGTTTAACTCTATTCCAAAGTCTTAATGCTAGATTTTGGAGATGCAACAACTTGCACATGGACCATTTTATGTGACCTTTTAAAAACTGTTTTTGGACTGCACAAATTTTATCATAAGTTGGAAGTTCATCCCCTGAGTGTGTTGGATTTTTTTCAGAATCAAGTAAAACACAACCTAAAGCACCAATCTCATTCTTATTTTTTACACTTTCCCAATAATCAAAAAAATACTTAACGGCATTATTAAGAAGCAAAGTGTCGCTATTAAGGTAAAAAACATACTTACCAGTCGCCTGTGCTAGTGCACGGTTATTAGCCGCTCCAAATCCCAGATTAGCGTTATTTTCTATCAGTCGTACTTGTGGAAATTTCTCTCTTATTGCCTCTACAGAACCATCTAAAGAGCCGTTGTCACTCACAAAGACTTCAAATTGTAGACCTTGTGTCTGTTCATATACAGACGCAAGACAATCAAGAGTAAGTTGCTTGGTTTTGTAATTTACAATTATTATTGATACATCCATAAATTCTATTCAGTGTTAGAAAAACATTACATCATATATCAGTGTCTTTGATTATTCTAATTAGGTCGTAATAATGACTTTAACTAAAACTTCACTTGCTTTTCCGATACCAATCTTCACTTTAAAAAACTCCGCCATTGGCAGCCTTACCTGCCTTTGACATTTTGCAAGAAGAAGGACACCGGGTCAGAATGCTCAAGAAGCCAGGATACATCCCAACAGCGGTTAATGTAGAGTTCTATATTACATCATAACTTGCCTTTTGTAAACATGTTCATTTTATGAATGTTTGTTATTTAGGCAATTTTATGAAGATTCACTTTTTCCATGTATTTCTTCTCTTCCATACTCCAGTCCTGTTTTTCCACATCATAAAAAGAAAGATTCAATACCTTTATTCCGTTTTCAAGCTGCACTTCTAGCCTCAGTTTTTGGGTTCTCCTGTCTACCTTGGTTACAGCCCCCTGAATCCCCTGAAACTCCCTATTTAAAATAACAACCTTGTCTTTCTCGTCAAACCGCACTTTAAGAAAGCCGTGAAACTCTCCGCCTTGCTCCAAAGAATTCACAAGCTCCAAATCTCTTCCATAAAGAATTTGTATATCATCCTGCTGGGGTAGGAACTGTATAAAACCCGGAACTTCGTCAATCGTCCGAATAATATTCAAATCGTCTATAATAAGTAAAATTCCGTAAACAATAAGTTTGTCGTAAGGAAGAATTTTAAGAATAAAAACTACAGCAAGTTTTAAAGCCGCTTCAATAATGCTCACATATGCATAAATGTCCATATTTTCATGTGCAATAATCGAAGCCATATATGGAGTCATAATCATTGTTACAACAAAATTCAAAACCGCAAACTGGTAAATCCACTTTGCAGCATTCATTCGCTCCTGCGGAATTACAAGCTTATTATTCACAAACCAAAGGCCAACAGTTTCTGCAAGAATTACAACAATAAAAATCAACAAAATATAAATAGACAGTGTTACACTAAATGTGATTTTTAAATGTTCGCTATCTCCCTTGCCCAAATCAAAACTAAAATACCGCTGGCTAGCGCTGGCCATTGCTCCGCTCAAAAAGGAGAACATTGTTACAACGCCCGCAACAACGTTATAAATACCATAATCTTCTGCCCCAAGCACATTCAGCACGACGCACACTGTGTAAAGGCTTACGAGCATAATCAGGATTTGGCGGAAATAGAGGAAAATTGTGTTTTTTGCAATTCGGGTTGTATTGGACATATAATTTTAGAATAATGACTGAATTTGAATTTATTGTTTTTTATTCTGGTAGTTCAAAAATAAATTTATATCAGAATAAATCTTCCCCTCGCCATCTCGCAAGCGCATACACCGACTGCCTGACAACTTTCTTCTATAAATAAAGGACTACTTTTGACTTTCCGACCTGCTTTGCCTGTTCTATGTGGCTGTCGATATTTTTCTTATAATTCGAAAACTGTGTAAAGTTACGCTACATGAATGAAATGCTTCTTTTTGTCAAAACGGTAAAACCTTCGGCGGTGAGCATGTAACGCAGTTTGCGGCCATCGATTCGGCTTACAGCTAACCATCCGTGTTCCAGGCAGCGTTTTATAAGGGCATTAACTCTGAGAAATCTTATTTTAATTAAATTATAATTTACCTTCTAAAATTAATTCTTTCATTAATTTCGTTGGCTACTGTATCCATATCAGGATAAATAAAATCTTCGGTAATATTAAAACGCTCTAATTCTTTTACAATTGTTTTTTTACAGTCCGGATGAATTAGAACAACTTGTTGAACGCCATCTTTTTTATAAAACAATCTTGATAACTCAAACGGATCCGTTTTAAACTCTTCTATTTCGTTGCTTTCGTCATAGGGTTTAACTTTGGTAAACTTTAATTCCCATGTTTTAATTCTTTTAAAATCTTCTTTCCACTTAGATTTACTTGCTAGAGAAGCAAATGATTTTCCATCAGAATCAATTATACATTTTGTAAGATCTTTCCAATAGGATTCATAGGATTCATCTTTTTCTACCCAAATCTCATTTGCATTTACTACAATAAATGCTCCCTGCTGATTCTTTATTCTCGGATTATTTTGAGGGACACGTACTATTAAAGAACCTCTTACAATCGATTTTAAATCTATATATTTTTCATCATGACCTTGATTTACATCTTCTTTCCACCGAACACCTAAATGCCACAAAGAAAAATCATTTTCCATAAAAGCTGTATTTGCCATAACGCTTACATTGGAACTTTCTATGGTTTTTAATTTTTCTGGCTTTATTTCGTTATCAACAACAGGTTCTCTAAAAATAGTAATTTCGCCCCAACTATTTTCTTCTTCCTGACTATTATTAAATTTTCTGAACTTCTTATAAGGTTGGCATGCAAAATATAAAGCTGCCAAAGGGTTTTCTGATATATCAAGACATCTTGTACCCAATCCAAAATGCTGCATCAATACAAGCTTTGCCATCGAACCATGACAACTGTCAATCTCATTAGAAAAACGTCTTGAAAAAGATTCTATCAATAAATTTTCATTTGCCGGATCAATTCTTAAGGAATTCGGACTCAATAGATAATTTGCGTTTGTTTGCCCTCTATAAAAAACTGGATTTTGATATGATGTTTCTAATTGGCTGATAAAATCAAAATATTCTCTAAGTGTTTTTATTACAGTTGGTTTTACTTTTAATCCAGTTTTTAATGTTACTATTTTTTCAATATTTTTTTTATTTTCACTTTTTAGAAATGAACCGTACCCTTTTAATTTTTTTGCTTTATCAAACAATTCATTATTTTTCACTATAAACAATACTCCTAAAACCGTTTTCACGAGCAAATCGTTCAATTTCTGAATTCTTGTAACAAATAAAAGTTAAATTTTCTGAACAATCTTCAAAGGGATTTTCTGTAAAATCAATTTCTTTACATAATGCAATAACTGTTCTTATTGTTTCACATCCACTAAAGGCATTTTTCTCGATAACAAGTCTTTCACATTTAGGAAGAATTATCGTTTTAAGTTTTAAAGAATTTTTAAATGCATCTTTTTGAATTGTAAAATCTGCATTCACTTCTTCAATTACAAAATTACTTAATCTTATTTCACCTTCTTTAATTGAATTTTTATTACTTTCATCAGATTCTTTATTTTCCTCTATATTTTTACCAATAATTAAATTTTCTAATTCACTACAATTTTCAAATGCAGATTGATTTATATTTATAACTTTGTCTTCAAATTGAACATTTATTATTTTTGAATCCTTAAAAGCACTGGAAGAAACAATTTGCAATCCAGAAGAAATTTTTAATATTTGATTTTCATCATAACTACAAATAAAGTATTCAAGATTATTGTGTTTTTGTAAATATACGTTTTTCAATTTTCTTCCTCTTCTTAAAAAAATTATAAGACTTTTATTCCCAATTTAAATCAAATACTTTATCACTTCTTTTATAACGCACCTATCTTATTTTTTCCACTTATATAAACGTACTTTGAAAACTGTGTAAAGTTACGCTACATGAATGAAATTTGTCAAAGCGGTAAGCATGTAACGCAAATTGTGACCGTGAATGCGGTTTCTAGAAATATCTTTATTATCCCAAGGGAAAAAATCCAAAAAAAAGGAGAATTATTCCAGAGCCACCGTTTACATTCCCCCAATCCTACGCTTTCGCCCTTTCTGGTAAGCATGGCTTCCATACCATCTGCAGCTCTCTCATCTGCAGAACAAGACACCGGATCGAAGTACTTATTTATGGGCCAACATCGCCCCTCGTAAACAGTTACAACTAATGTAAAAAAGATTATACTATTGTAAAAGAGTGCCGTCAAGTTGTTTACAAAAAAAATGTTCACTATAAAAACATAAGACGCAAGCAAGTGCGTAGCGTCGCATTACCTCTAAAAAGAGTAATCCCCCGAGCGAAAGCGAGAACCCATGCAAAAAAACTAATTGACTTTTTATGAAAGTAAAAAAAAATAGCCGCCCATTAGTTTTCGACGCTTTGGACGGCTTATAATCCATAGTGGAGATGACCAAATGCTCGGGCATTTCCTTAATTCAATATACAAAAATCTGTTTTATTCTGTCATTTTGTGACTAGAGCCTTCAAAGTATTTTTCTATCTTCCTGCAAAAGCTGTCAAAACTTATATAACATGTCTTTCTTTCTGTTTTTAAGTCTATTTTTTCTGCAATTTCAGCAAAAACTTCTCTTTGCATCTTAACTTCTATACCATTATTTACTGATTTAAAAAGCCTGTCTAAAAGATTTTTTGGATAGTCACTGTTTGAGTCGTCTTCTGTTCCCCAGACTAGTTCCGGTTTTGCAGGCAGTCCTTTTGGAATCTTTCCAAACACTTTCTGAATGGCTTTCCCGTCTCCCATCATCCAGTTTTCTATCATCTTTACAGGAACCATGGGAATACAATCATAACCAGCATTTAACGCAGCATTTTCAATCTGATTATATCTTTCTTCCAGTAACTTTTTGCAGCCGCTTTCTGTTTTTCTATCTATTTTTCTTTCTTTATCCGCATCCGTATAAAAAACAGGCAAAACTTTTGTCTCTTTATATTTTTCTTTTACCAAATTCAGAAAGAAAAAACAGGGAATTCCTCTGCCCTCAAGATTTGTAATGTGTCGCTGAAATTTCTTTGGTCTGTTTTCTTTTTTTAATTCGTTTTTATCAACAAAAGCAAGTTCTACATCTTCTTTTGTATATTCAGAAACCACCCTTTTTAATAAGACTGCCGCAGAACCTTCATGCCAAACATTGCTTCCAAAATCTTTCCAGCCATAATCAGTTACACCTTCTCCTGTAATTACAACTGTCATTTTTAGTCCTTTTTAAGCAGAGCATCAATTATCTGACTTTCATTCATATTTAATAGAACTTCACCGGGATAAAAGTCTTCAAGCTTATTTTTCATGGCATCTGTTTCAAATAATTTTTCACAAACTACCCAACCATTATCTTTATTTCTGTAAATATAAGAAATACTTTCCGGCGGAACATAATCAACAAAAACTGTACTGTGGGTCGTAACAAACATTTGTTTATTATATTTGGCTGAATAATTCAAAAGCCATTCCATAAGGAGTTTTGCTTTTTGAGTATTTATGCCATTCTCTATTTCATCCAGCAAAATAAAGCCCTGTGAACTTTCTACTTCTGCCAAAGAAGCAAAGGCAATAAGCCTTAAATCTCCGTCACTAATGTCTTTTGAATCAAATTTTATATTCTTTCCGCCGTAATTTTCTGTCGTAACAATTGTAGTCCAGCCCGGCTGTCCTGAAGTTTTTGTTTCTACTTCCTTTATTGTATTTGTAAGAATGTTAACCCGTTTGTTTAAATCTGCCTTTTGAGTTTCGGAAAGTCCTTTTATAAAGGAAGTTAAAAATCTTCCTTTTTCACCAATCATTTCCGCTGTTCCACGTCCACTTTTTCTCATTTCATCAGGATTAAGCAGGTCATATGAATATGAGTAATCTAAAAATCTTTTAACAGATGCAAGTTCAGGAAAGTCATTATTGTCTGTATCTATAAGTTTAAGAATTGATGAAGTGTAATTAAATACAGTAATGTTTTCCGTCTCTCCACTTTTTTTAAGTCTGTATGCTTCTTTTGAAGCAAATTTAAAGCGCAGATAATCTTTTCCAGAAGCGTATACATCTGGATTATCCTCTACCCACTCTTCTGTCAACTCAAGGATATTTTTACCACTGTTTGGAGTAAGATAAAGTCCCCATCGGAGTTTTTTATTTTTCCCGTCTACATCCAAACTAAAATCGGTTACAAACTTAATCTTTTTTTTTGTACTAAGTTTTGATCTGATATTTTCCACCTTAAGCTGTCTTCTGCTTAGAACACTGGAAAAATCTTCATGCGTCACTGATGATAAAAAACTTAAAATCTGCAGAAGCGTACTTTTCCCGGCACCATTATTTCCTACAATAATATTTACGGGAGAAAAGTATATGTTAGCTTCATTAAAAGCCTTAAAATTATCAATATAAATGTGTTCAATCATGTTTTTCTCTTAGAATACTCAAAAATATCAGTTTATTCAATATCCATATTAAGGCGGTTGCAAGTGCGTAGCGTCGCATTACCTCTAAAAAGAGTAATCCCCCGAGTGTAAGCGAGAACCCATGCAGCAAAACCACTTTGCAAACTTATTAAAATATGTTATATTTAATATATAGGAAATGCCTGAACAGGCGGTTATCTCCCATACTCAATCGGTTTTTACCGAAATTTGATTTTGGGAGGCTTGTCTATGACTATAGAAGTAGTTATTTCACTGGTAACCTGCGTTGCCACAATAATTACCACAGTTATAGCAATACTCACCTACCTTAAAAAGTAAAGAGTAAAAAAATAGCCGCCCATTAGTTTTCGAAGCTTGGACGGCTTATCGTACATAGTGGAGATGACCAAATGTCCGGGCATTTCCTTCATTCAATATACCAAATCTGTTTTATTCTGTCAATTTTGTGCTTAACACTGCACGAAAAACTATTTTCAAGTATTCAGATACATTTGTGGCAGAGGCATCCAAATCATGTGATTCATGTTACTTTTCAATGGTTTTTACTTCAAAATACCATAGTCTTTCCCTTAAGATTCCAGTTGCCGTTGCGCTCCAAAAATATTACTATTAAATCATGGGTGAGCGCAATTTAAAAACACAGGCAATTATTCTGAGCGTTACGGCGCAGGGTGAAAACAACCGCAGTGTGCGCGCGCTTTCACCTGACCTGGGTATTTTTTATGCAACACTTTACGGCGGCCCAAAAAGCAGACTGCGCGCAATGGTTCAGCCCTTTAACAGCGGAACAATGTACATCTACAACGATGAGGCGCGGCATTCAAAAAAGATTACCGACTTTGACGCAAAAAACTGCCATCTTTCTTTAAGAACAAGCCTTTACAAACTCTGGGCCGTAAACCTTGCATGCGAACTTGCAATAACAACAAAATGCGCCGGGGACAGTGTCCAGACATTCCGCCTTCTTACGGCCTTTGCAGACGGAACAGACGCAAGTGACGAAGACGGTGCGCGGCTTGGAACAATACGCTTTTTGTGGCGCTACCTGGGACTACTTGGAGTACAGCCACCTCTTCATGAATGCGCTTCATGCGGTGCAAATCTTCTTGCAAAAAATGCACTCTCCTATTATTCCCCCGAACTTTCTTCCTTTACATGCAAAGACTGTACTTCCCATGCAGAATCAAAAACAATTTATGCAGACGGCGATGCACTCACATATCTTGCGGCAGTAAATGAACTTGCCCCAGGAAAAGTACGGCAGATTAAAATAAAAGAAGAAAGCCTTTACCAGATGAAGCGCCTTGTCTTCTATCTAATAGAAAAAGCCTCTGGAACAAAACTGCGTACACTCGAAACCGGAGCCAGAATCTTGTAGAAATGCATTTATTATAGAAACCAAAGGCATAATGTGCTATAATAAAGTCTTCAAATTAAGTCTTATAAAAAAACAGGAGGTTACGGGTCATGAGAGCTGCTGACATTATCATAAAAAAAAGAGGAAACCCCACTCCGCAACCCCTTACAAAAGAAGAAATTCAATTTATGGTAGACGGTTATGTTGCAAAGACAATTCCCGACTACCAGATGTCTGCCTTTCTTATGGCAATATATTTTAACGGAATGTCTTTTGAAGAAACTGCTGCCCTTACCGACTGCATGCTTCATTCAGGAGAAATTATAAACCTTCACGGCAAGGAAAGTCTTGGTCTTAAAGGACCTTTTGTAGACAAACATTCAACCGGCGGTGTAGGAGACAAAATAAGTATTCCGCTTGCGCCAATTGCAGCATGTCTTGGAGTACAGATTCCCATGATGAGCGGCCGGGGTTTGGGACACACAGGCGGCACTTTGGACAAGCTGGAGTCAATTACCGGTTACAAAGTTGCCCTTTCGCCACAAGAGTTTGAACAGCTCATTGCACAGAACGGTTACGCCATGACCGGCCAGACACAGAAAATTGTTCCGGCTGACCGTCTTATGTATGCGCTCAGGGACGTGACCGGTACCGTAGAAAGCATTCCTTTGATTACAGCAAGCATTCTTTCAAAAAAAGTCGCAGAAGGAAGTGACGCTCTTGTTTTTGACGTAAAATATGGTTCGGGTGCATTCATGAAAACACCGGCTGCTGCAGAAAATCTTGCCACTTCCCTTGTAAAAACTGCGCAGGCTATGGGCAAAAAAGCCGTGGCACTTCTTACAGACATGGAAACCCCGCTTGGTCTAAAAACCGGCAACTACCTCGAAATCGAAGAGTCGCTTGAATGCCTTCAGGGTAACGGGCCAAAAGACGTAATGGAACTTACATACGCTCTTGCTTCACGCATGGCACTTCTGGCAGAAAAAGTTTCTTCTATAGAGGAAGGACTTGAACTTTGCAAACAAGCAGTGGACTCGGGCCGTGCACTTGAAAAATTCCTTAAAAACGTAGATGACCAGGGCGGTGACAGCAAAAAACTTCTTGAACAGCAGGGCAAACGCCGTTCTCCTTTCCACGCACAGCTTAATGCGGAATGTGACGGTTACCTTAAAATAGACGCTTACAAAACGGGTATTGCCTGTATTAATCTTGGCGTCGGAAGAAACAAAACTTCTGACAAGGTAGATGCCGACTCTGGAATAATTCTTTCAAAAGTTCAGGGTGAAGCCGTTAAAGCGGGGCAAAAAATTATGGACGTTTACGCAAAGGATGAAAAATCCCTTGAAGAAGGCGTTGCAGCCCTTAAAAAAGCCGTTTCATATTCAAAAACAACAATTACACAAAACAAATTGATATTAAAGGAAATAAAATAGTGTCTGAATGGTTCAAAAAACAAATTTCAAAAACTCAGGTAGAATCTGTTTCTAAAAAATATTCACTTGACCCCATCACTGCCAGCATAATGGTCAGAAGGGGAATAACGGGCGGCCGCGATATTCTCTATTATATAGAAGACGATTTGCGGTTTCAGCACAGTCCCTTTATGTTTGCCGCCATGGAAGATGCCGTAGACAGAATTCTTGACGCAAAGGAAGAAAACGAAAAGGTGCTTATCTTTGGAGACAGAGACGTAGACGGCGTTACTTCTACTACTGTTTTGTACGACTGTCTTTCTTCTATGGGAATTGATGTTTCGTACAAACTGCCGGGCGGCGATGATGCTTACGGACTTTCAATACAGGCTGTAGAAGAATTTGCGGCAAATTACGGTTCGCTCATTATTACCGTGGACTGCGGAATCTCGAACAACGCAGAAATTGCAAAAGCTGCAGAACTTGGACTGGACGTAATTGTTGTTGACCATCACAATGCTCCAGAGACACTGCCCTCACCGGCCATAATCATTGACCCAAAGACAGAAAATTCAGGCTACCCGTTCCCCGACATTTCGGGCTGCGCGGTTGTATATAAACTTGTAAGCGCAATCCGCTTTAGCCAAAGCAGTTGGTACAAGCAGGACGTAACCCTTCTTAACGTAAATAAAGAAAATTCTGCCGTAGAATGCGTCAAAGTGCGCAATCTTGTTCCGGTAAGCCGCCTTACACAAACCATTGACCAAAACACGGCTTCTCTTTCTGACACAAATCTTCCTTCCTATTTGCAGGGGCAGCTTCTTCTGGCATGGGATGCAAAAACTTTGTCACAGGATTTGCAGTCTCTTTTTGGTGACGGTGCGCAGTTCAACCTGGTAGACATAAGGGAAGAGGCGGCTAAACTTTTTCCAAAATTTGCGTCAATGACACTTACCCAGCTTAAGGGCATGTCAAAAATGGCAAAGTACGGCGACCACGAGCCAACAGAAATAGGCGGTTTTTACAATATTTTTGTAACATGGGTTCAGAAGTCGCTTGCAAAAGATTTTCCCTCCTTTGCACAGGCCGAAGAAAAAGATCTGCAGCTTGTGGCACTGGCAGCTCTTGCAGACATTATGCCCATGAAAAACGAAAACAGAATCTTCGTAAAAAACGGTCTCAAGTCAATCAATTCGGGAAGAATAAGACCGGGGCTTCGCGAACTTATGGCAGAACTCAATCTTACCGGCAAACGCATTAATTCAATTGACTTAAGCTGGGTTGTTGTAGCACACCTTAACGCGGCAGGAAGACTTGGCCAGCCCGAACTTGCAGCAAAACTTTTTATTACAGACAGCCAGAATGAACGCCTCGAAACCGCAAAACAGATTATTGAACTTAACGCAGAACGCAAGCAGCTTTGTGTAGACGCGTGGAACTATGCCGGCATTCAGGCAAAAGCGTCAATCCCCCTTCACAGCAACAAACTTTGTGTCGTAATAGATGAAAGAATAAACAGGGGCGTAAGCGGAATTCTTGCAGGGCGTCTTGTTTCTACATACAATGTTCCTGCCATGGCTGTTACTATTGTAGACGGAATTGCAATCGGTTCAATGAGAAGCTGCCGCGATTATGATGTAACGCAGTTTCTTAACAAAATGGACGATCTTTTTATAAATCACGGCGGGCACAATTTTGCAGCAGGATTCAGCTTTAAAAGAGAACGACTTGCAGAATTCGAAGAAAGAATAAAAACCCTTTCTTCAGAAATTAAACTCGGTGACACAAAAGATACTGGTGGCGGCATAGATGCAGAAATTCCGGCACAATACCTTACACCTGCTCTTCTTGATATCTCTGACAGATTCGAGCCGTACGGTGAAGAAAACCCGCAGCTGCTTTTTATGGCAAAAAACATAAGGGTTGCTTCGGGCCAGCGCATGGGAAAAGGCGAAAAAATGCATCTGAAAATTACAGCCGACTGCGGCAAGTACAAATGGCCGTGCATCTTCTGGAACGAAGGCGAGCGGCTTGGAAGGGACTTTAACGTTGGCGACAGGGTTGACTTTATTTTCAGAGTCGAACGCAATGTGTTCAACAGAATAGAAACTCCGCAGATTAATCTTGTGGACATTAAAAAAAGTGACAATCACTAAAGTGAATAAACCGGGGGACAATATGAGATTTTGTATAAAAAAAGCAGCGCTCTTTGCGGCAGTTTTTATAACGGGAATTGCCTGCGCATTTTCAAAAGAAGCGGTTTTCGAAGGCGAAGACTACAGCATTGAACTCAGCTACAATGACAGCGCGTGTCCTGGAGATGCTGTTTTTGTAAGAATGAAATTTACGCAGACCAGCCGCAAAAACAAAGTTTCCCGCACCGAATTCGGCTCGACAGAAGCTTCTATGGAATTTTTTGCAGGTGAAAATAAACTTTCGCAGTCACAGTTCTACCAACTTCCGAAAAGCAGTTCGCGCACGGTTCTGACAATGCTCTCTGGGATTCCGCTTTCGTCGTGGCTGGACAGCGAAGAAAAATATTCCGTTAAAATAACATACAGTCTTTACGGACAGAAAAAGTATGAATTCAGCCTTCCAGTCAAAATTGAACCAAAAACTTTTGTTAGCGAAACTCTGGATCTTGACGAAAACAACACGATGATCAAAACAGACACAAGTCCCGAACGCATGAGGCAGATAGCAGAACTCAATGACATTCTTGCCACAACAGATATGCAGTCCGTTTACCAGACAACTTCGTTTGCCGCCCCGACTGATTCAACAAGAAGAACATCATTTTTTGCAGACAGGCGTGTTTATGCCTATACAAACGGTAAATCTTCAACAAGCCTTCACAACGGCATAGACTACGGCATTCCCGAAGGAACAAATGTTCTTTCATGTGCAGCCGGAAAAGTTGTTCTTGCCAAGTCAAGAATTTCTACGGGCTGGAGCGTTGTAATAGAACATCTTCCGGGGCTTTACAGCCTTTACTACCACATGAGTTCGCTCAATGTAAAAGAAGGCGACACCGTTAAACAGGGAGACCTTATTGGGCTGAGCGGTTCTACGGGACTTGCAACAGGGCCTCATCTTCACTGGGAAGTAAGGCTCAATATGGCAGCCGTTAGCCCTGATTTCTTTTTGAACAATTTTGCCTTTGAAAGCCTTCAGTAGGCAGAAATCCCAGGTCCGCGGCTTCCTACAAAAAGTCTGTATTCTTTACCCGGAACACAGCCGCCAAGGTTTACTGAATAATATGTAAGGTGTGATGAAAAAATAGAAAATGCGGGAGTAAGTGCAAAATCTGCAATCATTCCCGCATATTTTTTCTGTTCATCAGTCCAACTGCTTCCAAGAAGTTCAAAGCGTCCTTTTGAAAACAGATGTTTTCTTAACATTACGCCTGAATTTACACCGGGACTGTCTGACGCATATATTCTGTACGGAAAATAAGATTTTTTTCCAAGGAATGTAACGCAGGCAAAATCTACAGAAACAGAAGGCGCATTCCACGAGCGTTCAAATTCTGCCACAATGTTTGAGTCGCTGTCTGTAAATGTTATTGAGGCACTTACAGAATCATCACCCGACCCGTAAACCAGCACTTTTGCGCAGTCATAGTACAGGGATGACTCAAGATTGGAAGCTGCATAATAACAGATAAAATATTTGTATGCAAACACAAGGACGGCAATAAAAAATGCTGCAAGAACAGAGGCTGCAATAATATGAACGGCACTGTCTCTTGTTTTTATTTTCATTTTCCTACCATTGCAAGAAATTCCTTTTCATCAATTACAGGAATTCCAAGTTTTGCGGCTTTAAGGTTTTTGGATGAACCGCTCGAAGTGTCGTTTGTTACAAGATAGTCTAGTCCTTTGACAACAGAAGATTTTACAGAACCACCTGCTGCTTTTACCATATTCTGCGCGTCGGCTCTCTTTAAAGCATAAAGTTCTCCAGTAAAACAGAAGGATTTTCCTGCAAGAGGCCCGCTCTTTGTGCTTAAAATTTCTATTGTTCCACTCTCAAGCAGGGAGCGCATTTCATCTTCATTTTCTTTCATTCCCTCAACAAAGGTTGCGGCAAGAATTTCTGCAAAGCCGTAAACACCGGCAATCTGTTCTGCTGTGGCTGCAGTAATTTTTTCAAAAGTGTCAAAACCGGCGTCTATAAGTTTTTCTACAACAGTCTCGCCTATTCCCTCTATGTCAAAGCCGGCAATAAATTTCTGGAGCGTAACCGTTCTGTGGTTTTGTATAGAAAGGGCAACTTTATGCGCGCCTAAAGACTTTTTTTCCTGACTTAAGCTTTCTTCGTTAAGGAAAAACGGCGCAAGTGTTTGTTCGTCAAGTTTGTAAATATCACTCACAGACCTGACTGTTCCACTTTCAAAGAGAGATTTTACAAGTGTTTCTCCCAAATCGCGTATGTCTATTACCGAAACCCATTTTAAAAGGCGGTGCAGAATGCGTTTTGGGCACGATTTTTGCGGACAGTAAAGCCTTGTTCCTTCGTCTACAAGTTCTGTTCCGCATGAAGAACACTTTACAGGAAACTCTATGTCCTTTAAAGACTGAACGCCGGCCTCCTGTACGACAGACTCTATCTTTGGAATAATTTCGCCGCGCTTTACAACAACAACGTGGCTTCCTATTTTGAGTCCCAGCGAGCGTATAAGATTGGGGTTTACAAGACTTGCGCGGCGGACGGTTGTTCCGTTAAGGTCTACCGGATCAAAAACTGCAACCGGCGTGTATGTGGCACCCGCTTCGTTCCATTCCACAGAGCGTACAATAGACACGGCTTCTTCCAGACTGAATTTAAATGCAATCTGTCTGTCGGGTCTTGCACGGCTTGCGTCTTCGTGGTTTACCGTGCGCTCTTTTATTACAAGACCGTCAATGTCATATTCCAGAGAAGGCCGCAGTTCCATTACTTCTGCACGGTATTCTATTACTTCTGAAGGAGAACGGCATATTTTGAGCGGAACGGAATTGAAACCGCATGAAACAAGCCAGTTTATCTTTGACTCTTCGTCTGTAAAGGGTTGGTTTCCTTCTGTTGCCCAGACATCGTATGTTATTAAAGTGAGGTTTTCGCAGCCGTTGCCGTCTTTTCGTTTCATAAGACCGTTGGCAGCGTTCCTGCAGTTGGCTTTGTCAGAAAATTTTTCTTTGTGAACCGCATGGGTCATTATAACTTCACCGCGCACACCACCTGTAAAGTCAACGGGTTTTCCTTCAGCAGAATAAATTTCTTTTAGAACACCGCTCATCTTTATGGCATTCTGTGTAATTACATCGCCTGTTGTACCATCACCGCGCGTTACGGCTCTTACAAGACGGCCCTTTTCATACTGAAGTTCAAGGCTGGCACCGTCAAGTTTATATTCAACAAGATATTCAGGGTAAACGTGTTTCTGCGCCCACTCAAGAAATTCCTCTGGTGAGGCTGCTTTTGCCTGGCTTCCCATTGGCATGACATGAAGGGCTTTTTCAAAGTTTGCGCTGTCTGCACCCACTTTCTGAAGAACAGGATTTGACGGGTCAAGGCTTTTGAGTTCATCCCAGAGCGCATCAAATTCTGCATCTGACACTTCACCTTCACCGTCATAATATGATTTCTGATATTTTTTTATCAGAGGCACAAGATACTTAATGCGTTTGTTTTTTTCTTCTGCTTCTGCAATATCAAAAAGATCCATATTAAAGGCTCCTGTTTTCCTGCGGCATATCTGAATGATCCGGGTCGTCCTTTACAAAATATAGCTCAAAAATTTCACGGCCGGCATCTATTCCCTTCTGTTCAAATTTTGTCCTTGGGCGCCATTGCTGGTGCGGGGCAAATTTTTCGTATTTGTTATGGAGTCCCGGTGTTGACTCCAGTTCTTCAAGTGCGTTTTCGGCATATTCTTCCCAGTCGGTTGCAAAATAAATGTATCCGCCGGGCGAAAGTTTGCTTACAAGAAGATCTGTATTGGGTCGCTGCATAAGGCGTCTTTTGTGGTGCTTCTTTTTAGGCCAGGGATCGGCAAAGAATACATGAAAGCCTGCAATCGAGTCGTCGGGAATCATTGTCCTTAAAATTTCGAGTGCATCGTATTCTATTATGTAAAGATTTTTGAGCTGTCTTTTCTTTATGTCACTCAAAAGACGGCCTACTCCCGGAACATGCACTTCACTGCCAATGTAATTCATTCCAGGGTTATCCTGTGCAATCTGTGCGGTAGCCTGTCCCATGCCAAAGCCAATTTCCATTATAACGGGATTTGTGTTATTGAACAACTCGGTAAAGTTAAGTGTTCTGTGCTCAAAAGGTACGCACCAGACCTGATGCAGTTCGTCATAACTGCGTCGCTCGCTTTCTGTCATGCGTCCTGCACGGATTACATAAGTTTTTATTGTACGGCGAAAAAGTGATACACCGTCTTCCTTTCCCGCAACCGGAACAGGATCATCTGTCTGAGGAACATCGCTGCTTTCCGCGAAGTTCTGTTCATCATTAAAATCTGCAGGCATTTAAACTCCTATAAAAATTTATTCCTGAATCTTCATTATGAAAAATATTAAAAGTGTATGCTACTTTAAACTCTGGTACGGCATCATGCAGATAACGGTATTCCCGGCATAAAGCCAGCATATTCTGAAAGTGTCTGCATTTGCAAAATCCAAAAGAATTTTTTTGTCATCAGACCAGTTGTTTTTGCGTTCCCCAAAATAAAGCAACATTCCGTCTTTGTCGTAAACGGCAAGCCGCTGCATTCTGTTACCGCTCAATACCCCGGGAAAATCTTTAGGCCGACTTTCATACAGGGCACTGTCATAATTTACATAAAACGGAACTTCACATTCACGCTCCGAAGCATCCTCATAAACCAGTGAATACCGACCCTTTGGAATCTGAACACCGTCAGAAGATACAAAATTGGAATAGCCTGCCCAGTTGTTTTTGCCTTCATCAGAAATTTTTCTTAAGGAACTGCATTCCCATTCAAGGCCTGTATTTTCATTGTAAACGTTAATCTTTGAAGCCCTCAAAAAATCGCTTTCGGCAAGGGCAAATAAAGAAAGCCTTACAGACGGCTGTGCATCTTCAGAAGCGTAATCAAACACCACACTAGAAGAAACAGACGAAACAGAAGGCACACTGTTAGAACAGGACACGAGAACACAAATTCCGCAGAAAACGGCTGCCAGACTTAGAAAATGCTTCATATATTAAAAGTTAAATTTAAGGTTAATAACGGTAAGGTCACTGGCAGAAGACTGGTTTACAATAGATTCAAATTTGACGTTAACCTTTTTGCACGCATCTTCAAGATAAGAAAGATAGTAAAGACCAAGATCAGTTCCTTCCTGACCGTCGGGCATCTGGCGATAAAAGTCAATAAGGGACTTTTTGCTTAAATTGGCGGCCATTTTACTTTCTATATTTTCCTTGACTTCCTGAAACTCGTCATCCTTGTTGTAAAGCGTAATCTGCAGAAGCCCCTGCTTTCCTATTGCAGTAGAACCTCCTCCCAAAGTCCACGAAAGGAACACAAGTTCATGTTTTTTTTCGAGTTCCTGAACAATTTTTGCCCTGATTTCGGGATCAAAAATAAGTGTATCTGAATTTTCTATTCCCTGGTAAAGAATTTTTGTCTCTTTTCTGATGTTGTTGTTTTCGCAGTTAAGGGCAAGTTCCATAACCATAACAGAAATATATTCGGCAACCTTTGACTTGTTCATATAAGATGCAAGTTCCTGACGCAACATTGTAACAATCTCGGAAAATCCGTCGGCTTTATAAAACTTTGTTATAATATACCAGTTCATAAGGCTCAGACGGTTAAGGAACTTTTCTGTCATAAGAAGATAAATATTTTTTTCTTCAGGAGAATAGTCGGTGTTTGCCATAATGCTTTTCCAGACAGGATCCAGAATTGCCTGGCGCGCTTGCTGAATAACATTGTCTTTCATTGAAAGCTGTGCCCGCAAGTGTTTTTCGGGAATCTGGGTTTTTTCGTCAAGAAGTGAAGACGGGTTAAGGCGGTTATGTCTTCTTACACAATCACACTGAATAAGGGCGGCAAAAATTTCACGGTCAAACTGTTTGTAAAGTATAGAAAAAACAATGAGTTTGGAAAGATCCATAACTTCCTGGCGGTGGGTTACGAATTCCGGCATGGAAATTTCAATCTTAGAAATATAATCCAGCAGAATCATGCTTTGAACGGAACTGGGTGAAAAATGCTCCATACTGATTCCGTGGGCGGAACGATTATCTGCAAGTCTAAGGTTCAGCAACTGTTTCTTATGGCTAAGAAAATGGGACGTGCCTTCTTCTGTAAGAATAACCTTTAACGGAAGATCCAATATAAATTTCTTTTTTTCCGCACACATTGCCGGGCCGAACTCCTATATATATTTTCTATTATAAGCAAGATTTGTCTAAATGTACAGTCCCTTTTGTAATTCTATGTAATTCCTGCATGCCATTCCGAAGGAATCTTTGCCCCGCTATCCTTGCTGAAAATCTGATTTTTTTATACTATACATTATGCTCGCATTATCTGCAAAAAAAACAGTCAGTTTATTAGGCGCACTTTTATTTATTGCCACCTCCCTTGCGGGCCAGCCACAACTTACAGCCGCAACCGTAAAAAGACGCAGTTTCGCGCGCACACTGTCATTCTATGAATCAATCAGCAGCAGAAACTTTAACTGCGAGCTTCAGCCCATAGTTCCGACGGTACAGGATGAATTTGAAGAAAACATTCTCATAGAAATTCCTTCAGACAAAAGCAAAGTATCAACAAACAGAATAACAACGGTCAATTTTGCCTTTACCCAAGACTTTTTTGCCGCTTCCCCGGAATTTATCTTTGAATTTGCAGACTATCTTACCCAAAAAAAACTGCCCTTCACGACTGTAATTCTGCTTTCTGCCGACTCTGACTATGACACTGTTCCGCAAAAACCTTCTGTTTCCGGCGGTACCCGTGTATTCGCCCAGTCATGTTATGAAGCAGACAAAATCTGTTCAGTTGTTGTTACCGATTCAAAATATAATGACGGAACAATTACAGCAGGCGGTGCCGGTGATATTTCGCCAAAATGGCTTGTGCAGAAAATAAAGGCTGCATGCGCTTCTTACAAAAAAAGTGCCAGGCTTCCCGTTGCATTCATGTACCTTTACAGACAGAAGGCAATAAAAGAAAACCAAAGGGTTGCCGCTTTTCTTGAACACGGAATTCCTGCGGCAGGACTTTATCTGGGACACGAAGAAAGCGACCTTATGGTATTAAAGACACTGGCTCAGGATTTTTCTGACAGCAGGGGCGGTCTTTGGGACAGGCATTACAGTTATATTCCGACAGGAAAAAACGGAATATGGACGGACGAATTTTTCTTTGCGGCAACCTTCATTGCCTTTGCATTCATAACGCTTCTGTCACTCTGCTTTTCTTCTTTTACAAATTCAGAAGGCAACAAAAAACTTCTGCGCGAACTTTCCCGCACGTGGTATTTTATTCCGGCTTTTATTCTGGGTACATCAGTCGCTCTTATACTTGTTCAGGCAGTTCTTTCTGCGTTTAATGCCGGGGCGCAGCTTTTCTTTGCAATAAAAATTACTGCAGTTACTTTTCTTGCATCTATTTTTCTTGTATACCAGCTGGCATTCAGGACAAGGCTCACGCTGGTTTCTACAAGCTACCAGATTCTTATAGTTGCAGCGCTTAATATTTTTATCATGACGGCAGCAGATTTGTCGTTTATGTTCATTTTTTTTGTTCAGTATATCATCATTTTCTTTTTCAGAAAGCGCAAGTCACTTGCTGCAAATATTGTCTGTCTTGTTCTGCTGGTCATTCCGCTGGCATCATTTATGTACGATATCCTGCGTTATTCAGATTATGAAAACCTTGCAAAAACAATGAAAACCGGCTTCTGGGGAAACATCACTATTTCTTCAATCATGTTCCCGATTCTTATCCAGACGACACGCGTAGTAATTTCACTTAAAGCAATCAAAAAATCCGACCCAAAAAAAACACTTCTTTCAAAAAGCGCAATTTCTGTTGCTTCATACACGGCGGCGGCAGTTCTTTTAATCGCATTTATAATTCTTTGCGCAAAAGCTTCTTCTTCTTCAACAGACAAAGCATCTCTTCCTGCTGTAATCAACAGTAGCGAAACAAATGCTTTTGAAGCACAAATCACAGAGTCTGACCTGATGGACATGAACACAAAAACCGTGCGCATAACTTCGTCAAGAAATGTCATCAGGTATACTGTTACCGTAAAATCCCGCGAAACTATTCCGCTTTATGAATGCAACTACAATTATTCCATAGAAAACAACGAAAACGCCGTAATACAGATTCCTGACTTTCCTCCGCAAAAAATTGACATTGTTTACACAACAGACAAAAACAAAAGCGAACAGGTTATAATTACCGCATACATTCAGAGTGAAAGAAACTACATAATAGCAGAAACAAAAATTCTTGATACAGGAAACCGCAATGAGTGAAAATACAGTTCCGGTTTTTATGCACATAGACATGGACGCTTTCTTTGCTTCGGTTGAACAGCATGATCATCCCGAATACCGCGGAAAACCTGTAATTGTAGGAGGACTTCCCGGTGACAGACGAGCAGTAGTTTCAACAGCCTCGTATGAAGCACGCAGATTCGGTGTACATTCGGCCATGCCTCTTTTTAAAGCCGTAAGTCTTTGTCCCAATGCAGTATTTGTACGCGGCAACATGAAACGTTATTCAGAAGTTTCTCAAACAATAATGGACATTTTTGCAGACTATTCACCCACCGTAATACAGATGTCAATTGACGAAGCATTTATAGACGCAACCGGAACCGAACGGCTCTTTGGCCCGCCACAAGTTCTTGCAGCAAAAATAAAAGAGCGTGTAATGCAGGCAACCGGCCTTACAGTAAGCATAGGAATTGCTTCTACAATGTATGTTGCAAAGATTGCGTCAGGCTTCAGAAAGCCAAACGGCCTTACGCTCATTCCGTCCGGTGATGAAGAAAAGTTTATGACTTCCCTTCCGCTCGAAAAAGTCTGGGGAGCCGGAACAAAAACAATCGCGCACATAAAAAATGCAGGCATACGTACAACCGCACAGCTCAGGGACAAAAGTCTTGCTTCGCTTACAACGATTTTCGGAAACTGCACAGGAACTTTTCTTTACAACGCAATGCGCGGCAACAAGGAAATGAAATTCGGCGATGATCCACAAAACCGCTCGCTCAGCGCAGAGTCCACATACGAATTTGACCTTACCGACAGATATACGATAGAAACAGCCCTTATGCAACTTGCGCAGACTGTAATCTGGAGAATGCACAGAGCCGGCGTGCGTTCAAAAACAGTTTCGCTTAAAATACGTTATGAAGACTTTACTACAGTTTCGGTTCAGGAAACTTCAGATTCCCCAGTGGCAAACGCAGATGACCTTTACGAGAGATGCCGGCGGCTGCTGCAAAAAAAATACCAGGACGGCCGCGGAATAAGGCTTCTGGGAATTGCATGCGAAAAAGTAGAAAGCAAAGACCTTCCCTCACAGGGCGAACTCTTTAATTCCAGAAATGAAAAACTCAGCATTGTAGAAAAAGCCATTTTTGAAATGGAAAGCAAAAACCCTGCCTTAAAGCTAAGAAAGGCAAGGCTTATTGAAGCGGAGCAAAATACCCTGTCTCATCACGGCCGGAACGGTTAAGAAGATAGGCTTCCACTTCTACAGGAAGATATTTTCTTCCGTATTCGGTCTGCAGAGAAGACGTATACTTCAACTGGTAAAGTCCAGACGGAATTCCTGTTATGTCACGCACAACGGCAGAAAGTCCTTCACTCCGGTAAACGTAATAGCTTTTCCCCGGCGTACTGTCTGTAATATAAGAAATGCCACTGTCTGCCGTTCCTTCAGAAAGAAGCACGGTACTGAATGAAACAGCATTGTTGTTCAGAAAAGCAGTCAGATCAGAAAGAGCATATCTGTCAAACGATCCGAATCCCGACTTTCCTTCGGTAACATAAACAATTCCCCTCTTGCACTCGGCATTGATAAGTCCGTTTGCAGCAAGCCTTATTCCAAGATCCAGAGCAGGTTTGTCAGTATACGGGCACTTAAGGGACAAAACAGAAAATTCAGCCAGTTCCAGAGGGGATCCTTCAAACTCTGTTACAGGAATACTGCCCGAAGAAATTATTTTTACACTTCCTTTTCCATTCATGGAAGCGGCAATTTCCCTTACGGCAGTTTCTGTTTTTGCAGCAGAAGCTCTCATGCCCTCACTTCTGTCAATAAGAATTGTAATGTCCGCCACGTCATTGTTCGAAGCAGAACCTGTAAGTTCCATATTAAGCACGGGACGCTTTTTTTCTGTAACAAGAAAATTTTCCTTCTTAAGCCCCACAACCTGCTGTCTTTTGCGGTTTTCCACGCGCACTTCAAGCACAACTTCGGGAAAGGCAGAAGCATCTGCGCGTTCAATCTGAACAAAGAAGCCGCCTACAAGCTCGGTCATTTTTGCCATGACATAAATTTCATCTGCCTTAAAGTCAGTTACAACGAGGTTTCCGTTTGCATCAGGCACGGCACTTGTAATAAGCGATCCGGCGTTTCCTGTTCTGGCATTTTCGTAAACCGCACCTGTAGAAATATCCACTGTAGATACGGTATTTGAATCTGTAAGAAGAAGATATCCGTTCCAGTTCTTAAGACATTCCGGTCTTAAAAAAGTTCCTTCTTCTACCAGAATTCCAATATAGTTTCCTGCACGGTCAAATTCATAAATTGCGCCGTAAACGCTGTCTGCAACAAAAATTCTGTCTTCAATGCAGGCAATTCCCGTAGGTGACTTAAAGCCCCGGAAAGCCCCGTTTTGCTGCCCGAATTCTAGCAGCGGTGTTCCTGCAGCGTCAAAAACAACAACACGTGCGTTTCCAAAGTCGGTAACGTAAATATTGCCAAAGCTGTCCTGTGCCAGGTACTGCGGGCCAATAACCTGCCCCGGACCTCGGCCTTTTGTTCCGTAATAGCCAAGAAAACTTCCTTCACTGTCCAAGTGTGCAAGCCTGTCACCTGCACTTTCGCTTACCAGAAGAGAACCGTCAGTAAGCCTTATAATGTCCATAGGCCTGTCAAAACCGTTTAGCGGCCCGCGCAGTCTTCTTGTAACGACGCCGTTTACATCAAATTTCAAAAGCTCGTTGGAACCGTAAGCGACAACCCAGATGCTTCCGTCAGAATTTGCCAGTGAAGAAACAGGCTGTCTGTAAATAAGTGTGTCACCTTCTACCGGCGGAATCGAACCCGACTCTGTAAAGCGCTGCGTAAATCCGTAACCGCCGTCTACAATGCGCCTGTCGCCTACAATTTCTATTCTGTTCTGAAGAAGCATTCCGCCGTAGCCAAGATCCGCGGCAAATTTCCACTGCTGCAACGCCGCACCTTCTATTCCAGAACGGTAATAGGCCTTTCCCAGCCAGTCCAGTATAAGCGGTTCCCCGGGAAGATATGAAAGTGCCTTTTCAAACTCAAGAATACTTTCGTTAAATGCACCGCGGTAATAGCTTTGGACTCCCCTGCGAAATTCCTCTTCTGCAAAACCAGAATTTGCAGACCTTACTGTATCTTTAGGCTTTCTTACCGTATCGGTCAGATTTGTCTGTGAAAAAGCTGCGGTAGCCGTCGCAAGGGCAAGGACTCCAGCCATAACTGAATAAAAAAAACGTCTCATTCGTAATCCTTTTGCGCGCTCTTAAGATGTTCAGAAATAAGAGCGTTGTCAGGGGCAATTTTGAGTGCCCGTTCCAGAAATTTTCTTGCTTCGCTGAACAGCCCCATTCTGTAGTATACCCAGCCAAGGCTGTCCAGACAGGCAGCACTTTCGGGACACATACCCACTGCACGCTTGCAGCAGCCCAGAGCCTTTGCAAGATCGGTTCCCTCGCAGGCAAGCACATAGCCAAGTCCGTTAAGAGCCGTGGGGTTCTGCGGATCTTCGTCCAAAGCGCGTGTATAAAGTTCCTTGCTGCCCGAAGAGTCTCCCTGCTCCCACGCAACATAGGCCATTGAAGCATAGACCGAAGCCTTTTTGTATCCTGTTTCCAGAAGTTTGTTTAGTTCAAAGTCTGCAAGCTTTTTGCGGCCGCTCAGACAGTATATTACGGCAAGAAGATAGCGGCACTGCAGAATTCTTTCTGAGGACTCGCTGTCGTCCATGTCAGAAGAAGTAACAACCTGCTCAAGGTAGAGAAGCGAATCATCATAACGGCCCAGTTTTGCATAGCACAGGCCAAGGTAATAGGCAAGTTTCACGGTACTTACACCGCAGTCTTCGGGAAGTGACAGAAAATATGTCAGGGCTCCTGTATAGTTTCCCTGTCTGTAAAGATTTATTCCTTCGCCAATCAGATTTGAGTCCGCCATCTGCGCCTCCATAAAGTCAATTCAGAGAAAACGAGGAAAAATATTTGGCAACAGGCTGCGCATAAACAGCACTTACCGAAACAAACCCGTTTTCCACAAGAATTCCGTCACCGCAGGCATCCCCGAGAGAAGCAATTTTCCCGCCGCCGCGGCAGCTGCTGTAAAGTGTACCGCAGCCACAACTTACGTCTACCCTGTCACCGTATACCCTTGAACAGACAGAAGCCTGCCTTGTACCGCGTATCTCGTCAGAAAAAGGTGCATTTACATTTACAAAGCACTCAAGTGACCCCGAGCGACTGTCCTTTGTTCCGCACAGAGGCAAAAGAGAGCGCATGTTGTCCCTGACATAATAAGAAAGGGAACGGTAGGCAGAATCTTTTTTTTCTGATTTTCCTGAAAGTGAACCGGTAAAGGAACACTCGCCGTATGAAAAGTCAATGCTCAGTGCCAGACCCGGGACCCCGTAAAGGCTTGCCTGTCTTGCAGCACCGCAAGTTCCAGAATAGATAATGTCAGTTCCAAGATTTGCACCGTTGTTTATTCCCGAAATGACAACTTCCGGAACAAACGGGATATACCCGCCGCGCAGTGCAGAAATAACACAGTCAACGGGGCTTCCGTCAAGGGAAAATTTTTTTTCACTTTTTTTTACAAGTTTCTGGTCGGAATACATGCTTATTGATGACGATGAACCCGAACGGTTTGCACAGGGAGCCACTACACATACTTCGTGCGATTCAGAAAGGACTTCTTCAAGAATGCAGATACCCCTGGCGTCTATTCCGTCGTCATTCGTAAGTAGGATTCTCATATAAGCCTGACTCCCTTTGCCGGCTTTACAATATGGCATTCGGGCTTAAAGCCGAAGATACGTTCGTATTCAGCAAGTTTTGCCCTGTATTTTTCTATATCGCAGTCCCTGATGATTGTATACACACAACGTCCGAATCCCTTGCCGGTAATGCGCCCGCAGTTTACGGGGTTGCGGTAGTCATCGGGGTTTTCGTCAAGTTCCTGCACGCGCTTAAGAATCCAGTCAATTTCAGGGCATGAAATATCGTACATGTCACGCATTATTTCATGGCTTCTGTTTACGGCACGCGCAAAAGAAGCAAAGTCTGCCTTGTTTATTGCTGTAACGGCATCAAGAACATTTTTGTGTTCCTGCATTATGCATATAAGGCGGCGTTTTGTATCTTCGCTTACAACACTCAGAACTTCGTTGACTTCTGCGTGGTTTTCCTCATACTGCCAGCCCCCGTATACATTTGCCTTGCGCTCCTTGAGTTCACCAAGAAGAAGTACGTTTTCGGGCTGCTGCAGGCTTTCTTCGTTCCATGTCACAATGCGGGGAACACGTGCGTCAGTAAGAATGACAGACCTGTTCTTGAGCTTGAACGGAATAATGTCAAAGGTATTTAAAGAATAGTCCGTAAGAAGCAGTGAATTTTCCTTTGAATAAATGGCAGCATAACTGTCGGCGCGGTGTGTGTCTGTACCAAGAAAAAGCTTGTTTGCGCGGTCAAGAATCTGAAGCATCTGTTCCTGCGTGCACCTGAAACCGCACAGTTCCCTTATTGCCCAGGCAGAAGCTACCTTTACCGCGGTTGTTATTCCGAAGCCTGCAGAAGGGAGAGTTTCTGACCAGATGGTAAAGTTCATGCCCTTGAGAGTAAAGCCGCCTGCAGAAAATCCGTAGAGAACAGCCTTTACCGCATTTGCCCATTTGTCTTCTTTCTTAAACTTAAGTGTAGATATTGCAGAACGTTTGCGTTCCTTGAGTTGTGCAAATTCAAACCGAAAGTTGGAATCGCTTCTTGAAGATACCGCTACATAAACGGGGATATTAACGGCCATTGAAAGCGTCTTGTCCTTGAAAAACCATGTATGTTCACCCACAAGGTGAAAGCGCCCCGGAGCACTCGCAATGCATTCCGGTTTTACACCATATTCAGCCTCGTGGGCACTGATAATTTCGTCCATACTATTCCCCTTCCCGACCTTTTAAAAATACATTCATAAAAAGCAATGTTGAATTTTTCTATATAAGATAATAGAATAATATAATGATTCGAGTTATTTTACAAGTTTTTTGCGCAATTTTTTCCGCTTTTATGGAAGCGCTGTCTATATCCAACGAAATAACAAACGCAGGATCCCCTCTTCTTGGACTGTTTTGCCTTCTTCCACTATATATAGCCGTATATCGGGCAAAAAGTTACAGAGAATCCTTTTATATCATGGGGCTGCAGATTCTTGTGACACACCTGCTTTCAAGCTACTGGCTGGCAAATTTCCACGGTTTTGCAGTCTTTACACTCGGGGCAAGCGCACTGGGAACAGCCATTGAAGGCGCCTTAATGGGAATAATAATGCACGCATACCCCGCTTCTCTTACAGAAACACAAAAAATGGCAGAATGTTCCGGCTTAAACAAAACGGGCGCAACAAAAAGAATGCTGTGGTTTTCGGCCGTCTGGACACTCTACGAATATATAAAGTCAACAGGAGCACTCGGCTATCCGTGGGGAACACTTTTCATGTCTTCATACGCATTGAAACCTGTAATCCAGATAGCAGACCTTACAGGCGTCTGGGGAATAACGCTTCTTTTTGCACTTTCATCATCCCTTGCCGCAGAAGCAGTCACTTCAATTACGGAACACAGAACAGTCCGCACCGAAGCAAAATCACTGGCACTTGTCTTTGCGGCAGTTTTTGCATACGGAACAGTACAGTATTTTATGCCGCGCATTCCAGAAAAAAAACTCAACACAGTAATTGTCCAGCAGAACATTGACCCGTGGGAAGGCGGAGAACAGAAATCGATAGAAATCTCAAAAAAACTCACGCTCGAAGGAATAAAAAGCTTTTCCGACCGCGGACTCGAAACAGACCTTGTACTCTGGAGCGAAGGCGTTCTTTCAAAAACATTCCCCGGTGCAAGATACAGGTACGAAACATTCCCGCAGGATGAAAGCCTTTCTGACTTTATAAAAAAGACAGACACTCCCTTCATCATAGGCGGAACAACGACTTTTGACAGGGATAAGCACAAATATGCAAACAGCGCAATTCTTTTTGACTCTGACGGAAAATATTCGGGTTACTACAGCAAGATACAGCTGGTTCCCTTTGCAGAAAAAATTCCCTATTCAGATAACCTGCTTATGGAAAAATTCATGAAAGACGTAGTGGGAATGTACTCGGGGCTTACATCGGGCTTCCAGTACGTGCTGTTCAAAGTTCCCATAAAGGAAAATAAAAACACGCCTGCACCGTTCAGTTATGCCCGACCAGAAGAATCGTTAATTGAACTGGACAAAAACGGAAGGTCAAACTCAAAAAAAACAAAGGAATACACGGTAAACGAAGCCGAAAACCCAAAAAACTTTGTAAGTTTCACAACACCAATCTGCTTTGAAGACTCATTCCCCTCAGTAAGCGGTCGCCTGCACAATATGGGAAGCGAAGTCTTCATGAACATTACGAACGACTCTTGGTCCAAGACAGACTCCGCCGAATACCAGCATTTTATCATTGCAAGCTTTCTTTCCGTTGAATACAGGACGACTCTTGTAAGATGCACAAACTCGGGCTATTCTGCGGTAGTTGCACCTAACGGCAAAATAATTGCAGACCTTCCGCTTTTTGAAGAAGCTTCTGTAGGATTCAGCGTACCCATCTACAAATACACAAAGACTCTTTATTCCGTTGCAGGAGACTGGCTTGTGTACATTGCTGCGGCGGCAGTTCTTTTGTACCTTGCATGGTCAGCCGCAAAAAACGTTTTTGAACAGAAAAAACTTTCGCTGCCGCATTTTGTACAGATAACGGTAACCATAGGAAAAAAGGACAGTAAAAAATGAACCAGACGGCAAAAATGACACTCGCAAGAAGTTCGGCCACGGCAGGTGCTGCAGTACTTTGTGCACTGGCTTCAAAAATACAGCCTGTTTACGGTACGGAATTTCTTGTTCCGGCGGCAGTAACTGTTGCCGCAGTTCTTGGAAGACTTACGGGGTCCGGTGCGCTGGGGCTTTTGGTAATATTACAGTGCGCAGGCCTTCCAGTCCTTGGAACAGGTACGCTTACGGGACTGAAATTCTTTTCACAGGACTACTGCGCCTGCGTTCTTGCAGCCTTTACAGCCGCATTTGTTTCAGGACTGGGTGCCGGAACGCCCTATGTTACAGAAAAAAAATTCAGCACAAAAAGATTTGCCAGAACAGTACTTGCATCAGCTGCAGGTTATGCCGCGGCTTTTCTTACACTGTACATATGTTTCAGAACAGGCCTTGTTTCCCAGGCCGCCCGTTCCGGACCGTTCATTTTCACGGCAATGACGGCAGCAACTTCACTTCTGGCACTTTTACTGCGCCCTGCGGCAGCCTCACTCCTTTACCCGAGCGAATCCCTTGAAAAAGAAGCAGACGAAGCTGTACAGAGACTCAAACAAAAGAAAACCGCGCGTCAAAAGAAGTAAAAGAAAGCCACAAAAGCACAGGTTGATTGTTATATAAAACTCAAGTAAAATAAGTGTCTGAAGATTTACTCATTGACTTTTTATGGAAGGTGGCCTTATAGGCTACCCTGATCTACGAGGTACAAAATGCGTTGTCCATACTGCGGAAGCCTTGACGACAAGGTTATAGAGTCCAGAACAATGGCAAACGGCGAAAGCATAAGAAGAAGACGCGAATGTCTAAGCTGCGGATACCGTTTTACAAGCTACGAACGGATTGAAGAAAAACCATTTATGGTAATAAAGAGAGACGGCCGCAGGGAACCGTTTGATCTTGAAAAACTCTCGAAGGGAATAGAAAGAGCCCTTGAAAAACGTCCTGTTTCTACAGGAATGATTGAACAGATTGTAAATGAAATAGAAGACCAGGCTTATACAAAGGGCAAGTCTACGCGCGAAATTTCAACCACCGATCTGGGGGAACTTGTTCTTGACAGACTGCACGATGTAGACAAAGTCGCATACATAAGATTTGCAAGTGTTTACAAACATTTTAACGACCTGGATGAATTTGTAAATGAAGTAAACCGTCTTGAGGCAAAAAACAGTGACTAAAGGCTTTCTTACCCTTGTTACCCAGAAAAACTGCAGCAAATGCCGCAAAGCAGAAGAAATGCTCACGCAGGCCGGCCTTCAGTTCAAAGAAGTTGATGCCTCATCAAAAACAGGAAAAACCTTTGCAGCCTCAAAATGCATTATTCTTACACCGACACTTATTCTGTCTGATTCCGACGGAACAGAAATCTGCAGGGCAGCATCAGAAGAAGAAATAAAAGATATGATAAAATCTTCAGAAATTTTTTAAGTTTTTGGACTTTTCCTGTTGACACAAACGGTGCAAACTGTTATTATCCAATCATTCAAACGGTGGCATAGTCCAGATGGTAGAACAACGGACTCATATTCCGTATGTCAGTGGTTCGATCCCACTTGCCACTATAAAAGCACTTTCGCAAGAAGGTGCTTTTTTTATTTGCGAAGAACGGCTTGCCTTCAAAAAGACCTGCTTTGACAAAGCAAAGGCCAGTCAGTATACTTCTGAATGTTTTTTATTTCACAAAGCAGAGGATCGCTTCAGGTCCGGGGAAAAACTTTATGGTAGCAGAAAAATTTGATAGTCCTTTCAAAGGCAGAAGTCTGTTAAACTGGATTGACTGGAAAAGTGAAGAAATAAGCCAGATTCTTGACTGGGCAATCCAGGTAAAGGCTGAATCACATGCAGGCGAAATCCACCAGCGCTTTGTAGGAAAAACAATTGCCCTCATATTTGAAAAAAGATCCACAAGAACAAGATCTTCATTTGAAACATCTTTCGGCGAAGAAGGCGGCCACCCTGTTTTTATGTCAACACAGGATATCCAGCTTGGCGGAAAAGAAAGCGTAAAGGACACGGCAAGGGTTCTGGGCAGAATGTTCAGTGCAATTGAATTCCGCGGGTTCAAGCAAAGTCATGTGGAACAGCTGGCTCAGTATTCGGGCATTCCGGTAATAAACGGCCTTACGGACGACTACCACCCTACCCAGGTTCTTGCAGACATAATGACATTAAAGGAACAGTTCGGCACTCTCAAGGGACTTACACTCTGTTTCTGCGGTGACGGACGCAACAACATGGCCCGCTCACTCATGCTCATCTGTTCAAAATTCGGCATCAACTTTTCTGTATATGCACCAAAGGAACTGCAGCCGGCACAGGACATTATAAAAATCTGCGAACCGTTCGCAGCCGCCACCGGAGCAAAAATTTCAATTTCTGACGACCAGTCTGTTGTAAAAGGCGCCGATTGTCTTTATACTGATGTCTGGGTTTCCATGGGCGAAGAATCACTCAAGGAAGAACGCACAAGGCTGCTCAAGCCCTATCAGGTCAACGCTGCACTCATGAAGGCTACAGGCAAGGAAAACGCAATATTCCTTCACTGTCTGCCGGCCGTAACAGGTCAGGAAGTAACAGAAGAAGTGTTTGAAGGACCTGCAAGCAGGGTTTGGGATCAGGCCGAAAACAGAAAGCATACGATAAAAGCCATAATGCTGGCTCTTATCTAAAGCATAGAAAAATCAGGAGGCAATCATGAAGAAATTCCTTATATCTGTCATTCTGGCCGCACTTACGGCTGCTTCGGTTATGGCACAGGATGCACAGGCTGCAAAACCGATTTGGGACCACGGAGACAACGTTTCTGACCTATCGTACCAGAACGTATTTATTTACAAGGTTCTCGACCACAAAGACGCATATATTGTCATGTATGCAAAGCAGGGAATGAAAGTCGGAACAACAATCGTGCCAAAATCCTGGTCAGCACAGACACCAAGAAAACTTGACATCCGCAACAAGCCCAAGGGACTGAGCCCCTATATGACAGTAATCAAAAAGAACGGAGAATTTCTTCTTGTACGCATGACGCTTCCTCTCAACAGAAATGATCCTGTCTGGGGAGTAGCTCCAAACGGAACCACCGTTTCCGGGGCAGACGCAGAAACTCTTTCAATAGAATACTAAAGGGCATCTCTAAATAAAATCTTCAGGCGGAATATATGACTCTCATCAGCAGGGAAAAAGTACAGAATTTTCTTGATTTTGTTAAACAGCACAAAACATTTCTTATTGCAGGACACAAAGAGCCTGACGGGGACTGTATTTCCAGCTGCATGGGAATTTCATATATTCTGGATTACCTTAAAAAGCCATACATTCTTCTGAGTGCCGGCCCTTTCAAAAGAAACGAAATAAAGCGTTTTTCCGAAAAGTTTTCTTCTGCCCTTCCTTTTATGACACAGGGTGAAAGGGATGAATGCGGTCTTATCATTGCCGACTGTTCAGAACTTGAACGGCTTGGTGACATAGACGGCGACCTTAAGGGATTTGACACTTTTATAATCGACCATCACAAAACTGCAGACGCAAGCGGTAAAAACACTATAATTGACCCGACGGCACCTGCAGCAGCATGTCTTGTACAGCAGCTTTTTGAAACTGTAGCAGGAAAACCAAACAAAGAACAGGCAGAAACCCTTTTCTTCGGAATTGCAACTGACACCGGCTATTTTAAATTCCTTAAGGAAGACAGTGCCGAAGTATTCCGTGGAGCCGCAAGACTCGTAGAAGACGGTGCAAACCCAAGAGTAACATACCAGATGATGACCGGCGGAAAAGCCTGGAATACAAGAAAACTTCTGGGCATTATGCTTGAACGCGCAGAACGCTACTATAACGGCAAACTTGCAGTCACATGGGAAACCATGGAAGATACAAAAAAATACGGTCAGGACGGAAGGGACAGCGACTCCCTTTACAGCCTTATGCTTGATGTAGAAGGAATAGAAGCCGTACTTTTTGTAAGACAGGAAACAGAGCATTCATGCACACTTGGTTTACGTTCCCGTGAAGACTGTGACGTAAGTGCCATTGCCGCAAAATTCGGCGGCGGCGGACACAAAAACGCAGCAGGTGCCAGCACTGAAGGCAAAATAGAAACCCTTGTTCCTGCAATTCTTAAAGAATTCGCAAAAGTCCTCTAAAATTATTTTCCAAAAAAAACATCTTCTCCCCACCCACACACACACTAGCGCGAAAACGTCAGTTCCCATCATGTCACCGCAAACGACGTTCTGTTTCCTACACGAACGCTCTGTCACATTGAACACTGCCTCTTACGTTAAAAAAATCTAGTCAAATCTAGTCAATTTTTAACTAGATTTGACTAGAAACTAACTAAAACTAATCAGTTTTTGACTAGTTTTGAATAGAAACTAACTGAATCTAGTCAAATTCCAACTAGTTTTGACTAGTTTTTTCAGTTACAAAAACGACTTTCTGTATAAACTTTCATAAATCAGCATTTTTTTTGCATAAACAGCCTTGTTTTATTCATTTTCAACATTTTTAAAGGCTTGGCACGGTATTTGCTATTAATTCAGCATGACTTCACCGGGAAACTGCAGGCAACGGTGGTGTCAAAACCAATTTACCGGAGCAACAAAAAAATGAAAGAAATCGAAGAAATCTACAAAGATTTTTCAAACGGATCTGCAGGAACAAAACAAACAGTCTCAAGACTCATGGAATATGTATTTGTCAACAAAAATTACATTGGGTTCGGATGGATTGACGAAGACTCATTTTCGGAATTCCTTATTTTCCTTCACTCAAAACTCGAAAAAATTCTCAGGAACTACAACTGCCATGAAGGTTCTTTTATGACTTATTTTCTTACAGTACTGAAAAATACAATGCGCTACCGGATAAAACAAAGTTACAGGAAAAAAGACAGCGAAGTCTGCTTTGACGATATTTCCAGACTGGATTATGAAGAAGAAAAACACCGGTATGAATGCAGCGAAAGTTCTCTGGAAGTAAATGCAGAAACAGACGAACACACGCTTGAAGAACTTGTCAAAGAAGAGCTGTTTCTGGATGATGATACAAAATCAGGGCAACCCATAAAATACAGACTTATTCTGTCAAAAAAACTTCAGGAAAGAAAACACAGGAAAATGGCTGTTCTTATTCTGGCGCTTAAATCGTGCCTGTACCTTAACGAAAGGATGATCGACCGTGTTGCCCTCATTACTGGAATAAAACGTACCGAACTCTGCCGAATGCTTGCAAAAGCGCACCAGAGTCTGGAAGAAAAACGGGAAAGTCTTTACAAGCTCACACTCAGGAGAAACAGCGCATTTTTTTTCAGAAGGAAATACATGCTTCAAAAACTCAAAGTACGCGGAGACAAATACAAATGTGAACTTCTTGCAAAAAAAATTGAAAACAAGAATAGCACATGGGAACGTTCACTGGAAATGCTCAATAAAAAGAAATGCTTTTTTTCCCCAAGCAACAAAGCCATAGCACAAATAACCGGAATGGATGAAAGGCAGATTTCGTACATAATCCGCAGAGCAGCCAAAAACATAGACAACTTATCGCTAAAATGGTATTCTGTCCCGCATGAAAATATACTTGGCAACAGGAAATCTGAATAAAAAACGCGAGATGTCGGAACTTTTTCCGAACCACACAATTGTAATTCCAAAGGACGAGGGAATTGAATTTGACCCCGAAGAAACAGGCACAACCTTTTACGAAAACAGCCTCATAAAGGCCCGTGCCCTGTGGAATATAGTTCACTCCCCCGTTCTGGCAGACGACTCGGGAATATGCGTAGACGCACTCGGCGGAATACCCGGCATTTATTCTTCAAGATATGCAGGCCCCGACTTTCCGAAAGGACGAGCTGACGGAACAAAAACGCCGCAGAGTGAACAGAACAGGTTTATCATCGAACAGACAAACAAAGCACTTTCTTCAGGAAAACCTCTTCCCCCAGGTACCTACCCCAACGGTCCCAGAAGTGCAAGATATGTATGCGCAATGGTACTCTATCTTGGCCCTGAAAGACTTTATGTAGCCCAAGAAACCATGGAAGGTACCCTTGTAGAGACAACCGCCCAGGCACGCGGAACAGGAGGATTCGGCTACGACCCGCTTTTTTACCTTCCCGAGTTAAAAAAGACCGCGGCAGAACTTACAGAAGAACAGAAAAATGCCATAAGTCACAGGGGAAAGGCTTCGGTAATAATAAAGAAGATAGTAACTGAACTTCTGGAAAAATAATTCGGGAAAACCGAAAAAAATCTAAAAAAAAACTAAAGTCTGCTGCTCCGTGTACCGATAAAAAAATTGAAGAACCATGACCGCTCTACTTCGATGAAGATAACAGTCAGACTCTTCATGTAAAAGATTGCAGATGTAGCCTTGTAACTCAGATGTAATCTTTTACAAAAAGACGGAAAGGATTCTGTCTTTCTACAATTCCACGGAGGAACAAACTATGGTTATCAACCACAACATGTCCGCAATGTTTTCTAATCGCGCTCTGGGAGTAACAAACGGATCTCTTCAGAAGGATATGGAAAAACTCTCTTCAGGAGAAAGAATCAACCGTGCAGGTGACGACGCTTCGGGACTTGCAGTTTCCGAAAAGATGCGCTCACAGATACGCGGTTTGAATCAGGCATCAAAGAATGCTTCAAACGGAATCAGTTTTATCCAGACAACTGAAGGATATCTGCAGGAAACTACAGACATCGTTCAGCGCATCAGGGAACTTGCCGTTCAGAGTTCAAACGGTATCTACAGCGACGAAGACCGCATGCAGATTCAGGTTGAAGTAAGCCAGCTCGTTGCGGAAGTAGACCGCATCGCATCACAGGCTCAGTTCAACGGAATGAATATGCTTACCGGAAGATTCGCACAGGCAACCGGAGAGAACGTTCCCACTGCATCTATGTGGCTCCACATCGGCGCAAATATGGATCAGAGAATGAGCGTTTACATTGGAACCATGACAGCACAGGCCCTCGGAATGAGAAACGTAGGTACTGAAGAAGTCATGAGCATTGCGACACCGGATGAAGCCAACCGCGCAATTGGTACGCTTGACGAAGCTCTCAAGAAGATCAACAAACAGCGTGCGGATCTTGGAGGATACCAGAACCGTCTTGACTATGCAGTAAAGGGACTTGATATTGCAGCCGAAAATACACAGGCTTCAGAATCAAGAATCCGTGATACAAACATGGCATCACAGATGGTTGAATTCACCAAGAACCAGGTACTCACTCAGGCAGGAACAGCTATGCTCGCACAGGCCAACAGCCAGTCACAGAGCGTCTTGTCTTTGCTTCAATAGTGTAGTATAATTATCGGCAGAAAATAAAGTGTGTGCTTTATTTTCTGCCGGTTGTGCGGACGATTTATTGCTTTTCATAAAATCCTCTTCAAATCAATCCGTTTTTTCAGTCGGCATTCAACCATGATTTTTAGACATGGTAACTGCAATCTGCAGAATGCTCTTTGACAAAAGTTCTCCATATCACGTAAACGGCGTGGACGGTTATTCATATCAAGGTAAGAATAACGGTTCCTGCCGTAAGGGTCTAAGACGGTTCCAGGGGGCGCAAAAACCTGTAACTGCCCGTACGGAAAGGACGAATGCATGATGCATTTGTACAGAATCATGGAGGACAATTTTATGGTTATTAATCACAACATGAGTTCAATGTTTGCAAACAGAACACTCGGAGTTTCAAACTCCCAGCTTATGGGCAGCATTGAAAAGCTCAGCTCAGGCGAAAGAATCAACCGTGCCGGTGACGACGCTTCGGGACTTGCAGTATCTGAAAAGATGCGCAGCCAGATCCGCGGACTTAATCAGGCCAACAGAAATATCCAGAACGGAATTTCTTTTATTCAGGCAACAGAAGGATATCTTCAGGAAACTACAGATATTCTTCAGAGAGTTCGCGAACTTTCCGTTCAGTCCGCTAACGGCATCTACAGCGAAGAAGACCGCATGCAGATTCAGGTTGAAGTTTCCCAGCTTGTTGCTGAAGTAGACCGCATTGCTTCACAGGCACAGTTCAACGGAATGAACATTCTTACCGGTCGTTTTGCACAGAATTCTGTAACAAATCAGGTAATGACATTCCAGGTTGGCGCAAACATGGATCAGAGCGTAACAGCATTTATCGGAACAATGACCGCACAGTCTCTCGGACTCCGCGGAACACAGGGGTCTGATGAACAGATCAGCATTGCAAGCCCAGACCAGGCCAACATGGCTATCGGAACAATTGACAGTGCACTCAAGATGGTTTCACGCCAGAGAGCGGATCTTGGTGCTTATCAGAATCGTTTCGAGATGGCTTCAAAAGGAATCAATGTGGCTGCAGAAAACATGCAGGGAGCCGAGTCAGGCATTCGTGATACTGATATGGCTGCAGAGATGGTCGAGTATACTAAGAACGCGATTCTCTCACAGTCAGGAACGGCCATGCTTGCACAGGCAAACAGCCAGTCACAGAACGTTCTTGCTCTGCTTCAGTAGATTAAACCGTGCGTACCGGCAAGAGAAATCTGGATGTCTTCTTTTGACAGCACGTACGTAGAGTGAGGAGGGGTGCGCCCCCTTCCCCTCTCTTTTTTCTTTGTTCAGGAGGAAAATACCATGAATACAATAAGTACGATTGGGCAGACACAAGCCATGGACGGCTACTTTAACGCTCTTGACAAGCAGAAACAGGCACCAAAAGTTGCGGCACAGATAGGAAACATGCCCAACAGCGCGGCGGAAGTTTCTGCAAACATCGAAAGCAAAATTGCAGACACACAGGCTATGGCACAGGATCTTCAGAGACTGTCCGACATTGTAAAAGGACACAAACTCAGGTTCAACGTAAACAATGAACTTGACAAAGTCGTCGTAACGGTAATTGACAGTTCGACGAATGAAATAATAAGGGAAATACCATCGGAGGATCTGCAGAAAATCCAGATCCACATGAAGCAGGCAATCGGTCTGCTCTTCGATGAAATGATTTAAATTGGCAGACGGACTAACTATACCCGGAGTAACAGACAGGTACAAGACAAACGATCTCGTAAATTCCCTTATGGAAGTGGAACGTATTCCGCTCAAAAGGGAAGAAGAGGCTCTGGAAGGCTACAAAAAGCAACAGGGAGCATGGCGGGATGTTAACCAGAAAATGTCCACACTTAGGGAAAGCGTAAAAACCCTTTATTCATTTGAAAACCCGTTCAACAACAAACTGGCCTCTTCTTCTGAAGAAAACGCCGTAACAGTAGACGCAGGGCGTGAAGCAGAATACGGTTCCTTTAAAATTGACGTTATTCAGCCGGCAACAGCAGACCGTTTTTTGAGTGCAGACATTGATTCGGACACAAAAGTAAAGGCCGGTAAATACACATTTTCTGCAGGCGAAAAAAAAATTGAATTCAACTGGAAAGGCGGCAAACTTTCTGACTTTGTAACAGCCCTCAACAGACGTGGCGGTGAAACAATAAAAGCAAGCCTTATAGGAATAAGCGCCAATAAAAAATCACTTCTTATAGAAAGCCTCAAAACCGGTGCACAGAACCGCCTTAAGTTTGAAAACGAAGCGCTCGACTTTGCAAAAGAAATCAAAATGGTTACCGCAGTTAAGTCCGAAGAAACAAAATTCAGTTCGCGGGAATCTTCTTTTTTTAACGCAGAAACAAAAGACACAGTTGTTCAGAACGGAATGCCGCAAATCTCAAAAAACAGCGTAAAATCTGACGGCAAAAACATAACCGTTCCCCCACGAAGCGGATTTGGAATAAAATTTCCTGACAAAACAGGCCCTTCTGATACAATTGAATTCAACTTTTCTTCGCAGGAAACAGAAGACATAACAAAAGAAATAAACAGCCGCAGTTCAGAGCCTGTTCTTCCTTCGCCAGGAGAAGCCAGACTTGGCGGAATTACCATAGAAAACAACCAGAGCCTCACTTCCCTTCCGAAAATTCCGCAGCAGCAAAAAACAGTTCTTGAACCCATTCCTGCTGACAGTGAAAATCTGTTTTTTATAAAAAATGCCGACGGAACCGAAACTGCAGTAGGAAAAGAATATTTTTCTGAAAACGAAGACGGAACAACAAAGGCTGCAATAAAACTTTCAGACTTTCCGGGTGCACAGTCCCTTGTTGTAAGAAATTCTTCTACAGGCAAAAATATTACAATTTCTGTTCCCGAGTCGTTCGATTCTTCAAAAAATCTTGGTTTTGCACCTGTTCACGCAATTACAACAGCCGATGATGCAAAAATTAAATATGAAGGAATTACACTCACACGTCCTGAAAATGACATAGACGACGTTGTTCCGCACATAACGCTGCATCTTCATGACAAGACAGAAAAAACGGCTACTATAAAAATTGAACCCGACAAGGAAACCGCAAAAGACGCCATTATCACTTTTGTAGGAAAATACAATCAGGCTGTAGCAGAAATGACGATTCTTTCTACAAACAAGCCCGAAGTCGTAACTGAACTTGACTACCTAACAGACACAGAGCGTGAGGCTGCAATGGAAAAACTGGGTATATTCCAGGGAGATTTTACCCTTACAAACGGAAAAGCTTCCCTCCAGAGAATTGTTACTTCACCATACAGAAGTTCAGAAGAAGCTGCTATTACCCTTCTTTCCCAGATTGGAATTTCTACAAACGCAAGCACAGGAACAGGCGGCTACAGAGCTTCACAAATGCGCGGCTATCTTGAAGTTGATGAAAAAAAACTGGACGAAGCAATAGAAAACAATCTTGACAGCATAAAAAATCTTTTCGGCTATGACAGCGACGGTGATTTGATCATAGATGACGGAATCGCACTCAAAATGGACAAACAGCTCACATCATGGGTTCAGTCAGGCGGAATAATTTCTTCAAAAACAGGCGCTCTTGATACAAGAATAAAGGCTTCTGACTCAAAGATTTCAAGGCTTCAGACACAGCTGGACCAAAAGGAAGCTGAACTCAGAAGAAAATATGCTTCTATGGAAGGAACATTGAACAGTCTGGAAGGACAGCAGTCAAGCCTTAAGAATTTCGCTAACCAAAACAGCTCTCGCTAGCCGATAAATTAAATGAGGTAAAAAAAATGCAACTCAAAGTAAACGGACAGGATGTTGACATAACTCTTGAAAACGAAAAAACCATTGGGGACGTACTTGCATCTTTTGAAGCAGAAGCCGCAAAAAACAATGCAACAACTGTTTCTATAAAAATAGACGGAACGCCGGTAAGCGCAGAAGAATTTGACGAAGCGGCAAAAAATCCGATAAAAGAAGACACACTCATTGAACTGCGTGTTATAAGTCTTGCAGAAATACGTGATGCATTATCAGTCTCTCAAAACAATCTCAAATCCCTTTCTGAACAGCTTCTGGAAATTCCAGCAAAACTTCAGTCAGGCGACGACAAGTATGCAGACCAAATCATAACAAATCTTGCAGACGGAATTGACTCTTTCTGCCACACAACGACACTGTGCGCGCTGTTCCCCGAAGAATACGAAAAAATCAAATTTGACGGAAAATCTGCCGGCGAGTTTTTTGAAGATTTTGCACCGATAATTGCAGACTTGGAACAGGCCATGTCTTCAAAAGATACTGTTACCATAGGCGATTTGTGCGAATATGAAATTTCCCCGCGTCTTATGTCGCTTGCAGAATCTATTTCAAAATATCTTGGGGCTTAACAGACTTTATGCGGAATCGGGTGCACTTAATGAAGTACCGTCCGATATTGTTTTTTTATTAAAATAGGATTATCATTAAAAAATATGAAAGTTCTGGAGCTAAAGTCCATTTCAAAAGAGGACGGTTATATTTATTATATAAACAAATACAAAGCAACCGCCGTCGTCGAATTTCTTACCAGACGCATTTCTTTTCCAATCAGTTTTACTATAGAAATGAATCCGTTCGGCAAAAAAACAATAGATTTGGATCCTCTGCCCAGAGAGATTGACTACCCTGTTGTTCCGCTTAAAAAAGCACTTGTAGAATTTATCGGCAAGCTGTCGGAACAAGGTTCGCTCCCGTAAACTTTCCCAGGAGAAAAAATGACGTACATAACCCACTCGGCACAGGAAACAGTAGATCTTGGAGAAAAGATCGGTTCCCTTTTGAAAAGCGGTGACGTAATTGCAATGACAGGAACGCTTGCTGCCGGAAAAACAACAATAACCAAAGGAATTGCAAAGGCTCTCGGAATAACAGACGTTGTTACAAGCCCGACTTTCTGTCTTATAAGTGAATACGAAGGTACGAAAATGCCCCTTTACCACATGGACGTTTACAGACTGGACGGTCCCGAAGATTTTATTAATCTTGGAGTGGAAGACATGCTTGACGGTGACGGAGTGTGCATAGTTGAATGGAGCGAAAAAGTCAGTTCAGAACTTCCCAAAAGAACAATAAAAATTGAAATAACGCCTCTCGAAGACGGAAGCAGACAGATTAAAATTGACAACTGGAACAGACAGGAACCGGAGGATTAAAAATGAATGCACTTGCAATAGACTGCGCTGTCTCAAAACTTACAATAGCAGCAAAAAAAGACAAAAATCTTGTAAAAGTAACGCTTGACGTTGGAATAAAACAGTCAGAAAAAATCCTTCCTACTGTTGATTATGTAATGTCAGAACTGGGGCTTGACTCTGAAAAACTTGACTACACGGCGGTAACACTCGGCCCCGGAACCTTTACAGGACTGAGGCTTGGACTAAGTACACTCAAGGCAATAAACCTTGCGCACAATGTTCCTGTATATGGAATTCCGTCCCTGCAGGCATATGCTTGGCCGTACAGAAAAGCAATAGAATCTGTTCTGCCCCTAATTGAATCAAAGGAAGACGAATACTTTCATGCCTTCTACATACGCGGTGAAAAAATAGGTGAAGACGAAGATCTTGGTGTAGAAAAAATTCTTCAGAAAATAGATCCAGAAACTTCAGTCCTTGCATGCGGCCCGGGAGCACGTAACTTTGTGGAAAAGGTAAATGAAGAAACCCCGCTGTATTCGCTCCACGCATTTACACCCGAAGGTGACGCCTGTGAATCCCTTTTTGAAATAGCAGAACAAATGATTGCAGAAAAAAAACCGGCCCTCGAAGATTATGACGGACCGGTCTATGTAAGAAAAAGTGAAGCCGAAATTGTTCTTGAAAACAAAAACGCCGAATTACAAAAATAAAAAAATTATTTGGAAAACAAGCGCTGCAGCTGTTCGGCAGAAGGCTGGGTTGCTGCGGCAATGTTTTCACTCTGAATTGCTTCCAGAACTTCCTGTCTGAAAACCTTTACACTTTTGGGAGCTTCAACACCAATCTTGACCTGATCACCCCTTATTTCAATTATACTCAGGGTAATGTCGGCTCCAATCTTTATTTTCTGGTCGACTTTTCTTGAAAGTATAAGCATCTATTTTCCCTCCTTTTTTTTGAGGGCATCAAGAATTCCATGCTTTGTACTCCACTTAGTGTCATTGAGAACGACCTGCATGCTCAGATTGTTGCGTCTGTTTATGATGACAGGTCCCTGGAAATTTGCAGTAACCGGTGTTCCGTCTGAAGGTATTGTAACTATTGTAAAAACACTTACATCAGCAGGATCTTCTATTCCTATTTTGGCAAGTTCAGAATCGTCAATATCGGCTTCGTAATCATCGCTTATCAAAAATGGATCCAAAAGTAAAAACGCAAGATTTTTTTCCTGCATAGACTGAAGCCAGACAAACGGCGGATATTCACTGTCAATAAGTGCAAAGTCTGTGTAATCTTCAAAACCAAACAGCCCGAACGGCATTTTGATTATTCTGTCTGCACTGACATCAACTGTTCCTGACATTTTCGTCGCAACTTTCATTTAATTCCTCTTTATTTTGTTATTAGCGCATGTAGTCAAGAAGAGTGCTGCTGTACATTTTTCCGGCATTGCTGAGCGTTGCCTGGTTAACGTATTCCATCATCTTCATGTCTGTTATTGCCTTTGTTATGTCTATGTCGCCTTCCCTGCTTACAAGGGCCGTTACATTAAGATTATTCGTTTTGGAACGTTCAATATTGTTGACTGCCCTTTCGTAGTCACTTCCCGACTTGGCAAGTCTTGTTGTAAGATTGGAAATTCCCTGGTCAATTGTTCCAAGAACACGGCCGCCGATAGATTCGTTGTCGCCTCTGAGCATTGCATCGCGGAGTGCAATTACAGAGTCAAAAAGAGAACCGCCTGAAACACGCACCCCGTTTCCGATATTATACGGAGGAAGCTGGCTTTTGTCCTTTATCATTCCGATGTCAGAAAGTGAAGAACCGCTTTTGTCTTCGAGCCAGATCTGGTGAGAGTCGGTTGTAGTAAGATTAAGTCCGCCTGTAACCGGGTCAATTTCTGCCTTTACTGCAACGCCGCTGTCATTGATTTTTGCAGCAAGGGCATAAACATTGTCACCGGACGAAACCTTAACGTCAACACCGTCTATTCCGATTACACCGTCTTCGAGTGCCTGCCAGGAACTTAGGTCACGCTGTCCCATAAGACGCTGCGGTTCGGCCCAGAAAGTTTTGTTTCCGCTTGAGTCAACTTCAAGATATGCATTTTCATCAACTTCTACTTTATTGATACCGACGTTTCCGTTATATCGTACGTTTTCTATAAGAGCTTCATTTGCACCCGGAACATTTCCCATCACAACATCAAATGCAACACCCTTTGTTCTTGTACCCGAAAAAAGCGTATTTCCGTCAGGTCCAACGGCATTTGCATTCTGCACCAACTCTTTGAGAAGTTCGTTCACTTCGGTCGCCATATTCTTGAGATCATCCGGGGTATAGGTTCCAGAAGCGCCTCCGACTGCAAGCTCCCTTACACGCTGCATTATCTGAAGATTCTGGTTTATGTAGCCTTCGCGTACATTGAACTGGTCTGCCAGTGTCTGCGCATTTTTTTCAAAGCGCTCAACCCTTCCCTGATAAGACTGGTAACGCACAAGATGTCCCGCAGCAATAGGATCATCCCTTAATGAACTTATGCGGCTCTGGTTTCCTATCTGGTTTGAAAGACGATTGCTGTTGACTTCCTGTCTGCGCAGGTGATACTGCGTGTCTGAATTATTGATCTGTGAACTGATTCTTGTCATAACCTGCCCCTATACTATTGGAATTATCAGACACCGAGTCTGTTTATAAGTGTGTCCAGAAGTTCATCCTGAACCGTAACGAATTTTGCCGCGGCATTGTATCCGTGCTGGAACTTGATTATGTCTGCAAGTTCCTCATCTATATTTACCCCGCTTATACTGTCGCGGAGTGAACGAAGGTCGTCCATAATTTTATTCTGACTCGCAAGCTGGTTTTGCGCCTGTTCACCCTTGAGACCAACATTGGTTACGCTTTCTGCAAAATAGTCATCAAAAGTACGGCCGGTTCCTATCATAACCTTTGTATTTCTCATGGCAGCTATTTCTACAGCAGCACGCGCGTCTCCCGGGTCTGCATCACCGATTGTGTTTGCAAAAGCGGCGGCAACACTGCGTACATCACCCGTAACTGCAGGGTTAACTTCCATATAATCAGCAGGACTCATTACAGGCGAAACCGCAAACTGCGCTCCGTCAAGGGAAGTTACGGCATCGGCACGGTTAAAGTCATAAGCACCGCCTTCACCGCTTTGTGCAAGAATTCCTGAATATCCGGTAAGGAACATTCCCGAATCTTCCACATGGCGTATGACAAAATCAGGATTTTCCATAGAAGCAGAAGATGTAGCCTTTAACACAAGGTTTGAATTGCGGTCAAGATAAGCTTTCACTTCGGCATTGCTGTCATTTATGCGATTAACGACATCTGCAACCGTATCAGAAGCATAATAGGAAACATTTACATTTCCCGAAGCACCGTTAAATGTCATTGTACCTTCAAGTCCAATCTGTTCCTGAGGGCGCAGGGCATTTTTTCCCGTCATTCTGAATACGTACGATGAATCTTCAACACCGTCACCGTTTCTGTCATAGTTGCCGTTTGTGTTTTCTACAAAGTCATGCTGAACAAAAAAATCGAGTCCTGTAACATTGTTTTTACCGACTGCATTTCTGTGAACGTCATTTACAAGGTCTGCAAAATTGAGTGCCATTGTATTCAGGGACTGAACTTCTGAACGGATATCTTTGTCGCGCAGTTCAATTAGGGCACCGAGTGTTCCACCATGGAACTGTGCATCAATACCGGTATCTGTCCATACAAGTTTTCCGTAACCGTTATTGTCTATCTGCGGAACACTTTTTATCTGGCGTGCAAGACTGCCCTGAACAATAACCTGACCGTCTGTGTGAACCATAAATTCGTCAGGATCCTTTCTGTCTACAGTCACGTTTATAAGATTTGCAAGTTTTTCTACAAGAAGATCACGCCTGTCCATAAGATCGTTGGGATTGTCACCCATAGCACGGCTTCTTACGATTTCTGCGTTAACAGCTGCAATCTGGGATGAAATGTCATTTACCTGTCTGACAGTTGCTTCTATATCACCGTCAATCTGTTTTCCTATTTCTGAAAGCCCACGGAACTGCTGTCTTATGGAATCGGTAAGTGTCTGTCCTCTCGTAACAACAGCCTGTCTTGCAGCGTCACTGTCGGGATAAACAGAAAGTTCCTGCCAGCCCTGCCAGAATTTATCCATATTGCCACGTACAGAAATTTCTTCGGGCTCGTTATAGACTGATTCAATCATTGCATAATATTTTTCACGCGTTGCCCAGTAACTTTCAACATTTGTCTGGCCTACAATTCTGCTGTCCAAAAGCTCATCCCTTACGCGGGTAATGCTTTCTACATCTGTTCCTTGTCCTATCTGACCTGCAACCTGTGCTCTTTCCAAATCAGGGCGGTAAAGGGGGTCAAAAGCACGTACATTGACGCGCTGTCTGGAATAGCCTTCGGTGTCTGCATTCGAAATGTTGTGTCCCGCAGTGGAAATCTGGGTAGAATGCGCCATGAGACTTCTTTTTCCAATTTCAATACCTGCAAATGAACTTGCCATAATTACTCCTGAAAGACAAAACTAAAATGTCACGTTAACGACAACACTCGGTGAAGTCGGTTTTCTGATTGTTCCGGAACTTGTATAAAGCGTATTGCTTCTCTGCGGAACACAATGGTCCAGAACTCCCGAAATAAATTCCCTGGTAATGCGGATATATTCCGAAAGTGCATCATTTTCTATTTTACTTCTGGAAAGTTTTGAACGTACTGAAGAAACAAGGGCTCTTGCTCCGTCTGCATTCACAAGGTTTTTGTCTGCAAGAAGAAGTGCTTCCCGACGCTCGTCCAGTTGTGAAAAACGGTGTCCAAGATTTGAAACGGCTGTTATTTTTTCTTCGAGCCCGCTCCACACTCTTGTTCTTACACAATTTCTGAGTTCAGCCTGAGCTGCCAGCATAGAATCAAGTATATCGCTCTGTTCCTTCAGAATGCAAAAAAATTCAGTTTCAAAATTCATATCACTTTCCATTTGATTAGTTCTCTGCTTTTATTATCGGAAAATCAATATTTTACTTTAGAAAAGAAAGTATTATAGAATTGAAAAAAAAAGAAAAAAATTGTGAAAATTTCGCTTTGCACTCTTGACCAAACAGACTGATTCAGATATAGTAAAACACATCGATTACATGGTGCCTGTAGTTCAGGGGTAGAATCCCAGATTGTGGATCTGGTTGTCGTGGGTTCGAAACCCACTAGGCACCCTAGCCGAACCGCAAGTAACTGTAACCTATGAAAACGCGTCCGTAGCTCAACAGGATAGAGCAATGGACTTCGAATCCGGAGGTTGCACGTTCGAATCGTGTCGGACGCAAACAAAGTAGGTAATCGAGTTCCGGCAAAACGGAAAGCGAACAATTCGGGCGATTAGCTCAGCTGGTAGAGCAACAGACTCTTAATCTGTGGGTCGGGAGTTCGATCCTCCCATCGCTCATACGGATTTGAAAAACTCCGTGTATGTCGGTTCGACGCTTTCATAATGCGAGGGTGGTGAAATTGGCAGACACGCCAGACTTAGGATCTGGTGCCCTAGGCGTGAGGGTTCAAGTCCCTTCTCTCGCAATAGTATTGTTGTTTTACAGCGGTACGAAAAATGCGATTCAGAAGAATCTGCGGGAATAGCTCAGTAGTAGAGCGCAACCTTGCCAAGGTTGATGTCGCGGGTCCGATTCCCGTTTCCCGCTCTATACGAAAAGCGATTTGGACCTGTCTGAATCGCTTTTTTTTTACTCAAAGAAGCGGAATTTTAGCCGCATCTGATATTTTTTTATACAGGGGTTACCCAAGTGAAAGTTACCAAGGAACTATCCAGAATTGAAAACTCAGCAGTAAAACTTACTGTCACAATCGCAAAAGAAGATGTAGCTTCAGGCTACAACGCAGCTGTTTCAAAGTATGCGAAAAACATTCAGCTTCCGGGATTCAGAAAGGGACATGTTCCTGTAAAAGTTCTTGAGCAGAAGTACGGCGAGTCACTCAAGCAGGAAATCATGGGCGATCTTATTGATGAGTCACTCAATCAGATTTTCAGCGAAGATGACACAGGCGACATCCGTCCCCTTCCCTATACACAGCCGCGTCTTGAAGGCGACAAGCTTCCTGCTCTTGACCTTAATGCAGACCTTACTTACACAGTAGTATATGACGTATTCCCCAAGGTAGAAGTAAAGAACTTTGACGGAATTACAGTTAAAGAACCGCAGGTTACAGTCGGTGACAAGGAACTTCAGGAAGAGCTCAAGGCTATTCAGGAGCGCAATGCAGTAGTTATCGACAAGAAAGACGGTGAAAAAGTTGCAAAGGATGACATCGTTACAATCGACTACAGCGAACTTGACGATGCAGGAAACGTTATTGACGGAAGCGCAAGAGAAGGATTTGTATTCACTGTAGGTTCCGGCGAAAACATTTACAAGATTGACGATGACATCATCGGAATGAAGAAAGATGAGTCAAAAGAAATTTCAAAGACTTATGCGGCTGACGATGCAGACAAGGATCTTGCAGGAAAGACAAAGAAAATCAAAGTAACAGTAAAGGCTGTAAAGGTTCGTAATCTTCCTGCACTTGACGATGACCTGGCACAGGATGTCAATGAAAAGTACAAGACACTCGATGATCTCAAAAAGGATATCGCTGTAAATCTTGAAACTGCAAAAAACAGAAAGGTTGCTGAACTCAAGTCACAGAGCCTTCTTGACCAGCTTGTAGAAAAGAATCCGGTTGAACTTCCAAAGTCTATGATTCAGGCTGAACAGGCAAGCCGCTGGAATATGATGGCACAGCAGTTCCAGACTACTCCCGAGCAGCTCGACAAAATGATTGCAGCCAGCGGTCAGAGCAAAGAAGACCTTCTTAAGCAGTGGACAGGCGACAGCGAAAAGATGCTTAAGTCAAGACTTATTGTAGACACACTTCTTCGCGAAAAGAACATTTCTGTAACTCCCGAAGAAATCGAAGCTGAATATGAGAAAATTGCAAAGGATAATTCCATTACTGTTGACGAAGTCAAAGAGCATTACAAAGATGCAAAGGCAAAGGAATATCTTATTGACGAAACAAAAGAAAACAAACTTTACGATGAACTTTACAAACAGGTAAAAGTCGTAAAGGGTGACAAAATGGAATTTGCCGATCTTTTCAAGAACGCACGCTAAAAAACATTGCGTCATTAAAAAAAACGGAGTGCCTACTTGTCGCATTCCGTTTTTTTTGTTTATATTATTTATTGTAAAATTAAAGTATATAAATAAAAAATAAAAATTACATACCTGCCCTATTGGAGAATTTATGAACGAATACATGAACACTCTGGTTCCCACTGTAATCGAAAGAAGCGGAAACGGAGAAAGAGCCTATGATCTTTATTCAAGGCTTTTGAAAGACAGAATTATTTTTGTTGACGGCGAAATACGTGATGAAACAGCAGACCTTATTGTAGCCCAGATTCTTTACCTTGAAAGCGAAAACCCGGACAAAGATATCAATATGTACATCAACAGTCCCGGGGGTTCAGTAACTGCAGGACTTGCCATTTACGACACCATGCAGTACGTAAAGTGCGACATACAGACTATTTGTATGGGACAGGCAGCCAGCATGGGAGCAGTTCTTCTTGCCGGTGGAACAATCGGAAAGCGATGTGCCCTTCCTTCAAGCCGCGTAATGATTCACCAGCCGTGGGGAGGAGCCCAGGGTCAGGAAAGTGATATTGCTATCCAGGCAAAAGAAATTGTAAGACTCAAGAAACTGAGCATACGCTACTTCTCACAGCAGACAGGTAAAAGCGAAGATGTAATTGCTGCAGATATGGAAAGAGATTTCTATATGAGCGCAGAAGAAGCTAAATCTTACGGAATCATAGACAGAATAATGGAAAGAACAAAAACAACAGGAGATAAATAATGGCACGCTTGGGAAAAAACAGCCAGCCGGTATGTGCATTCTGCGGACGGCCGGCAGACGAAAACCGCCGCGTGATTCGTTCACCGAATGACGAAGTATGTATCTGCGAACACTGTATCGCTGCATGCCAGACAATTCTGAACGATGAAGCTCACAACATTGCTCCGATAGACATGAGCACAGTCCCTACCCCAAAGGAATTCAAGGACTATCTTGACCAGTATGTTATTGGCCAGGACTATGCAAAAAAAGTTCTGTCAGTTGCAGTTTACAACCACTACAAGCAGCTTTCACTTTCAAAGGAAGCACAGGCTGCAAACGACGTAAAGATTGAAAAGTCAAATATTCTTCTTCTTGGACCTACAGGAAGCGGAAAAACCCTTCTTGCCAGAACTCTTGCCCAGAAACTGAATGTTCCTTTTGCTATAGCCGATGCCACAACACTCACCGAAGCAGGATATGTCGGAGAAGATGTAGAAAACGTTCTTCTTAAACTCATTAATGCTGCTGATGGTGATGTAAGTGCGGCAGAACGCGGAATTATCTTTATTGACGAAATTGACAAGATAAGCCGCAAAAGCGAAAACACTTCAATTACACGCGATGTAAGTGGTGAAGGCGTTCAGCAGGCGCTTCTTAAAATTCTTGAAGGAACCCATGCTTCTGTTCCGCCACAGGGAGGACGCAAGCACCCGAACCAGGAAATGATAGACATTGACACTACAAATATTCTTTTTATTTGCGGTGGTGCATTTGTTGGCCTGGACAAAATTATAGAACAGAGACTTTCTTCTTCTTCCATCGGATTCGGTGCAGAAGGTACACATCGTACAGACGAAGAAAGAATGGAACTTCTTAACCAGGTAACATCTGACGACCTTGTCAAATTCGGTATTATTCCAGAACTTATAGGCCGTCTTCCAATGACCTGTGCCCTTAAGGAACTTGACAAAAACGACCTTAAAAGAATTCTTACAGAACCAAGGAATGCCATAACAAAGCAGTTCAAGGCTAGTTTTGCAATTGATGATTTGGATCTTTCGTTTGATGACGATGCAATAAGCCAGATTGCCGAAATTGCAGTCAAAAACAAGACCGGTGCACGCGGACTCAGGGCTATTGTTGAACATCTGCTTCTGGACATTATGTTTGAAGTTCCGAGCGTCAAGGGAAAGAAAAAACTTGTAATCACAAAAGATATTGTTGAGAAAAAAGTAATACCGGACGTAAAGACGCTTCTGATAGACCAGAAAACGGCTTAAAAATAAAAGGCTGCCCGACGGACTAATCCTTAAAAATTACAGACAGTGTTCTTGTTAATGATGTCTTTGTAATCGAGCATACATTAACCTCCATAACTTTAGAATTTCCGCTTCCGCGGATAATTCCATTATGAAGGTTTTCTGCTCTTTATTTGATTATGAGGCGGCCGTTTTTCAATGCCTTCCGGCCGTTAAGCTCCGCCTAAGTGGCCGTAATGGATGCGCCTTCTGCAATCTGCATATAGGCACAGAACAGTTTCCGGAATACCAGATAGCCCGAAAAGGCAATCCCCGACGGCAGGATGGCGCCGCGGCATGTTATCTCTTCCTCATCCGTGACAACACGCATTTTCCCATGCAGCCCGACCAAAACATGGCTGGCAGAATGGCTGTGCATTTCCATGTTCCCGTATCCCGCCTCCAGCAGCAGATGGTTTTTTGCCAGATAGATCTCCGTCATTTTCCCCACCTGTAAACAGCAAGCCGGTTATTCAGGTTTTTCGCTATGACACTCCCTATCTTTCCCACAAGCGTATATTTCTTCATCTCATCCCAAAAACTGCTCTCCTTTAACAGTTCCAGCTCCGGGTCGAGTGCTAACAGATCCTTTCCCGTTTCGGTCCCCCACCCGAACTTCGCATTGGTATGCTTTACCGTATCGTGCATCTTTTCTTTCATCATCTTAGGGTGCATCAGCTCCGCAAGCAGGTATCCCTGGTTAAAAGAGCCAGTGATGTTATGCAGGATCGTCCTTACCTGCTCCTTTGAAAAATACATAAGCAGCCCTTCGGCAATCACGATCACGATATCTGCTTTGGGGATGTCTTTTATCCAGTCTGTCTTGAGGATATCGCCCGCCAGCATATGTTCGCGCTCCGCTTCCATAAAAACTTTTTTTCTCACTTCTATGGAATCCGGAAGGTCTACATTGAACCACTGGATTTTTCCGTTATCAACCCTCGAAAAGCGGTCATCCAACCCACACCCAATATTCACACAGACCGCATCTGGATATTTTGACAACAGTTTTTTCACAGTCCTGTCAAACAGGATCGTTCTCGCCACCACGCCCTCATGGGAAAAGAATCTGTCTATATCCTTTGTATCAATTCCCAGCGTTTCTATGATTTCCACAGCTTTCCCATCATGGATTCTCGCATTTTCCCTTTTTGTTTCATTTGCCCTGACCGCAAGTGGAATCAGGGCTGTTTCCTGGACGTCTCCTAATTGTAACTCCATAATATTCATACCTTCCATTCAGCCCGACTTCCTGACCACACAATGCAGACGGAACCCTCTCCTCACTTCATACCGCTCCAGTTTCAGCCCGCTCACATCTGGATAATCTTTGCGGCACATATTGTAAACACTTGGATCATTGTCATCAAACTCTTTCAGCGACAGTTCTTTGTACTTTTCACTTGTCATAACAACCTCCTGTCCGCCTATCTTTGCTGTCTGGGACACCTGTCTGCGGATGCCGCACAGACCACGCAAGCATAATCCCGAACCAAATGATCATGCTTTCGCTCATCAGCCCGTTTGTAAATCCAATCCGGAATGATCCATCAGGCATGGCAGTTTTCACAAACAGCAGAATTCCGTAAATAACCAACACGTTCGTAAACGCTATCCCTTTCGGGAACACCGTTTTGCCGCAAACCTGCAGATAAAACCAGTATAAAAAGGGCGGAAGCATAAATGCCTCACTTAATGCCACAACCCAGGATAGCTGTGAAAAAAGAGCCTCCGCCGCAGGCAGGGCAGCCGCTTCATAGCCGTTGCCATTAAGCCATGCGAATATAAAAAGAATCATGACATAAAACAAATGGAGGCACAGCCAGGGAGCCGGCAGAAGGTATTGTGCCGCTCATAGGTATCCTCGGCAATCCATTTCCCTCACCAGCCTGAGGTAGAGAACCCTACTCTTTTTCATGATTCCATCCGCATACTGCCTGCCATATTTTTCTGACAAGACTTTTTTCATCAGCCTTGTAAAAAGCCTGAAATAAAAACCGTTGTATTTCATAACAGGCTGTCTCCTGCCCGTTTCTTATACCTTTTTCACCTTTGCCTCTGCATATGTCAGCGCCAGCGCGCCTCCATAAACCTCCTTGTCGGTTACGGTAAAACCGTTCGCCTTCAAAAAATCCAGATATTCCTGTGGCTTCCATTTGTGAAATACCTGAAATCCCGAAAGCTCCATCACCCGTATCTTCAAACGCCCGAAAATGCTTCCTGCTGCCGTAAATGTGGGCGCGATCAGGATTCCATCCGGTTTCAGCACCCGCCTTATTTCTGCCAGGGCCTTTTCCGGGGACGGCATGATATGCAGGGCATTTGAGATGATCACTGCATCAAAGGTTCCCGGTGCATAGGGAAGCGCCGTTGCGTCCTGCACGGAATAATGCAGTCTGGAAGAGTGCGCCCTTTGCTTCGCCTTTTCTATCATCTTTTCTGAAAAATCCGTTGCCTCCAGCATTTTTACGCCACCCGCAAGCTGTGCGGACAAAACCCCTGTGCCGCAGGCAAGCTCCAATACATACATCTCCCTGTCCAGTTTCTTTTTCATGCGGCGCAGAATCTGTACATAGGTATTCTTTTCTATTGCTATTGTTCTGTCATAGCGTTTTGCCCACCTGTCCCAAAAGCCTTTATTGTCGTTCCTGCCTGGCTTCTTTCTATAACCGCAGTCGCAGTACGGTCCGCCGGAAGCCAATGTGTACTTTCGGACAAAGTCTGTTGCGCCTCCCGCTTCGCTCATGGTGTAATCCAGCCGGCACATGGCAGGAACAAGGTCGTACAGGCCAAGCTCCCGCATCAGAGTACAGATGCCGCAGGCAGTAAAACGGGCTTCATATCCGCTGCCGTCCGGATAAGGATAAAATTCCATGTTCCACGAATAAGGATTCCTGTCTGCCGCCTTCAGCCGCTCAGTGGCCTGCATGGAAGCGATGTCCTTGTCAGAAAATTTGGATTTCCCGCTCTTACGGCAGAACCACCTCATGGCAGGAGTCATCATGGAGCCGGCATAATATGCTGTCAGCCGCTTTACATCAGGGCGCTTTGGCATATTCAGCACAAAGGCAGAGAGCAGGGCGCAGTTGACGATATTCACCTTGAAACAGTCTTTCTTTTCAAATTCCGGCAGTCCGGCAATGATCTCTTTATAACGGAATTTTGCTTTTGCCGTGACTTTTTTTGCCGTATTCCTGTCCAGCCCAAACTCTGTGGTCAGATTCTGTTCAAAAGATTTTTTAAACAGCGCCCACATTCCCATGGGCATTCCGATATATTTCATATACAGATCACCTCCCGCTTTTCGGCAGCCAGAGAATACATCGATTCACCCGCCTGCCATATTCCTCTTACTCCCTGCCATTTCATGTACTGCTATTACGATCCTGTTTCTTTCTTATTTCTGTTTTCCTGTTCCTTATATATCACAACCATGCCCACAGCCAGTACCGCCAGATGCCCTAGGGATTCAGAAAAATGATCAAACTGGTTTACCGGCCACGGGAGCATCGTTGTCAGATTCCCTATGATAAGCGGTATCAGGACAGGATTGCAGAGTAAGCCATTGTATACAATGAAATGCCATGCCGCAGTTTCTTCTCTCCGGCCAGTTTCATGCCGCATCGGATATATTTCTCCACCTTGAGCGGTGTGTCGGTATCCAGTATGCAGGGGATATTTTTCTTCCTTGCCTCGGCAAAAGGCTGTTCTAAAACCTTGTGCATGAATCCCTTTCCCTGAAATTCACGTAGCACCACTATCATGGATACAGCAATGTAATTACGCTCTTTCTTAAAAATCTTTGCGTACTGCTCACCACCGCTCTGCATGACAGTCAGACTCGCCTTTAACGGCAGTTCCCTTAAAAAGCGCTTAATCATATGCAACGCAGGGCCGACTGCGTTTTTTTTCTTTTTCTCCCAATACGCAAGATAGCCTTCGCCTGTTTCGGATGTGGCATACAGCACTCCTGCCCTGTAAAAATATTCAGTCATTATTTCAAAAGCCTTGACCGCCTGTGCTTCTGTCAGCATTGTAACAATCCCCGCCTTTTCAGCGGCAAACGCTTCCCCGATCTTCCTTCCGATTTCTGCAATTTCTTCTTTCGATTTATTTTCAACCTTGAACATTCGCCTTCCCCTTTCTGCAACGGAAAGCCGCCACCATGACGCCTGCCGCAAAACCCGTCAGCCCCCGTCCCACCGGCACCATTGGGTTCAGTTTATTCTTCATAAACAGCACACAGGCGGAGCCGAGTGCTGTCCCCAAAAACGGTATCATGACACCCTGAAAAACCTGCGTCTGCATAGCACTACCTCACAAGTCTTCCGAACAGCCCTTTTTTCTCATACGGCTCACTGCTTACTGACACAACATCATACCCAGCCTTTGCCACTGCACCTTTCAGTTCCTGTTCCGGGATATCCTGCTCTGTAAGGATGATTGTCTGTTTCCTCGTATGCGAGCTTGTTACTTTTTTTACAGGGAACGCATTCCTTATCGCCTCATTGATATGGGCCTCGCACATACCGCAGGCCATTCCCTCTACGCCTAATATGATCCTGATCAAAGAAAACCTCCTTCTTTGCCATCCTAATATAAGTTAGCATTAACTAACCATTATTTTTAATTAATGCGGCTACCTCCTGTTAGTAGCCGCTAACTCATTACCAAGTATAACTCTTTCGGTTTGGTCTTTGTCAATAGGGCATCGGCAGATTTGCAGAATTTTCAGTTTTTTTACACCGTCCTGTCACGGCATTATCACAATACGCCCGACATGAAAGCAGCTCCCACCTGGAGGCGCCTTTGCCGTCTGCCTCTTCCACAATCGTAAAAGTGCCGATGCCGGTATATTTGCCTGTCTTGCCGTAGTCCGTTCCAGGCCCTTTGCGGATGTTGCGGGTCAATGCAGGCGTTCTTAAGTGCATCCGTGGAAGCGTAGGCTTTCAAATGCTGCATCTCGACAATTATGGATTTATTCTCGCGCAAAATTATTGCATGGGAATTATCACGAACTATGGAAGAAGAGTTTGTAATTAAGACAGTGGAAAATGCAAAGGCAACAAGAAAAATTAAAAACCCTTTGATAATTCACTCGGACAGAGAAAGTCATTACAAAGCAGATGCTTATATTAAAGCAACTGAAAAAATGAAAAGAAGCTATTCAAAATTACATTATCCTTATGACAATACATGCATTGAAAGTTTTCTACTTTACTGCCGAAAAATAGACCATTGACCCTTCTACATGAAAATCTATATTCTTATAAAGCTTTTTAAGAATGTTCATCAGCTGTTCCTGTGTTGGGAATGGTGGAGTAAACCATCCTTTTTTTGACAAAACATTTTTAACAAGCCAATCTGTGATTTTCTTTTCACCCTTTATATAAAAGCAGGCGATGAACTTGCCTCCCGGTTTTAATACACGCCATGTTTCCTTAAAGGCTTTTTTCTTGTCCGGGAAAGCATGAAAACCATTCATACTGATGACGATATCACAGCTTTCATCCTCAAGCGGAAGATTTCCGACATCTCCCTGAACGCAGGAAACATGGGAGTAATCCTTCATTCTATCCCGTGCCTGTTCAATCATATCCTCGCTATAATCAAGGCAGGTAATATCTGCGTTTTGAAGCATTCCCCATTTCTTATATGTGAATACAGCTGTCCCAGCAGGAACATCAAGCAGCTTTCCGTGAAAATCATCAGGGATATATGAAAGCACTTTCCTTGCGATTTCATTATCATCTGTTCCGCTCCAAAAGAAATTAATGTAGAGCTTGCTGAAAATATTTCCCTGCGTCAGCACGTCATCATATATATTTTTTGAATCTTGATATGCCTTTTGTATTTTATCTGCCATGACTATTCCTCCTCAAAATCCCGATTTAACTGCCTGTCAACATCCCGCCCCGACATACATTACACACATTCTAAACTGAGATTCTTTCTTCAATAAACTTCCGTGTGCTTTCCACATATGTGCCAACCTTGTACAATGTGGCTGTATGGCCGCCTGTTACCATTGTGACCATAGCGTTCGGCAGATGACTGATAAGCTCATTCTTCGCCGCTTCTGAAAAAGCCTTATCATCCGTGGGCAGAACGAGCAACACATTTTTATCAGCCTTTTTGTATTCCTGCTCCGTTATCGGTTTTATTTTCGCTATGCTCACCATCAGCGTGGTCATATGGATGTCAAATTCCTTTGTGTAGTTTCGGTAAACCCACTCGAAGAAATCCTCCATATATTTTCGGTCTTGCTCCGCCTCGTTTTCAACACCGACCATTTTCTTGGAGACATTAATCAGAATTTTGCGAATCCAGCTATAGGGTACAATCTTCATAAGAGCAAGCATGACTCCGTAGGATTTGTATTGCTTCATTAAGTCCTTGACAGCGGACGCGGACAAAGCGGATGTGGAATAGAGTCCGTAAGCCGCATCGTCATTCGGATATTTTCGCATAATAAGTTGTGCAAGAAATCCGCCCAGAGATGCGCCCAAAAATAACGGATTTTGGATTCTCATCTGTTCCACAAACCGAATCGTAAAATCCGCAAGCTGCTCCATGTCGTTAATCTGCACCGGGTAATCAAAGGTCAGAATCCGATAATCTTTCTCCATCTGCCTGATATGATTGAACCAAACAACAGAAAAGCCCGTTCCGCCCACAAGATACACCAAAGTGATATTGCTGCTTTCATTGCCGCACAGCAGATAATTTACTTCTATGCCGTCCACGCTTGCTGTGGAAAACGGATGTGTATACTGAAATGCCTTTAGTTCTTCTGAAAAAGCCATAATCCTATACCTCGCATATCGCCGCCTTGGTAAACTCTTTTTCAGTCATACTTTCGTTCCTCCGAAATTCCCGATTTTTCACGTTGTCCAACTTCAGATAAACTGGAAGTCTGTTTTGTTGCGATAATACATATCCAATGCTTTTTTGTGTTTGTATACGTTTTTATCTCTGTAAAACCCGCTTCTTTCAAAGCAACGGCAAGTTGATCACGATTATAAATCTTCATACCGCCGATCATCTTTGTCCATTTTTCATCTGCGGCATTCGTTCCGTCGCTCTCGTTACAAATCAGGAATATTCCTCCGCTTTTCAGAACGCGATTTACCTCGGAAAAGCATTTTTTCAGATCCGGCCAGAAGTAAACTGTCTCAAAGGCAGAGACATAATCAAAGACCGCATCGTGAAAGGGAATAGCCGATACATCGCCCTGAACCACTCTGCATTTTCCCTGTTTAATGGCAGCAGCGTTCAGCTTTTGAGATTCTGCCACACTGACCTCCGAATAGTCTAGTCCTGTCACATGGCCGTTTCCGCACTTATCCAGCCAGGCCGCAATATTTGCTCCGCCTCCGCAACCGACATCCAGCACTTTAGCGTCTGGCTTCGCGGAGATATTTGAGAATCCCCATTGCGACACCTTGGCGTGGCCGCTGTTCATCATCTTCGCCATCAATTTTCCACTGAAGCCTTGCGGCTTACGGGTGTTCTCAAAAAAATTCATTGCAATGTTCTCCCTTTCAACTTCCGATTTTTCTCTATAAGTGATTTATACCAATAGTTAGTAATATCTAACTGGCAGTATAGCGCCGGATTATGATTTTTTCAACCGCAGCACCAGATTCTCACCCAACTATCTTTCCTCAACACAAATTGAGTTCACCACTTGACATTGCGGCGAACAGAAGCCGTTTTTATGAATAAAGCTTGATTTGTTTGTAAAAAACCGCTATTTGCCTTGACAAACGTATCTGTCTGCTGCATTATAACATTGTTACATAGCACTGTTATATGGAGGCCGTCATGGAATCAAAAACACCAGATACATTAGAAAGAATACAACAGGCTGCTCTGGATGAATTTTCTGAAAAAGGGTTTCTTGGGGCCTCTCTGCGGCAGATCGTGAAACACGCTGGAGTAACTACGGGGGCCTTTTACGGCTATTTTTCCAGCAAAGAGGCTCTGTTTGCTTCCATTGTAGAACCGCATGCCGCTATTTTGATGAGTAAATATGTGGATGCGCATATCTCCTTCTCCGAGCTTCCCGCAGAGGAACAACCGGAACATATGGTCGAGGAATCAGGAGCTTACATTCATTGGATGGCGGAATATGTCTGCCAGCACAGGAAACCGGTGAAACTGCTGTTTTGCGGCGCAGAAGGCACTGGCTATGAAAACTTTATTCATAACATGGTAGAACTGGAAGTGGAAAGCACCTTTAAGTACATGGAGACGCTCCGCCGCCTGGGACACAGTATCCCAGAATTAAGCCCGTCTCTGTGTCATATCATTGCCAGTGGTATGTTGGACGGCTTTGTTGAGATCGTTGTTCACGATATTCCGCAGGAACAGGCCATACGGGATGTAGAACAGCTGCGTACTTTCTATACGGCCGGATGGTTGAAGCTGATGTCGTCTTGATTGCTGCGATTGCGTCAGTGATATGCAGAATGCGCTCTGTCCCTTTCACAAGCAGAGTGCTGTGTGATATTCTTTATTTTTTTTTATTTGAAAGTTAGTTTATGCTAACTAATATATTTCTCACTATTTTAAAGAGGTCATTCGATGAAAGAAGAAAAAAAGAACGATGTGTCTGTCCTGCTGAAATATGCGGGAAACCGCAGAGGCCTGACCTTCTTAGGGTTGGCCCTATCGGCGGTGTCAATGCTTTTGAGCATGGCTCCCTACATTTGTATCTGGCTGGCGGCACGTGATCTGATTAAGGCAGCTCCGGAATGGACACAGGCACAGAATGTTTCCAAATATGGCTGGATTGCCTTTGCGTTCGCAGTGGGCGGCATTATTCTGTATTTTGCAGGCCTAATGTGTACCCATCTGGCTGCTTTCCGTACAGCTTCCAACATACGAAAACAAGGGGTTGCTCATGTGATGAAGGCTCCGCTGGGTTTTTTTGATTCCAACGCTTCTGGTCTGATTCGCGGGCGGCTGGATGCTGCGGCAGCCGACACCGAAACATTGCTGGCACACAATCTGGCAGACATAGTAGGCACTATCGTGTTGTTTTTGTCGATGCTGGTCATGATGTTTCTGTTTGATTGGCGAATGGGAGCAGCCTGCCTTTTAGCGGCAGTCATTTCGGTAATCGCCATGTTCTCCATGATGGGTGGCAAAAATGCCAAACTGATGGCGGAATACCAGGCGGCCCAGGATCGCATGACAAAAGCGGGAACAGAATATGTAAGGGGAATTCCTGTAGTTAAAATATTTCAGCAGACGGTCTACTCGTTCAAGGCGTTTCAGGAGGCTATCGAAGATTACAGCAGCAAAGCCGAACATTATACGGCGGATGTATGCCGTGCTCCTCAGGCTGTCAATTTAACCTTTACTGAAGGAGCGTTCGTGTTTCTGGTTCCAGTGGCGCTGTTCCTTGCTCCAGGTGCACTGGCAAACGGCAGTTTTGCCGGCTTTGTTGCCGATTTCGTTTTTTATGCCGTATTTTCAGCCATCATTTCCACTGCGCTTGCAAAAATAATGTTTGCTTCCTCTGGTATGATGTTGGCCAGTACCGCTTTGGGACGGATCAATCAGGTGATGGAGGCACCTACCCTGGAAGCACCCAGTCACCCGCAGACCCCTCGTAGTAATAAAGTAGAATTTAAGGATGTGAGTTTTACCTATAACGGATCACAAAGCCCTGCACTCTCTCATGTGTCTTTCACAGCCGAACCAGGGCAGACCGTAGCTCTGGTGGGACCGTCCGGCGGCGGAAAGACAACGGTGGCCAGCTTGATTCCGCGTTTTTGGGATGCAACGTCCGGCGCGGTGGAAGTCGGCGGAGTCAATGTTGCTCAGATCGATCCGCATGTCCTTATGGATCAGGTGGCTTTTGTATTCCAGAATAACCGTTTGTTCAAAACCTCTATTTTGGAAAATGTCCGAGCCTCCCGCCCGGAAGCGACAAGAGAACAGGTGATGGCCGCGCTAATGGCTGCCCAGTGCAAGGATATTCTTGACAAACTACCGGATGGCCTTGATACACAGATCGGCACCGAGGGAACCTATCTTTCCGGTGGTGAACAACAGCGCATCGCACTGGCCAGAGCCATTTTGAAGGATGCCCCCATTGTGGTGCTTGACGAGGCAACTGCTTTTGCCGATCCTGAGAATGAGGTGCTGATTCAGAAGGCCTTTGCCACACTGACGAAAGACCGCACTGTTATTATGATTGCACACCGTTTATCCACTGTTGTAGGCGCTGATAAAATTATCGTTCTTGAAGAAGGGCACATTGTCGAACAGGGGACTCATGCCAAGCTGACTGCTTCGGGCGGTCTGTATGCCCGGATGTGGACTGACTATAACAAGGCAGTTCAGTGGAAAATCACCAGCGAAAAGGAGGCAGAGTAAATGTTTGGAGAAAAGTTTCAACGAAAATATGCCCTGACCGATCAGGGTGTCCGGAACACAAAGAAAGGCACATTCTGGACAGTGATCGTGAATCTGGTTGTTATGGGCGGTGTCAGCATTCTGTATCTGGTAATGTCTGGTTTTATGGGAGCCTTGACAGAAGGAAGTCCGCTTCCCGGTTCAGCGATTGTCCTCGGACTGTTGGTTCTCTTTGCCCTCCTGTCCTTCGTGACCCATTGGCAGCAATACAAAGCTACCTATGGGCTGGTATATAATGAGGTCAAAACCACACGTCTCAGTCTGGCGGAACGGCTTCGTAAACTGCCACTAGGGTATTTTGGCAAGCGGGACTTGGCAGACCTGACCGAGACTATCATGGGAGACGTGAATCGGATGGAACATGTCTGGTCTCATGTGCTGGGGTATCTGTACGGTGCTTACATCTCTACGGCGATTATCGCTGTGTGCCTGCTTGTTTACGACTGGCGGTTGGCTGTTGCTTGCCTGTGGGGTGTACCGGTAGCCTTTGGCCTGCTGTTTGGTAGCCGCAAGATTGCCGCCCGAAATGCAGAACGGACGAAAAAAGCTGCTGTCCGGGTGTCAGATGGTATTCAGGAAGCATTAGAAAATGTTAGAGAGATTCGTGCCACAAACCAGGAGGAACGGTATCTAAACGGACTGAATCAGAAAATTGACGAATATGAACGAGTTACAATTCAGGGTGAACTGGGAACCGGCCTTTTTGTAAATGCCGCAAGCGTTATCATGCGGTTAGGCGTGGCAACGACCATTCTTGTGGGGGCGAATCTGATCCTGTCCAGCAGCATTGATTTCATGCTTTTGTTCCTGTTTCTATTGGTCATTACTCGTGTCTATGCCCCATTCGACCAAAGTTTGGCACTCATTGCAGAAATGTTTGTTTCTCAGGTGTCTGCTGACCGTATGAATGAAATTTATGACACGCCTAAAGCGGAGGGTGCGGAGAAATTTGAGCCAAAGGGACATGATATTGTCTTTGAGCATGTGGGCTTTTCCTATGATGAGAAAGGAGTCCTGCATGATGTAAGCTTTACTGCTAAAGAGGGCGAAGTCACGGCACTGGTAGGTCCTTCCGGTTCCGGTAAAAGCACCTGTGCCCGGCTTGCCGCAAGGCTGTGGGATATTTCCAAAGGAGTAATTCGTGTAGGTGGTGTGGATATTTCTACCGTAGACCCAGAGGTACTGCTGCGGGATTATTCTATGGTGTTTCAGGATGTGGTGCTGTTTGACGATACCGTGATGGAAAATATCCGTCTTGGTAAGCGTGGCGCAACGGATGAAGAAGTGCGGGCTGCGGCCAAAGCGGCCAACTGCGATGAGTTTGTTCATCGGCTTCCCCAGGGCTACAACACCCCCATCGGAGAAAACGGGGCGAAGCTTTCCGGTGGTGAACGGCAGCGTATCTCTATTGCCAGAGCCTTGTTGAAAGACGCCCCCATCGTCCTTCTTGACGAAGCAACGGCCAGCCTGGATGTGGAAAATGAGACAAAGGTTCAGGGAGCGCTCTCCCGTCTGCTGGCAGGAAAGACTGTGTTGGTGATCGCTCACCGGATGCGTACTGTGGAGGCAGCCGATAAAATCGTCGTTCTGGCAGATGGTCGGGTTGCGGAGGAAGGAACACCGGCAGAGCTGATGGACAAAAACAGCCTTTACCGCCGCATGGTGGAGCTACAACGACAAAGCGCCGGGTGGCGATTAAATTAAGCGATTTAGACTGAGAGTTCTTTAAAAGTTCTCTCAGGCTTTTTTTGTATAAGAAAGCTCAAGGTTCAAAAAAGGCAGACACACTATGAAAGATAAATTTCTTTGATAGTGATCTGTCTTTTTTTAATTCACCACTTGGCATTGTGGCAAAGACCCTTGCTCGGGAGAAAAGTAGAACTTCTTCTCCTCACGTTTTTGAGGGTTAACCGTCTGTTTCTACTTTGCTATATACGTTTAAAAGCCCTCGCTGTCAATTTTTTTGACCATAATTTTTGAAAATTTTCATAAAATTTTTCAGGCTAAAAACATCAGTACAAAATTCAAAAGACGTCAGCATACAGACCTAAAAACATCAGCATATTTTGGACAAAGTATCAGCATACTTTGCTCTGGCATTGTAGCAGGCAGACTCGGGCTTGAACAGTCCGGGCTAAAATGCGTTGGATTTTCCGATACAAGCCGTTTAGCGGAAACAACTTACAGACTCTTGCACAATACAGAGGGCGAAAAAAACTATGGAAATTTGCGAAAAATCAAAATTGTAAATCTCTTAAAAGAGCAGGACTACAATGTTTTTTATAAAGTCTTAATTTTTATTCCACAGTGGATTTCAATATTTCTACGGTTTTTTGGGCGGTTTTTTCCCATGAAAAGTCTGCCGCACGGCGGATTCCGCTTTCTATAAGTTTTTTGCGAAGTGCCCTGTCAGTAATTATGCGCTCAATGCAGAAAGCCATTTCTTCTACATCATCGCTGTTGAATAACAGAGCGCTGTCACCTGCAATTTCGCGCAAAGCCCCGGAAGAAGAACATGCTACAGGAACACCGGTCGCCATCGCTTCAAGAACAGGCAGTCCTACACCTTCGTTGACTGAAGGGAAAATGCACGCTTCTGAATTTCTGTACAGCTCCGGAAAGTTTTCATGCGGGAAATACCCTGTTATAAAAATGTCGCTTGCTGCAGTTGAAGAAAAAGCTGCCTTGTGTACCTGTTCGCCAAACGGACCTTCGCTTCCGGCTATGACAAGTCTGTGCGGAAAGCCCGTTTTCTGCTTAAAGATGGAAAATGCCTTTATAAGTTCAATATGCTTTTTTTCGGCACTCTGCATGCGGCTGGCATAAATTATGTACGGCCGTTTTATTGCAAAAGGCTTTATGTCAATTATTTCACCACCAGAGTCCAGCACGTCTGTAGGAAAGAAAAGACTGTGGTCTATTCCGTTGTGAACGACTTCTATGCGCCTCGGTGAAATTCCCGAACGCAGTATATCTTCCCTGACATATTCACTTGAAGCAATTACGCAGTTTACAGAAGAAAGGCCTTTTTTTATCTGCCAGCGGGCAAATGCATCTTCTCCTGAAGCAAATGCTGCACTGAGTATGTCATTGACAACGGCCACTCCGGGAACAGAAAATGATGAAGGCAAAAGCCGTGCACCTGCGGTATACAGAACAGAATCATAGGAATTCTTCCTGCAGAATTTGTTTGCCCTAAAAAAATGCCAGTAACGCTCTGCTGCAAGACTGTCGGGAACATTGACGCCGATGTATTTCAACGGCAAATCAGAAGTATATGTATATCTGTCAACTTCGGTTCCGAAAAGTTCAAATTCACAGTCAGAAGGAAGACTGCGGACTAAAGAAAGAAGATATGAGCCCTGCCCCGACCTTCCGTGATCGCAGCCGAATGTATCAATTCCGAATTTCATAGCAGCGGGATTATATCCTAAAAATGCAAAATATGCTATAGTAGAAAAATGAATACTACTTTTTCAGATCTTGGAATCACAAAAGAACTTACTGACGCCCTTGCACTTGCCGGAATAACAGAACCTACTGCGGTCCAAAGGGAAGTCATTCCGCTTATTGCAGCAAAAAAAAATATTATGTTCCAAAGCGAAACGGGCACCGGAAAAACGCTCGCCTACCTTCTTCCGCTTATACAGAGGCTTGAAACAGAAGAAAATCCTTCAAAAGCCGTAAAAATTCTTATTGCTTCCCCTACGTACGAACTTGCCGCCCAGATAAAGGTTCAGATTCAGGCTGTTTCAAAGGTAAAATGTGCACTTTGCATCGGAGGTGCCCCTATTGCGCGCCAGATTGATATGCTTAAGGAAAAGCCGCAGATTGTTATAGGTGGGGCTGCCCGTCTTCTTGAACTTATCCATCTTAAAAAACTCAAGGCAGACAGTACCGAAGTTCTTGTTCTTGACGAAGCAGACCGTCTTTTGTCACCAGAACTGAGGGATTCTACGGAAGGACTTCTGGAAAGACTGCCTGCAAATGTAGAGCTTATAGGAAATTCGGCCACGGTAAGTGACTATACCAGAAAAATTCTTCAGAAAGCCAGGGACGGAATAACCGGCGGAAAATATTCAGAAGAAGATGCAATTAAACTTATTACACTGCCGCTGGAAGATGTCCTAAGAAAAAGAATTGAACACTGGGCCATCTTTGCCGAACGCAGGGACAAAATTGACACTCTCAGAAGCTTCATTAACGCAGAAAAGCCGCAGAAACTCATTGTTTTTACAGCAAGAACCGACCAGATCGAAAACATTGTTTCAAAGCTTGCCTACAGAAAAATTGACTGCGCGGGTCTGAGCGGAAAAACAGACAAAAAGAACCGCAAAGCCGCAATTGACCGTTTCAGAAGCGGAAAACTGCCTGTCCTTGTAACGACAGACCTTGCCTCACGCGGACTGGATATTCCGGGAATAACGCACGTCGTACAGATGGATTTGCCCGAAACTACAGATTTTTTTATTCACAGGGCTGGAAGAACGGGACGGGCCGGAAACACAGGAATCAACTGCGTGATTGGTGACGAAAGGGAAATGGAAAACTACGCAAGACTTGAAAAAAAGATTCACATAAAAGTTTACCCCAAGATTCTCTACGGCGGAAAACTTCTGGCTCCCGAAGACTGCGAATAAATGCAGCTGTGAAAGTTTTGGTTGTATCTTGTTACAAAGTACCTTTACTGATATAATGCTTGGAAGTCCCGGTTTGCAATCGGGGCTTTCTATTCTAAGATGTGCCTCTGTTATTGGTGCATTTCTTTCAAGAGGAATCATGTGTTTTTAAAAAGTCTGGAAATCTACGGTTTTAAATCATTTGCCGACCGTACCCGCATTGTATTTGCGGACGGAATAACAGCCCTGCTCGGCCCCAATGGATGTGGAAAAAGTAATGTTGTAGACGCAATAAAATGGGTTCTTGCCGAAAACAAATCAAAGAACCTTCGCGCAGAATCCATGGAAGACGTAATCTTTAACGGAACAGAAGCAAGACCTGCACTTTCCCTTGCCGAAGTTTCACTCACAATTGCAAACGAAAACGGACTTCTCCCTCTCGAAGACAGCGAAATTGTCATAAAAAGACGCCTCTACAGGAACGGCGAAAACCAGTATTTTATTAACGACAGACAGGTTGGAGCCACAAACATTCGCAAACTCTTTATGGACACCGGTGTCGGTAAAGCTGCATATTCTGTCATGGAACAGGGTAAAATTGACCAGGTACTTTCTTCCAAACCCGAAGACCGCCGCTATCTTTTTGAAGAAGCAGCAGGAATAAGTCGCAGCAAGGCAGAAGTGGCAGATGCAGAGCGCGAACTCGAAAGAACAAGGGCAAATCTTGCACAGATAGACATTGGTCTTGCAGAAACAAAGCGCAATTACGAAACGCTTAAGGTTCAGTCAGACAAAACTTCAAAGTACAGAAAACTCAACGAAGACAAGTTCAATTACGAGCTGGACATTCAGCTTCTTAAGCTCAAGGACTTTACACAGAACAAGGCAAGACATGAGCAGAGCCGCGCCGAAGCCGAAAAAAAACGCAATGCAGCCGCTGCAGAAATAGAAGAAATCTACAATACACTCAACGAAAATACCGACAAAATCAAGTCCCTCGAGGAACAGGTAAACATAAAGCAGCAGGAAGTCATTAAACTGAGTGCCGAACAAACCGGTAAAAAAGCAATGGCAAAACAGCTGCACGACCATCAGAGCCAGGTAAAAGAAGCCATTGGACAGATAGAAAACCGCATAAAAAACGTTCAGGAACGCATTGAAGAATACAACGAAGACATTGACGCCCTTAACGCCGAACTTCACGAAAAAAACAAAAAACTCGATGACATTAACAGAAATATAGACGGATTCGTACAGAACATTGACCAGTCTTCGGGACAGATTCATGAAAACGAAGCCCATATTGCAGAAAACGCACAGAAGATAAGGGCACTTGATGATGAAAGAGCCGAACTGCAGAAGCAGCTCGAAGCCATTACAGAAGACATTGTAACGGAACTTGACGCAAAACTTAAGGACGCAGGCTATTCATCTGCAGCAAACAAAAAGGCAAAGGACGAACTTGACACAAAGCTCGAAAAAATAAAGATTTTTGCAAACGGACGCGCAAACATATTCCGCGACTTTGCAGCCCTTCCCTCGCACAGTGAAAAAGATTCTGCCGTTATGGGAACAGATGCTGTAAAGGCATTTTCTGATCTTCTTGAAATGCTTACAGACCTTTCACAGGCACTTGAGCAGTACACAAAGACGGCTCCAAGATTCATAGATGACTTTCTGTCACCTGAAGGAATTATTACAAAAAAACGCGGCATAGATTTTTCAATCCAGGAAAACCTTAATAAAATAGACGGAATTCAAACCGAAAACGACGGTCTTGTAAAAAAGAATTCCGAACTTACAAAAAAAATCGATGAATACAAGGAAACGCTCGCAAAACTCAGAATAAACCAGGCACAGATGAGCCAGCAGATTACTTCATGCGAGCAGCAGATTTCTACACTGCGCAAAACCCTTGCTTCGGAAGAAAATTCACTGCGCGAACAGCAGAACGAGCTCTTTAAAGAAAACCAGCGCAAAGAAGAGATGGATGACCAGATTGCAGAAATTGAAGAACGCATTGCAGAACTTCAGCAGCAGGGAGAATCCATTACAGCAGAACTCAACGGACTGGATGCACAGATCAAGGAATGCTACAGCAAAGTAAGCGGAAAAGAAAGCGCACTCCAGAAAAAGCAGGAAGAACGCAACAAATACCAGTCTCAGCTCGAAAAGTTCAGCGTAGACATTGTACAGAACGAAACAGAAATAAGAAACGTAAAGCAGAACTTTCAGGACAATTATTCGCGTGATCTTATGGAATTTGAAGAGCGCATGTACACAATTACAGCCTCTTCTGCTTCCCTAAAGGAAAAGCTTTCTGAAACAAAGCAGAAAATTCAGGAACTGGGCTCTGTTAACCTTATGGCTGTTGAACAGTTTGCCGAAGAAAAGGAACGCTACGAAAAGCAGCAGGCAAATTACAACGATACGCAGAAAACCCTTGAAAGTCTTGTGCGCGTAAGTGAAGAAATCAGAACAAAATCTTCGGAACTTTTTTTGGATACATACAACAAAATCAGAAGAAACTTCCACAATATGTTCAGAAGACTGTTCAACGGAGGCCGCGGTGAACTTCGTCTTGTAGACCCGACAAATGTTCTTACAAGCGGAATTGACATTTATGCACAGCCGCCGGGAAAAAAGCTCGAAAACATTTCACTGCTTTCTGGTGGTGAAAAAACAATGACAGCGGTTGCTCTTCTGTTTGCAACATACCAGGTAAGACCAAGCCCGTTCTGTCTTCTTGATGAGATTGACGCCGCCCTTGACGACAAGAATGTTTCGAGTTTTGTAAACACGCTCAGAACTTTTGCAGGAGTAAGCCAGTACATTGTCATTACACACAACAGAAAAACCGTAATGGGTGCTTCAAGTATGTTGGGAGTCACAATGGAAGAAAGCGGAATCACAAAAATTGTCCAGGTAAGGCTTGATGAAGACATGATAAACGGTCGCGCTTCCTTTGACTCGCAGGACGACTTTGTAGAAGAAGATGTTCCACCCGAAGAAGGCATTGTAATTCCGGCAAGACCGCCGCGCAGGGAACATAACCCCGACGGAACTCTGAAGGAACCGCAGGCATCAGAACAAAGTCCGGCTGTTGCAGAACAGACAGAGTCTTTGCAGGAACAAAACCCGCAGAAAGAGCAGACAGATTCTTCTGGGGAACAGAGTGCCGCTGGCGAAACTGAACAGCAAGAGACGACATGAGATTACCTGACAGAATATCAGATACGGTAAAAAAACTTGCTTCCAAAAAGAGCCGGCTTCTTGTTACCGTACTGGCACTGATGGTGTTTCTATTTATAAGCGCGATGGTAATTGCCGTCGTGCAGATTCCCAAAAACCATAAAAGAACCGTTGTAATTCCGACGGCAGAGCGCTACGTTCAGACAAGGGAACTACTTGCCCCCGCTGAAAGCACTCTTACTGAAGACCACTATTTTTCAAGAATACCCGAAGACAGATGGACGCAGGAAGAAACAGACAGATACTTTACCCTTCCAGACGAAAGCGGTCTTGAAAAATTGCGGAATTCAAACAAAGAAATAATTGATTCAATCATAGGAGCTGCTCCGTGAAAAACTGCATTAAATATACGTTTACCCTGTTTCTTTCAGCACTGTTTTTTGCCTCGTGTGCATCTTCCCCAAAAAAAGAGCCGCCTGCAGAAGTCCCGCAGGAAACGTTACCGACAGAACCGGGTGTCATACAGGAACCGCCTGTTTATGAAACAACAGACACTACCACAACAGAGCCGGAACAGCAGGAAACAGAACCGGCGCTTGAGCCTGTAGAAGGAATAGACGGCTTTTTTATAACAGAACCGCTTCCTCAGGACCAGAGCGGTGAAACAGAACAGTCGCAGGAACCTCTACCCGAAACAGAACCCATAGAAACAGAAATTCTTACCCCTGAAGAGGATATCACTTCAGAAAGCGCTATTACCCAACCGGAACAGTCTCTGGAAAATACCTCCGGCGAAGTACAGCCGCAACAGGAAACTCAGGCAGAACAGCCGTCTTCTGTACCTGAAACACCAGAAGAACAACAGGTTCCAGGCAGAACAGAAATACAGACAGAACAAACTACAGAAGAAACAAACGCGACAGAACAGCAGCTGCCGCAGACACAGGAAACAGATTCACAACCCGAGCAAACACCAGAAGAAGAAACAGAAAGTGCAGCCGAAGAAATAATCCCTGTTCCGTCCCGTTCAATGACAATGACAAGCGGTCAGTATCTGGACATTTCCTACCCAGGAAGCGGATGGCTTTACCTTGGCGAAGAAGACGGAAAGCAGCTGTTCAGATACTTTGGCAGAAAAATCGGAACAACGGATACTTCATTTACACTACGCTCAAGAAATGAAGGAACAACCCTTCTTCACTTCAGCAAAACAGACACCCTTACAGGAGACATAATAGACGACTGGCTTGAAGTTACGGTCAAAGGAAAAAACGCAACGCAGAAACACGCGCAGGCTCCTTCATATGCACAGGCTGTTCCGCCAAGACCGGCACGAAAGTCAAATACAGTTCAGGAAGAAACCGCTTCTGAAACACAGCAGGCAGTTTCACAAAGCACTCTTTCCCGAGAAGACAAAAATACTTCTAAAAATACCGCCGGCACCGTACAAAATACCACTGCCCCAAAAAAGACAATTCCAGAGCCAGATACAACCGTGCAGCCACAGCAGAATTCATCTTCGCAGAAAGGAGACTCCGGTACAACAATAATCCAGACTTCGGAATCGGCTCCTGAAGAAGACATTTCTGTAGAAACAGTTCCATCTGAAGTTATGGAAAGTACATTTTCAGAAATCGAAGAAGACTCACCTCTTACGGCAGAAGAATACCTTTCGCTTGCAAAAAATTCGTTTGACTCAAAAGATTATGTTCAGACACTGCGGTACCTGGACTCGTTCTTTGAAAAGGCAACGTCAAAAATAGACGAAGGACTTTTTCTTAAAGGGCAGGTTCTTGAAACAAATTCCCAGGTAAGGGACATAAAGAATGCACTTGCTGCCTACGAAACGATTGTAAGGGAATACCCGCAGAGTACAGACTGGAACAGTGCACGCGAAAGAATCACCTACCTTAAGAAATTCTATTTCAATATAAGGTAATTGAAGTAATGCAGAATTTGTTATATATTGAATACTAATTGAATAATCAGAGGAAAAGAATGTTAGACTATAAGTTTATTAAAGACAATCTTGAAGCTGTCAAACAAAACATAGCAAACAGAAACATGGTAGCAGACGCTGATCTGGTAGTAACACTTTACGATGAGCGAACAACACTTGTTACGGAACTTCAGAACCTGCAGCAGAAAAGAAACGCAAATGCCGCTGCAATGAAGCAGAAGCTTGACGCAGAAACAAGACAGAAATACATTGACGAAGGAAAGTCCCTCAAAGATTCCATCTCTGAAACAGAATCAAAACTTGCAGACATAGAAACAAAACTCGACGAAGCAGCCCGCAAGATTCCGAATATGGCAAACCCTGCTGCTCCTGTAGGAAAAGTTGACACAGAAAATCTTGAAGTAAAAAAAGTTGGAACACCGCGCAAGTTCGAGTTTAAGCCCAAGGATCACGTTCAGTTGGGTGAATCACTTGACCTTATTGACTTTGACCGCGGAACAAAAGTTTCGGGCCCCAAGTTCTACTACCTCAAGAATGAAGCTGTTTTCCTTGAACAGGCACTCATTATGTATGCTCTCAATACTTTAAGAAAGCACGGCTTTACTACATTCATTACACCGGACGTAGCAAAGGAAGAAATTCTTAAGGGAATAGGATTCAATCCGCGCGGAAACGAAAGCAACGTATATACACTTGAAGAAGAAGGAACCTGCCTTGTTGCAACAGCAGAAATTACACTCGGCGGTTACCATTCCGGCGAAATTCTTGACAAGTCAAAGCTTCCTCTTTTCTACTGCGGACTTTCACACTGTTTCAGAAGGGAAGCAGGCGCTGCGGGACACTTTAGCAAAGGTCTTTACAGAGTACACCAGTTTGACAAGGTAGAAATGTTCGTTTACTGTCTGCCCGAGCAGAGCAACGATTTGCACGAAAAGCTTCGTCTTATTGAAGAAGAAATTTTTGAAGGACTGGGACTTCCGTTCCGCGTAGTAGATACATGTACAGGAGACCTTGGTGCACCTGCATACAGAAAGTGGGATCTTGAAGCATGGATGCCTGGAAGATCTGACGCAGAACACCCCGACGGAGACTACGGTGAAGTAACTTCTACTTCAAACTGTACAGACTACCAGGCAAGACGCCTTAACGTAAAGTACCATGACGATGACGGAAAGAACAAGTACGTGCACATGCTCAACGGAACTGCAATTGCTGTAGGACGCGCAATGCTTGCAATTCTTGAAAACTACCAGAATGCCGACGGTTCAATTACAGTACCTGAAGTTCTTGTACCTTACTGCGGATTCGACAAAATCGGTCCGAAAACAGACTCAACTTCTCCGCTGTACCGCACCGCAAAGGCCGGCAAATAATTAAAAAAGGCTCCATAATGAATAAACCGGCAAACTTTGCAAGATCCATTTTTCTTCTTCTGTTATTTGTCTCTTTCATTATGGTTGCCGCTGTTCTGAAGCTCACGTCATCGTTTTTTATTCCGCTTACGGTGGCGGTGCTTTTGTCTTTTGTTTTCTACCCTTTTGTAAAAAGAATGAATTCCGTCCATATTCCGTGGATTATAGGAATTCTTATAATTGTGTTTATTGCAATGATTTCCTTTTTTGTCGTAGGAAATCTTCTTGTAGCAAGCCTCAAGACAATCCTGAGCACCTACCCAAAGTACGAAACGCGTTTTCTGGGGCTTTACGAATTTCTGGCGCAGACATTCAAGCTGCCTTTTGACGAAAATTCTTCGCTTTTTGCAAACCTGTGGAGTTCCCTTGGTGTAAGAACCACGGTACAGAACTGGGCAATTTCTTTGAGCAACTATATGATTTCGGGCGCAAAAGTTATTCTGATGATTGCGCTTTTTGTAATTTTTCTTCTTATTGAACTCAGGGGAATGCATTCAAAGGTAAAAACAGCATTCAAGGAAGAAGGAACCAGCCGCAAGCTTATGTTCATTGCAACAAAAATAATTGCAGAAGTTACGCGGTACATTTCAATAAAGTTTACAATTTCTCTCATTACCGGTGTTCTGGTATTCCTTTCTACTTCTGTAATAAAGATGGACTTTCCCGTAATCTGGGGTTTCCTTGCATTTATTCTGAACTTTATTCCAAACTTCGGCTCGATTATTTCGTGGCTGGTAACAACAATGTTTGCACTCCTTCAGTTTTACCCGCAGTGGGGATACGCAATTTATGTTGCGGCTGCAGTTCTTGCAATAAACATGGTTTTGGGTAACATTGTCGAACCAAGATGGGCAGGTTCTGACCTTGGAATATCACCTTTTATTATTCTTGTGGGACTTTCACTCTGGGGCTGGATGTGGGGTTTTATAGGAATGATTCTTTCTGTTCCGCTTCTGGTAATAATCAAAATTATTTGCGAAAACATAGAATTCCTTAAACCGATTGCGGTTCTTTTGGGAAACGGTTCGGACCACAGCAAAAAACGCCGGACGCACATTCCTTTCTTTAACAAAAAAAATCATGCAGCAGGAACAGAAACCGCGGTTCAGGAAACAGACGCTTAAAGGCTCTATTCCAGTTTTTTTCCGGAAAGGCGCTCGTACAAAAAGCGGTCGTCTTCTTTTTTAAGGCCGTCAAATTTGAGCGAAATGCACGAACGGCCGCTTTCACTGTCATCTGAATAAACTTTTTCTACTTCGCACTGAACGTCTATTATTCTTTTCAAAAGACGGCTTGAAGAAAGTGCAAATGTCATTGAAAGAAGATATGTTTCGCCGCAGTCAAGAACAGCACATTCCCCTTCTGCACAAAGAACAATTCTTGAAGTATCAACGTAGATTATTCCAAACGGGCGGCATCTTCCTTCTATTGCAGGCGGAAGGGACAGATTTCTCTGTGTAAGAAAACGGACGACATTTATAAGCTGCAGTCCGTTTCCTACAGGAGCAGAAAGGCCGCTTTTTACTTCTGACACGAATTTTTCAAGCAGTTTTTTTGCCGGTTTCTGCACTTCTGTTTCTATAGAGTCCCATCTTGGCTGGACAAAAAGGTCGTATCCGGCTTCGGGAATGCATTCAAGTGTCACGCTTTTTGTTCCCGAAGAAAAGGAAAGTGTCGCGCTGAAGTCATAGTTGTATTTTACAATAACATCAGGAACGCGCTTTATGCTTGACGGAACAACGATGGCCAGCCCCTGGGAGCATTCTTTCATTGTCGTAATAAAATAAAGTCCCAGGTGGTTAAAGTAAAACTGAACGCGCACGGTCTTTCCCAAAAAAGGCTGAACAGAACGCACCTGGTTTTTAAGAAGGATTATGCCTTTGTCCAGAACGGTTATCTGCTGTGAAGGAATGGCTACAGGAAAAACAGCACTTGCCGGAACCCGCTCGTCGGCAGAAGGAAGTTCGGTTTTGTTTTCGGAAAGCTCGGTTTCGGTCATAAGCGGCTTTTCTTCGAGCGTAATGGTAAGAGGCACATTGTCGTCCCTCAAATACTGAAGAACAAGTTCCCGTTCAATTCCCGTAAGTTCTTTTTCCTGATTCATAACTTCCCCTGTAAAATATCTGTCATTAACGGCTGTTTGAAGTGTCCATAAATGAAATCTGGGCGACTTTCCACGACGCTTCTGATTTTTTTAGAAAAATATAAACATCTGTGTGCGGCGCAAGATAAGAAACACTTTCTTCCTGTGAAGTAAAAAAGCGCACCGGACACTGATAAATTTCGTCCTGAACAAAAGGTTTTCCTATCACATACCTTGAAAATACAGTTTCTTCTTCAAAAAGGCGCGCCAAATCATAGCGGAACATTACAAGCGAATATACATCACCTTCAGCCATAAAAGAGTCTGCCCCTTCACCCGAAACAAGTGCACTGCAGAACGCATTGAGTGTTTCAAGAGCCTGTGTATCGTAAAGGGAAGTATCAAGGCTTGCAAAACCGCGTATATAAGGTGGCAAAGGCGGATATTTCTGCCGATCTGAAGAAACGGCGGCACTGTAAGGCGTAGTTTTTACACTTTTTGAAACACCGTCTGCACCAGTAATTTTCTGTTTGAGAAAGTCCCCCTGCAGTTCTTCTGACCAGACGACATTTTGTGCCATGGAGTCAGAAACAGTGCGCAAGGTTTCGGCAGTCCGAACAGAAGAAACCTGTGCCGGATTTGAGCAGGAGAAAAAGAGTGACAAAAGAAAAGCTGCAGAAAATAACTTTAAAATGCGCATTGCGACTATTATAACACAATACAGGTAAAAAAGATAGTTCAACAGCGTATACCTTGAAAAAAACAGTGTTAAACAGTAAAATAAGTTATACTTATATTCAAATCTGTAGAGGTATAAAAATGTCTTTGACTCTAGCCGAAAAAATAATCCAGAAACACATTGTAAGCGCAGCCTCGGGCTTTGTTCCGGGAACTCCGGTTAAACGCGGGGACGACATTGCAATCAGAATAGACCAGACTCTTACACAGGACGCAACAGGAACTATGGCCTATCTTCAGTTCGAGACAATAGGTGTACCGCGCGTCAAGACAGAAGTAAGCGTAAGCTATGTAGACCACAATACCCTTCAGACTGACTTCAAAAACCATGACGACCACCGCTACCTCCAGTCTGTAGCTGCAAAATACGGTCTGTATTATTCAAGACCCGGCAACGGCGTCTGCCATCAGGTTCACATTGAGCACTTCGGAAAGCCGGGAAAGACACTTCTTGGTTCTGACAGCCATACTCCTACAGGCGGCGGAATAGGAATGATTGCCATTGGTGCCGGCGGAATTGACGTTGCCGTAGCTATGGGCGGCGGTGCTTTCCATCTTGCCATGCCCAAAATTTTTGGTGTAAAACTTACAGGAACTCTCAAAAAGGGTGTCGGTGCAAAAGATATTATTCTTGAAGTACTGCGCAGGGAAACCGTAAAAGGCGGCGTTGGTGCAATCTACGAATATTTTGGCGAAGGAGTAGAAAGCCTTACTGTTCCGCAGCGTGCAACCGTTACAAACATGGGTGCCGAACTGGGTGCAACAACTTCTGTATTCCCGTCTGACGCTACAACAAAGAAATTCCTTGAAAGCATGGGACGTGCTGCTGACTGGACAGAACTTAAAGCAGATGAAGGTGCTGTTTACGACAAGATTATAGAAATCAATCTTTCAGAACTTGGAGCCCTTGCTGCCTGCCCGAATTCACCGGATGCAGTAAAAAAAGTTGCTGAACTTTCACAGACAAAGGTTACACAGGTTGCAATAGGAAGCTGCACAAACTCTTCACTTGATGACCTTGCCGCTGTTGCCGCCATTGTAAAGGGAAAACATATTGCACCGGGTGTAGAAGCAGGAATTGCTCCGGGAAGCCGCACTACACTTCTTATGGCAGACAAAGCCGGAATTCTGGGAGACCTTATACGTGCAGGATTCAGAATTCTTGAAAGCGCCTGCGGACCGTGTATCGGAATGGGATTTGCACCAAACTCAGAAGGCGTTTCACTGCGTACATTCAACAGAAACTTCAAGGGCCGCTCAGGAACAGCAGATGCAGGCATCTATCTTGTAAGCCCCGAAACAGCCGCAGCAAGTGCTATTACAGGTTACATAACAGACGCTTCGACACTGGACTACGAAGACCCGTCATATACATCTTCGGGAAGAGTTTCTCTTCTTGACGGAACATCGGGCCGCCTTTCTTCTGAAGAAATCCGCATGGACGCACAGGATGAAGGTCTTCTTATTGCACCGCTCGATCCCACTGAAGCTGCAAAAGTAGAAATTGTACGCGGACCAAACATCAAGGCCTGTCCACCGTGCAAGAGCTGCGAAGACAACCTTAAGCTTCCTGTTCTTCTTAAGGCTGGAAACAATGTTTCTACTGACGACATTATGCCTGCAGGAACAAAGGTTCTTCCGTTCCGCTCGAATATTCCTGAAATAAGCAAATTTACATACGAAAGACTTGATTCTGAATTCTACAACAAGGCTGCTGCAATAAACATGTCGGGCTGTTTTGTTGTGGGAGGAGAAAACTTCGGACAGGGTTCAAGCAGGGAACACGCCGCACTCGGACCAATGTACCTTGGTGTACGTGCTGTAATTACAAAGAGTTTTGCCAGAATCCACAAGGCAAATCTTATAAACTACGGAATTATTCCCGTTACATTTGAAGATCCTGCAGATTATGACAAAATTTCTGACGGAGACACACTTGAAATCACCGGAATCTTTGAAAGCCTTAAAAAAGCACTTCCGTTCAACATCTGCGTACACACAAAGAACGGTGACTTTAATATAAAGGGTGTAAATGACATGGCAGAACGTTCAAGAAACATTCTTCTTGCAGGCGGACTTGCCAGTTACACAAAAGCCGGCGGTCAGTAAGATAAGTTCAATACTTTGCTGAAAATAAAGTATTGAAATTGGGAGACATTTGGAATATGGAAAACATTCATAATCTTATGGAAGAAATAGTTCTGTCTCATGTAAACGATCTTTACGACCAGGCCAAGGCAAGAAATGCAGCGTGGCTTACCTGCGACTGCAAAAACTGCCGTCTTGATACGGCAAGTTATGTTCTTAACAGAATACCGCCGCGCTATGTGGTAAGCGGCCGCGGAGTAACGTACAGCAATGCCTTTCTTAACGGAAACAGCCAGGTTTCTGCCGACATTGACAAACTTGTTATTGAAGGAATGAAGATTATAAATTCGGCAAAACGTCCATACCACAGGGAACAGAGAATCAATATGGCGCCGTCTGTTAAGCCCGAAACTTTTGCCTTTCATTTTCCTGTATTTGAAGGAAATATTCTGGACGGACAGACGTTTGAACCGCTTGCAGGCGCACAGGTAAAACTGAACCTTAACGGAAGTGCCGTAAAAATGATGGATATTACATGGCCCAATCCCTGTTCAACTTACGGAACAACAAAAGGAACATACACTTTCTGGGCTGTTCCGGTTGAAGCAGAATCTGAAGGGCTTGTAAAGAAATTCAATTTTTCTATACACGTTGAATCTGACGGCTACTGCCCTGCTGACTGTATTTTTACTGTTCCCGTAACAAGTGAAACTAACGAAAAGCGCGATTTGGATTCAACTTACAGCGTAAAAATAAAGGATATCTTTCTGTTCAGAAAAGGTACAGAAGATGAAAATGAAGACAATTTCTGATAAAACGGAGGCAATATGGAATCTAAGGAAAACACAGTAACAGTATACAGGGCTTCTGCCGACGACAAGCGCAAATTCTTAAGCAGAACATACGCATGGATGGGACTTGCCCTTGTTTTGAGTGCAGTCTGTGCCTATGCGGCCGCAGTTTCCCCGGCAATTTTTAACCTTATCTGGGGAAGAGGCGCAATCGGATTTATTATTTTGGCTGTTGCCGAACTTGCTGTTGTATGGATTTTTTCTGCAACGATAAGAAAAATGTCTGTTGGAGGAGCAATTTTCTGCTTTATCCTGTATTCTGTTATTAACGGCCTTACGCTTTCTTCAATATTTTTTGCATACCACATAAATACAATCGCTTACTGTTTTTTGGGTGCGGCTGTAATGTTCGGGGCAATGAGCATTTACGGTTCTGTTACAAAGTCCAGTCTTGCTTCTGCGGGACACTATCTTATGATGGGTCTTATTGGGATTATTCTGGTTTCTGTAATAAATATGCTGGTTACTTTTATTCTTAAGATGAGCCTGGGCTGGGTTGAATGGCTTATTTCGCTTGCGACCGTCGTAATTTTTACCGGTCTTACAGCCTTTGACTCGCAAAAGATTCTTAAGGCTGCAAACAGAGCCGACAGTTCGGATGCATACAAAAAACTTGCAATTTACGGAGCCCTTGAGCTTTACCTTGACTTTATAAACATATTCCTTTCGCTTCTGAGACTTTTTGGAAGAAACCGCGATTAAGATGGATTTTGCTTTTATAAAAGAAGTCATTCCGCTGTATATTCAGGCCGCAATTCTTACTATAAAAATAGGCGTAGTGGGAATTCTGCTTTCTACACTGGTGGGACTTGTCTGTGCCGTTGTAAGATACTGGAAAGTGCCTGTTTTACGGGTTATAGTCAGAATCTACACGGAACTTTCGCGTAATACACCGCTTTTGATTCAGCTTTTTTTCCTTTACTTTGCCCTTCCGCGGCTTGGAATAAAACTCAGTTCGGAGCAGTGCGCTGTTATTGGCCTTACTTTTCTTGGCGGAAGTTACATGGCCGAAACATTCAGAAGTTCCCTTGAAACAGTGGGAAAAAATCAGATTGAAAGCGGAGAATGCATTGGACTTACGCGGCTGCAGATTGTAAGATACGTTGTTCTTCCGCAGGCAGTGGCTGTTTCTGTACCAGGAGTCTGTGCAAACATGATGTTTCTTATAAAAGAGACGTCCATGTTCAGCGCGGTGGCTCTTGCAGACCTTATGTATGTGGCAAAAGATCTTATTGGCCTTTACTACAAGACAGAAGAAGCGCTTGCTCTTCTTGTAATTGCATATTTTATTATTCTGCTGCCGGTAACAGCCGCAAGTGCCTGGGCAGAAAGGAGACTTAGACATGGACAGTTCGGGAATGCTTGACAGTATAAAAGAGGCGTTCGGGGTGTTGTTCATGGGTCGCAATTTTGCAAGGCTTATGGGCGGACTCTGGGTTACAATAAGCATTGCTGCAGTTTCTGTAGCGCTTTCACTTGTTCTGGGATTTATTGTTGGAATTATCATGACGTCGAAGAACAAAATTGTGCGGGCAGTATGCAGAGTTTACCTTGAGTTTATGCGCATTATGCCACAGCTGGTTCTTCTTTTTCTGGCGTACTTCGGTATAACAAGGGCTTTCGGTATTTCACTTTCGGGCGAAGCGGCTTCTGTTCTTGTCTTTACGCTCTGGGGAACGGCAGAAATGGGTGACCTTGTAAGAGGTGCACTTGAGTCAATGCCGTCACACCAGTATGAAAGCGCACGTGCACTGGGCCTCACTGAAAGCCAGATTTTTGTTTACATAATAATTCCGCAGACAATAAGAAGACTTGTTCCGCTTTCGATGAACCTTATTACAAGAATGATTAAAACTACTTCACTTGTAGTATTTGTGGGTGTAATTGAAGTGGTAAAAATTGGACAGCAGATTATTGAAGCAAACAGAATTTCGGTTCCGACGGCTTCCATTGCAATTTATTCTGTTATTTTCATGATGTATTTTGCAGTGTGCTGGCCGCTTTCTTTTGCCGCAGACAGACTCGAAAAAAAATTGAAATAGATTTTCTGACAATGGAGCTTAAAATATGGCGCTGCTTGAAATAATTGACGTAAAAAAAGATTTTCGCGAGGCAGGAGGAATTCTAAAAGGAGTTTCTCTTTCTGTAGAACGCGGCGAAGTTGTTGTTATACTGGGACCTTCGGGCTGCGGAAAAAGCACGCTTCTCAGATGCATAAACGGTCTTGAGTCCATTCAGGGCGGAACAATTTCGCTTGACGGTGAAGTAATAAGCAATCGCACGAAGGAAATGCATCTTATAAGACAGAAAGTGGGCATGGTTTTTCAAAGCTATGATTTGTTCCCGCACATGACGGTTCTGCAAAACATTCTGCTTGGACCAATGAAAGCACAGAAACGCAGTCGCAATGAAGTTGAATCAGAAGCAGAAGCTCTTTTAAAGCGCGTCGGGCTTTATGAAAAAAAGGACGCCTACCCCAGACAGCTTTCGGGCGGCCAGAAACAGCGTGTGGCTATTGTAAGGGCACTGTGCATGCACCCGCAGGTTATGCTTTTTGACGAAGTTACTGCAGCCCTTGACCCCGAGATGGTAAGGGAAGTACTTGATGTAATGATTGAACTTGCAAAGGAAGGCCAGACAATGCTTATTGTAACCCACCAGCTGGAATTTGCACGCGCTGTTGCAGACAGGATTGTCTTTATTGATGACGGACTCATTGTCGAAGAAGACACGCCGGAACAGTTCTTTAACAATCCCAAAACAGAGCGCGCAAGAAAGTTTTTGAGTGCCTTTATGTTTGACAGAATTGAAGCAAAAAAATAGTTTTACCGGATCCTGAAATTTGTAAAAAAAAATCTGCATTTTTGGTTGACATTTTCCTACTATTCCGATATGTTATTTCCAAGAGGTGAAACTTATGAAAAAAAACATTTTCAGGACATTATCGGTAGTCGTTGCAGCAGCTGCAGTCCTTACAGGATGCGCTTCAAAAAATTCAGCCAATGGACGCACCGTTGAGCAGATAAAAAAGAGCGGAAAAGTTGTTATTGCAGTATTCAGTGACAAAAAGCCTTTTGGTTACGTTGACGAAAACGGACTCTACCGTGGATACGACGTTTACTTTGGTGACAGGATTGCAAAGGATCTTGGCGTTAAGGTTGAATACGTTCCTGTTGAAGCCGCCAGCCGTGTTGAAGTTCTAGCCACAGGAAAAGTAGACATTGTTCTTGCAAACTTTACACGCACTCCCGAGCGCGCAGAAAAAGTTGACTTTGCACTTCCCTACATGAAGGTCGCACTTGGTGTAGTTTCCCCGGAAGCAGCACTTATTGAAAAGCCAGAAGACCTTTTTGGAAAGAAGCTTATCATAAGCAAGGGAACAACTGCAGAAACTTACTTTACAAAGAATTATCCCGAAGTTGAACTGCTTAAGTTTGACCAGTACAGCGAAGCCTACAACGCTCTTGTAGACGGAAGAGGCGCTGCCATGTCTACTGACAATACTGAAGTCCTTGCATGGGCACTTGAAAACCCCGGATTCAAGGTTGGAATTGAGTCTCTCGGAAGTCTTGATGCAATTGCTCCTGCCGTTCAGAAAGGAAACAAGAGTCTTCTTGACTGGATTAACAATGAAATTGTTTCACTTGCCGAAGAGAAGTTCTTTCACGCTGACTATGAAGAAACACTCAGACCCGTTTACGGGGCTGCAGCAGATGCAGACAATCTTGTTGTAGAAGGCGGACAGATGTAATTCTAAAGGCCGGCGATGTCTTTGATTACTTCACCGGCTATGATAAGTCCCGCTACGGACGGCACAAAAGGGTTGCTTCCGGGCGGGATTTTTTTTATCCCGGAGTCTGTTTCTGAAGCAAAAGACTGTCCTTCCAGTGCATTTTGTACTTTCAGCGCAGGTTCTGTAGAAAAAACGACTTTGAGTGAAGGTATGCCTCGCTTTTTTAATTCATGGCGCATTACCTTTGCAAGGGGACAAACTGATGTTTCGTAAATGTCTGCTACACGGAATTTTGTTGGATCAAGTTTATTGCCTGCCCCCATTGAACTTATTACCTTTACACCGGCCTCTTTTGCCTGAAGTACTATCTGTATCTTGCCCGAAACCGTGTCTATACAGTCAATGACGTAATCGTACAGAGAAAAATCAAATGAAGAGGCTGTTTCTGGAAGAAAGAATTCGCGGCGCGCCGTTACGCTGCACAGAGGGTTAATATCTTTGATGCGTTCTGCAACTACATCTACTTTGGCCCGTCCCAGAGTGGAATGTAGCGCACAAAGCTGGCGGTTTATGTTTGACAGGGCAACAGTATCGCTGTCTACAATGCAAAGTGCACCTATTCCTGACCGGGCAAGGGCTTCTACTGCATAACTGCCCACGCCCCCTACACCGAATACAAGAATGCGCGCGCTCTTTAAAGCCTGCATTGCCCCGGAACCAAACATAAGTTCAGTCCGAGAAAACTGACTGTCCATAAACTGAATTATTCTGCAAGAAGAATATTGGCAAGAAGTTTGCGCCAGGAGAATTTTGAAGTAAATTCTTTAAGACCATCAGGGCTGAGTTCTGTATAAGAGTCATATCTTAACTGCTCCGGAACATTATTGCCGTTTTTTGCAAAAGAAATGCTGTTTCCAAGGTAGAAGGCTGTCCAGAAAGCGGGTCCTACATCGAATTCTGCGGAAGTTGCTGTATCATCGGGGTCTGTTTCTGTTACTTTTCCTTTGGCAAAAGTTTTCTTTACATAAGTTTTAGCAGAAAGACCTAGTGCATCATTATTTCTTGAAATAATCACAACAGTAAGACCTGCAGGAATTTCTACACCGGACTTGAAGCTTGAATTAGTATACTCGTCGTCAGAATACAAAAAATATCCTGTAAGAGTTACCGTCTTTTCAGTACCATTAGAATCTTTGTACGCGTACTTGAAGTCTTTGTTTACCCATGTGTCCTGCGGAGCGATAAAATCTTCGGCGGTAAAATCGCATGAAACAAAAGAAATGACAGATAATAAAGCTGCACAGATTAAAGTAAAAGCATTTTTCATATCTACTCCAAAATCAAAAAAATATATGCCAATATTATAATTCAACTTTGGGGTAAATGCAATCTGTTATTGAAACACATTTATTTTGAAAAACCGATTATCCGTTCAAATTCAGCCTGCGAAACCGGCCTTGAATAAAGGAAGCCCTGCAATACATCACAGCCTATGCTACACAGAAAGTCTGCCTGGTTCTGCGTTTCTACACCTTCTGCAATAGTCATAAGCTTAAGGTCCTGTGCCATTCTTACTACAGAATTGATAATTGTTCCGCCGCGCTCGGTATTTTCTGACTCGCGCAAAAAGCCCATGTCCAGTTTAAGAATATCTATGGGAACATCCTTAAGCGTGTTAAGCGAAGAATAGCCGCTTCCGAAGTCGTCCATTGCTATTGCATAACCAAGATTGCGTATTCCGTTTACGCGGCCTATAAGGCGTTTCTGGTCGTTCATGTACGCGCTTTCTGTAATTTCAAAGTGAACGGTATGCGGCGGCAAGCTGTAGTTTTTGTGCAGGTCTGAAATAAACGAAATTATATCGTCGTCCTTTAACGTAATGCGCGAAATATTAAGCGAAATGGGCACAACTTTTATTCCTGCTGAATGCCATCTTTGGATTGCTTGGAACGATTTTTCCCAGACATAGCGGTCCAGTTTTTTTATAAAGCCGTTTTTCTCGAAGATGGGAATAAACACATCGGGTGTGCGTATAAAGCCGTCGTCCTTTATCCAGCGGCACAGAACTTCGGCACCGACAAGTGTTCCTGCGGGATTATACTGCGGCTGAAAGAAAAGTTTGAATTCCTGGCGTTCCATTGCGCCCTGCATATCTGCAGTAATCATTGTTTCGAGCTTCATCTGGTCGTGGAATTCCTGCGTGTACATGGTAAACGTGTTTTCCATTGGTGAAGAATTTTTGTCCATGGAAATTGTGGCATAGTTCATCATGTTCATTATTGACTCTGAACGGTCCTGCGCTACATAAAGACCGAACCGCATTGTTACACGGAATGCAATGCCCAGCACCGAACAGTCAATAAATTCACGCTTGGTAAGACGCGCCATATTTTCGGGGGTATATTCAAAAAAGAGTGCAAAGTTTCCGCCGCCAAGACTTGCACAAAGACCTTCGCTACCGACAGTATATTTTAATACAACAGAAACAATGTGAAGTACCTTGTCGCCTGCTTCGAATCCGTAAAGGTCGTCTATTATCTTGAATTTGTTTACATTTCCCGAACAGACTACGTATTTTTTTGCGGGATTGGATTTAAGAAGAAGTTCGGCGTCGCGTACAAAAGCAGCCCTGTTGGGAATGCCTGTCTGCGGGTCTATAAAATAGCGGAAGGCCATTTCTTCGTTCATGTAGTGGATGCAGTTTTCCTTGCGGTTGTACCCGTAGGCAATTGCAGAGGCCATTTCCATGCAGCTTCTGTAACCGCAGAAACCGCAGTTTACCGAACGCTTTTTTACTGTATTTTTGTGCATTGCGGTAAAAATTTCGTCATAGGTAGATTTGGGTATTCTGTACGGCTGCTGGTAATGATCCTGGAAACTGCATGTAAAGTCTGCGCAGTCAAGACCTGCAAACTGTTTTTCGAGCATTTCGAGGTTTCTTTTATGGCTGGCTTCTATGTCCAGATCTTTCATCGAATCTGTAAACATTCTGAAATATTCAATGCAGATGGAAGATACCGTAGACCGGAATTTTTTTGTTCCCGGTCCGTCAAGACAGCCGTTTCTGCAAGAAACTACTGTTGAGGCAAGAGGTCTTTCGCTGAGGCTGCAATTTTGTGTTTCATTGCGCAGTACACTGAAAGTATGCGGTGACAAATTGTTGTAGTGTGCTATGATGTATTTTTCGGGGAAAAAGAGTGCCAGGCAGCGGGCCATTCCGTCTTCGGCAGAAATTATGTTTCCAAAAGTGCGGCCGGTCTGGTCGGGGTCAGATTCTGTTCCACTGTATTTGGCTTCGTTAAAGCGCGTAATGATGCTGTCAAAAGAAACGCTTGCATCTATTGTGCCTTTGTGTCTTGAAATAAGGTCTTTTACGGCCACGCACGGGCTTATAAAAACCATTCTGGATGTGTCGCCCAGATATTTTTTTGCATAAATTGCAGTACAGAAAGCCGGCGAATGTACAGGAATGAGTTTCTTTAAAAAATCGATTTCTTCCCGCTCTACACGCAGCGTAAAGGCCGGGCAGCAGTTTACAAGAAACGGAGCTTCATCTTCTTCGTGATGTGCGAGCAAATAGCGAACGTTTGCCCAGACAGAAATTTCGGCTCCAAGTGAGGAACTGTAAATGTTTTTTACACCGAGTGAACGCAACCATCCCAGTACCGAACGGGCGCGGTCTTTGTAAAGGACAAAAAATGACTGGTCAATAATTACGCTTATGTTCTGTGACTGCGCAGCGCCTGTAAAAAATGATTCACTGTCATCGCGGTAAGTTCTTGCTTTCTGCGGACATACAGATACACAACTTCCGCAGATAACGCATTTTCTTGAGTCTACCACTACTCTGTTCTGGCCGTTCTGTATTATGTCACAGTTAGCTCCAAGCACGCTGCAGGCGGCAATGCACTTATTGCATCCGATGCACTTTTCATCTGAATAAACGATCCCGGTATTATAACTGCGCATAACTCCCCCAAACTATTCAAACACCGCAAGAACCAGAGACTGATTCAGATGCATAAAATCCAGCTGTTCTCCGTAGCCTGAAAATCCCACAAAGCCGCCGGAATATGTACCAAGATTCCGTACAAAGTCACCGAATATTCCCGAGCGTTCAAAAAATATGGTGCGGGATTCACAGTTAACGGCAATTGAAAAAGACGGGTTCGGAACGGCATTTACAACCGCAGATTTTGTTTCGCGCCATACTCTCTGGGCATTGTCTGGTTCAAGCAGAATCATTTTTGTATAGCCGTAGATTCTTGAAAAATACGAAATTGAACCGTCTTCGTTTACCCTGTCAAAGTCTGTTATATAAATATCTCCGTCTATTTCGCGGCCCATCGGGTGTGTAAAAAGAACTTCTGAAAGGCGGTCCCGCGGAACAGTCAGGGCACGCGAAAGTACATCTGCTGCCACACGGCCGTTATATTCGTAAACGGTGCGTTCTTCGCAGTCAACCGAAGTGGCGGTAAACTTGTTTGCAGTCGGTGAATAAATATTTTCGCGGTAAAGAAAGATTTTTCCGCGGGTGTTGTGTACAAGGACGAATACGCATGCTTCATCATAAACTGTTCCGTTGAGCGAAACATACGTTTTCTTTTCTGAAGGCATACAGCCGCCGGAGCTGCCGAATGTGCGTATTCTGGTGCGGGAAAGTGCGTCGCTTAACGTGTCCTGGACAAGCTCTTCTGCGCGGCTCAAAGCGGTTGTAAATTCAAGGCAGCAGGTGTTTTCATAACTGTTGTTTTCGTACGAAGAAAGGGATGACAGCGCCTGTGTAACACATGAGCGGTATTTCATTGGATTTCTGGTAATTTCAAGAAGAACTCCCGAAGAACATTCTATTCCGTCAAAGACAGAAAGACACGAAAGGCCACGGCTGGCTGTTCCGCAGGAAGAAAAAACAGAATAGGTAGTGCAGCCGATTACTGTAGAAGAAGGAAAGCGGGACTTGAGCGAACGGGAATAGAATTCAAAGCCCTCTGTATCTGAAGAAAAAATAATGAGAAGAGGCTGTGCACAATTATTGCAACCACAGATTTTTGTGCAGTTTTCTTCCAGAGCTTTTTTTTCATCTGTATTTTCGCTGAACGAAACAATATACCTTTGCATTTTCTGTTATATTTTACCACATAACAACAGCATTATCAAATTTTATTTAAATCATATTTCGGTTAAAATGCGCATAAAATCATGAAAAAAGCAATTTTATATCACTAGCACGGCAAACACCTGTACAGTATTGCGGCTTTTACTTTTAGTTAGTATGGTAAACGCATGGTTACACTTAAACTTGCAGAGTCCAATACTTTTCCGGCTACAGACAACCTTTTTCAGACTGCCTTCTGGGGAAAAATAAAAACAGCGGCAGGACAGCGCGGAATTTTTCTTGAACAGACTGCAGCATCCCTTTCTTCTTTCTGCGGAACTGACTGCTTTATGATAAGGACTATCCTCTGAACGAAGAAAAATATTCCCCGTTCAGAAGGGCAGAATCAATTGCTTCATTCACATGAATTTATTTTTTTCTTTAGGTTAAAAAGTTTTCATCCAGTTTTCAAAAAGAGCGGGCCATACAGAACATGCGTCCTGAATTCCGGCTCCGTTGGGCCATGAAGTTTCTGCCGTAGAAAGTGAAAGTCCATGGCCTCCCCTACGGAATACATGATATTCAAGCGGAACTTTGTTTTTGCGGCATGCAAGTGCAAATGACAAGCTGTTTTCGAGGGGAACGCATCCGTCTTCGTCTGTATGCCACATAAATACCGGCGGTACAGATGACGTGACATGATCTTCGAGCCTTACGTCTTCTTCTGAATATTCTTTTGTGTCACCGAGTACGTTTTTTATTGAACCTTCGTGCGTGTATTTGCCTGTAGTGATTACCGGGTAACTGAGCAGAAGTCCGTCGGGCTTTACTTCCTGAGCTGAATAAGGCAGATACTTTGAAACAAGCGGACTGTTCCAGTAAACGCCGAGCGATGCAGCAAGATGACCGCCGGCAGAAAATCCGGCAACGATTACTTTGTTTGTGTCAACATGCCATTCTTCACTGTGTGAACGCACATATTTTACTGCTTCGCACAAGTCCAGGAACGCTGCAGGGAACGACATCGGGGCCAGACTGTACCAGACTACACACGCGTTGTATCCGAAAGAATTCATTTTTATGGCAACGGCTTCTGCTTCTCTTGTTGAAAGCATTTCGTAACCTCCGCCCGGGCAGATTACAACCATGGGTCTTTTGCGGTCTGCACAATACTCGTCGTAATTGTCAAGAATGTAAGTTGTCATAAACGGAGTGTAACCGTTGTTTTTGATTCCCTTGTCATGATACTGAACGGGAAGCATTATTTTTTCGTGTGTCATATTTATTCCTTCTTTGTAAAAGTATATTCTATTTGCTGGCAGTTTTCTACACTCAGTGCAAAGCGGCCGTCACCTGTTTTTTTGGACTCAAGCTCTTTTCCTGCCAGATCATAGACGAGGATACCGGGTGAAATTACCGTAAATGTATTTGCTTCAAAAGCAGATTTTATTTTTGCACAAACAACAGCAGAATTTTTCCAGACAATGTCTACTGTAAAACCGCCGCGGGCTTTTAACCCTTTTACACTTCCTGCACTCCATTCTTCGGGAAGGGCTGGCAGAAGCTGAATGTTATTGCCGTCACTCTGCAAAAGCATTTCTGCAATGGCTGCACTTGCGCCAAAATTCCCGTCTATCTGGAACGGAGGGCACACGTTAAAGAGATTTTTGTACGTTAACTTCTGGAACAGTACAGTCAGATACCGGTGCGCTTTTTGTGCCTGCCCCAGTCTTGCGTAAAGGGCAGTTGTCCATGAACAGCTCCAGCCAGTGTGACCGCCGCCGTGTGAAAGCCTGTAGTCCAGAGACTTTTCGCATGAGTGTGCAAGAGATGTTCCGCGCGCAATGTTGTGGCCGGGGTAAAGCGACCAGAGATGCGAAACGTGTCTGTGCCCCGGTTCTGCTTCTTCGAATTCTTCTTCCCATTCCAAAAGCCGGCCGTCACTACCGGTTTTAAGTTTTGGAAGTTTTGCAGCAGTAGCAAGCGCTTCAAGTGAAAGTTCCTGTTCGCAGCCAAGTATTTCTGCTGATTTTGCAAATTGTTCCAAAACTTCTCTGAAGATAGAAATGTCCATTGCGGAACCGCGTGAAAGACAGCACTTTTTGTTTGTGGAAGGATCAATAAAATTGTTCTCGGGCGAAATTGAAGGGCTGGTTGTTAAAGTTCCATCGGGTTCTGTTACAAGATAGTCCAGAATAAATTCAACGCAGCCTTTTAACACGGGGAACATTTTTTTAAGAAAATTTTTGTCGCCGGTAAACGTATAATGTTCCCAGATATGTGTACACATCCAGGCACCGCCGACCGGCCAGAGAGCCCATTCGCTGCTTCCTCCGGCGGGTGTTGTTTTTCTCCAGATATCGCTGTTGTGGCAGGCGCACCATCCTCTGCAGCCGTATCTTTTTTTTGCAGTGTCTGCACCTGTTACGGCAAGTTCCTGCAGCATGTCAAAAAGAGGTTCATGGCATTCAGAAAGATTGAGTGTTTCGGCACCCCAGTAATTCATTTCTATATTTATGTTTGTTGTATAATTGCAGTTCCAGGCAGGTCTTATGTCCTGATTCCATATACCCTGAAGATTTGCCGGCTGGGTTCCAGGACGCGAGCAGGAAATCAAAAGATAGCGACCGTACTGTAAATAAAGCGGGGCCGTTTTTTCTGTGGGTGTATCTGCGTCAAGTGTGAATTCAACCCGTGAAAAAAGACTTGAAAAGTCCTGCACGTGGTTCAAAAGAATGTCACTGTATTTTTTTTGAAGGACCGCTTCTGTCATTAAAATGCACAGGGATCTGTCGTCTTTTCCATGTGTTCCGGCTTCTTTGTCAAAACCGTTAAAACTTGTAGCGACCGTAAGATAAATTTCTGCTGATGTACATTCGCTTACACAAATATTTGTGTCAGTTACTTTTACGGAACCGCTTGTATTTTTTACACTCGCCATGCATGTAAAACGCATTCCGCGCGGCTCGTCATAAATTACAGGATCTTCGTCGGGACCAAATTCATTTGGTCCGCATACAGGTGCACGGCCTTCAAGCATAAGTGAGCGTGCATTTATTCCGCTATAGGAAGCGGTTGTGTACCTGAGCGGGCTTTTTAATGAAAGGGTGAACGACAGTTTATTTTCTGCCGAAGATTCAAGATAAATTACGGCTACATTATCAGGATGCGAAACAAAATATTTGCGCTTGAAAATTATTCCGTTCTGTTTGTAAGAAACATTTACGCAGCCCAAGTTCATATCCAGTTCACGCGTATATTCTGTAACAGGGGAACTGTCTGCAAAGTCAAGGAACAAATCTGCAGCCGGTTCGTAAAAAGCGCTCCACGGGCCGAGCATTTCTTTGTCTGCAAGCTGCTGTGCCTGCGTGTATTTTTTTTCTGAAAGAAGTTCTCTCACCTGTGAAAGAACGGCAGCCCTTCCTTCATCTGACTCAGGAGCATTGGGAACACCTGACCAGAGCGTGTCTTCATTGATCTGAACTCTCTCGTGCTCTGTTCCGCCGAAGACCATGCATCCGAGCCGTCCATTTCCCAAAGGAAGAGCCTGTGTCCACTCCTGTGCGCTTTTATCAAATACCAGACTGCATTTCTGCGACACTTACTTCCCCCTCAAGTCTTATATCTTCTACAGAAGAACCTGCAAAAATTTTTCTGTTTGCATCAGGCAAAACCCAGTCCTGTTTTTCTTCGGAATAATATTCAAAGGCACTTGTATCAAGAGTTACGTTGCATTCCGCGCTTTCGCCGGGAAGAAGATATTTTTTGCAAAAGCCCCTGAGTTCAAGAGAGGGATTTTCTATCCTGCCGTTGGGTTTTTCACAAACACCGCCGACGTAAACCTGCGCAACTTCTGCACCTGCAACATTGCCGCAGTTTTTTACATTAAACTTAATTTGAACATTGTTGTTCCCAGCTTTGACTTTCATGCCAGAATATTCAAATTTTGTATAGGAAAGTCCGTGGCCAAAACAAAAAGCCGCTTCTTTTTTGAAAGTAGAAAAATATCTGTAACCTACAAACACGCCTTCGTTATAACGCACGTCTGTTCCGTCTCCGGGGAATTCACCCAGTGCGTGTGCAGGACAGTCTTCGAGTTTTTTTGGAACAGTAAACGGAAGTTTTCCCGAAGGATTTATTTTTCCAAACAGAACTTCTGCAAGTGCACGGCCACCTTCCATTCCGTTGTACCAGGTCTGGACAATGGCTTTTGCACGGTCACTCCATGCGCTCATATCCACTGCATTGCCCGAAGAAATTACAATTACGGTATTTGCATTTGCGTCAAGAATATCGTTTATAAGCGCATCCTGTTCCAGAGGAAGTTTTATATCGTCCCTGTCAAACCCTTCGCTGTCTATTCTGCAAGGATCTTTTCCGCGCAGGTTTGAAAGCGCATTGTTGCCAAGACGGAATTCGGGATGATAGTGCATTGTTCCGCCTACAAAAATTACGCAGTCACTTTCACGCGCTGCCTTTACCGCTTCGTCATGAAGTTCTGCGCGGAACTTTTCGATATCTTCGCAGTCTTTTTTTGGATAGCCGTAACCCTGGCAGTACCGCACGCGTGTGTTTCCGCCAAGATACATTTTTATTCCGGCAAGAGGTGTTATTTCATAAAGTGCTTTTATGGCAGCGCTTCCGCCGTAGGGAGACTGCATTGCATCTGCGTTGTAACCTATGACAGTTACTGTTTTTATTTTTTTCTCATCGATTGGAAGAACATTGCCTTCATTTTTCAAAAGGACAACAGATTCGCGCGCTGTATTCAAACATACGCGCCGGTGTTCTTCTGTATTGTATGCGCCCTTATTGCGGTCTTTGCCCTGAATATTGAGTTTTTGCATAAGACGCAGAATTCTTTTTACTTTTGCATCAACTACGCTTTCACTTACACTTCCTTCGCGGACTGCTTTTACAAGAGGGGCTGCAAAATGGTAATCGTCAAAGTTTGGGAAGATGTCCATTTCTATGTCGGTTCCGTTTTCTGCAGCAGCTTTTGTTGAATGAACGGCGCCCCAGTCAGAAACCACAACACCGTCAAAATTCCATTCGTCACGAAGAATTTTTTCCAAAAGAGTTTTGTTTTCTGAACAGTGTACGCCCTGCCAGCGGTTGTACGCACACATTAGCGCACATGCTTTTCCTTCACGCACGGCTGCCCTGAATGCAGGAAAATAAATCTCGTTAAGGGATCGTATGTCTGCGACAGAATTAATATCCGACCGCTGGGTTTCCTGGTTATTCAGGGCAAAATGCTTTACACAGGCCGAAACGTCATTTTTTTGTATACCTTTGATTATGCTTACAGCGAGGCGGCCTGTAAGAAACGGATCTTCTGAAAGATATTCAAAATTTCTTCCGCACAAAGGAGTGCGCATTATGTTGACCCCGGGAGCAAGAATGATGTCTTTGCCGCGGCCCCGTGCCTCACTTCCAAGTACATTGCCGCATTCAAAGGCACGCTCTTCATTCCATGTTGCGGCAATTGCTGTTTCACTCGGAAGATAACTTACAAAGTCATCATTTGTTCCGGGTGTGTCCCAACTGTCGTCACAGAATTCGTTGCGGACTCCCATAGGTCCGTCTGACATAACAAGAGAAGGTATTCCTTCCTTAAAGAAACTGGTTCCGCAAGAACAGTCGCGATTTACGCCTGCAGTTCTGAAAAGCCCTGCACCGTGAATCATTGCGCATTTTTCTTCGAGCGAAAGTCCGGCAACAATTTTGTCTATCTCGAAATCCGTCAATTTATTTACTCCGGTCTAATTCTATTGCGTTCAAAAAGGACTCGGCTATAAGCGTGTGCCCCGGAAGATTTGGATGAACGCGGTCCATTGTGAACATATAAGGATGCTGGTATTTGAGTACGCGGTCAACAGGAGTCTGGCAGTCAATGAAGAGCTGATTGTACTCCTGTGCGACTTCTTTTATTACAGCATCGAATTCACGTTTTTTTATGAACATGGGTTCGGTTTCGTTAAGTTCAAAAAGAACAGGTGTCATAAGAAACACTTTCTTAACGTGCGAAACTGTTTTGTCCATAATTGAGCGAAGGTTGGCGCGGAACATGTCTTTGTCAACAAGCTTTTCCTGACGCAGTGCACTGTCAAACCAGCGCCAGACATCGTTTATTCCTATCATTACAGAAACATAGTCTGGCTTGAGCGACATTATATCTGCGTCCCATCTGTTGTTGAGGTCTTCGGATGTATTGCCGCTCACACCCTGGTTTATTACCATGATGCTGCTTTGTGGTGCAAAGGCCAAAAGATTTGCATAAACTACATGAACATAACCGTCGCCCCAGGTACTCCAGAAGCACGGAGGCAGTTCACGGTTTCTTCCGCAGTCGGTTACAGAATCTCCGGCCATAACAAGCCGGCTTCCCTTCTCCAAAATCATACACGCTCCCATAACGGTAGGCTCATAAAGTCATATTCTTCTGTGAACCATTTTCCGCATTCAAGATTAAGCTCCCGTCCGTCAATATAGTGGCGCCATTTTCCTGCCGGAATATAATAGCTTACCTTATTGTCTTCTGAGAAAACAGGTGCTACAAGGAATTTGCTTCCGAGCATATACTGTCTGTCGAGCTGTGCACAAGAAGGATCTTCGGGGAATTCCAGCATCATTGCACGAAGGACAGGAACACCTGTTTTGTTTGCTTCCTCTGCGGCTTCAAGAATATAAGGGAGCATTTTTATTTTAATCTCGGCGAACTTCTTTGCAACTTCAGAAGACTCTTCGTCAACAGACCAGGGCACACGGTATGAATTGCTTCCGTGCAGGCGGCTGTGTGATGAAAGAAGACCAAACTGAAGCCATCTCTTAAATACAGCCGGCGGCGGGTTTCCTTCAAAGCCTCCGATATCATGGCTCCAGAAACCAAAGCCAGAAAGTCCCAGTGAAAGACCGCCGCGCAGAGTTTCGGCCATGGACTCGAATGTAGACTCGCAGTCACCGCCCCAGTGTACCGGGAACTGCTGTCCGCCGGCAGTAGCTGAGCGTGCAAAAAGACATGCGTTTCCTTTGCCGTATTTTTCTTCAAGAAGATTGAATACTGTCTTATTGTAAAGGAATGTATAATAGTTGTGCATCTTTACAGGATCGGCGCCGTTAAAGTAAACACCGTCTTCGGGAATGCGCTCGCCGAAGTCTGTCTTAAAGCAGTCAACGCCCATGTCCAGAAGTGCGCGAAGTTTTGAAGCATACCACTTGCAGGCATCGGGGTTTGTAAAGTCAACAACGGCCATTCCAGCCTGCCACAAATCTGTCTGCCAGACTGAACCGTCACGCTTTTTGATAAAGTATCCCTTTTCCATTCCTTCCTTAAAAAGATAAGAACGCTGTGCAATATAAGAGTTAATCCAGACACATACTTTGAGTCCGCGGTCATGAAGGCGCTTGATAAGTCCTGCAGGATCGGGGAAAGTTTCTTCATCCCAGATAAAGTCGCTCCAGTGGAATCCCTTCATCCAGAAACAGTCAAAGTGGAAAACAGAAAGCGGAATCTTTCTTTCAAACATTCCGTCTATGAAGTGCATAACTGTTTTTTCATCGTAGGAAGTCGTAAATGAAGTAGAAAGCCACAGACCGAACGTCCACTTTGGCGGAAGAGCCGGACGTCCCGTAAGAGCCGTGTAGCGTTCAAGAACCTGTTTTGGTTCGGGGCCGTAAATTACATAATACTCAAGTGATTCTCCCGGAACACTGAACTGAACGCGTGAAACTTTTTCGCTGGCAACTTCAAAAGAAACAGCCCCCGGGTTATTTACAAAAACGCCGTATCCGCGGTTTGTCATGTAGAACGGAATATTCTTGTAAGCCTGCTCGCTTGCTGTTCCGCCGTCTGCATTCCAAATGTCAACAGTCTGTCCGTTTTTTACAAAAGAGCCAAACCTCTCTCCCAGTCCGTAAACGTATTCGCCGACCCCAAGTGAAAGTTCGTCTTTCATAAAAGGAAGCTCGTCGCTGTAGAACATGTGTTCCTGCGGGTGTGAGTGCTTTACCATATAGGCCGCTGACTTTGATTCACTTTTTGTAAGCTGGCGTCCCTTGTCGTTTGTGTAAGTTACTTTCCAGAAGTCAGCAATGCATACGTTTGCTGTAAGATTGCCTGAAGTAATTGAAGCCTCTTTTTCTGAAATAGAAATTGCGGGCTTGAAAGAAGAGTCAGAATTCAACTCAAAATAAGGACCTGCATCGTATGAGCCTTCATAATGAGAAACCTTCACTTTAATAACATTGGGCATGGGTGAAGAATAACGCACAGTAAGAAGAGTTGCGTTAAGACTGTCGCCGCGTGTTTTTGTCACTTTAACAGGTGCATAAACTTCGAGAGTTCCGTTCTGTTCACGCACATCGTAAGCCTGGGCCGCGAAGTTTGCAGAAAATCCGTCGCGAACAACCCAATAACCGTTAGTAAATTTCATATTTCCCCCATAAAAATTGGAATATATATTCTAAATTAATTTATTCAGCACTAATTCCCGAAAGAGTGTTTGCAATTCCAAGCACTTCTGTCATTGCAAACGGATTGTAACGGCTTATTTCGTGTCCTGTATCCCACAGAACCGGAGTACAACCGTAATTTTTGCACACAATTGCAACAGAAGAAAGCCAGGCAAGACGGCTCTGTTCGTCTTTACCGCGTACACATCCGTATTCGCCTACAACAACAGGAATTCCTTTTGAAATAAAATTATCGTAAAGAAGGTCAAACTTTCCTTTAAGTTCGGAATAATCTTTTTGTGTTCCCCAAGTATATGAATACCAGTTGCTTGAAGAATCCATGGAAATACAGAATGCACTCGGTGTGTAATAGTGGACAGAAAGAATTATTTTGTCTGCGCTGTCCTTTGGCATTTTAAACTGACTGTCGCAGCTTCTTTCTATATCTGTCCAGTAACCCGAAGCCATAAGATACCTTTCGCTGTTTGCCCCGCCGGTCTGTCTTACCGTGTCAACAAAAGTCTGGTTGAGTCCGTTAAGAATTTCATAGCGCTTTTCCCAGTTTGAATCAAACCCTACTTCATTCATTGCTTCAAAAACAAGGGACTGTGGATAATCTTTGAACCGAAGTGCGACCTGCTTCCAGGTAACGGCAAGACGTGTATTTACATAATCGAAGTCGGTGGCAGCAGAAAGAATCCAGCTGGTTTTGCTTGTTCCGCCGTCATGGTGCATATTTACAATGACATTCAGATTTTCTTCAAGACACCAGTTCACAACTTCCTGAACACGCGAAAGCCATTTTTCTTCTATAATATAATCTGGAGAAGGACCTGTATGTTCTGTCCAGGTAACGGGAAGGCGCACAGTTTTGTAACCGTATGACGCAAGGGCATGAATGTATTCTCTGCTTATTCTTGGATTACCCCAGCCGGTTTCATCTGTTCCCGGTCCGTCGCGGTCAGTAATTACATCAAGCGTATTGCCTATGTTGATTCCGGCTCCAAGGGATTGTACAAATTCCATCTTTTGCGAAGAAGGAATTGCCCCGGAAGGAACAACGGCTTTTGCTTTCTGAGCAGTAAAATCTGAAAGTACAACAGGCTGTGACGCGCATGAAACCAACAGAAACGCCGCAGCAAATAATGCAGATATTTTCATACAACTCAAATAATACCAAAGCAAAAAGCAGTGCAAAATAGGACAAATTGCACTGCTTTTCTATAAAAATTTGATTGAAAATTATTTTTCTGATGGGTCAGTAATTTCGTAGTCAGAAGAAGCTTTTGAAGCGCGCATAATAGCTTCTACAATGGCTGAATAATTGCTACGGACATTTCCTGTAGAACGGTCAATAAGGCCGAAACTTTCTTTTCCTGTACAGCCGGCGTTATTGTCCCAGGCAACACAGAGCATTCCGTTTTTTCTTGCTGATTTTACAAGATATTCATCGTAGTATCTCTGGTAGTCGCTGTATTTTGTTCCGTTATAGGTTGCGCCGTATTCACCTACATAAATTGCGCAGTCGGTAAACTTTTTGGCAACTTTTGCAAAGGTTTCGTCCATTGTTTTTTCCTGACCCCAGCTGTCACATTCACCTTTAGGAACGTTACCGTAGTCACTGCCCCACTTTTTTATTTCTGCGTTGATTCCAAAAGAAACAGGCTGGTAGTAGTGGAACGAAAGTGCAAAGCGGTTTATTCCGTCAGAAGCAGAACTGTCTTTGGGGAACTCAAAGGCATCTACTGTAAGGTCGGGGTTTGAGCAGTAGCCGTTGAATGCAAGATAGCGGTAGCTGTTGTTGCCCCAGCCGGAACGCACTACTGTACAGAAAGCCTGACTCCAGCGGTTAAGAATTGCGTAGTTGAGACCGTCGTCCTTGAGGTTTATTCCCCAACCCCAGCCACCGTCATGAATTTCGTTAAGGGACTCGAACATAAGGTTACTGCCAAAGTCGCGGAATGCATAGGAAATCTGGCTCCAAAAGTCGGTGAACTGAGATGTTACTTCAAGATATTCGTCACGGCCGTCGTCTGCTTTTGAAACGTTAAGCCAGCTGTTGTTGTCGGCACCGTCGTGGTGAAGGTTGATTACGGCAACAAAACCTGCATCCACCGCATTCTGAACAACTTCTTTTGCGTAAGCCATCCACTGTTCGTTTATTTTTCCTGTAGAAGTATTGTAATGGTCTTTCCATGTGATGGGGATTCTTATAAAGTCAAAGCCTGCACCCTTGACGTTTGCAAACATCTGCTTTGTTGTCTTTACCCCGCACCATGGGGAATATGAGCTGCAGTTTGAAGTAATGTTGGAAGTATCAAGGTCATTGCCAAGATTCCAGCCGGCAGAAAGGTTGTCGCTAAAATATTTTTTTGCACTGTCAGTTTTGTTTACAGAAGACGAAACTGTGGCAGAAGCACTGGAATTCTTTACAGCGGTAATTGTTGCACCGCCTGCCCACACCGAAAGGCCGCTTTTTTTCACGAGGGCGGCGTTTTCTTCAGAAAGTATGTATACCGTAGTCTGCGTGCCCGACTTAAGGGAAGCACCTCCTTTCAGGGCTGTTGCATTAGCCGACCACGTTCCGCCAGAAAGCACTGTACCTGACGTTCCTTTTGTAGAAAGCGACAGAACTGCACTTGAAGGCGCAGATGTCTGGAAAAGCCCCTTTCCCGCAACAGTTGTTACCGTAATTGTATCGCCCGATTTTACATTGGCAAAGTTTACGCTGTCAAAAGTTACGATTTCTGTCAACTCACTTGTGTCCAGAGTTTCTGTCGGTTCAGAAGTCGTATTGTTTCCTGAAGGAGAAGATTTGCATGAAGGCAGACAAAGCATGGCTGCTGCAAAAACGGCACAGGCGGCCGCGGTATTTCTAAGTATTCTTTTCATACTAAAAGTGTAACACAGGAAAACCGTGCGCAAAACATAATTTTTTTCACTTTTTATATGAGTTTTTTACGAAATGTTATTATTACCGGGAGTAAATGGCCGAAAGACCGTCAAAATTCCACCTGAGTCCGGTGCGGTTATACCAGCTGTTGCAGTCCCAGAGCATTGAACAAAAACCCAGTTCTTTTGAAAGGGACACGACCGTTCCCAAAAAGTCCATGATTCCGTCTTTAAGAGAGCCGTTTTTCCAGTGGATTACTTCATATTCGCCTATTATTACGGGATAGCCTTTGTCAGAAAAGTTCGTTTTCATCATTGTAAAAAGGTTACGCATTAAGGCAATATCTTCTTCGCTTCCCCAGGTTTTGAAGTTATGGCCGTAATCGGGAGGGCTTTCGGGGTCATTGCAGCCGCAGTAGTCCCAGGGTGTATAATAATGTATAGAAATCATGAGTCTTGCGTCATCTGCGCTGTGTATATCTGAGGGCATTTTGAATCTTGCTTTGCCTTCATCACAGGTTTTTGTAATGTCGGTATTGTAGCCTGCTATAAGAAGAACACGGCCTGTATTGTTGCCGCCCGAAGAGCGCACTATGTCCACAAATTTCTGGTTTATTTCGTTGGTTACTTCATAGCGTTCATCAGCAGACAGGGAACCGCCGCTGCACGAAAATTCGCCCAGTTCTTCGTTGGCACCTTCGAGAATGAGCTTTTCAGGCCAGAGTGCAAATTCCTGTGCAATCTGCGTCCAGAGCCTTTCGTAGCGGCGCATTGTTTCTTTTCTTACTGCCATATCGCTGTCTGCAAAACCTTTCCACCAGCCGTTATCCCAGTGAACGTTCAGGACAACATACAAATCGGCGGCAAGTGCATAGGAAACAACTTCTTTTACCCTGTTCATAAAATAAGTGTAAATTTTGTAGTCGCTGCCGCTTTCTGTCTGCATTCCCTTTGACCAGGCAACAGGAATTCTTACTGAATCAAATCCGGCTTTTTTGAGTCCCTGCATCATTCGAAGTGAAGTTTTGGGCATTCCGCCGTCAAGGTCGCTGCTCCACACCGCTTCCATCGTATTGCCAAGATTTGTGCCGTTGCCCATTTCTTTGATTACGGTTGCGGCAGTTTTGTCTGTGTATGTCATGTCAAAGTCTGCAAGATCTGCCTGTGCAGCACCTGAAAGCGACGCGGGTTCACCGCAGGAGAAAAGCATTAATGAAGAAACAGCCGTAAGAAGAACAGCCAGGGTTTTGTGTGTATTCATGCCTATATTGTAAGGGTACAGGTACAGACTGCGAAACCGCAAATATTGCATTAATTTACATTGAGATTTGTGTATGTGAACGGCCGCAACAAAGAAACTGTCTTCCCTATTTATACCCTTGTGCCCGCCCCTATTTACTTTAATTAAATTTCATATATAATTATTAATTGATATTTAACAAAGGATTAATCATGCAAATCGGGGATTTTTTATATTCAGTTATCATTCTTCCAATCGAAGCCGTAATTGAATTTGTTTTCAACTTTTCAATAAGTAAGATGTCTATGCTTGGAGCCGGGGGAGCCATTATTCTTGTAAGCCTGACCGTAAACTTTCTTGCCCTTCCCTTGTACAATATAGCAGATGAAATTCAACTAAAAGAAAGAGCCGCCCAAAAAAGAATGGAAAAATGGACAAGCCATATCAAAAAAACATTTAAGGGCGATGAACAGTACATGATGCTCAATGCATATTACAGGATAAACAATTACAGCCCTGTTTATGCTTTGCGCTCTTCACTGTCCATACTTATAGAAATCCCTTTTTTTATAGCAGCCTATAACTATCTGTCAAAATGTGATGTACTGCTGAACCAGTCTTTTTTTATTCTGGAAAACCTTGGAAAACCGGACACTCTGATTAAAACAGAAAATACAGCCATTCATGTTCTCCCCATAATAATGACGGTAATCAACTGTGTTTCAGGATTTGTTTATTCAAAAGATGCTCCTCCAAGAGAAAAAGTCCAGATTTATGTTCTTGCAGCGATTTTTCTATTCCTGCTGTATGATTCGCCCAGCGGACTTGTATTTTACTGGATTCTTAACAATCTGTTCAGCCTTGCAAAAAACATAATACAGAAATACGTTAAAAAGCCGGGTATCATTGTAGCCGTATGCTTTGACATTATCTTTGCTTTTGCTTCCCTGTATTTTATGTTCTTTAAACCCGAAACAAGTCTCAAAAAGAAATTTGTCATTTACCTGGCAAGTCTTGCGGTTTTTGTACTTCCTTTCATTTTGAAGGCCTACAGTAAATTCTTCGAAAAAAGGAAAATAATTTTCAATGAAAACAAAAAATCATACTTTCTTGCATTTATTTTTTCTGCACTGGGTATGGCTGTACTCTGCGGACTTTATCTTACATCAAGTATGATTTCTACCAGTCCTGTAGAATTTTCTTATTTGGGGAACACAGACTCACCTCTTTCATATTTAACATCATCTTTTGCCTTTGCACTGGGGCTTTTTGTATTATGGCCGCTTGCTGTCTATTTAATGTTCAGCGATAAAGTTAAATACGCCTTAACCTATATTTTTGTATGGGGGGGGGTATCAGTGCTGTTTAATTTCCTGGTATTCCGCCAAAACTATGGAACAGTCAGCATTTTTGGAGAACTGGACAACTCCTCACCGCTAAAGCATCTGACAGTAATTCAGCTGGCAGGACCTGCGCTTGTAATTGTCATACTTACAGCAATTATTCTGCTGCTTGAAAATAAAAAGAAACTCAATTATATCTTCCCGGCCATGCTCTCTGTCTGCCTGGTTTATACAGGAATTTCATGCAAAAATATTGTTTCTATAAATTCAGTATACAAAGAACTTTCTGCAAAAAAAATTCCTGCAGCAAACACAGCAGACAATAAAGAAATTCCGGCAGTCTACAGTCTTTCGAAAAGCGGAAAAAATGTATTTGTACTTTTTTTGGACAGGGCCATAGGAATCTTTACGCCATATATATTTGAAGAATTTCCGGAACTAAAAAATACATATTCAGGATTTACATTTTATCCAAACACAATCTCTTTTTCTGATTCCACAAACAAAGCAGCGCCAGCACTTTACGGCGGGTACGAATACACACCGGAACAGATGAATCTTCGAAAAGATGAGCTTTTACTTGAAAAAAACAATGAAGCCCTTCTTGTGCTGCCCAGAATATTTTCAGACGCAGGATGGCAGGTAACTGACTTTGATCCGCAGAATCCCAATTATTCTACTACAGATGATTTTTCTCCTTTTGAAGGACTGCACAATACAAAGGTTCTTTCACATGTAAGCGGAATAAGTGAAAAATATATTTCTGACCACCCTGAACTTTCTGAATCTTCAAATGCCGACTTAAGGGTAAAGAAAACGCTACCCAAATTTGCACTTTTGCAGATGCTTGCTCCGGTTGCAAGAAACACATACTATAACGGCGCAAAATATTTTTCAGGAGAATACATATCACTGTCGCAGGATTTTATACAAAGCTTCAGCGAACTTTATTACCTGAGGCAGATGACAGATTTTAAGGCAGAGCGCAATACATACACCATAATGCACAATATGCTCACACACAACCCCACATTATTGAAACAACCGGACTACATGCCTTCGACAAACCTGAGCGGAATTCCTGCGGGTTCAGGATGCACGTACCCTTACTCTATTCACAATGATTATTCTGACATGAAACATTATGAAGTAAATGCCTCTGCCCTTTTGAGAATTGCAGACTGGCTGAATTTTCTGAAGGAAAATGACTGCTACAACAATACAAAAATAATAATTGTTTCAGACCACGGTTTCAGAGATACAATACAATACCTTGCCCCGGGTTTTTCAAGGAACACAGATTACGGCTGCTACCAGCCTCTTCTGATGGTTAAAGATTTTAATGCCGAAGGAGAAATAAAAACAGACAATACATTTATGACAAACGCAGACACTCCCCAGCTGACTCTAAAAAATCTTGGACTTGCGGATTCAAATCCATTTACAGGAAAAAGTTTTACTGCAGACAAAACAGGCGGGTTCAATCTGTACAATGCAAATATGACAGACAGAGATTATGATCCGTCGATTCAGAAAAAGAACACGCAGTTTAACCTGTACCTCGAAAGAGGTTTTCATGTGCAGGACAATATCTTTAATGAAAAAAACTGGATTCCGCTTGACAAATGGTTTGAGTCAAACCCCGGCGACAAAGAAAGGGCTGCCCTCTGCGGTGTAAAAGTTAACGGAGAAAAATAATGAATACTTTGCTTTTATACATAGACCCGGGAACGGGCTCAATGCTTTTTTCTCTTTTTATCGGACTTGCAACTACAGCCGTGTTTGCAGGAAGAGCACTGATTCTTAAACTTAAATTCCTTTTCAGTGGCGGAAAACTAAAAGAAGACAACTCAATTGTTCCTTATGCTGTATATTCAGACCACAAACGCTATTGGAATATATTCAAACCGGTTTGCGATGAATTTGAAAAAAGAAAAACCGGACTTTTGTATTTGACACAATCTAAAGATGACCCTGTATTTGGCTGTGACTACAAATTCGTAAAGCCGGAATTTATAGGAGAAGGAAACAAAGGATTTGCAAGACTGAACATGTTAAAAGCAAATATACTTCTTTCAACAACACCCGGTCTTGATGTTCTTCAATGGAAAAGAAGCAGAAACGTAAAATGGTATGTGCACATTCCGCACACTGTTGATGAGCTGGCAGGGTACAGAATGTTTGCTCTTGATTTTTACGATGCAGTTTTGGCTACGGGGACAAATCAAAAAGATACAATCCGCAGTCTTGAAAAAGCAAGAAACGAAAGTCCAAAAGAAATAACAGTCTGCGGGTGCGTTCATTTTGATTCCATGAAAGAAAGGGTACTAAAAAGTGCAGTTGACAAAAAAACAGAAACAACGGTTCTGGTTGCTCCAAGCTGGGGAAAATCTTCCCTTCTGAATTTATACGGAACAGATTTACTGGATTCGCTGAGCAGTTCCGGATTCAATATCATAATAAGACCGCATCCGCAGTCATATACGGCAGAACCAAAACTTCTGCAAAACTTAAAAGCAAAATATGCAGATAATACCCGAATAGTCTGGAATAATGACAATGACAATTTTGAATGCCTGCAGAATGCAGATATAATGATTACTGATTTTTCAGGCATTATTTTTGACTACTCAATGATTTTTGACAAACCGCTTTTATACACCAGGCCGCAAGCTTTTGATGACGCCCCCTACGAGCAGTCATGGCTTAACGAAGAAAGATGGACATTCAAAGTATTACCGGAATTGGGAATTGAATTAAAGGAAACAGATTTTGCGAACATAAAAGATGTCATTTTATCTGCAATAAAAAGCACAACACTTGAGCGCAAAAGAAACGCGATAAGAAAACAGTGCTGGGATAACCCGGGAAACGCAGTAACAAAAGTTTTTGAATATCTTGCAAACAAACAAACTCAAATAATGGAGGAAACTATATGTTAAATTTTACAGTCGGACCTGTACAAATTCAGGAAGATATATTGAGTTTTTATAATTAAGCCTCACTATAAACCAAAAACACAGGAGTGTATTATGTATTATTTAAACAATAAAATTGAAAATTTAGTCAGAATATTTGACCAGAATGAAAGAAAAGGATATTTACGGCTTGATTTGAATGAAAATCCCGGTGGACTTCCGCAGGATTTTATAAACAAAGTTCTGGAAGGAATTACGCCGGAATTTGTTGCTCAATATCCAGAAACATTGCAATTCACAGAAGTTCTGGCCAAACATTTGAATACAGATAAAAATCATATTTGTCTTACAAACGGCTCTGCTGAAGCAATACGCTATGTAATACAAGCCTTTACTTCGGACAACGGCAGAATTGTTGGTGTCGTTCCTTCATATTTTATGTTTCAGGTTTATTCTGAAATGTATGGCAGAAACTTTGTGAAAGTTCCATATGAAGAAGATTTATCCATGAACGTAGACAATATCATAAAGGAATTAACACCAGAGACAGAACTGTTAATACTTTTGAATCCCAACAATCCTATGGGAAATGTTTATACTGACGAAGAATTTGAAAAAATTATGATTTCGGCAAGAGCAAATAAAATCACCGTTCTTATTGACGAAGCATATCATTATTTTTATCCGAGAACATTCATTAATTACGCTTTAAATGAAGAACATGTATTTGTAACCCGCACTTTCTCAAAACTCTTTTCAATGGCAGGTTGCAGGCTTGGATATGTTGCAGGTTGGAGCGAAGGTGTAAAAATGGTGCAAAAACTTTGTACGCCACACAATACAAATGCATTTGCAATGCGTTTTGCAGAAGCTGTTTTAACAACGCCCGGTATGCTGGATTCTCTGATTTCAAACTTTAATAATGGCAGGAACTACCTGATTAAATTCTTGGATGCAAATTATTATCCTCACAAAGGGGATGCAGGAAACTTTATTTTTATAAAACCAAAAACAGATGCACAGAAACTTGTAGACAGAATGAAAACAGAAAAGAAAATTCTGATAAAGGCTTATCCCAATGTAGGAAAATTTGGAAATTGTCTGCGTGTTTCTATAGGTGAAGAAAAATATATGAAGTTCTTTACAGAAGCGCTTCTTGAATTGGACAGATTGGAGGAAAACTAAAATGATAGGAAACAAAACTGTTGTCTACACCAGCGGTACTTTTGACATGCTGCATGCAAATCACATTAAAATGATTGAATATGCAAGAGCTTTAGGTGATATTCTGATTGTTGGTGTAAACACAGACGAACTTGTTGCTTCATACAAGTCAGAACCAATTATACCCTTTGACGAAAGAATTGCTTTGGTAAAGGCGCTCAAATACCCCGACATCGTAATTCCGCAAAAGTCACTTGACCACGCAGACAAAGTAAAAAAACTTCATTTTGACATCTTTGTTGTTGGTGATGACTGGGTTGGAAAATATGACTACCTTGAAGAACAGGGTGTGACTGTAGTTTACTTTCCTTACGGACAGGGAATAAGTTCTACTGAATTAAAGAACCGCATTTACGAACGCTACAAGAAGCTTCACCACGAAGCAGACAATCATTTTCCAAACGACATTCAGATAAAATAAACTGCGTCTAAAAAAAAAGTTTCCATCGGGGTTTTCCAAACCCCAATGGAACCTTAAATTATTTCAGTAACTGCTGATGACAGGTTCCGGAATGAATCCGGAATGAATGCTCATTTTATTACAGGTTGATTCCGCAGCAAACAGAAATCAAACCGGCATCAAGACTCCAAGTATCCCCTGCCTTCTGGTCTGTGCGCTCATACCACACATCAATGTAGAATCTCTCGAATGGAGTAATTTTACATCCAAGTTTTGTAGTAAGCGTAAGATTGTCGGCATCGTACGTAGGGTTGTCGTTGAAGTTGTTGTATGCCTGACGTGAATAGATTGTATTACCGTCGGCATCTGTTCCTTCTGCAGCACCGTAGTCAATGCTCGGAACATACCATGCAAAGATATAAGGCATAACGTTGCGGTTAACGCGGTATTCCATCTGTGCAATACATGCAAAAAGGAACTCGTCATAAACCTGAGCGTTGGGGGCTGTATATTCCTTGCCGCCAATGTTCATGAATTCCATCTGGAAGAAGCCGCCAAGATTTCTGATGGGGCTTGCAGCAGGATCTTCGTTAAACGAAAGGATTCCGTTAATAACACCATCTTTGTTCATGTTAAAGCCGGCACCGAATCCAACCTGGTTTGCTGTATCTCCAGAAAGCTGCATTCCGCCAAGTTTTTTGTCGCGCTTGAACTGTGCACCGGTTCCGCGGAACAGCCACTGAAGACCGCCACCGACTTCCCAGTCATAGTCATCGTGAATTGCTTCACTTGCAAGTGCTGTCTGGTAAACAAAGTCAAAGCCGGCATAAGGGCGCAGAACACCAAAACCGCCAATGTTAATGTTGTACTCGTAGCCAAGACCAAGTGCAAGCGGTGCCTCTACAAGAGCAGAAGCGTCGGCTTCGGGATCATTTGCACCGGACACAACAACAGTAGTAGTAATCTCTTCACTGTCTGACGGCAAAGTCTCGCGGCTTGTATCTGCAGGCGCAGTATAGGTTCCGTAGTTTATGGCATACAGGGCAGAAAGTGAAACCTTCTGTTTCATAGTCGGGTTCCATGTTGCATCTGCACCGAATACCCAGGAATTGTCGTCATTATTCTTGCCGTTTTTCCAGGAGCCTGCCTTTACATTTGCCTGAAAGTCAATTCCGTTAAAGCCGGCACTGTACATACCGTAAATTTCTACTTCGCGGCGTGACAGGTGAACAAGGTCGCGTCCAATAACAGAAACAGTACCACCGTTTCCTGAATAAGGTCCGCCTGAATGGAACAGCGGAAGCCTGAAGTACTGGTTTTTGTCTCCGGTACGGTTGCTCATGTTGTTGTCCAGCATAGAGCGAATTGAAGCCTGGCTCATTGTAATTTGCGGGTCAATTCCTGCAGCACGAAGCCACCATTCACCATACTGAAGTTCTGCAATGAGGGTATTAAACCAGATAGATTTTGCCTGATCCCTTACACCAATGTCGTTAATGTTTGACGAACCGGAATTATTGAAATTGTATCCGCGCCAGGCATAAATTGCAGTATTGGACATCTTGAGTGCAGCAGAAAGTCTGTCACGCCTTGGGTTAAGTCCCATGTCCTTGTACGGCGTAAACTCAAACCACAAGTCACATCCAAGATTTGTTTCAAGTCCCGTAGAACCGTCGTTAAGGTCGGCGGCGAACGTTGTGTTAAAGTCCATGCCCATGTTGTTTCCGCCAAAGAACGGAACTGCAACGTCTGCGAACATAAGTGCGGAGGAAATCAGGACAAGTAATAAACTTGCGTATCGTTTCATTGTGACACCTCCCAAAATTACAGACGAATTACACAGGCAATACCAAGGGCACCCTTATCCTGAATATCGCTGTCTTCCTTACCCTTTGTGATAAAATCAAGAGAGTAGTTAAGGTCAATTGAGAAATACTGAACAGGAGTCATGTAGCATCCAACCTTTGCGGTTACGATGTCTTTTCCTGTAAAGTGCTCACCGTTGGCAGAAAGCTCAGGAGCATACTTGCCGTAAACATACGGAAGGAATTTTCCCTTGATAAGATATTCAAGCTGTCCGCAAACTGCTGTGTGCATGTTGTCAGATGCGATTGCACTCATTTCGAACTGTGCAAAATAACCGAAGTTTGGAATAAGTGCACGGCGGTCTGCAATCTCAAATGCGCTGAACACAAGATTTGTTGTCATGTCTGCATCACCGAGTTTTGCAAGATTTGCACCGAGTGAAATACCAACCGGAACAATTTCGTCGTAGTCAACCTCGCGGTGGCTTGCAAGGTAGTCTTCGCCGCGGAAGTAAATGTATGTTCCGGCTCCAAGTTCCCAGCTCTTGTTTGAAGTATTTTCTAGGTCCATGTTGTAGTCAAACCCAACGAAAGGTTTCATAACAACTTTCTTTACAAGCGGAATTTTGTAGTCTGCACTGATTCCTGCTGCAAACGGATTTTCGCCAAGATCTGCATCGCAGTTAACGCCTGCAAGAACATTTGCTTCTATCTTCATGTTTTCTACAGGATATGCAGTCGAGTCAATACCAAAGAGCCATGCGTTGTTGTCATTATCGCGGCCGTTGTAGAGGGAAGCAGCCTTTGCCAAAGCAGTAAACTTGCTGAACTCTACACCAAAGCCAAGCTGTCCCGAAATATCATCTTTGTAGTCAGGGTCTACAAAATCTCTTGTAAGGGCTGTTCCCAAAAGAGGAAGTCCCTGTTTGTTGTAGCGTGTCTTTGAATAAAGGGCATAATCCTTTTTGATGTACCAGCGGTCGTCTGTGTCCATGACATCATCAAAAATTGAATTGAGTGATGCCTGTGAAACTTCCATGGGGTTTGTTGTTCCTGCAACCTGAAAATAGAAATTCTTCCAGACAACGTCGGCGCTTATGTCACCGTAACTCAAAACAAGCGGACGTGAAGCCCAGGAGTTTACGTTGTCCTGTTCGTAGTTACCACCCTTTGCAAAATAAGTTTCCATCCACTGAAAGCACATGTCCTTTACAACAAGGCGTACACCCGGCTGCATGTAGCCGTTTTCGCTTACAGCACCTCTGTCTGCCTTGTCAAAAAGCGGAAGATAAAGCTCTATACCAACGTTTGTTTCAAGACCGGCAGATTTGTCATTCATGTCCATTACAAATTCCGTACCGGCTTCTACACCAAGGCGCCCCTGGCTTGCAACCTGCATAAAGTGGTCTGACTTTACCTCCTGTGCAGGGGCTTCGGCTTCCTGTGCAAACAATGTAAAAGGAGCGCAGGCACATACAGCTGCGCAAAGCAGTTTATTAACACGTTTCATTTTTTCCTCCTCCTGGGGATTTATATTGAGTTTATTTTTATTTACCGTTCAAATAAATATTTTCACTTTCGTTGCCGTCTTTATCAACAAAAGCAATCTGAATACCGCCACCGTTGACAAACTCACCGGACACATCAAGCGTATATGTCAGGACAAGTCTCTCGATTTTCTTTAGATTCAAAGTTTTATTCAATGAAAGAATCTTTGGCGAACCGCTATAGTTTCCTGTATCTTCCGGAGCCCAGACTATAGAATTACCCCATTTGTCAATCTCGAAATCTTCTATTGAAATATCCTCAAAAAAAGTATCATTGTACTTCCTATTTGGAGAATAGGATTTTCCGTGGCTATATAAAGTGAACGTACAGGGAAGATTTGCCCAGCCAGACGTACAACAGTAGTTGTATATTTTAATAGACTTAATCCGTTCCAAATCACAGTTACCCTTTGCAAGAGTTGCAGGAATAGTATTTTGTGTAAGGCTGTTAACAGAAAAATTGTCAACAACATCAGCATTGCAGGACAAAAACAATGTAAGCAACGCACAGATTATCAAACTTATGGACAGATGATTTTTTTTCATTTTTTCTCCATAGAAATGGCCATACTTAATAAAGGGCTGCCTTTTTTTAGGCAGCCCTTTATTTTTCCAAGATCAGATATTATTTTGTAATACCGGAAATTGCAACTTCTACCTTAAGTTTTGCAATTTTTGCATCTTTAAGGGATGCAAGGTCTACATAATCATCGGCCCAAGGGTTAATGAGTGAAACGTTGATTTCGTAAGCTCCTGTACCTACTCCGTCTTTTTCGTTTTCTTTAACAGATGTAGAATATCCTTCAGAAAGCGGTACTTCTTTGTATTCTTCGGTACCATATTCCATATAGAATAACTTTGTTGCAACTTGAATAACACCTACATCTTCTTTGGTCCACTGGTTGTCAGCAGCAGATTTTGAAGAGAAATAGAAGTTAAAAGCAGCGTTATCACCTTGATGGGCACCCTCCACATCTGTATAGAACGGGAACCAGCCTACAGTATTATTGTCAGCACTATTGTAATAAGATGTCTTAAAATCATCTGCTTTTACTTCAAGAGTATAAGTTCCATTTCCTGTAACATCGACTGCTTCAGAAGTAATAGTCTGCCAACTTTTAACTTCCTGTAAAGATGCTACCAAGGTATCATAAGTAGTTGTTACTACCGGTGTATCCGGCTCCTTTGGTGTATCCGGAGTGTTGTTGTCTGTGGTTCCGTTTTCACAGCCAAGAAGTGCCATTGATGCTACGGCCATTGCCGCAAGCCAGTTGAGTTTTTTCATAGGAATATCCTCCATAATTTGTTTGTTTCAATACAGAAACTTTTATACTCCACGGAAAGTGCGGGCAGCAAAACCGCTCTGTTCCGCTTCGTAATTATAGAGTAAGCCCACATGTGCCAATTTAAAACCTTAAAAATTTCAATAAAAACATTATTTTTTTAGTTTAGTAACGCAATTTGTAAAAAAAGTACGTATTTTTCTGCCCTGCCGCCCTTTATGGTGGAACAAATTCCTGCAATTTTACAAAAACAATGCAGTTGTGCAGTTTGTTGTGAAATAGGGGCTGTCTCAAAAGTACGAGACAGCCTTCATTATTTTAATGACAAACAAATTCATTTGTGCTAAAATTTAAATATGA
>OLHA01000012.1_pt1 | contig 134526 bp, 108 predicted proteins | sample 1605961 | NCBI WGS metagenome assembly OLHA01 (sample SAMN03283288) | human gut metagenome | biome: human-associated habitat; material: feces | host: Homo sapiens | place: Peru | collected 2012
TGAATACGGCAGTATGGCTCAGGGCGACTGGATGAAATATGCCGATTTTAAGTATAACGGCAATAAATACCGCGCAGTTACTTTTTCACAATACAGACCGGCCTCAACTATAAAAGAATCATCCGAAAAAAATTCATATCAGGATAATAACGGCTATTATATAAATAATATTTATTATTTTTTGTATGAGCCGATTAAATGGCGTGTTGTTTGCAACGGCGATTATGGCTCGGTCGCATGTATAAGCGAACTGATATTGGATTCACAGGCATTTCAAAACGATATTTACTGTCTCAAATACGTAGACAAACTTAATGAATATGAAACTTTTAAAATTTATCGTTATTTCAGTCAGAAGTATGACGACCTGGATGTTGCGGATAAGACAAAATATGCAAATGAATACGAAAACAGCAGTATACGCGAATGGATGAGAACAGAATTTGTAAATACCGCTATAACAACCGGTCAGTCAAAGCTCACAAGCATAGACCTCATGTCGGTAGTATACGTCTACAGTCCATATGAGCCAAATGAAGATCCGCTTGCTCCTTTTCTTGATTCGAATGAGAGAAAAGTCGTAGGCACCGATTATGCCAAAGCGCAGGGGCTCAAAGTTGGAAATTCAGACCCATACCGTAACTATAATGATCCAACATCACCAAACTCCTGCTGGATATTGAAAAGCAAAAGCGGTGATTATAATGATGACTATGCTTCGTCTATAGGAGAAAGCTGCGGATTTGTAGAGTATACAGGAGATAGCGAGTCGATGATACCGGATATATGGAGTTGGGGTATTAATGTGCACGCGACATACGGCGGAATCAGGCCTATAATATCACGAAACGACCTTGAAATAACTCCGAAAGGTGTAGTCTCGGTTGAAAAAACGAAACCTGCATTTTACGGCGATGCAACGGTAAATCTCGACGTAGTTGTAAAAGGTAATGCCAAAAAATTACGTTTTCATCGTGTGAATAAATACAATTATTCAATCGGTGATTCACTTACTTATGACAAAAACAACAGTTACGTCAAAAGTATAACACCGAACCCCGACGGCACAGAGACATGGAATATTGATTTCAAGATTCGTGAACCTTCCGCAAAGTACAGAGTGAGTGTCAAATACGATAAAAGTATTTACAGCGATAGTGGATGGTTTCCGAGCATAGTGTTTGAGCTTACTATACCCGAAAAGGAAATTGATAAAGATGTATATTCATTCTCGATAGATGAGTGTTACGATGATGTTATGTATGCAGGAGTGCATAAGGTCACGGTAGAAACGGGAGTTGACGCGACAAAGGTGCAGTTCTATAAAGACGGCAACACCTGGACTTATTCAGCCGACAACGCAAGCTTTGTTATTGAGGACGACAAAAAGATTTGGAGCATAAACATGAACTTCTCGGAGCTCGGCGAGGATATGGAATACTATATCCGCACAAGATCGCAAAAATCCGCATTTGAGTTCACAGACCAAGTAATGAACGTTTGGGTTCGCTTCAAATAACAACCTGAGCCGACGCGACCGCGTCGGCTCTTTTTTCTCGGCGGTGTGTGGGCACACCGCCGATTGCTATGAATTTCTGCGTTTGATGAACTTCAACCCCTCCGTCACGGCTTCGCCGTGCCGCCTCCCATAAAGCAGAGGCAATATGTGTGTGGTCGAACCGCGATACCGATTTATATACTGCATAAAAATATCCGAGATTCAATTTCTTGAACCTCGGATGTTTGTTATTCTTCGCTGTCGTTGTCTTTCTTTTCTTCTTTTTTTTCTGGTTCTTCTTCAAGGTCTTCTATCACAATTTCTCTCTCTGCCGCGAGCAGTGCCTCCGAGTCCTCCTCGGTTGCGTTCGGGCCGAGATCCTGTGCCATCAGCGCGTCAATGCCCATAATATCTTTAAGAAGCGTTTCTTTTTCATATGTCGAATCTTCGGTCTGCTTCGGCATAGCTTTTTTACGCTTTTTCTTCACTATGCTTTCTGCTATGAGATAGACAACAACAAATAACAGCGCGGCAGATGAAATACATATGCCTGCCATAAGTCCTTTTGCGGTGTATGAAAATTCGATTTCATGCGTTCCCGCACTCAGGTCAACCGCAAGGAGCGTACCGTCGTTTATTCCGTAGGTTTCTGCCTTTTTGCCGTCAACCGTTACTGTCCAGCCCTCGTCATAGGGAATTGAAGTGTAAAGAACACAGTCGCTTAAAGCGTTGAGAGTGCCTTTAGTATAAGTGTCTTTAAACTCTTTCACATCAAGACCGCCGCTTGCGAGTACCTTGTAGCCTTTGCTGAATTCCTCTTCATTAAATGTTGCAACATAACATTCAATGTTTCCCGAGGAATGGTCTTTATCAATCGTCATTTCTATTGTTACAGCTTCGCCTTCGTCGTGATAGCCGAGGTCAAGAATATACGGCTCGCCTATATCCTGAACTGCCGAGAAATCACCGCAGCTTACGGTTGCTTTTTCAAATGCTCTGCTGTCAATATATGTGTAAACATTGCCTGCCTTTGAGTTGATATAGGTTACCGTGACGGTGGCTGTTTCGGCGGAGTCTATTTTTGAGTATTTAAAGGTTGTTCCGTCAAAAGACGATTCCATGTCGTTGAGGTTAGAAAGCTGAACGTCCGCAACATCCTGCATTGTGTAAATATCGGCAGAAATTCCGCTTGCCATATGCCAGTATTCACTTTGACCCGTGAACGGGTCGTTCGGTGATGAAGAATCCCAATCCTTTAAAGCGGAGGTTGCACAGTACGCTATCGGCAAATAGTATTTATTTTCATATGCCGAGAAATTGCCCGTTGTAGAAACATATTTATAAAAGCTGTCGTTCATGTCGGAATTGTCGTTATCAACAATATATTTCAGTGACATCATGGCGTTATATACGGGCGTCTGCTTGTTATAAACATAGCTGTTAATAAAGTTGCTCTTCATGCCGAGTTCTTTTTGCATATTTGCAACCTTTTCATATGCCATTGATGAGAACACCGACACGCCGTTATAGCCGAACCAGCAGTTATCCATCAGTGTGTTTATATCGGTCAGCTCCATGCGGTATCCGTCGCCGCCCTCACGTTCGTCAAGGCTCTTTTTCATTGTCCTGAATTCAGAATATCCGTTGGTGAAATTGGGTTTCACCTGCGTTATCTCAAAGTTGTTTGTGTTGGCTATGGCAGCCTCTGCAAACACACAGCACATTAAGAGGAGTGCGACTGTGGGCTGGTAGTAGCTCGGGTTTTTCATCAGCCAAAGCACAAGAGTATAAAGAACCGTGAAAATTATGCTGATTGCAACAGTAGTTGTCGTTACATTGCCCTGACCGATTTCTTCTACAATTACAATAAATCCCACAAGCGCAATTCCGCACGCCAAAATGTCTTTGCCCGTAAATTCTTTGATGTGAACAAGTGCTTTGTAAGCTATCGTTATTATAAAGAACGAGTAAATGAATGAAAATCTGAACGGCAAATCGTTCGGAAAGTGGAATGCGTGGATAATAAAGTTCGGAATATTAAAGTTGAATGAAAAGAAGAATATGCCGAGCAATGCGGTGTTAAAAATCTTTTCTTTAATCGGTATTTTTTTGCACATTAAATAAAGCGGAACAAGCATAAGGGTCAAAAGTCCGCTGTAAACATTGGGCAAAACGGTGTCGCCGCTGCTTCTGATTGTGGGAACAACCGACGCAAGGTGGTTTGCAAGAAAATCAAACACGGTGTTGTAGCTTGTGAGAGCCGTCGGCATCGTACCGGATGTCGCGGAGCAAGCCTGCAAAATGTAGTAAGTGGGCACGAGCGCGAAAGCAGTGAGCGCGGCGGCAAGCACCGAGCCGAAAGCAAACAGCAATCCGCTTCTTAAAAACGAAGAGTATTTTATGCAGTCGCCCGTGAGCTTAATTTGCTTTCCGTCTTTTCCGTCTTTGGTACGCGGCTCTTTAACATATTCTTTAATTGAGTGGTTGCCGAAGTAATATACTATATAATATAGTACGGCAAATATGCACACCATAAATGCCATGTAGTAGTTGGCAAAAAATGTGAGTGCGAGGGCGGCAATATAAAGCTTTGCCTTTCTTTCGTTTATGATTTTTTTAATTCCGAGTGCGACAAGGGGCAAAAGGTACATAGCGTCTATCCACATTACGTTCCAGTAATATGCTATAAAAAATCCGCAGAAAGAATACATTATGCCGAATGCCGAAACCGAGAAATCGTTTTTGCCGTGTACCTTTTTGAGGTAATATGCCATGGCTGCCGCCGCGAGGGCGTTTTTGATAAGCACCATAGCACCTATGGATTCGGGTATGTTTTCGTGACCGAAAAGCAAAACAATTATTGCAATCGGGCTTGAAAGGTAGTTGAAGTAGTTGCCTAAAAAGCTGCTGCCGGTTCCCGAGGTCCAGGAATAAACAAAGCTTTTAAGTTCTGTCAGTCTGTCATAAAACTCGGCAAACAGCGGACCGTACTGGTGAAAAAGGTCCATTCTCAAAATAGTTTTATCGCCGAACGGAATAACATCAAAGCAATAGTAAACTATCATCATCAGTGCCGCGGAGCACACAAAGGCAAGTATTACAAATATATTTTCATTTATAAAGCGGGAAAAGCGTGAGCTTTTGCCGCCCTTTTTGTTTAAAGCATTTTCGGGTGCCATGTTATTTATCCTCCGTTTATAATTCTTATTCAATTCTATCATATTCTTTCGCTTCTTTCAAGAAAATATGACGGAATTCACAGTTATTTTAATTTTAAGTTCTAATTGAGGACAAGGTATCATAACAATAACTAAGAAATCCGAAAGAGGGGGCTGTGCGATGCAAAGATTTTATAAGGCTTCTTCTTATCTTTCAAAGCGGATTTATCAGGCGGCAAAGGCCGTGCCTGCCGAAACGGCAAAAAATATCAGCGAAATCAGACTGCGCGCAGGCAAGCCCTTGTCGTTTATAAGCTTCGGTTCGCGCTTTTTTGTTTCTGCCGGCGGAAGACTTACAGAAATACCCTCCGGCGAACTGCTGACCGTAAGCACGGCGGATATAAAAGAGAGCTTCGCGAGAATTTGCGAATACTCCGTTTATACTTATACAAAAAATATTGCTTCCGGTTTTGTCACAGTAAGCGGAGGCCACAGAGCCGGAATTTACGGCACGGCGGTTTATGAAAAAAATGAAATAACGTCTGTCAGAGATGTGGGCGGAATTAACCTGAGAATATCCCGTGAATTTAAAGGCTGTGCGGAGAAAATGCTGTCTCTTCTCGGCGGAGAAAATTCTGGCAGTTTCCTTTTGTGCGGTGCGCCTGCCACGGGCAAGACCACGCTTTTAAGAGACGCGGCAAGGCTTTTGTCAAATACATATTTTAAAAAAGTATCGGTAATAGACGAAAGGGGCGAAATTGCCGCAGTCAGCCGCGGTACGGCGCAAAACGACGTCGGTATTCAGACCGATGTGCTGGACGGTTACCTTAAAAGCGACGGAATTATGCAGGCGGTTCGTTCTTTGTCGCCCGAATATATTATTTGCGACGAAATAGGCGCGGATGATGATTTTGATGCGATAATGTACGGCATTAACTCCGGCGTAAATTTTGCGGCGGCGGTGCACGCCTCCGTTCCCGGTGAGCTTTATGTAAAAAAAGGCATGAACCACCTTTTAAAGAGCGGCGGGTTTTCATCTGCCGTGTTTCTTGAGAGCGGCGCGCCGTGCAAAATAAAAAATATATACAAAATATCCGAATCGGGTGAAATTTACCAATGAGACATGCTGCTTTGTTTATTATTGCCGCGTCCGTGGCGTTAGGCGGTCAAATGATTTCGCGCAGACTTGAAAAAAGAGTACGATTGCTTCAAAAAATCTGCATTTTGTTCTCCTGCGTGTGCACAAATATAGAATTCACGGCGCAGTCGGCGGCAGATATCTTTTCTTTTCTCTCTTCCTCGGGCGATTTTGACGATTTGCCTTTTGTGAAAAAATGCAGTGATTTGCTTCTCGGCGGCGAGAGCTTTGAGAAGGCTTGGCGCGAGTCGGTGCTGTGCCGCGAAAACACGGCAGCATTAAAGCGCGGCGATTTGGAAATTCTTCTTTCTTTCGGATCGTCTTTCGGCACAACGGATGTTTTGGGGCAGGCGGCAAATTGCAAGCTTCATATGAAGCTTGCCGAGAGCAAGCTTGAAAGTGCCAAAAGAGAGCTCGAAATGTATTCAAAGCCCGCCCGCTCGCTCGGCGTTCTTTTCGGAGCGGCGGTATATATAATTTTTATGTGATATGCGGAGGCCGTTTATGGAACTGGTTATAAAAATTGCGCTGACGGGCATTATTGTGGCTGTGCTCGGGCAGATACTCTCGCGCTCCGGCAGAGACGAATATGCCATGCTCACAGTGTTGGCAGGCATAGTGGCCGTTGTGCTTATGCTTTTGCCGAAACTCGGCGAGCTTTATTCCTCCGTGTCGTCCGTATTCAGCTTTTAACATGGCGGATATAGTAAAAATTTCGGTGCTCGCGGTTGTGTGCACGGTTGTTACAGCCTTGATAAAGCAATATGCGCCGTCATATTCTTCTCTTGCACAAATTGCGGCGCTGGTTGCCGTGCTGACTTTGGGCATGACGTTTATAAAAGACGCACTTTCATCGGCACTGGAGCTTATGAACGTCAGCGCGCTTCAAAGCGAATATATTTTTCTTTTGATAAAAGCACTGGGCATTGCCGTAACGGCAAAATTTGCCGCCGACGCTTGCCGCGATTCCGGCAGTTCTTCGCTTGCGGGGGCTGTGGAGCTTGCCGCAAAGGCGGCGATACTTGTTTTGACTATGCCGATGTTAAAAGCACTTGCCGCAGCGGTTTCGGGGCTTCTCGGCGCCTGACGGGCAAAGAAAGGATGATTGAATGAGGAAAGTAAAAATATTTGCCGTTTGTGTTTTGATTATACTGTCTTTCTCTGTGAACGCTTATGCCGCAGGCGAGAGCGAATATTATAACGGTCAGGTTGAATCCTCGGGCGCAGAAGATATTTTAAGCGAACTTGACAGCGAGACCAAAGAGCGGCTCGGAGAGCTCGGAATCGAAGACGTTAATTTCTCATCTTTATTTGACGTGTCGTTTTCAAAGATATTTTCTTTTGTTAAAAAGGCCGCAGAGGGAAAGCTCGAATCTCCTTTAAAATCACTTATGAAGCTATTGAGCGTAATAATTTTGATTGCGGTTTGCGAAAGCTTTATGCCCGACGATGATAAAATGAAGAATGTAATAAACATGGCGGCGGTTCTTTTTTCTGTAACCGTTATAATTTCTCCGCTTTATGACGCGATGGAATCCGCAGTATCCTCTGTGGGTGTGTGTGCGGATTTTATGAAATCGCTTATTCCCGTTCTTGTGGGTATAGTCTCGGCTTCGGGTAATCCGTCGCTTGCAGTCAGCTTTCAGTCCTGTGCTTTTGCGGCGGCAGAGGCAATATCGGCACTCGGCAAAAACTATGTTGTGCCGATAGTCGGCGCCGTTACCGCGCTTGATTTAACGGGCTCGCTTATGCCGTCTATGAAGCTCAGCGGAATAACCGAACTTGTAAAAAAGACTGTCATACAAACGCTGTCTTTTACCGCAACGCTTTATGTATCTTTTTTGGGGATAAAAGGTGCGCTCGCAAATGCCGCGGACACTGTTGCATCAAAGGGAATAAAGCTTGTTATAAGCTCTGCGGTGCCGATAGTCGGCGGAGCCGTGAGCGAGGCTTACAGCGGAATTATCGGAAGCTTGGTGCTTGTGAGAAGCACCGTGGGCATATTTGGAATAATCGTTATAGCCGTAATTACCGTGCCGTCAATGCTTCAGCTTTTGTTTTGGATTTTTGCCCTGAAGCTCGGCGCGGCGGCGGGAGAGGTGTTTTCTCTCGGCGGTGTTTCGTCGCTTTTAAAGGCACTCTCGTGTGCGATAACGCTTTTGAATGTTGTGATACTTTTCGGCGCGGTGCTGTTTATTATTTCGCTTGCACTTTTGCTCTCATTAAAAAAATAAAACGGGGAATGGCTGTGGAACAAATTCGCTCATGGGTTCTTTCTTTGGCTGTCTGCGCGATGGCGGGAGCGGCGGTGCTCGCGCTCTCTCCGAACGGCAGCCTTGAAAAGGCGGTCAAAACCACGGTGTCTGTTTTTTTGATATGCAGCACCGCCTTGCCGCTGTTTTCTTTAAAATCGGATATAGATATTGAGATACCCGAATTTCAATTTTCGTCGGAAAACAACAACTCGATAGCCGAAGAAATTTCATCGCAAACGGCCGCGGGCATAAAAAAGAATATAGAAGATATTTTATCACAAAACGGAATATCACAGACCGATGCCGACATAAAAATGAAAGTGTCGGGTGATGAGATAAGCGTTGAAAGCGTGACTGTCAAAATAAATCAAAAATATTTTTCACGGGTCGAAGAAATAAAAAAGCTTATAAAAGATAAACTCGGAATAATCGCCGATGTAAAAGTTGAAAAGTGAGGCGGTAAAATATGGCACTTAAAATCTTAGATAAAATCAGCGAAAAAACTCACCTCAGCAAAAAGGCGCTTTTGGTTATGTTTGCCGGGCTTCTCGGAATAATTTTGCTGATAGTATCGGAACTTTTACCCGAAAAGACTGCCGAAAACAAAAAGGACGAAGATATAAGCGTAACGTCATATGAGCAATATGCTGAAAATATCGAAGAAAAGCTTTCTGCCCTGATCTCTCAAATAGACGGCGCGGGCGAGGCAAAGGTTATGGTGACTCTTGAGTGCTCGGACGAGAGCGTTTATGCGAGAGAGCAGAAGAGTGAGGACGGCGGCGAAACAAACAAATATGAGGATAATTACATAATAGTCAAGACCGATAACGGCGAAGAGGGTATGCTCTTAAAGGTTACTCAGCCGAAAATAAGGGGCGTTGCCATAGTTTGCCGGGGCGGAAACTCCCCGCAGGTGCGCCAAAGCATAACGGACACGGTAACGGCGGTGCTGGACATCAGCTCGGCGCGTGTAAATATAGCAGCAATGAAAAACAATAACGGAGGATGAAATTATGAGCATTAAAATTAAAAAAAAGCAGGTGGCGCTCTCGGCAATGCTTCTTGCACTCGGAGCGGCGGTTTTTATTAACTGGTATTATACAAAACCGCAGGTGAAATCCGCTTCGGACGAGATAACCACGGGCGCGTCGCAGCAAAATGAAAATCTCGGTGACGCAGAGTACGTTGCGGCGACGGCGGCGCAAAAGAGCAAAGACGATTTTGCAAAATTCAGTGTGGAGAGAAAGTCGGCGCACGACAGCGCGGAGGAGTCTTTAAACAAGGTTATAAAAGACCAATCTTCGTCGCAGGCGGCGGTTGCCAAGGCGAGCGAGGCTCTGGAGGAGCTCAGCCGCGATATAAAGCGCGAGGCCGACCTTGAAACGCTTATAAAAGCCAAAACCGGCGGCGAGTGCATTGTGATAATAGACTCCGGCAGCGTCAAAGTCGTTGTGGAGCAGGGCAAGCTCACCGACAATGTGACAATGCAAATAAAAGAGCTTGTTTTGAATCAGGGAAAATTTTCACCGGAAAATATCACAATTTTTGAATTAAACGGTTGAGAAATACGAAATGTATGCTATAATATACATCGAGGGATGTATATATACATTTGTCATGCAACTTTAAAAGCTGATATATTAAGATAATATACCCTCTGTCATAAGCCGGATTATTTCGGCGGCAGAGGGCTTTTTATTTCGGAGGATAAAAAATGGCAGAGAAAAAACTTAGCGCGAGAGAACAGGCTTTTATCGTCATCTTTGAAAAATCCTTTAACGAGGATATGACGATGCAGGATATTATATCCTGCGCGGCAGAGTGCGAGAATGTTTCGGTATCCGAAAAAGCCGCCGCTCTTGCTGTGGGAACAGAAGAAAACATAACCGAGATAGACTCGATTATCGAGTCGCACCTCAGAGGCTGGAGCAAGGCGAGAATCTCCAAAGTTGCGCTTGCGGCTTTGAGGCTCGGCGTTTATGAGCTTAAATTCAGCAAAGGCGCACCCGTTGGCGTAATAATCAGCGAGAGCGTGAATTTGTGCAAGACCTACGGCTCGCAGGAGGATAAATCCTTTGTAAACGGAGTTCTCGGCAATGTCGCGAGGGCGCAGGAATGAGCTTTTATCTCGGTATAGACACGAGCAATTACACAACCTCGTGCGCCGTTTACGGCAGTGAAGACAATTCCGCCGTTCAAAAGAAAAAGCTTTTGCCCGTAAAGCCGGGTGAGCTTGGCCTTCGCCAAAGCGACGCGGTGTTTCACCACACCGTTCAACTGCCCGAGCTTATGGAAGAGCTGATGGCGGATTTCGGCGGAGATATAGAAGCAGTCGGAGTGTCCGACGCTCCGCGCAGGCAAAAAGGCTCGTATATGCCGTGCTTTTTGGCAGGCGTGAATGCGGCAAGGTCGCTGTGCGCCGTCACGGGCAAAAAGCTTTATCGCTTTTCTCACCAGCAGGGTCACATTGCCGCTGCAATATATTCTGCCGATAAGGCGGAGCTTTTATCTGCGCCGTTTTTGGCGTTTCATGTCTCCGGCGGCACTACCGATGCACTGCTCGTAAAGCCCGATAAAAACGATGTGATAAGCGCAGAGCTTGTGGCTTCTTCGCTTGATCTTAAAGCCGGTCAGGCTGTGGATCGCGTGGGCGTTATGCTCGGCTATCCTTTTCCTGCGGGCAAATATGTTGACGCGCTTGCGGCAAAAAGCGAAAAAAGATATAAAATAAATATAAAACTCAAGGGCGGCAGCTGCTGCCTTTCGGGTGTTGAAAATAAGTGCAGAGATATGCTCAAAAACGGCGAAAAAGAAGAGGATATCTGCCGCTACTGTATAGATTATATTATGGCTGCACTTTCTGAAATGGCGGAGTATCAGCTGGCTTCTCTCGGAGAATTGCCGATTATTTTCTCCGGCGGAGTGATGTCGAGCAAGGTTATAAGCGGTGAGCTTACAAAGCGCTTCGGCGCATATTTTGCAAAGCCCGAATTTTCTTGTGACAATGCTTTGGGAACAGCCTACCTCGCATATATAAAAGATAACGGGTGATCGTATGAAAACTCCGTCTGTTCTGACGGTCACACAACTTAATACTTATATAAAATCCGTAATAGACGGCGACGTTCATTTGAAAAATGTATTTGTAGAGGGCGAAATCTCAAACTTTACAAACCATTACCGAACGGGTCACTATTATATGAGCATAAAAGACGGCGAATGTTCTATAAAAGCCGTGATGTTCAGGTTTGCAAACCAGCGGCTTAAATTTGTGCCGGAGGACGGCATGAGCGTGCTCATACGCGGCAAGGTTTCGGTTTTTGAACGTGACGGTCAGTATCAGCTTTATATAGATGATATGCAGCCGAACGGCGCGGGCGCGCTCGCGGTGGCGTTTGAGCAGTTAAAAGCAAAGCTTGCGGCAAAGGGACTTTTCGACCCCGACAGAAAAAAGCCGATACCGCAAATGCCGCGCAAAGTGGGCGTTGTTACTTCGGATACGGGCGCGGCGGTTCACGATATAATAAATATCATATCAAGGCGCTTCCCTATGACAGAGATTGTCATGGCTCCCGTTCAGGTGCAGGGCGCGTCTGCGGCAGAGCAAATATCAAGCGCGATAAAAGAATTTAACATAAAAAAGTGCGCCGACGTTATTATAGTCGGCAGGGGCGGCGGCTCGGCAGAAGACCTTTGGGTGTTTAACGACGAAAAAATTGCCATGGCGATTGCCGAGTCTGATATTCCCGTTATATCCGCCGTGGGTCACGAGACGGATTTCACCATATGCGATTTTGTCGCAGACCTCAGAGCTCCTACGCCGTCGGCGGCGGCAGAGCTTGCCGTGCCGGAACAGACGGAGCAGCTTTATTATATAAAAGCTTTGCAAAGTCAGTGCTTGGATATACTGACGGCGATAGTGGAAAACGAAGAGGACAAGCTCGAATTTATTAAAAAGAGACTTGAGTATTCTCATCCTTTGACCAAGATACAAAAGCAGGAACAGATTCTTGACATTGTTTCGCAGAGAATATATGACAAAATCAGAGAAAAGGTCGCGCTTAAAGAGAGTGAGCTTATCTCTCTCAAATCAAAGCTCGGCGCGCTGAGCCCCGAGGGTGTGCTTTCAAGAGGGTACGCAATCGTGTATAAAGACGGCTCGGCGGTAAGCTCGGTTAAAGCCGTGAAAGAGGGAGAAAAGTTAAAGCTTCGCTTTCTTGACGGAGAGATAGAAGTCAGCGTTACAGATATAAAAGAGGGATCGTTATGAAAAAAATGACATATGAAAAGGCTTTGGAGCGTCTTCAGGCGATAGCCGAAAAGCTTGACGAGGGCGATTTGCCGCTTGAAGAGTCTTTAAAGCTTTTTGAAGAGAGCACGGAGCTCACCGATTTTTGCACAAAGAGCCTTCAAAATGCGAAGCTTAAAATAACAAAGCTTTCGCAGCAGAATACAGACGATAACGAGGAATGAGTTTATGAATTATCTTGACGAAATAAATTCCGCACTTAAAGAATATCTGCCCGCAGCCGACGATGTTGTGTCGCAGGCCATGCGATACAGTGTAGAGAACGGCGGCAAAAGAATAAGACCCGCTCTTTTGCTGGAATTTTGCCGCGTTTGCGGCGGCGATTATAAAAAGGCAGTGCCGTTTGCCTGCGCTCTCGAAATGATACACACCTATTCGCTCATACATGATGATTTGCCTTGTATGGATAATGACGATTTTCGCAGAGGCAAACCGTCTTGCCACATCGCATTCGGCGAAGAATATGCGCTTTTGGCAGGCGACGCACTTTTGACATTGGCATTTGAAACTGCCATGAAGTCAAATCTTTCGGCAGAGATAACCGTCAGAGCGGCAAAAGAACTCGCAAAAGCGGCGGGAGTTATGGGCATGGTCGGCGGTCAGGTGCTTGACCTTCAAAACGAGGGCAAAAAGGTCGGTGTTTCCGACCTTCAAAAAACCGACGAGCTCAAAACGGGCGAGCTTATAAGAGCCGCGTGCGTGCTGGGCTGTGTTTGCGCCGGGGCGGACGATAAAAAAATTGCCGCGGCAGAAAAATATGCGCACGATATAGGCATAGCATTTCAGATAGTCGATGATATTCTTGATGTCACAAGCGATGAAGAAACTCTCGGCAAGCCCATAGGCAGCGATGAAGAAAACCAAAAGTCAACCTACGTTTCGCTTCTCGGCATAGAAAAGTCGCGCAAAACGGCAGAAGAGCTTACTTTAAACGCGCAAAAGGCTCTTGACGCTTTTGACGGAGATGTTTCGTCACTTAAGGATTTTGCCGAGAAATTAAAGAACAGAAAAAATTAACAGCATAATGACCAAAAGCGAAGTGATTTAATGAGTGAGATAAGATTTCTTGGCAAAATAATATCACCGTCCGATATAAAAGGAATGACGGACGCCGAGCTTTCCGAGCTTGCGGACGAAATAAGGCACGTCATGATAAGCACCGTTGCAAAAAACGGCGGCCATCTTGCTTCAAACCTCGGAGTTGTTGAGCTGACCCTTGCCATACACAAAAGCTTTGAGTCGCCGAAAGACCGCATTGTGTGGGACGTAGGGCATCAGATTTATCCCCATAAGCTTCTCACGGGCAGGTATGCAAGGTTTGACACTTTGAGAAAAAAAGACGGAATTTCGGGGTTTTCACGTCCTGACGAGAGCGAGCACGATACGTTTTACAGCGGTCACAGCAGTGTGTCGATATCCTCCGCTTACGGTCTTGCGTGCGCTAACAAAATAAAGGGCAACAACCGTTACACCGTGGCTGTTATAGGTGACGGCTCTCTCACGGGCGGATTGGTTTATGAGGCACTAAACAATGCCGGACGTTCAAAAAGCAAGCTTATAATAATATTGAACGACAATAAAATGTCTATATCTCAAAATGTGGGAGCTATGGCGCGTTACCTTGCCGTTACCCGCACAAAAAAGAGATATATAAAAATGAAGGATCGTCTCGAAACGGTTTTGAGCAAAATCCCGTTTATCGGCAATAAACTTGCAGCGTTTGTATTCAGACTAAAAACGCATATTAAAAATTTGATATATAAAAGCACCATGTTTGAGGATATGGGCATAAGGTATATGGGCCCTATTGACGGTCACAACATAAATCAGATGTGCGAGGCACTGGATACGGCAAAAAGCATATCCGGTCCGGTTCTTTTGCACGTCAACACAATCAAGGGCAAGGGATATGATTTTGCGGAAAAATATCCCTCGCTTTATCACGGAATTTCTAATTTTGATATAGATACCGGTGAGCCCAAGCACAAGGGAGTAACATTCGGCGGCGAGTTCGGCGAGCTCATGTGCAAAATGGCGGCAAAAGACAAAAGAATTTGCCTTATCACTGCGGCAATGGCTCTCGGTACGGGTCTTGAAAAATTCAGCACGGATTACAAAGACCGCTTCTTTGACGTCGGCATAGCCGAGGAGCACGCGGTGACGTTTGCTTCGGGGCTTTCTAAGGGCGGTATGCTGCCTGTTTTTGCGGTGTATTCAACATTTTTGCAGCGCTGCTATGACCAGATAGTGCATGACGGCGCGCTTCAAAAACAGCGTATGGTGCTTGCGATTGACCGCGCGGGCTTTGTCGGTGACGACGGCGAAACCCATAACGGACTTTACGATGTGTCGTTCCTCAGCAGTATTCCCGATGTCACCATATATTCCCCCTCAACCTATGAAGAGATGAAAATAGCTTTCGGCAATGCCTTTTATCGCGATAAAGACGTTGTTGCCGTTCGGTATCCGAGAGGGGGAGAACTCAATATTCCCGATGATTTTGAGCCGTCACACGGCGCATATGATATATATTTAAAACCTTGCGAAAATCTTATTGTCACTTACGGCAGAATTTTCGGCGAAGCGTGCGAGGCGGCAAAAATACTTAAAGCAAAGGGAACAGATACCTTTATTTTAAAGCTTAACCGCATAAGACCGATAGACGACGGGGCAATAAACACGGCTCTCTCTGCAAAAAGAATATTCTTTTTTGAAGAGGGTGTTCGCAGCGGCGGAATAGGCGAAAAGCTTGCCGCAACCCTGCTTCAAAAAGGCTATAAGGGCGAATACAGCCTCACGGCGGTTGAAGACTGCTTTGTAAGGCAGGCTACGGTTCCGCAGCTTTTAAAGCAGTATTCTCTTGACGGAGAATCAATAGCAGAAAAAATAGAAACAACGCTTAATAAACAAGAGGTGTAGACTTTGGGCGAAAAAGCAAGACTTGATGCCGAAATATTTAAAAGAGGTATGGCGGAGTCCAGAGAAAAAGCAAAGGCGCTTATCATGGCGGGGCTTGTATACGTCAACGGTCAGAAAGAGCTGAAAGGCGGCACAAGCATAAAAGAGGACGATGTTATAGAAGTCAGAGGCAACAATAACCCCTTTGTCAGCAGAGGCGGATTAAAGCTTCAAAAAGCCGCAGAAAAGTTTAATATTGACCTTTCGGACTGCGTATGTATGGATATAGGCGCATCCACCGGTGGCTTTACCGATTGTATGCTCTCTCACGGCGCAAAAAAGGTGTATTCGATAGACGTCGGCTACGGTCAGCTCGCTTGGAAGCTTCGCACGGACGACAGAGTAGTGAATATGGAGCGCACCAATTTTCGTTACGTCACTCACGAGCAAATCCCCGAAGATATAGATTTTGCGAGCGTTGACGTTTCATTTATCTCACTTAAAAAAATACTGCCCGTTATGAGAGATTTGCTTTCAGAAAACGGACAGGCGGTTTGCCTTATCAAGCCGCAGTTTGAAGCCGGCAGAGAAAACATCGGCAAAAAGGGCGTGGTCAGAGACCCTGCCGTTCATTCGCAGGTGGTTTCAGACATAAGGACTTTTGCTGTCGAAAACGGATTTTCGGTTTTAAATCTCGATTTTTCACCCATAAAAGGTCCTGAGGGAAACATAGAGTACCTCATGCACATAAAAAAGAGTGCCGAGGGGCAGGATTTGTGCCCCGTAAGTGCAGACGAACTTGTTATGCTTTCACATTCGGAGCTTGACAAATAAATGAATGCCGAAAATACCGAGTTTTGACTGTTCTTTTTAAAGTTTTAAACAATAAACTTTCCCGCCGAGAATGGCATTGTTATTATCGGCGGTTACCAAAGGGGAGATATTATGCGCGCAGCAATAATTCCTAACTTAACAAGAAAAAAGACCGCCGCGGTTACGGGCGATTTGTGCAAAAAGCTCAAAGAACTTGATATTTCTTATATGATAGATGAAAAGCTTGCGCCGCATCTAAAAAACACCGGTGCGGAGTTTTTGAGCATGGAAAAAGTTATAGCTTTGAGCGACCTCATAATTTCCGTAGGCGGAGACGGCACTATAATCCATGCCGCAAAATACGGCAAACCCGTTCTCGGCATAAACGCCGGGCGCATAGCTTTTATGGCAGGTCTTGAGGCGACGGAGCTGGAACTTTTATCAAGCCTTAAAGACGGCAAATATCAAACAGACAGGCGCATGATGCTTAAGGCCGTCATAAAAAAAGACGGTGAAATAATCGGCGAGCGATACTGCATAAACGATGTTGTTGCCGCTCGCGGTGAAAAAATAAAAATGACCGAGCTTGCTCTGAGCTGCAACGGCAGTTTTATTAACAACTATGTTGCCGACGGTATGATTGTTTCTACGCCGACGGGCTCCACTGCATATAATCTTTCTGCAGGGGGTCCTGTGGTTGATCCGCAGATTGAAAGCATTATGCTCACGCCTATTTGCACACATTCGCTGTTTTCGCGTTCGCTTATATTTAAACCGAACGCGGTGCTTAATATAAAAAATATATCAGATGAAGACATGAGTGTGTCTTGCGACGGCGAAGAACCTTTGCGCGTCGGCAGCGGCGGAGAGGTTACGGTTACAAAAGCTCCGACATATGCGGAGTTTATAAGGATAAAGACAGATACATTCCTTGATATTCTTAACGATAAGCTTGCCCAGCGCAGGCTGTGAGAGGGTAGAATTATGAAAAAAGACAGACATGGCGAAATCTTAAAAATCATATCTCAACACACGGTCAGCACACAGGAGGAGCTTCTTGAAAAGCTCAAGCAGGCAGGCTACAACACAACTCAGGCAACCGTTTCGAGGGATATAAAAGAGCTTAACCTTGTAAAGCAGATGAATAAGCAGGGCGTATACCGCTATATTGAGAGCCGAAGCGAAACAGAGGAATACCTCTCTAAGTTCAACGCTATATTTGCTCATTCGGTTATATCATCCGATTGGGCGGGCAACACAACGGTTATAAAGTGCTACACCGGTATGGCTCAGGCTGCTTGCGCCTCGTTTGACAGTATGCACTGGGAGGGACTTGTCGGCACAATAGCCGGCGACGACACTATTTTTGCACTTTGCAGAACTCCGGAACTTGCTCAGGAGCTTTCAAATTCTATTGCAAAGCTTTTAGGCTAAAAGCAGATTTTATCGGCAAAGGACGGTGACAAAATATGCTTTCAAGACTGAAAATAGAAAATATCGCAATTATAGAGCTTGCTGATATTGAATTCTCGGACGGATTCAATGTCCTTACGGGTGAAACCGGTGCAGGTAAATCTATTATTATAGACTCGATAAACGCCGTCACCGGCGAAAGAACGAGCAAAGACCTAATAAGAACAGGCGCGCAAAGCGCAAGAGTGACCGCGGTGTTTGAGTCGGTGAGCAAAAAAATATCCGACATGGCAGAAGATATGGGTGCAGAGTGCGACGGCGAAATTATTTTAAGCAGAACAATAAAGCGCGACGGCAAAAACATATGCTCGGTGAACGGTGTGCCCGCAACGGTGTCCACACTTAAAAATATAGGCTCAGAGCTTATCAATATTCACGGTCAGCATGATTCGCAGGCTCTTCTGCTGCCTGAAAAGCACTGTTCTTTTGTAGATTCCTTCGGTTCTTTAGAGGACCTTTGCGAAGAATACGCAGAAAGCTACGACGCATTTTGCCGCGCGGATTCCGACTATAAAAAGCTCAATATGGACGAGCAGGAAAAGCTTCGCAGAACGGATATGCTCACTTTTCAGATAAAAGAGCTTGAAGACGCGGAAATAGAAGAGGGCGAGATAAGCTCACTCAAGGAACGCCAAAGATTTTTGCAGAATGCAAGGAATATTATAGAAGCGTTAGGCTCTGCCTATTCCTCGCTTGCGGGTGAGGGAGCGGGCTGCGACTGCGTTAGCAGTGCGGCTTATGATGTTGAGAGAATAGCCGATATATATTCGGGGGCATATGATATATCTCAAAGGCTCAGTGACGCAAAGTACGAGCTGGAGGATTGCTGTGAAACCCTCAGAGATTTAATAAACGATGCGGAATGTGACCCGGCGGAGCTCAGCATGGTAGAGGATCGCTTGGATTTTCTTCACAGGCTTTCACTGAAATACGGCTCGAATGAAAAAGAAATGCTTGATTTTCTTGAAAATGCAAAAGCCGAACTTGAAAGCATCAATATGTCTGAAGAAAAAGAGCAGGAGCTGAAGCTCAAACGTGATGAAGCACTGCAAAAAGCCGAAAATCTTGCCGATGTATTAACTCAAAAAAGAGAAGAGGCAGGCAAAAGGCTCTCGCAAAAAATATGCGATGAGCTTCGATTTCTCGAGATGCCGAATATCCGCTTTGAAGTCAGCCGCAAAGAAAAGGAGCTTTGCCGCGACGGCAGGGACGAGATAGAATTTTTAATATCCGCCAATATGGGCGAGGAGCTGAAGCCTCTTGCCAAAACGGCGTCCGGCGGTGAGCTTTCAAGAATAATGCTTGCAATTAAAAATTCGCTTGCCGGCAAAGACGGTACGGATACCATGATCTTTGATGAAATAGACACCGGCGTCAGCGGCAACGCGGCAAGAAAAATAGCCGAAAAATTAAAAGAAGTGTCTCGCGGCAGGCAGGTTATATGCGTTACACACCTTGCGCCGATAGCTTCTTTTGCTAATACCCATATGCTCATTTCAAAATCCGTATCGGATTTAAAGACATATACCAAAGTTACGCCTCTTACCTATGACGAGCGCATACACGAGATTGCAAGGCTTATGGGTGCGGGAAGCGTCGGAGGCTCAATACTTCAAAGCGCAAAAGAGATGCTTGATTTCGGCGGGGGAGCAGGCGTATAAATTTACCGTTGCAAAGATTATTTCAGTATGTTACAATACACAAAAGCGAACAGGAGGATGTTTATGCAGACCGAAAAGCTTAAACTGAATTTCAAAAGGTACACCGCACTGCTTGGTGCACTTATGCTTACGGCGGCTTTTTTGCTCGGCGGATGCGGAAAAGTTAAAAAAGTAAATTCCGACAATACACAGTCAAGCTCTGAGAATTCATCGTCTCAGTCATCGTCTACAGAACCGTCGGCCGAGCCGGAATCCATGAGCGACGCAGGTCAAACAAGCGCGTTCGTCACAGCGGCTCAAGCGCAAAAAAGTGCAAGTGCTTCGGGCAATAAGTCAAATTCTTCTCAGCATTACAGCTCCCAAAAGCCCGGCAGCAACACGCAAAAGGGCAGCACCAACGGCACAACGGCAAAAAATGCCCAGACAACCGAGGACTTTGTTTATAACGACCTCGCAGTTCAAAGAAAATTCGGCTTTAACTACGGCTACGACCTTGCAACAAACATTGTTTTGATGAATATTGCAAATGTCCGCGTATATTTTACATACGGCGGATATGACTGGCTTGTTGAATTTTGGAAAGGTGAGTATGAGCTTGTTACCGTTGGCGCGGAGATAGGTATATACTATCATAAAAACACAAGCGGCAAAGTTCCGTCCACGCCCCAGCTTCTTCACTACAAGGCGGTTGAAAATGCAGACGCGCTTTATATGACTATGGATCTTTGGCAGATCGATTCAAAAGGAACGCGCAGAGTAATTTCTATGCCGAGGCTCAAATATTGGTGGGCGGCGGCGTTTTCACAGGGAATGCTCGAGAAGCACTCGCGCAGAACCGACCTTGTTATGGTTTCGAGTATAGAGTTTAAAGATAAGGGCATGTATAATGCATTCCTTGATTCGTTCAAGAAAAAGCCATTTACTCAAAAGAGCGGAACGCTCACTTATAAAGATGCAGACGCTTTTTCGCCCAAAGCATCAAACAACAGCGTGATGTTCTCTTGGCGTTATCTCGAAGAGTGACGGAGTATTCAAAATTAAATATAAATCTTTTGATAAAAACACTTGACTTTGATATGGCAATAGTATAAAATAACACTGTCCAATAAATAATCAGAAGGGATGTAAACTAAGATGAAAAAGATTTTGAGCATTCTTTTAGCTGTTGCACTTTGCGCTACTTTCACAGTATGTGCATTTGCAGCCGACGCAGATTCCACAAAAGTAAGCGATGAGGTTCTCGGCGACATAGTTGACGGTCTCGGCGATCTTATCAATGCAGAAACCGACGAAAATGACGCAGCTCTTGAAAAGGCTATCGAAGACCTTTATGCAGCTCTTAACGATGCAAATGCCAAGGGCGATACATCTGCTCTCATCGAACAGCTTAAAGAATATGCAAACGGTGCAGACGTTGATATCAGCGACGCTCTCACAGACCTCGGCGCACTTCAGGACGTTGTAGAGAAGTTCCTTAACGACGGTGGCTTTGACCTTGAAAAAATCAAGAAAGACCTTGAGAACGATTCAGCTCTCAATAAGCTTGTAGGTCTTTATGCAGGTTCTTACACAAAGGTTCCCACAGCTCCCACAACTACAGGTGATGAAACAACTCCCTCAGAAATCAACCCGCCCACAGGCGAAAGCATCAGCGGCATAGCTATTGCTCTTTCCGTTCTCGTTGCTTCTGCAGGCGCAGCAGTTGTTGTTTGTGCAAAGAAAAAAGAGGACTAATCAATAATCGATTCATTAAAAGACGGTGAGAAAATCACCGTCTTTTCTTGTTTTATTGCTAAATTTATGTTACAATGGCAACATAAAGGAGGTATGCTTATGTTTAAAAAGTTTTTATGCTGTGCTCTTTCGGCGATAATGCTTGTCTCGGTTTTATCTGTTGGCGCATATGCCTATCAAGGGACGGACTACATTATCGTCAACCCGTATGAGACAGTTGACTGGGACACATGGACGACCTACAAGGCCAATTTGCACACACATTCAACCGCAAGCGACGGCAGGGTGGATTTGCCCGAGATGATAGGCCTTTATTATGACTTGGGCTATGATGTGCTCGCACTGACCGACCACGGTGTTATTAACCATGGCTGGAATAAAGAAAGAAAGGTTTACCCTCCTTTTAATCTCTTCCAAAAGCTCACAAACATGAGTGATGAGGACTATGAGAGAATAACCACCGGCTCGGATCGCGGCGGCAGAGGGATGACCGACGTTACCGGCGGCATTGAAATAAACATGGCTGTTCTCTCCAAGACCCATGTAAACGGGTATTTTACAGAGTACGGCAGCGGAGTTTGGGGAACAGAAAACGACTATGAATCCGCACCTGCCGCGATAGAAGAAGCGGGCGGTTATTCCGTTCTTAACCATGTCGGCGATTGGGTGGACTCCAACCACTATCCCGAACGATCACACCATGAGGTGTTTATATCTTATTTTGCAAATATATTTAATAAGTACCACAGCTGTCTCGGTATGGAGATAATAAACAATACCGATAACGTAACAAGGGCAGACCGCGCACTTTGGGATGAACTGCTTAAGGTAATTATTCCGACAGGCAGAAACATCTGGGCTTTTGCAGACGATGATTCCGAATATGTCTCCGATGTCGGCAGAAGCTTCGAGATGATGGTTATGCCGGAGAATAATCTTGAAAACGTAAAAACCGCTATGGAGAACGGAACGTTTTTTGCTTGCAGCAAATATGCAAGAACAGAAATAGGCAACGATTTTATAGGCACCGGCGAGGTTCCTCTTGTCAAAAAAATTAAAGTTGACCAAAGGCAAAACACTATAGAGCTTGAGCTTGACGAGAGCAGAGATTGCAGTGCGGTCGAATGGGTTTATGATAATAAGGTTATCGCGGTCGGCAACAAAATAGACCTTAATGATTATGAGGATGAAATCGGCTGCTATATAAGATTTCAACTCAAGGGCGAGGGCGGCATAACTTATTCTCAGGCTTTTGAGCTTAAATATGACGGACGCACAGATCACGAGATACCGGAAGTTCCGTTCTTTGACACAAGGCTCGGTCGGCTTGTGCGTGTTGCTTCCAAAACAAGAATTGTTTCGATAATTGCTTTTGTCACCGAAAAAATCATGGAGCTTTTCAGATAAAAAGCCTCTGCTGTATTTAGCTTAGGTTTAAAGCGACAGTAAAAAGGAAAAGGCTGTAATTCAAAACGGTTTGCAAATGACCGAATGTGGATTACAGCCTTATTTTTATGTATATATAGGTTTAGAGTTTTTGGCTCCGCTTTTATCTCAGCTTTAGCTGCATGGATTCCTGCCTTCCGAATCCCTCAATTTTCAATTCGTTTTTATCTATTGTAACAACCGCACAGGTTGAATCCTCATGCAGGCACAAAGAGCCGAATGTCACATAGTGAATACCGTTTTTTAGCACATAGTCGCCGAAATGGTAGTGACCGCAAAAAACAGCTTTAACCTTATCGCTCTCCTCAAATATTTTGAGCGCCTCATCGCGGTTGAGTATTACATGGTCATTCAAATTTTCATATTCACGGAGCATAAAAAGCTCATGGCAAAAAACAAGCACCGGCTTTTGCGAGTCTTCTATGGTGTTTTTTATCCATTTGAGCTGTTCGGGGTCAAGGTATGTTTCTGACCACAAAATTTCTTTGTCCGGCAAAGGCGCAGAGGGGTCATTCATGTTTGCGTCAAGCACAAGGCAGGTGTAATCGCGTGTGTCAAAGGAATAATATCTGCCGGGCATATTCAAAATATCGGCAATCTGCTCCTTGGGCAAGGATGTATCATGGTTGCCGATTACGCAGCGGTATGGGAGATTGCTGCTTTTTAAAATATCCGCAATTTCGCCCATAAGCTCTTTCTGGTCACCGTATCCGGGCAGACCGTCCGCAGTGTCGCCGAGGTCGATTATAAAATCACAGCCGTTTGAGTGTTCGTCGATTATTTTTTTCAGCTTTTTTGCTGAAAGGCAGTGGCGTCTTTCTATAGGCTCGTTCTTTGTGCAGTAGTGCAGGTCGGTTACGGCAAGAAATTTTATCATAATTTTGCTCCTTTGCTTTTAATGATAAAATTTTACAACATAATAAAAGCTATTTCAAGGGATTGTTACATAAAACCGAAAAGAGCCACTTTTTAGCGGCTCTTTATTTTATGTTAAGGTATTCAATTTTAAAAATGCTTTTTAGAACTTCACAGCGATGCCAAAATCAAACTTGCTAACATGTTACCGTTACCGATGACCCTGTTATCCGCATCTCTTGTGAGATTGGTTTTTGGGTCAAAGCAGCCTAATTTTTCTCTTCTTTTGTTGTAAGCCGTTTGCTTACCGCTGCTGCTTGTTCTTATATAGCCCATTTCTCTTGAGGCTTTATTTCTTATTACCATTTCAGATGACATATATACCACAACTCCTTAACTTATTATATTAAGTCGTTACCGCTGTGGTGCATATGCCTTTTTGCGGCAAGAGCCGCTTACGCTAAATTGTCCGGTCATTCACCAAGCGGCTTTTGAATTTGAGAAGTACTTTCATTTCAAAAACCTCCTTGTTGTTTTTTCATCTATATTATAGCATAAAAAATCAAAAAATCTATTCTCAAACTGTATGAAATAGAAAGCACATATTTGTGCAAATTGCTCAAATATGTGCAAAACTACTGATTATATCTTACAATTTGGATGTCTCTCGTTCCAAGAGTCCTCAACTGCGGCCGTTCCGGGGCATTCAATTTCATCAACTATTGATATGGGGGCTGCCCACTCGACGGCATTGCAGATTATTTTTTGAATGTTTTTATCATAGAATGAACGGTTTGATTCATGGCCGGGCTGAAAATAAAATACTTTGCCGAGACCTCTGTACCATACGCAGCCGGATCTGAAAACCTCGCCGCCCGAGAACCAGCCCATAAAAATCACTCCGTCGGGCTGAGGAATGTCAAAGCGTTCACCGTACATCTCTTCTGTTTCAAGCTCAATATATTCCGGCAAGCCCTTTGCTATCGGGTGATTGGGCATTATGTTCCAAAGACGCTCACGGTCGCCGTCGCGCCATTTCAAAGAGCAGGTTGTGCCCATAAGGCTTTTAAAGGGTCTTGAAAAATGAGCGGAATGTAAAAATATCATTCCCATGCCTCTGAGTACGCGGTTATGAATCTTTTCTACAAGCTCAAACGGAACCTCCGCATGCTTGCAGTGACCCCACCAGATAAGAACATCGGTGCTTTCAAGGATTTCATCGGGCAGTCCGCACTCCGGTTCTGTGAGGTTTGCGGTGCGAACATTGAAGCTTTCATTCTCTTTCAAAAAAGAAGCAATGGCCTCGTTCAAGCCCTCGGGATATACCTCAAGCACATCTTCGTCGCTTGTGAGTTTTGATTCCTCGTTCCATACGGTTACGTTTATCATAATACAGCCTCCTTGATATATGTTTATATTCAGCCGAAAATAATATTTTTCAGCTCATTTACGTCTTTGGCAATATATTCTGCTTTGTATTTTTTAAATTCCTCCGGATTTCCGTAGCCGAAAAGAACCGCCGCACATTCAATGCCCGCATTGTGGGCGCCGACTATGTCATAGAACCTGTCACCCACCATCAGAATTTTTGAATTTTCAGGTAGCTTCATTTTTCGGATACACTTTTTTACAATTTCCGTTTTGTCGGATTCGACATACCTCGGGTCGGAGCCTGATGTGAAATCAAAATATTTATTAAGCCGGGTATTGTTTAAAATTATGTTAATAAAATCCTCGGGCTTTGAGCTTGCAATGCCGGTGACGATTCCCTCCGCTTTGAGTTTTTTTAAAAGCTCCTCCATCCCGGGGTAAAGCTCAAACTCAAAAATGCCTTTGACGGCGTAATTTTCACGGTATTTGGCAACGAGCTTCACGCACATTTCGTCGTCTGCGCCGCATTCTCTTTTAAAGCTGTCGTGAAGCGGAGGACCGATGAAGGTTCTGAGGCTTTTCTCATCAAGCTGCGGTAGGGAGCAGGCGTTCAAGGCGTATCTTATACTGCCGAAAATCCCTTTGCCGGTGTCTGCCACTGTGCCGTCAAAATCAAAAATAACGGCGTCGAAATTTTTGCACATAATAAGCCTCCGAGTAATTTGTCTGTGGCTATGATAACACATAAAACAAATATTTACAATGCTTATTTTGTGTGTTATAATCTTCGTTATAGAAAATAAAGCGAGGTATCAGAAATGGAATACAAATTTTCAGATAAAATTTCCTCCTTGCAGCCGTCTGCAATCAGAGAAATACTCAAGGCAACGTCTGTTCCCGGCATGATAGCACTTGCCGCAGGCAACCCTGCGCCGGACGCTTTCCCCATAGACGCGATAAGAGAAATTGCAAAAGATATTTTTGACAACAGACCTATCGAGGCACTTCAGTACGGCGTAACAGAGGGCTATCAGCCCCTTATTGAGCGTGTTACCGATTGGATGCACAATGACAAAAAAATCGGCAAAGATACAGACTCACTCATAATCACCAGCGGTGCACAGCAGGTAATGGATCTTGCAACAAAGGTTCTCTGCAACGAGGGCGACGTTATTATTTCGGAAACTCCCTCTTTTATCGGCTCGCTCAACTGCTTTCGTGCATACGGCGTTAAGCTGCGCGGCGTAGAAATTGAAGATGACGGAATAAACATAGAGGGTCTTGAAAAGGCTCTTAAAGAAGAGAAGAACGCAAGATTTATTTATGTTATACCCAACTTCCAAAATCCCTCAGGTGTAACAATGTCTTTTGAAAAGCGAAAGGCTGTTTATGAGCTTGCACGCAAATATAATGTCATGATTCTTGAGGATAACCCCTACGGCGACACAAGGGTTGCCGGCGAAGACGTGCCCTCTATCAAGAGTCTTGATGAGGACGGCAGAGTTATTTATGCCGGCTCTTTTTCAAAGGTTATGGCACCCGGTATTCGCGTAGGCTATGTTCTCGGTCCCGCTCCCGTGGTTGCAAAAATGACCGTAGGCAAGCAGACGAGCGATGTTCATACGCCCATGTTTAACCAGATGCTTGTTGAGGAATGGATGAGAAAATACGATATAAACGCTCACATAAAAAAGATTAAAGATTGTTACCGTGAGAGACTTAACTTTATGTGCGACAGAATAGACGAGGAGCTCGGCGGAATAGTAAAATATGTTCGTCCGCAGGGCGGCTTGTTTGTATGGTGCGATTTGCCGGATAATATAGATATGATAAAACTTTGCGAAAAAGCAATTGAGCACAAGGTTGCGGCAGTTCCCGGTTCGGCATTCAAGGTTAATGATTATGACAGGATAAATGCAATAAGGCTCAACTTCACCACCCCCACTATGGAGGATATGGACAGGGGTATTAAGGTTCTCGGTGAAGTTGCCAAAGAAATGAATAAGTAAGAGGAAAACGATATGGAAAACGAAAAGAAATCAATAGTTTTAAGCTGTATTCAGCCCACGGCAGTGCCGACTCTCGGCAATTACCTCGGCGCACTTAAAAACTGGAAGTATATGAGCGAGGATTATGACTGCTACTACGCCATTGCGGATTTGCACGCCATCACGGTAAGGCAAGAGCCTGCAAAGCTTCGCAAGCAGTCAACAGAGATGTATGCTCTTTTGCTCGCACTCGGTCTTGACCCCGATAAAAATGTTGTTTTTGTTCAGAGCCATGTGCCGGAACATTCACAGCTTTCATGGATACTTAACTGCTACACACAGTTCGGCGAAGCTTCGAGAATGACCCAGTTTAAAGATAAATCGCAAAAGCACGCAGACAACATAAATGTCGGTCTTTTTGATTACCCCGTGCTCATGGCAGCCGATATTTTGCTTTATCAGGCAGATTATGTGCCGATAGGCATAGACCAAAAGCAGCACCTTGAGCTTGCAAGAAATATTGCCGAACGCTTTAATCAGGCTTATTCGCCGACATTCACCGTGCCGGAGGCTTTTTACGGCAAGGTCGGCACCAAGATTATGTCGCTTCAGGACCCGACTAAGAAGATGTCAAAGTCAGACAGCAACCCCAAGGCGTCTATCGGCATACTTGACAAGCCCGACGATATTGTTAAAAAGTTTAAGAGTGCCGTTACGGATTCCGAGGCGAGAGTGCATTTTGCCGACGGCAAGGACGGCATCAATAACCTTATGACCATATATTCCGCCTGCACCGGCAAAAGCTTTGACGAGATTGAAAAAGAGTTTGACGGCAAAGGCTACGGCGAGTTTAAGCCTGCCGTTGCAGAGGCTGTTATCAGCGACCTCAAGCCTTTGCAGGATGAATATTACCGCATAATAAACGACAAGGCATATCTTGAAGAGTGTGCAAAAAAGGGCAGCGAAAAAGCCTCTTATACCGCACGCAAGACCCTCAGAAAGGTTATGAAAAAGGTAGGCTTTTGGCAGGTTTGACATAAAAATAAAGCGGCATGACCGCTTCTTTGTTACAACAGCCGAAAATGAATAATTATACAGAAAACACTTGCATTTCTTGTATAATGGTGTATAATCAATGCATAACAATGAATTATACAAACGGAGGATACAACAATGAAAGAAATAAAAAAAGTAGTTCTTGCCTATTCCGGCGGACTTGACACATCAATTATAATCCCTTGGCTTAAAGAAAATTACAACAACTGCGAGGTTATAGCCGTATCGGGTGATGTCGGTCAGGGTACAGAGCTTGACGGACTTGAGGAGAAGGCTCTCAAAACCGGAGCTTCAAAGCTTTATGTTGAGGATCTTAAAGACACATTCATCAACGATTTTGTTTTCCCCTCACTCAAGGCAGGCGCTGTTTATGAGAAAGAATATCTTCTCGGCACGGCATTTGCTCGTCCTATAATCGCCAAGAGACTTGTTGAGATTGCAAAGGCAGAGGGCGCAGACGCTATTTGCCACGGCTGCACAGGCAAGGGCAACGACCAGGTTCGTTTTGAGCTTGCAATCAAAGCTTTTGCTCCCGATATGCAGATTATTGCTCCCTGGAGAATTTGGGATCTCAAATCGCGTGAAGAAGAGATTGAATATGCAGAGGCAAGAAACATTCCTCTTAAAATAAACCGTGAGACAAACTACTCAAAAGATAAGAACCTCTGGCACCTTTCACATGAAGGTCTTGACCTTGAAGACCCCGCAAACGAGCCGCAGTATAACAAGCCCGGCTTCCTTGAGATGGGCGTATCACCCGAGCAGGCTCCCGATAAGCCCACATATGTTACCATTTCATTTGAAAAGGGTGTTCCCGTTGCTGTTGACGGCAAAAAAATGGGCGGCGTAGAAATGGTTGAGCTTCTTAACGACATAGGCGGCAAAAACGGCATAGGTCTTGCAGACATAGTTGAAAACCGTCTTGTCGGCATGAAGTCGAGGGGCGTATATGAGAACCCGGCAGGCTCAATTCTTTACAAGGCTCACGACGTTCTCGAAACCCTTTGCCTTGACAGAGAGACACAGCATTACAAAGCACTTGTTGCACAGAAGTTTGCAGAGGTTGTTTATTACGGTCAGTGGTTCACTCCGCTCAGAGAGGCACTTTCTGCTTTCGTTGATAAAACTCAAGAGACTGTTACAGGCGACGTTAAGCTCAAGCTCTATAAGGGCAACATGATTAACGCAGGTGTAACATCACCGTATTCACTTTACAGTGAAGATTTTGCAACATTTGACGCAGATGATGTATATGATCAGAAAGACTCCGCAGGATTTATCAACCTCTTCGGTCTTCCCATCAAGGTTAAGGCTATTCTTGACGCAGAGCGCGAAGCAAAAGAGAATAAATAAGCGGCTATAAAGTTTACCCCGAAATCGCATAGCGGTTTCGGGGCGTTTTTTTATAATAAAACGGCGGTGCACCGATTAAGATGCACCGCTTTTGATTATTCAAATTCTTTTATCAAATCAAAATAGTTGCCTACAAGATATGAGCCGATGTGTTTGCCTGCCGAGAGGACTTCGTCTGCAATGCCGTCGCCGATTATGTGACCCATAAATGCAAAATTGTTGTCTGTGAGCACATATCCTATCGCATCGTTTGCAAGGCTGATTGCATAAACATCAACGCCGTCTACCGAATTTTTAAGGCTGTCATATTGCCACTCGGTTCCGTCCCAGTTTGTGTTATTTGTAATGTCAGTACCCCAGAATACTTCGGGATAAAGCTCACCCGGGAACATCGCAAAACCGATTTTGTGCCCAAACTCCAAATATCCTATTTCTGACGCCATTATAACATCGCGCACGCCTTCACCCGTTCTGTAAACCTTGTTGTTCACAAGCTTTGTTTCACAAGCGAGAATAAGAACGCTGTTTTCGGGGGATATGAACAACTCTTTGTGCTTTGCGTTTAATATCGGCGGCAGTTCATATGAATAATCGCCGTCAATAATGATTTGACCGAAGGTTTCGCCGAGCTTTTTGGTTGCGGCACCCATCGCGTCATATTCGCTCATGGCAGAAGTGTCAACATCAATATTATCGCGCGAAAGCTGACCCACTGCGCCCTGAACCATCATAAAGTTAGCGCCGGTTTTTTCTTTTATATATCGGTCAAGATAATAAATATAGTCTGAACCTACATATAAATTGTTTGCTTCAAAAGATGTCGGGTGGCAGCTTATATCCGAAATATATGTTGCCGTGCCTCCGTTTGACGGAGCAAAATAAAGGGTTGCGATTTTTGGTATATCCTCTTTTGCAATGAGCCCGCGTTTGTCTCTAATAAAGTTGCCAGCGTCTGTTTCGCCAAAATACATTTTGCCGCTTTCGCGGTTTTCAAACGCTTCTTCTATTGCTTCTATTGAGCGGCTTATAAAAAATTCTTTAAAATAAGTCGGTGCTTCAAGAAACGGAAGTTCGTCAAAGATTTGATATTTATTGTTGATAAAGTTGCCTGCGAGCTTATAAAAGAACTCTGTGCTTACACCCTGCGTGTCAAGAACAGAGTGCGCGTGAGTAGAGGTGATGTTTATACTTGCTACTTTTATATTATTTTTTTCGCAGTATTCAAGAACACCTTTTCTTATTGAGCGGACATCGGTTGAGGTTACGCCGAGAGCGTCGATAACACCGAGCACAACCGCACCCTCACCGCTGTTGTCGTCAATAACGCTTACTCTGATGCGCTGGTCGTCATAAACGCCTATTGCCTTGCGGTTTGTGAGGTCTCTTCCGATATAGTATGAGCCGTTTGCGACATCGTCCGGCAAAATGCTTTTGCTTGCATATCCGAGCGACCAATAATTGCCGTCTTGTGCGCTTGTTTGGTATTTTTCACGCCCGGGGAGGAAAAATTCGGAGTCTATATCGTCAACTCCTCCCCAATCGCTCGGGTCGGGGTAGGCACTGCATATTGCTTCAACAATTTTTTCGGTAAATACGTTTAAAAGGTTATACATCACCTTTGTAAGGCGTGAGAGCATCGAGTCAAAAAATTCGGTCGGGTCGGATGATGCAAAAAATGCAAGTTCGCTTGCGGCTTCTGTATTGTTGGACGTTTGCACAGGAAACGAATTTTTATTTTGGGCAAATGAGCCTATACTGCAAAAAGAAAAAATCAGACATAAGCACATAAAGACAGAAAGCAGTCTTTTAACTTTATTCTTCATAACAAATCCTCCGTTCTCTTTTAGAATATTATACTGAAATTATGCACAAATTACAATGATTTTTTGCTATATATACAAACAAAATTTGTTAGGTTTTATTGTTTATTTTTGCCCCGGTTAGTGGTATAATCAGTATGTTACAGCAGAAGAAGCTGAATTTTATTCTAAGGGATGACTTATTATGACAAAAGTCGATATTTTTTCAGGATTCTTGGGAGCGGGCAAAACCACTCTCATTAAAAAGCTTATAAACGAAGCATATGCCGGTGAAAAACTTGTATTGATAGAAAATGAGTTCGGCGAAATAGGCGTTGACGGCAAGTTCCTTGAGGATGCGGGCGTTCAGATAACCGAGATGAACTCCGGCTGTATTTGCTGCAGCCTTGTGGGCGATTTCGGCAAAGCTCTTAACAAGGTTACACAGGAGTATGCTCCCGACAGAATTATCATTGAGCCGTCAGGCGTAGGCAAGCTCAGCGACGTTATCCGTGCCGTTCAGGGTTCGGGCGATAAAGACCTTGAGCTCAACAGCTTCACAACCGTTGTTGACGCAGGCAAATGCAAAATGTATATGAAAAACTTTGGCGAATTTTTTAACGACCAGATAGAGCACGCTCAGACTATAATCCTCAGCCACACGGGTCTTGTCAGTGAAGAGAAAACCGCAAAAGCGGTTGAGATGATAAGAGAACACAATGCAAATGCCGTTATCGTCACCACCGAGTGGGACAAGCTCAGCGGCGCACAGCTGCTTGAAGCCATGGAAAAGAAAAACATATCTCTTGAAGAGGAGCTTAAAAAGCTCAGCGAAGAAGAGACATGCCCCGTTTGCGGCGGACATCATCACGACCACGACCATGAGCATGAACATGAACATCATCATGACCATGAGCACGAACATGAACATCATCATGAGCACGACCATTGCTGTGACCACGACCATGAACACGAGCATCACCATCATCACCATGCGGACGAGATATTCACAAGCTGGGGCAAAGAAACTCCCAATAAATATACCGAGGAGGAAATGAATAAAATACTTTCCTCTCTCGCAGATGAAGAGAAATACGGTATTGTTCTCAGGTCAAAGGGCATTGTTGCCTCTGAGAACGGCGAGTGGATACATTTTGACTATGTTCCCGGTGAACCCGATGTACGCACGGGTTCTGCGGATATTATAGGCAGAATTTGCGTTATCGGCTCCAAGCTTAACGAAGAAGCTCTCGCAGAACTTTTTCGCTTATAATTCCGCCGATTGAAGAGGTGATTTGAATGGAAATTCCTGTATATATGTTTGTCGGCTTTCTCGAAAGCGGCAAAACAACCTTTATACAAGACACGCTTTGCGACAAGCGTTTTAACTCCGGCGAAAAGACCTTGCTGCTTCTTTGCGAAGAGGGCGAGGAGGAGTATGACCCGTCAAAGTTTTACGGCAAAAATGTAAAGATAGAAACAATAGACTCGGAAGAGGATTTAACAAGAGAAAATCTTGACGCTTTAAGAAAAAAGGCAAACGCCGAGCGTGTTATAGTCGAGTATAACGGAATGTGGCCGATAAGCTCGTTCGTTCAGGCCGTGCCCGATAACTGGACTCTTTACCAGAGCATGATGTTTGCAGACGCGACTACTTTTATGACCTACAACGCAAATATGAGAAATCTTGTTGTCGATAAAATAAACTTCAGCGAGATGGTAGCGTTCAACCGTTTTAAAGACGATTATGATAAAATGGAATTTCATAAAATCGTAAGAAGCGTAACGCGCAGATGCGATATAGTGTATGAATTTTGCGACGGTCATGCCGATTTTGACGATATTGAAGACCCCATGCCGTTTGATGTCAATGCACCCGTAATCAAAATAGGCGATGACGACTATGCATGGTTCTACCGCGACCTTAATGAAAATATAAAAACCTATGTCGGCAAAACGGTAGAAGTTAAAATGATTGTGTCTAAAAACGCAAAAATCCCCAAGGGCGTTTTTATAGGCGGCAGACATATTATGATGTGCTGCGAGCAGGATATCAGCTACTACGGCATGGTTTGCGTTTATCCGCTTGCACAGACCCTCAGCTCCGGCGACTGGGTAACGGTAACCGCCGACATTGCCTATAAATTTAATAAGCTCTATGCCGGCAAAGGTCCGGTGCTCACGGTGAAGTCTCTCAAAAAAGCCGAACCGCCCGAGAAAAAAGTTGCAACATTCTTTTGATTATGGATATAAAAATTCTTTATGAGGATGAGCATATAATCGCTTGCATTAAGCCTGTCGGGGTGCTTTCTCAGGGCGGAGGCTCTGCGAATATGCCGGAGCTTTTAAAAGAGCACGGCGAGATTTTTCCTTTGCATAGGCTCGATAAAGAAGTCGGCGGCGTTATGGTGTTTGCCAAAACACACGCGGCGGCGGGCAAAATGAGCGCACTTATTGCCGATGAAAAAATGGCAAAAGAATATTATGCCGTTGTGCGCGGCGAACCCGAAAATAAAAGCGGAATTTTTGAAGACCTTTTGTTCAAAGATTCGTCAAAAAACAAATCATTTGTTGTTAAGCGTATGCGAAAGGGCGTAAAAAAAGCGTCTTTGAAATATGAAACTCAAAAGACGCTCACGGACGGCGATAAAAAATATTCACTTGTAAAAATCAAACTTCATACGGGCAGAACTCATCAGATAAGAGTGCAGTTTTCATCAAGAAAAATGCCTCTTTTGGGTGACGGAAAATACGGCGGAAAATGCGAAAGCTGCAAAACCGCCTTGTGGTCTTACAGTCTGTCATTTTTGCATCCGTTTACGGGTAAAGAAATATCCGCAAGCGAGCCGGCACCGAGCATTTACCCGTGGAATATGTTTTAAAAAAACTGCATCAAATCACATTTTGTGGCTTGATGCAGTCTTTTTTATTTATCATTTTCTTCTTTTAAAAGGTTTTTCATGCTTCTAAGGCTGATGCCGAGCGTTGACATATTGTGAAGCAGCGCCGACACGGTGGGCGGAATTATTTGAGTTATGCCCATCAAGATTAAAAGCGAATTAAACGATACTATAAATCTGTAATTGAATTTTATTCGTTTCATAAGCGCTTTGCTCGTTTTGAGAAGTGTGACGAGAGCAAAGAGGTCATCGGAGGATATTGTAATATCCGCTACCTCGCGTGCAATGGCGGCTCCGCTGTTCACGGCAATGCCGACGTCCGCTTCAGAGAGGGCGGGGGTGTCGTTTACTCCGTCGCCTATCATTACAACGCATCTGCCTTTTTCACGTTCCGCTCTTATGTATTCGGCTTTGTCCTCGGGCAATACCTCTGCGCGGTAATCGTCAACACCGACGGCTTTGGCAACCTTTGAGGCTGTTTTTTTATTGTCGCCTGTCATCATAACAATTTTGTTTACACCGCATTTGTGAAGCTCGTTTATAGCGTCCTTTGCACTGTTCTTTATCGGGTCAGAGATACATATTACCGCAGAGAGCTTGCCTGCAATGGCGAGGTAAAGATATGAATATTCGCCCGTGAGTGAGTCGAATTTATCTTTTTCGTCTTTGGGTATTATACATTTCTCGTCTTCAAAAATGAAGTGGGCGCTGCCGATAAGTACGCTTTCGCCGTCAACCGTGCTCGATATGCCGTGAGCAACAACATAATCAACCTCGGTGTGGCGCTCTTCGTGGTGCAGACCTCTTACATTTGCCTCTTCTACCACCGCATTAGCGATTGAGTGCGGATAATGCTCTTCAAGGCAGGCAGCGAGGCGCAGCATTTCGTCTTTGTCATTACCGCCGAAGGTTATTATGTCGGCAACTTTCGGGGCCGCGTATGTGAGTGTTCCCGTTTTGTCAAAAACAATAGTATCTGCGTTTGCAATTTTTTCGAGAAAGTGACCGCCTTTAACCGAAATGCCATAGGTGCTGCATTCGCGCATTGCCGAAATTACCGTTATCGGGATTGCAAGCTTCAGCGCACACGAAAAATCAACCATGAGCACGGCAAGTGCTTTTGTCACATTGCGCGTGAGCAGATAAACCGCCGCCGTTCCGCCCAAGGTGAACGGAACAAGCCTGTCTGCAATGCTCGAAGCACGGCTTTCAGATGCGGATTTCAGCTTTTCGGATTCTTCTATCATTTTTATAATTCTGTCATACCGTCCGCTGCCGAGGGCTTTTTCAACCTCAATAACACAGCAGCCGTCTTCGGCAACCGTTCCCGCATAAACATAGCTGCCCTCGCTCTTGCGTACTGGCAAAGATTCACCCGTCATAGAGGACTGGTTAACCATAACTTCGCCGCTTACTACTTTGCCGTCAAGAGGTATCATGTTACCTGTTCTTGCAACAATTTTGTCGCCGGCTTTTATTGTGCTTATGGGCACCAAGATCTCTTGCTCTTCTGCTTTGAGCCAGACCTTGTCAACATTCAGCGACATCGCGCCCGCAAGGTCCGCAACGGATTTTTTATGCGTCCAGTCGTCAAGTATCTCGCCGATTTTGAGCATAAACATTATTGAAGATGCAGTCTCAAAATTGCCTATAATCAGCGAAGTGCTTACCGCTACCGCATCCAAAACCTCTACCGTGAGCTTGCCTTTGAGCAGTGCTTTAAGTCCCTTTAAAATATAGCGGGAGGATTTCAACACCGAAATAGCTATTCTCAACGGGAACGGTATAAAAAGCTTTGAAAAGGCTCTTCGTACTACCGTTATAACAAGCTTGTCTTCAAAATCGCGGTTAAGTCTTCGCACCGATGTTTTTGCCGCGTCCGCAAGCTCATGGTATGAAGAAAAAGAAAACTCCGAAAGAGCCTTTATAACTGCGGCTCGTTCGCCCGTGTATACAATAACCGCGTCACAAGTGCGGTCATATACCTTTACCTGTTCTGTGCCGTCAAGCGCTTCAAGATAGGCTTGCAGTATATCCGCATTTTCAAGGTTCATATGCCCGCAAAGCATTTTTACTCTTATTCTTCCGCGCGATTCATGAAGAATTTTACATTTCATTATAATTCCTCCAAAACAAAAGAAGCCGCCAAACGGCGACCTCTCTTTTACAATTTAGTTTTTCTCTTCGCAGTCCTCAATAACTTCTTCGGACTGAGCCGCGCGTTTTTCGTTTATTTCTTTTGCGTCTGCAAGAATATCGCCTGCATTTTCTTTAACAACGGTGTAAGTGGTCATTACGCTGTCTTTAGCACGTAATGCCGCAGCCGTTGTGTGAGTATAAACCTTTTTAGCGTCTTTACTGCTCAAAATTTTAATGCCCGCCGTGCCGAAAAGTACTCCGCCTGCAAATGCTGCTATTTTAGCTAAACTCATATTATGACCTCCTTTTAATTTCTAGCCTTATTATAGCATTTTTTTATACATTGTCAATGAAAAGAAAGACAAATTTTGAGCTTTTTTACGATTTATTTTGTTTGACTTTATATTGCCGATATGATAGAATACTGAGAGCAACACGAAGGGAGAAACCGCATTGAAATATTTATTAAAAAATGCAACGGTTTATATAAAAGGCAAGCTTCAAAAAGCAGATGTGCTTGTTGACAGCGGCATTATTGCCGATATTTCTTACAGTGGTTTGAATCTTGACGGTATCGGTGTTTTCGATTTTTCAAATACATATATTTTCCCCGGTCTCACGGATGTTCACGTTCATCTCAGAGAGCCGGGTTTTTCTTTTAAAGAAACGATACGCAGCGGAACAATGGCTGCGGCAAGGGGCGGCTACACAACTGTTTGCGCCATGCCGAATCTTTCGCCTGTGCCGGATTGTGCGGAAAATTTGCAAAAAGAGCTTGACAAAATTAAGAGAGACGCCGTTATAAATGTTAAGCCCTACGGCTCTATTACCGTGGGCGAAAAGGGCGAGAGGCTTTCGGATATGGACGGCATGAAAGATTATGTCGTTGCATTTTCGGACGACGGGCGCGGAATTCAGCAAAATTCATTGATGAGCGCGGCTATGGACAAAGCAAAGTCACTCGGAAAAATTATTGTCGCTCACTGTGAAGATAACAGCCTCCTTCACGGCGGATATATACATGACGGTGAATACTGCGCTTCTCACTCTCACAAGGGCATTTGCTCCGAGAGCGAGTGGGGACCCGTCAAGCGTGACGCGGAGCTCAGCATGGTGACCGGCTGCCCGTATCACGTTTGCCACATTTCGGCAAAGGAGACTGTCGAAATTATAAGATACGCAAAGAGCAGGGGCATTGACATAACCTGCGAAACCGCACCGCACTATCTCGCTCTTTGTGATGACGACCTTAAAGAAGAGGGCAGGTTTAAGATGAATCCGCCGCTTCGGGGCAGAGACGACAAAGCCGCTTTGATAAAGGGTATAAAAGATGGCACGATTGATATGATTGCAACCGACCATGCTCCGCATACCGCAGAAGAAAAAAGCAGGGGACTTAAAGACAGTCTTATGGGCGTAGTAGGGCTGGAAACGGCGTTCCCCGTTCTTTACACGGAGCTTGTTAAAAAAGGAGAAATTACTCTCGAAAAGCTGCTGGCTTTAATGCACGACAATCCCAACAAACGCTTCGGCATAGGCAGCGATATAGAAGTCGGTGCGAGTGCGGATCTCACGGTTTTTGATTTGGATAAAGAATATGTAATAGACCCGTCGGAGTTTATGTCTATGGGCAGAAGCACACCGTTTGAGGGCAAAAAGGTTTTCGGCAGATGCCTTATGACTATGTGCGGCGGCAAAATTGTTTGGCAGGAGGAAGACGATGTTAAAGCAAGGCTTATTTGAAGTTAAAGAAAACAAAAAAATAGCAAAATCGGTTTACAAAATGACCCTTTCGGGCGATGCTTCGGCGATAGAGAAACCCGGTCAGTTCATAAACATAAAGCTTGACGGATTTTTTCTCAGACGTCCGATTTCGGTGTGCGACTGCGATGAAAACAATATAGTGATAATCTATAAGGTTGTGGGTGCGGGCACAAAGGCAATGTCAGAGATGAAAGAGGGTGCTGTTCTCGATATATTAACGGGGCTCGGCAACGGATTTGACATTTCAGAAAGCGGAGAAAATCCCATTGTCATAGGCGGAGGAGTTGGCGTGCCGCCGATGTATATGCTCGCAAAAAAATTAAAGGAGCAGGGCAAAAATGTTAAGGCAATACTCGGCTTTAACACAAAGGACGAGGTCTTTTATAAAGAAGAGTTTGAGTCCCTCGGCATAGAAACCTTTGTCACAACTGCGGACGGCAGCATGGGCGTTAAGGGCTTTGTCACAGATGCACTCTACCTTTGCGGTGATTACTCTTATTTTTACACCTGCGGCCCCGAACCTATGCTGAAGGCTATTTATAATAAAACAGAGACTTTGGGTCAGTTCAGCTTTGAGGAGCGTATGGGCTGCGGCTTCGGCGCGTGCATGGGCTGCAGCTGCAAAACAAAATACGGCAACAAAAGAATTTGCAAGGACGGTCCCGTTCTTTTGAAGAAGGAGATAGTATGGTAAACACAAAAATAAACCTTTGCGGCACCGTGATAGATAACCCTGTTATCCCTGCCAGCGGAACTTTCGGCTTTGGCTATGAATTTTCTGAAATATATGATATAAATATGTTAGGCACATTCTCTTTTAAGGGCACAACAAAAGAGGCTCGTTTCGGCAATCCCACGCCGAGAATTGCGGAGTGTCCGTCCGGCATGATAAATTCGGTGGGGCTTCAAAACCCCGGCGTTGACGCGGTTATAAAAGAGGAGCTGCCGAAGCTTAAAAAGGTTTTTTCAAAAAAAGTTATGGCAAACGTCAGCGGATTCAGCATTGACGAGTATGCCTACACCTGCGAAAAGCTTGATAAAGAGGAGCAGGTCGGCTGGCTTGAGGTCAACATAAGCTGCCCAAATGTTCACAACGGAGGCATGGCATTCGGCACAAGCCCCGAGGCGGCGGCGCAGGTGACAAAAGCCGTTAAAGCAGTTACCGAAAAGCCGGTCTTTATAAAACTCAGCCCCAATGTTACGGATATTGTTTCAATTGCGAAGGCTTGCGAAGAAAGCGGAGCAGACGGCATAAGCATGATAAATACCTTGCTGGGTATGAGAATTGACCTGAAAACAAAAAAGCCCGTGATAGCAAACAAAATGGGCGGATTTTCAGGCAAGGCGATATTCCCTGTCGCGCTCAGAATGGTTTATCAGGTTTACGAGAATGTCAGTATTCCGATTATCGGCATGGGCGGCGTCGGCAGTGCCGAGGACGTTATAGAAATGATGCTTGCAGGCGCGAGCGCGGTCGAAGTCGGCGCGGCTAATCTTACAGAGCCTTATGCCTGCAAAAATATAATCGAAGATTTGCCAAGGGTAATGGAAAAGTATTCAATAAACAATTTAACAGATATAATCGGAGGTGCTCACTGATGGGTAAAGACGTAATAATCGCTTGTGATTTCAGCAGTGAAAAAGAGGTGTTTGATTTTCTTGACCTCTTTAAAGATGAAAAGCCGTATGTGAAAATAGGCATGGAGCTTTTTTATGCGGCAGGTCCGCAGATTGTCAAAGAGATAAAAAACAGAGGTCACAAAATCTTTCTTGACTTAAAGCTTCACGACATACCGAACACGGTAAAAAAAGCCATGAGAGTTCTCTCAAACCTTGATGTTGATATGTGCAATCTTCATGCGGCAGGCACCGAGGCTATGATGCAGGCGGCACTTGAGGGATTGACAAGGCCGGACGGCACAAGACCGCTTCTTATTGCCGTTACACAGCTTACTTCAACCGACCAAAGCAGAATGGAAAACGAGCTTCTTATAAAAGAGCCGATAGATAAGGTTGTTATGCACTATGCTCACAATGCTTGTGAGGCGGGGCTTGACGGCGTTGTTTGCTCGCCTCTTGAAGCAGGCAAGGTCAAAAACGTATGTGGCAAAGAGTTTTTGACCGTTACTCCCGGTGTTCGCTTTGCGGACGGCGATGTAGGCGATCAGGTCAGGGTTACAACACCCGAAAAGGCAAAGGAGATAGGCTCAGATTATATTGTAGTCGGCAGACCCATAACTCAGGCGGCAGACCCCGTTGCCGCATACAGAAGATGCGTTAAAGAATTTTGTTCATAAAAAAATAAGAGAGGTAATTTAAAATGGAAAAAACTATTGCAGAAGCTTTGCTTGCTATCAAAGCCGTATTTTTCAGACCCGACGATCCGTTCACATGGGCAAGCGGAATAAAAAGCCCCGTTTATTGCGATAACAGACTAATACTTACCGCTCCCAAACAGCGCAAAATTGTTGAGCAGGCAATTGCCGACACCGTAAAAAAGAATTATCCCGAATGCGAGGTACTTATGGGAACAAGCACCGCAGGCATAGCTCATGCCGCAATTGCCGCTTCAATACTCGATATGCCTATGGGCTATGTGCGCTCCGGCGCAAAGGACCACGGCAGACAAAACCAAATAGAGGGCAAGCTTGAAAAAGGTCAGAAGGTAGTTGTTATAGAAGACCTTATTTCTACCGGCGGCAGTGTAATTGAGGTTGTCAATGTTTTGAGAGAGGCGGGCGCAGAGGTGCTCGGCATAGTCAGCATTTTTACCTATGGTATGCAAAAAGGTCTTGACCGCCTTGCCGCCGCGAATGTTAAAAATGTGAGCCTTACAAACTTTGACGTTATTGCACAGGTTGCGGCGCAGACGGGTTATATCAAACCCGAAGATGTTGAAAGACTTATAAAATTCAGAAACAATCCCTCAGACGAGAGCTGGATAGGCTGAGACGGCACTTAAAATTTGTTAAAGGACGGTCGGAATGAATAACCTTATAAATATACTCGATCTTTCTACTGAAGAGATAGACTCTCTCATGGCAACCGCCATGGATATAATCGAAAATCCAAAAAAATACAGTGAGAAATGCCGCGGCAAAAAGCTTGCCACACTCTTTTTTGAGCCGTCAACAAGAACAAGGCTCAGCTTTGAGGCGGCAATGTATGAGCTCGGCGGCAATGTGCTCGGTTTTTCAGAGGCAAGCAGCTCATCCGCTTCAAAGGGTGAGAGCGTTGCGGACACGGTCAGCGTTGTCTCTTATTATGCCGATATAATCGCAATGCGACACCCCAAAGAGGGTGCGCCGCTTGTGGCTTCTATGAAAGCTTCGGTGCCGATTATAAATGCGGGCGACGGAGGGCACAATCACCCCACGCAGACGCTTGCCGACCTTTTGACCATAAAGCGCGAGCTCGGCAGATTTGACGGACTCACAATCGGATTTTGCGGCGACTTGAAATTCGGCAGAACGGTTCACTCGCTAATTTCCGCAATGGTTCGCTACAATAATGTCAAGTTTGTTATGATTTCACCGGATGAGCTTAAAATCCCCGATTATATAAAGAACGACGTGCTTTATAAAAACAATATTGATTTCAAAGAAACCGCAAGCCTTGAAGAGACAATGCCGGAGCTTGATGTTCTTTATATGACGAGGGTTCAAAGAGAACGCTTTTTTAACGAGGCTGATTATATTCGTCTTAAAGACAGCTATGTTCTCACAAAAGAAAAGCTCTCTCTTGCCAAAAAAGATATGCGTATTTTGCATCCGCTGCCGAGAGTCAACGAAATCTCGGTTGATGTTGACTCTGACCCGAGAGCGGCGTACTTCCGCCAGGCGTGCAACGGCAAGTATATGAGAATGGCGCTTATATTAAAGCTTTTGGGGGTAGAATGATGAATATTGACTCAATAAAAAACGGATTTGTGCTTGACCATATCAAAGCCGGCAAAAGCATGAAGATATACAATTATCTTGAGCTGGATAAGCTTGACTGTGTGGTTGCTGTAATAAAAAACGTGCCGAGCCGAAAAATGGGTAAAAAAGATATTATCAAAATAGATGCCGAAATAGATGTTGACCTTGATATTTTAGGCTATATAGACCCCGGCATAACGGTTGACGTTATAAAAGACGGCAAGCTTATAGATAAAAGACATCTTGAGCTTCCGCAGACCGTAAGCAATGTTATGCGCTGCAAAAATCCGAGGTGCATAACCTCTACCGAGCAGGGGCTTACACAAACATTTAAACTTGCGGACAAAGAAAACGGCATATACCGCTGCATATACTGCGAGTCAAGGGCAAAGCACGGCAGTCTGCTTTAATCAAAGCCTGTAAGCGGCATGAAAAACCGAGAAAGCTATATATTTAATATTGTCGGGTACATTCGGCTCATACTGTTCTCCGGCGGCAACATGCAGAGAGATTTTTAAAAATCCAGATGATACGGGTGTGCTTGATGACCGCACTTTTTTGTGATAAAATTGTGCGGTATTAAATTTCTCGGCAGATGCCGAATGTAACCCTTGAGCCGAAACAGCGGTATTTTATAAAATAAGCCGGTGATAACCGAATGAAAAAACCAAAAAAACATCGCCGCAGATTAAAAAGATTTTTTGCGGCCGTTGTCTTGATTGCTTTGCTGTGGGTGTTTAATAATTTTACGCTCAAAGTCAGCAAAACAGAAGTTAAAGACGAGCTTATAAACGACGAAATAACATTAGTTCAGCTCACCGATTTACACGGTATGAGCTTTGGCAAAGCCAACAGCGCAATAAAGCGAAAGATCAAAAAAATATCACCCGATATAATTGTCATAACGGGCGATATGTTCACATATCCCGGAGGGAACGATGGAGAGGAGACGGCATTTGAGCTGATAAGCTCCCTTGCGAAGGACTATGAAGTTTTTTATGTAAACGGCGAGCATGATGACAACGAAGATTTTTTCAAAAGACTTGAAAATGCCGGTGTAACTGTGCTAAACTATAAAAACGAGGTATTGAAGATAAAAAATACCGAAATTCATCTTTACGGAATAGATAACGTCTATTATTCGCCGACATTTGATTTAAAAAATGCCTTTAAAAAAGATGATGAAAACTTTTCGGTTTTGCTCGCGCATATTCCGAATTTTAAAAGCTTTGCGTCTTTCGGCATCGACCTTTCTCTTTGCGGCGATACTCACGGCGGAATGTTCAGACTCCCCGTTATAGGTGCTGTCATTTCGCAGGACGGATTTTTTCCCGATTTAAGAGGGGAATATACCAAGGGATTGTATGAGCTTAACGGCAGCAAAATGTTTATTTCGAGCGGTTTGGGGGATTCACCGTTCCCCATAAGGTTTTTTAACCGACCCGAAATTGCGGTCATAAAGCTTATGCCAAATAAATAAAAAAAGAGGTTGTGCACAGTGAAAAAATTAAGATCAATTCTTTGCATCGTGCTTGCGCTCACAATGATTATCGGCGGCACGGCAGTTTCTTCTTATGCACAGGATGCTGAGGAGAATGAGGCAAAAGAGTTCAAAGCTCTTTGCTACAATGTTGCGGGTTTGCCCGATTTCAACAAGCTTTTGGGCAAAGGCGGTAAGGACGTCAAGGGCAACCAGAAGCTTATAGGCGAAATGATAAACAAAAGCGATTATGACATCGTTGCCGTTCAGGAGGATTTCGGCTATCATTCGTCTCTTGTAAAGCCCATGACAAACTACCCTTATAAGACCAACCACACGGGCGGTATCCCCGGCGGCGACGGACTTAACCTTTATTCAAAATTCCCGCTTTATAACGAGACAAGAATAAAGTGGAACAAGGCCTACGGAATTATCGACCACGGTGCCGACGATATGACCCCCAAGGGCATACTTTATTCGGTAATTGAAATTGCCGACGGTGTTTATGTTGATTTTTATGATATTCATGCAGATGCCAACGGCGACGAAGGCTCACGCGAGGCAAGAAGAGATAATCTCAAACAGCTTGCAGACCTTATCACCGCGCGCGGAACGGATCGCCCCGTTATTGTAACAGGTGACGTCAACATATCATCTCACTTTTCGGATGATTGCGGCATAAACGAGTATCTTTTCTACGGCTGCGGACTCAAGGACGCATGGATAGAGCTTCACAACAACGGCGATTATGAGGATTTCTCAAATTACTATGACCCGACCAAGGACTGGAGCGACTGCTGGGGCAGATGGGACTCTGTTGAGCACTTTATGTATCGCAGCGGCGGCGGAATTGATTTGGAGGCTACCGATTTTGAGTATATCTTCAATTATGACTCCGAGGGTAAAGACCTTTCGGACCATGCCTCCGCTTCTGTAACTTTCTCATACACCGTAACAGACGATTTTAAAGAGAACACAGAAGAACTCACCGTTGTCAAAGCTGACATTTTCGGACTTATAAAGAATAAAATATATTATATCTTCAGAGATATTTATCTTATCATCAAAAATTTTGACGAGCTTAAAGGCTTTATCGGCTGGAAATAAGCAATAAAGATTTTTCGGGCGGCACTCATTTGCGAGTGCCGCCCATCTTTATTTATATGCGTATTTAATTTTTGGCTCAATGCTGTTTTTCTCTGTCTTTTACAAACATCATAACAAAACTTATTGTCAAAAGTCCGCAGCAAATCCAAACAGATTTTTCACCGATTTTTGCGGTTATGATACTGCCTATTCCGGCACCGAGCGCAAATAAAGCGATAACGGCAAAATAGGTGAGAGACTTATAAAGAATTACTTTGTCTTTTGTCTTGAAATAAGCATAAAGTGATTCCGCTCCGCTTCGCATATTGCCTATGCACATGGTACTCGCATAAACGTGACCGCGAACCTTGTGAAAGGTCTGCACCTGAAGCGCACAAACAAAAGACACAAGGGCGTTTGCGGCGGAGTTTAGACTTTGCGGCATAAAGCCGACGAAAAACATCAGCACAATCTCTATAAGCAAAACAATTTGCCGCCAATGTATTTTTTCATATTTTTTAAACCGGCTGTGAATTATTTCGGCAATTATCGTACCGAGCAAAAAAGAAATTATAGGTATGATGTATTTAACGGAATTTGCCCATTCGCCTTTAAAAAGATTTGAACTCATCAGCACAATGTTGCCGGTTTGCGCGTTGGCAAAAACAGAGCCGCGGCAGCAGTAGGTGTACGCGTCCTGAAATCCGCCTGATAAAATAATAAATACCGCAGTTCGCAAGGTGTCTGACATCTGCGGGGAAGAACGTTTCTTAAAAAGCATCTCAATCCTCCTTTTCGAGCAAATATTATAATACTAAAGCCATTAAATGTAAATATAAAAATCGGTCGGACAGCAGAATATCCGACCGATTTTATCATAAAAGTTTTTGCAGTTGCTTTATTTTATCCTCCGACATTTCGGGGGTGTCTTTAAGCTTAAATTCCATGCCGAGGTTTTCGTATTTCGGCAGGCAAAGCTTTCTGAAGGGGAGCAGTTCTGTTTTTTCTATATTGTTATATTTCTTGAGAAATTCTTTTAAGGAGAGGATATTTTTTTCGCTGTCGTTTATACCCGGCACTATCACTTGCCTTATCCAAAGCGGAATATTCATTTTTTGAGTTAAATCCAAAAAATCTTTAACGCGCGAGAACTCGGCTTTGCAGTATTCGGTATAATCCTCATCGCTTAAAAATTTGACGTCCGCAAGCACAAGGTCGGCGTATTCGAGCACCGATTTCGCTTTTTTAAAATCGCCTATACCCGAGGTGTCAAGAGCTGTGTGAATGTTGTTTTGCTTTAAAATTTTAAACAGCTCTCTCACAAAATCCGGCTGCATAAGCGGTTCGCCGCCGGAAACGGTTACACCGCCGTCCTTTATATACGGCTTGTAGCGAAGAATTTTTTGTGCCATTTTTTCGGGTGTGTATTCTTCGCCGCCGGCAAAGCTTTGTGCGTCCGGGTTGTGACAATAGATACATCTGAGGGGGCAGCCCTGCATAAATACAACACATCTCAGCCCCGGACCGTCTACCGCGCCGAGCGACTGAAAAGAATGTATTTTGCCGACTGTATCCATCTTATTCTCCTTTACATACTTTCGTGGAAGGTTCTTGAAATTACTTCTCTCTGCTGTTCGCGCGAGAGCTTGCAGAAGTTGACCGCATAGCCCGAAACGCGGATTGTGAGGTTCGGGTAAAGTTCAGGGTTATTATATGCCGCAATGAGTGTTTCACGGCTTAATACGTTGACGTTGAGGTGGTGTGCCATTTGGGCAAAGTAGCCGTCCAGCAAGCTTGTGAGGTTGTTTATTCTCTCATCCTCTGTTTTACCGAGAGCCTGCGGAACTATTGAGAATGTGTTTGAAATTCCGTCGCGGCAGCAGCTGTAAGGCAGCTTTGCAACAGAGTTGAGCGAGGCAAGCGCGCCGTTTTTCTCTCTGCCGTGCATTGGGTTTGCACCGGGTGCAAAGGGCTCGCCTTTTTTGCGGCCGTCGGGTGTTGAACCCGTCTTTTTGCCGTAAACAACATTCGATGTGATAGTGAGAATAGAAAGAGTTGCCTCTGCATTTTTATAAAGCTTGTGCTTTTTGAGCTCCTCATAAAATTTTGTTATCTGTTCGCAGGCAATGGAGTCCACACGGTCATCGTCGTTGCCGAATGCGGGATATTCACCCTCGATTTCAAAATCGGTTATAAGACCCGATTCTTCGTCTCTTATGCAGCGAACCTTTGCATATTTAATTGCAGAGAGAGAATCGGCAAGCACGCTCATACCCGCAACGCCGAACGCCATAAAGCGGTGAACATCTGTGTCGTGAAGAGCCATCTGCGTTTTTTCATATGCGTATTTATCGTGCATATAGTGGATTTGGTTCATGGTGTTTGCATACATTCTTGCAAGCCACGGGCGGTAAATATCGAGAAGCTCGGTTACCTTGTCATAGTCAAGATATTCGCCATCATAGCGCTCATGAACGGGGCCTACCTGAATAAGCTTGTTTTCGTCCATACCGCCGTTGAGCGACATCAAAAGAAGCTTTGCAAGGTTTGCTCTTGCACCGAAGAACTGCATCTGCTTGCCTATCTTCATTGCAGAAACGCAGCAGGCAATCGCGTAATCATCGCCGTATATCGGGCGCATAAGGTCGTCGTTTTCATACTGAATAGCGTCTGTATCACAAGAAACCTTGGCACAAAAATGCTTGAAGTTTTGAGGCAAATTCTTTGACCAAAGCACCGTGAGGTTCGGCTCTGCCGAGGGCTTGAGGTTATAGAGCGTATGAAGATAGCGGAAAGTGTTTTTTGTAACAAGAGTTCTGCCGTCCTCGCCTATGCCGCCGAGAGATTCTGTTATCCACATCGGGTCGCCGCCGAAGAGCTCGTTATATTCGGGCGTGCGAAGGTGCCTTGCCATGCGAAGCTTTAAAACAAAATCATCAATAATTTCCTGAGCCTGCGACTCTGTGAGGGTGCCCTCTTTTAAATCGCGCTCAAAATAAATATCAAGGAATGTGGAAGTTCTGCCAAGGCTCATTGCAGCACCGTTTTGCTCCTTGTTTGCGGCAAGGTAGCCGAAATAAAGCCACTGAACGGCCTCTTTTGCATTTGTTGCCGGCTTTGAAATGTCACAGCCGTAAAGCGCAGCCATTTCTTTGAGTTTGCCGAGAAAAGCTATCTGCTGAAAAAGCTCTTCAAGAAGTCTGATGTTGTCAACATCCATGTCGAGCTTGCCGTATTCGTCCTTGTCTTTTTGCTTTTCTTCTATAAGGCGGTCAATACCGTAGAGCGCAACACGGCGGTAGTCGCCTATAATACGTCCGCGGCCGTAAGCGTCCGGCAAACCTGTTATGAGTCCGCAGGTACGCGCGGCTCTTGTCTCTTTGTTATAAACTCTGAACACGCCGTCATTGTGCGTGGTGCGGTATTTAAACTCGGTCTCGACTTTTTCGGAAAGCTTGTATCCGTATGCCTCGCAGGCGGTTCTCGTCATTCTTATACCGCCGAACGGGTTTACGCCTCTTTTAAGAGGTGCATCTGTCTGAAAGCCCACGATTATTTCGTTGTCTTTATCAAGATAGCCGGGTGCGTAGTTTAAAAGCGACGAAGCGTTCTCTGTGTCAATGTCAAGAACTCCGCCTTTTTCGCGCTCAAGAGCCATAAGACCCTCTGCTTTTTTCAAAATGTCAGCGGTTCTTTCAGTCGGCTCTGCCAAAAAGTCGCCTGTGCCGGTATATGGTGTGTAGTTTTGCTGAATAAAGTCTCTTACGTCTATATTGTCTTGCCATTTTGTGCCGGCAAAACCTCTCCATGCGTCTTTCATTTGCTTTTCCTCCTTGGATAATGAGCTTGTATGCCGCTCTTTATAAAAAAGGGCAGCATCGTATTTTGATGCTGCCCAGACGGTCGGCTGATGTCGGCATTCATTCCCCTGTGGTTGCCCACATAATCCGTCAGTAGTGAATGCCCTGTTGCAATGTTGATTATATCACAGCTTGAAATTCAAGTCAATATCTTTTTTAAGAATAATTACTATTATTATTTTCTAAAAAATATTATTTATGCCTCAAAAGCTAATTTTTTGAACCTGAAAAACCGAGCTTTGCAAGAAAATCTGTGCTTGAAATCTTAGAATGTAACAGTAATAAATATTACAAACAGACAATTATGTTTAAATCGCCAAAATTTTAAATTTTAGTAAAAAAGAACTGCCGCCGAATGCAACAGTTCTTAATATTACATTATTTATCGTTAGGTCCGTTTACAAACCACGGCAAACATTCGCGGTCTATTTCTTCTGTATTGTCCTCGTTAACATGAAATTGGATTTTGTAAAATGCACCGACATAGGTCGAACTTCCGTCAGAATATGTTTTAGCTTCAACCGAGAAGAACGGTGTGTACCAATTTTTTACGAGGATAATATCGGTTAAAAACATACCGAGCCATATTATAACGGGTACGGCAACGGCTATTACAACAGTTATAATTTTACGTTTTTTGTTATTTGAGTTTTTGCCGGGCGCGTTCTCTCTTTCGGTTTTTGCTTTTTTAGGAGCTTTCGGCGCCTTTTCTTTTTTGATTTTTATTTTTGACGGTTTTGAATCGGAAAAATCATCTTCCTTATTCGCTTTGCTTGCCGCATCCAAAAGAGCAGAGACAAAGGCGGATTTTTTACCCTGCTTTATAACCTTTATATCGTTGTCGTCGTCAAGATCCGAAAATTCGTCTGCGCCGTCTTCTTGCACAGAAACGTCCTCTTCTGTGGGCTCGGAGTATATATCCTCGATTTTTTCTTCGCTTTCTTCATAAAATGCTTCTGACGGAGCTTTTTCCTGCACTTCGGGCTCGTCTGAAATAGGCTCTTCGTCATAATCTGTGCTGCCGGAGAGATACCACGACGGAGGGTTATCGTCTTCTTTCGGCAGCGTTTCGGGAGTGTCAGCGGTTGAATATATATCCTCGGCAGGCTCGTCGATTTCTTCTGCCGGAGCTTCTTCCTGTGCTTTAGGTTCTTCCGATACCGGTTCTTCTCTGTAATCAACACTGCCGGAGAGATACCATGCAGGAGAATCGTCATCTGTAATTTCGGGGATTGCGCTTGCCTTCTCGTCTTTTTCATATGAAAAAACATCGCCGTCATCTAAAATAACGGTTTCGTCATACAAATCGTTTTCATATGATTTTATTTTATCGGAATTTTCTTTTTCACCGTCAAAAGTAAAAGAATGTTCCGAATATATATCATCACCGTCGGAGTCTTCACCGAGGGTCGGCAAATCTTCGCCGTCATTGCCGCGGTCATAGGTAAAAATGTCGGTTACCGTTTCTTTTGCGGGGGTGTTATTTGCATCTTTCTCGTCTTCGGGCTCTTCTTTGCTGTCTCCATCGTCATAGGCCGAGTATTTTGCCTTGAGAAATTCAAGATTTGAGAGAAAATCATCCTCATCAAAACCGAGAGAGTTAAGCTTGTTGTCACTCATACCAATTATTCTCCTTCGGGTTAAATTTAAAATATGATATATGATACGGTTTTTGATATTTTCTTTCCACCGTCATTTGACCGAGAAGCTCCCAGTCAAAAAATTCATCGCCGTAAAGGTCAAAACAATAAATCACAATGATTTCTTTTTTTGCCGCAAGCTCGGCGGCTTTTTTAAAACTGCGAATATGTTCGCGGTCAAACGGGTTAAAAAGATAATAAACATCGACAGAGGGAACGCTGTCGGTTACTTTTTCTATGATTATATCAACGTTTTTTCTTTTCTGCAACCGTGCTTTTAAGGGAGAGGCAAATTTTTTGTTCGCGTCAATGCCGATTATCTTGCCTTTAAAGCCTTTTTTAAAAAGATAATATATAACTCTGCCCTTGCCGCAGCCGATGTCGGCAAAGCTGTTAAAACCGTTTAAATCAATAAATTTAAAAATTTCTTTTAAAGCCCTGTAATCCGTGCTTTGCGTTCCGTAAAGCCCCTCTTTCCTGAAAGGCGAGTCATATGTTCCGCCGAGAAAGCTTTTTGCAAAGTGAAAATCAAGGATAAGTTCCTTTATCTTTATGCAAGTCAAATAAATACGTCTTTTTACTTTAAAAAGAAACGTTACTTTTTCCATATCATTTTTTTGCGTTTCTTAAAATTTTGAGAAGCTTCACTTTATATTTTTTGACCTGCGGTATAAGTTTATCATACATATCATAGCGAAGTTTGTTGTTAATTAAAACATATTCGCCGAGAAATTCATAAAGATTTGCACCGAGGCTCGCTTTGAATGAATTGATACCCTTGAAATTCTCTTTTGGGGTAAGAAGACCGAGCGGTTCTGTTTTATCATCGGGAATGTTGAGGTTATCCACAAGCACATATCCGAGGTCGTGATAATCACACTTTTGGTCTATACTTTCGCAAAGGCGAAGGTAGTTTACAAAGTGGCTGGGTCTTGTTTCGTTTCTTAAAACGTTTATACTTCCGCCGAAAAGGCAGCTTGCAACGCCGCCGTAGCGAATTGTAAGACCCGCAGCGACCACAAATTTATCTTTGTCTGAAAATTCCGCCGCTTTTGTGAGCCTGATTTTATAATTTTCGGACTGTTGCTTGAGCGTTTCATTCTCATTTGCAAGTCTGTTTTTGATGCTCTCGCGCGTAGTCTCCATTTTTTCAAGATTTTTTTGAAGCTGTGCACGGCGGTCTGCTTCAAGGGTGGCGTCAACGTTTTTATCATAATAGATAAGCGTAAGATCCATGCAGTCGCTGAATACTCGCATCAACTTTTTGATATAGTCGGAATTTTTTTCTATAAAGCTGTCTCTTTCGGAGGTTGTACGCATAACCTCGGCAAAGTCCTCAAGAATTTGCTCATCGCGCTCAACATCTTCATAAAATGCGCGGCGGCTGACAAGACCTCTCGACTCACCGATTCTTACGCTGTAGCGAACGCCTTTTTCGCACTTTTTCAAAAGCTGTTTGGCGGTGAACATCTCGCCGTTTTCGTCTTTGAGCGGAATCATATACTGTATGGGCGACTTGTAGATGTATCTTGCCGCGTCATGGTTAAGAGTATAGCCGCAGTCAATTAAAAGCTTGTGGAGTTTAAGACCCTGTGCGGTTGTTTCATCGTTTATTCTAAGCGGAATATGGGGGTCTGTGATAAGTGCGGTTATGCCGTGCTTTTTGAGCTGTGTTTTCATAAACTCGGTGAAAGCTCTGATTGTTTCTTCGTCCGAGTAATCGGTAACGGGTCCGTCGGGAATATACCATATCTTTCCGCAAAGCGAAAGGTTTCTCTCAAGCACAAGGCAGGCAAGAACACGCTCGTCCTCTTTAAAGCCGCAGAAAAAATACGGCTTCCACGCAGTCTTGACCTGCGGCCAGCGTGAGCACTGTATAAACGAGCCTTTTCTTTCGTTTATGAATTTATCATATTCTTTAAGGTCTTTTTCTTCTTTGAATTCAAGCATTTTCTTTCCTCCGCAAAAAATCGTTTATACATTCAAGCTCCGAGAACGGTACTTTTTTGCCCTCTATAAGCTGATATTCTTCATGGCCTTTGCCCGCAAAAAGAATTATATCACCCGGCCTAGCAATTTCAAGAGCTTTTTCTATCGCTTTTTTTCTGTCGGGTTCTTTTATATATTTGCCGTTTACTTCGTCCACGGCTTTTGCAATGTCGTTCACAACGTTCATCGGGTCCTCAAAATCGGGATTATCGGACGTGATAACGCACAAATCGCACATTGAGCCTGCAACAAGACCCATTTCACGGCGGCGCTCCTGCGTTCTGCCGCCTACGGAGCCGAATACGCAGATTATTCTGCCGCTTCCTTTATAAACATAAAGAGTTTCTATTATGCTTTTAAGGCTCAGACCGTTGTGCGCGTAGTCTATGATAATATCAAAGTCTTTGTCGGTTCTCACCGTTTCGGCACGGCCTTTGACCTTGGCATTTTCAACCGCTTTTGCGGCATTGCCGAGATTTGCGCCCAAAGCCTCTGCAACGCCTATCGAGGCAAGAATGTTATAAACATTAAACGTGCCGGGCAGGGGAGAGGTTATGTGCATATCGTCGCCGAATGCGCGGCAGTCAAACTCAATGCCCATGTGCGTGCGCGTTCTGAGCGGCGAAACGTTTTTTGCACTTATGTCATAGCCGCTGTCAAGACCGTAAGATATAATTCTGCATTTGCAGTTTTTCTTCATAATTGTGTATGCTTCGTCGTCATAATTCATAACGGCGGTGTCGCATCTTTCAAAAAGCACGGATTTCCAGTAGGCGTATTCGCTGAAAGAGTCATGCTCCAGCGGGCCTATATGGTCGGGCGAAAGATTTGTAAAAACACCTGCGGCAAATTGTATGCCGTCAACTCTGCCGTGCTTAAGACCGAGCGACGAAACCTCAAGCGCAACGGCTTTGCAGCCCATATCGAGCATAGCGCGCATAATTTTTTGAAGCTCTATTGATTCGGGAGTAGTGTTTTCGGTAGGCAGTTTAACACCGTTAAATTCCGCGCCGACAGTGCCTATAATGCCGGTAGGAATACCTGCCGAGCAGAGAATGTCTTTAACCAGGTGAGCTGTGGTGGTCTTTCCTTTAGTGCCGGTTATGCCTACGACTTTGATTTCGTCATACGGATGCGAATAAAAATTATCGCCTGCAAGACGCAAAGCTTTTCTCGTGTTCTCCACAATAAAAGTCTGCGCGTCGGAGGGGAGCGCAACTTCTTTTTCACACAAAAACACGCGTGCGCCGTTTTTATATGCGCTCTCGGCAAATTTATGACCGTCAAGCTTCAAGCCCGTGAGGCAAACAAACAACGTGCCCTCGGCGGCTTTTCGCGAGTCATAAACAATATCTTTTACTTCGGCGTCCTCTTTTATTTTGTCTGCCGAAATTATTCCGTTAAGAATCTTAGAAAGTTTCAATTTTATTTCTCCCCGAAGATGTTTTATTTAATGTATATGCACATTTAGGCGCGGTATATTATTTCACCGAGTCAAACACAGCGGCACATTCGCAGTGCGGTGTGCGCGGGAACATATCTACCGGTGTGGCTTCGGTCAGATTATAACCGAGCTCCGATAAAATTTTGCTGTCACGCGCGAGGGTTGCGCTGTCGCAGGATATATATACTATTTTTTGGGGCGAAATATCGCAAAGGGTGTTTAAAAGCTCTTTGCTGCAGCCCTTTCTCGGCGGGTCAACAATAACGGTGTCGATTTTTATGTTTTCTTCTTTAATTTTATCTGCGGCAAAAGAAGCGTCGCCGCAAATAAATTCGGCATTTTTTATTCCGTTGATTTCGGCGTTTTTCTTTGCGTCCTCAACAGCCTGCGGAACAACTTCAACACCGATAATTTTTTTTGCTTTCTTTGCCATTGTCAGACCGATTGTGCCCGTTCCGCAATAAAGGTCAAGCACTGTTTCATTGCCGGTGAGGCACGCATATTCCGCCGCCTTTTCATAAAGAAGCTCTGCGGTATCGTGATTGACCTGATAAAATGACTGCGGAGAAATTCTGAATTTAAGCGAGCAAAGCTCGTCCGTAATATACGGCTCGCCGAATAGAATTTTATATTTGTCACCGAGTACAACATTTGTATCTTTTTTGTTTATGTTGAGCATAAAGCTTTTAAGATTCGGCAAAGCGTCTTTAAGCTCAAACAAAAGCTCGTCCGAAAAAGGCAGATCGTTGCCGTTGATAACGGCACAGACCATTATTTCACCTGTTGACGGTGCTTTTCTTATGTATATGTGGCGAAGCAGACCTTTTTTGCTTTTTTCATCATAGACCGAAGTTTTAAAAAGTCTGATATGGTTTCTGAATATATCGGTGACGGTTTTAAATTCTTCGGGCTGTAAAAGACATTCCGAGCAGTCGATAACATTGTGAGAATGTTCCGAATAAAATCCGATTTTTGCAAGGTTATATTTATCCGCTCTTACGGGGTACTGCGCCTTGTTGCGGTAGCGGCTTTGGCTGACGCTCGGAATTATCGGTTTAATGTTTGCCTCAATGCCGGCAATGCGCGCAAAATTTTCTTTGATTTGCGTTTGCTTTATTTTTAATTCTTCGCTGTATTTTATGTGAGAAAACGCACATCCGCCGCAGCTTTTAGAAACAGGACATTCGGGCTCCGTCCTCATGGGAGAGGGGTGAATGACTTTAATGAGCTTGCCGACGGCATAGTTCGGTTTTGCTTTGATAATGTGGGCAAGCACATGGTCGCCCGGGGCGGTATTGGCAACAAAAACGGTCATGCCGTTGTGCCGCCCCACTCCGCTGCCGAGAGATGTGCAGGAATCTATGTTTAATGTTATCTCTTCATTCTTTTTGAGCATTTTAATTCTCCGCAATAATTTATACCCTATATTATAACATATAATAATGCAAATTTAAAGTTTTTTCGGCGATGCAAATAAAATTATATTTTAAATGTTTGGATGTATGAAATTACCGCACAATCGCCTCAGTTTTGGGGAAGGCGGCACGGCGAAGCCGTGACGGAGGGGTTCAAACCGGCGGCATGAGGGCATGCCGCCCTACACAATAGCCGCACTGCTTTTTGCTATTTTAAAAGCTCATCATACGTCGTGGATAATACATCTCTTATTCCTCTCAGTTGAGTGGCTTTTATGTGCTGAATCTCTCTTTCTATTTTTACAAGTGTTTCTCTTGTCATTTCAACGCCTATCAGCTGAAGCTTAACAACCAGTTCCGTTTGTCCCATGCCGCGCATTTTTCTTATTTCGCGAATGTTTTTTCCAATGTGTATTTCGTCCTGCTTAATTTTTTGCTCTTCCATATACTCACCTCAAAAAGAACCGTTTTTAGTCCATTTTTACTTGATTATATGGTATTAGTGTGCTACAATAGGACTAATATCAGTCCTATTTGACGTTTAATTAAGGACTGTAAATATTTTAAAAAAAGGGGGATTAAAATGAATAAGAGGATTACGGTAAAATTTTTTGGTTGTTTGAACGTATTAAAATTTCGGCGGCATGAGGCATGCCGTCCTACGCAGAAAGCTGAGCACTGTAGACGGTGTGCCTGCACACCGCCGTCAGCGACAACATACCGTGAGATTTCACCTCATCAGTCACTTCGTGACAGCTTCTCCTCGAGGAGAAGCCGGTTGTAGCTTTCGCGCCGGATGAGGGCGAGCCTTACCGTTTTCACACATGAAATTTGCCACAATTTCAACTCAAAACCTAAGTTCGTTTTGTGTGACACGTTTTTTAAAAAGCAAATTATTGTCACATATTGACAACAAAAATTTGACAATATAAAATTGATTTATATTGCTTATCCACGGATTATATTTTGGTTATGAAAGGACAGAAACAAAATGAAAAATGTATTTAAACGCATTTTGTCGGCATTGCTTGCCGTAATTATGCTTGTCGGTATTGCACCGTTGACGGGCATAGACTTCAAAGCCGAAGCCTATATTGACTATTCGGAAAACTCTATGTTAAAACACTTTGAAGAGTCTCAAGGTATAAGTGAAGATTCTATTGTTGAATATCGATACGATGATTTCGATAATGATTCGAAATATGAAATGTTTGTTCTAGTTGGTTACGACGAAGATAATTTTGCTCTGGCGGAACTGTATTTCGTTAATGATACAGAAACAGAATTGATTAATGAATATGAGTATTATACTGAGGTAGAATATAAATATTTAAATGTTTATACGATATGTTCAAAAAAGTTTATTATGCTTGACAGAGAATATGGTAACGGTTATATAACGGATGTTTATACCGTTATTAATGGGAGTTTTTTAAAAACCAATATTACTAATTTGGGCTATGGAATAAAAAGAAAGTTTGATGAAAATACATTAACTGTTTCAATGACTTGTTTTGATGGTCATACGGATTTTAATGGAAATATGACATTAAGAACAGAAAAGGATTATTATTTTTATTGGGACGAATCAAAATCACTGTTTATTGAATATGGAGGAGTTGCCGTAACCAGAGAACAGGTTTCAAAGGTTGGTGGAATGACCGCTTTCTTTCAAAAAATGGATGATCTAAATTATAAAATACAAAATATTTTATATCGAGAAAACGGAATATTAGATATAAACTGTAAAATAAAAAATGACAATGGATACGATAATGAAAACATAAATTTGAAGTATAATTATCAGACGAAATCTTTTGAATTACTCAATGTTAATGAATGGAAAGAAGCGGAGCTATTAAAATCCTCTTTTGGTGGGAACTATGATAAAAACATAACCGCCAACGTTACATACCCAAAAGGCTTTTTGAGCGTAAAAGAATGGTATATGATTAACGAGGGAAATAATCAAAAATTATACCAAGAGGTTTTGAATCAGTATACTGGATTATGGAATCTTCATCAAAAAGAGAATAAAGAAAAAATTTGGTATTTTCGGTTTTCTAGTGCTGAGTATGGCTATTGCAATGAGTTTGTCTGCTATTCTGTTCGTGATGGAATGGAATACTCAAAAGATTATAAAATATATTATAGTTTTTGTGATCTTGATGACAATGGAATCGATGAACTTATTGTATGTTCCCGTAGCGACGATTTAAATGCGGTATATGGAAATGAAAATGGATCGGTTGCAAATGCAATTTATACATATAGCAATGGCAAAGTGTATTTGTTAGCAGAGGCATCATATCGTTCAGAAATGAGGATTCATAAAAGTGGAATTATTTCTATTGCTGGCTCAGGAGGGGCAGAAGATCATGGGTGGAGATTCTATTATATTTCAACAGACGGAAAAACTTTAGACACGTTGTGCGATGTTAGCCATATTGGTGAAAACTATTATAAAGACGACGTTATAATATCTTATAAAGAGTTTGACAATGCTTTTAAAAAATACACAGGTGTGGGTTATGATAACTATTTAAAATCCGAAGTAATGGATTTAAATTGGAATAAAATACCAATCGTTGAATCTATCCTCACCTTTGCAGATGACCCTGCACTTTGTGTTGAAGACGGTAAAAGCATAAATCTGCGTTTTGCCATGACAAAAGACGGCGGCAATACACTCTATGAGGGCTGGGGCAAGCCTGCCGTAACCGTCGGCGACAAAACCGTTATATCCGTTTCAAATATGACTGAAGAAAATTCCGTTTACTCGGTTAATATAAAGGGGCTTAAAATCGGTCAGTCCACCCTCGTTGTTACAGACACAAAAACAGGCACGTCGGTTTCGCTCCTTATAACCGTCAGAGATAAGTATACCAAAACATATACCTACGCCATTGATAAAATGAAAGAGTTTTATCCCGACAATATATTTGAAAAAAATATAAAGACAAACATTTATAATCAGCACGGCATATATGTAAATAACTACTCGGCAAAATATAACTCAAACACCGGCGGATATACCGTATCGTTTGACGCGTATAATTCACAGTACGTAACGGGTGCGGTTGATATTTTTGATAAAGACGGCAACTGGCTCGGAAGTAAAAAGATAAAACAAAAGTCAAGCATTTCGAGCATAAAAGATACGGCAAATAAAGGCTTTCATCTGATTACCGACCCGATTACGGGAAAAATGTTTACATATGAGCAGGACTCTTTTTCGGAGAAAACAGAAAACATATTGTTTGAAGTGCCGAAAGGCGGATACTTTACAATTTCAAACAATTTCGCACAGTCTTTCGGAACTTTCCTTTATAACTCGTCGGATATACTTCTTGACGGCTTAAAAAGCGTTATCGGCGGCGCAAAAGACGATAAAGATATTGATGTTGCGGAGCTGGTCAAAGAAAAAGTTGAAGAAAATGAAACGTTAAAAGAAGAAATGACAGAGCTTGTTGACAAAACTCTGTCGAAGATAATCAACAAGCAAACCGGTAATTATGTTGATTTGAGTATTGAACAAAAATGTATGAGTATATCCGATGCGCTTTTAGATGTTTTAAAAGCTCTTGATATTGATTATAAAACCGCATTTTCTGTTGCTCTTGGCGTGAGCGAAAGCAAATTGCTTAAAGCTTTCGGACCTGCGGGAACGGTATTGAACAGCTGCTTTGCTTTTGCGGAAATCACAGATATGGTTACTCGTGTAGAAGAGCTTGCTAAATCAATCAATGCCGAATACACAACGGTTGTCTCTTCTTTGGATAACGGATATGTAAACAAAAACGGAATATCGGTAATCACAAACGGCAATATTGACAAAGAGGCGGTTTTGCAAACGTTCCGCGTTTCGTCAAGTGATGTGGTCGAACCGATTTTAAATCCGCAAAATCCTTATGAGCAGTATGAGCTTTATAATATTTGCTTTGTCAAAGATGATAAGTGCGTTCAGCCGAACGGCAAGGTAACGGTGAAAATTCCCGCTCCCGAAAATATGAAAGGCAATTCATGCAAAATTTATCGCCGTGAGCAAAACGGAAAATGGACTGTTTTGCAGGCCTATCGCAGCGGTGATTACCTTTGGTTTGAAACCGACCATTTCAGCTTTTATGCTTTGGTATATGACAAAATCGAACCCGAAATAGTCAAAATGCCGAACAAGACGGATTATGTAAAAGGCGACTCTATCGACCTTGACGGCATGGTTCTGGAGCTGAACGGCAAAGAGATAAAATCCGGATTTATGTGCAAAGAAAATCTTGCCTACAAAGTCGGAAAGCAGAGCGTAACGGTGCTCTACGGCGATTCGGAGCTGACTTTTGACATCAATGTTAAAAAGTCGTATATAAATTCTGTTTCACTGGCGGATTTGACATTGAATTATAAAAAATCGGCAAATCTCAGTCCCGAAATATCTGCCGACGAGGGAGCAAAATATACCGTAAAATACGAAAGCTCTAACCCAAAGGTTGCGTCGGTCGATAAAAACGGAAAGGTTACTGCGTTGAAAAAAGGCAGTGCAAAAATAACCTGCACCGTTACGGATTCAAACGGTAACACGGTGTCGGACACCTGCAATGTAACGGTGAAATACAGCTTCGGTCAGTGGCTTATAAAAATTCTTCTTTTCGGCTGGATTTGGTATTAAATTATGACAGCGGCAAGGCATTTAGCTTTGCCGCTTTTTTCTGTGGCGTATCGCCTCCGCTTTGGGGGAGGCGGCACGGCGAAGCCGTGACGGAGGGGTTAAAGCTTCATCAAGTTTATGTAAAACCCCTCAGTCGCTCTCGCGACAGCTTCTCGCTGCGGCTCGGTCACGCTCCGGCTCTGACAGTCCACCGGACTGTCATTCACTACCGTCGCGCCGCTTCGCTACCTGAATGGGAGCCTACGCATTGTTGTCGGCAACATTTAACTGCGAGCCTTCACCTCATCAGTCACTTCGTGACAGCTTCTCCTCGAGGAGAAGCCGATTATACGCATACATCGCCTCCGCTTTAGGGGCGGTACGGCGAAGCCGTGACGGAGGGGTTGAAGTTTCATCAAGTTTATGTAAAACCCCTCAGTCACCTGCGGTGCCAGCTCCCCTGCAGGGGAGCCTATGCACCACAGTTAGCACATCGCCGAGAATCGAAAATTAAGTCTTTCGTCACGAAAATTTAGACATTCGCCATAAAATGTTGACAAAATAAACCAAAAGAAATAAAATTATAAAGGTCTATTAAATTGCAGGAGGGAAAATAATGAAAAGGACATTAAAAAGAATTTTATCAACGGTGTTAGTAGCGGTCATGCTTATCGGTATTGCGCCGATGGGCGGAATCGACCTTGCGCCAAAGGCGAGTGCAAAGGATATCAGCTCATACAGTGTGGGCGACACAATAACCTACGGTTCGTATCCGCAGAGCAAGGTCACGGACAGTAATCTCATTGCAAAGATAAAAGCCGCAGGCGAGAAATATGTATGGTGCGATTACAACTACTATGCCGGTACTGGCACTTGGAATGACGGCAACATGAAGCCTGTTGACGGAATGATGCTTTATAAGGATATCCCTTACAATGGTAGCAAATACCGTGCCGTGAAAATAAACCAGTACCGTCCATATGGGACAGGTGATACATCATCTGCTTCACATACATATCAAGATGATAACAGTTATTACACAGGCAATGTATATTACTTCAAATATGAGCCTTTAACATGGCAAGTTCTTGACCCAAGCGAGGGCTATGTTATGTGCAATCAGATTATTGATTCGCAAGCTTATCAGAATTTTGTTTATTATAACGGCAGTGAATATTATAACAGCAAGGATTGTACAAATTATGCTTCGGACTGGGTGACAAGCTCACTCCGTCAGTGGTTGAATAATGATTTTTATAACACGGCATTTACTGCAGAAGAAAAGGAACAAATCGGAACATCACATCTTGAAAATAAGAGTACATATTCAAGCACATATGACAGTGCAGATACATACGACAAAATTTTTCCCATCTCATATTATGACGCAATAAACAGTGCATACGACTTTAATTCGTCAAGTGGTTATTATGATACTGCACGACAGCTTAAAGGCACTGATTATGCAAAATGTCAGGGATTGTATGTATACAATGACTCAGGCAGTAGCTACAACGGAAACTCTTGGTGGTGGCTTCGCACTCCCGGTCGTTACAGTTATTATGCATGCAGAGTCGATAGCTATGGCAGTGTCTTCAGCGACATTGTCAACTACTATAATTACGGTGTTCGGCCGGCTTTTAAATTCAATCCAAAATCTACAATCCCCGAGGGTGAAACCTTTAAAATGGTTAACAATGAGGTAGCGATGAAATGCGATTTTGAGTATACCGATGATTTCTTTAATCAGTCCGCATACAACTATAATCATAAGCTTGCAATAGCTTCATGTTGCTTTGCAACCTCGGCGATGGTAAAGGATGGAGCGCCGTTTAATGATCCCGAATCAGCAAAAACGATGCTCAAAACCATAGGTTTCGGAAACGACGGCGGAGAAGCTGTGAGCTGCTACGGATATCAGAAAAGCCCGACGATGAATTCAATTGCCTGCGTTGTTTCAAATAAAAATATCGGCAATACCTCCATAATTGCCGTTGCCGTTCGCGGCGGCGGATATGAGGGCGAATGGGCAGGTAACTTCAATGTCGGCACGGACACAAACCATGCAGGCTTTAATGTTGCAAAACAGCAGGTCTGCGACAATATCATCAGGTTCATAAATCAGGACGGCGTTACGCTCAATAAGAACATAAAGTTTTGGATAACGGGCTATTCCCGTGCCGCCGCAACGGCAAACCTTGTTGCCGCTGATGTAAATAACAAAAAGCTTGTCGGTACAAGTGCTTGCTATGATTTAAATGATTATAATTACGATACCGACGATGTTTTTGCGTATTGCTTTGAAACTCCGAGAAATACAAGAGATAAAAACGCAAAAAATGCGACATATAACAATATTTTTAATATAGTGAACAGAATCGACCCTGTCCCGCGTGTTGCTCCTGCGGCGTGGAGCTATGTAAGATACGGCAAGGATTGTTATCTTCCCTCAAAAGAGACATACAATCCTAAAGCATACAGCAGTCTTGTCGATAAGGTAAGCAATAATTTCGATAAGATATATACAGGCAAAGGTGATAAATCGTATAAAGAAGACTTCAAGTTCTATGAGTTTAAGTTGAAATACAAGCTTATTTCAATTACTCATGTTGATGTTTCAATTGTCGAAAACAAATCAATTTCTCAGGGCGTATTTTGGGATAATTTTGTTAAATATCTTGCCGACGGACTAAAATCACCCGAATACTATACCGCCAATTATCAAAACGGTCTGACAAAGGCTGTTTATAAGCTGATGGGTAATATCAAGTATGATGAAATTCTTCAGCAGAGAGACTTTTGGGATTATATCTACGACCAAATTTCGGTGAAGTACATTCTTAAAAATTTGTCTGTTACAAGCAGTGTTTTGGATAATGTGATAACGGAAGCGTTGATGATATATTTCGCAAATGCGGGCATGACAAGAGCGGATGCGACCGATATTGCAGATTCATTGAGCAGAGTGCTTGTAGAGTTTGCTTTCCATCCGAATTATTTGCTCACGGCAATCAAAAACGGCAGTCAGCTGTTCCTTCCTCACTATACCGAAACAACGCTCGCATGGCTCAAAACCCTGAACGGAGATTTCAGCGAGGCAAATACCGCTCTTTCAAAAATGCTCACGGGCGGCGAGACATACAGAGTTGCAACGGTAAACTGCCCTGTTAATGTCAAGGTTTATGACTCTGACGGAAATCTCTGCGGTTCAATCATAAACAATGAGGTTCAGTATATCGAAAACGGAGTCAGCGTTTATGTAAACGACAACGGAGAAAAGTGCTTCTGCCTGCCGGAGGATGAAGAGTTCAGGTTTGAATACACAGGCTATGATGATGGTACGCTGAACTGCTCCTTTGCAGAGGTTGACGCCGCAACAGGTGAGAAGCTCACAAGTAAGAACTATTATGATATGCCTTTGTCGGACGGAAAAACATACACCGGCATACTCGAAGAAAAAGATGACGATGAAATCGACGCTGTGGTAATTGATTCAAATAATGAGACGATTCAAAGCGATGAAACCGTCGATTTCAAAACTGCAGAGAAGTTTAATATAACCGTCAGTGCAGATGAAAGTATGGGCATGGCACTCGGCGGCGGTAAATTCACAAAGAGTGAGTTTTGTCAGATTACTGCTTTGCCGAATAAAGGCTACATGTTTAAGGGATGGTACAGCGGCGATAAGCTTATTTCAACCGAGCTGCAGTACAAATTTATTGTTACGGATAACATGGTCGTTACCGCAAGATTTGAGTTGATTTTAGGTGACATAAACACAGACGGCAGGATAAATTCCGCCGACGCACTGCTCGCTTTGCAGTCATCAACAGGCATGATAACCTTGACCGACACGCAAAAGCTGCTGGCGGATGTAAACACAGACGGCAGGATAAATTCTACCGACGCTCTTTTGATTTTGCAATACGCAACGGGCAAGGTAACATCATTTAAATAATTTTAAAACCGTGTGAATTTTTCGTTCACACGGTTTTTTGCAGTGCTTCGGCGGCGTAGCGGTATGCAAGCGCATATCGCCTCCGCTTTGGGGGAGGCGGCACGGCGAAGCCGTGACGGAGGGGTTAAATTTCACCAAGCCGAAATTTTGAATAATCGGCGGCATGAGAACGTGAACCCGAACCTCGTAGTTAAAGTTTCATCAAGTTTATGTAAAACCCCTCAGTCACCTGCGGTGCCAGCTCCCCTAAAGGGGCGCCTAAGTACCGCCGTCGGCAACATCAAACCGCAAGACTACGCCCGCACCGCTGAAAGTCTTATAAACAAATTCTTCACTTGCAAATACCGTGGTGTTGTGTTAAACTTTTGGGGAGGTGATACCCATGGCAAAACGCAACCACTTTTTTGCAATGTTTTCAAGAATGAAATATATAAGCCGCTGGGCTTTGATGCGAAACACTCATCAGGAGAATATCAGCGAGCACAGCCTTGAGGTCGCAAGTATCGCACATGCGCTTGCACTCATACACAATAAACGCTTCGGCGGCAGCGTCAATGCCGAGCGGGCGGCGGTTCTCGGTGTTTATCACGACACTCCCGAGATAATAACAGGCGATATGCCCACCCCCGTTAAATATTACAGCCGCAAGACCCACGACGCTTATCAGGAGGTTGAGGACAATGCCGGCGACGTGCTGCTTGATATGCTGCCGGACGATCTCAAAGAAGAATATGCTCCGTTCTTTAAAAAGGCGGAGGAAGACAGAGAGCTTTGGCGCTTCGTCAAAGCGGCAGATAAGATTTGCGCGCTCACCAAGTGCATTGAAGAGTCAAAGGCGGGCAACAGCGAGTTTGACAGTGCGGCAAAAACCATCAAAGCATCGCTTGACGAAATGAATATGCCGGAGGCTGACTGTTTTATGGAAGAATTTCTCGAAAGCTACGGTCTTACTCTTGACGAAATGACGGCGGATTGAGCGATTTTTGCACAAAAAAGAGCTTTATTGTCAGCTTTGTATGTTCAAAACAACAATTTTGTAAAAGGATACAAAAAATTACCCTCTTTTTTGTTGACAAAAACAATAGCGGTGATATAATTAAGGCAAGTTGAGCGAAGCGGTTCGATAAAAGCCGCTTCGCTCTTTTTTTATTCTTACATATTCTAAAGGTGGTAATTAACATGAGCAAGGTACCGGAAATGTTCGGCAGCATGGTTTTTAATGATTCGGTAATGCACGACCGTCTCCCCAAAGACATCTACCGTTCACTTAAAAAAACAATTGACGAGGGCAAAGACCTTGATATCGGCGTTGCCAATGTCGTTGCAAGCGCAATGAAGGACTGGGCTATAGAAAACGGCGCAACACACTATACACACTGGTTCCAGCCCATGACCGGCATAACAGCCGAGAAGCATGACAGCTTTATCTCTCCCCAGCCGGACGGTACCGTTATCATGGAGTTCTCAGGCAAAGAGCTTATAAAGGGCGAGCCTGACGCGTCTTCTTTCCCCTCGGGCGGCATTCGCGCCACATTTGAGGCAAGAGGATATACTGCATGGGATCCTACATCGCCTGCTTTTATTAAAGAAAACACACTTTGCATACCCACTTCATTCGTTTCTTACACAGGCGAAGTGCTCGATAAGAAAACTCCTCTTCTTCGTTCAATGGAAGAAGTCAGCAGACAGGCAAAGCGCGTGCTTGCACTTTTCGGTCAGAATGATGTTAAGAGAGTTCTCTCAACCGTCGGACCGGAGCAGGAGTATTTCATCATAGATAAAGAACTTTACGATCAGAGAAAAGACCTTATTTATACGGGCAGAACCCTTTTCGGCGCTCCCACACCCAAAGGTCAGGAGATGGAGGATCACTACTTCGGCTCAATTAAACCGAGAATTAAATCTTTTATGTATGACCTTAACGAGGAGCTTTGGAAGCTTGGCATACTTGCAAAAACAGAGCACAACGAGGTTGCTCCCGCTCAGCATGAGCTTGCACCCGTTTTCACAACCGCAAACATTGCAACAGACCACAACCAGCTCACTATGGAGATTATGAAAAAGGTCGCTCACAAGCACGGTCTTGCGTGCCTGCTCCATGAAAAGCCCTTTGACGGCGTTAACGGCAGCGGCAAGCATGATAACTGGTCGCTTTCAACCGACAGCGGTGAAAATCTTCTTGAACCCGGTCACGACCCCTACAGCAACACAAAATTCCTGCTTTTCCTCGTTGCCGTTATAAAGGCTGTTGACGATTATCAGGACCTTCTCAGAATTTCTGTTGCAAACGCAGGCAATGACCACCGCCTCGGCGCAAACGAAGCACCGCCCGCAATCGTTTCAATGTTCCTCGGCGAAGAGCTTCAGAATGTTCTTGACGCCGTTGAGGCAGGCAAGCCCTATCATTCCGAAAAAGACGCAACTCTTGACACAGGCGTTAATGTTTTGCCTGCATTCAAAAAAGATAATACAGACCGCAACCGTACATCTCCCTTTGCTTTCACGGGCAACAAGTTTGAGTTCCGTATGCTCGGCTCAACGTTCTCAATTTCAGAGCCGAACATCATTCTCAACACAATAGTTGCAGAGTCACTCTCACAGTTTGCCGATATACTCGAAAACGCAAGCGACTTTGAGACTGCCGCAAGAAAGCTCATAAAAGATGAATATGTTGCGCATAAGAGAATAGTATTTAACGGCAACGGCTACTCCGACGAGTGGGTTGAAGAGGCGGAGAAGAGAGGACTTCTCAACCTCAAAACAACTGCGGACGCTATTCCTCATTATAAAGATGATAAGAACGTTAAGCTCTTCACAAAGCACAACATCTTCAGCGAGATTGAGGTTGTTTCGAGAACCGACATTCTTCTTGAAGAATATTCAAAGACAATAAACATAGAAGCCATAACAATGCTTCACATCGCAAGTAAAGAGATAATTCCTGCTGTTGTAGAGTATCTCAACGAACTTTGTGAGTCCGCGTCACTTAAAAAGAGCATAAATCCCGCGTTTTCAAGCGAGTGCGAAGAGGGACTCATTGCAGATGTATCGGCAAAAGAGTCTGAAATGTATAAGGCTGTGGGCGCACTTAAAGCCGCACTTAAAAATGTTCCGTCAGATGACGCGCAGACCAGCGCAAATTATTACAGAGACGTTGTTATCCCTGCGATGGCAGATGTCCGCAAGCCTGCCGACGAGCTTGAACTTCTCGTGGGCAGAGAGTATTGGCCTTTCCCGACATACGGCGACCTTCTTTTCAGCGTTGTTTGATTTTTAATAATAATCAACGGCACTGTCGGCATAATCTTTATCATACGGCGGCGTATCGGCTTTGCAGTGCGCCGCTTTATTTAATCAGGAGGATGCGTTTATGAGCAAGTACACAAGAGAAGATATATTAAAAATGGCGCACGAAGAAAACGTTCGCTTTATAAGACTTCAGTTCACCGATATTCTCGGCTGCATGAAAAACGTAGCCATAACTTTAAGTCAGCTTGAAAAAGCACTTGATAACAAGTGCATGGTTGACGGCTCTTCGATAGAGGGATTTGTGAGAATAGAAGAGTCGGATATGTATCTTTATCCCGATTATGATTCATTTGTTATATTCCCTTGGAGAACGGACGCGAACGGCTCTGTTGCAAGGCTTATATGTGATGTTTATTGCTCTGACGGCACTCCGTTTTCGGGCGACCCGAGATATGTGCTCAAAAGAGCCATAAAAAAGGCAAATGATATGGGATACAGCTTTAATGTAGGGCCCGAGTGTGAATTTTTCCTTTTCCACACCGATGAAAAAGGCGCGCCGACAACCGACACGCAGGATAACGGCGGATATTTTGACCTTGACCCTGTTGATCTCGGCGGAAACTGCCGCAGAGATATGTGCCTTGCACTTGAGCAGATGGGCTTTGAGATAGAGGCGTCGCACCATGAGGTGGCAGAGGGTCAGCATGAGATAGACTTTAAATACGGCGACGTACTCAAAACAGCCGACAATGTTATGACTTTTAAATATGTCGTTAAAAAGTACGCGCAGATGCACGGCCTTTACGCAACATTTTTGCCGAAACCGATTTACGGCATAAACGGCTCGGGTATGCACACAAATATGTCTTTGTTTGATAAAAACGGCAATAATGCTTTTTATGACCCTAACGGTCAATACGGTCTTTCAAAAACCGCACTCAGCTTCATTGCCGGATTAATAGAGCACATCAAGGCAACAACAGCTATAAACAATCCTCTTGTCAACTCATATAAAAGGCTGGTTCCGGGCTATGAGGCACCGGTTTATATCGCATGGTCCGCTTCAAACAGATCGGCGCTTATTCGTGTTCCGGCTGCGAGAGGCATGGGCACAAGGGTAGAGCTTCGCAGCTCCGACCCGTCGTGCAATCCTTATCTTGAAATGGCGCTTTGCCTGCTTGCCGGTCTTGACGGAATAGAGAGGGGTCTCACTCCGCCGGAGTCGATAACCGAAAACATTTTTGACATGTCGGACGAAGAACGAAAAGCTGACGGCATTGATTCTCTCCCCGGAAGTCTGGAAGAAGCCGTCAATGAGCTTGAAAAAAGCGATTTTTGCAAAGAAGCACTCGGCGATCATGTGTTCAAAAAATTTATTGAGGCAAAACGCAAAGAGTGGGACGGCTACCGTACCAGCATCTCACAGTGGGAGATAGACAATTATCTTGCGAGATATTGATTTCACTTGATGTTAATGGGGCTGTCACATTTAGCGCAGACAAAAAATAAATAAAGAAAAGGCTATAATTCATAAACGGTAACCAAAGAAGAAACCGAATGTGTATTGTAGCCTTATTTTTATGTGACGGAAAAAATTTTTATTCTTTTGCCCACTCGCGGTATAACAGTGCTTTTTAAGGCAAAGAAAACGCTTACGCATCTGAATGCGTCGGATCTGTTTTGCTTTTTTATATTATATTTATTTTGTTGACGTGACATTTATTATGTAATATAATGTTTATGCTAAAGAAAAACAAAGGAGCTTTTCTATGGATAAATATTTAATAATAAATGCAGATGATTTCGGCATGTGCCACTCCGGCAACGTGGCGATTGAAGAACTGTTTAAATCCGGCGGAATAACCTCGTCAACAATAATGGCACCGTGCTCGTGGGCGGGCGAGGCAGTTAAATTCGCAAAGAAAAATCCGCAGTTTGCAATAGGCGTTCACCTCACAACAACAAGTGAATGGAATTGCTACAGATGGATGCCCGTTGGCAGGGGAGGCAAGAGTCTTTTGGATAAGGACGGCTTTATGCACCCCGAAAGCGATGAGTTTGAAAAGAGCGCAGACCTTGAAGAGGTCAAGGCAGAGATAAAGGCGCAGATAGACCATCTTAAAAATCTCGGTCTTGAACCGTCACATCTTGATAATCACATGGGCTCACTCTACGGAATAGAAACGGGCAGAACAGAGCTCGCAAAGCTTGCGATAATGACTGCTGCGGAATACGGCCTTCCGTTCAGATTTCCCATGAGTTTCACAGAGGCTCAGTTTGAGAATGATATGCTCGGCATTAACATTGACAGAGAAATGGTTAAACAGTTTATCGCAGGATTTTCACAACTCGGTCAAAGCCTTGGAGTTGCAATGCCGGATTATTTGTTGCCCGGCGACTGGAACGGTCCGCAGAGAGACAGCTACGAAAACTTCCGTGAGTATATATATTCTCTCTACTCTTCGTTTGAACCCGGTGTTACAGAGACATATATTCACCCGGCAGTTGAAAGTGACGAGCTGAAAGCGATAACCGGCTCATGGCACAGAAGAGTTTGGGAGTATAAGCTTTTCTCCGACCCCAAGACGAAGCAGCACATTGACGCGTGCGGTATAAAGCTCATAAATTATCGCGACCTTGCAAAAATGAGAGGCTTTGCAAAATAAAGATATATATAAATGATTTTAAAAACCGAAGCGGCTGATGTTCGCTTCGGCTTTTTTTGTATATTGGAAAAATACCGCCGATTTTATAAAAAACAGGAAAATCACATCGTAAAATTGGCAGATGTCTATTGACTTTTTTGACTTATTAAGTATATAATTATAGCAACTATAATTGGAGAAATTATGGCATGAGGAGTGATAGTATGAAAGCCTTTGTAAAGATGCTGTCTGTGTTCATCACGGTCTTGATGATCATGGGCGTTGCGTCCGTCGGCATGTCGGCTTTTGCCGTCTCCGACGATGTTATAGGTGACTATGATTTTAAAATCACAAGCCCCTATGACGACATTGATTGGTCTACAATAAAGACCTATAAGGCAGCCACACACGTGCACACGGTGCGAAGCGACGGTGACGTTGAGCTTAATGATATGATCAGAGAGTATTATAAGCTCGGCTACGACGCACTTTCACTTACGGACCATGGTACGATTAACTACAGCTGGATGGACGGCGGTCACCGTCTTACATGGTTCGATTATCAGTACTTTGTTCACGGTAACGTTGACGAGCTCGGCTCGGAAGAGTACAACGCGATTGTTACCGGTACGAAACCCGTTGACGGCACGCCGAGAGGATACGGCATGACCGAAGTTCCTTACGGCATTGAGCTCAACGGTGCTTCTACAAACAAGTGCCACATCAACAGCTACTATGCAGATGTCGGTCACGGCGACCTTGAGATGAACACTTCATGGCCCGAGTCCGCTGTTGTAAAGAGCTATAACGGCAACGGCTTCACCCACATCAACCATGTCGGTGAGTGGGCTGAGGGTAATGATTCTGCGCTTGTTTATAACGAGTCATGGCTTGAAAGATTTACTTCTATCTACCAGACCTACTGCCCCAACAGAGAAGGTTGGGATAAAGGCGAGCGCGGCGTTGTAGGTATGGAGCTTGTAAACACGGCAGACTCCAGAACAAAAAACGACCGCAGATATGTTTATGATGAAATTCTCAAGCGTCTTGCGCCTCAGGGTATAAACGTATACGGTTTCTGCGAGGATGACGCACATGAGTATTCGGACTGCGACAGAAACGCACAGTTCCTTTTGATGGATGATAACTCCAATACTCAGATGTCGGGAGTTACCTTTAACGGCAAACAGCTTACCGTAGGTCAGAACAATGTCAGAAACAGCATGTTCTACGGACGTTTTTACTGCAGCGCCAAAAATGCAAAGAACTCATACGAGCTCGGCAACGGCTTTGCCGCACAGGGTGCTTACCCGAGCATTTCAAACATAAGCGTTGACAGCAAGACCAACCAGATAAAAATAACCTGCAAAGACGCAACCAAGGCAAGACTTGTTGCGGACGGCGTTATTATCGAGACCAAAAAGGTTTCTGCCTCCGGCAGTACGGTTGTGTTTGACCTCAACGCATACGAAGAAAAAATCAACAGCTATGTCCGTGTATATTTTACGGGTGACGGCGGTATAACCTTCCTTCAGCCTTTCCTTGTTGAGAAGACCGAGAGCAAGCAGGCGTCGGTTCAGTTTATAACTCCTTCAAGTGACACCGATGTTAAAGTATATAACGCTTCGGGCACGCTTGTTACAAGCGAGTATGCCGATAACTACTACATACTTCCCGCAGGTAACTACACCTACACAGCCAAGAGAAACGGTTATCTCACAAAGACCGACAGCTTCACCGTTACTCAGAGTGATATTACAAACGGTGTAAAGAAAAAGATAAATGTTGAGCTTGAAGAGGATTCGGATGTTACGTTCGCCTATTTCTATGCTCCCGAAACAATTTATCTTTCAAAAGACGATAACCAGAGCTTCCAATATTATATAGACAGAGAAAATGCAGTTAACGGCGCGCTGAACGCACAGTCGAACAAAACGACAGGTAACATATTCTTCTCCCGTGAGGGTGCGACTAACGTTTCGCTTACATATTCGGTAGAAGAGGGTGCAGCGTCGGTTAACCACATCAACCTCGGTGTTACCAACACCGCAGAGGGCACATTGTCTACACAGGTGTCCGGTGGTCAGCTCAGTCAGGCACTTACCAACGGAGAATATGTCCTTATAAAATGGACTGCAACATACACCTACAAAGATATAACATATTACTCCTATACATATTCTTATGTATACAAAACACCGACAGGCACAACTTCAACGCTTGCGGCAGGTGCATTTGCAGAGACGACTAAAAACATCACAACATGGGCTCACTCAAAGATGAGAGTAGTTGCTTCTGTTTATGTTTTCGGTCTTCACAGCATTACAACAAATAACGCAAACGGTTATGAGTACGCACCGTATTCGGGCACAGAGCTTACAAAAGCCGACAGCAACCCGAGAGTAACAGGTTCGGGCTACGCCTGGAACGACAGAAGCTCCAGCGGCGGCAGTGAAGTCACAAACACAACAGGCGACGTAGGCAACCTTTATGCTGACCGAAGCCGTGTTAACAACTTCTCGCAGATTCCTAACCTCATGATAGGCTTTGACCTTAACGACTCAACCCAAACAGAGGATTATTCGGACGGAGTCGGAACAAGCTTCTATTTCGGCGATGACAGCGTTGCTGCAAACTGTGTGTACAAATTCACATGCGATGCCGATAATCACAATATTTATACAAAATATAACAACGGCAACACATACACAGTTACAACAGCCGGTCATGGCAAATACAAGCTTTCTATGCACAGCGGTCAAAGACTTTATCAGTCAAACAACAGTGTAGATGCAAAAAAACTCAACTTCCCGCTTCCCGCAGCGTCTCACTCCGAAACAGAAATTCCTGTTATCGGCAATGCAAAGGGTGCAAAATCCGGCAGAACCGATACGGTTCAAATGAAAGTATTTATTAACGTTGTAAATGTTAATAAAAACGACCTTCGAGCAAAGCTTAATGACTCGATAAAAGTTTCATATCAGAAAAACTGGTTCTCATCGGATTCCGACTGGGATGCATATCAGAAAGCCGTTGTTGAGGCGGCGAAGATACTCGGCAATCCGGGTGCCGACGGCGAGGCAATTTCCGACGCTACCAATAAACTTGAAGATGCAGAGGGTGCAATTAAGCTCAAGACCGGCACAGCGGTTGTTAAGCATTATTGGACTTACGGCGATAACACCGGTCTGATATATTCCGAAGACAGCTACACCTACACATATAACGACAACCTTGCAGCGAATGCTGTTGAAATTAACGGCTATACTTTTGCAAGCCAATTTGAGTGCTATGCAAACGGCGTTCTGATTGATTCCGGCATAGAATCTTTTGACAATGCTGCAGCGGCGGCAGAGAATTATGAGTGGAGATTCTATTATGTTCCCAACAGCTACTCTGTTTCATATGAAACCGGAACAGGCGAAAGCTTCTCACCCAACACTGGCTCGGGCAGCACGGCAAACTTCGGTCAGACATATGAAATAACCTCAAACTATCCCTCAAGAACAGGTTATACCTTTGACGGATGGTATCTTGATGCAGCGGATAAGACCTACTCATCAAGTGAAAAAATTAAATGGGACTGGTCATCGGACGGTACATTTACCGCTCAGTGGAAAGCTCTCAAATACAATGTAACATATGATGTAAACGGCGGCGACTCAAGCTTCAAACCCGCTTCGTCATATCTCACCGCAACATACGGCGAAACATATTCAATGCCCTCTGAGGTTCCGACAAAGACCGGCTATATGTTCATGGGCTGGAAGCTTAATGACGGTGACTCTTACACCGCAGGCGGTCAGTTTATGTGGAATGTTGCTTCAGACGGTGAGTTCGTCGCTCAGTGGACAAATGCGCTTTATACAGTCACATTTGACCCAGTTGCTTCGGATGCAACAGTTACACCTGCAACAAAACAGGTTGAATTTGACAAAGCATACGGCACTCTCGCAAAGGCAGAGAGAACAGGCTACACGGCAACATGGTATTCTAACCCCGATTACACTTCATCAAGCCTTGTAAAAGATACAACGCTTGTAAAAATCGCGGCTGACCACAAGCTTTATGCTAAGTGGAACCCCACAGAATACACCATCAAATACGACCTCGGCGGCGGTACCGTTACGGGCGCAAATCCGTATAAGTACACAATTGAATCAGCTGCATTCACACTTAAAAACCCGACAAGAACAGGCTACGAGTTTGAGGGTTGGTCAGGAACGGGAATTTCCGCTTCTGCATATTCAAAATCCGTAACAGTTGCAACAGGCAGCTACGGCAACAGAACATACACCGCTCACTGGAAAGCTATTGATTATAAAATAGACTATACTCTTAACGGCGGTACAAATGATTCGAGAAACCCGTCAAGCTACACTTATGACAACTATGTTACGATTTACCCCGCAACAAGAACAGGCTACAACTTCACAGGCTGGACCGGTTCAGGCGTAACAGACACTGCAACAGTAACAATTTCAAAGGGTTCAACAGGCGACCGTAGCTACTCCGCAGGTTGGAGCATTATAAACTACAAGATTACTTATGACCTTGCAGGCGGCAGCGAATCGGCGGCAAATCCGACAAGCTACAACATTGAGTCGGCAGATATTAAGCTCAATGCCCCTGTAAAGACAGGTTATACTTTCGCAGGTTGGAAGAGTAACTACTACAACGGCACAGTACTCAATGTTACTATCGCAAAGGGTTCATACGGCAACAAAGCCTTTACCGCAGTTTGGTCAAACAACGGTTATGTTATAACCTATGACCTCGCAGGTGGCTCGGTTGATGGCTCTAACCCGAACGGATATAACACAGGCGACACAATCACGCTTATCAACCCCGTAAAAGAGGGCTATACTTTCGCAGGTTGGATCAAGAAAGATCTTGAAAGCGGTATTGAGTCAGATCCTGCTATGACATCGGGTATCACTTCATCCGATCACGGCAACAAGAACTTCACCGCAACGTGGGCACCGAAAACATATACAATATCTTATGTTCTCGACGGCGGTAAGTTTGAAACAGCTCAGGGCAATCCCACATCTTACACACCCGATTCCGAAGCTATTGCACTTGTAACTCCCGTAAAGGCAGGTTACAGATTCACAGGTTGGTCGGGTACAGGCCTCGGCGGCAACGTTACTAAGGTAACAATACCGAGCGGCTCTATCGGCAACAGAGAATATACTGCTCACTGGGCAACAATGGTTTACAGCATAAGCTATGACCTTGCAGGCGGCACCGATACAGGTCTTCCGACGCAGTACACGGTTGATGATGCACAGACTATCGGAGCACCTTTGAGAACAGGTTATACCTTTGCGGGCTGGAGCCAGTCTTATGAAAACTTCACTTGGAAGTCGGTATATGCAGATCCGTCAACCGGATATTTAGGCTCAAACAGCTCTTATCCCGATTCTGTTTATTCAAGCCCCATAGTTCTCAGAAGCGGCAAAACATATTCTCTCAGCACTGCTTCTTCGGGCGGAATCAGCGACCTTAAGCTTCTCACATATAACCTTGACGGCACATTTAAAGCTGCGGTCAACACCGTTAACTTCACACCGTCTGCAGATTGCATAGGTTATATACTTGCATATAAGGGCCACACAAATCAGTCAATTATTGACTCTGTTAAACTTTCTGTTTCGGGTCAGCAGAGCACCGTAGCAATTGCAAAAGGCAGCACAGGTAACATGAAGCTTACCGCAAGCTGGAATGTAAACACCTACACGCTCACATATGACCTTGACGGCGGTACTCTCAGCGAAGAGAACCCCGCAACATACACAGCAGAAACAGATACATTCACGCTTCATAATCCCACAAAGACCGGCTATGATTTTGTCGGCTGGCTTTATGACGGCAACACAAGCTCAAGCGTTACAATAGCCAAGGGCTCAACAGGCAACAGAACCTATAAAGCTGTTTGGAATGAAACGGTATATTCGATAACCTATAACCTCGGCGGAGGAAGTGTTTCGGGCAACCCGGTTTCATACACTAAAGATACCGCAACCTTTACACTTAACAATCCCACAAGAACAGGTTACTCCTTCAGCGGCTGGACGGGAACAGGAATAAGCGGCGTTACTGCCACAGTTACAGTTCCTAAGGGTTCACTCGGCAACAGAACTTATACGGCTACATGGACTCCGACCACCTACACGATTACCTATAATCTTGACGGCGGCACAAATTCGGCTCTTAACCCGAGAAGCTACACTGTTGAAACAGATACCTTTACACTTGCATATCCCACAAAATCCGGCGCGGTATTTGCAGGCTGGACGGGAACGGACATCGACGGTGTTTCAGCAAACGTAACTATAAGCAAGGGCTCAACAGGCAACAGAACCTACACCGCAACATGGGATATATCGACATTCACCATTTCTTATAATCTCAACGGCGGTATAGGTGACGCTTCTAACCCGACAAGCTATTCGGTTGATTCAGACCCGATAACTCTTGCAAGACCGAGCAGAACAGGTTACAGATTTGTAGGCTGGACCGGTACGGGTCTCAGCGGTGTTACAGAGTATGTAACAATACCCACGGGCTCAACAGGTCACAGATCTTACACAGCAATTTGGTCTGCGATTGATTACACAATTTCTTACACACTCGGCACGGGTGCTCAGCTTGATGAAGAGAACCCCACAACATATAATGTTGAGACTACAACATTTACTCTTAACAATCCTGTAAGAGCAGGTTATGTCTTCACCGGTTGGACGGGTACGGATCTCAACTCTCTTACAGCAACGGTTACAATTGCCAAGGGTTCAACAGGCAACAGAACCTACACCGCTAACTGGAGCGTTGACGGCTATGCCATAAGCTACGTTCTCAACGGCGGTAAGCTCAGCGCAGAGAACCCGGCTACTTACACAATAACCTCGCCTGATATTACTCTTAATAATCCCACAAGAGAGGGCTATAAGTTCACAGGTTGGTCAGGTACGGGAATTTCCGGCACAGGACTTTCAACATCGGTTACAATTCCGACAGGCTCAACAGGCAACAGAAACTATGAAGCTAACTGGGAGCTTGAGGTATATAACCTCACATACCACCTTGACGGCGGCACACAGACTGTTGCAAACCCGAGCACATACACTTACCTCTCTGCACCGATAACCCTTTATTCACCGGTAAAGGCAGGTTACTCTTTCCTCGGCTGGAGCAGTGACTATTTTGACGATGTTCAAATGTCGGTCACAATACCCACAAACTCCACAGGCGACAAAGAGTTTGTAGCTCATTGGGAGCTTGGCGTTTACACCATTAAGTACAACCTTAACGGCGGTACTGTAAGCGGCACAAACCCGACGACATTCCGTTATTCAACAGATTCGTTTACACTTATCAATCCTACAAAGAAAGGCTATGTATTTGCGGGCTGGTCAGGCACGGGAATCAGCGGTACAACAATGACGGTCGAAATCCCCAAGGGCTCTTCGGGCGACAGAGAGTACACCGCAAACTGGTCAGAGAGCAGCAACATCATAACCTATAACCTCAACGGCGGCGTAATAACCGACGGCAGCAACCCCACAAGCTATGTAACCAACTCCGGTATGATAACGCTTATCAACCCCACAAAGCTCGGTTACACGTTCGCAGGCTGGTCCGGTACGGGAATAAGCGGAACCTCCACAAAGGTAAGCTTTGATACAACAGGCGGCGGCAGCAAGAGCTTCACCGCTAACTGGACTGCTATCAATTACAGAATAGCTTATAACCTCAACGGCGGCACGCTTGCAACAGCAAACCCGAGATTCTACACGGTTGAAGATTCTATCACCCTTAATAACCCGACAAGAACAGGTTACTTGTTCAAGGGCTGGGAGGGCACAGGACTTGAAGAAGGCTTCACATACCAGACTGTAAACATTGTTAAGGGATCAACAGGTAACAGAACTTATACGGCTGTATGGGGCGAAACGGTCTATACAATAACCTACAATTACAACGGCGGTTCAACAGACTATGCAAACCCGACATCATACACCATAAGCTCAAGCGCAATAACACTTTATAACCCTGAGAGAACGGGATATACATTCACCGGCTGGACTGGTACGGATTATTCTAAGCCCACCAAGAATGCGGTTATTCCCTCCGGCTCAACGGGCAACAAGACATTTACAGCAAACTTCAGTGTTATAACTTATTCAATAAGCTACTTTGGCGTTGATAATGCAAAATTCACACCAAGCGCAGTCAGCTACACTGTTGACAGTGATGCAATTACATTGCCTGCACCCACAAGAATCGGTTACACTTTCCTCGGCTGGAGAGGTACCGGAATTGTAGGTATTTCAAAGGATGTAACAATAGCTAAGGGCTCAACGGGCGACAGAACATACACTGCCCAGTGGAAGCCGATAAGCTTCAGCATCACTTATAACCTTAACGGCGGTAAGACTTCGGGCGATAACCCCACATCTTACACCTCGGAGAATTCAAAAATCAGCATACTTAACCCCGGCAAGGCGGGCTACGGCTTTGGCGGATGGACTCAGAGCTACGAAAACTTCACTTGGAGCAACGGCTTTATTAACGCAAGCACAGGCGCAGTTGAAAGCAGCTCGACCTATCCGAATTCAAAATATGCCGCTCCCATCGTTCTCAGAAAGGGCGTTACATACACCGTTTCGGGCGTATCGGCAGATCTTTTGAGATGGAGATTATTCTCACTTGACGGAACATATCTCAACAGCCAGACCGCTTCATCTTACACACCGACTGCGGATTGCATCGTATACATTCTCGCTTACAGCGGACTCACCGAAGCACAGCTCGGCGCAATTAAGCTCACCGTAAACGGCAAGCTTACAAACGCATCAATTCCGACAGGCAGCATGGGTAACGTCACCTTCACTGCAAACTGGACTTCGCAGACATATACGATAAGCTATAACGGACTTGACGGAGCAACAGTTTCCGGTAACCCGACAAACTACACCGCAGATCAAACAATTACTCTTAAGAATCCCACAAAGACAGGTTACACATTCCTCGGCTGGACGGGTACAGATCTTCTTTCGGCTTCGACTAATGTTACAATTCCTGCAGGCTCTTCGGGTAACAGAGTATACACCGCACAGTGGAAGCTTACGGATTACAGTATTTCAATTTCACTCAACGGCGGTACGGTTACGGGCAGCTTACCCACATCATACACAATCAATTCCGTTGCAATCACTTTGCCGACACCTAAAAAATCGGGTTACCGCTTCCTCGGTTGGTCAGGTACCGATATTACAGGCACGGCAAGCAGTGTAACAATTGCAGCCGGCTCAACCGGCAACAGAGCATACTCCGCAGTTTGGGAGAAAAACACATCAGGCTACCACATTGTCAAGTTCTACGGCTATAACAAAGAGCTTATTGACGAGCAAAATGTTGCAGTAGGTCAGGCAATAGTTCCGCCCTCACCGACAATTGTTGTTGGCTATCAGTTTAAATCATGGTCAATAGATGTTACAAAAGCAGAGTATGTAAACAGCACGGACGATATTGAGGTTTATGCAACATATGATGTCGGTCCGGATATTTACACAATTGTTATCAACGGCACAAGCGGCTCTTACCGTCAGTATTCAACAGTTACAGCTACGGCACCTGCCACAAACTCAAACGGCAAGGCGTTCAGCTATTGGATAGACGGCAATGGTAAGATAGTCAGCTATTACAGAAGCTATAGCTTCAAAGCTCATGCCGATGAAACTCTCAATGCTGTATATGGTGCGTCTTCAAGCGGCGTAAAGGCAGGCATAAGAGTTACTAAGGTTGAGTACAATGTAATGTATGATTGGATCACCGTTTATGCAGAAAGAAGCGTAAGCTCCGAATACACAGTGCTTCAGCACGGTATAATATTCACAGATAACGCTTCAATCGCGGCCGATACAAGCAAGTTCGTTATCGGCACAAGCGGCGTCAAAGCAAGCACGGCAAAGGGAAGAAATAAATCGGGTATTTATACTCTTTCAATCGGTCACCTTGACAATTACGGCGATTATATCTATGCACGCGGATATGTTAAGGTTGCAGATGCCGACGGCAATGTATCAATCATTTACAGCGACGTTTCAGAGAAGTTCTACAACTATCATAAAAACCCGTCAAGCTATCAGGGCTGAAAGTAAGGAGGTAATATTTTATGGTATATGAAAAACCGGAACTCAAGTTCAAAAAATTCTATACAGAGACTTTCCTTACCGACGCCGAGGCAGTCAGCGGCGGCGACAGCGGCGGCAGCGGCGACATTGAACACGGATTTGATTCAATCGCCTCCAGCGGCGCCGAAGGTTGGATGAACGGCTGATGATTTGATTTATTAAAAGGCTGTCACGTTCAGCGCAGGAACACACCGATATAGGTGTTTGGGATTATTCCGAAAGGTCTGTCGCTTTTCGGAATATCCTGTCTGCATCTGAATGAGACAGCCTTACTCTTTGTTAAGAAAGGGGAGTGTGCTTTGGAAGAACAATTACGTTCCGAAACAAAAAACATGGTCGATATATTTATCGGTCTTATGATTGTGCGAATATATGAATATTTTATAGGTGAATTTGAGTACCCCACTCTCTCGTTTATTTCATATTTGGCGGGCATAATTTTTATGGTTTTGTTTAACCGAAAACACTGCTGGGCACTGAGCGATTTTGGCATTCTCGGCGTTATAAACAGCACATGGTGGGAGGTTATAATGCCTGCCCTAATATGGGTCGGTTCGTTCCTTTTGATAATTGTGCCTGAATTTCTTCTTTGCACCTTCGGCGGAATGGGAACGGAACCGTATTTTGATTTTGTGTGCTTTAATCAGCACATAAATTTAATTCTTTCACGCGCCGATAACGTCATATTACTTGCATGGACCCTTATCGGAGCTTTGATTTGTACGCTCAGGGCACTGTTTTTTGAGGTTTATTTCCGCGGACTTTGCTTTGGTGTGCTCAGAAAAAAGACAAGCTTTTATGTTTGCAACACGGTTCAGTCGCTCTTTTTTGCACTGTGGTTTATGGTGCTGCCGGCAAAATCTTTTATGAACAGCGAAAAAAGGGGAGAAACGGCATTGCTGATGCTGCTTTTTTTCATAGCGCAGTTTTTGTTTGCATTCCGTCAAGGCTATGTGAGGCTCGTCTGCGGCACAGTTTGGCCGTGTGTTCTCACAACGTTTATTTATAATATGATAACCTTTAATCTTATTCTCACAGGAATCGGCGGAGAAGAATATTCGGGTTATGCGGATTATATAAGATGGATTGCGGTAAACCTCATAGCACTTTTGGCAACTCTTTTATACTGCAAAAAAATGAAAAAGAAATTTCCGCCTCCAGCTCCTGTTGCGGAGCCGGAAACGGAACTTGAATCGCTTAAAGATGTTCGCTCTAAATAAAAAATCCTTGAAGTACCGTTAAGTGCTTCAAGGATTTTTTTATGATGATTATTTTAATCAGATTTCGGGGATAACAATGTCTACCTCTTTGCCGAGCTTAGCGGATTTAACAATGTGGTCAATGATTGCCTGGTTATAGAGTATCTGGCTTGAGGGAACGGGAGCTTCGCCGCTCTCTGCAATAGCGTCGAGGAAGGCACGAACCTTTTTGTAGAAAAGACCCTTGTCGTCTTTGTCAGGCTCTATAACGGGTATAACCGTTTCAACCTGCTCACCCGCAACATCGTGATAAATCGTCATCGGGCCGCCGGTTGTGCCATTCCAACACTCTGTTGAGGGGATTCTGAGTGCGCCCTTCTTGCCGAAGATGATTGTGTCGCCGGGGGTGTCGGGGTGCATTGCCCATGCAATTCTGAAGTCGAGAATTATGCCGCCCTCAAGGCGAATAAATGCTGCCGCAAAGTCTTCAACATCAAATTTCGCAGCCTCCTCAGGGTCGTTATACATGGGGTTCGGGCCGAAGAAAGCAGATGTGTAGCCGCTTGCGGTGAGGGGCTTCGGGTAGCCGATAGCATTGAGCACCATATCGAGTGAATAGCAGCCGATGTCGCCCATTGCGCCTATACCGGCAGTTTTCTCCTGAATAAATGTGCGGTTGGGAATACCTCTTCTGCGTCCGCCGCCTGTCTGTATATAATAAATTTCGCCAAGCTCGCCCGACTCAACAATCTTTTTAATCATTTTCATGTTTTCGTCGCCGCGGGGCTGGAAGCCGATTGAGAGGATTTTGCCGCTTTCTTTTTCGGCTCTGATTATGTCAACAGCCTCTTCTGTTGTGACGCACATGGGCTTTTCGAGAAGTACGTTTACGCCCTTTTTAAGTGCATAAATAGCGCACTCGGCATGGGTTTTGTTATATGTGCAGATGCTGACCGCATCAAGCTCCTCATTATCGAGCATCTCTTTGTGGCTGGGGTAAAAATGAACGCCCTCAACACCGTATTCTTCCATGAATTCTTCTGCCTTGCCGGGGATAAGGTCTGCCGCCGCAACAATCTTAACGTCGTCCATCTCAAGGTAGCTTTCGAGGTGTGCTCCGGCAATCCAACCGGTGCCGATGATGCCTACTTTAAAAATTTTTCCTGTTTTCTTTTTTTCTTTGGTAACAGTTTGTGTAAACTGGCTGAGTATGGAATCTCCCATTTTTGTTTCCTCCGTTTGTTATTTATTTATGGTTTTAATGTAGTCAATGCTCATTTTGATGCTTTCAAGGGGAGTTTTGTTCATCGAGGGCTGATCCTGCTCAACAACCACCCATGAAGTGCCGGCTTTTTTGCAGGCTTCTAATATTGAGGGTATGTCCTGGCAGCCGTAGCCTACGGGTCTGTAGGCAAATCCATCATCATCGTCCTCTTCCTCTTGCGCGCCGTCGTCTATGCCTATGAGGTCATAGAGCTTTTCGGGTGCGCCCTTGCCGTTCATAACAAAATCTTTGAGATGAACAACGGGTGCTCTGCCGGAATATTTTACTACGTATTCCGAAGGGTCCTCTCCGCCGACATTTACCCAGCAGGTGTCAAGCTCGGTCTGAAGCTCGTCCGGCGTAAGAGTGCTGTAGAGAAGGTCAAGGCTGTAAACGCCGTTTACTTTCTCAAACTCAAAATCATGGTTGTGATAAAGCACCGTCATGCCGTGCTTTTTTGCGATTTTTGCAAAATTGCGTATGCCCTCAACCGTTTCGTCAAAAAGCTTTGCGCCGGGGCGGCGTTCTTCAACGGCATAGGGGATAGCTATATATTTGCAGCCTATCTTAGCATAGTCGCCTATAACCTTTTCGGGGTCTGCTGCAATAACATCATAGCTGACGTGCGCCGAAACGGGAACAAGCCCGTTATCCTCACAAATCCGTTTGACCTCTGCGGGCGACTTGTCAAAAAGTCCGGCAAATTCAACGCCGTCATAGCCCATTTCTTTAACTTTTTTAATTGTTCCCTCAAAGTCCTCAGCCATATTGTCTCTGACAGAATAGAGCTGAACTGCAACAGGAAAACTCATTTGTATTGCCTCCTTGTTAAAATTGATATAGACAACAATAATTCTAACATAGAAGTATTTTTTTTACAATAGATTTAATGAAAAACAGATGATAATTTTAGCAAAAACGGATAGCAATTTATTATAGGGCAAAAAATCATTGCAAAATCGGCAATTTAATACGGTGACGCGGTAAATCGTTAAAAAAATACAAAAAAATCTTATAAATATACATAATTTTTATAAGTTAATACGTTGACACATAAAAAATGCAGGTTTATAATTACATAGAATCAAATAGATTACTCTATATTAAAAGGAAGTATCCATGATGAAAGATATCGGCTATTACAACGGCAAAATCGGCCTTATCGATGAAATGACAATACCGATGAACGACCGCAGCACTTATTTCGGCGACGGCGTATATGACGCTACATATTCAATCAACCGCGTTATTGTTGACCTTAAAGAGCATATTGACCGTTTCTTTAACAGCTGCCGCAAGCTTCGCATTGAGCCTCCCTGCACAAAAGAGGAGCTTGCAGACATCCTTAATGATTGCGTAAGCAAGGTAGATAATCCCAACCAGTTTGTCTATTGGCAGAGCACAAGAGGAACAGGCATAAGAAATCATGTCTTCCCCAAAACCAAGGCTAACCTTTTGGTTTACTGTGTACCCAAAGAGATGAATGACATCAAAAAGAAATTCAAACTTATAACAATTGAAGATACAAGATTTTTCCATTGCGATATTAAAACCCTTAACCTTATCCCCAGCGTTATGGCTTCGCAAAAAACTCTTGAAGCAGGCTGCGACGAAGCAATCTTCCACAGAGGCGACCTTGTAACAGAATGTGCTCACAGCAATGTTTCAATTTTGAAAGACGGCAAGTTTATCACTCACCAGCTTGATAATCTTGTTCTCCCCGGCATCACAAGAATGAATCTCATCAAGCTTTGCAACAAACTCGGTATTCCGGTTGAAGAGAGAGACTATACTCTTGATGAACTTATGGATGCGGACGAAATCATCGTTTCATCATCAGGCTCGCTTTGCATGCAGGCTGTTGAGGTAGACGGCAAGCCCGTCGGCGGCAAAGCTCCCGAGCTTCTTAATAAAATTCAGGATGCTTATATCGAAAAAATCAAAAACGAAACATCCAAATAATCAATTCAAACAAAGCGGTCTTCCGGTGAGGGCCGCTTTATCGGTATTACTCTGATTTTAAAGAAAGGCGGAACCTCGGCAAATGAATGAACCTGTTTTTTTGCAGTGCGGCGATTCTGCACTTATTGTGGAATTTTCAAAAGAAATAAGCGACAGCGTCAACATTCTTATAAGAGCCTTTGATGCTGCGATAAAGAAAAAAAATATCAACGGCATTGTAGAGACTGTGCCGACATTTCGCTCTTTATCCGTTTATTATAATCCGTTGCTCATATCGTCTCAAAAGCTCACCAAAAAGCTCAAAAGTGTTTTAAAAGGCGTGTCTGCTGCGGCGCAGAGCGAAAGAACGGTTATAGAAATTCCGGTTCTTTACGGCGGAGAATACGGCGAAGATTTGCCCGATGTCGCAAAGCATACGGGTCTTAGCGAAGAAGAGGTTATAAAGCTTCATTCCTCGGCGGAATATTTAATTTATATGCTTGGCTTTTTGCCGGGATTCGCTTACCTCGGCGGTATGGACCCGAGGCTTGAAACACCGAGACTTCAAAATCCGAGAACCAAAATTCACATGGGAGCGGTCGGCATAGGCGGCGCTCAGACGGGTATTTATCCGCTCGCTTCCCCCGGTGGCTGGCGATTAATCGGCACAACTCCCGTAAAACCCTATGACCCCGACCGTGAGCAGCCTTTTTTATACAGCGCAGGTGATTATATTAAATTCTTTTCGGTTGATGAAGATGAATTTAACAGAATAAAAGAGAGCGTAGATAAAAATGAATATAAATGCACTGTGAGAAAAGAGGGGGCGGCAAAATGAGCATAAAAATAATTACCCCCGGTCTTATGACCTCTGTGCAGGATTGCGGACGATACGGCTACCAGGCATCGGGCTTTTCGGTTTCGGGTGCGCTTGATATGCGTTCGTATAAGCTTGCAAATATTCTCGCAGGCAATATAGAAAACCTTGCGGTTTTAGAGATGACTATGCTCGGTATAACCGCAGAGTTTACGCAGAATACGGTTTTTGCCATAACGGGCGGCGATTTTACGCCCACCATTAACGGCGAGAGTATAAATATGTATCAGACTGTATATGCTTCTGCCGGAGATGTGCTTAAAATGGGTGCGGCAAAAACAGGCAGCAGAGCATATATAGCGTTTCTCGGCGGCGTTGACGTGCCGCTTGTGATGGGCAGCCGCTCAACAAATATGAAGTGCAAAATAGGCGGCTTTGAGGGCAGAGCGCTCAGGGCGGGCGACGTAATTGAAACAGGCGATAATTTTCCGATAGATTACCGCAAAAAAGTTAAAAAAATTAAGCCGGACGATTTTTCTTCGTCCGAAGCCGAGATAAGAGTGATTCTCGGGCCGCAGGACGATTATTTTACCGAAAAAGGCATAGATACATTCCTTTCGTCACCGTATACGCTTACAAAGGACTGCGACCGTATGGGCTTTAAGCTCGACGGTGAAAAAATAGAAAACATCAACGGGGTCGATATTGTATCCGACGGAATTGCTCTCGGCAGCGTTCAGGTGCCCTCAAGCGGTAAGCCGATAATTATGCTTGCAGACAGGCAGACTACCGGAGGGTACGCAAAAATCGCTACCGTCGTTTCTGTTGATATTCCGCGTCTCGTTCAGCTCAAAAGCGGCAGTACCGTTTATTTTAAAGAGGTTACCGCCAAAGAGGCAGAGAAGCTCTATAAAGCGGAACAGCGCGAATACGAAAAGCTTATGTTCAGAATTTTTTAGCAGGAGAGTGAAAATATGGATTATTCCGCTATGTCACCTTATGAAGTGAGAAAGCTTATAAGAGAAGAAAAAATAACGGGGCAGACATCGGGCATGTGTGCAGGATACGCGCAGGCGAATCTTGCCGTTTTGCCAAAAGAATACGCATATGATTTTTTGCTCTTTACACAGAGAAACCCTAAACCCTGCCCCATCCTTGAGGTCAGCGACGTCGGCAGTATGTATCTTAAAAAAATAGCGAAGGATTGCAATATTGCCTCCGACATTCCGAAATACAGAGTGTATGAAAACGGCGTTATGACGGGCGAATACACCAATGTTGAAAAATTGTGGCGCGACGATTTGGTTGCTTTCCTTATAGGCTGCAGCTTTTCTTTTGAATCCGAGCTGCTCGAATCGGGCGTTAGCGTCAGACATATAGAAGAGGGCAGAAACGTGCCCATGTATATGACAAATATTGAGTGCGAGCCGGCAGGCATTTTCAGCGGCAAAATGGTTGTGAGCATGAGGCCGCTGCCGTATGACCAGATTGTAAAATCGGTGAACATCACCGCCTCTATGCCGAGGGTTCACGGCACACCCATTCATATAGGCGACCCTGCCGCGATAGGCATAAAAGATATAAACAAACCCGATTTCGGCGACAGTGTCACAATTAAAGAGGGCGAAACGCCTGTTTTCTGGGCTTGCGGCGTTACTCCGCAGTCGATAGTTATGAATACAAAACCGTCATTTTGCATAACGCACGCACCGGGTCATATGCTTATAACAGACGTTAAAAACTGCGACCTCAAATTTTGAACGGAGGACTGTTTATGAAAAAAATCGACCTCAACTGCGACCTCGGCGAGAGCTTCGGCGCATATAAAATAGGCATGGACGAGGAGGTTATCAAGTACATATCCTCCGCCAACGTAGCCTGCGGGTTTCACGCCTCCGACCCCGTAGTGATGGATAAAACCGTAAAAAGCGCAAAATTAAACGGTATTGCGGTCGGCGCACACCCCGGCTTTCCCGATCTTATGGGCTTCGGCAGAAGAAATATGAATGTTTCACCCTCGGATGCAAAAGCTTATGTTCAGTATCAGGTCGGCGCGCTGAATGCTTTTTGCACCGCCAACGGAGTAAAGCTTGCTCATGTTAAGCCGCACGGCGCACTTTATAACATGGCAGGCAAGGACTATGCTCTTTCAAAGGCAATTTGCGAGGGAATATATGAAATCGACCCGAATATAATTCTTCTCGGGCTTTCCGGCAGTCAGATGCTCAAAGCGGCGGCAGACACGGGTCTTCGCTGTGCAAAAGAGGTTTTTGCCGACAGAGCCTATGAAGAGGACGGCTCACTTGTGGCAAGAACAAAGCCCGGCGCGGTTATCACAGACGAAAACGAGAGCCTCAAAAGAGTTATCGGCATGGTTAAAGAGGGCAAGGTTACCGCGATAACCGGCAAAGAGATACCGATAGAGGCGCAGTCAATATGTGTTCACGGCGACGGCGTTAAGGCGCTTGAGTTTGTTAAAAAAATCAGACAGGCACTCACCGATGAGGGCATCGAAATAGTCCCGCTTCAAGAAATAGTGTAAAGAAGGCACGCTTATGTTACCCAGCAGAGTTTATGCAGAGATAAATCTTGACGCAATGTGCTCAAATGTATCTCAGGCATTAGAAAGAATGAAACCGGCAAAGCTGATGGCTATTATTAAAACAGACGCTTACGGCCACGGAGCGGTAAGGTCCGCAAAGGCGCTTGACGAGATAGGCGTATATGCCTTTGGCGTTGCCACACCCGGGGAAGCGTTGGAGCTTCGCAGGGCAGAAATTAAAAACCCCATACTTATTTTAGGTTATGTGTTTGAAGAATATTTTGACCGAATGATAGAAAACGATATTGACCTTGCACTTTTTGATTTGAACACGGCAAAGCTTTTAAATTCTCATGCAGAAAAGCTCGGCAAAAAAGCTCGTGTTCATATAAAGGCAGACACGGGCATGGGCAGAATAGGCTTTCAGCCTTGTGATGAGAGCGCAGAAATCATAAAAGAAATTGCTGCGCTCAATAACATTGAAATAGACGGAATGTTTACGCATTTTGCCTGTGCGGATTCAAAAGACAAAGCCTCGGTCAACCGCCAGATTGAGCGTTTTACAAATTTTGTAGCCAAAGTTAAAAGCGAGGGCGTTTCGCTGCCGATAGTTCATTGCTATAACTCGGCAAGTATTGTAGACTTTGACAAGCCTTTGTTTGATATGGTTCGCTGCGGCATTATAACCTACGGACTTGAACCGTCGGACGAGGTCAGCAAAACGAACATCAAGCTTCAAAAGGTTATGAGTATAAAAAGCCATGTGGCTTATGTTAAAAAAGTCGGCGCAGGCTTCACCGTCAGCTACGGTTCAACTTATGTGACTGATAAAGAGACCGAAATTGCTACAATTCCCGTCGGTTACGGCGACGGCTACCCGAGAACGCTCTCCAACAAGGGCATGGTGCTTATCGGCGGTCACTTTGCAAAAATAATCGGCAGAGTTTGTATGGATCAGTTTATGGTTGACGTGACGGGTCTCGGAGTCAGCCGCGGCGATGAAGTCATACTCATGGGCAGTGACGGAGAAAACAGCATCACCGCAGAGAAGATAGGCGATCTCTCGGGCAGATTCAATTATGAGCTTGTGTGTGATATAAACAAGCGCGTGCCGAGAGTGTATATTAAAAACGGAGAAATAATTGCGGTTGACGACGCACTCGAAATGCATTAAAATAATACCTGTCACAGCTTTGTGGCAGGTATTTTTTATGGGAGGCGTTTTTTTTGCATTTTATAACAAAGATAATAGCGCTGTTAAGCACGGTTGCCGTAATAATATCGGTTTCTCTTGCCTTTTACAGCGGCGGAGTTCAAAATAAGTATAATTCTTATTCAAAAACACTGACGGCTCAGCCTTATAAAGGGCTTATGCCGTTTGAAAGTGAAACTCCCGTCAACGATAATTACAGCATGGAGTGGTTTTATGTAAGCTTCTCTTCACTTGAACCGCAAAAAGGTGTTTTTGACTGGTCGCCGATAGAAAAAAAGCTGGATGAAATTTCTTCACGCGGCAATCAGGCGGCTTTCAGAGTATATCTCAACTACCCCGGTCACGAGAATGAAAAGGACGGCAGTGCCGTGCCCGACTGGGTATGGGATATGGGCGTTAAAAAAATGCTGTATGACGACAGACTGTTTGCGGATTACGACTGTATTGTTCCCGATTATAAAGACGACAGGCTCATAGACGTGCTTTGCGATTTTGTGAAGCATTTCGGCGAAAAATATGACGGCGACATTCGCATTGCATATATTACCGCGGGGCTTTTGGGTCAGTGGGGCGAGTGGCACACATATCCGTTTAATGACAGAATGGCATCGGAAGAGCAGCAAAACAGAATTTTTGCGGCTTATGACGAAGCGTTTGATAAAACACCTATTCTTGCTCGCTACCCCGACAGCAAAACATCGGGCAATTATGACTTAGGCTTTCATGACGATGCTTTCACTCATGAAACAATAGGCAAGAGCGGCGTGTATTTTTTAACAAAACTTCAAAAAAGCAAGCTTGACTCGGTTTGGAAAGAGAGACCCATCGGCGGTGAAATTTATCCACAGGCACAAATCCCCATTCTTAACGAAAACAAGGCAAAAAAAGGTGCTGATTACGCTCAGGACTATTATAAATGCGTCAAAAAAACTCATGCAAGCTGGATGATGATGTGGAGCGCGTTTGACCTTGAGGGAGTAAACGATAAAGAACAGGCTAAAAAAACAGCTGATGAACTATCCTCTTCGCTCGGGTATGATTACACGGTGTCAAAAAGCTTCGTGAAACATAAAAAAGGCAGGCTTCAAATAAGCTTCACCGTCAAAAATAAGGGCGTTGCACCGCTTTATTACGATATGTTCCCGTCGGTTGTGATAAGCGACAAAGACGGCAACATAGTGTCCGAAACAATGCTTGCCTATACTCTCAAAGGCATTTTGCCGAATAAATCACGTTCGTTTTCTACCGAGATAAATTTGCCGGATGGCGACGGAACATATACCGTTTCGCTTTATTCGCCGAACCCGATGCAGGGCGGAAAGCCGATAGTATTCTCTAACAGGAACAAGACGGACGGTAAATATTGCATTATTGCAGAATTTGATACCGATAAATTAAAATAGAGCAAAACAGTATTGCCGCATAAAAGCCGCCGGACTTTTATGCGGCAATTTTGCGGCGGAGGGCACATCGGTGCTCGGCTTTCTTTGTAGAGAGGTATGCCCTCATGCCGCCGAAAATTCCGAAATTTTGCACATTGATGTTGCCAATGGCTGTGTTGGCATACCGCCTTACCCTTTAATATGTGACAAAAATAAAATATGGGATCTGCGCTAAATGCGACAGACCCCAATCTTTTTTATTTGTTTATTGCTTGCTTTGCATATTCGCTCTGCGTTTGAGCCGTGGGCTGCAAAACAAATGCGTCATTTCCTTTTGTAGAAATATTGCCCCATTTGCGCTCGATTTCTTCTTTAGAGTCGGTCGCAACGTTTACGTTTATTTCATGCTCGCGGTCATTGCCTATATCATAGTCGTAGCCGACAATAAACCAGTCGCTGCACCAATTGCCTTTATAGCTCCATGTTGTCCAGCTGTCGCCGAGTTTGTTATAAAGCCCCAAAACAAAATCCCATGTGGCAGATTTTGTAGGCTTAAATTCACCCATATAGGTCGGAACGCCGTGATTTAAAATGACAGTGCCCAGCACCCCGAAGAAATAAAGAAATTTATTTTGAACATAGATATGATATTGATACGTCACGTTCTCCCAGCCGTAAAGCCTCGGGTTCGGTATGCAAAAAGCCTGCCATGTGACGCACATTGTTATGATATGCTCACTGTCTTTTTCGCGCACCGCATCATAAAGCTCATCAAGAGCGTTCCACATTTTCACATGATCCATCTGAAGCAGCGGGTAATCGCACATCGGCTCGTTCAAAAGGTCGTACATGGCAACTACCGGGTTTGAATTAAAATGCTCGGCAATTACTTTCCAAAGCTCGGCGGTTAGCCTGCGGTTTTTGACCGATTGCTCGTCTTTGCCGAAAAACGCACTTTTCATTGAGCCGTCTTTCGGTATTCCGCAGTGGTCGTTGTAGCCCTGAAAGCCTACCGCGCCATGCAGGTCAAGCACAACATAAATTCCGCGTTTGCCGCATTGCTCAACTATCCAGTCAAGCCTTGAAAGGTCTATTTCACCCTGCTCGTTTCTTATCCACGTTCCGTTATCGTCGGATTGAAAGTTTCTGTACCAAAACGGTACTCTCACGCAGTTGAAGCCGAGGTTCTTTATAATGTCAAGGTCATATTCGGTTATCCAGTTATCCTCATATATGTCGATAAGCCTTTCGGCTTCGTCCCTGCCGAATCTTTCATAAAGTGTTTGCAACAGTCTGTACTGACCGTCTGCACCCTCCGCCTCGGTCGGGCACATCCAGTTTTCCTGTATCAGCCATCCGCCGAGGTTTGTGCCGCAGAGTGTGACCGTTTCGCCTTTGCGGTTGACGTATTTTTTGCCCTTGACACTCAAAAAATCCTCGTCTGTTATAGCTCCGTCATTTTGGGCGACCGGCTCGGCACTTGCCGAGAAAATCAAAGACGAAAAAATGAGCGCGGCAGAGAGAAAAACAGCCGTTATTTTAGCAAGTCTTTTCATTGTGTCCTCCTAAAAAAATCGCCGCATCTTGTGCAGGGGGCTGCTCGGATGTGACGATTTGTTTTGATTAAAGCGCAGATACTATTTCTTTTGTATCTCTTGCAATCATAAGCTCCTCGTTTGTGCAGATGACAAACGCCTTTATTTTTGAATCGGGGGTAGAAATTTCACCCTCTGCGCCGTGCCTCAATGTGTCGTTAAACTCATAGTTGATTTTAAGACCCATAAATGCAAGCTTGTCGCATACGCGGTCTCTGTACTGCGGATTGTTCTCACCGATACCTCCCGTGAAAACAACTGCGTCAAGTCCGCCCATGGCAGCGGCAAAGCCGCCTATGTATTTTGTGAGCTGGTGGCAAAGCATGGATTCAACGAGCTTTGCTCTCGTGTTACCCTTTTTTGCTTCGCTCTCGATGGTTCTGTTGTCGCTTGTGCCGAAGAGGCCGAGCATACCCGATTTTTTGTTCATAACGGTGTCAATCTCGTCGGGGGTGAGATGCTCTTTTTTCATTATTATCGGGATAATTGCCGGGTCGATAGAGCCGCAGCGCGTACCCATCATAATGCCCTCAAGGGGAGTGACGCCCATGGTTGTGTCAAAGCACTTGCCGTCTACTATTGCAGAAATAGAAGAACCGTTGCCGAGGTGGCAGGTAACTATTTTGCTGTGCTCGGGGTTGCCGAGCATTTCAATGGCCTTTTTGCTTACAAAGCGGTGTGATGTGCCGTGAAAACCGTAGCGGCGAATACCGTATTTTTCGTAGTATTCATAAGGCAAAGCATACATGTATGCATAATCGGGCATTGTCTGATGAAATCCCGTATCAAAAACGGCAACCTGCGGAACCCCTTTCATAATCTTCTGGCAAGCCTTGATTCCTGTAAGGTTTGCGGGGTTGTGGAGCGGCCCGAGCTCAAAGCACTCTTTAATAGCCTCTTCAACATCGTCCGTCACAAGCACCGAACCGCTGAATTTTTCCGCACCGTGCAGAACGCGGTGACCGACAGCGTCGATTTCGTCCATAGAAGAGATAACGCCGTGCTCGGGGTCTGTGAGTGTTTTGACAACAACCTGAATGGCTGTTGCATGGTCAGGCATTTCATAGGGCAGAGCCTTTATGTTTTTGCTCTCGTCCGACGGCACCTTGTGAGTGAATGTGCTTTCGGTACCGATTTGTTCGCAGTTACCTTTTGCGAGAACGCTCTCATCATCCATATCAATAAGCTGATATTTAAGAGATGAGCTTCCCGCATTGATAACGAGAATTTTCATTGTAATTCCTCCTAAAATTTACTTGTATCTTGCCCGCATATGATATATTATATAGTTATAGATTTTCTTTTGCAAGAGCAATTTAAAACTTTTTGGAGGACGAAATGAAAATTGCAGGAATTGTAGCGGAATATAACCCGTTTCATAACGGTCACAAGTATCATATTGAAAAAACAAAGGAGCTTACCGGTGCAGATCATGTTGTCGCTGTTATGAGCGGCAACTATGTTCAAAGGGGCGAAACCTCCATATTATCAAAGTGGGCAAGAGCGGAGGCGGCGGTTGAAAACGGTGTTGACCTGGTTCTGGAATTGCCGACGGTCTGGAGCATTGCACGCGCGCAGGATTTTGCCGCGGGTGCGGTGTCTATACTGAACTCTCTCGGCTGCGTCGATAACATAAGCTTCGGCAGTGAATGCGGAGATATAGACATTCTCACAAAAACTGCAGAGGTGCTTGAGGACAGAGCCGTTATAAACAGAATGAAAGATAATCTTGAAATCGGTATGAGCTTTGCCGGCGCAAGGGCAGAGGCGGTCAGAACGCTTCACGGCGATATATATTATGACATATTGAACGAGCCGAATAATACTCTCGGCGTCGAATACATAATCGCAAACTCAAAGTGCGATAAAAAAGCGCAGATGATAACGGTGCAGAGAAAAGGCGCGGCACACGACAGCATAATAAGAAGTGAAAACTTTGCCAGTGCCTCCGAGATAAGAAAAATGATTTTGTCCGATGACAGCAGCTGGTCAAGATTTGTTCCGCAAAGTGTTGTTGATATATTTAAAAGAGAAGAAGATAAAAGAACAGGCCCCACACCCTATTCAAAGCTTGAGTTCAGTATACTTTGCTGTATGCGTCAGCTCAGAGCCGAAGACATTGCCGAAACTCCCGATGTGAGCGAGGGTATGGAAAACCGCATACACGACGCCGCATTGAGGGCAGGTACGCTTGAGGATCTTTTCTCAATGGCGAAAACAAGGCGCTATCCCCATGCGAGAATAAGAAGAATAGTTCTTGCGGCGTTTTTGGGCTTTACAAAAGAGCAGTGCGGCGGACTTCCGCCTTATATAAAAGTTCTTGCAATGAACGATAAGGGAAAAGAAATATTAAAAGAGGCAAAAGGCAAGGCGGCACTTCCGATAGTGACAAAAGCTTCGGATATAGACTCTTTGAGCGAGCGTGCAAAAGAAATTTATTCTCTTGAGGGTATGTGTACCGACGTTTACTCTCTTGCAACACCGGTCATTTTACCCTGCGGCAGAGAGCAGACTACGGGCGTAATAATAAAATAAAGCAAGCCTTTTGATGCGCCGAAATATATATTTGGCTCTAATCGGTTGACATACGCTTTCAATTAAATTAAAATATTTATACGGGCAGGTTGGGCAGTCGCGCACTTATGTGTGAGGAAAGTCCGGGCTTCACAGAGCAGGATAACGGCTAACGGCCGCCGAGGGTAACCTTAGGGACAGTGCAACAGAGATATACCGCCGCATTTATGCGGTAAGGGTGGAAAGGCGAGGTAAGAGCTCACCGGTCGGCGGGGAACCGCGCAGACCCTGTAAACCCTATCCGAAGCAACACCGACAGAAACTATCGCTTGCTCGGCGCGTTTCGACGGGTGGCGTGAGCTTTGCGGCAACGCAAAGCCAAGACAGATGATTGCCTTAAAAGACAGAACCCGGCTTACAGACCTGCCCGCACTTTATTTCACCTGCAGCATATAATGCTACCGAGGTGATATATATGCTTGAAGGCATATGGTACGGCATAACAGCCGCTTTCGTTTTTATCGGTGTAATTTCAAGCGCATATATAATAATTTTATATGTTTTTAAAACAGGCAACAACGGCAGATTTATCATTGCCGTTCCCGCTTATGCAGATGATGAGGATATAGGCACGCTCCTTTATTCCGCTCATATGCGAAGAGCTTTGTTCGGCGACTGCTGCCGCGGCAAAATTATAGTTTTAGACCTCGGTATGACCGAGGCGCAAAAAACGCTTTGCCTTGATATAATGAACAAGTGCGGCAATATGGAGCTTTTGTCTCCCGATGAGCTTTTGCCTGCCGTTATGGGAAAGGAAAAATAATGGATCCACAGCTTGAAGAACTTTGCGGCGTAGTCGAAGATGTTACATACCGCCGCGAGGATACCGGCTTCACCGTTATGGATATTTTTGCCGACGACGAGTATGTGACCGTTGTCGGCGTTTTACCCGAACTTTCTGAGGGAGAGTCTGTGCGCCTCAGGGGTACATGGGGTTACCATGCGACTTTCGGTAAGCAGTTTAAAGCACAGCTTTGCGAAAGAAGCATGCCGTCTTCTTCGGCCGATCTTTTAAGATATTTAAGCTCCGGCGCGGTGAGGGGAATAGGCCCCGCAACTGCCAAAAAGATAATTGAGCGTTTCGGTGAAAACTCTTTTGACGTACTCGAAAATCAGCCGGAACGGCTTGCGGATATAAAGGGAATATCGCTGAAAAAAGCAAAGGATATTTCAAAAATTTTTAACGAGCAATTCGCCGTGCGGCAGATAATGATAAGTCTTGAACGCTTTGGCATGACCACGCACGAGTGCCTTGAAGCCTATAAACTCTACGGTGCAAACGCCGTGGATATGATAAAGGCAAACCCCTATGCACTGTGCTCCGATATAGTCGGCATGGGCTTTGAGAGGGCAGACGCAATAGCCTCCGCTTTACCCGAGCCTCCCGACAGGGCATACAGAGTCAGCGCGGGCATAGTCCACGTTGTAAAATATAATCTCAATAACGGTCATACCTGTGTTCCGCGCAAAAAGCTTATTGCCCCGAGCTCGGGATTGCTTGAAGCCGATGAGGATACAATAGAAGCCGCGATAGACGCTTTGGTAGAGTCGGGCAGGCTCATTTCTCAAATGATGAACGGCAAAGAATTTCTTTTTTTGCCGCAGATATATTCGGCAGAAAAGCTTGCCGCGCAAAGAATACTTGTTATGACAAAATTTCCTCCGGCGGGGCGCGTGACCGTAGAGGAAGATATAGAAAAAATAGAAAAAGAAGAAAATATACACTACGAAAGCAAGCAGAGAGAGGCTATCTTAACCGCCGCAAATAAGGGAATACTTATTCTTACCGGCGGACCGGGAACGGGCAAAACCACCGCTCTCAACGGCATACTTAAGCTCTTTGAGCTGGACGGCATAGATGTTGCCCTAACAGCGCCCACGGGCAGAGCTGCAAAAAGAATGAGCGAAATAACAGGCAAAGAGGCAAAGACTATTCACCGCCTTTTAGAGGTGGAATGGGACAAGCACGACAGACCTTATTTTTCACGCAATGCGAGAAATCCCATCTCAGCAGGCGCGGTGATAGTGGACGAGCTTTCTATGGTTGATATATCGCTTTTTGCGAGTTTGCTTGACGCACTTCCGCTTGGCTGCCGCCTTATAATGGTCGGCGATTCGGATCAGCTGCCGGCAGTCGGCGCAGGCAGTGTTTTGCATGACCTTATACTCTCCGGCGTACTGCCTGTTGTGGAGCTTAAAGAGGTTTTTCGCCAGGCGATGAAGAGCAGAATTGTTACGAATGCCCACAAAATTGTTTCGGGTCAGATGCCCGAGCTTCACGATAAAAACAACGACTTTTTCTTTATGAAAAGAAACTCGGCGTACGACACTGCCGCCACGGTTGCAGAGCTTTGCACCGTGAGACTTCCGAAAGCGTATTCGTACTCGCCGATAAACGATATTCAGGTGCTTTGCCCGTCAAGAAAGGGAGAAACGGGAACCGTCAGCCTCAACAAACGCCTTCAGGCTGTGATAAATCCGCCGTCACCCCAAAAAAAAGAGCTGCAATCCGGCTCACGCATATTCAGAGAGGGCGACAAGGTCATGCAGATAAAAAACAACTACAACATTATCTGGACCAAAGACAGCGAAGAGGGTACGGGCGTTTTTAACGGTGACATAGGCACGGTCAAAAAAATAGATAAAGCAAACGGCTGCCTTGCCGTTTGGTTTGACGATAAAGAGGCGGTTTACAGCACCGATAATTTGCAGGAGCTTGAGCACGCGTATGCGATAACCGTTCACAAAAGCCAGGGCAACGAGTTCAACGCCGTGGTTATACCCGTTATGGGCGTTGTTCCGCAGCTTTGTTACCGAAATCTTTTATACACCGCCGTTACCAGAGCAAAAAAGCTTATGGTTATGGTCGGCAGTGAAAAGCAGATACGCGACATGGTTGAGAACAACACAAGGTCAAAACGCTACTCCGCGCTTAAATTCTTTTTGACAGAGGATGAAGAAAACGATGCTTGACTTTTCTTCTTTGGCAGAAAGCTTAAAGGCAATTCTTTGGCCTCAAAGGTGTATCTTTTGCTCCGAGCTGATTTTTTGGAACAAAGAAAAGACCTGCGACAGATGCAAAAATTCTTTGCCGTATGTTACGGGCAAAATATGCAAAAAGTGCGGCTGCTCAAAAGATAACTGCTCATGCACAAGCAACATACTTTATTATGACTCTGCCGCGGCACCGTTTTATTATGAAGACAGTGTTAAAAAGGCATTGACCGGAATGAAGTTTTCACAGAGAAAAGAATATGCCGAAGCTTTTTCGGAATATATGCTGAAAACTTTGTCTGAAAGATATAAAGACGAGAAGTTTGATGTTATACTCTGCGTTCCGCTCCATAAAAAAGACAGGCGCAAAAGAGGCTACAATCAAAGCGAGCTGCTCTCGCAATACATAAGCGAAAAGAGCGGAATACCTTATAAAGACAACGTGCTCGAAAAGATATACAGAACCAAAATGCAAATGTCGCAAAAGGGAATTGAGCGAAGCGGCAATCTGCTCGGCGCATTCTCTGTCAGAAACGGCGCGGATTTGGAGGACAAATCAATTTTACTTATTGACGATATAAAAACCACAGGCGCAACTGTGAGCGAGTGCGGCAAGATGCTTTATCTTGCGGGCGCAAAAGAGGTTTGCGTTTTAAGCTGCGCCGTGACAAGAAAAAGAAACAAAGACCGCGAGAGGTGAAAAAGATGTTAGGAACCGCAATATGCTTCGACCCGGGTACAAATACCATGGCGGTCTATGTTCGCGGCAAGGGAATAGTTGCGTCCGAACCGTCGGTTGTCGCATATGACGCTCAGACCGGCAAAATAAGCGCAATAGGCAAACGAGCGTATGAAATGACAGGCAGAAATCCCGACTGGGTAGATGTTATAAGACCCGTCAAAGAGGGCAGCGTATATAATTTTCAGACAATGCAGAGCGTTTTGAGCTACTATGTTCAAAAGGCATGCAAAAATAAAGTTTTAAAACCTAATATTCTCATTTGTATGCCGAGTGATGCAAACAGTGTTGATAAAAGAACGGTGCTTGACCTTGCAACATCGGCAGGCGCGGCAAAGGCTTGCATTATAGACGAAACTCTTGCCGCCGCAATCGGCGCAGGAGTTGACGTAAACAGCTACAAGGGTACCATGGTTGTGGATATAGGCGGCGGAACCACCGACATAGCCGTTATTGCAAGGGGCATGGTCTGTGTTTCAAAATCGCTTAAAATAGCGGGTAATACCTTTGACGACGCTATTATAAATTATCTTAAAAAAGAAAAAGACATTGTAATAGGCAAAATTATGGCAGAGAGCATAAAGAAAAACATCGGCTGCACCAAAATACTTGAGGCCGAGCTTGCCGTAAGAGCGGCAGGCAAAGATTTTGTAACAAATCTGCCGAAAAGCGTTGAGGTCACATCGAGCGATGTTTTTATCAGCATCAGAGAGCAGCTTGAGACAATAGCCGAGGGCATAAGGTCGGTGTTGGAAAACACTCCGCCGGAGCTTAATGCAGACGTTTCGCGCACGGGAATAATTGTCACGGGCGGCAGCGCAATGCTCACGGGTATAGAGCATTTTATAGAGAACAGAACGGGCATCAAAACCATTGTTGCCGATGATCCGCAAAACTGCGTTATAAAAGGAATGGGTAAGGTGCTCAAAGCCTCCAAGCTGCTTGAGCGCAACGGATATTATTATAAAACGCGGCAGGAGCTTGTCGGATATGAGGAGTGATAAAGATGAATTTACTTCATCTTAAATATGCGGTTGAGGTTGCAAAAACCTCGTCTATAACAAAGGCGGCCGAAAATTTATATATGGGTCAGCCAAATCTCAGCAGAGGAATAAAAGAGCTTGAGGAATCCCTCGGCGTTGTGCTGTTTAAACGGACTCCGAAGGGAATGATACCTACGAGTGAGGGCGAAGAATTTTTATTCTACGCAAAAAAAATACTCTCTCAGCTTGATACGATTGAAAATATGTTCAGAGAAGACGCTCTTCAGTGCAGCAGATTTTCAATATCCGTGCCGAGGGCGGATTATATTTCCTGTGCTTTTGCCCGCTTTGCCAAAAACCTTGACCGTTCGCACGGAACAGAAATTTTTTATAAAGAAACCAATGCACTTCGTACAGTGAAAAATGTTCTCGGCTCAGAATACAATATGGGCATACTGCGCTATCAGCTGTCGTATGACAAATATTATAAATCCATGCTGTCAGAAAAAGGGCTTCACGGTGAGCTTGTATGCGAGTTTGAGCCTATGGTTATAATGTCCGAAAGCAATCCGTTGTCACAAAAGGAAACACTCGGTCAAAGCGACCTTTCGGGTCTTACCGAGATTGTTCACGCCGACCCGTATGTTCCGTCGCTGCCGATGAGTGAGGTTAGACGCGAAGAAATAGACGCAAATGCCGACAAGCATATTTTTGTTTTTGAGCGCGGCAGTCAGATGGAGCTTCTCAGCGAAATGGATAACGCGTTTATGCGTGTGTCGCCGGTGCCGCAAAAGCTGCTTGAGAGGTTTTCTCTTATTCAAAGACCCATGCCAAGCGAAAATAAAAGATATAAAGATGTGCTCATATATAAAGAAGAGTATCGGTTAAGCGAGCTTGACAAGCGTTTTATTGACGAGCTGATGAATGTTAAAAGAGAGCTTGCCGCAGGAGATTACCCGGTTTTTTAAGAAAAATTTTCATATATCATAACAGATATATCGCTATGCGGATTTTATATTTTACTTTCAAAGAAATGTTTGTTAAAATATTATCAATCTCAAACGGAGGTAATAGATATGGAAGAAACAAAGAACACTCTTGTAGACAGTGTAGAAAAACTCGAAGAAAAAATCGCTCAGGTAAGAGCGGCTCAGAAGAAATTTTCTGTCTATACCCAGGAGCAGGTGGACAAAATCTTTTTGGCGGCTGCAAGTGCGGCCAACAAAGCAAGAATCCCCCTTGCAAAAATGGCTGTTGAAGAAACAGGCATGGGCGTGGTAGAAGATAAGGTTATCAAAAACAACTATGCCGCAGAGCACATTTACAACGCTTATAAAAACGTTAAAACCTGCGGAGTTATCGAAGAGGACTCGGCATACGGCATGAAGAAAATTGCGGAGCCGATAGGCGTTATCGCTGCGGTTATTCCCACAACCAACCCCACTTCAACCGCAATATTCAAAACTCTTATATCTCTTAAAACAAGAAACGGCATTATAATCAGCCCTCATCCGAGAGCTAAAGAAAGCACCATTGCCGCCGCAAAGCTTGTTTTAGAGGCTGCGGTTAAAGCCGGCGCACCGGAGGGTATTATCGGCTGGATAGATATTCCCTCACTTGATATGACAAACACTCTTATGAAAGAGGCAGACATAATCCTCGCAACAGGCGGCCCCGGCATGGTTAAGGCTGCATATTCGAGCGGCAAGCCCGCACTCGGCGTAGGTGCAGGCAACACACCCGCAATCATTGATGAATCCGCAGACATAGTTCTTGCAGTCAACAGCATTATTCATTCAAAAACCTTTGATAACGGTATGATCTGCGCATCGGAGCAGTCGGTTATCGTTCACAAAAAGGTTTATGACGCGGTTAAAAAAGAGTTTGCCGCAAGAGGATGCTATTTCCTTACCCCCGATGAAACAGAAAAGGTTCGTAAGACCATAATCATAAACGGCGCACTCAACGCTAAAATTGTTGGTCAGCCTGCATCTAAAATAGCTGCTTTGGCAGGTGTTAAAGTGCCGGATTCGACAAAAATCATTATCGGAGAAGTTGAGAGCGTAGATATTTCTGAGGAATTTGCTCACGAGAAGCTCTCACCCGTACTTGCAATGTATAAGGCTAAAGATATTGACGACGCTTTTGATAAGGCAGAGCATCTTATAGCCGACGGCGGTTACGGTCACACATCGTCAATTTATCTTGACGCTGTCAACCACAGAGAAAAGCTTGACGCTTTTGCGCTCAGAATGAAAACCTGCCGTATTCTTGTCAACACACCCTCGTCTCAGGGCGGTATAGGCGATCTTTATAACTTCAAGCTTGCTCCGTCACTTACGCTCGGCTGCGGCTCATGGGGCGGCAACAGCGTATCCGAAAACGTCGGAGTTAAACACCTTATAAATATAAAGACCGTTGCTGAGAGGAGAGAGAATATGCTCTGGTTCCGTGCACCCGAGAAAGTGTATATTAAAAAAGGCTGCCTTCCGGTTGCTCTTGATGAACTCGGTAAGGTTATGAATAAGAAAAAGGCATTTATCGTAACAGATAGCTTCCTTTATAATAACGGCTACACAAAGCCGATTGAAAAGAAACTTGATGAAATGGGCATCATGCACACAACATTCTCAAATGTTGCTCCCGACCCGACTCTTGCATGTGCCAAAGAGGGCACAAAACTCATGACTGCTTTCGCTCCCGATGTTATTATCGCTGTCGGCGGCGGTTCTGCAATGGATGCAGGCAAAATCATGTGGGTTCTTTATGAGCACCCCGAAGCGGATTTCATGGATATGGCAATGCGCTTTATTGATATAAGAAAGAGGGTTTACACCTTCCCGCATATGGGCGACAAGGCATATTTTATCGCCGTTCCCACATCGGCAGGTACAGGTTCCGAGGTTACTCCCTTCGCGGTTATCACAGATGAAAAATCAGGCACAAAATATCCCCTTGCTGATTATGAGCTTATGCCCGACATGGCTATTGTTGACGCAGATATGATGATGAATGCCCCCAAGGGACTCACATCTGCATCGGGTATCGACGCTGTTACTCACGCACTCGAAGCCTATGCTTCTGTTATGGCTACCGACTACACAGACGGCATTGCTTTGAGATCGCTTAAAATGATATTTGAATATTTGCCCAGAGCTTATGACAACGGACCGAATGACCCCGTTGCAAGAGAGAAAATGGCAAATGCCGCAACAATGGCAGGTATGGCTTTTGCAAACGCGTTCCTCGGTGTATGCCACTCAATGGCTCATAAGCTCGGCGCTTTCCACCACCTTCCTCACGGTATTGCCAACGCACTTATGATAGACGAGGTTCTTCGCTTTAATGCAGCAGAGGTTCCGACGAAGATGGGCACATTCTCACAGTATGACCACCCCCACACCCTTGCACGCTATGCAGAGGTTGCAGATTACCTCGGCGTAAAGGGCAAGAATGACACCGAAAAGCTTGAGGGACTCATCAAGAAGATAGACGAACTCAAAGATTATATCGGCATCAAAAAGACAATCCGCGACTATGTTCCGGATGAGGAAGACTTCCTTAACCGTCTTGACGATATGGTTGAGCAGGCATTCGACGATCAGTGCACAGGCGCTAACCCGCGTTACCCGCTCATGAGCGAAATTAAGCAGATGTACCTTAACGCATACTATGGCAAGGAGGAAAGAGTATGAAAATCCAAGCTGATAAAATCATAGCTGTCAGAACATCAAAAACCGTTTATCGTGACGGCGACACCGTTATCAAGGTTTTTGACGAGAATTATTCAAAAGCCGATGTTCTCAACGAGGCTCTCAATCAGGCAAGAATTGAAGAGACGGGTCTCAACATTCCCAAAATCCTTGAAGTCTCAAAGATGGACGGCAAATGGGCGCTCACTTCGGAGTATATTCCCGGCGTTACTTTGCAGCAGCTTATGGATAAATACCCGGAGAAAAAGAATGAATATCTTGAGCAGTTTGTAGATATTCAGATGCAGGTTCATTCAAAGACCTGCCCTCTGCTCACAAAGCTTAAAGACAAGATGAACCGCAAGATAAACGAGACAGACCTTGACGCAACAACTCGCTATGAGCTTCATACCCGCCTTGAGGGTATGCCCAAGCACAAAAAAGTGTGCCACGGTGACTTCAACCCCTCCAACATCATCATCAGAGATGACGGCACACCTTATATAATCGACTGGTCACACGCAACACAGGGCAATGCATCCGCAGATGTTGCAAGAACTTATCTTCTCTTTTGGCTCAGCGGCGATATATCGGGCGCAGAGGCATATCTCGATTTGTTCTGCAAAAAGAGTGACACAGCAAAGCAGTATATCCAAAAATGGCTTCCCATTGTAGCAGCATCCCAGTCCGTAAAGGGCAGACCCGAAGAGAGAGAATTCCTCCTCAACTGGGTCAATGTCGTTGATTATGAATAATAGGAGCGTAAATTTATGAAAATTACAATTTGCATCGGCAGTTCGTGCCACTTAAAGGGTTCACGTCAGGTCGTTGAACAGCTTCAGTACCTTGTATCAAAAAACAATTTGCAGGATAAAATCGAGCTTGCCGGTACATTCTGCATGGGCAAATGCCAAACGGGCGTTAACGTAAAAATTGATGATGAAGATTTTTCGGTATCACCCGATACTGTAGACGATTTCTTCGCAAAAGAAGTTCTTAAAAGAGTAAAATAATTAAAAACGGGAGTTTTACACGATGGCGGAATTTTTGAAGCTGAAAAAGTCGAATTGTAAAAACTGCTATAAGTGCATCCGCCATTGCCCGGTTAAATCCATAAGATTTTCGGGCAACCAGGCGCACATAGTAAATGACGAATGTATACTTTGCGGTCAATGCTTTGTTGTATGCCCGCAAAACGCAAAAGAAATAGTTGACGAGAGCGAGACGGTTAAGGTCTTGCTCTCGGGTCAGGAGCCGGTTATAGCCAGCGTAGCTCCGTCATTCATAGCATATTTTGAGGGCGCTTGTATGAGCACCCTCAAAACTGCGCTTAAAGAGCTTGGCTTTACCGACGCAGAAGAAACTGCGGTGGGTGCTACTTTTGTTAAAAGAGAGTACGACCGCCTGCTTGAAGAGGGTAAGCAGGATGTTATAATTTCCTCCTGCTGTCACTCTGTGAATTTGCTCATAGGCAAACACTATCCGGAGCTTGCAAAATACCTTGCCCCGGTTGTTTCGCCGATGCAGGCTCATTGCCTTGATATTAAACGCAGATACCCCAATGCCAAAACCGTGTTTATCGGGCCGTGCCTTTCTAAAAAAGACGAGGCGGCAAACGGCGTTGTTGACGCGGTTATGGATTTTAAAGAGCTTGCCTCAATGCTCAGGAGCAATGGCATAATTGTTGCGAATGCCGACGAAAATGTTTCCGAAAGCCGCGCAAGGCTTTTCCCGACCGTCGGCGGTATTCTTAAAACAATGGAGCGCAGCAATAAAGAATACACATATCTCACGGTTGACGGTGTAGAAAACTGCAAATCGGCACTTGAGGATATAAAAGCAGGCAATGTCGGCAGATGTTTTATCGAGATGTCGGCTTGCCCGGGCAGCTGCATAGGCGGACCCGTAATGGAGAAATACAGAAATTCTCCCGTCCGTCACTATAAGGCTATAACCGATTATGCCGGCGAAAAAGATTTTGACGTGCCCCAGCCGGATAAGGACACGCTTTATAAGAGCAGATCATACATAGGCTGCGAAAAGGTTATGCCCGGCGAAAAAGAGATAGAAGAAATTCTTCATAAAATGGGCAAAAACACCCCGGCAGATGAGCTGAACTGCGGCTCATGCGGATATGATTCCTGCCGCGAAAAGGCTATTGCCGTTTATCAGGGCAAGGCGGATGTGAGCATGTGTCTGCCGTATCTTATGGAGCGTTCCGAGCGTTTTTCAAACAACATTCTCAGTAACACGCCTAACGGAATACTTGTTGTCAACGAAGAGCTTGAGGTTCAGCAGATAAACAAAGCCGCAATGAAAATGCTCAGAATTAAATCAAGTTCAGATGTTTTGGGCGACCTTGTTGTCAGAATTATGGATCCGCTGCCTTTCCTGAATGTTCTTGAAAAGGGAACAAGACTCGAAAACAAGCGTGATTATTATGCGGAGTATGACAAATATCTTGAGCAGACGATAGTTTATGATAAATCGTCGCATATGCTCATTTCTATATTGCGCGACGTTACGGATGAAGAAACACAGCGCCGCGAAAAAGAAGAGATTGCCGCACAGACGGCAGACATTGCCGACAAGGTTGTTGATAAGCAGATGCGTATAGTTCAAGAGATTGCATCGCTTCTCGGTGAAACGGCGGCAGAAACCAAAATAGCCCTCACTAAGCTTAAGGAGTCGATAGCCAATGAGGAGAATGAATAATCTTTGTGCCGACATCGGTTACATGAGCATAAAACATGAGGGCGAACAGCTTTGCGGCGACCATGTTGAGGTTGTGGAGCAAGATGAGAACTCAACCGTTATCGTTTTGGCAGACGGTCTCGGCTCGGGCGTTAAGGCGAGCATACTTTCGACCCTTACATCGAAGATTATCTCTACCATGCTTGCCTCCGGCTTAAAGCTTGAGGACGCGGTAGAGACAATAGTCGCGACACTGCCGGTATGTTCCGTCAGAGGAGTTGCGTATTCCACATTCACAATAATCAGAATTGTGAACAACGTGAGGGCAGAGATAATTCAGTATGATAACCCCTCGGTAATACTTCTCAGAGACGGTAAAAATTATGATTACCCGATCACAGAAACCTTCATAGGCTCAAAAAAGGTATGCCGCTCGGATGTTGCGCTTAAAGAAAACGACGTTTTTATTGCAATGAGCGACGGCGTTGAACACGCGGGAGTCGGCGGAATATATAATTTTGGCTGGAAGCGTGCGGATATAATCTCGTTTATGGAGATGTTTTGGGACGCAGGCTTTACCGCCAAAACTCTTACAACGATATTGCTCGATGAATGTAACAAGCTCTATGACGGCAAGCCCGGCGACGACGCAACGGTATGTACTGTGCGTATACGTTCGAGAGAACCGATGAATATAATTATCGGACCTCCGTCAAACAGGGACGACTGTAACAAAATGATGTCACTCTTTTTTGCAAAAGAGGGCAAGCACATAGTTTGCGGCGGCTCAACATCTACAATCGCAGCAGAGTATCTCGGCAAACCACTTATTCCGAAACTTGATTTTGTTGACCCCGAAATTCCTCCGATTGCAGAGATTGAGGGCGTTGACCTTGTAACAGAGGGTGTTATAACAATAAACCGCGTGCTGGAGTACGCAAAAAATTATCTTGAAGACAATAAATCTTATGAACAGTGGAGCTACAAAAAAGACGGAGCTTCACAAATAGCAAGGCTTCTTTTTGAAGAAGCGACCGATATCAATTTCTTTGTCGGCAGAGCGGTAAATCCCGCTCATCAGAACCCCAATCTACCGATAAACTTCAATATTAAAATGAGGCTGGTCGATGAACTGGCGACTTGCCTTACAAAAATGGGTAAAAAAATTAAAGTAAGTTATTTTTGATTTGAGGAAAAGCTATGCGAAAATTTGACACAAAGGTGCAGTATCTTAATTATAAAGTAATTCGCTCTGTTGCGAGACACGCGTGGAACGATGATTTGCTCGAAAATGTTAATAAGATACCAAAAGAAATAATCCCCGGCAGTACCCCGACAATGAGATGCTGCGTTTATAAAGAGCGCGCAATTCTTTCGGAGCGCGTAAACATTGCAATGGGCGGAGATAAAGAAAACCCCAATGTTATAGAGGTTATCAGCATTGCCTGCGACGAATGTCCGGAGGGCGGATATTCCGTCACCGACGGCTGCCGCGGCTGCCTTGCACACAGATGCGAAGATGTTTGCCCGCGAAACGCACTTTCTTTTGACGAGCATCAAAAGGCGCATATCGATAAAAGTCGATGTGTGAATTGCGGCAGATGTGCACAGGTTTGCCCTTATTCCGCAATCATAAACCGCAAAAGACCTTGCGAGAATGCCTGCAAAATAAAAGCCATATCAATGGCAGACGACGGCAGCGCACATATCGATAATAATAAATGCATCTCTTGCGGTGCGTGCGTATATCAGTGCCCGTTTGGCGCAATCAGTGATAAATCCTTTGTGCTCAATGTTATTGACATGATAAGAAAGAGCGAAAACAATCAAAAATACAAAGTATATGCCGTAGTTGCACCGAGTATATCAAGCCAGTTCAAATATGCAAAGCTCGGTCAGGTTATAAGAGGAATAGGCGAACTCGGATTTTATCATGTTATCGAGGCCGCACTCGGCGCAGATATGGTTGCGGATTCCGAAGCCGCCGAACTTGTGGAAAAAGGTTTTCTCACAAGCTCCTGCTGCCCCGCATTTGTGGACTATATAGAAAAGCAGTTCCCGACTCTCAAGGATAAAATCTCTCACAATCTTTCGCCTATGGCGGCTATTGCAAAGTATATCAAGCAGACTGCGCCCGGCTCAAAGGTTGTATTCATCGGACCTTGCACCGCTAAAAAAATGGAGTTTCAAAAAGAAAGCGTTGCACCATGGATTGACAGCGTAATAACCTTTGAAGAACTTCAGGCTTTGTTTGACAGCAAGGATATTGATATTACAACACTTGGCGAGGATGTGCTCGACAATGCCTCGTACTTCGGCAGAATATTTGCCAGAAGCGGCGGACTTACCGATGCGGTCGCAGAAGCGATTAAGGAACGCGGAATTGAAGATTTTTCACTCAAAGCTGTTCCGTGCGACGGTATTGAGGCTTGCAGAGCCGCGCTGATGATGGCATCTAAAGGCAGACTTGACGCCAACTTTATTGAGGGCATGGCTTGCAGCGGCGGATGTATCGGCGGCGCGGGCTGTCTGACCCACGGCGATAAGAACAAAGCCGAGGTCGATAAATACGGCAAAGAAGCATATGAAAAGACTATTAAGGACGCAATACGTCCGCTCGGTCTGGGATAAATATAAAAAGCTATAATTCATACAGTTGTAAGTTGTGTGAATTATAGCTTTTGTGTTGTATAAACAATGCCCTGAAACACAAAACTTGTTTCAGGGCAATGTTTTATTCTTTATTAAGTTCGTGCATTATCTGATAATTCAGCGTCATAAGGCTGTCATTGAGATGGACATTTTCACAAACCGTACCCGGAAAATGCGAGGCAATGTCATAGTGGCTGAAATTCCAAAAACCTGTTATACCATAATCGACAAGCATCGATACAACGGTCTCTGCCGCCTCCTCCGGCACGCAAAGAACTGCGACCTTTGGTGAATAGCGTTCGCAAAAATCTTTAAGCGTTGCCATCGGGCGTATTGCAGAACCGTTCACAAGTTCACCCGAAAGATTTATGTCGCTGTCAAACATTCCTATAAGGTCAAAGCCCCTTTGTGAAAAGTTCATATGAGCGGCAATGGCTCTGCCCAGGTTGCCCATTCCTATTATGATAGTCTTATATCCGTTGTCAATGCCGAGAATACGGCCTATTTCACCGTATAGCTGCGCTACATTATAGCCGTATCCCTGCTGACCGAAGCCGCCGAAGCAGTTAAGATCCTGCCTTATCTGTGAGGCGGTGAATCCCATCTTTTCGGATAGCTCTTTAGAAGATATTCTTTCGACTCCATTATTTTTAAGGTTGCCTAAAAAGCGGTAATAGCGCGGCATCCTTTTTATTACCGACATTGAAATATTATCCGGTTTAGCCATAAGGCTCACTTCCTTAAATTATTCACACAGCTTTTTAACGGTTGCCATTACATAGTCGCCGAATTCGCTGCAGGTGCAGCCGTTTTCACGGCCGGTAATCTGATATTTTTTCTCTTCATACATGCAGATGTCAAGCGCTCTTTCAAGAAGGTCTGCCTTTTCCTGCTCGCCGATGTGAGAAAGAAGCATAACAGACGCTCTGAGCATTGAGCACGGGTCGGCATACTGACCTCTGCCCTCACGAATCATTCTGGGTGCAGAGCCGTGAATGGCCTCAAACATAGCATATTTTTTGCCGATGTTTGCACTGCCTGCCGTGCCTACGCCGCCCTGGAACTCCGCAGCTTCATCTGTAATAATATCGCCGTAAAGGTTCGGAAGAATAAATACCTTGAAATCGGTACGGCGCTTTTTGTCGATAAGCTTGGCTGTTGTGATGTCTATATACCACTCGTCCGTGGTGATTTCGGGGTAATCCTTGCCTATGTTTTTGCAAAGGTTAAGGAATTTACCGTCGGTAGTTTTGATGATGTTTGCCTTTGTGATAATAGAAACTCGGTCTTTCTTGTTTCTTCTTGCATAGTCATATGCGAGCTTTGCAATTCTTTCGCAGCCCTCGGTGGTGGTAACAACAAAGTCAACCGCAAGGTCGTCTGTTACATTAACTCCCTTTGAGCCTACCGCATACGCACCCTCTGTGTTCTCGCGGAAGAAGGTCCAGTCAATGCCCTCTTCGGGTACTTTAACGGGTCTGAGGTTAGCAAAAAGGTCAAGCGCCTTTCTCATTGCAACGTTTGCACTCTCAATGTTCGGCCAGGGGTCGCCTGCCTGGGGAGTGGTTGTGGGGCCTTTAAGAATAACGTGGCAAGCCTTGAGTTCTTCCATAACATCGTCGGGGATTGCCTTGTTTGCGGCAACGCGGTTCTCAATTGTGAGGCCGTCAATTACTTTAAACTCGATTTTGCCTGCCTTAACTTTATCCGAGAGCATATATTCAAGCACTCTTGCGCTCTCTTTTGTGATGATGGGGCCTATGCCGTCGCCGCCGCATACGCCGATAATAATTTTATCAAGCTTTGAGTAATCAACAAAATCACCCTGTGCTTTAATTGTATCTGAGCGGTCGCTTTGTTCTCTTATAAGAGCTTCAAATTTTTCAACTGCATTTTTTATCTGTGCTTCGGTCATTAAAATTTCCTCCGTGTTATGAATTTTCTCTTGTGTAGTCAAGCAGACCGCCTGCAAGAATTATCTTAACCTGTCTGTCTGAAAGCTGATAGTCAAGCTCAAATTCTTCGCCTGTTGTGAGGTCTTTAAGAATTGCCGTTTCACCGTTTGCGATTTTTTCTCTTATGCCGGGGAGACTGAGCTTATCGTTAAGATTTATCTTGTCGTAATCGTCGGCATTTTTAAATGTGAAAGGAATAATGCCTGCATTGACAAGGTTAGCGCAGTGAATTCTTGCAAAAGATTTTGTTATAACTGCCTTTATGCCGAGATAAAGCGGAACAAGAGCAGCATGCTCACGCGAAGAACCTTGGCCGTAGTTTGCGCCGCCTATGATAATTCCGTCGCCTGCCTGTTTGCAGTGCTCTGCAAATTTTTCGTCGCACTGCTTAAAGCAGAAGTTTGAAAGGTACGGAATATTTGAGCGGTAGGGGAGTATCTTTGCGCCTGCCGGCATAATGTGGTCTGTTGTGATATTGTCACCGACTTTAAGAACTGCCGTTGCGTTTATCTCCTCGGGCAATGGCTTAGTAGTCGGGAAAGGCTTGATGTTGGGACCGTAAATTATTTCAACATCTTTTGCTTCTTCGGGCGAAGCGGGCATTGTAATCATATTGTCGTTGATGATAAATTCATCGGGCATTTCGATTTCGGGAGCTTCGCCGTAGTCTCTCGGGTCTGTGAGAACGCCTGTGAGCGCGGATACTGCCGCGGTTTCGGGGCTGACGAGATAAATGCCGGCGTCGGCTGTGCCGGAGCGACCCTCGAAGTTTCTGTTAAAGGTTCTGAGCGAAACACCCTTTGAATTGGGTGACTGACCCATGCCTATGCACGGACCGCAGGCAGATTCAAGTATTCTTGCGCCTGCGTCAATAATATCGGCAAGAGCGCCGCATCTTGAAAGCATGTTGAGAACCTGCTTTGAGCCGGGAGCTATAGAAAGGCTGACATTGGGGCTGACTGTTTTGCCCTTGAGAATTGCCGCAACCTTGAGCATATCAAGAAGTGATGAGTTTGTGCACGAACCTATGCAAACCTGGTCAATCTTGATTTTGCCGATGTCTTTAACGCTCTTAACATTATCGGGCATGTGGGGCATTGCCGCGAGGGGAGCGAGCTTTGAAAGGTCGATGTCAATAACCTCGTCATAAACCGCGTCATCATCGGCTTTGAGCTCTGTCCAGTCTTTTTCTCTGCCCTGTGCCTTTAAAAATTCTCTTGTAATTTCATCAGAGGGGAAGACGGACGTTGTTGCGCCAAGCTCCGCACCCATGTTGGTTATGGTTGCACGCTCGGGAACAGAGAGGGTCTTAACGCCTTCTCCGCCGTATTCTATAATTTTACCTACGCCGCCTTTTACAGACATTATTCTGAGGACTTCAAGAATAATGTCTTTTGCCGCAACCCACGGCTGAAGCTTGCCTAAAAGGTTTACTCTTACCATTTTGGGCATGGTGATGTAGTATGCGCCGCCGCCCATTGCAACCGCAACATCAAGACCGCCTGCGCCCATTGCGAGCATGCCTATTCCGCCGCCCGTGGGGGTGTGGCTGTCAGAGCCGATAAGCGTTTTGCCCGGTACTCCGAAACGCTCAAGGTGAACCTGATGGCAAATTCCGTTGCCGGGGCGTGAAAAACGAAGACCTCTCTTTTTGGCAACGCTGCCGATAAAGCGGTGGTCGTCCGCATTTTCAAAGCCTGTCTGCAAAGTATTGTGGTCGATATATGCAACCGAAAGCTCTGTTTTAACTCTGTCTATACCCATTGCCTCAAACTCAAGATATGCCATTGTGCCTGTTGCGTCCTGAGTGAGGGTCTGGTCGATTCTGAGGCCTATTTCACTGCCGGGTGTCATATCACCCGAGAGCATATGAGCCTTTATAATCTTTTGACCGATGGTGTAACCCATTACTTTAACCTCCTGGTCATTAAGCGCCCGAAAGGTCACTTAATTAAAAAATTAACAATCTTTATTGTATTATTTTTGTAGCCTTTTGTCAATGTTTTTGGCGCAAATTAAAGGCTTATTTTGCCGAGAACGCGCCGTAGAGATGAATGATGTTCATATCGTCCGTCATATCAAGTCCGTGTGCGCCGCAGTCGCCGTCAACTTCGTGGCAGCCGTGGTCGGGCAGAAAGCCGTAAACAACATTGTGATGCGCCCATTTTTCTTTGACATATTTTACAAGCTCAACATAATATTCAAGGTTCTTTTTAAGCTCTGTCATGGCTTCTTTTGATTCGGGGCCGAATTTGTGCATGGTGCCGTCATAGTTGCCGTTGTATATAACAACAAGGTCGTATTTGTCTTCGGCTATAACCTCAAAGGCTTTTTTGTTTACCTCTTCTTCGGTTTCATAAATAAAGTAGTCCATATCTCTTTCCAAAAAGATTTTGGATATGCTGTCGCCCTCGGTAGAGATAATTACGGGCTTTTTGCCGCCTTTTATGAGCATATCAAAAATTGTCATTGTTTTAAGCACGGGCTTAGTGTAACTTTTTATACCGTGTATTTCGGGCATAACGCCTGTGTACATAGAGGCAAAGCACACGGGGGTAACACTCGGCATAACAGAGAGCATCGGCAGTGCAACATCGGATTCCAGCACCGCATCGGTGAAAAGGAACGTATATTTTTTATAAAGCCAAAGTGCGACCGCGTCGGGGTTATAAAGAACGACTCTGTCTGCCTTGCCCGAGGGCAGCTTTTTGTTTATCAATGCTTTAAGTACGGGATTCACCTTGTCAAACGCATCTTCGCACGGTGCGCCGATGGTTTCGCAAATTGTTCTTGCTGTGGTCGTTATGGGAATACTGTTGTAAAAGTCCGGCATAATTAACTCTCCTATAAAAATAATTCGCCTATATTATATAACATTTAAAGAGTTTTTCATAGAGTTTTTATAAAAGAAAATTGCGCTACTTGACGAGCCGTAAATAATGTGTTAATGTTTTTTACAGAAATTGCGGAGGTGCAAAAAATGAAAAAATTCCTTTTTTATTTTGTTCAGTGGACGTGGGGGCTTTCGGTAAATCTTATCGGCGGCATATGCTGCCTTGTGTTCAAATATTTTAAAAAGTGCAGGGTAGAGAGATACGGCTACAACTGGTTTACATATGTCCCCGGCAACTTCGGCGGACTTTCGCTCGGGCTTTTTGTGTTTATCAGAGATACAAGCAAAGAAAAGGGCAAAGAGCAGTGGCTTTATAACACGCAGATACACGAATACGGTCACACTTTTCAGTGCCTTATGTTAGGACCTTTGTACTGGCTCGTCGTTGCGATTCCGTCTTTTATTTGGTGCAATCTTTTTGCAAATTACAGGAAAAAGAACAATGTCTCTTATTATAAGCTCTATTGCGAAAGCTGGGCGAACCACCTTGGCGAAAAGCACACGGGCAAAAAGCAAAATTTTGACGGAGAAAAATAACGTTAATTAAACCGTGAGGTTTGATTATATAAAGCAAAGATAAAAACGCAACGCGCATTTGCGCAAGAGCCGGTAGGTAGCCCGGCCGTCCTGTTATTACAGGGTAAGTAACCTGCCCCTCCGGGTTGTCCGTTCTTTGCTCATTTCAATCTTTAAGGAGGGATTGTTATGGGCAAAGTTTTTACAAGACTGACGGTGTTTTTTGACGAACCGTTTTGGGTCGGTGTGTTTGAAAAAACGCAAGAGGGCTCGCTTTCGGTTTCAAAAGTGATTTTCGGAGCAGAGCCGAAAGACGGCGAAGTGCTGGATTTTATACTGAAACACTATAACAGCCTAAACTTCAGCCCGGCTGTGTCTTTTGCCGTGAAAGAAGCTAAGAAAAACCCCAAGGTTATGCAGAGAAAAGTAAAGAAAGAACTGCAAAAAGAGGGGATAGGCACAAAGTCTCAACAGGCCTTGAAATTGTGGCAGGAGCAGTATAAGCAGGATAAAAAAACAAATAATCGCGCCCAAAAGAATGAGCGCGAGGAACGCCTGTTTTTATTGAAACAGCAAAAAAAGAAGGCAAAGCACAAAGGACATTAGCCTTGTGCCTTGCCGAAAGAAAACCGCCGGGAGCATTAGTTCTCGGCGGTTTTTCAGTATTATAATCTAACACTATACTTTATTTAAAAATCTTTTGCACCTATTTATTCTTTAGCTTATGCTTTATGGCTGACAACTTACAGATAATTTTGCTTTTTAGACTAACTTTATTTTTAGCGGAATTATACTTTTTGAGTTCATTTATCAAGCGATAAACATTATGAGTATTTATAAGATTTTTTATTTTTTTAGTTCTGTTATCGGGAGGTGAGTACTTAGAAAAGACTTTAATAAGTAGAGGGCTATCTAAGTTTTTACTGATAAACTCATACGCATCCTCGTTTGTTTCGTGTGTAACTACTTCGATAAACAAATTTAAAAAGATATTAGCAGTATACCTATAAAAATAATCTGTATCAAAGGTATATCTGCCTGCAAAATACATTTCTCTTTCGGATAAATTTTTTACGGTTTCAGATATTATTTCCGGATAATAGAGAGATGACAAGTGAGAATGGTTAGGATCACAATCATATACATAATAGCATTTGTTGACAAACACCCCGTTGTTACAATGATCAATGTAATATATCAGAAACTTTTTATCTTCCCATTTTTTCAAAGATTCGTCATATCTTAATAAATACTTGTCTATTATGCTTTTTTTGTACAAGTTTAAAACGCTAAAACACAATGACATTTGGTGTTCGTTTTCTTTTAAATTCAAAAAGCACGGTAAAATTGTATCAGTTACAAAAGCACGGTCAAATTTTTTTATTGGGCCAAAATTTGTATGAACTTCATTTTCCACTCCGTTACCTCTTGTAATAAAATAGAAAAAATTTATCAAATCCATACCAAAATAAGCAGCTAAATCCGAATACAAATTCGGTTTGATATAGTCACCGGCATCAATAAAAGAAACATATTCTCCTGAGGCTTTTGACAAGCCATAGTTCCTGGCGGAAGATACTCCACCGTTCTTTTTAGTGAACACCTTTATTCTATCGTCTTGGCGAGCGTATTCATTACATAAAATTAATGATTCATCTGTTGAACCGTCATCAACAAGAATTATTTCAAGATTGTTATACTCTTGTTGAGTTAAACTTTCAATTGTTCTGGACAATACATTTTGTCTGTTATATATTGGAACAATAACAGAAATCAAAGTTTTTTCCATTTTCATCGGCTCCCTTTTAAATTTTATGCAAATGTACTTTGATGGTATAAAAATCAAAATTTTAATCGGCCATGCCAAGGACGGTCCTTAGCGTTATATTGTTGCGGCAATGACTGCCTTTATGGTGTGCATACGGTTTTCCGCTTCTTTAAAGACGATTGATTTTTCACTTTCAAAAACTTCGTCCGTAACCTCCATCTCGGTTCTTCCGAATTTTTCGCCGACCGTTTTGCCGACGGTGGTTTTCATATCGTGATAAGCCGGCAGGCAGTGCATAAATACGCACCCGTCAGAGGCATTATCCATAAGATCCTTGTTGACCTGATACGGTGCGAGGTCGTCAATTCTCTCTTTCCAAACCTCGTCCGGCTCGCCCATAGATACCCAAACGTCGGTGTATATGACGTCGGCATTTTTTGTGGCTTCCATAGGGTCGGTGATAAAACGAAGAGCCGCACCGCTTTCGGCTGCAATTTTTTGACATTCGTCAATAAGTGCTTTGTCAGGGAAATATTTCTCCGGCGCACAGGCGGTGAAGTTAAGCCCCATTTTTGCGCAGCCGACCATGAGTGAGTTGCCCATGTTATAACGGGCGTCACCCATATAGACAAAGTTTATACCCTTGAGCTTGCCGAAATGCTCTTTGATTGTGAGAAAATCGGCAAGGATTTGTGTGGGGTGAAATTCGTTTGTGAGACCGTTCCAAACAGGCACACCTGCATATTTTGCAAGCTCTTCTACAATTTCCTGACCGTATCCGCGGTATTCTATGCCGTCAAACATACTGCCGAGAACACGGGCAGTGTCTGCAATGCTCTCTTTTTTGCCTATCTGCGAGCCCGAGGGGTCAAGATAGGTTGAGCCGAGGCCGAGGTCATGTGCCGCAACTTCAAAGCTGCAGCGTGTTCTGGTGCTCGTTTTTTCAAATATAAGGGCAATGTTTTTGCCTTTAAAATCATCGTGAAGAATACCGCTTTTCTTTTTGTATTTAAGCTCTGCCGCAAGGTCGAGCAGATATTCAATTTCCTCCGGCGTGTAGTCAAGAAGCTTTAAAAAGTTTCTGCCTTTTAAATTCATTGCCGTGCCCCCTTATGCTATTGACGTTGCGCTCTTTTGCGAAGAGGGAACAAGTGCGATATATGTGTTGCCTGCGTTAAGGCTTATGGCAGAACCGCTCATGTTGTTAATGACAAGCTTAGATGATGATGCCGAACCGGTTTTAGTCCAGCTTACATGCTCATATCCGCCGTCCGAAATATAATAGCCTGTGTTTGACTTTTCAAGAGCCATGTCTATGCATCCCTTGGAGTCGCCCATAGATTTAACATCGCAGTAGAGAACAAGAATGTTTTTGTAGTTGAGGTGCACTCCGTCCGCGTCTTTTCTCGCACTGCCGTTAAGGGCGTCAAAATAAACTCCCTTGCTGCTGTCATAGGTCATAACGTGCTTGTTTACGGTTGAATACATAAACGAAACGCTTGTGCAGCTGCCGCCCGCGGGCTTAACCGCCGTTTCGGGGTCATTAAAATGAAGCACGCTCTTGTATGCGCCCTTGACGTCGGTTCTGTATTTGAGAGAGCCGATTGTCGCGTCTATATATTCACCCTTAGAATAGCCGGTGTGCTCCGTTCCCTTTGATTTTCTCGAAGAATCTCTGTAAAAGAACTGCTTTGCATAGCCCTGTATTCCGTTAAGGTTGTTGACCTTGTCACTTTCTATTTTGGCTTTTGCATATGTGCTCCAGCCGCAGTGAACGTAGATTGAGTCAAAGCACTCCGAGAGCTCAACGAAGTCATGCCTTGCACTGCGGATAGGACCTACCTTGGGAATAGAGTCAACATCCGAATAGAGAAGCAGCATTCTTGTGTAGCCGCCCTCTACAAGACCTTCAATAAGCACATCCGGAGTAGAGAGTCCCCATTGAGGACGCGCGGCGGGCGCATTCTCAACAACAACGGCTATCGGTCGTTTACCTACTGCCGAAGACGCAAGACCGTAATTGCCCGTGAGAGGGTTTATGTTGCCCTTGGCAGAGCTTGTGCTGCTCTGTTCGGAGCTTTGCTGAGAATACGAAGAATTTTCGGAGGATTTATTATCCTCATCATTGTTTTTTTTGCCGCAGGCTGTGCCGCCGAAGACCATAGAGGCAATCAAAGCGGCGCAAACCGTGCGTGTGATTATAGCTTTAATTTTCATCTTTTTACCCTCTGAATTATGCACCGAGAAAAGCTTCGTGTACTGCGGCAACGGCTCTGTCTGCGTCCTTTGCATCAATCAGCACGGAGATTTTTATTTCACTTGTGGAAATCATTTGAATATTTATATCGCTGTTAAAAAGAGCCTCAAACATTTTAGAAGCGGTGCCGGGGTGAGTCTCCATACCTGCGCCGACAACAGAAACCTTTGCAACGTCGGTGTCACAGGTGATGGGAGTGTCATCGCCTACAAAAGCGAGCTCTCTTATAGCGTCTATTGCTATGGGAGCATTGTCTTTAGAAACGGTGAAGGCAATGTCTTTTGTGTTGTTCCTGCCGACGGACTGAAGAATAATATCTACGTTTATGTTTTTAGCGGCAAGCTTGCTGAATATTTTAAAAGCAATGCCGGGTACGTCGGTAAGACCGACTATTGATATACGGGCGACGTCATTGTCTTTAGTGACGCCTCTTACAAGCATTTTTTCCATTTTAGTAACCTCCTTGACTATTGTGCCGGGGATAGGATTAAGGCTTGAGATAACTTCAAGCTCAACATTATATTTTTTTGCCATTTCAACCGAGCGGTTGTTAAGAACCTGTGCGCCGAGCGTTGCAAGCTCAAGCATTTCGTCATAGGTTATTTCGGCAAGCTTTTTTGCGTTTTTGACTTTTCTCGGGTCGGCGGTGTATACGCCGTCAACATCGGTAAATATCTGGCATTTGTCGGCATTGAGCGCGGCGGCAATGGCAACTGCGCTTGTATCGGAGCCGCCTCTGCCGAGCGTTGTTATGTCGCCCGTGTCGTTAAGCCCCTGAAAACCTGCCACAACAACGATTTTTTTGTTGCCAAGCTCTGTGAGGAGCCTGTCTTTGTTTATTTTTCTTATTCTTGCGGCAGAGTAGACGGAGTTAGTCGAAAAACCTGCCTGCCAGCCGAGAAGCGATATAGCCGGGAAGCCCAAGGACTGTATCGCCATAGCAAGAAGCGAAATCGAAATTTGCTCGCCGCTTGAGAGAAGCATATCCATCTCTCTTTTTGTGGGGTTGGGGCTTATCTCTTTTGCTTTTTCTATAAGATCGTCGGTGGTGTCGCCCTGTGCGGAAACAACAACCACAACGTCGTTGCCCTGCTTGTACGTATCCGTAACTATTTTAGCAACATTCATTACGCGCTCGGCGTTTGCAACAGAGCTGCCGCCGAATTTCTGGACAATTAAACTCATAAAAATTCCTCTCTTAATGCTTTATCAATAATCAACCACTCTTATTTTTGAAAGAACGTTCAAAGAGCTTACGGTTTTGAGCTTTGCTTCAAGCTCTTTTTCGCTTGCCCAAGGAGTTACAAAGGCAATTTCGTTTTCGGGTGCGCCGGCTCTTTCGAGAATTTCGGCTTTGCCGAATACCGAGACTATGTCTTTTTCGCTCTTTTCTTTGTCGCTTGTTTCTGCTCTTACATATAAAGCGGTCTCAAGTTCAGTATAGTCAACAACGTAGTTGTCGGTTCCGCTCTCCCATCCGAAATCTTTGCGCTCGGTCATGTGGCGTGCACAGTCAAGTATGTCTGCAACAACCGCGCTGGCGGTCGGGAGCTTGCCGGCGCCCTTGCCGTAGAATACCACGTCGCCGGTTGCGTCGCCCCTGACGAGAATGGCGTTGAATACATCGTTAACGCCTGCAAGCTGGCTGCTGTTTTTGACGAGAGCAGGGCTGACTATTGCGGAGATTTTATCTTCGCCTACTCTTGAAGCTCTTGCGATAAGCTTTATTACTCCGCCCCATGAGCGAACGTACTCAACATCCGTAAGCGTAATTTTTGTTATGCCCTCGGTGTGAACGTCCTTGGGGTAAACGTGCTTTCCGAAGCAAAGGGCGGCAAGTATGCAGATTTTGCGGCACGCGTCATGACCTTCAACGTCTGCGGTAGGGTCTTTTTCGGCATAGCCGTTATCCTGCGCAAGCTTCAATGCGTCCTCAAAGCTCATGTTTTTATCAATCATCATTGTGAGGATGAAATTTGTTGTGCCGTTGAGAATACCTGCGATTTCGTCTATTCTGTTTGCCGCAAGGCACTGGCTTATCGGCCTTATGATGGGAATACCGCCGCCTACGCTTGCCTCAAACAAAAAGTTTACATTTTTGTCTTTTGCGATTTTCAAAAGCTCGTCGCCCTTTGCGGCAACAAGCTCTTTGTTAGAGGTAACAACGCTTTTGCCTGCCGAAAGGCAAGACGAAACAAACTCATATGCAGGGTGAAGACCGCCCATTGTCTCAACAACAACCGCAACCTCGGGGTCGTTTAAAATGATATTAAAATCTTTTATCATCTTTTTTTCGTTGACATCGCCGGGGAAGTCTCTCAAATCAAGAATATATTTGACTTCAAGCTCGGGCTGCGAGCTTTTTTTAACTATGCTTTCGTGGTTGTTTGCTATTACTTCGGCAACGCCGGAACCCACTGTGCCGTAACCCATTATAGCTATATACAAATTTGCTCACTCCTCGTATTTTTACATAGTAACACATAATAAAGATATTTTACCACATTTTGCGGCAATAATAAAGACCTTTGAATAAAAAAATTAAAGTTATTTTATATAAGCTTCAAGTCTGTATATCGGCATGCCCATAGACGAAAAGCGCGCCTCGTATTCAGTCATAATGTTATCTTCAAACCCGCTGCGGTGGAGGTCAAGCGACACGTTTTTGAGCGCAAAGCCGTTTTGAGAAAATTCTTCTATCGAAAACTCAAAAAAGTGCATATTGTCTGTTTTTTGGTGAATTTCGCCGCCCTCGCACAGCAAGAGACGGTAAATTGAGAGAAAGCGGTGATGCGTAAGGCGATGAATTGCATATTTGTTTTTGGGGAACGGGCATGAAAAATTTAAAAATATGCGCTCAACCGAACCGTCCTTAATATACTTCGGCAAATATTCTGCATTGCCCTTTATAAAATAGAGGTTATCTATTCCATCTTCAATCGCTCTTTCGCAGGCTTCAACAATTACGTTGCCGTATTTCTCAACGGCAATAACATTTTGCTCGGGATGAGCCTTTGCATACTCGCAGGCAAATTTGCCCTTTCCGCAGCCTATTTCAAGTACGGTGGGGTTGCCGTTGCCGAATATTTTGTAAAAGTCGAGATACTCTTTGTTTTGAATTGCCTTTTCAAAGTTCAGCTCGTCCGTGATTATTTCAAACAGCTTGTCTTTGCAGTCCGCAAGCCTTTGGTCAAGATTTCTTTTTCTTCTCATTCTCATGGGTGTAACCTCTCAGTTTAGTGTTGAAAACAGCCGCGAGCGGTGTTAAAATACAGATATATTTTAAATGACTGTAATAAAATGTCAAGCCCCGGAGGAATTAAAATGCTGTTTAAAAAAGATAAAAGACCGTCGCCCGGCAGCGATATAAGCACCGTGCCCGGCATAGAGCAAGAGGCGGTCGAGGCTTTGAGAGAGCTCGGCTTTAACACCGTCGGCGAGCTTCGCGCAAAGGACGCGGAGGAAATGTATTATAAGCTCAGCCTCGAAAGGGGAGAGGTGGCAGAAAAAGAATTGCTTTATCAGTTCAGATGTGCCATATATTATGCCACTGTCAAAAAGGCCGACCCCAAAAAGCTCCGCTGGTGGTATTGGTGCGATAAAGACGAAAATGCGGGTCTTTCAGATGAAGAACTGCTGGAAATATATGAAAAACAACCGCCGGTTGTTTAAATATCAACCGACGGTTTGTTGCGAGAAATATTCAGCTTTGATATAATTTTGTCGGAGGCGATTTTATGACTTTAGGCAACAGAATTTATAAATACAGAACCGAACACGGACTCTCACGCGAGAGCATTGCGGAGAAGTGCTCCGTTTCGAGCCAGTCGATTCAAAAGTGGGAGAGCGACAATTCAAAGCCCTCTCTTGAAAATCTTATAATGCTCTCAAAAATATTCAATATCACGCTGGACGCTCTTGCAATCGGCGTTGACGAGGGTGTGAGAGAAGAGAGAAAGGCATTTATTCACCCCGATTATTCCGAAGACCGTTTGTGGGAGACTTATGCAGACTTTTTTATGACCGAATACAATCAGTCATTGGAGGAGGGCAAAGACGTTGAGGAGTATGAAAAGCTTTTCAAAGCCGCGTCCTGCTTAAAAAACTTTGAATATAAAGAACGTCTCGGCGATATTCTGTTTGATATTGTCACAAATGCGCCGATGAGAGAAAATTATGAATTTTACGAGCCGAGCGATCTTGCCGAAATCAAAAAGAGCAGAGATCCGTCGGCAATGAACAAAAAAGAGCCTAACCAATCCCTGCTTCAAAGCAAAATCGCAGGCGCATGGTACGGCAGAATATGCGGCTGCTTTCTCGGCAAATCCATTGAGGGCATAAAGACGGACGAGCTTAACAGATTGCTAAAAGAAACAGGCAATTATCCGATGCACCGCTATATAAAGAAGAGCGAAATCCCCGAGGATATGCTGCGCCGCGCGAGATTTAATTTTGACCATGACCATTATGCCGATTTGATTGACTGCGTACCGTCGGACGACGACACAAACTACACAGTGCTTTATCAGGAGCTTATCACAAAATACGGCAGAGATTTTAAGCCGCGCGACGTTGCGGCTTTTTGGACCGAGAAACAGCCGAAAAGTGCTTATTATACCGCGGAAGAAACGGCTTACTGCAATTTTATAAAAGGCTTCACTCCGCCCGCTTCGGCAATGTATAAAAATCCGTTCCGCGAATGGATAGGCGCGCAGATAAGAGCGGATTATTTCGGCTATATAAACCCCGGCGACCCCGAGACCGCCGCAGACATGGCATACCGCGACGCGGTTATTTCACACACCAAAAACGGCATATACGGCGAGATGTATTTTGCCGCACTGATTGCGATTGCCGCAGTTGAAAACGATATGCGCGAGGCGATAGAGCAGGCTCTCAAATTTATTCCGCAAAAATCGCGCTTTGTCAGGAGCGTACGCCTTATAACAGATGATTACGACGGCGGAGTTGACGAGAGCAAATGCTTTTCAAAAATACTTTCGCGCTGGGATGAATACACCTACGGCTGCCATGTGCTGCCGAATGCAGAGATTGTAATTGCTTCTCTTCTTTACGGCGAGGGCGATTACGGCAAAACAATATGCAGAGCGGTTCAAACCGGTCTTGATACAGACTGCAACGCGGCGACCGCCGGCTCGGTGCTCGGAATGATGACCGGCATTTCGGCAATAGGCGAGGAGTGGACCTCACCTTTCGGCGGAAAGCTTGAGACGCAGATTTTCGGCGTGGGCAAGGTTAATATCGGTGACAGAATTGATATAACTTTTGAACATATAAACAGATAAACAAAAACGAAATATTACAGCAGAATTTTAGGGGATAGGAAAAAAGATGAAGAACGGACAAACTGAGCAAAATCAAGGCGTCGGACTTGATTTTGTTTACCCGAAGGCGTGCAAAGATACGTCGAGCGGCGAAGTTTGTTCGTAGTATAAAACATAAAACTCCGTATATTATTGGGAATAAATTAAAGGGGTTCTTACAGGTCTTAATCCTGCAGAACCCCTAATTTATATGGTTTTATACGGTCTTCGCTTTTTAACATCCCCTTTTTAAAGACTTTTATAAAAATCGTTAATTGTTTTCACGGAATTTTCGAGGCTGAAAAACTCGGCGCGCTTTGCTGCGTTTTGTCTGTATTTTTGTAGAAGCTCGGGCTTGTCAAGAACTTTTTTCAGTGCAAAATAAAGCCCGTCCTCGCTGTTTTCGCATATTATGCCGCACTCAAGATTTCCGAAAATCTCTCTCATTCCCGAACACTCTGTCGTGATAACGGGAAGCCCCGAGATTATCGCCTCGGTTACGGCGGTCGAATATCCCTCCGCAAGCGACGAGCAGATGTAGGCGTCTGCCGAATTCATATATTTATACGGGTTTGTCCTAAAATCCGCAAGAGTGAACATATCGTTTAAATCAAGCTCATCGCACAGCTTTTGGGTAGGCTCTTTTTGATATGCTTTGCCCATTATCAAAACAGAAAATTTATAGCCGTCATTTTTGAGCCTTGCACAAGCCATCATAAGTCTGTCATAGCCCTTGACCGGCAGATAATTGCCGACAAGCACAAACAAAGGACGGTGCTTTGGCGTGAAATCGGCAGGCTCTTCTCCGAGCTTTTTGATGCGCTCGTCATCTGTAATGTTGTGAATGACGCAGGTTTTTTCCGCAAGACCGTATTTTTTTATAAACGATTCGCGTATAGTCTCGGATACGCAAACTATTTTATCAAATTTTCGATAACAGCTTTTTTCTTCTTCCTCATTTTTATAAACGCTTATGCTCCAAGGATTGTTGACAAAATCCGTGTGAACATAGGCAATTTTTATGCTGTTCTTATTCTGTGAACCTGCAATTATTTTTGTTGAAAATCCCTCGCAGGCGGCAACCTCTATATCGTATTTTCCGGGGATGTACAGCCTTTTTACCGCCGAGGGGGGCAGTAGCAGCGAGCCTTTTATAATTACTTTATTGAGAGAGTTTTTGACAGGCGAAGAGCTTTTATGCGTAAAAGATTTGTGGCGGCTGTTCTTTTTTATTTCTTCGGTAAATCTTTCACCGTCTGTTTCGGATACGACGGTTATGTCAAATGCGTCTTTGTCAAGATATTTCACTATGTTGTTGAGGGCGGTTTCCGCTCCGCCGCCGTCAAGAGATTCCGAAAAAAACAATATCTTTTTTTTCACAACAGCACCTCCGTTTTTTATACTTTAGTACAGCGCGGTACTTCAGTCAAGAAAGCGGCTGCACACCGAAAAGAATTATTCCGCAGCCTGCCGATAAAATTATCATAAATATCGGTGATATGTTTTTCTTACGAATGCGGCGATATACCGACGATAACAATATTAAAAACACAAACAGCAAAATGCTTTTTATATTCGGCGAAAATCCGCCGCCGACAGCTTTAAATGAGAATAAAGTGTCAAGTGCCATTATCACAGCCGTAGCAAGTATCATTGCCACTATGCACGGGCGCACTCCCGATAAAAATGCGTTCACACCGCCGTAGTTCAGAAGATTTTTTATTATCGCGGCTATGATAAGAATTATTATAAAAGACGGCAGAACAACGCCGATCGTAGCGCACACAGCACCGAAAAATCCGCCCTGAGACGAGCCGACAAAGGTTGCGATATTTATTGCAAGCGGCCCCGGTGTGGACTCGGACACGGCGATGAAGTTCATAAATTCACCCTCGCCGAGCCAGCCGTTTTTAAGTACCGTTTCGCGTATGAGCGAAATCATGCCGTAGCCTCCGCCGAAAGACACCGTACCTATCATAAGAAACGATAAAAACAATTTTAAATATATCATTTTTTCGTTTCTCCTTTTTGGCGCAGCTTCTCAATAAGATAAGCGAATACCCCTAAACAGCCGCAGATGAGAATATAAAATATCGAAGAAAAAGAAACCGAAAAAACGGAGAATGCAATCATCAAAGCGGCGACGCAGACCAAAATCAAAACATTAAAAACATTTTTCTTTATGTTCTTTAACATTCTTAATCCTGCCGAAAAAATAAGATAAACCACGCACACCTGAATACCTTTAAAGGCGTAAGCAACATATTTAAACGACAAAAATTTATCAAGGAATAAAGAGATGACAAATATTATTAAAAACGACGGTATGCACACCGCAAAAGTAGAAATTGCCGCGCCGGGAATGCCTGCCGTTTTGTAGCCTATGTATGTTGCAGAGTTTACGGCAATCGGTCCCGGTGTTGACTCGGCTATTGCGACAACGTCAATAAATTCTTCTTTGCCCAGCCACTTTTTCTTTTCCGTAAATTCATTTTCGAGCAAAGCAGTCATGGCATATCCGCCGCCGAAGGTGAATGCGCCGATCTTTAAAAATGTCAAAAACAAAGTTAAAAGCTTTTTCATGGCTCGCCTTTATATCCTGAAGCATTTTTGAAGAGCTTTATATTCGCCTATAACAAGCAGGGTAGAGCCCTCGGCAAGATGTGTTTCGGGCGAAACCGACGCGCTTAAGGAACCATTCTCTTTGATTGCCAGAATGTTTATATCATATTTTTTGCGAATATCGAGCTGACCTACGCTTTTGCCAACCCATTCGCGCGGCACCTCAACCTCAAAAATAGCGTGCTTATCGTCAAGCTCGATGTAGTCGAGTATGTGATCCGCCGTGTATCTTATCGCGGTCCATTTTGCCATTTGCTTTTCGGGGTAGACAACCTTATCTGCGCCGTTGCGAAGCAAAAATTTAGCCTGAACATCTCTTTCAGCTCGTGAAACAACAAATTTTGCACCCATTTCTTTTAAGAGAGAGGTCGTCTCGAGCGAGTTTTGAAAATTGCTGCCTATCGTTACTATGCAAACGTCAAAATTGCCTATGCCGAGCGAGTCGAGAAATTCCGCATTTGTGCTGTCTCCGATTTGCGCGTTTGTGACATAGGGCAGAACCTTGTTTATTCTCGCCTCGTTTATGTCAACAGCCATAACCTGGTGACCGAACGAATCGAGATGTATGGCAATATGTCTGCCGAATCTGCCGAGGCCTATAAGTAAAACATTCTTCATTTTGGATTATCCTCCTTAACCGACGGTTATTTTTTCTAACGGAAGCTTGGACTGATTTGGATTTTTTGGAGAGAGGGTTGCGTAAATTATAGTGAGCCCTCCGACTCTGCCGAAAAACATGAGAAGCACAAGAATAATTTGAGAAATAACGCCCAGAGAGGGGGTTATGCCCAAGGTGACGCCTACCGTGCCTATCGCAGAAGCGGTTTCATAAAGGCAAACGGAAAGCGGCAGCTTTTCGCAAAGACTTATAACAATGCCGGACGTCATAAATAAAGTTAAGTACATCACAAGTATTGTGGCGGCATTTTTGATTATGCCGGAGTCTATTCTTCTGCCAAAAATGTGAGCGTCTTCTTTCTTTCTGAATACCGAAAATACATTTGCCGCAAGTACTGCAAACGTGGTCGTTTTCATTCCGCCGGCGGTGGAGCCGGGTGAGCCGCCGACAAGCATCAAGAATATCATAATTGCCTTAGAAGCACTGCTCATTTCGGCAAGATCAGCGGTGTTAAAGCCTGCCGTTCTCGGCGTTACCGATTGAAAAAGCGATGTAAAAATTCGTTCGTTTAAAGGAAAACCGGAAAAATCGTTAAAGAAAAAGAATACGGCAGGCACAGCTATAAGCACAGCGGTTACGGCAAGAATTACTTTGCTTTGCATTCTGTATTTTCTTATATGAAATTTGTGCGTACCTATATCTTCCCATGTTAAAAAGCCCAGGCCGCCGATTATAATAAGCAGCATAATAACAGTGTTTATAATCGGGTCGCCCGAATACTCGGTCAGCGATACAAATTTATTGTTTTCTGTGCCGAAAATGTCAAAGCCGGCATTACAAAAAGCGGATATTGAGTGAAACAGCGCAAAGCGTATCCCTTTTAATCCGTAGTCTCTGCAAAACGTGGGCATCAAAGCGAGCGCACCTATAAGCTCTGTTATAAAGGTGCCTCTTAATATAAAACCTGTGAGCTTCACAATGCCGCCGACCTTGGGCGCAGCGATTGCCTCCTGCATGGTGCTGCGCTGCATCAGAGAGATTCTTTTGCCTGCAAGCAGAGAAAAGGACGCCGCAACCGTCACAACGCCGAGACCGCCTATCTGTATCAGCACAATTATGATGCTTTGACCGAAAACAGACCAGTAGCTGCCCGTGTCTTTAACAACAAGACCGGTCACGCAAACGGCGGAGGTGGAGGTGAACAATGCCTCGTTAAAGGGCGTTACCGCCCCGTGAGCCGACGATATCGGAAGCATCAAAAGCAGCGCACCGAGCAAAACGACGCCCGCAAAGCCTAAAATTATAATTTGAAATGAGCTGAGTTTGTGTTTGGAATGATATTTCTTTTGCATATCAATTCTCCTTATACGTAAGAAAAAGCCTTGACAAACGCCGAATCAACGAATTGTCAAGGCTTTGTTGGTGGAGACGGTCGGGATCGAACCGATGACCTCTTGAATGCCATTCAAGCGCTCTCCCAGCTGAGCTACGCCCCCAAAAGCGAGACTAATGATAACATATAATCTTCGCTAAATCAAGTGATTTTTTAAAATTATTCAAAAAATTCTTCGCATACGGCGTTAAGGCAGAATTTTCCTCTGCGGAAAGGCTCGCGGTTTATCCATTTGCCGTTTGTGAAGTCGGGCACGGGCACGGGCATACCGCCCATAGCAACCGATTGCTCCGAAAGAGCGGTTATCGCCATCCATGCGGCGGTGTCATACACGTCTATGGGAGGCTCGGCGTCGTTTATTGCACTCTCTGCAAATGCACAAAGCACAAGATAGTCCATGCCGCCGTGTGCGCCCACTCTTATGCCGTCTTCTTCATACTGCTTCCAAAGCGGATGTTCGTATTCTTTGCGAAGCTCGTCCTGGAAACATCTCCACTCCGGCTCTTCGTCGCCGAATTTATCAAGATAAATGTCGCTTTTGCCCTCTTTTGTCTCTTGATATACACCTTTTGTGCCCTCGACAACATAGTTTCTTGAATAAGGTCTGGGCAGGCTGCAATCGTGATTTAAAAGTATTGTTTCACCGTTTGCACATTTTATTATTGTTGTTACAACATCACCCTCTGCAAAAGGATATTCTGTGATGTCATAACCCTCAACCTCGTTCTTCCTGAGCCATTCGTTAAGGCCTCTGGATTTGCTTGCCATTGAGCAAAGCGAAACAAATCTGTTGCCGCGGTTAATGTCAATGAGTTTTGCGGCGGGGCCGAGCTGGTGCGTGGGATAAAGCTCGCCGTTGCGGTTCATAAAGTTTGCAAGTCTGCCGTGGCGGTTTTCTCTGCCATGGCAGATTTCAGATCTTAAATCGTGACGGTATCCGCCCTCTATATGAACTATTTCACCGAAAACGTCCTGCTTTGCCATGTTATACACGGCCATTTCGTTCCTGTCATAGCAGCAGTTTTCTATTATCATACAGATTTTGCCCGTCTCTTCGCTTGTGCGAACCATCTGCCAGCATTCCTCAACAGAAGCCGCGCCGCCGACCTCCATTGCCGCGTGCTTGCCGGCTTTCATCGCATCAACGGCAATCATTGCATGGGTTATCCACGTTGTGCATATAACAACGCCTTTTATATCGTCTCTTTTTAAAAGCTCTTTATAGTCGAGATAAACGTCTGCATCTACGCCGGAGACTTCTTTGACTGTTTCTTTGCCCTTTTGTGCTCTGTCCTCATAGATGTCGCACACGGCGGTGACGCGCACTCCTTCAACGCCAAGGAATTCCCTGAGCATACCCTGACCTCTGCCGCCGAGACCGATAAATCCGAAATTTGTTTTCATTATATATCATCTCCAACAATACATTTTGATAAATATATCATAGCGGCACATATTTTTCAATAATATCAAGTTAAATTTTTGCTTAAATATCTTTATATTATTACCGTAATATGTTATAATACCAAATAAAGAAAGGGGCATAGGTATGAGTGTTTTAAAAGAATTTTCGTTTGAATCGGTATCGGGTCTCGGAAAAGTATATGTACGCTGCCATTTGCCGGAGGATAAATCGAATATTAAGGCGATTTTTCAGATGGCACACGGAATGGCGGAGCATTCTGTTCGTTATGACAGATTTGCCGAAAAGCTTTGCGAGCATGGCTATGCCGTGTTTATAAACGACCACATCGGTCACGGCAAATCCGTAAAAAACGATGATATGCTCGGCTATTTCGGCAAAAAAGACGGCTGGGCAAATCTTGTGAAAGACCAGCGCAAGCTCACCGAGCTTGCAAGAAAAGAATGCCCGGGTGTACCGCTTGTTATGTTCGGTCACAGCATGGGCTCATTCGTCTGCCGCGCATATACCGGCAAGTACCATGATGTTGACGCCGCCGTATATTGCGGAACGGGCGGACCCAACCCCGCCGCAGGCATAGGCAAAGCCGTTGCGACCGCCGTATCAAAGCTTAAAGGCGAAAAGCACAGGAGCAAACTGATAGATAAAATGGCTTTCGGCACATATAATAAAAATTTTCAGGGGAAAACAGATTTTGATTGGCTGACAAGAGACGAGGATGAGGTCGACCTCTATCTTGAAGATAAGTATTGCGGCTTTTTATTCACCGCCGCGGGCTACCATGACCTTTTCAGTATCTTAAACTATGTATCGCAAAAAGAGTGGTTTGAATCCGTGCCGAAAGAATTGCCTGTATTTTTGGTTGCAGGTGACAGCGACCCTGTCGGCGATTACGGCAGGGGAGTTAAAAAAGTTTATGATATTCTTAAAGAAACCGGGCATAATAAGGCAGAAATCAAGCTTTATCCCGGCGCAAGACATGAAATTTTAAACGAGACGAACCGTGACGAGGTAATGGACGATATTATAAATTTTGCCGATAAAGCGTTAAATTTATAAAAAAGTCAAAATTCGGTATTGACATTTCTGCAAATCGTGTTATAATAGCAAACGCGATGTGCATAGCGGTATAGTGTAACGGTAACACACCGGACTCTGACTCCGTTATTTAAGGTTCGAATCCTTATACCGCTGCCAATAAAAAAGACACCCAATGCGGTGTCTTTTTTTATTGCAAAAATAAAGGATTTGAACCTTAAATAAAAAAATGAATCCTTTAGCCGAGCGGACGAAGTCCGCGAACGCCGAGGTTCTGCCATGCTCAGCACTATCAAAAACGCACGTTCAAAGAATGTTGATATACAAAATTATCGGTGCTATAATTGATTTGTTATAAAGTCAAAGCAGAAATCGGAGCGATAAAGATGAAAATAAAAAAAGTAGCCGTTCTCGGCGCGGGGGCTGTCGGGTCATATATAATTTGGGGTCTTTCAAAGGTGAAAGGTATTGAATTAGGCGTTGTTGCAGACGGCAATCGGGCTCAGCGGCTGAAAAAAGGCTGCCGTATCAACGACAGCGTGTATTACCCCGAGGTGTGGACACCGCAGGAGGCTTACGGAGCAGATCTTTTGATTGTTGCACTGAAATACGGCGCACTGCAAGGAGCGTTGAAAGACATTAAGGCTGTTGTCGGCAAAAATACCGTTGTTATGAGCCTGATGAACGGCATAGACAGCGAAGAAATAATCGCATCGGAAATCGGGGACGGCAATTTGCTGTATTCGCTAATCAAAATTGCCTCTCATAAAGAAGACGACGGTTATCATTTTGACCCCGAAACCACTATCGGCATTATATTCGGAGAAATCTCCGCACCGTTTTTAAGCGACAGAGTTCAAGCCGTCGGCGAGCTTTTTGAGAACGCGGGTCTTCGCTATCGCGTAACAAATTATATTCGTGAGGAAATATGGAGCAAATTCAGGCTCAATGTGTGCAGTAACCTCCCGCAGGCTGTCGTAGGGGCGGGAGTGGGCTGTTATAAAGACAGTTTGCACATGAAAGCCATAAGCGACGGTCTTAAAGATGAGCTGGAGGCTGTCGCCTCTGCCAAAGGAATTGATATGAGCAAGGCAGAAGATACCTCTAAACAAGTCAATCTTATTTCGCCGTCGGCAAGATATTCTACTTTGCAGGATTTGGACGCAGGCAGACATACTGAGATTGATATGTTTTCCGGCGCTCTCGTTCGCATGGGTAAAGAGCTCGGAATTCCGATGCCGTATAACGAATATACATATCACATCATAAAAGCATTGGAAGAAAAGAATGACGGAAAATTTGAATACACTCAAAAATGATTTAAAAGGCGCCCGATGAGGTGCCTTTTTGACGTTAGCATGATAGATTGAATTATAATTTGGGACCGATATAAAATTGTATCTGCTCTATGCCGCAATATATTTTTGTCCTCTTCTACTGCTTTCACGGAATCAGATGTTCCATGATAATAAATTTATAATTTCAGAGATAGGTTTTGATGCAACGGTTTGTGTAGTTTTTTGTACATAATATAATGTAATACAAAAATAAAGAATAAATACAGCGTTTTAGCTCATATATTGTTAAAATTAACGAAAAAAGTACACAAAATTTTGCATCAAACCTTTCTTTTATTGTTGACATTTTGAAACTGTAATGTTATCCTTAATACGTATAATAATGTTGATGGTATATCTGTGCCGTTTTCATTGTTAACACTATTGTAAGGAGGATATTGAAAATGCGCATAACCAAAAACGTGCTTAGCATCATTCTTGTTATTGCCATGCTGCTTACCGCCGCTCCGATGAGCGTATACGGCTTTGCAATCGGCGATACGGGATTGACTGTTGATTCGGAAGACGACACAATCAACACCGCACAAAGCGACACGCTTATACGGCCTAATGCGACCCTTAGTGTTACACCTGTTACAAGAGTAACATATTCAACGGCATCACCCTTTAAACTTCCGGATGATTCACATTCGGTAATTATTGCGGCAACACCCTCGGGCATACCGAAGGCGTCATTCAAATATGTTGCGGCGGCATATGCGGGTGAAACACCCACATCCACCACCATTACATTTACTCCCGGCGTTGCAATTGACATAAATACTCTTTCAATCAAATGCGACAATGCCTCGGTTAAATTCTCACAGGTGGCTGTTAACAACGGCGTTTACACCTGGACGGTTGCAGACGGCGCAACGGCGGCTGTCGGCAGCACATTGGTATTTACCGTTTCTTATCAGTATAGTTATAAAGACACACAGACCGGCAAAACATACAACTCCGGCAAAGTGTTCACAACAACCGGTTACTCATATGTTGAGTCCATCGTTCAGCCCGCAGGTATTTATTCCTACCGCAGAACTTGGGTAAACGCTCTCGGTATACATGATACAAAAAACAGAGCATATTTCAGCTCATTTGTTCTCGGCGCGGCGACCTATAACGAATCAAGATCAACCGGCAAAAGCGCAAACTTTGACGGCGATACCCCCACAAGCAATTACGGCAATATGCTTATCGTTGAGGACGACGGCGGAACAGAAAAAACCTTTAACGTAGGTTTTGGCAACGATTCCGTAAGACCTGTTTCTCATGTTTATATGGATAAGAGCGCAAACACAACTCTTGCCGATATGAACCTTCGCGTGCAGACTTATATTCCCAAGGTTGCAGGCAAAAGCAAAGAGAAAGTTACTGTTTCTACAAACGGTATATACGAATATGCCGGCAGTATTAAAACATACGACGGCAAGCTTAAAGAAAAAAGACTCGTCAGCAACAGCACTTCAACGGATTTGAGTCTTGTAAGTTCAACAACCAAGATTCAGAATGTAGGCGAAACCTATCTTATGAATTTCTCGGGTGCGGGTCCCGCACAGGCGAGCGCATCATCTGATACAACGTCTACATACACAATGCTTATAGATTATCATACTCCTGCCGATTTTTCTGCGGTTTATCTCAGACACACGTTCAACGTTGTTGTAACCGTGTTTAATAAGGGAACGCTCCGTTCAAATATTCAGCGTTCACAAAATACCGACCCCTCAAACTATCTTGTAGCCTCCGGCACTAACGACGGCAAGGGCTACAACCCGCAGGAGTGGTATTATGCAGACGGCTGGCAGGGATATATCGGTGCATATAACTATGCACAGTCTATCCTCGCAAAGCCCAACACCACACAGTCCGATATCACGGCAGCTGCAACAAACCTTGCGGCGGCGTATAACAGCCTTGTTCTCAAAGAGGCCGATTATACAGAGGCAGACTATTATGTGGGCAGAGCAAACGCACTTGATAAAACATTGTATACAAACGCTTCATGGGCAAAGCTTGAAGCGGCTCTTGCAAAATATCAGAAGGGTTATAATATTATTTATCAGCCCAAGCTCGACCAAATAGCAATCGACATTAAAAATGCTCTTGATTCTCTAGAGCTTGCCGATGCGGATTACACGGCTCCCAACGAGAAGGTCGGCATAATCAACGGTTTGGTTGCAGACGCAAGATCATCTTACGATCTCGCTCCCACAGAGCTTTATTCAAACTGGAGCGTTGTTGACGACGCTGTTAAGGCCTGCGGCTACACATACGACAGCGCAGAGAGCGAATATGTTCTCACAACAATCCTTAAAAAAGATAAGCAGTCCGAGGTAGACGCATACGCTATCACTATTCAGACGGCTATCAATAAGCTCAAAAAGAATTCGGCGGATTATACCAAAGCGACAGAAGCTGCCGCAAGATATAATTCCTTTAGAAACACCAATGTAAATTATCTTACCGACGCTTCACTCAAAGCGATAGACGACGCTTATAAAAAGCTCAACACGCTTATCAGTCAGGCGCTCACAATAGAGTATCAGAGCGAAATAGACACAGCCGCAGCGGCTCTTAACACAGCTCTTGATAATGTTCAGTACAAAGCTGCCGACCTCACAGCGGCAAGAAAAGCAATCGCAAGGGCAGACGCTCTCGAAAGATCCAATTATCAGGATCTTACAGCGGTTGACAATGCTTATTCAAACCTCGCTTCAAAGCTCGGTCTTGACGCAAGATACCAGTCACAGATTGATACTGCGACAGAGGTTCTCAACAGAGCTATTGATAACCTTAAAGAAATAACGGCAGATTATTCGGCAGTTAAAGCCGCAATCGCCACCGTGAACGCAGAGAACGAGAGAATAACAAAGCTCTATAAAGATTCTTACGGCTTCACAGCCAATGAATTTTATTCAAACTGGGGCAATGTTGTCAGCGCAGTGAATGCGGTAGTAGAAGGTCTTCCCATTTCTAAGCAGGCAACTGTTGATGCCTATGCAAAAGCTATTACAGATGCTTACAATGCAAGAACAATTGCTCCGGCAGACATAACAAAGCTCCTCGCGGCAGAGGCACAGGCAGAGACTTATATAAACAACGAAAGCTATTATACAGAAGTTTCAATGAGCAGACTTATGAGCGCATATCTTGCGGTTCCGGCGGGTACGTTCACACTAGACCAGCAGGCAAGAGTTGACGCTTATACAAAGGCAATTCTTGATGCCATTGCTCAGATGGAATATGTCGGTGCGGATTATACCGACGTAAACACAGCTATAACAAATGCAAATACTCTTATCAAAAAGAGCGAAGATTTTGCAAATGCTCATAACGGTGTTCCTTATTATACCGATGAGACGATAAATGCTCTTAAAGATGCTATAAACGCAGTCGATTGGAGCAAAAACATAACTCAGCAGGCAGAAGTCAAAGTATATGCAGACGCTATAAACACTGCTGCAAACGCTCTTGTTCCCGGTGATGCAGACTATGCAGAAGTCAGAGCCGCACTCGCTTCAATTCCTTCGGACCTTGACAGCGGCAGATACACGGCAGCTTCTGTCGCAGCTGTTAAAGCTGCTAAGGATGCAGTTGTTTACGGTCTTAAAACCAACCGCCAGACAGCTGTTGACGGATACGCGAGCGCAATCGAAAACGCAGTCAAGAATCTGACTCCCAACGGCGCGGATTACACTTGCGTAACTCAGGCAATAGCTAAAATCCCGGCAGATTCCTCAAAATATACAGCAGAGTCATGGAAGAGAGTAACCGATGCTAAAAATGCGGTTGATTACGACCTTTCAATAGATGAGCAAGATAGAGTTAACGCTTATGCACAGGCTATTCTCGACGCTATTGATAATCTCGAAGAAAAAGAAGCCGATTACACAAGCGTTGAAATAGCCAAAGCGGCAGCAAAGGCAGCACTTGAGTCAACAGAGGCACAGTATTACACA